>Ga0210057_1000022_pt1 | contig 413265 bp, 369 predicted proteins | sample CryGeyCG2114_010_2_FD_183968 | JGI IMG/M metagenome (GOLD analysis project Ga0210057, IMG submission 183968) | Groundwater microbial communities from aquifer - Crystal Geyser CG10_big_fil_rev_8/21/14_0.10 (SPAdes) (version 2) | ecosystem: Environmental > Aquatic > Deep subsurface > Groundwater...
CGTTATAACCGCCCAACGAGACCAGGTTTTAACCGCCGTTTTGTCTCCCACCTTAAGCTTGCCAACCTTCGCAAGAAGGCGCTCGTCGATAGCAGGTCCTTTTTTCAGACTTCGAGACATAGCAATTAACGTTTCTTTGAGTTACGACGTTGCAAGATAAGCTTATCTGAAGCTTGTTTGCGACGTGTCTTGACACCCAATGCCGGTTTTCCTTGTGGCGTTTTTGGATGTTTCATACCAATACCCTGTGCACCTTCTCCTCCTCCATGTGGGTGATCCACTGGGTTCATGGCTTTTCCACGAACCGTTGGACGAAAGCCTCGGTGACGCATACGTCCGGCTTTTCCCCATCGGATCAATCGATAGTCGATGTTGGACACCTGACCAATCGTGGCCATGTTGCGTCGCAAGACGAGGCGTACCTCACCAGATGGCAAACGCACCTGTGCGTTATCTCCATCGACTCCCATAAACATGGCAGTCGTTCCAGCTCCTCGCACCACCTGTCCTCCTTTTCCTGGCTGCAACTCGATGTTGTAGACGTTCATTCCCTCAGGAATCAATTCCAATGGGTAACGGTTTCCAGGTTGCATGGGTCCTTTCTTTTTGGAAGAAATGATCGCCTGTCCTACATGCATTCCATGACCGGCAAGGATATAGAGCTTTTCTCCGTCTGCGTAATGCACCAGCGCGATGCGGGCATTGCGGTTTGGATCGTACTCGATCGTTGCAACCGTTCCTGGAATATCAAATTTCTCTCGTTTGAAGTCAATAACGCGAATTTTGCGTTTTGCTCCACCTCCACGATGACGCACAGTGATTTTTCCACCACTACGTCCGGAATTTTGCTTCCGTGGTCGTGTTAATGACTTGAGCGGGCTTGTGGCCGTTACATCGTCAAAGGTTTGGACGCTTGACTTACGCCGTCCCGGCGTTGTTGGGTTGTATCGCTTGATTGGCATAGTCCCTTTATTACACGCCTTCGTAGACATCTAGGTGCTGACCCTTGCCCATAAAGACATAGGCCTTGCGCCAGTGGTTGCGAGATCCCGTCACTCTTCCGACGCGAACCTCTTTTCCACGTTGATTCAAAATGTTCACTCGCACAGGATCTACGTTGTAAAGCGCCTTCACGGCCTGTCGTACATAGATTTTATCAACGCCCTTTGCAACCTGGAAGGTGTAAACACCCTCGGAAGCCAAACGCGCAGATTTTTCTGTTACAAGTGGTCGTACGAGCACACGGTACGCATCACCTGACTCCTGTGTTTTTTTAGTCTTCTTGTCTGCCGTTGCCTTTGGAGCTTTTGCAGCTTTCTTTACGGGAGCGGTTGCAACGACCTCTTTCTCGTTCTTTGCTTCCTCGACTTTCACGTCTTTTGTTCGTTTGAGAATTGCCATACGCTTAGGCCTTTACAAAGTGTTGAGTAAGGGTCTCGAGCTCTTCCTTCCCGATAATGATCGTTCCTGCCTTCAAAATATCCACCACGTTCAAACTATTTGGCGCGATACCTTGCGTAAAGAACATGTTCTGTGCCGCTCGTCGAACGGACACGTTTTCCGGCTTGGTTACCAGCAATGTGCGTTTTCCCTGTCGTGGGAGTGCCTTCAACAACGCAGCAACTTCCTTGGTCTTTCCTTCCATCTCCAAACTATCAATCACCAAGAATGCCTTGTTCGCTACCTTATCGGACAAGGTCATAAACATAGCTTTGCGACGAGCCTTTCGGTTCATCTTGCGAGAAAAGTTGCGAAGACGGTTTGGGCCAAAAGTGACACCTCCACCGATCCAGATAGGAGAGCGGCTGGATCCGTGACGTGCACGTCCTGTTCCCTTCTGACGCCATGGCTTCTTACCACCACCGCGTACTTCACTTCGATCTTTTACATGCGCCAAAACAACACGGGCATTTGCCTTTTGCGTCATGACGGCCTCGTGAACGAGGGCCTCGTTTACTTCCACACCAAAGATACTATCGTTCAGATCTACTGAACCGACAACATCTCCTTTTGTGTTGTACATGTCGATTTGCATAGCCCTTACTTAACGCTCTTTAGAACAATAAGACTGTTTCGGCTTCCAGGAACTGCACCTTTTACGGCGACTAATCCATTTGGACGTACCTCGACGATCTCGAGGTTCTGTACCGTGGTGCGATCACCACCCATGCGTCCTGCCATTCGCATCCCCTTAAACACACGCTGTGGACCCGTGGCTCCAATGGAACCCGGCATGCGCTGTTGGTCTTTGTTACCATGGGTTGTTTTAGAACCACGGAATCCGTGACGCTTCACAACACCTTGGAACCCACGACCCTTGGATGTGCCGATCACATCGATTTTATCTCCTGCCTCAAAAATTGAAGCGTCAACCGTTGCACCCACTTCGTAATTCGATGGGTCACTCACGCGCACCTCTTTCACAAGTTGGAATGGTCCTGATTCGAGCCACTGTCCAAGCTGCGCCTTAGCCACGCGTGAAGCTTTTTGCACGCCATAGCCGAGTTGAACAGCCGCATAGCCATTCGCGTCAACTGTGCGCACATCGGTCACCGTGCAGGGTCCGGCCTGGATCAACGTCACAGGAACAACGGTACCATCCTCACGGAAGACCTGGGTCATCTCAAGTTTTCGTCCGATGATGCATTTCATATCGTCTTAAATTAGGGATTTCGCGTAACGATGCAGACACGCCTCCTGATGAGCAACCAACGATTGTTGATTATTCTTCTTGAACAGGTCCACATACTCACGGATTGATCCCGACTGGTTCTAAGTAAAAACCAGAAGTCCAAATACACAACCACGGAGGGTCGACTATTCGGGCTTCTAGCCACAACGTAGGCACAAGAGTTGCGGGGGTTTTATTGTAGCGAGTTTATCCTTTCTTCTGTTTCGGTCTAACCCTGGAAGGTTTTCTTCGTCACCGTTGACGTAAGATCTTTCTTCCATGTTTTAGGAAACAGTCCGGGTCTATGACCAGGGACGTGAGCACAGAATGCACACATCCCTGATCATAGCTCAGGGTCCAGCAAAGCTGGTTGTTTTTATGACATTTTGATCTCAACGTCCACACCAGATGGCAAGTTGAGACTCATGAGCGCCTCTACGGTCCGCTCGGAGGGCTGAACAATATCGATCAAGCGCTTATGGACGCGCATCTCATATTGTTCGCGCGACGTTTTATGAACGAACGTCGATCGGTTGACGGTATACATGCGACGGGCGGTTGGAAGTGGAACGGGTCCCAAAACCTTTGCACCGGTTCGCTCTGCGGTTTTCATGATCGTAGCTGTTGCCTGATCAATGATCTTGTGATCGTAAGCGCGAATTTTGATTCGGATTCTTTGATCCGTTGCCGTTTTTTCAGCCATATAGAAGGTACGATGTTCACGAGAAAGAGAGACAGCGATGCTGCCCCTCGATTCCCTTAGTCAAGAATTTTTGTAACGACTCCAGCACCAACCGTTCGGCCACCCTCACGGATAGCAAAACGTGTTTGATCCTCAAGTGCAACCGGCACAATCAATTTGATGCGCATATTGACCTTGTCTCCTGGCATCACCATTTCTGCACCGCCCAAGTCCACGGTCTCACCTGTTACGTCTGTCGTACGGATGTAGAACTGTGGCTTGTAGCCTTTGAAGAATGGCTTATGACGTCCACCTTCCTCTTTGGTCAATGCGTATACCTCTGCCTCAAACTCTGTGTGAGGTGTAATGGATCCTGGGAGACACAACACCTGTCCACGCTGTACATCCTCCTTGCGGATTCCGCGAAGCAACAAACCGGCGTTATCTCCAGCACGACCCTGCTCGAGCTGCTTGTTAAACATCTCGATTCCTGTAACGGTCGACTTTTGCGTTTCATCGATACCTACAATCTCCACTTCCGTGTTGATGTTGATAGTTCCACGCTCGATACGTCCCGTTACCACCGTTCCACGTCCTTCAATGGAGAAAACATCTTCCACTGGCAAAAGGAATGGCTTGTCCATGTCGCGAACCGGTTCCGCAACATAGGTGTCTAATGTCTCGATAAGCTTCAAAATAGGAGCTGCTGCCTCTTCATCTGTAGGATTCTCAAGCGCCTTAAGCGCAGATCCACGAATAATAGGCGTGTTGTCTCCATCGTAATCGTATTTCTTCAACAAATCACGAATTTCTTCTTCCACCAAGTCGATCAATTCAGGATCATCTACCTGGTCGATCTTGTTCAAGAACACCACGATCGTAGGTACTCCAACCTGGCGAGCCAAAAGAATGTGCTCACGCGTTTGTGGCATAGGACCATCTGCGGCGTTTACCACGAGGATTGCAGCATCCATTTGAGCTGCACCGGTGATCATGTTTTTCACGTAGTCTGCGTGACCTGGACAGTCAACGTGGGCGTAGTGACGATTTGCTGACTCATACTCAACGTGAGCGGTCGCGATCGTAATACCACGGTTTCGTGATTCTGGAGCCTTATCAAGAGCATCAACAGAATCTGCCGAGGCCTTGAATCCACGTGCGTGGAGTACTTTTAAAATTGCTCCCGTAAGGGTCGTCTTACCGTGGTCAACGTGACCAATCGTACCGACGTTAACATGTGGTTTCCCACGTTCGAATACATCTGCCATATGACATTAGACTGAACTTGTCCGAGGACAGAGGTTCTTATCAAAATATGAATGAGGTTAGTAAAGAAATGCGAGCGGAATGTACCATGGAATCGAAAACCGTGCAAGTACCCTGGGTACCGATTCTATCCACGAGGCCTATTCAACGGGTTCTAAGTAGAATTGCTCCTCTTCCTCCGGCGCATCCGATGTATCTGTTTCCGCTAAAGCTGGCGTATTTTCTACCTTTTTTGATCCAGAAACGGGCCAGATTTGATCGCGATTTTGCTTTGTTGGGGCTTCTGGGATCTCTAAAGCAAGATCATCCACGTTGTTGGACTCTGTTGCAAAAAATTCCTCAGGTAAATCGGCTAATGCGTCGATTTCCTCCGATTCATTCTCAGAAGAGACGGGCGTAAAGGAAACCGAACCCAGCCGTTCAACGAGACTTTGATAGGCTGTAAATGGCAATATCACCATTGGCTCCTTTCCCTCATTGTCTGTAACGATCACTTTGTCCCCTGTTTTTTGTGCAAAATGCAGTATTTCTTGTAGTTGTTGGCTCATAGTGGGTTGATGTTATCACGATACAGGGTCGCGTCAATAAAAAATATGCGCCCCGCCGGAGATCCCGACGAGGCAACGTATTAGAAGGCCATTCCCAGTTCATCCGCAAAGCCCCTAAACGTGGGCGAATGCGCGTAGGCGTCCTCCAGCGAGGTGGCCACGTACTCAATCTGCGACTCACCAGGAGCCAGAGACGAGGCCGGACGAAGGATGACGATCATGTCACAGAACCTGAGCGTTGGCAGCCGATGTGCGATCATGAGTGCCGTGGTGTTCTCGCCCAGCATCGCCTCAATTCCCTTTTGGACCCTGCGTTCCGTCTTGGCGTCCAGGGCACTCGTAGCCTCATCGATCACCACGAATCGGAGGTGCTGGATGATCGCCGAGGCAATGGCAAGCCGCTGACGCTGACCACCAGACAACTTCATGCCGTTCTTTCCCAGACGCGTATCCAAACCGTTCGTGAACCGCTTGTGATCGGCCAACTGGACTTTTGCAAGCACGCTCCACACGTCCGCGTCGGAAAACGCCGCACGATCCGCAAGAGGCACATTGTAGAGCACGTTGTCCCTCAGTGTTCCTTCCAGAATCTCGGGATGCTGAGGAATGTCGCCAATCGCGCGACAATAACTGGACAAGTCCAAATCACGCAGATTGTACCCATTCACCAGAATCGCTCCCGACGTAGGATCCATGAATCGCAAGAGCAAATTCCCGATCGTCGACTTGCCCGACCCTGTCTCACCCACCAAACCCACTTTGCAGCCCGGAGGAATCACGAGATTTACATGACTTAACACAGGTACAAGCTCCGTCGGAGAGGTTTCAGACGGATACGCGTAGCTCACGTCGCGCAATTCGATCCCGAGTGGACCGTTGGGCAATACCTGAAGGGCGTCTGCCTTAACGGGCACATCGGTTGGGATCGTCAACGCGACGACCATCGCCTGTACACTCGGCATATTCCAGTTGAGCTGTCGCTCCATGTGTCCCAGTCGCCAAAAGTTCATGAACAAGTTGTACGACCATGAGAACAAAGGAACCATGGACGCAACGGCGAGTATACCTTGAAACGCACACGTCACTTCCCACCACACGCACAAGCTGAAGAACACAGACATCACGACGCCACGAATGCTGATCTGGTCGTTAAACCAAAGCCACAAGCCATTGTCCTTACGTGAGATGCGAGCCATCCACTCGGTCATGTAGTCGATTTCCTCTCTTACGCGTCCGGCCATAATCACGCGTCGGAAGAGAGACCAACGGTCCGTCCGATAGACGTTATGTGCACGATATTCACGATCAATCGGCACGCCGTCACGCATCACACGCCCACTCATATAGACAGAGAAGAACGCGTGAATAACAAACAGTCCCGTCATAACTAATCCGCTGCGCGGCGACAACAGCCACACCAACACGTAGGCGAGGCCAATGTCCATGAGGGCCGCAATCCCCTCAAACATCATGAGATCCATGACGGACCACACGCGACCGCGAGCTTTCTCTACGTTCGCCGCACTCAGACGACTTCCCTCAGACAAGAACTGGCCAATGCCGTGATGGAAGAACAGCTCCGAGAGTCGCTTGTCGATCTGCACAGCGCAGGCTGCCAAAGCCTTCTCGCGATGCGCGCGGATCCGATTTCCCGTGAGCTCCATGAGAACCAACGAGAGGAAGAATCCTATCGTTGCAACGCGAGCCACGGGTGTGTCCTGTTCCTGAACCGCCGTAACCAATCGTCCAATCGCCAAGAACGGCAGCAGCTTGAACGCCGTATTTGGCAGCATCCATACCGCCATACTTTTAACACGGCTCCGACCCTCCGACCCAGCAAAATGCGCCCAAACCCACTTGAGGGTCTGGAGGCTACCGCTCGTCAGAATCAGAAACTCACGCCAGTTGCTAGGACCTTCCGACCGCAGATCATCTACATCGACGTTGGCCATTTGCACCTTTCTCCCGCATTTGCGGGGCTGTAAAGACCAATCTCACCCTAAAACACAAACGTCTTGCCTATTGCGCAAGACGTTCTAAGAATCCAGTTTAAAAATAAACTCAATTTCTTAAAATATCTCGCTCAACACAAACTCCTGCATTTGCAATAAATGCTTTATCAACCACTACGCCCTGAGGCGCACTGCGGTGACTCATCCAGAGTTGTGTCGTGAATAGTTTCATATCGTTGTCTGTATCGAATCGTTCGATACCCCCTTTGTAGCACACTTATTCTATCTGTCAAGCCCTGATAGTCATTGGCCCTTCTTAATCTTACAAACACAAAACCGGCTCGTGAGAACCGGTTTTGTGAACGAAACTGTATTCGTTCATCAATCTCTATCGTGCCCCCTCACCTGTTCGCTCCGTCTTAATTTGCTCTGCGATTGTGTTTGGCACTTCCATGTACTTCTCAAATTCCATAGAGGAGCTTGCGCGTCCCTGTGAGAGCGATCGCAATTGTGTTGCGTATCCAAACATCTCGGATAATGGAACGAGCGCGTGGATCAATTTTGCTTCACCACGGTCCGTCATCTCACTGATCTGACCTCGTTTTGCATTAAGGTCTCCAATCACGTCTCCCATAGATTCCTCAGGCGTTACCACCTCCACCTTCATGATTGGCTCCAACAATTTAATGCCAGCCTTCAGCGCAGCAGCCTTAATCGCCATCGACCCAGCCAACTTAAAGGCAACTTCGGAGGAGTCCACGTCATGGTAAGAACCATCGATCATGTGCACCTTCACATCAATCACTGGGTAACCGGCATAAATACCGCTGTCCAATGCTTCTTGAATTCCCTTGTTTGCTGGTTCGATGTATTCACGAGGCACAGCTCCGCCCTTAATCTCGTTGAGGAATTCGTATCCTTTTCCTGGCTCGTTTGGCTCGATCTTAATGACCACGTGACCATACTGTCCACGACCACCAGACTGTCGCACAAACTTGCCTTCGGCCTCTGCCTCACCACGAATAGACTCACGATAAGAAACCTGCGGTGCGCCCACGTTCACCTCCACGCTAAACTCGCGCTTCATACGGTCCACAAGCACATCCAAGTGTAACTCTCCCATTCCAGAAATAATCGTTTGGTTGGTCTCCGAGTCGGTGCGCACACGGAACGTTGGGTCTTCTTCTGCCAATTTTGACAAGGCGACTCCCATTTTCTCTTGGTCGGCCTTGGTTTTTGGTTCCACAGCGATCGAGATAACCGGCTCTGGGAATGTGATGCTCTCCAACAAAATTGGGTGCGCGAGGTCAGACAAACTGTGTCCTGTTCGAACTTCTTTGAGTCCAACAGCCGCCACAATATCTCCCGCATATCCTTCCTGTACCTCTTCTCGATCGTTCGCATGCAATTTAACCAATCGTCCAATACGCTCTTTTTGACCGGTCGATGCATTCAAAATGTAAGAACCAGACTTAAGCACACCTGAATAGATGCGAATAAAGACCAACTTTCCCACAAATGGATCCGTTGCGATCTTAAAGGCCAATGCCGCAACGGGCTGGTCGTCTCCGGCAACAATTGGGATTTTTGTCTCAGCATTGTCTGGATCTGTTCCCACGACAGGCTCCACGTCCAATGGACCTGGCAAATACATATTCACCGCATCCAACAACATCTGCACACCTTTGTTCTTTAGTGCCGATCCAACAAGCACAGGAATAACATTTAATCCCAACACACCTGCACGCAATCCCGCAACAAGTTCGTCGTAAGTCAACGCCTCTCCTGCGAGGTATTTTTCCATGAGCATCTCGTCATTCTCCACGATCGCCTCTACCAAACTTGCGCGCCATTTGTCGGCTTCTGCTTTGTATTCATCTGGGATCTCTACTTCATCAATCACCTTTCCTTCATCATCTCGATAAAAGAAGGCTTTCATTTTTAACAAATCGATAATACCAATAAAATCACTCTCCACGCCGATTGGCAATTGGATAGGATGGGCCTTTTTGGTAAGTCGTGTACGAATGGAATCCAAGTCCTTCATGAAGTCGGCACCCGTACGGTCAAGTTTGTTGACCAAACACATACGAGGCACGCGGTACTTGTCCGCCTGTCGCCACACCGTTTCCGATTGTGGTTCCACGCCGGCCACACCGTCGAACACCACAACACCTCCATCCAACACACGCAATGATCGCTCCACCTCCACGGTAAAGTCTACGTGCCCTGGGGTATCAATAATGTTGATGTTGTAATCTTTCCAAAAACACGTGGTTGCAGCAGACGTAATAGTGATTCCACGCTCCTGCTCTTGCTCCATCCAGTCCATGGTCGCTTCTCCCTCGTGCACTTCACCAAGTTTGTGCTTTTTTCCGGTGTAAAAAAGAATGCGTTCTGTAACGGTCGTCTTACCCGCATCAATGTGGGCAATAATTCCAATGTTTCGAACATGATCTAACGGGAACTCTCTGGGCATATAAAGAATGTTTGTATTCAAGTCTAAAGGAACAAGAGGACTGGGCGAGCGCTGAAGCGTTCCATCCCAGTCCTTGTTTCTTGCAAATTATCGCGCAAAGTGTGCGAACGCCTTGTTGGCCTCGGCCATACGTTGCACATCTTCTTTCTTCTTTACGGCAGCTCCTGTTCCCTCTGCGGCTTCCATAAGCTCAGATGCCAAGCGCTCCGCCATAGGAGAACCTTTCTTAGAACGGCTTGCGTTGAGGATCCATCGGAATGCCAAGGAAATACGACGATCACCACGCACAGGCATTGGGATTTGATAGTTGGCTCCACCAACACGTTTGCTTTTTACCTCGAGGTTTGGCATCACGTTATCCATGGCTTGTGTAAAGATATCAATCGGATCCACTTTGGACTTCTCGGAAATAAGGGCAAACGCGTTATACACAACGTCTTGTGCGATCGTCTTCTTTCCATCCAACATCACATAGTTAATCAATTTTGCGACCATCATGTTTCCAAATTTTGGATCAGGATTCACGATTCGCTTTGGGGCTTTTTTACCTCGCATAGGCTGTATTTAAGAGTCCCTTACGACTTTTTCGGTCGTCGAGTTCCATATTTAGATCGGCTCTGATTACGCCCCTCAATTCCTTGCGTATCATACATACCGCGAACAATGTGGTAGCGCACACCTGGAAGGTCTTTCACACGACCTCCACGAAGCATCACCACGGAGTGCTCTTGTAAGTTGTGACCCTCTCCTGGAATATAGGCTGTTACCTCGATTCCATTTGAAAGTCGAACACGTGCAACTTTTCGCAAAGCCGAGTTAGGCTTTTTAGGAGTTGCCGTATACACACGGATACACACGCCACGCTTGAACGGAGCGTCGTGCTTCCCGCGTTTGCGGTGCAAACTGTCTTGCGTAATACCAAGAGCTGGAACTTTGCTCTTATGCTTCGCTTTTGGGCGACCTTTTCGCACCAATTGGTTAATGGTAGGCATTTTATGACGATTACGGTCTTGTGGATGACTTCCCTCCGCCTAAGAGGTACTGCACAAGATCGATGAGTAAGGTATCCATTTTGGCTTGTAGAGCCGCCATAAGATGCTGCGAAGATACAAGATAGGCCTGATTTTGTCAATAAGAAACGACCAATTGAGGGTCAAACAAACCAAAATCTCCTTTTATCTATTAACATTTTCCTCCAAACCGCTGCTTTGTCACTGGAGGTGCGTATGTTTGAGTATATTCTGTTCCTTGTGTTCATGGTCGGGATCATTGATCCGATTTCGTCCCTCTGCTCTCAACTGCAAGACGAGTCCATTGCGTTCATGAACCGTAATTAGAAAATCGCCTTTGGCGTGCTTCTGACGATGACCATTCTTGGACTCGGTGGAGACATCCTGTTCCATTGGGGAGCTGACCCCGTAAACAGCTGGTTTGGGCTCGCAAACGTCGTTGTGGGAATCCTTGTGGACCACATGATCCACTGGCCATTCAACGTAGACGTTCCAATCGCTCTTCCTAAAAACCAGCCCCACATGGAGGCCGGTCGAACTTTTTTTTAAAACAGTGAGGTAACTTATAACAAGGCACCGCCGAGCAAGAGATTTGCCACGCGTGATACGAGATTAAATAACCATCCAAATGCGTTAATACCGGTAAACGAATCAACAACCAACACACCGATCAAAATCCAAAAGCCCCGTGTCTCAATCCAAAACCGCGCTTGCACATATTTTGGTTTGTCGAGAACAAGCAACAACAATTTTGAACCATCAAGCGGCGGCAACGGAATAAGATTAAAGAACATGAGTGCGAGATTAATGACCACCGAGAATCCAAAGAACATCATAAGCGCATTGTCCGCCGACAAAAGACCCGAATAGGCAAACACCCAAAATAATGCCGTGGACACAAGCGCGAATAAAAGATTCGATGCAGGTCCGGCAAATGCTACAAACACCGGACCCCACGTTTTAAACTTGAGATTATGCGGATTAAATGGCACCGGTTTTCCCCACCCAAATCCAACCGTGACCAACATGAGTAATCCCAACCAATCAATGTGCGCAAGTGGATTGAGTGTGAGCCGTCCAAGTCGCTGCGCGGTGGTATCTCCTAACGTATATCCAATAAACGCGTGCGCAAATTCATGAAAACTAAGCGCCGACACAATCGCCAAAAGAACGACGAGGAATAACGCGGGTTGATCAAATAAGAGGTTTAACATAGTTCTGCGAGTATAACACGACTTCTCAAACGTCAAAAAGCAAAACACCGCGATAGCGACCGCGATGTCTCGATGTTTTGGAGCCCCACATTGGCCCCCGCACTCTACGATATGTAGAACGCAGACGAGCTGGAGTGGTTTTCATGAGAAACAGATCTGTCATTGCACCCAGAGAAGTACACCACACGCGTCTTCTCTACGCGCTCATGAATTTCACAAAGCCCTCCAATGTAAGGCTTTTTTATTCTACCAAAAATTCCACCACCAAGCAACCAAAAACCCCGCGCCACAACAGCGCAGGGTTCTGTGATTAATCCGCAACAATGTACTGATCGGAAATCTTCTCGTAGGTAAACAACTCTCCCTCACTAAAGAACCGTTTAAGCTCATTTGCCGCCGTCTCAGCTCCATCTGATGCATGCACCAAGTTTGCTCCAATACTCATGGCAAAGTCTGCTCGAATGGTCCCTGCATCTGCCTCTTGAGGATTGGTGGCTCCAACGATTTTTCGCACTTCGTCGATCGCTCCGATTCCCTCCAATGCAATCGCGACCAATGGTCCATGCATCATAAAGGCTTTAAGTCCCGGGTAAAACGGCTTTTCAACATGATGAGAATAATGCTCATCCCACACATCGCCAGATGGCTGCGCAAGTTTAAGACCGACGAGCTTTAATCCCTTGCGTTCAAAGCGTGTAATGATTTGGCCCAAGAGATCGCGTTGTAGCGCGTCTGGTTTGAGTAACACCACTGTGCGTTCGATAGACATAAACGTGTGTATTATGGTCAATTTGCGCTGAGCATAGCACTCCAACGCGCCCATGTCCAGCGTGGGTTTCCCGTAAAGAGCTGGTAGGTGTCTTTAAAAAAGCGAATGGTGACCGTGCCATCTTGATCCGTTCGATAGGTCTCGGCTCCGATGTTTATGAGCCGTTGAAGAGCGCTTGGATGCGGATGATGGTACGCGTTGTCCTTCCCCGCTGACACAAGTGCCACCTCTGGTTGAATTGCTTCTAAAAACGCGCGCGACGAAGAATACTTACTTCCGTGATGACCGACCTTCAACACGTCCACGTCATCCAATACCCCTGCCTGAACAAGTTGCTCCTCCACCTGTTCTCCAATATCTCCTGTAAGCAAAACATGCTGATTTGCCTCATCAATCTCAAGCACGATCGAGGTTTCATTTGGATCGTCTGTCTGTAGGAGTGGAATATTATCTGTTGGATACAGGACGCGTGCCCCTTGCAGATCAAGATTTTTAGGATCAATCATGTCCGCACCTTCGTTGATGACCGCGTCTAAAAATGCATCGGCTACTGACGAATCGTAGACCTGTTTATTCAACACAACATGTGCAACCTGATACCGATCCAATACGGAAATCAATCCACCAACATGATCCGCATGAGGATGTGTTGCCACCACATAGTCAATGGAGCGGTCCCACGGCAACATAACCTCACCCAATCGATTCAACACGGTTCCGTCAACACCACCATCAATCAGCATCTGGGTGCCGTCTGCCCATTCCACAAAGGCGCTATCACCTTGACCAACGTCAAACACGGATACCGTGAGGTCCGGTTGCGCCGATTGTAATTGATCATAAGCCTGTTGCCACACCAACCATCCAAATAAAACCGAGGTAACAACCACAACACCTGTAATGATCCAGAGAAGGCGAATATGTTTCATAGAGCGAGATCGATAATTGGAAGTGGCGCAAATACGCGCACAAAGGTGAGCATGATTTCTAAAATTACGGCTACGGGAAAAAACGCAATCGTGCCACTGCTGGGGGCAACCATCGACACCACCGCCCCCGCCATTCCAAGCGACATAGCAAGGACAATCCACGGGATCACAAACAGATTTGCAATCGGCGAAATCAGTGAAACCGTCTTAAACTGTAAGAGTGAGATGGGCATTGTAGCAATGGTGGCCGCGAGCGTCTCGGACAAAATGGAGCGTATTTGCCAGCGTTTTGGCAAAAATACAAACCAACATTGAAACACAGGGCCAAGCGTAACCAATCCAATTGCGGCGGCAAAGGAAAGTTGAAATCCTACGTCATCCAACAACATGCGAGGATTAATTGCCAGCATGACGCTTGCGGCCATCAAAAAAAGTGTCACCGTTACGCGTGGCCGTCCGATTTGTTTTGCCGTCAACACGAGCGCGCCCATAATTCCCGCGCGCACCACCGCCGCATCGGCACCCGCAAACAAAACGAAGAGGCCAATCCCTGCGAGCACACAATAATACGCACGCTGTCGTCGTAAAAATGTCGTCGTTAGCAACAATAAAATCGCGTTAGCAACCACTGTAACGTTAAATCCCGACACCGCCACAATATGCATGGTACCTGTTCGTCTGAACGCGTCCACAAGATCTGTCGGCAACGTGGATCGCGCGCCATACAACAATCCGATCAACAAGCTTGCGTGAGGCTCTTGGAGATGTTGTTGAATCACGCCTGCAAACGCTTGACGCCACCGATCCAAGGATTGCCGCCAGCCCGTTTCCACCCCGATCACTTGCGGCGAGCCGTAACCTGTGCAGACCACATACACCTGTTCCTTTGCAAGATAGCGATCATAGCGAAACTCCTCAGAGTTCAGATCACGAATCGGTGTGAGCGTGCAATCAGTTTTAACCCTATCCCCCACTTGCAACACAGGATACGGACCAATTTCTAACTGTACAAAACCGGGGATTGAATCGACCAACACACGCACACGTTGCATGAGTCCTTTTTGATCCACCTGTTCGCGCACAACCCCAACAAGATGTATGTCGCCTGCCGGAACGTCTGGCCACACATCGCGAAACACAAGCTGTTGCACAAACACAGAGAAGATCCACAATACAAGAAAGCATTGGAACACCGCGGATTTTGTCATGAGTTTTTGTTTGAGTCTAAATTGAATTACAAGATTACAAACATCTCTCTACTCTTTTCTCCCTCCTTTTGTTTCGCCGAGGGGACACGCGGAGAGAGCTCTCGATTATGCTCACGAGATGATCTTGCTTATTGTTACCAAACCCCGTTTTTACAAATAAACAAAAACACCCCCAAGGGGGAGGTTTTTGTGGTTCACTTCTAATCGGAACTGAGGCAACTATAACAACCCTATAAAATTTTGCAAGTGTGGATAACGCGAGCTATACCACCACAAAGCTCACAATGCGTCCAGGTACATACACAAACTTCTTAACCGTCTTTCCCTGCAAATAGGTTTGTACATGTTCATCCGCCTCGGCCGCCGCACGCGCCTGCGCCTCCGTTGCATCCACGGCCAACGTCACCTGCCCGCGCACTTTGCCATTCACCTGCACGCCCAACGTTACCACGACGTCTTTTGCCAGTTCCGCATCAAACGCCGGCCATGGTTGTTGCATCGCCAACCCATCCCCCACCTGGCTCCACACTTCCTCGGCAATATGCGGCGCAAACGGCGATAACACACACGCAAACGCTTGCAACGTCTGCCTTGTGAGCCCTCCACCGTCACCAACGGCATTCACAAAAATCATCAACGCACTCACGGCCGTGTTGTACCCCTGTGTCTCAATATCCTCACCAACTTTTTGAATGAGTTGATGTAACGCGCGCGTCACCTCCTCCGATTCCGTCTCGACAACCTTGCCCGGTAGATCCATTACCTTCTCCAAAAACCGTCGGGTTCCCACCATCCCCGCGTGGCTGTAGGGCGCCGGCTCTGCAAACGGTCCAATAAACAACTCCAACAATCGCAACGCATCTGCGCCGAATTGCTCCACGAGTTCATCCGGATTCACCACATTGCCTTTTGACTTGCTCATCTTGGTTCCATCTTCGGCGAGGATCAATCCATGGCTTGTGCGTTTTGCGTACGGCTCGGACGTTGGCACGTGTCCGCGATCGAACAAAAATTTGTTCCAAAAACGCGAATATAACAAGTGCAACGTCGTGTGCTCCATACCACCATTATACCAATCAACAGGCATCCATCTTTTGAGTTTTTGTGGATCGGCAAAGGCATCCGGATTATGGGCATCGACGTAGCGCAAAAAGTACCAACTGCTTCCCGCCCAGTTTGGCATGGTGTCTGTCTCGCGTGTTGCAGGACCGCCACATTCCGGACACGTGGTGTTGACCCAATCCGTGATCGTTGCCAAAGGTGATTCTCCACTATCCGTCGGCTCATATTTCTCTACATCCGGTAACGTAACAGGCAGTTGTTCAATCGGCACCGCCACCCATCCATCCGTCTCCGGCGAACAGGTATCACAATGCACCAATGGAATCGGCTCACCCCAATATCGCTGGCGACTAAACACCCAGTCGCGCAATCGATAGTTAATCTTCCGCACGCCCTTCCCCTCCTTCTCTAACCATTCAATCATTTTTGCTTTTGCCGCCTCAATTTCCAACCCATTCAAAAAGTCTGAGTTGACACATACACCTTCCCCCGTATAACAGGCGACATCAACAACAATCGGTTCTGTAAGTTGCCCTGCTGTTTGATGCACAATACCACTTGGAACAGAAACGATCGGTGCTTCTATAACTTGATGAATTGGCAAACCATATGTTTTTGCAAATTGATAATCACGTACATCGTGTGCAGGCACAGCCATAATCGCCCCCGTGCCATAACTCATTAGCACGTAATCTGCGACCCACACGGGCAATACTTCACCTGTGACAGGATGAATCACCTGCACACCCTTCAACATCACGCCTGTTTTTTCCTTGGTCGCATCTCCACGTTCTATCTCTGTCTTTTCTTTTGTGACTTGTTGATACGCTTCCACATCTTTTTTGTTTTGAATCCTATTCGCAAGTTCTGCAATCAACGGATGCTCCGGCGCCAACACCACATACGTCGCCCCAAATAGCGTATCCGGCCTCGTAGTGAAGACAGTTACGTGTGGCAAAATCGAACGTAGTACAACCGGCTCCTCAACAGCATTAAAATGAGGCGTGTTTGATTTGAAGATGAAAAATTCTGCGTGCAACTGATCTGCAAGCTGTTTTGGTTGTGACAAAGGAACAATGTGATCTTGCTCATCGGCAATAACAATAATTGATCCCGCTTTATCTTTAATAGCCTGATAATCAAACGACCAATCGCAACAAGCGTCTAACGCCGGTCGAGGCTTTTTATCCATAAACCGAGATGGATTGGTGGGCGGTGCAATGAGAATTAACTTCTTAATAGATTGATCTAATTCTGGAAGTAACTTCATTGCCGCAACCCCCCCAAGCGAGTGCGTAAGAATGATCGTCTTTTCATTAAAGGTATAGTTCTCCCTTATGTACTGCACCTGTTTGGCAATAGTTGGCTCGCTTGAATTTGGCAAATCTAACACCGTCAGCGTCCCTCCGCGAGTTGAGAGTTCTTTTTGCAACCAGGGCCAAAAAGCGGATGTCGAATCATCACAAAACGCATGAAGACCCAAAAAATTATATTCACTCACATCTCCCTCTAATGCAAACGTCACCTCGGCACCCTCGGACCTGCCAATCCAGTCTTCTTGTTGCTTGGCAATCTTTGGCAAATAATCCACGGTCTTCAAATCATCAATCAGCCGGTCTGCATACCGGGTTATGGCAATCATCCATTGCTCTTTATCACGTTTTTCAACTTCGCCGCCACAGCGTTCGCATACGCCGTTTACAACCTCCTCGTTTGCAAGACCAATTTTACAACGCACACACCAGTTAATCGCCATGGCTTTTTTGTACGCCATCCCCGCCTTAAAAAATTCCAAAAACATCCACTGCGTCCACTTGTAATACGCCGGGTCCGTGGTATTGACCTCTCGCGACCAATCAAAAGAGATTCCAAGCGACTGCAACTGTCGTCTAAACGTGTTGATGTTCTCCGTCGTTACTTCTTGCGGCTTACGACCTGTTTTGATGGCGTAGTTCTCCGTTGGCAGACCAAACGCGTCCCAACCGATTGGGTAAAGCACGTTGTACCCCTCCATACGACGCTTGCGCGACAACACATCGAGCGCGGTGTAACTGCGCGGGTGACCCATGTGCAGACCCGCACCAGAGGGATAAGGAAACTCCACCAAGCAGTAAAACTTTTCCTTCTCCGACGCATCGTCCATAGTAAACACGCCCTCACTCATCCATCGCTTCTGCCATTTTGCGTCAATATCTTTGTGATTGTATTTCATAGGAAGTATAAGAAATGTTGCCAACGGGAGGTTTTATACCGCGTACTCTAGCAATTTCCCTAGGTTTGCTCAAGACGAACGACAATCAAAAGTATTTTGAACCTTTTCTCGATCCAACAGACACACAAGATCACACCTCCCCTCATTCCCCTACTCAGTGAGGAGGGGGGTAAACCAGGATTCCCATCAAACTGAATCGAATCAATTCAGCTAACCTCTGATCTCATCCGATCTTGATCTGATCAAGGTCTAGCCTTCGTCCCCGAGAACACGTGTGTTTTGAAATACGAGTTTACGAGTATTCTCAAAACGCATGTGTTTGAAGATAAGCCTCCTCGACGAAGAAATCTAGAACTTCAGCCTTCGTCCCCGAGAACACGTGTGTTTTGAAATACGAGTTTACGAGTATTCTCAAAACGCATGTGTTTGAAGATAAGTGCTATCGACGAAGCACTTCAGGTAATGCAGGAGCGAGGAGTTGTGCAAAAAATAAGGGACAAGTCGGCGCCATGCTTACAAGACCTTATCTCTGACAAGCTGTCTTCTGAGTGCGAATGCGCGCAGAGTGGCGTGGCCTGCCGAGTCCCTTATTTTTGCACCACCGCGAGCATCCATTGACACCAAAGACCAATTCGGTTATGTTCAACACGGAATCAAATCTTTGAAGGGAGGAATCGCTCATGTGGTTTTTTGTCCTGTTGATGTGCAGCTACACCATCTCCGTCTTTTTAGGCGCAATGGCATACAGGGTTCGTCAAGGAACGGCCGACGCAGCAGACGCCATCTTCATCACAACCATTGGTCTCTGCACACTCGCCCTTTGGGTCTGTGTTGTGGGCACCTATTTCGACGGATCGTTCTCCTACAACGTCCCGGTAATTGAACCGATGGCCACCTTCCTCTACGCCGAGCTGTTTGGCTTTCCGGCAGGCTGGTTCGCGGAGTGGAGGAGCAGTACGGCAGTCGCTCGACGAGTTGCACGTGAACAACGGCAACGTGAAGGAGTCGATCGCCGAGTACAAAAGAAGTTGGTGAGCGTACGATCGCAACGACGCCAAGCGGATCAAGCCTTGCTGTACATTAGGCAAGCGGCGGGCAACAACCCGTTGCTCTCGGAGCTACTCTGTCTCGTCAACTTGCTGGGCGACACGAACGGTGCAACGCCGTCGTACTTAGGCCGGCTCTTTGAGCGCGTAGACAACCTCACCAAGAGCATCCGCGCAGAGAAGAAGCGCTTGCGTTCCAGCAAGACCTCCGCGCCAACAGACCTCGACATAAACAATCGAGGCGCTGCTGTTCAGACCCTGCAGGTTCGACTCAATGAAGCCTGGGATCTGATCCGCGTGGTACTCCAGCTCCTCAACGAGACGTCGGACGACGTGCACGTGATCCGAACCGCACCGAGATCGGAGGCCGCGCTCGCTCAACAACAACTCCAAGAGCTCATGCAGACCTACAATGGTCTGATCGCGCGTGCCACGGGTATCGTAGGCGGGATCATCCCGCCGAGCACCGAAGCAGACCCTGATGTCCGCGCGGCAGAGGAAGAGATCAACAAAGCTATCGCCCACAACCGCAGGCAGAACGCCTGACGGCCTCAACAACAAAGCCCCCGCACCGTCTCAGGTAGCGGGGGCTCAACTTTTTCTCTCTAAGATGGCACCTGTTCACTTAGCCAGCGCTCGGCATCCAACGCTGCCGCACACCCCGTACCTGCCGCTGTGATTGCTTGGCGATACACATGGTCCGCCACGTCCCCCGCCGCAAACACGCCTTCCACACTCGTGCGCATTGATCCCGGTTGCAGCACCACGTAGCCTTTTGCATCAACCTCCAAGGCACTCGCAAACACATCTGTGTTTGGCTTGTGTCCAATGGCCGCAAAATACCCTTGCGCCTCAATCGTCTTCTCCTCTTGCGTTTGATTGTTTTTAACTCGCACGCCAGTCATATGCCCCTGATCCACGCCGAGCACTTCTACCACTTCCGTATTCCATTCAAATGTTATTTTTGGATTGGCAAACGCGCGTTCCTGCATTGGTTTGGAAGCACGCAACGTCTCCCGCCTATGAATCACCGTCACCGAGGTTGCAAACTTGGTCAAAAACATCGCCTCCTCCATAGCCACGTCTCCCCCGCCGACCACGACCACCTGTTTATCGCGAAAGAAAAATCCATCACACGTAGCACACGCACTCACGCCCTTACTCTTAAGTTCTTCTTCGCCCGGCACACCCAAGTACATGGCCGACGCACCCGTGGCCACAATCACGGCCCGCGTCTCAATCACCTCCCCGCCTTCAAACGTCAGCTTCTTGGGCGAGCTCGCAAAATCCACCTGTGTCACCCATCCTTCCTTATACTCCGTGCCAAATCGTGCGGCTTGTTTTTTGAGCTTTTCGATCAGCGCGGTGCCGTCGATTCCGTCTGGTTCGCCCGGCCAATTTTCCACTTCCGTTGTGGTTGTGAGTTGTCCTCCAGGTTGCGGACCAGAAACAACAAGCGGTTTTAAGTCCGCCCGTGCCGCGTAGATGGCTGCTGCCAATCCCGCCGGCCCCGATCCTAAAATAACAACCTCTCGCATACTATAAATGCTTTTCAACACGTGCTTTTAAGGCGTCTTTACCCATGGCACCGGCAAATTGATCCACTACCTGTCCGCCTTTAAAAATAATAAACGTTGGAATAGACAGTACGTTGAATTGCATGCTCACCTCCTGATTCTCATCCACGTTAACCTTAGCAATAGTGACGTTCCCCATCTCCTCCGCTAACTCCTCCACAACAGGCGACATCATCTTACAAGGGCCGCACCAAGGAGCCCAAAAATCGACCACCACAACGCCTTCTGCGTTGGTTACTTGTTCATCAAAGTTCTGTGTTGTAAGTTCTAAAGCCATAGATTTGATTATGCTTATTGCGAAGGGATGGTAGCACAAAGGCCATTTTGGAGAAAGATTGGCAGATGTCGCAGCGAAGGTTTTGTATAAAAAATGGACTAAGTGAACAAAAGAGCTAGGCCCTGAGGAACGAGGGTCTTTTGTTTACTGCGTCAATGAGATATTCGCAGGAAATATCGAATGTCCTTTTTATACAAAGCCTAAGCAACCCTTGAAAGTTCTGCAGAAAATTGGTATAGAAAAAACGGTTTTTAAATGGTTTCACCGTCTGCAATGCAGACACAGCGAGGAGGCAACATGCCCATTCCCACTGACCCCGCGGTCACCCTGCGCCGCAAGCGCGTGGTGGCCCTTCGAAGTCTGGGCTTCGGCTCTGGCGCAACCGCCCAGATCCTGGGCATCACCGACGGAAACGTCACCTACGACACCAGGATCGCTCTTCGCAAGGATCCCGACCTGGTGTTCCCCGCCCGAACGGATTACGCGTCCGCGATCTGCCAGTGGGCCCACAACTCCATGGAGCTCCAGTACCCCGAGCTCCGTGGGATCGAGGATCTGGAGGACAAGGCCACCGAAGTTCTCGGACTCAGCAACATCCGTGCGACGGCCATCCACATGGAGGAAACCGCACGGTACGCGGTGCAGGGATCCTGCGCCTACGCATCCGAAGGTCGGGACGCCTGCGGCATCTGCACGTTGCTGCGTGCGCTGTTCGGAAAGGCCGCTTCCCCAGCATGGGGAGTGGAGGTACTCATCGACCTCAAGCAGGAGGTGGCCAGGGGCCACGTGGTCATCGACAACGCGCACGAGTTCACCCGTCTGCTGGCGCAACGCATAGGCATGAACATGCGGGACGTAACCCGCGTGGATCACGGCATCGAGGCGGTAGCGGTGGTGGATACAGCCCTCAACAGCCTCTTGCCACGACAGCAGGAGGTGTTGCAGATCCGCTGCTTCGAGCACATGACCCTCAAGCAGGTCGGCAAGAAGCTTGGGGTCAAGGAAGAGCGTGTCCGCCAAGTTGAGGCCAAGGCCCTGCGCAACCTGCGACTGGGACCTCACAAGGAACAGCTCCAGCTGCTCCACGACTACGTGGACATGGGCGCCGTCCAGACGGCGATGCAGGCGCAACAACGCATGGAGACCCTGCGCTGGCAAGCCAAGAACGCCTTCAACACCCACCCCACTCTGGGACTGGCGGTAAACACCGACAGCAACCGCGAGATCCTCACGGAAGTGCCGGCGGAGAGTCTGACCTATGCGGATCGGATCCTCGTGGATCTGGCCTGCGACAACAACGACTGCTTCGCCGTGGAACGCGAAGCTCCGGGAGAGGCCAACGCCAGCACGGACTGGCGCCTGCTCCCCTACTTCATGACCGAAGTGGACACCCTGGAGCTGTCCGTCCGATCGGCCAACTGCCTGCAGAACGCCGGCGTCCGCTACATCGTTGAGTTGCTCATGAACTCCGAGCAGGATCTGCTGAAGATCGAGAACTTCGGCCGCAAGGCGATCAACGAGATCAAGAACGTGCTCTCCGAGCTCGCCGAACAGCTGGGCGTCGAGCCCATCCTGCTCGGTGGTATCTTCAAGAGCGACCCCATCGTCCAGGAGGCTCTGCGGCGCCTGGGCCGCGAGTCCTTCGGTGGCCGCACCTAGGTCGCCCCACCGTCTCCGAGGACGGATCACAACTCGGACCCCCTGACTATTGCGTCGTCGTCCCTCCTGGGCGGCGGCGTGATATTTTTTTAATGTTCGTTGCTATTTCGAATCTACGTAGTCAGCAAAAAGCGATCTCAGTCAGTCGTCATTGCGCGGAGTCCTACGACAAAGCAACCTTAATTGATTTTGCAGAATTTTGCTGAATAAATAAGATTGCTTCGTGAAACTCGCAATGACGGATGGTTGCTCACGATCTGATCTGACTTGATCTATCCAGCCTTCGCCCCCGAGAACACGTGTGTTTTGAAAGCTGAAGCCTATGCGAAAGATTCTCAAAACGCATGTGTTTGAAGATGAGTGTACTCGGCGAAGGAATCCAGCCCTTCGCCCCCAAGAACACGTGTGTTTTTAAAGCTGAAGCCTATGCGAAAGATTCTCAAAACGCATGTGTTTGAAGATAAGGATCCTCGGCGAAGGATTCTGGCAATGTAGGAGCGAGGTACGTTGCTTCTAAATAATCCGTGTTGGGCGTCGACCCAATCTTTAGCAGACGCAGGCAATACACTGGTACGGCGATGACTCCTTGCGGATTATTTAAAGCAATGTGCCGGGCGCAATTCTCAAAACACGCATGTTCGAAGATGAGCGCGTTCGGCGAAGGATTCAAGTGATTTAATTATGCAAACTTAAAAGCGCCCTCGGGCGCTTTTAAGTTTAGGAATTAGCTCCGTCTACAATCAACTTACGAGCCTTACTTTCTTCCTTATAGAATTCCAGAATATCTCCTTCTTCAATCTTGGTCTTACCGACATATTGCACGCCTCCCTCGGAGCCCTTGCGTAAATCTTTGACCACCGACTTTCCAACACGAATTTCTTTAATCCCTCCCTCTCCAATCAACTGCTCCTCACGCCATACGCGGACTTTGCATCCCGTCTCCACCACACCCTCGGTGACCTTTCCTCCCACAATCCATCCCTTCTCAATCTTATTAAAGACCGCGAGTACCTCCATCTTTCCAAGCTCTACGAGCATAATCTCGTCCGTGAGCATCTCTTGCAACCGATCCACCACTTCCTCAAACATCTTGTAGATGACATCAAATTTGAGTACCTCCACCTTCTTCTCACGCGCCTGCATCTCCACATTACTTGGAACCTGCACACCAAAAGCAATTATAACCGCGTCTGTTCCTTCCGCACGACTCACGTCTGCCTCGGTAACATTACCAAGGGCTTTAGACACCACGTGCAATCCAACGCCTTCATGTTTTACTTTTTCAAAGAGTCCCAAAATAGCTTCCACAGATCCAAGCACATCGGCCTTTAAGATGACATTAAGAATCTTCTTTCCGCTGTCCTCGCCTTCTTTCTCAACTTGTCGTACCGTCGCACCCACATTCTGCAATGACCCCGTACGCATTTTTGATTTAGTGGTCTTAGCAAGGTCGAGAGCATTGGCAACTTCCATTACATCTCCAACAAACGGTGCCACCTTCCATCCCAACACACGTACCGGAACTGAGGGACCCGCCGACTCCAAATTGTCTGCATTCCAATCCTGCATGGCACGCACGCGACCATAGTTCTCTCCACGCACACCTAGCGTATCTCCCGAATGGAGGGTTCCACTTTGAATCAACACGGTTGCCACAGGACCTGCACCCTTGTCGATATGAGATTCAATGATCGTTCCCATAGCCGTACGATTTGGATTGGCCGTAATGTGCTCCTTCTCCATTTCATACATCAACAACACTGCATCCAATAACTGATCGATGTTCTGTTCTTGTTTTGCACTGATAGGCACCATAATCACCTTGCCGCCCCAATCCTCTGGCAGCACATTCAACTCGGACAGCTCACGTTTAACACGCTCTGGGTCCGCACCTTCTTTGTCGATTTTATTAATCGCGACAACCATGGGAATCTCCGCGGCCTTAATGATCTCCACCGCTTCGCGCGTCTGCGGTTGTACACCATCGTCAGCGGCTACCACAAGAATCGCAATGTCTGCTACCTTGGCACCACGCGATCGCATAACCGTAAACGCCTCATGCCCTGGCGTGTCGATGAACGTCATTTGTTGATCATGTCGAATCGCCTGGTACGCACCAATGTGCTGTGTGATTCCACCAGCTTCCGTGTCAATCACGTGTGTGTTGCGGATTGCATCCAACAAACGCGTTTTTCCGTGATCCACATGTCCCATTACCACAATCACCGGCGGACGTGTGTCGCCCTTGTCGTCACGCAAGACTTCTTCCAATCGTGAAAGTTCTTCTTCCTGTTTAACATCTCCCATCTCATCCACGTTGGTCACGTGGAATCCAAGGTCCCCTGCCACAATCGCAGCTGTCTCAAAATCCAAGCGCTCATTCATGCTCGCAAAAATACCGGCACGCATGAGCTCGCGCATCACTTCAGAGATTGGCAGATCCAACAACTCGGCAAACACACGCACGGTGAGCACACTTGGCAACTCAATGGCATTGTCCTTTGTAGCTTCCAATCGCGCCTTGCGGCGCTCTTCCAACTCCTTTTGCTCGGCATGACGTTTTCGCACGGCCTCCTGACGCTTAAATTCACGCCATGCACGCATGATGTCGCTCGCCTCACGATCGTTCACTTTAATGGCACGTTTTCCCAAGCTAAAACCAAGCTCTGGGAGCTTTTCGAGTAAAACCGTGGTAGGAACACGGAGACGACGAGCGAGTTCGGTGACGTTCATGGATGTAAAAGGAGAGTTATGTGGCCTTAAGATAGCGGTTTTTACCAGTTTCGTCAATGCGTGTGTTACTATTTTGTGTATGGAGAACAAAACGACAGGATTTTTACTTGTAGACAAGCCCGCCGGATGGACCAGTTTTGACGTGGTTGCCAAGCTCCGATCCATTACAGGAATCAGGAAAATCGGCCATGCGGGTACCTTGGACCCCTTTGCCACGGGATTATTGGTGGTAGCCATTGGACGCGAGGCAACAAAGCGGATTGACCAATTTGTAAAACAGAGCAAAACCTACGAGACGCAATTTAAAATTGGAGAAACCAGCACCACAGGAGACCCAGAGGGTGAAATAAAACCGGTAGATGACGGTGGCAAGTACGACGCCTGGCCCAATCAAGAGCGTATAGAACAGGCGATTCAGAAAGCATTTTTGGGAGAGATTCAACAAAAGCCGCCCATGCACTCGGCGATTAAAATTGGTGGACAAAAATTGTATACGCTCGCACGGCAAGGCAAAGAAATTGATCGGCCATATCGCACGGTGACGATTCATCGATTTGATGTGATCAGCTACAAAGACGCCATCCTCACGGCTGTGATCGATGTCTCCAGCGGCACCTACGTCCGCGTGATTGCGCAAGATCTTGGAGAATACTTTGGTCTGGGTGCGTACTGTTTGCAATTGCGCAGAACACGCATCGGCGACTTTTTTGTAAAAGACGCCCACGCGATTGATCAGATCTCAAAAGACAACTGGCAGTCGTTTTTGATCAACACCGACGTTCTTGTCAATTAATAACTGTTTTTGTAAAAAGCGTTTAAAAAAAATGAGCGAGCCCAGGACGGGCTCGTTTTCGTTCAGACGAATCTACCAGATCACGCACAGACCCAGAGGCGCTACCACGGTCCGACGCCGAAGAGGAGCTGCTCGGAAGGCACCGACTGCGTCGATGCGGAGTCGTCATCATCTCCCGTGTCGGAGTTCATCACGGTGCTCACCCAGAGCCAAGTGATTGCCGATATCGTGGCGATCAGGAATACCACGACCACGAGCCGGCTCGAACCGTCATCATTGCGTCCATCCGGCAAATACACCGCCGCGCGCGGAGTAATCGCCGGCGCGTTCCTGGGAACAGGCTGCGATGGCTTGCGAGACTGGTACCTATGACGCTTCCGCCGGCGTGCTTCCTCGAGCATCTTCTTCCACTCATCGGTACCCTCCTTGGGCAGCACAGGTTGAGGGCCCCGCCAACGACTCGTCGACTCCTTCCATATCCGTGTGCTGCGTTCGTATTCCTCCCTCACCATGCGCTTTTCAGACCGGCTCGGCCTAAAAGCCTTGCGCTTCTTTCCATTTCCCGAACCGTAATTTTGTGCCATGTGGCCTCCTTCCGCGCCATAGAACCACAAACCCCCGCAAGATCAAGAAGAGGACCTTCTTACCATTGCCGTTCAACCACCCAAAACACATTGACATTTGCCCTTTCTGGCAGTACGCTTAGAGCAGTTATTACTATTGCACCTGCTGGTATGGATGTTCTGCAAATGGATTTCTCTTTCTACTTGGAGTATTTAGCGAAGGTTAGCCGCTCACATTGGGCAAAACGGTAGGATTTTAGATCCGTTTCTTGACGTTTATCCAGAAGGTTTACTACACCTATGGATTTTACTTTTATTTATGTCATCTTAGGAATATTGGCCGGAAGTGCCGGTGGATTCCTTGTTCGGGCACGATTGGCAACGTACCGAACCGGTCAGGCAGAGGGACAGGCCGAAAAAATCATTGCAGACGCCAAAAGCAAACAGCAAGAATTATTGCTAGATGCCAAGCAAAAATCGGTTCAAGTGATTAACGACGCGACAGCCGAGGCCAAGGAATTGCGCCAAGAGGTCAAAAAGCTTCAGGAACGCGTAGAGCAACGAGAGAATACGTTCGATCAAAAACTCCTCGATTTGGAGGGAAAATACGATCGATTAGAGGAAGAAAAGGAGCGTTTACGTAAAATCAAGGCACGCTTGGAGGTATTGGACACAGAGGCTATGGAAAAGCTTCAGACCATCGCCGGCATGACACGTGAGCAAGCGTTGGAGGAGTTAATGAAGGAAATCGAGGCCGACGAGGCAGAGGCGTTAGAGAGCCGTCTGCGAAAACTCGATCAATCCGTGGAGGAAGAACTTGGGCGCAAGGCCAATAAAATGCTCGCCCTTGTGATTGAACGTTACGCGTCGGGCCATGCAACGGAGACCACCACGTCTACTGTGCAATTGCCGTCCGACGAGATGAAGGGACGCATTATTGGAAAAGAAGGTCGCAATATTCGCACGCTTGAGACCATTACCGGAACGGAGATTATTGTGGATGACACACCAATGGCCGTCACAGTAAGCTCCTTCTCCCCTGTTCGCAGACAAGTCGCCAAGCGCGCCATTGAGATGTTAGTCAAGGATGGTCGTGTACAACCAGCCCGCATTGAGGAGGCCGTAAAACTTGCCAAAAAGGAATTAGCTGTTGAGATGAAGAAGGCCGGAGAGGATGCGTTGTCTGAGTTAGCCATCCCAGTGTCTTCCGTGGATCCAAAACTCGTGCAGATTCTTGGACGGCTCAAGTTCCGCACCAGCTACGGACAAAATCAATTGCAACACGCCATGGAGGTTGCAACCATCGCCCGCATGTTGGCCGAGGAGCTGGGCGCCGACGTGCACGTGTGTACCAAGGGCGGGCTCTTCCATGATATTGGAAAAGCTGTGGACCATGACATGCAAGGTAGTCACCCGGAGATTGGCTACAATATCATGAAGAAATTTGGATTCCCCGAGGAGATCGCTTATCAATCCATTGGTCACCACGTGGACAAACCAAAGACGTTAGAGGCAGTGATTGTAAAGGCGGCCGACGCCATCTCAGGTGCACGTCCCGGCGCGCGTAAGAATACCTTTGAACAATACATTCAACGATTAGAAGAGTTGGAGCGAACCGCCACAAGTTTTGAGGAAGTGGAAAAGGCGTATGCCATCCAAGCCGGTCGTGAGGTGCGTGTGTTTGTGAACCCAACCAACATCGACGATTTACAGTCCTATCAACTCGCCAAGAACATCGCCAAGAAGATTGAAAGCGAGCTCCGCTATCCGGGAGAAGTTAAGGTGACGTTGATTCGAGAGACACGCATTACCGAGTACGCACGTTAAGTGCCCAAGCAAAACCCCCGCCAAACAGGCAGGGGTTTTTGGTTTACAAGGTAGACGAGGGAGCAGGTGAAGAAGCATTGCTTGGCGCCGGTGGTTTTTGTGCCGCTTTCAATGCATCTTTAAGCGCCTTTCCCGCTTTAAACTTGGGAACAAGCACTTCTGGGATGCGAATGCGCTCTGACGGTTTTTGTGGATTGACGCCCATGCGCGCAGAACGAATCCGTGAGGAAAAGGTTCCAAACCCTGCGATTGTCACTTCATCCTGCCGCGCAAGCGACTCTGTAACCAATGATTGAAAGGTATCAACCACATCCTCTCCTTGTTTTTTGGTAAGTCCGAGCCGGTCCGCAATACGTCCGGCGAGATCCGCTTTGTTCATAGGCATGAGTTCGTTATAGAAAAAGTATAGACCGAGTGCAAAAAAGCCGCAAGGTTGGCCACAAGTTTGATCTCATTCCCCCATGCGCCTGTTGACAGTTTCCCTGGGAATGATAGGTTGAGATTGGATTGCGAATAAACCCGCTCGTAGAGTTTCTCTCGAGCAATTGGAGGGCCCCCATAATGGGATACCTGCTGGCATTGTTGATGGGTATTGGTTTGATGTTCGCGTGGCAGCGCTGGGGACAACCCCAGTTCATGGGGCGCACGGCCGCGGCTGGCCGCCGCACGCCGAGCAATCAGGTCGAAGAACGCAGGCTGGACTTCTCCAGCGGGAACGAGGTGGAGGATCCCAACGAGCCCATGGGCCTCGCGCTCAAGCTGGGACAGGGTCCTCACACCGTTCGTGGGCAAGGAACACGACTTGTCGAGCACATCCCGGCGTTCGTGGGACGTGTCGACAGTTCGGCAGGCATGGCGACCAGCGCCGCTGGTCTGGAGCACGTCGTGCTCATCTTCACGGGAGACGTGGAGCGTGATCTGCGGAATCGTCTCCAAGGCAACGCGGGTCGCACGGATCCGGCCATGTTCCTGTTCATCATCGGTCTTTTTCTCTCGGAAGCCTACCTCTACTTGCAGAGCAGTGGAGCGGGTGTCTGGGGAAAGGTTTTGTACAACGCGAACGGTCAGTTGGATTGGAACCGATTCACGGCCAACCTGCTCTCCGCCTTGCAGCACAAGGCCTATGGCGAACGGCTGGCGTGGGAGGCATCTGCTCACTCACTGGCCCCCGAGATGGCCAGGGCATGGCTTGAGATGAGCGCCGGCGTCACCTACATGATCCAGCACGGCGTAGAGAGGCACTTTCTCGGCAACGCCCTTCAGAACGTGATCGAGCCCCTGCAGGTTGCTCTGGGAGATCAGGCAGCCCTCGTGTCCGGCATGCGAGCGCACTCCTCCGGACTCGGCCAAGGTCATCGCACGTCCTTCCTCGGCACGGTTCGCTCGGCTCAGCTCGGACGGCACGGCTCCAACGACGACGACGCCGCCTGACCACCACGATCGCTCCATGACGCTCGCCCTTCCTCCATCCTGGAGGCTCTGGGGCGGGCGCACATTTTTTTAAATATTGTTTTATCTCTCCTTTTTAGCAAAACAAAAAGAAGGAAGAAAACCATGCTATACTCCCCTATATGACAGATTTCCTCACCGGCATTCGCCCAACCAACCTTTTACACATCGGAAACTACTTTGGCTCGGTCAAGCAGCTTGTCGATTTTCAGGTCAATTATAACGGTGTTGTGATGATCGTGGATTATCATGCCATGGACACCGAGTCCGACCCCGCCCTCCTGCGTAAAAATATTCTCGCGCTTGCGGCCACCTATCTCGCCGCTGGAATCAACGTGGAACAAAATATTTTGTTCCAACAATCCGCCGTCTCAGAGCACACAGAACTCGCATGGATTTTTTCTACCCTCATGCGCATGAGCGAGATTGAGCGTATGACACAATACAAAGATAAAGCCATCATGCAGGGCGAGAACGTCCCCGTGGCACTGTTTACGTATCCGATTCTCATGGCGGCCGACATCCTTCTCTACGACGCACGTATGGTGCCCGTGGGTTACGATCAAAAGCAGCACGTGGAATTAGCACGCACGATTGCCGAACGATTTAATCGTATTTACGGCGAGACATTTCATGTACCCGAGGTAAAACTCAAAGAAGTTGGCGCCAAGATTCTCGGCCTCGACGATCCCACAAAAAAAATGAGCAAGAGTGCAAACAGCGAGAAAAATTACATCTCGCTCATGGATAGCTCCGACGTGATTCACAAAAAAATCATGTCTGCAGTGACGGATGACAAAGGCGCCATCAACTATTCAGACGACCAGCCAGGGATTAAAAACTTGATCGACATTTACAGCTTAGCGAGCGATCAAACCACGGAGCAGATACTGCAGGCCTACCAAGGTAAGGGCTATGGCGATCTTAAAAAGGATACGGCCGCAGCGCTTATTGGCTACCTAAGTCCCCTACAGAAAAGAATCGGTGAGTATTTGGCAGACGAGGCGGAGCTTATTCGTGTGTTAGACGCCGGTGCGGCGCGGGCGCGAGAGATTGCCGCCGCAAAGATGGCGATCGTCAGAAAGAAGGTTGGCGTTTCCCTAAAGTAACTAAACACCTCCCTGGCGGAGGTGTTTTAAAAAGACCACGACCCCGGTGCAGAAAGTGCACACGGGGCCGTAGAGATCGTTCACTCCGTTTCGGTGGAGTCTACCGTGGTGGAACGGGGGCGGAACACACGAGACGGGTGACGGAGCTTGCGCAACGCCATCGCCTCGATCTGCCGGATACGCTCACGCGTTCTGGATTCCTCCGACGCCGGAACACCGTCGCTGCTGCCTGCATTGATTCCGAACCGGATCCGCAGGACGCACTGCTGCGGCTCAGTGAGCGAGACCAGAACCCCAAGGGCCAGCTCGCTCGGACTACGATCGACGACCGGATCGCGCCGCGCCGCAGTACGCACGTCCGGCGCCGACTGACCCTCGATGTCCGCATAGAACATCCGCACAGCACCATCAACTCCGCTAGGCAGTTCCTTGGGCATGACCACGGGGCCCTGCTCCATATCCGCTACCTGTGACGCGAGGAGCTCCCTGAGCTCATCTTCTCGATTTGCCTTCTTTGCCATGTTCTCTCCCGAGATAGAGTGGCGTCTCTCATGAGGCGTCGTCTTTCGACCCTTAGCTTATAGTATAAAAACAGCCTGCTGTCAAGACAAATAGCGGATATACAGCTAATACTAGCCTACTGAGGCCTCAATACGGTTGACAAAAGCTTACTTTTCCTGTATCTTTATCCCGTTCTTATCCTTTACAGGAGCACCGGACCGCGGCCCAGGTTACTGGGAGGAAAGTCCGAACACCTCTGCGACAGCAATGTCCAGAACAAGGGATGTCGTTAACGGCGACCGGGTATACGTGGATCGTTCACTCATTGGATTCCTGTGAGTGAGAGATGCACAAAGCCTAGGGAAAGTGCCACAGAGACAATACGGCCGCTCACGGCTTAAGGTGAAAAGTGCTGCGATACGGTGTGCGACTTCGGTTGTACATCACGCAACTCGTCCTCTGGTGACAGAGTGACGTGGTAAACCCATCCCGGTGCAAGTGCAAATTTGGTAGCACGCTCGAGCCCAACAGCAATGTTGTGCCCAGATAGATCGCGGTCTCCCACGTAGCTCCTTGGAGCTTTACGTGGCTAGACAGAATTCGGCTTACAGGTGTCCCAAGGCTTATACCTTTGGGAAGAACACAGACAACCCCCTTGGGGGTTTTTTGTTTGCGTTATACATCGCGTGTTCTGTCATCCTTGTGGGCGAGCTGGTATAATCCAATCACATGAAACGACTTGACTTGTTTTTTGCTGGAATCCGCGTTCCGATTGATGCTGCCATGATTGTTCTTGCCGGCTGGACTGCATATTGGATTCGTATTCACCCACGCGTCGCCGAAGTCCTCCCGGTTCGATTCAACATCGACGTCAACGAACTTTTGCGCGTGGTCCTGGGCGTGGCCGTATTTTGGATTCTTATTTTTGCTGCCAATCGTCTCTACAGCATTAAGCGCAGGTCTGTCCGAGAAGAAATCGGCCGCGTGATCTACGCTGTCTCCACAGGCATGATGCTGGTATTTACGGTCATCTTTTTTAGCCGCGAAATTTTTGATTCACGTTTTATTGTATTGGTCGCATGGGTGCTCGCCATGTGTTTTGTGATTCTGGCGCGTTTACTCTTGCGACTCGCGCAACGCTCCTTGTTGGCGCGCGGATACGGTCAACGCCACGTGGTATTAATCGGTCCAAAAGAAGAAACGCTCCCGCTTATGAACGCGTTCCGCACAAACCCAGGATTGGGATTCCACGTCATTGGCACCCGCACACAGTTTAATCAGGAGACGCAGAGTTGGATTATCCGCAAAAAATCACGCGGAGCGGTAGACGAGGTCATGTTTGCCAATCCAGACGCCAGCAGAAAAGAAGCGCTCACACTGCTCGCTTTCTGCGAACAACAACACATCAATTTTTACTATACGGCAGACTTATTAGAGGCGTCGACATCCAAGTTAGAACCACATACCTTTGCCGGCATCCCACTTTTTGAAGTCAAACAAACCCCATTGGATGGCTGGGGACGTATCTATAAACGTGCGTTTGATTTAATTGTCTCGCTCCTGTTAATTCTTCTCAGTTCCCCAATTCAGCTGATCGTTGCCATTGTCCTCCTCGTCGAACGGCAAGGCGGGATTCTTTTCCGTAAACTGCCAAACGGAAAACCTGTGCAACGCGTGGGAGAAGGTGGCAAGCCGTTTACGTTTATTAAATTCCGTTCCATGGTTAAAGATGCGCACAAGTTGCGATTTGATAAAGACTTTCTCGCCGAGCATGGAAATGATCGCGCAGGGACTCCCCTCTTTAAGTTAGAACACGACCCACGTATTACGCGGTTTGGGCAGTTTATGCGACGCACAAGTATTGATGAGATTCCTCAGCTCTACCTCGCGTTGTTTGGAAAAATGAGTCTTGTGGGACCGCGACCGCATTTTCCAGAAGAAGTCGCACAGTACAAACCAGAGCATTTAAAAGTGCTCACGATCAAGCCCGGGATCACCGGCATGGCGCAGGTCTCCGGCCGCGCTGATCTGGATTTTAACGACGAAGTTCGACTGGACACCTACTATATTGAAAACTGGAGCCCTTTGCTGGATCTCCAAATTCTCGCAAAAACCGCATGGGTTGTTCTCCTCTCCCGCGGCGCAAAATAGACAGAGAATTGCTTTTGTGTGCCTTCCGAATTTTTCAAATATACGACGATCGTCGGTGTTTTGAAAAATATCTCTCCAACGCCCACGTACCTACCAATCCATTTGCCGAAGGGTCTTCTAAAGTGCTAAGATCAGCACATGCAAGATTCCGAGCCAAAAATTGCTCTCGTTCACGATCACCTCACCCAAGACGGAGGCGCAGAGCGCGTACTCCGTGTTTTATCTTCACTCTACCCAAACGCGCCCATTTATACGCTTGCCTATAAACCGGAGCGCTTTGATCCGCCTATTCTGGGCACCGTCCGCACCTCTTTTTTAAATCGTTTTCCCTTTACGCTCCTCCCCTTCCAATGGCTCCTTCCACTCATGCCACATGCTACGGAGCAATACGATCTACGCGAGTATGACATTGTAATTTCCAGCGTCAGCTCGCTCGCTAAGGGAATCATTACACGACAAGACGCGGTGCACCTTTGCTACTGTCACACGCCCACACGCTACCTTTGGACAGAGATGCATGAGTACGTGGACAACCTTAACGTGCCCGTGATGGTAAAAAAACTGTTGCCGCTTTATCTTTCTCGCCTGCGCGAATGGGACAGGCACGCGGCGGATCGCGTGGATCAATTTTTGGCAAACTCGGCCACGGTACGACAACGTATTCTTAAATATTACCGATCCGACGCGCGCGTGGTGTTCCCGCCCGTAGACACAGAAGCGTTTTCTCTCTCCGACGCACCCAAGACCTACTTCCTCGCAGGCGGTCGGATCATGGCATACAAAAAATTTGATCTCATTGTAGAGACGTTTAATCGACTCCGTTTGCCGCTCAAGATTTTTGGCAGCGGCCCGATGGTGGACGAGCTTAAAGCCATCGCAAAAGACAACATCCAATTCTTGGGACGCGTGAGCGACGAGGAAAAAGCGCGACTTTACCAAGACTGTATTGCCTATCTTAATCCACAAGAGGAGGACTTTGGAATTACGGTTGTGGAGGCTATGGCGTGCGGTCGACCGGTGATTGCCTACAACAAAGGCGGAGCCACGGAGACGATTATCGATGGTAAAACAGGAGCGTTTTTTGACGAGCAAACCTGGGAGAGTCTCGCCGACGCGTTGATTCGATTTGACCACACACAGTTTGATCCGCAGGCGATTAGGGCGCACAGCGAACAGTTTTCACACAAAGCGTTTACGAATCAAATACAAGAAATGGTCTCTATGATTCATAGCGCCAATACAGACACCCATGAAGATCGCGATTGATATTCAAAGTCTCTATGGCACCACACCAAGCGGCGTGGGTCATTATGTGTTGGAAACAATACAAGCCATGCACCCCGACGAGCACACACAACTCGTCTTTTTTTCGCGCGGATGGAAACCGCTTGCACTCCCCTCTTCCCTCCAGTTGCTTCCCCACGTTCGTCATATTCATCGCCGCATTCCCAATAAACTCATCAACTCGGCAATTGCTCTTGGATTCGTTTCGCTCGAGCATCTGCTGGGCGAGTCGGTAGATGTTGTTTGGTATCCTAACACCGGGTACTTGCCGCGCACGCAGATTCCAACCGTGGTGACCGTGCATGATCTTGCCTGGGTTTTGCTCTCAGAAACCTATAATCAGCTCCACCACGTGCGGTATAGGATCACGCGTGCGCGCACAACGCTGCAACATGCCACCAAGGTCATCGCCGTGTCCGACCATAGCCAGCACGATCTCTTTACCGCATTTGGTCGATCACCCCAAAACTGCAAAACTATTTTACACGGGCTAGACCACACACAATTTCAAGAACGAAAACGGCCGGATGATACAACACGTAAACAACGACTTGGCATTACACACCCCTATCTCCTCTCACTCGCCACGTGCGAACCACGCAAAAATCTTGTGTCCCTTGTGGAAAGCTATAATCAGCTCCGCACGCAGGGACACACAGAGCACCTTGTCCTCGCGGGCGGCCGTGGATGGAAACGTCGCGCACTTGATTCTGCTATCAACCGCTCCCCCTACAAACAAGATATTCATGTACTTGGGTTTGTAGACGATACGGATAGACCTGCGCTGCTCCGTGGGGCAACGGCGCTTGTGTTGCCATCGCGCTACGAAGGATTTGGGATGCAGATTACCGAGGCCATGGCTTGCGGAACGCCTGTGATTACCGCACGCAACAGTAGTTTATTAGAGGTAGGGTCCGATGCGGTCCTCTCGGTACGCGCGATGAATGCAAATGAGCTCACGCAAACGATTGATCAACTTCTACGCGATCCGCAACTACAGGCCGAGCTACGCACACGCGGGATTGAGCAAGCCAAACAATTTACCTGGAACCTCTGCGCGCAAGAGACGTTGAATTATTTAAAACAAGAACCGCCCACCAAGTGACCGCCACCTCCTTTCGAAGTGGATGGTTCTTGCTGGGCGGCACGTTGCGCTACCGCCGGTTGTGGTTCTCGAACCCCTTCGGGATGGCGAGTTCATCGTAGAGGACCCATCCCCCACGCTCGAGCTCGTCGAGCACGACTACCACGTCCTCGTCCCGATCTGCGAGGCAGGCCGGGCACGGGACAGACGGCAGGTAGTGCTTCTCGCACACCCCAAGTCGCTCATCCCAATACGGGCTTTCCAATCGAGCCATTACTCCTCCGAATGGTTGCCGCTTACGGCGGTAGCGGTCTTTATGACACGCCCTAAATACCATAAAATCGGCACTTTGTCAAGGATGTGGGGAGGAATGTTAGAAGGAAGTACCTGACCCCCTTTTTATAAAATAATTGAGCCGCCCCAGAGATAGAGCGGTTCATGCGTTCGTGTAGACGTAGTCCGACCAGGCGGCCTTGATGGGCGAGGCGACGCTCGGACCAAAGGCCGCGACCAACTTGTTGTAGCCTCCAACGCGCGTACGTAGACGTCCGTTAGAATCCTTCACGCGGATGCGGAACCGCGCCGTCCGGAACTTCTGTTCCTCGGGTGACGATTCCTTATGCATCACCACACTCACCAACTCAACCTGACACGTGGGTACGTCGTTCATCACGCACCTCCTTTCCCCTCCATGCTATACTAAATGTATGCGAATAGGAATCGACGCCCGGATGTACGGGCCAAAAATAGGAGGAGCGGGCGTTGGGCGCTACGTAGAAGAAATCGTCACGCATTTGCAACAACTCGACACAGAAAACGAGTATGTGCTTTTTTTGCGTCGAGCAAATTTTGACGATTGTGCCATTCCTCCGGCACTCAAATCCCGTTGGACAAAGGTCGTGGCCGACATTCCCTGGTATTCCCTCGCCGAGCAGCTCTACATGCCACGGATCATCTACAAACAGAAGTTGGACCTCATCCATTACCCCCACTTTAACGTTCCCTTACGTGCAAAAACACCTTTCGTGTGTACGATTCATGACCTCATCATGCTCGATCAAACGTGGGCGTCCAGAGCCACCACCCTTGCCCCGTGGAAGTATCAACTTAAACAGTTCGGGCAACAAAAAATCCTCGCCCACATTGCACAACACGCGCGCAACATCATCACGGTGAGCGATTATGCAAAAGGACAAATCATCCACAGGTTAAACATCTCCCCAGACCGGGTACATGTGGTGTATAATGGTGTTGAAAGCGCAGCAATCTTAGCGCAAAAACAAAACAAACAGACCGCGCGCTCCTTGCCATTACCGCCAGGCGTTCAAACACCGTTTTTTCTCAACGTCGGCAACCCGTATCCTCATAAAAATATCGAAACGCTACTCCATGCGTTTAGCTTTTTTGTGAAGGAACACCCCGAAGCGCATCTCGTCCTCGTTGGACCTCGCAACTCCTTTACGCAACAATTAGAAGCCGAGGCACGAGAAATAGAGATTCCAAGCAACCGTGTGCATTTTCTCGGTTTTGTCGACGACACCATGCTCTCCAACCTGTATTCGCAGGCGAGCGTGTACGTGATCCCTTCAAAACTCGAAGGATTCGGCATCCCTCCCCTGGAGGCACTGAGTCACGGAACACCTGTAGCAGCGTCTCGTGCAAGTTCGATCCCAGAAATCTTGGGACCGGCAGCCACCTATTTTGATCCAAACGATATCGAAGATTTGTTTGCAGCCATGGAGACATTGCTCACAAACAAGCAAGAGCGCATTCGCGTTCTCAGTGCCAGTCATGACGTGCTCAAGAAATATTCTTGGGACGATCACGCTCGCGCCCTTATGGATCTCTACACCATCTCAAGATCCTGAAAACACAGATCCACATGCCAAAACAGACTCCCCGATCGTATCCATCACTGAATCCGATCGCCCACACCTATTTTGAAGACCCAACCGTGCAAGACGAGCAGGTTCTTTCTGTTTTGGAGACAGGCGCTGTGCAATACCCCGTTATTACAACCAACGTCTCACATCCAACGTCCGAATATGTAATCAGGCTTGAGCTCGAGGAATCAGAGGACGCACCAGCCATTGTGGGGTCCAACCTCCTCACCGCGCAATCGCTAAAGCCCGAAATTGCGCAGGACACAACCGGTCACTTAATCATGCACACATCTGAGGCGCTTACACAGGTCGGTGAATCTGCGATTGTGTCTCTCCCCTCCCACGCGCCTCGTACGTTTAATGCTGCGCCCGTTACCGACATCGCGGTAGACGATTTGATTCAGCAATTTGAATATTTTACAGACGCCGAGTCAGACCAGCCCATAGAGGTAGAACTTATTGGGCAGGAACCGCTTGTTACATTTGACGAGTTGATCGACGACATTGCTCTCGCGGAAGCGCTTGCCGACCTCCCCGCCGAGCCTGCCGCACGAGCCTCAAAAACTCGCAAGGCCAAACAAACCACACGTCGTATATTGCCGGTTGGATGGACCAAGACTCTTGCGGTGTTTGTGGGCCTTTCCTTTGCTGTTGTGTTGCCAATTCACGCCGTTACCACCATTCACACCGTGGAGAATACGCAGGGATCAATCGTTGCGCGTGGTCTTGCGGCAGTAGAGGCAATCGGAAGCGGTGCATCTGCCACGGCAGATCAAGATTTTCAGGGTGCGGCCGTCTCCTTTTCTCAAGCAGCCGATTCTCTTGAACAGGCACAGAAAGAATTGAGCCACGCAGAAACGCAGCTCTTCGGAATTGCCGACATGCTCCCTTCCACAGGAGGAGAGATTAAACTCGCACAACGTATGCTCTCGGCTGGCGAGTCTCTTTCTCGGTCCGCTGCCACGCTTAGCAACGGAATGCAGGCTGTTGCCAATCGAACTACAGAAAGCCCCGCGGCAGCTGTGGGACTGTTTGATGTCTATGCAGAAGATGCGCTCCCAGATCTTTGGGAAGCAAACGATACCCTTAACTCAATCAAAATCACCTCTGTCCCCGCAGAACATCGCGGCACCGTGCGTGATATTCAACAGCTCATCTCAGGAACCGCACAGTCTTTGCAAACGTTTCACGATTCATCGAACGCCATCGCCACCCTATTGGGTGACAAGCACCGTCAACGTTACCTCGTGCTTTTTCAAAACAATACCGAGCTCCGACCAACGGGTGGCTTTTGGGGGTCCTTTGCAGAGATCGACATCTTAGACGGTAAATTAGATCAAATCACCATCCCCGGCGGTGGAACCTACGACGTCCAAGGTCAGCTCCTCAAACATGTAGCCGCGCCTGAGCCGCTTCAACTCTTGCGCGCACAATGGGAGCTCCAGGACGCTAACTGGTTCCCCGACTTCCCTACCAGTGCACAAAAGGCCATGTGGTTTTATGAGCAAAGCGGCGGTCCAACGGTAGACGGTGTGATTGCCGTTAACGCGAGTCTTGTTGCAGATCTTATAGATGCAACGGGCGAGATTAACATGCCTGCCTATAACATAGCCGTTGACGGAGAGACGTTCTTGTTCCGCACGCAAAAACAGGTGGAGTTAGATTACGATCAAGTTGCAAATCAACCAAAATCCTTTATTGGAGACTTGGCGCCCGTGCTCATGCAACACATTCTTGAGAGTCGCGGCGAAGATTTTTTGCATGTAGCCGAGATTATGAGTGCCGGTCTTAACGACCGAGACATTCAGATGTATCACAGCGATTTCGAGATTCAAAAGGCCATCACAACACTTGGATGGGATGGAGCGATCCTTGGAAACACAGGAGATTACCTCATGGTAAGCCATACAAATGTTGGCGGTGGTAAGACGGATGGGGTGATTGATGATGCGATCAGTGTGGAGAGTACCGTGCGCGACGATGGTCGTATTGAGAACTTAGTAACGATTGAGCGCACGCACCACGGTCTTAAAAGCTCCACGTTTTCTGGGCTCAACAACGTGAGTTTTACCCGGATCTTTGTTCCTCGCGGCAGTACTCTGTTGAGTGTAACCGGCGCACAACCGCCAGACACACGTTTGTTTGAATCCACAGAAGGTCTTACAGAGGATCAAGACTTAGTGCGCGTAGAAAAAAGCTCCGTGGACGCAAATACAGGAGCCTACATCGCCGAAAGTTTTGGGAAAACAAGCTTCGGTCATTGGATTCAGACGCGACCAGGCACAACGTCCTCTCTCAGCTTCCGCTATCTATTGCCCGAGGATATTTTGGACGAACCACAACAGGACTTCCTATCCTCCGCAAAACGATTTGTGGGAATTCCAGAAACCGTCCGACACAGCATCCTCTTCCAAAAACAGCCAGGTGTGAGTTCGCGCATCACACACTATTCCTTTGATCCCGGCATACCCTTCCGTCCCCTCTGGTCCACGGACGACAACGTCACGCAAATGGATCTCCCTACAAACACAGATGGATTCTTTGGCATGGTGCTCGAACGAAAATAGCTATGCGTCACGAATCATCGCACAAGAAAAATAAGAAACACTCCAAGAAGCACACAGAACACAAAACTGCTTCGCCTGTTTTACATACAGCAGAACACCACACATCACACACGCACGCGCATAAAGGACGCACACACACGGAAGAAGATGCCGTGGAACCTCGCAACGTCGAGCATGAGTTGCGAACCATCTACGCACTGGACCCAGAGGAAAAAGACCTTATGGACATGTCAAAATTGGACATCGTCAAACAGCCTTTTGTACGCAGGATCCTTATCGCCACCCTTCTCCTTCTTATTGCCATTGGAGCTGGTATTACCGGTGCGTTGTTGCTGAATAACCCTTTTGGGGCAGGACAAACACAGGTTCTCACCTTTGACATTACAACATCCAAGGAGCCTATTGTCTCGGGTCGAGAAACCGTGATCACAATCCCCTACGCAAATCCAAGCTCCGTGCCGATCGCGGAGCTCGAGGTAACGGTGCACGTACCAGACAGTTTTGTGCTCGCGCAAGCAACGCCAGAACCGATCAAGACAGCACCTCTTACCTGGGCCATTGGCTCTGTTGCTCCACACGCACAAGGAACCATCGAACTACACGGTACATTTTATGAGACGCCCGGAACGGCCATTACAATTCAAACGATTACGCGCTACGCGCCGGCAAACTTCAGCTCGCCGTTTGAGGATATCGAATCAGAAAGTATCTTAATTGAAGAAAGTATTTTCCAAACCTCCATCACGGGACCAGACCGTGCTGTTCCTGGAGAATCCGTTACCTATACCGTCGTGGTTGAACAATCGGAAGAGACACCGCAAACAAACGTTGAGTTACGACTTGCCCTTCCAAACGGATTTCATACCAACGAGAGTAGCGCCAAACCCGATATAGAAGGCATCTCCATCTGGACCATTTCGGAACTTATAAATACGGAACCTTACACGCTCACCCTTAAGGGAACATTCGCCTCCGACGCCGAGGGTGATCAGCCGCTCACCGCCACAGCCGGGGTACATCTACACGATCAATTTATTGCGCAACGCGAGGCTACTTTTACCTCACATGTACTCGCCAGTGATTTCGCCCTTTCTCTCATTGCCAATGGTCAGACAGGTAACAGTATCTTGCTCCCGGGCGACGATCTCACGCTCAACGTCTCGTTGGATAACCGTGGAGAGGAAATAGCTGAAGCGTTAACTATCGAGCTGTTTATTGATGCAGGCACAGACCGCGTGCGATTAGAAGATCGAAGCGGCATTCCAAATGGAGATGTGTACGGCAATAAGATCAATTGGGACAAGCGAGATATGAATCGGCTCGAGACATTACGCGGCGGAGAAAGTGCTTCGATCGACGTTGCTATTCCAACACGCGAAACGGGCGCCACTACAATCAAGTTGCACGCCGAGGCGCGTGTTACCACAGTGGGAGACATAGAGATTAATCGAACTATTGTCTCGAGCCCTATCACCATTCGCATTGCCTCAGACCTCTCGGGAAGTTCCAGCGCGCAGTATTACAACGCGCAAGGTGTGCCGATTGGGTACGGGCCCCTTCCCCCTCAGGTGGGCGAGGAGACGTCCTACCGCGTAACATGGACCGTCGTAAATGCGCTTAACGACGTAGAAGATGCGGTAATGGTTGCAGCAATTCCGTCGGATTCCGTCTGGGGAGGACTTGTCTCCGTAACACAGGGAACGGTCACCTACGACTCAGTAGGCAATCGCGTACGGTGGGCCATTGGAAATCTGCCAACAGGTACGCCGCCACCTGTCGCGATATTCGACATGCATGTTAAACCAACAAGCGCCGACCTCAACACCTTTCTCGATCTCTTGGGTGTGAGTTCTATAACGGCCGTCGATGTCACCACAGGATCCACCGTTAGTGCCACCGCGCCGGCACTCACATCAGAGATTGCAAACGACGCGCACGCAGAGAATAAAGGAATCGTTGTAGAATAGCACAAGACCCAGCCTAGCTGGGTCTTGACTTTTTGTTGTATACTGATATAACCATCACAGAAAGGGGGACCCACAATGGGCCACACGCAGTCGAGGTCGAGGGAAGCAGATCGTGGAACCTACACCATCCTGAAAGGGGGAGGAGGTAAGAGGGGCGTCGAGATCACCGAGGTGAAGATCATGGGTGACATCCAGACGATGCCGTACATGAGGAAGATGGTGCCGAGCTTCGGACTCACCTGCTTTCTGGTGGTGACGAGCAACGGAACGTCGGCGGGGACCAGGAGGTACGTGGACACCGGGATCAACCTGGTGCGCAGGCACGGTATCTCTCGAGCCGCCGTCTGCGAGATCATCAACTCTATGCGAAAGAGCAGGGGGGAGGAGCCGCTCGTCTGATTCGCAACATCAACGTACGCCCGGTCGACGAATCTGTCGGCCGGGCGTGCCTTTTTTATCTGAACCGTTTTACCAAAGAGTAGACACCGTACCAAAACGGATTCACCACCACATCTACCGTCTGCGGCATCTCTACCATCTCACCACCAAACCCCTGTTTAAATCGCGTCACACCCGCCCACGGATGGTCTACAGCACTCTCCGGCGCAACACCCCACCAATCGTAGGCAAAAGTTTCTTTAAATGACGCGTTTTGTAGCAACTTCCAATGCAACAAATAGGGAGCCATGAGTTGCTTATTATTGTCCGACGACGCGCCATGTAAATACGTGCGTGTGCCGTTCCAGTCGATCATCAAATTCGCCGCCAACACTTCCTCATCCAGCTTGGCCATGGCAATAAACGCCCGAGGCGCATCCCCCTCTCCATTAAGACAATCTAAAATCGCGCGATAATGGTCCTTGGCATGTGATCGAATCTTGTGTCGCTTGTAAGTCGCCTCTGTTAACGCTATAAACGCCTCAAATCCCTCTTCCCCAGCATCAAGGATCACCTCTACTCCCTTTCTCTCGGCAAGACGGATATTGTACCGTGTTTTGGTATGCATCTCCGCCAGCAGAGCTTGATCATCTGCGTGCACATGCGTAATCAGTGTATGAGCCGGCTGCACCTCTCCTGTTAGTCTTCCAACGATCGGTCTACACGCATCCACGCGTAAAAATACATCCTGTTCTCGAAGCTGTTTGAGGCGCGTTACAACATCCCGTTCCGCTTCATGCGATATTCCGAGCGGTCCCCGTCCAATATAGCCATACTGTTTTCCAAACGGAAGTGACATCGTTACAAGTTGGCATTGTGCCTCGTTTCCCTGGTATCGATCCACCGTCATTCCCTGGAACTGTTTGACCATTCCCCATTCCCACGATTGCAAAAACGCCCCACTTCTGGGTGCGTGTTCCATAACAAACAGGTTCCAATCTCCTTTTTCTTTAATTGTTTTCATACAAATAGGCAAAACGCATCAGCCTTGTCTCAATCATAACATGTTTAAAAAAAGATGGCGGCGCGCCACCCCTCTGAGATACGTTTGGACAATTTGTAAATTCCCGTGATCTTGTATCAATCACCCTATAGGAGCTCGCAAACAAAATAGCCAGCATCAATCAAATGCCGGCTATTTTGATAAATCCGTATGGTCTCTATCCAAGTCAATTAGGCTGTCTGTCGTTTATGATCATTTATGCGCATCCTTTATCGCATCGTGCGCTACAAAGAAATAGTCAGAGCCGCCTTCAACTTTTCTTCCATCGACACAAGCCCTTCCGGAAGACCATTCGCCATACTGCGCGCCTCCTGCGTAGCATAGCCTAAACTCATCAACGCGTCGATCAGTTCTTGATTTGTAGATGTCTGCTCCGTTGCATCCTCGTCCATCACAAGCGATCCCTTTAACTCCAATACAATCTTCTGCGCCGTCTTCTTCCCCACTCCCGGGATCCGTGTCAAAAAATCCACCGACCCCTCCATGACGTTGCGACGCACCTCCTCCGGCGTGCTCACACCCAAGATTTTTTGCGCGACTTTTGGGCCTACACCGTTCACCGCGATCAACTTCCAAAACAGTTCCAGTGCATCGCGACTTTCAAAGCCAAATAGTTGATGTGCGTCGTCGCGAATCACCTCGTGCGTCCAGATGGTCACCTCGTCTCCCAGTTGATAGCGCACCGATAAGGACAGCGATACACCCACGGCATATCCAACACCTTGGACATCGATCAACATCCAATCGATATTCGTATCCAGCACGGTTCCACGTAGTCGCATGATCATATTACAGCCCAATCATGGTTGTTCCCTCCGACATCTTTACTTCCGCCGTCTGCGTCGCATCTCCCAACCCACGCACGATTGCCTTTGCGTTCACACGTGTCGCAATCTCCTCAAAGGATGCCTCGAACGTCGCAATGACATCCGCGTTATCTGACTCCCAATAGAACGTAATTACGTCATCACGCTGCAATCCCGCGTCTTTTCGCAAGGCGTTTCCCTGTCGCTGCAACTCACGCACGATTCCTGCCTGGCGCAGCTCTGGCGTCAAAACGGTATCCAACGTCACGCTCGTCTCCCCCTGTTCCCAGGTAATCGACTGCACATTGACCTCGTCACGAATAATCTCCAAGCAGACTTCTGGCAATTCCTTCTCTGACCGCACCACAGCCGACTGCAGGATTTGTCGCACAGGAATTTTGGCCTCCGTCCGCTGATCCAACACGCGCGTCACCAACTCTCGCACCGTTTTCATGGTTCCCAAAATCTCCGTGTCCTGAAAATCAAGATCATCCGCCATCGGCCACAGCGCCAAATGCACGGAGTCCTCCTCAGGGCGATCCGCAATACCACGGTAAACCTCCTCAGCTATAAACGGCGTAAACGGAGCAATCAAACGCGCGAGCATCTCTAACACGCGATACAACACACGCGACGCCACACGAAAATCTTCGGACGATCCATCCTTAAACCGATCACGACTGCGACGCACATACCATTGTGACAATTCCGTGACAAAGTCCTGCAGCTCGCGCGCGGCTGGCGCAAGTTCATACGCATCCATCGAAGCCGTGACGCGCTCGCGTGTCTGTTGCAACAAGGCGAGGATCCATCTATCGAGTGGGTGTAACTCCTCTGGCTGCACAATCTCTGGGACTGCGTGCACAAAGAGTTGATAAAAACTCAAGACGTTATTCAACGTTCCAACAAACTTGTTGGAAACCTCTTTGACGCCCGATTCCTTAAACCGCAAGTTCTCTGCATTCACTACCGGCGAGCTCATCAAATATAATCTGAGCGCATCGGCGCCATAACGATTGACCACCTCCATAGGGTCTGGGTAGTTCTGCAAACGCTTACTCATCTTCTTCCCGTCTTCGGCCATTACGAGCCCGTTGACAATCACGTTCTTAAACGAAGGCTTCTCAAACAAAATTGCGGACAACACATGCAGAGAATAAAACCATCCGCGCGTTTGGTCCTGCCCTTCGGCAATAAAATCTGCAGGCAATCCTGCTTCAAACTTTTCTTGATTTTCAAACGGATAATGCAACCGTGCGTACGGCATAGAGCCCGACTCAAACCAACAGTCTAACACCTCGGGGATACGCGTGTAGCGTTTTCCGTCTTTCTCAAACGTAATTTTATCCACAATATGCTTGTGCAAATCCTCAACCTTTTGCCCAGACAACGCCTCAAGTTCTGCGACGGATCCAATCACCATCACCTCTCCATCTTCCGATTTCCAAACAGGCAACGGTGCGCCCCAGTAGCGACTTCGACTCACCGACCAATCACGCGCCCCTTCCAACCAGTTCCCAAAGCGACCGTTCTTCATGTTGTCCGGCACCCACGTGGTTTGTTGATTCAACGCGAGCAACTGATCTCGCATGGCCGACACGCGAATATACCAAGAATTAGTGGTGTAATTGAGCAACGGTGTATCACAACGCCAACAAAGCGGATAGCTGTGTCGCAATTGTTTTGTCATGTACACCGATCCATGCCCCGCCAAATATTCCAAAATATTTTTATCGCTTGGCTTGGCTTGCAACCCTGCAAACCCCGTCACGTCTTCCGTAAATGTTCCGTCGATATTTACATGACGAATAATATCGAGTTGCTCCGCCTGTCCCACATAAAAGTCGTCCTCTCCAAAGCCTGGAGCAATATGCACAATGCCAGTTCCCTCATCTGTGGTCACAAACTCGGCCGCAACAACACGAAACGCATTTTTACGATCGGCAAAATATGGAAACAATGGCTGATAGTGCTTTCCGATTAAATTTGCGGCCGACAATTCCTCAATCACCTCGTACTCACCATCCATCACCGCCTCCAATCGCTCCTTTGCCACGATCAAAAATTCGTGACGCTGTTTAACTTTTACATAGGCAATCTTTGCTCCAACGGCAAGCAACATATTCCCTGGCAACGTCCATGGTGTGGTGGTCCAAGCAAGCACAAACGTGTCCTCTTCATCCGTTAATTTAAACCGAACCGTCACGGACGTGTCTGTAATATCGGCGTAATTAGATCCAGATTCTGAAGAAGACAACGTGGTGGCACAGCGCGGGCAGATGTGAATCGGTCGATACCCTTCATACAACGCTTCTTTTTCCCAAAGCGTCTTAAATGCCCACCAAACGGACTCCATGTAATTTGTATCCATGGTGCGATAACAATGCTCCATGTCCACCCAACGACCGAGCCTATAAACCACCTGCTCCCACACATCCGCATATTCCAACACGCGTGCCCTACAAGACTCGTTGAATTTATCAATCCCAAACGCCTGAATTTTATCGCGCGAGCCCAAATCAAGATCTTTCTCAATTAAGTTCTCAATCGGTAATCCATGACAATCCCACCCCCACACACGCTCGACGCGTTTTCCGCGCATCGTCCAATAGCGCGGCACAACGTCTTTCATGGTTCCGGCAACAAGGTGGCCATAATGCGGCGTTCCCGTTGCAAACGGCGGCCCATCGTAAAACACAAATTGATTGTCCTCCGGTCGCTCTTCTACGGAACGTTCAAAGATTCGGTTCTTTTTCCAATATTCCAGCACATCCTGTTCGCGGGCGTCTGCTCCTTTGCGTTCTGCCATAACTCTGTAGGCGTTACGTATTAGTTCTTATAGATTAGCCTAGTTCTTGCATTATATCAATGGTTGATCCGAAAGAGCGAGTCTCATGTTATACTGCCCTTATATGACTATTTATCTTGGCGGAGATCATGCAGGCTTTGACCTGAAAGAACAGTTGGAGGCATGGCTGTTGGATTTAGAATATACGGTAAAAGACCTCGGAAACGTGGAGTACGACCCACAGGACGACTACCCTGATTTTGGGCACGCGGTAGCCGAGGCTGTCGCACAGAATCCTGAGTCCTGCGGCATCCTTTTGTGTGGCAATGCCGAGGGTGTGTGCATTGTGGCCAACAAAACCGACGGCATTCGTGCGGGCATTGGATATTCCGTAGAGGCAATCCAATCCGCGCGCACAGAAGACGATATCAATGTCCTCTGTCTCGCCGTTCGACTAATCGATTTACAACTCGACGAGGCGCAACTGCGTGTAAAGACCTTCCTCGCCACGCCATTTGAACCCGCCGAGCGCCGCGTGCGTCGCCTCAATAAAATTCAAGACATCGAGGAGCAAAACTAGCAAGTATGCAAAAGATGTTTTTTATTATCCCGGGATTTACCCATGAGATAACCAATCCGCAATACACGTGGCTAAAACGGCACCTCACATCTCTAGGTTACAGCGTAAAGATCGTTCCGATCAGATGGAAACGTCACGTGATGTCGGATCACCTACAAGAATTTCTTGCGTTTTTCGATACACACAAAACAGAAGAAAATCACGTGCTTGGATTCTCCTTTGGCGCCATGATTGCGTTTCTCTCAGCACCACAAACACAACCAAAACATCTTTATCTTTGTTCTCTAAGCCCCTACTTTGCAGAAGATCTCAAATTTCTCAAACCGTCATGGCAAGCCTACATCGGAACCAGAAGAATGATCGATTTCAAAAGATATCGATCCCTTTCCACAGCAAAATTGATCTCATCGGACACGTCTGTCTTTTGCGGTGAGCAAGAGGGTGAAAAATATCCGCAACTTCTTAAACGATGTCATCAAGTCGCCACGACTCTCCTGCATGGTTTATACACTCTTGTAGAGCGTGCACCACACCAACTTGATTTTCCAACCTATAAACAAACCCTCAAACAAGCGATTCACTAATCTATGGCCATTATCCTTCCTGCAATTCTTGTGCAGACCGCACAGGAATTTGAAGAACACATCAACCTTCTCCCAGAAGACGTGGATACCGTGAGCGTGGATATTATGGATGGAACGTTTGTGGAGACCTCCAGTTTCCGAGATGCAAATACCATCCGCAACATCGACACATTCATGCAGTACGAACTGGACCTTATGGTAGACGACCCCCTGCCAATTATTGAGGCTTGGGCGAAACTTCCACAAACCATCCGCGCGATTGTCCACGCAGAACTCAAAACAGACATGCGTGTGCTCCTTCAGGAGATTAAGAAACACAAATTAGAGGTTGGAATCGCCCTCTTACCACAGACCCGTATCGCCGACATTGAGCATCTCCTCAACGAGGTAGACATGGTCCTTATCCGTGGCAACGAACCTGGCTATTCTGGTAGAGCATTCAATCCGCTCATGTTAGAAAAGGTACGCGAGTTGGAACAAGACTATCCTCACCTGCTCATAAACGTCGATATTGGTGTGAATGCGGAGACGATTCCGGAGATTATAGAAGCCGGTGCCACCCATCTCTCGGTCAACAGTGCCATTTTTAAACAATCCGATCCGCTCGTCGCCTTGCGTGACCTACAAAGACTTGCACGACCGTAACCTGTGGAAAACCAGCCTCAAAAGAGCCCAAGTGGCTCTTTTCTGTTTATTTGCGGCATGCTATACTTTTGTTTACGTATAGAAATACACATAACCCACCTATGAAAAAAGTCCTTGCGACACTATCCATCCTGGGCGTGATCGGTGCCCTTCTCCTTTCCGGACAGCCACGTGCAAACGCAGAGGTTGCCCTTCAGCCAGGAGATTTGATCCGCGGCGAAACCTACACCGCCGTGTACTACTATGGAAACGATGGCTTCCGCTACGTCTTCCCAAACTTTGCAACGTATCAAACATGGTTTGGCAATGACTTTAGCAGCGTGGTCTGGATTACAGACGCACAGCTTGCCAACATCCAGATTGGTGGAAACGTCACCTACAAACCAGGCGGACGAATGATCAAGATCAACACGGATCCAAAGACCTACGCACCAGCATCTGACGGAACCCTTCGATGGGTTACCAGTGAGGCGGTGGCGATTGCACTCTATGGACCAACCTGGAACAAGCAAATCGATGACATCCCAGACGGATTCTTTACCAACTACCAGGTAGGAGATCCAATCAACGCAGCGAGCGATTTTAATCGAACAACGGCAGCCGCCGCGGCAACATCGATTAACGTCGACAAAGGTCTTCACCTCCCTGTTGATGTATCAATCACCGATGCAAACTACGCACCAAACAGTGTGACCATTGAGGCAGGACGCACCGTGCGCTTTACCAACAACGGAACAGAAGCACATACGGTCACAGGCGATGATCTTGGATGGGGAACCGGAACCATGCAGCCAGGGCAATCATACGTACAGCAGTTTGATACAGCAAAGACGTATACGTTCTTTGATAGCTACAACTCACAGTTGACGGGTGCAATCTTTGTTCAATAAGCTCTATAAACACCGCCTCCGGGCGGTGTTTTGGTTTACGATGTCTACAAGTATCGTTGTGAGTTACCCCTCCCTCCGCAGGCGGGCACGCGTAGGGAAGGATCTCTTCATGTCATCCTGAGCGGAGTGAGTTGTATGAACGGAGTCGAAGGACCCCGGCCGTGCTATAAAAGAGAGATGCTCGCGATCAGATCCAGCCCTTCGCCCCCAAGAACACGTGTGTTTTGAAAGATGGAGCCTATGCAGAGTCTCTTTAAAACGCATGTGTTTGAAGATGAGGATACTCGGCGAAGGAATCAAGAACATTTAGAGCAACACATCAGTCGTCCCCTACCATTACCCATTTTCCATTTCCTATAACCCACCATCTTCCCTATCTCCCAGCCCCCAATTTTGTTATACTCTACTTACTATGCTTACTATTCACGACGAGGAGGTTCGTGCAATCGAGGATCGCGCGCAGGAAATGCGACGTGACCTTATTAAAATGCTCACGCATGCCGGGTCCGGTCACTCTGCTGGCCCACTTGATTTGGCAGAAATTTTTGCAACGCTTTATTTTCATGTCATGAGTTACAAACGCACGATGCCAAACTGGAAACATCGTGACAGGTTGTATTTGAGTTGCGGACACGTAGTGCCCATTCAATACGTGGCCATGGCCCATGCTGGGTTTTTTCCTAAGAAAGAACTTATGTCTTTGCGTCGGTACGGAACGCGCCTGCAGGGTCACCCAGAGTACGGTGTTCTCCCTGGAATCGAGAACACAAGCGGTCCCCTTGGCAACGGATCCTCGCAATCCTGCGGTGCAGCCTATGCGCTTCGCATGAACAAATCACGCTCACACGTTTATTGCATCCTCTCCGACGGCGAGTTAGAAGAAGGCATTACCTGGGAATCTGCCATGTTTGCTGGCAAAGAAAAGCTACACAATATGACCTGGATTATTGATCGCAACAACATCCAGATTGACGGACCAACGGAAGTTGTAATGCCTCTCGAAGGATTACGCGCCAAGTTTGAAGCCTTCAACTTCCATGTTATGGAAATCGATGGTCACAACGTGCGAGAGATTGTGGACGCCATTGGCCAAGGTCACGCCGTTACTGAGAAACCTACCGTGATTATTGCACACACCATTCCAGGTAAGGGCGTTGATTTTATGGAGTACGATTATCACTGGCACGGGAAACCACCAAATCCACAAGAAGCACGTGCTGCATTGGCACAATTGCGAACGCTCGATGGAAAAATTGATAGCGAATGTAACTAATATGACAAAAAAAGAATGGATAATTGGTGCGTTAGTGCTCGTGGGAGCATGTGCGATCGCGCTTGTAAACGGGTCTCCTTCGCTATTTGATGCCGCCAGTGGCACGGAACTGACAAAGGCAAGTTTTGGTATGCCCTCTCCCATGATGGATGGTGCTCGATACGCCGAGAACGATATGATGTTGGCCTCAGATGGGTTCTATGGAGAACCACCAACCGCCGGTGAAACGGCTGCCACGGCAGATCAACGCGTCATTAAAACAGGGTACGTCACATTACAAGTGGAAAGCGTACAAACAAGCATCGACACGTTAAGCCAGCTCGCAGAAACACTTGGTGGGTTTGTACAAACATCCAATGCCGGGGAAAATTACGATGGAACGCGCTATGGATTTATTACCATGCGCTTCCCCGCCGATCAGTACACTGCCGCAATGCAACAGATCCGGTCCGCAGGAATCAAGGTTCTTGATGAGTCAACCGACGCGCAAGATGTCACGGAGCAGTTTACCGATCTCCAAGCACGATTAAACGTCGCACAGGGTGAAGAACAAGCGTATCTCGTATTATTAAATCGATCCGGTTCGGTCAGTGATTTGTTAAGTGTGCAACGCGAGCTCTCCAACGTTCGTGCACGTATCGAGAGCTTACAAGGACAAATCCAGTACTTGGACAATCACACCAGTTACTCAACCATCAGCGTCACCCTCCAAGAACGCGAACATGTTGCGCTTCCTACCAAGCCATTCCAACCCGGAGAAACGCTGTCTGTTGCACTGCAAAGTGTCGTGATCGTGTTCCAATTCCTTGTTGAGGCAATTATATGGATCGTAATCCTCGGCGTCGGCGTCGCCCTTCCGATCGGATTGGTCGCCTGGCTTGTAACACGCGCCGTCCAGCGAAAACAAAAATAGTACCTATGGCCGCTTCTCGAAAACCCGCTCTCTCCCCCGCTACGTATCGCAAGGACGTCAAACGCATCCCCACACGTTTTGGGTACGGTGATGGCGTGGTCGAGGCGGGCAAGAAGAACGAGAACGTGGTTGTGTTGTGTTGCGACCTTACCGAATCAACGCGCAGCCTCCAATTTAAGGAAGCGTTTCCGGAACGATTCATTCAAATGGGAATTGCCGAGCAAGCCATGGCAGCTATTGCGGGTGGGCTGGCGCTCGAGGGAAAAATTCCGTTTATTTCCAGTTACGCGGCCTTTTCTCCTGGTCGCAACTGGGAGCAAATTCGACTTTGCGCCGCGATTCAAAATCAGCCAATTAAAATTATGGGGGCTCATGCCGGTGTCTCGGTCGGTCCCGATGGCGCCACGCATCAGATGCTAGAGGACATTGCACTCATGCGTGTGCTTCCTAACCTCACTGTTATCTCTCCCTGCGATTATTTAGAGGCAAAGCGTGCCGTCGAGGCAAGTATTGCTATCAAAGGACCCGTTTATATTCGATTTGGACGTTCTGCAACACCCTCATTTACAACCACTAAGACCCCGTTTCAAATTGGGCGCGCAGAAATTTTTAGAGAAGGTTCGGACGTCGCTATTATTGCTACGGGTGCGCTTGTGCATCAGGCTCTCCTCGCGGCGAAGCAGCTGGAGGAGAAGCAGATTCATGCAACAGTCGTCAACTGTCACACGATCAAACCGCTCGACCACAAAACAATTGCTGCCGTGGCAAAAACTTGTGGCGCGGTCGTCACGGTTGAGGAGGCGCAGATTACAGGTGGGCTTGGAGGCGCTGTAGCCGAATGTCTCGCACGCTATCAACCAACACCTATGCGATTCGTTGGAATGCAGGATCAATTCGGAACCTCTGGGGACCCAGAGCAGCTCATCAAAGAATTTCATTTAGACCAGACGGAGATTGTAAAACAGGTTTTGTCCGTGCTTAACGACAAATAATAGAAATCTGCACAATCGTTATGCACAACTCAGCATACGTGGGTGTGGATTTTTTGTTATACTCTCTCTATCACTAAACTTTTTTATGAAGAAAACATTTCTTTCGTCCGAGTGGGTCTTACGTGTTGGCGTTTTTGGAACCTTTTTGGGACACGGCGTCTTTGCCTTACAGCAGAAAGCGGGGTGGTTTGAGTACTTCTCCGCCGTCGGCATTCAGTATGATTCTGCCGCGACGCTCTTAATTCTCATCGGATGTCTAGATCTTCTCATCGCGGCATTTGCGTTACTCAAGCCGGTAAAGATTGTACTTGTCTGGGCGGCATTCTGGGGATTGGTAACAGCGCTCATTCGTCCAATCGCCGGCGAACCCGTTTGGGATTTCATCGAGCGAACCGCAAACTGGGCCGCTCCCCTTGCCCTGCTTCTTATGCATGGACTTCCAAAAAAACCAAAAGACTGGTTTCGTTTGTAATAGATTCGTATATCATTTGAGCCTATTACTTCCAAACAAAACACCGACGATCGTCGGTGTTTTGTTTTGGTGATTCCTAGGTTCAACCAACGTCTAAGACATATTCCTATTTCAAGAATACGGCGATCATCGCACATGTGAAAAATAAGATACACACAGCAATTATTAAATCAGCGATCTGATCCCTATAGTTGCTCATGCACAGAGGCAACAGATACTGGCGAAACGGACACATTAATCGTTGCTAAAAACCCATACGTTTCATCACCAACACTACTTGTCATTTGGAATGCACGTGTGCTTCCTGTTGGGGATGTTACAATAACAGAGCATGTCCCTGCTCCAGTGACGATGGATCCTGGGTCATAGTTTGTATCAATTGCCAGCCAAATAAGCACCTCGTCTAGGCAGCTCTCTACTGCCCCTCTCGCAAGGCGACCATTTTGCTCATTCACCTGCAGCGCACTTCTGCGAATCGATATCACCGCAAGCGACACTGTTACAAACAACAGCACAAGACCAACAACAATCACCACAAGAAGTGCAACAAACCCATCTGGTTTTTTTGAGATCATAGTTCTGATGTTGAAGGCAACAAATGGTACGTCGCTTCGAACAATTGCGCTGGAGCGGTGTAGGCATTCACCACAACGGCCGCGTCCAAAATACCACGGATACGCACGTCCGTAAGCACCCCCGCCGAATCCCGCACCGGATCCACAACCCAGGAAGAAACGGTGATCGTGCGATCGGTCACCCACTCAGGATCTGCCGCCCCACGTGTAAGACGCAGTCGCTCCACCGTTACAGAAACCCCATTAAAAAGCACCGTGTCGTTTACCACCTCCAGGGTAACCTGGTTACCATCTGCATCTAGGTAAATTAAACGGCTTGGATCAACGCTAAGTGTGGATGCTGACACGCGGATTAATTGCGCCTCTGTCAATTCATGTCGTAGGGACCAATCAATCGTAGAACGTGTACGCGTGGAGTACACAACCGACCCTACTTGTCCCTGCGCACGCGACAATCGCACAACAATCCCAACAAAACTTCCCAGCAACAATGAGAGGATGCCAATATAAATGATAAGTTCCATCAACGTGAATCCGCGTTTATTCATATTACGGCGTAAACGGTCCTGAGCTCAACTCGGTACCATCAGTAAAAATCAACGTAATGGTTAGTGTCACGTTTTCCATCTCTTGCGAGAACTGCACCTTGTGCATTTGGTCGCGATTGCCCGGATCAATATTCACATCTACAATATCCAATTCCGCGATAGAATTTTGAACACCCAGTGGCGTTCCCGGCCCCCCAGAGGACCAGACCTTATCCAACTCCAAGAATACCTGATTGATCGTTGCAGAAGAATTCCATTCGAACCGAATTTTATCAATCGTTACCGATTGTGTCCCTGTATTCTCTATATAAACGTCACGTAGTTGCTTTTCTCCTTGCCATCCAGCAATCGTTAGGTCGATCGAGATATTCCCCGCCTGTGCCGGCAGAAAACAGGATCCTTGTGGATTATTCCAGCGTGTTCGATGCGACGTAGAGGTAACGGAACGATCGGCACCGCTAAGCGTCGTCCAAGATGTCTTGCTTTTGAGTAACAAGCTATCCGGATCCACTGTTCCGCCACTCGTTACAACCAAGCAGCTACCATCTCGATAAACAGGTTCAACACTAACAATACGAGTAAAATCATCAATTACCTCCGTTGTGCCAGGTACAACGTTCCACGAAGGGTTGGACCATTCAAGTGCACCCGTTGTTCCTGAGTTCAGATCATCAAAAGAGACACCTTGTAGCGCCGCCAGTCCCTCTTGCGCCAACATCGCCCCACGAGCCTCTACACTTGTCTGCTCAATCATACGTCGTACACGTACTGTTAACGACACAGCAGACACAACCAGCACGGCTGTCAGTCCAATTGCGATCAGTACTTCTACCACTATTGTTCCGCGAGGCCGCTTTTTATTCTCGAACCACATAGCCACTTGGACTAATAATAAGCTTTGTCTCAACACCACCAGCCTGAATAATCATGGATCCATAGTTTGCAGTACTTCCTCGCAAAACATCAAAAATAATTTCATGATCATACCCTGTCGAGACTCCCAAACCAGACAACATTGCCTCAAGGATCTCGACCCCTTCTGGCATGGTGACCGCACGATCTTGAACCGTATTTCGCCCGACAAATGTCTCCCCTGCAAACACCATTGCGTCTGTTAGAACGTGCGTCGTATTATCGTAATCTAGATACACACCCCACGCACTTCCGTCCGTTGCCGTTTGCGCATGTGTCTGTGCCTGACTTATTGCATCAAACAAAAGCTCCACTCCCTGACGTTCCTTTAATGACCGCGCGATGGAGGTCATCGCCATGAATGATGTTCCGATAATCAACACAAACACGCCAATAGAGATAATCATTTCAAGCAGGGTGAATCCTCGCATATGCATATTAAAAGGCACCGACCACCTGATAAATCGGCGAGATCACAGACAATGCCAAAACAGCCACCATGACACCAATAATCACAAGTAGGATTGGTTCAAGAAGGTTTGAGAGGTTACGCATCATGTCGTCCACTTCCTGCTCGTAAAAATCTGCCAAATACCCCATCATCTCTCCCAATAATCCAGATTCCTCTCCCACACGAGTCATACGCGTCATCATCGGCGGAAACGCGCGAGGATATTTTGCCATTTCACTCGCCATCACGCGCCCACGTTTTAACTCCCCTTCCAACTTAACCATGAGGCCACGGTAATAAGCATTCTTGAGCACAGTTGTCGCAATCGGAAGTGCGTCCCCCATCGTTGATCCACTTTGCAGCATTGTTCCAAGTAATCGCGTCATGCGTGTGAGGTTTACGTAGCGCACGATGGAACCAAACACAGGGATATACATTAACGCTTTATGAAAAAAAGGCTGCAGAGCACGAATCTTGCGAATCCCAAGAATTACCGCAACAAACCCAACAGACATGGCGAGTGTCAAAAAGCCATGTTCGTTAATAAACGATGCCAGTCCCAACAACACACGTGTTGTCCACGGCAACTGCACGTTCAACGTTTTAAAAACATCCACCACGTTTGGCAAAATAAAGACGACAATACCAATCGACAAAATAAACCCCCCAATCAATATAACGATCGGGTACATAAGCGCCCCTCGTACTTTCTGTACCAACTCATGCTCTTTTTGTTTTTGTTCCGTAAGGTGATCAAGGTTCTGTTGCAATGTTCCGGAGGCCTCGCCGGCAGCAATGAGGTTGACGTACACCGAGTCAAAGATCCATGGAAACTTTGCAAACCCCGAGGAAAGCGTGTTGCCATCTTGAATCGATTGTTCAATCGCATCCAACACCGTCTTTAACGGACCCGCTTTTGTTTGACCACCAATAATTTCCAGCGCGTCCCCTATTGGAATCCCAGAACGCAATAAAACAGCCAAATATTTTGTAAACATTAATCGATCCACATGCGACAAACGTACCGTAAAATGCTGCAACCAGAGCGGCTGCGGTTTTTTAATCTTTCCCACGTTGTCTGTGAGTTTTGTTTTGGACGATCGCATATTATTCACTCATCACACGCACCAACTCCTCTAGCGTCGTAAGCTGTAATCGAATTTTTCTGACACCGTCTTGTGCAATGGTCGTCATCCCCTCTTTTATGGCTGCCTGTTCAATCGTGTCCGCATCCGTATGATCGATGATGAGTTTTTGAATCGTCTTTGTATTTTCCAACACCTCGTAAATTCCGATACGCCCCTTGTACCCCGTATCATTACACGTCGCGCATCCAACGACTTCTGCGACCGCCACCGTTGTCTTGCCGTTTATGAGTTCGCCTGCAAGCGATTCTCCTAAAATCTTCACGACTTCTTCTCGAGAAAGCTCTTTTACTTTATGACAATCATCGCAGACGCGTCGAACCAAGCGCTGCGCAATAGCACAGATCAGCGTCGAAGAAATTAAGAATGGCTCCACATTCATATCAAGCAAGCGCAGGATGGTAGAAGCTGAGTTGTTGGTATGAATCGTTGAAAGCAGTTTATGACCCGTGAGCGCCGCATTCACCGCAATGCTTGCTGTCTCCTCGTCACGAATCTCACCCACCATAATAATATCTGGGTCCTGTCGCACAATGGAGCGTAGTCCTGCCGCGAACGTGAGTTTGGCAGCTGGATCCACCTGACTCTGGTTAACCCCCTCAATGTCGTACTCAACCGGATCCTCGATGGTTGCAATGTTCACCTCACGCGTATTCAAAATCTCCAAAATCGCGTAAATAGAGGTGGTTTTTCCGCTTCCAGTTGGACCGGTAGATAAAATCATTCCCCAAGGACGTCGAATCGCACGTTGGACACGCAATAAATCCTGTTCTGAGAAACCAAGCTCCTCCAGCCCAAGCGAATGAGATGTACTGGAAAGCAGTCGAAGTACGATCTTCTCTCCATTTGTCACTGCAATAACCGATGCACGCACATCTACCTCTCCATCAGAGGTCAAAAATGAATAACGCCCATCTTGAGGCGCACGATGTTCGTCCGTTCGCATGTGCGTCATCAACTTCAACACCGCGACAATTTGTTTATGTAATACCGGGGGTAATTGAAAAAGATCATGCAAGATACCGTCAATGCGAATACGGATAATGGCGAGTTTTTCTTCTGGCTCAAAATGAATATCAGAAGCACGAGCCCTATAGGCATACTGTGTAACAGCCGTAAAAACCTTTACTGCCGTATCGTGCGCAGTGTCATGCGCGGCGAGTAAAATAAGTTTCTCGATATCCTCCTTTGTTGGGACGAGCCCAACGGGTGCGAGCGGCGGCATCTTCTCCGGTTGTTGATTGTCCATTTTTAGTTCCATACACACAGTATACCCCAAATTTCTTCACCTAGAATCCTGACTTCGTCCACAGGCCCAGTGGTATTTGTAGCGATCACCACGTATACTAGGACCATAGTTCATAATTATTCGTATGCAAAAAACAACACATAAGTCTGGTTTTACCCTGGTCGAGCTGCTGATCGTTGTGGCTATTATCGCTATTTTAGCCGCAGCCGTCTTTATCGCATTAGACCCTGTAAAGCGATTTAAGGAATCCCGTGATTCAACGCGTTGGAACGACGTCTCCAGTATTGCAGGTGCCGCAACGTTAAACCAAGTAGACAACGGTGGCGCCTACACGGCCACAATCACTGCGTTGACCGATGATCTCTTCTACGTCATCGGAACAGACGCAACAGGTTGTAACACAACCTGTACCGCGCAGACCACGCAAGCAGCGTGTGTGGACCTCACCGCTCTTGTAACAGATGGATACCTTGGTAGCGTTCCAATGGACCCTAGCACCGGAACCGCCGCAAACACAGATTATTATCTCGCAAGGAATGCAAACGGAACAATAGAAGTTGGTAGCTGCGATCCAGAAGCAGCCGCAACGATTTCCCTCACACACTAAGTGGTTACAAACAGGCAGACACTGCCTGTTTTGTTTTACCTGGTATAATGAAGATACATGTACGACCTATTGACCATTGGGGATATTAAATTAGACGTCTTTATTGATCTTGGAGACGACGCAAAATTGTTGTGCGAAAAAGACACGCGCACATGCGAAATGCGTATCAAGTACGGACAAAAAATTCCGGTGGATTCTGCTGTCTCCATGATGGCAGGATCGGCTCCCAACGTAGCGATAGGTGCACGTCGGCTTGGACTCTCAACGAGCATTTTAAGCGTGGTTGGCAATGACACAACCGCAACACTTGCCCTCGATACGTTAAAAAAAGAAGGTATCTCTACGGATTACATTATGGTCGCAGAAGGAGAACAAAGTAGTTTCTCCGCTGTGCTCAATTTTCAGGGCGAGAGCACAATTCTCGCCGTCCATCATCCTCATACCTACACCATTCCAAGCACAGTTGAGACTCAGTGGATATTCGTGACAGAAATGGGGCCCAATTACCGTTCCCTTTTTAAGGATCTCGTTCGCCTCAAACAAGAAAAGAACCTCAAGCTCAGCATCAACCCTGGCGCAATCCAGTTAGAAGAATTAGACGCAAGCCTCTTTGACCTTATCCGCGTCTGCGATCTGTTGATTGTTAATAAGGAGGAGGCAATGTTATTACTTCATGTAGATTCTAACAATATCTCAGCTCTTCTGCGCGGATTACAGGCAATGGGACCACGCGTTGTTATCCTTACAGATGGTGAGAACGGAGCATTTGGGACGGAAAATGCGGTTATCTATCACGCACCCGTGTTTACAGGTACATGTGTAGAGGCGACCGGTGCAGGAGATGCCATGGCTACAGGCATTCTGGCAGCATTTATTTCCGATTTGGACCTTTCCACAGCACTTACCTGGGGTTCCATCAATGCAGCACAGGTCATTCAATTTGTCGGTCCACAAAAGGGATTACTCACGCGTCAGCAGATTCAGGAGCAGCTCACAACACACGCCTATTCCATTGAAACGCTAAAATCCTAACGACTTTTATGCTCGTCTCCCCAAACGTCATCCTTAAACAAGCAACCAAGAATCACTATGCCATTGGTGCCTTTAACATCAACAATTTGGAGGCGCTTCAAGGAATCGTCGAGGCAGCCGTAGAAGAAAATGCTCCTGTGATTATTCAGACGTCGCAGGGCGCTATTGAATACGCAGGAATGGATTTACTCGGCTCAATGGTTCATACAATAGCAAACGATGTCGATGTTCCTGTTGTCTTTCATCTTGATCACGGCACCAATGTCCGTCTTGTTAAAGAGGCTATTGCAAGCAGCTGGTACACAAGTGTGATGATCGATGGTTCGTCTCATCCTTACAAAGAAAACGTCGCTATTACAAAAGAGATCGTGGCACTGGCGCATGCAAAAAAAATCTGGGTCGAGGCAGAGTTGGGACCTATTCCGGGGAAGGAAGATGATTTGGACGTGCACGCTCGTGACGCGTTCATGACGGATCCTGCCCTGGTAAAACAGTTCGTTAAAGAGACCGGGTGTGACTCACTCGCTATCTCCATTGGCACCGCACATGGAGTGACCAAGTTTCTCGGTGGATCAAAACTCGACTACAAGCGACTCGCACTTATCCGTGCACAAACGTCAATTCCCCTCGTCCTTCACGGCGCAAGCGGAATCCCAGCAAATTTGGTCAACGTCGTTCAAACGTACGGTGCTCACCTTCCAACAGCAAAAGGAATTGCCCCCTCACAAATTCGAAAGCTTATTGCCGGCGGCATTGGAAAGGTCAACATAGACTCAGACCTTCGCCTCGCGTTTACGGGTGCCGTAGATAAGTACATGACGCTTCACCCCGATAATATGGACCCACGCAAGTACCTCGGTGCCGGTCGAGAGGCGATTAAAAAAGAGGTGATGCGTAAAATTCGACTTTTTGGAACTTCTAACACGTGTACATGAACTTCGACGTAATTACCATTGGTGCTGCTGTCCGCGATGTCTACGTACAGAGCAAGGATTTTATTGTCGAAGAACGCGGAACCAACACAATTCCCGAGGCCTGTTTTGTCTTGGGGGGAAAACTGGAGGTCGAGGCTCCCTACTTTTCCTCCGGTGGAGGAGCTACCAATGCCGCCGCAACATTCGCGCATTTAGGGCTTAAGACATCTTGCATCGCTAAAATCGGAGCAGACGATACAGGACGTGACATTATCAATGATCTTCGTACGCACGGGGTCCATACAAATCTTTTAATCTCAACCGACAAAGAACAGACAGGCTACTCGACACTCCTTACGACCAACGATGGACGACGCACGGCACTTGTTTATCGGGGAGCATCGGCAAGCGTACAGGCAAAAGAGCTTCCTTGGGAGAGGATGACCTGCAAGTGGCTGTATCTTAGTAGTCTCAACGGAGACCTTGGATTGCTCAAAAAGATTTTTGCGCATGCTGCCACAAACGACATCCACGTCACATGGAACCCAGGTTCGGCGAGTCTCAAGCAAGGTCTCAATAAACTCGCGCCTCTTCTCAGACGAACAGATATCCTCTCGCTGAATCGCGAGGAAGCCGCACAACTCACACGGCTCGCACCATCGGATTTACGCACGATCATCAAACGACTCAACGAGCATGTTGGTGGAGCAGTCGTTATTACAGATGGGAATCATGGTGCGTATGCATCCAACGGAGGAGAAACGTTCTTCGCCTTTCCAGGCAACATTGCTCCAACAAACACCACGGGTGCCGGTGATGCGTTCGGCTCTGCATTCACGGCAGGAATGATCGTCTTCCAAGATCCGATCATGGCAATACGACTTGCCACCATCAATGCGGAAAGCGTCATTCAAAAAGTCGGCGCAAAAAACGGCATCCTCGATCGTATGCCAGGATCGCGTCGACTTGGTCAAATCCGCGTTGAGCCGTATACTCTCTAAATGATTCGCTCACCGTTTCTTTCTCTACAATTAAGCAGGAATAACATGATCCTATGCCAGACGTACAGCAAACCGCCACGACACAGATTCCCCCACCCAAAGAGGTGATTACTCCTCCCATGCCAGGTCGTGGACCGATGCACAAGCATACAGGGTTTATTATCGCCATTGCACTCACGAGCCTTTTGTTGGTCGGTGCGGCCGTCATGGCATACCTATCCTGGGACACGGGAGCAAAGCTTGCAAAGCAAAATGCCGCGTTACAAACCTCGACGCTTACGCTACAGCAACAAAACAGCGATCTTCAGACCTCACTCGCAAAGGAAATGGATCGACCTGGGCCAATCCCTTTCTATTACACGCAACAAGATGAACCGTTCACAGGGTCTACCGACATTCATGAGGTAGATCAAATCACGGGAGAAGACACAGTTATTCTCACGATCCCGAAGGGAAATAGCCACTTTGAGATAGTCGCTCAACCGCGAACAAAGTGGGATGGACGCATTTTCCTCAACAGGATTGTTGAAGGTGACAATCCAGGATGGACGCTCTATGAATTCAATACCGAGGACGGAACAGAGCTTATTGCATCTTCCGTGCAATCACTTCTCCCCTTTTCTGCGTCTGCGATCTTACTTGCACCAGACCAACATTACGGCGCATTGATCTTTGACACAGCCGATCAATCAGAAGAACCGCATCTGCAGTTTATCGATCTTCTCACCGCAACAACATGGGACGTAAAAACCCTTGGGCGTGACCGATCGTTTGCAGATATGTACTATGAGTTTGGAGGAATTGGTAATTACGCCATGCGCTGGACATCAAATAACTGTATGCGTGTCAATATTTATCAACAAAATGAAGAAGGTAACCGTACGCTCGTAGAAACACCAGAATACTGCCTCTCAGATTTTATTCAGTAAACAGATAGCACACTCATGGTAGAATGGGTGTGCTGTTTTATTTCTTATTCTTTTCTGAATTGATCGAGTAAAGACGATTCGACCGATTCGACCGCCACCTATGCCAAAACGTATTTTTGTTACTCGGCCCATCCCAGACGAAGGTCTCAAACTTCTTAAAAAGAAGCGCTACGAGGTAGACGTTTATTCAAAAGATCAAGCCATTCCTCGCAAGGAATTACTCAAACACCTTAAAGCAAAACGCTACGATGCCGTCTTGTCGATTTTAACGGATAAGATTGATGAAGCAGTCTTTAAAGCAGCGGGAGATCAACTACAAGTCGTTGCAAACTACGCGGTTGGTTTTAACAACATAGATTTAGAAGCGGCAAAGAAGCATAACGTCATCATTACCAATACGCCTGGGCCAGAAATCAATGAATCCGTCGCCGAGCATGTGATTGCCCTTATGTTTGCCCTCGCTCACCGCGTGGTAGAAACAGACGACTATGCACGCGCAGGTTTGTATAAAGGCTGGGGGCCTCAGCTGCTCTTGGGAACCGATATCTCTGGAAAAACATTGGGAATTGTAGGTATGGGAAACATTGGTATGCAGCTAGCACACAGAATGCACGACGGGTTTAACATGAAAATCGTCTACGCCGACGTGGCACACAATACAGAAGCAGAGAAGAAATACGGAGCAACGTATCTAAGCCTCACACAACTTCTCAATACGGCCGATGTTATCTCTCTGCATGTTCCCCTCCTTGAATCGACGCATCATCTCATTGGGAAAAAAGAGCTTGGCCTCATGAAGAAAACGGCGTTCCTTATTAATACGTCGCGTGGCCCCGTGATCGATGAAGCTGCACTCGTGCAGGCGCTTAAGCAAAAATCTATTGGAGGTGCTGCGATCGACGTGTATGAGTTTGAGCCACGCATTCATCCAACGCTAAAAAAACTTAAAAACGTCATTACGACACCTCATACAGCCAGTGCAACAGTTGCGACACGTCAGGCTATGTCCAGGCGTGCTGCAGAAAATATTATTGCCGTTCTAAGCGGAAAACAACCCGCGAACCAAATCGATTAATATGGCACAAAGATCTGTAAACAAAACCTGGGTCATTATCAGCGCAGTTCTTCTTCTCGTCATCGTGACGTTAGTTCTCGTTCTACGTCATCCAAAAGAGCCCACACTTCCTACGGTACAAACAATTGAAGACGTATTAGAAAAGAAGCGTGAGGTGTCCACATATACATATCTCACTCCATCGGAGTGGGATCAAACAGCTTTTGCTGAGAAAGCCATTAATGAATCACAAGGAAAGGACGACGGACAAGAAAAGATTGAGTTCGGCATTGTGCAGAATCCTGACCAGCCTACACAGTACTATTTTGCGACATCGGAACGCGTCTCCGATACAGAATTATTTCTCGGGATCTATCAATACGATTCGGCAACGCGCGTATGGGAACGTTTATATAAGAAGACGGTAACAATTACAACGCCAATAGACGTCTATGCGTTTCATGTCCTTGGTCTTCATAACGGATCATTGATCGTACAACGAAATCAATCTAGTTACTCACCCGGCCCTTGCTACGATCCGCTTCTCTCGCTTGGAACAAAGATACAGACTCCAGAAGGTGAGCGAGAAGCTGTGAGTCCACTCTTAGAACTGAATTTGGAAGATCCTTATGGGCAGTGGGAACAACACACGCTCCCCGACACCATTCGCACGAAACAGGAAGAAGCGTCCGTCACCTGCGCCACAGAGCTCCAATAATATCCAAAGCGCAAGTAATCTGGTTTGAAATATCGAGTTTCGCGGTCCTCGCACAAATACCATCCACAAACGGATGGTATTTTGTTTATGTTCATAGTCATCGTTGACCTATCATTCTATTTGCCATACCTCCGCTTGTCTCAAATTCATCGTTTTTCAAACAAGCGACGATCGTCGGTGTTTTGAATGATTTAAGATCGCAAATTATTCGCCAACACCCCGCTAATACAGTCAATTCAGAAAGATGAAACAAATTCAGACGTATCAAATATACGACGATCGTCGCATATTTGAAACATCTCATAATCCATAAATAGCCATCATTTTTTACGAAGCATCCACCGATGTCGCCTCTTTTTCTCCGGAATCGACAGGTTCATGCCAACGCGCAAGCTCCCGCTTTAGGACACGCAGCAACTCATTGCTCTTTGGAGCGATAGGCCGATCAGCAATTTTAAGACGACGGTCCGAGCCAGTTGCTATCGCGAGTGCATTTACAAATCGCGTATAGGCAACAGTGTTGAGTATGGTGTTTTCTTGCTCAGGATCCGAGGCACCTCCATCTAAAAGCGTCTCAATGCCCATTCTCCCGCGTGAGACCGATTCGCGTGCTGGATATTTTACATCCGGCAACAAGTAATCCCAAACCATCTCGCCCTTCTCGTTTTCTTTTTTAAAAACGACAACGTTCCAATCGCCCGCAATATCTAACAATTCCCCACTGTCCTCTGTGTACTGAATTGCGCGTTCAGTAAAATCACGCAATATGTCTCGCAATGCAGGATCTCCATCCATAGCATCAAGTATTGTATGGGGGAGACATTCATCCAACAGTCCCGTGTCATCCAATGAAGCTCCGTCCAAGAGTATAGAAATATTTTCCCTGTACTCTTCTAGTCCATCATCGAATATGCTCTCTTCCAGATAGGGCGTTGCAAGAGATATCGCTCCTCCTTCCTTTGTCGCTTCAACAGGAAGACGTTTTTGCACGCGGATCGTTGTCCAAAGCTGGTGTACACCGTCCGGCAATGGATCAAATGTGGACCAGCGATCCTGTATCGCGGTTTGCAATTGACGTGTTACGGGGAGTTGTTGAACGTACTGACGCTCAGGAAGTGTGTGCTCAGAAAAATGCTTCGCGAGCAACCATTGTGATTCCCTATCCCTTGCGAGTCGCAATTCGAGATAACTGCGTGCTTCCGGTGATAAAACATGATCTAAAATTCCTTCTGTTCGATTGTAGTTCAATACCTGTCCGAAGGTATGTTTATGCACTTTTATCACCGAATTCGGATGCCCCTCAATACCAAAAACGACTTGTTCCCCACCCATACCCAAATAGGTTGGTTGGTAGCGACTAATCAATTCTTGATCCTTGATCGCCTCTATTCCATGACCAATTTCTGCTTCTGTAATCTGACGTCCCGAATGTTCTGACATATCGATTCTGTCTTTATGGTTATTTCTGTTGACGCATGTCATCCAGTACCTCCTGCGCGTGTTTGGCCGGGTTTACCTTCTCGTAATGCTTTGCAATCACGCCTTTTGGATCAATGAGGAATGAATCTCGCAGTATTCCCATGTATTTCTTTCCAAACATCGACTTCTCCCCTTCTGCCCCATACGATCGAATGACCGTTCGGTCCACATCGGACAAAAGAGGGAAATTGAGTTTATGTGCGTCCGCAAATTTTTTATGAGACGCTACCGTATCTGCACTCACGCCAAGCACTTGAATACCCACCGCTTTAAAATCGTTAAGCGAATCCCTAAAACACACGGCCTCGATGGTACAACCAGGCGTCATATCTTTCGGATAAAAATACAAGAGAACATACTGACCTTTGTAGTCATTTAATGTTCGAACAACACCGTTTTGATCGACGAGAGAAAAATCTTTAGCTTTCATAATAATAATGTTCTTGAATCCATCTTATCACATCCTGTCCTCCCATTTCTCTTAGACAATAACCGTCAATTTTATAAACACTTCTTCTCAACAAAAAACACGCACTTACGTGAGTGATTCTTGGCGGACCTTGAGGGAATCTCACGTCGCTTAGCTCTTTAAAACCCTGCGGTTTTAATGTTTCCGCCACGGGGGAACACCCAGTTCCCCCGTGGCCCCCTCTGGTTCGAATCCAACAAAAAACACTCACTTACGTGAGTGATTCTTGGTGGACCTTGAGGGATTCGAACCCTCGACCCCCTGCTTGCAAAGCAGGTGCTCTAGCCAGCTGAGCTAAAGGCCCATGTAAAACCGAGAAGACTATAACATGGCGCCTTTTTATGGTCAAGTATGCACAGAAGTACACAACGTAATCTCACGAGCTTGGTATACTGAGGGCCTATGCACATTCGAAAGTCCGATGGAACAATGCAGCCGTTTGATCGTCGGAAACTCGAGCGGGCACTTACGCGTGCGCTCGTTTCCCCCGCGGCAAAACAAGAAGTTCTAACGACCATCCCACGTATGGTGCGTCCCGGAACTTCCACACAGCAAATCCACACGCGTGTTTTGCATCTATTGGAATCCATTGACCCTGTTGGCGCTGCACGTTTTAATCTCAAACATGCAATGTTTCAACTGGGGCCATCCGGATTTCCATTTGAACAGTATATTGCCCGTATCCTTTCCGCCTACGGGTGGCAAACCGAGACAGGCAAATTCGTACAAGGGAAATGTGTCCAACATGAGATTGATGTGTACGCCAAACGTGAAGGAGAGATACGAGCAATCGAGGCTAAGTATCGCAACACGGCCGGAGGGAGGGTCGATATTAAAGTCGCCCTCTACGTGCATGCCCGACATCTCGATTTGTCTGCACGCGACCCGTCTGTCGTCGGCGCGCTCTTTACCAACACAGAACTGACAGAAACCGCACGTATTTACAGTGAATGTGTTGGCATGAAGGTCATGGCGTGGAACTATCCGGTTGATGATGGTCTTGCAAAGTTTATCGAACAAAAACACCTCTACCCACTGACCGTGTTCTCCCGCATTCCCATGCATGTGGTGAGCAAGCTTACACGAGATGGGATTGTCCTAGCAAATCAACTTTGCGAGCTAGAGGCCTCCCAATTTAGTAAATATGGTCTTCGTAAGGAAGATACTCAAAACCTTCAAAACGACTCACGAGATCTATGCGCACTCCACTTGTAATCGCCTTCCTTCTCTTTTTTCTCTTCCCTTCCGTTGCATTCGCAGATTCATTTTCGGTTGCAAATATCGCAGAAGGTGTACAGTCTCCGCTAACACTCGAGATTCCGTTTGAGGAAGTTGGCATGCTAGTACGGGCAGATCTAGGGGGTGACGGAATTGATGAGCTCATTGTTTCTTCTGGACGCAATCAGGTGCCGACCGTGGCTATTTTACGTTTGGACGGATCGCTGATCCGTACATTTGCTCCCTATGCGGACACGATGACCAGCGGGGTAACAGTAACCGCGGGTGATATCACTGGTGACGGTATCGCGGAGGTTGTTACAGGAACCATGATCGGAGCAGGTCCACACGTACGTGTCTTTAGTGGGTACGGTGAGTTACAAAATCAATTTTTTGCTTACGATGAATTGTTTACAGGCGGTGTAAACGTCGCTACGGCAGATATCGACGGTGACGGGACACGAGAAATTGTGACGGCTGCGGGATTAACAGGCGGCCCGCACATTCGTTTGTTCACACATAAAGGAACACTTGTCACAGATTTTTTTGCCTTCGATGCGTCTGATCGATCCGGTATGTCTGTTACACGCATCGATCAAACTTCCGACGGCCGCGACGAACTCGTGATTGCACGTTATGGGTATGGAGTACCCGAGGCTCGCATTGCCACGTTCGATCAAGACAACAGTGTTGCGCTCAGTGAACCAATTCGTCTCTACGCAAACTATCCCTACGGCGTTACGTTGTTCCCGGTAAGCGACGAACTCTTCGGTGTTGCGCCTAACGGTCACGGCGGTCCCCATGTGCGGATGATTCGCTCAGACGGTCAACCTGTATTTGATCATTTTGCCTTTAATGCACAATTAACCGATCGCGTTCTTATTGCCTCTACAGGTCCCGACACGCTTCTCTCAGTTACAACATCTCCCGTGCTCGCAGAACGTTTGGACAAACATATCATGGTTGATATAAGTGAACAGCGACTTTATGCTTATGAACAGGGCGTTTTACGTAATTCATTCCTTATTTCTGCAGGAAAGTGGCCATTTAAAACTCCGCTCGGTGAGTTTGCTGTGATGCGGAAATTGCGATGGCACGACTATCGATCATTTGATCGCGCGGGGAACCTTCTCTATAATCTTCCGAACGTAGAATTTAATTTAGAGTTTTCGCGACACTTTTATATTCACTACGCATACTGGCACAACAACTGGGGGCACCCTATGTCGCACGGTTGTGTGAACGCGCCTTACGACGGCGTTGCCTGGGTTTATAACTGGGCCGAAGTTGGAACACCTGTCATTGTTCAAGAATAATTTCTTTAACAGACTTCGCAACAAGCGTTCAGCGTAAATAAACGTGCGCAAAATAAATTATCGTTTTGTTGTTATCCACATCTTTGCGACGTAACGTGTTGTATTGCCTACTGTGCACGCTATAATGTAGGAGTCGTTACGCAACACGTAACACCGCGAGTCGATCATCGTTAAGATGCACACGCGAGCTTGCACATCGTGCAACACATGAAAGGAGGTGAACACCATGCCAGTAAAAAAATCTGTTAAGAAAGCTGCTCCTAAGCGAAAGGTCGCTAAGCGAAAACCAGCTGCAAAGAAAGTTGTAAAGAAAGCTGCTCCTAAGCGAAAGCCTGCTGCGAAGAAGGCTGCTCCTAAGCGAAAGGCTGCTGCAAAGCGAAAGCCTGCTGCGAAGAAAGCTGCTCCTAAGCGAAAGGCTGCTGCAAAGCGAAAGCCTGCTGCGAAGAAAGCTGCTCCTAAGCGAAAGGCTGCTGCAAAGCGAAAGCCTGCTGCGAAGAAAGCTGCTCCTAAGCGAAAGGCTGCTAAGCGAAAACCCGCTGCAAAGCGAAAGAAATAGTTTTCTATCCCGGGATAGAACAAAAACACCCTCGATGCTTGTCAGGGTGTTTTTGCTTTCTAGCCTCTATTGTCCCTTATGATCTGGACAGATAAGGTTCTCAGCGATCGCAACCTCCTCCAATGTATTCACGCCAATGCCATGTTCTGGATCACAGTGAATTGTCTCCACACGCCGATCTTGTTGCAGCGCTCGTGCAATGAGATCTGTTAACAAATATTCTCCTTTTGCATTGTCATTTTGAAGCGCATCAATATTCGCCCACAACCAAGCTCCATCAAAACAATACATCCCATTATTTACCTCCGTGATCGTCTTCTCTTCCTCTGTGCAAAGTTTATATTCGGTAATCGATGCAACAAAACCCTGTGTATCACGAACGATTCTTCCCCAATGTAAAAACAACGATCGCCAACCATCATAATTCTGCAACTTCGTTGTAAGCATAGTAATGGTCGCATTCGATGCATCATGCTTTTCTACAATCTCTTTATACGTTATTGGCTTATACAGAGCGTGGTCTCCATAGGATACAAGAACCGTCTCGGCATCAAATAATTGGTCCTCTGCCACCATTACGGCATGTCCCGTTCCAAGTTGTTCGTTCTGAATCACAAACTCAGCACGATCTCCAACGTGCTTCATGAGATCCTCAAGATCATGACCCACAACAAGGGCCGGCTTTGAATCAACTCCACTTTCTGCAATCGCCTCCAAAATATAATCAATGATCGGCTTTCCACAAATTGGGACAAGTGACTTGGGCACTGTTGCTCCCATACGAGCCCCCTTGCCTCCTGCCAATATTAATACGCGTATATTCATAGTGAGGGTATTTTCTCATACTCTTATCAAAATAAAAAATGAGAGCGACCCGTACGGCCGCATTAGAGGAGGAAAAGGTTTGCACCATTCTCAAGCTGATCACACCAATCTTCTTGGGTTAGGGCGATCACTCGAATGCGCTCGTATAGCGCGTCGAAAACCGCTTCCGAGAGTTGAGGATCATTGATCAATTCGTCTTCCATGAGGCTGTACGTTCCTGCCACGTGTGTACCCTCAACAAGAAGTCGGTGTAATACTCCTACGGCAATCACGTGATCTGATAGAAGCACAACATCCTCATCGAGGCGCAAAACCTCCGTCAACACAGCTACCACGACGATTACCCAGGACCCCACCTGACAAGCATGCTCAAGCCGATCTCTCAGGTAATCGATAGCGTTCCCGGGTTGACGACGCACATCAAATCGCCCGCCGCCGGGATCAATGATTTTCATAACCCCCTCAATGTCAAAAGAAGTCATGCAACGAACAACGAATGTCCTGTTGGCCATCTCTCCTCCTTCTCTTAAGAGGTGTTCTTCTTTGAGATTAACACAAAATTGATAAATGTATAGGCGGGAACCTGTTGGCCCCGCCCACGTGTTGTTGGTCCGTTGTTTCTACGCCTTCGGAGGACCCTTGGAAACGTATCCTCCCTGTTCTACGTCAATGGTCCGCACGATCACCTCACACCAGGCCTTGGGCGAAAGGTGTTGTTTAACCCACGCGTCACAAACTATCGCCAGACACTCGGCAAGCTCTTGGCACAGCTGTGGAGTGCGTCGTATCATGTTCGCCTCCGCTCCAGTGACCTCTGCAAAGAGATCTGAGATGATCACTACCACCTTTCGCGTCATCTCCGGGGATGCGACCAGCTGATTCCCGTGCAGGAACACGGCCACAGCTTCCATACCTAGGCTCAAACCCCTTACACTCGCTACGGCGTCCTTGATCTGTCGCTCAAAACCTTCAAGTACTCCACTCAGGAGCACCGTTGGCAAGTTCCACGGAAGTCCATCAAGCATCACGTTCGGCATTGATTCTCCTTCTCACCGTTCATTGTGGCGATTTAAATCATCCTATCAGTCTGAATGATACGCGTCAACGCATCATACAAACAAAAAATCCCACCCGAGGGTGAGACATTTTGTCCTGGCGATGGCCTACTTTCGCGGCAAAGCCACTATCATCGGCGCTAAGAGGCTTAACTTCTGTGTTCGAGATGGGAACAGGTGTGACCCTCTTGCTTGAGATCACCAGGCATGTTTGAACCGGCAGACAGGACACGTAGAGTAGTGCCTCGCCTGATTCAAACAGGTCTAATGATCTCAGTTGTAACGATTGTGCTCAAAAGAACACAATCAATCATACAAGGAAGAGTTAAGTAAAGAAATTGTAACCACGTTTATAGATATCCTATACAGGATTCACCCACAAACGTCAACAAACAGCTCTGTGTGGTAATAGAGCTCGACCGATTAGTACTCCTCGGCTAAACATGTTGCCATGCGTACACCTAGAGCCTATCAACGTCCTCGTCTCGAACGGGTCTATAATGATGACTAATCTTGGGAATAGCTTCGCGCTTAGATGCTTTCAGCGCTTATCTAGACCGAACATAGCTACCCAGCGATGCTCTTGGCAGAACAACTGGTACACTAGAGGTTCGTCCACCTCGGTCCTCTCGTACTAGAGGTAGGCTCCCTCAGTCATCGACGCCCACAGCGGATAGGAGACCGAACTGTCTCACGACGTTCTGAACCCAGCTCGCGTGCCGCTTTAATTGGCGAACAGCCAAACCCTTGGGACCTTCTTCAGCCCCAGGATGCGACGAGCCGACATCGAGGTGCCAAACCCTGCCGTCTATGTGGACTATTGGGCAGGATCAGCCTGTTATCCCCGGAGTAGCTTTTATCCGTTGAGCTTCCGCCGTCCTATCTCGTACGGTCGGATCACTAACTTCTACTTTCGTAACTGCGCGACATGTACGTCTTGCAGTAAAGCTGGCTTCTGCGTTTGCACATTCAGCCCGATGTCCATCCGGGCTAAGCCAACCTTTGTAAACGCCTCCGTTACTCTTTAGGAGGCGACCGCCCCAGTCAAACTACCCACCAGCTACTGTCTCCGTCACCAGATTCATGGCAACAGATTAGGATTCACAAAACACAAGGGTGGTATCTCACTGGCGCCCGAAGGCTCCCACCTATACTGAACATGTGAGTCGTAAACCCAATAGCAAGCTGTAGTAAAGCTTCACGGGGTCTTTTCGTCCGGCTGCGGGAAAACGAGCATCTTCACTCGTACTGCAATTTCGCCGAGTACATCCTTGAGACAGTTCTCAGATCGTTATGCCATTCGTGCGGGTCGGAACTCGCCCGACAAGGAATTTCGCTACCTTAGGACCGTTATAGTTACGGCCGGCGTTCATCCGCGCTTCAGTCAAAAGCTTCTCTCCCGAAGGAGATAACCCTCTTCTTTAACGTTCGGACACTGGCCAGGCATCAGCCCCTATACATCACCTTACGGTTTAGCAGAGACCTGTGTTTTTGGTAAACAGTCGCCTGAGACCTTTCGCTGCGGCTCCCTATCTCCCGATAGGAAGCAGACCTTATCCCGAAGTTACGGTCGCTGTTTTGCCTAGTTCCTTAAGGATGTTTCTCTCGTTCACCTTAGTATACTCAACCCAACCACCTGTGTCGGTTTGCGGTACGGGTTTCTATTGTTTAGCCCTAGAAGCTTTTCTTGGACCTTTCTCCCTTCCCCTTGTCTACCGAAGTAGACTCGCGATCGGCCACGCCCTTATGTGAAACGGATTTGCCTATTTCACGGGAACGACCGCCCAACGTCATAGCCATAGGACGCGGGAAGCTCGAAAAACCGTCACTCCATCAGAAACAATAGAAAGTGCAGAAATATTAATCTGCTGTCCATCGGCTACGCCTTTCGGCCTCGTCTTAGGACCCGACTAACCCTGGGACGATTTACGTTGCCCAGGAAACCTTGGTTTTTCGGTGGGCAGGGTTCTCACCTGCCTTTTTGCTACTTATGCCAACATTCTCTCTTCCATACGCTCCACGCCGGGTCGCCCCTTACGCTTCAACGCCTATGGAATGCTCTCCTACCGCTCCTAGATAAATCTAGAAGCCCTCAGCTTCGGTGTATTGTTTAGCCCCGGTACATTTTCGGCGCAACGTAACTTGACCAGTGAGCTATTACGCTATCTTTAAAGGATGGCTGCTTCTAAGCCAACCTCCTGGTTGTATACGTCATGTCACCACCTTTTACACTTAACAATAACTTAGGGACCTTAGCTTGAGATCTGGGCTGTTTCCCTTTCGACCGATGGAGCTTCGCCCCCATGGTCTAACTGGCAGGAACATATGTGAGTATTCGGAGTTTGGCTGGGCTGGGTACCCGAAGGCCCCGAACCCAATCAGTGCTCTACCCCCCACATACTATTAACTGCCGCCAGTCCTAAAACTGTTTCGGAGAGAACCAGCTATTACCGAGTTCGATTGGAATTTCTCCGCTAACCTCAGGTCATCCAAGCGTGTTGCACGACGCAATGGTTCGGTCCTCCACGGCTTGTTACGGCCGCTTCAACCTGCCCAAGGTTAGGTCACTCGGTTTCGGGTCATGTAAACGCGACGAACGGGGGTTAACCCTCGCTTTCACTGTGGCTTCGCTCTATCGAGCTTAACCTGCCACGTCTACATACTCGTTGGCTCATTCTTCAATAGGAACGCCATCACGGACTAAATCCGCTTTGACTCTCTGTAGGCACACGGTTTCAGATACTATTTCAAACCCCTCCCGGGGTACTTTTCAGCTTTCCCTCACGGTACTTGTTCACTATCGATCAGGATGTGTATTTAGCCTTACCGCATAGTCGCGGCAGATTCCCACAGGATTTCACGTGTCCCGCGGTACTCAGGAACAAAACCATAGTAACGTGTCTATTTCGGATACAGGACTGTCACCCTCTTTGGTGCTCCTTTCCAGAAGCTTTTCCTATAAACAACATTATTCTATTGCTACTTTAGGGGTGTAGCTAGATTTTGTCCTACAACACCATATACACAACGGCCCCTGCCTTTCAACGTCGCACGCACCTAACCGAAGTTAAATACGGAACAACATTTTCATGTATATGGTTTAGGCTGTTCCCCGTTCGTTCGCCACTACTAAGGGAATGTATTAGACTTATTGCTTTTAGCGAGCCTATGTGACGAATCACATAAACCACTAAAAGCAAGTCTAACGTTATTTTCTTTTCCTCCAGGTACTGAGATGTTTCACTTCCCTGGGTGCCTGACGACTAGCTATATATTCACTAGCCGACGACGTGGCATTACCCACGCCAGGTTTCCCCATTCGGAGATCTCCGGATCAAAGGTTGTTTGAAACCTCCCCGAAGCTTATCGCATTCTACTACGTCCTTCTTCAGCACATCCTGTCAAGCCATCCACCGTATGCCCTTGATGCTCTATTACCACACAGAACTGCCGATTCATTCCTATTAAGATGAATCAGTGCGTGATCCTTTTGCAAGGAATCAAGCTGTCTATGTAACAATACTTTCGTTTTCTTTAATCTATTATGACCCGGACGGATCATAATAGAGTCAATGACTTTCTTTAACTCTTCACTTGTAATGATCATGTCTGACACCGGCGCGTTCGCGACGAGTGGTGCTGCATCGGGGTCAGAGAAGAATGCGGCAAAGCCGTACTCTTCTCTAGTCCAGATACGGACAGCAAGAAAAGGCGCGATCCATTTAGATCGTGTCGGAGGTCCCACGGGGACTCGACAAGGTATTCTTTAATTGTGTGCCCGGGGTTATGTGGGCATAACCTGAGCAGCAGAAGTAATTTCTGCAGGAGCGTTGAGTCCAACAACGTTTCCTACCTATCAACCAGAGGTTGAAAAGGGTTTGAAGAGATAGGCTTTAAATGGGACCGCCTTGTACGGTTCCCAAGCGTGGCCGCATTGTATACGACCCCTAAAAACCTGTCAAGTCTTTTGCTGGGGTGACCTTCTCCCCTGCCTTTCCACGGCTTTTCCACAGGGATTTCCACAGGTTCTGCACAGCAAAAACCAGCCTTGTGGCTGGTTACACAACAATATCAATTTCATCAAAGTCACTCGGAAGACTACTTCCCGGCTCTACGTTGCGATCATCAATCAAATCCAGAATTAACGGAAGCTCTTTTACCTCATTAAAATGTCCACCCGTCTCCAACTCCATTAGCTGACCGTGTAATAACTGCTCATGCTTCTGTGCATGGTTCAATGGAATTTTAACATCGTCTTGTGCGTGAATAATCACAAACCCCTGACTCTTCCATTCCACCGTGTCCCAATCCACGGGCGGTATAAAGAAGCTTTCAAACTTTTCTGATCCAATAAAGTACGGTGGAGCAATGAGAACAGTCGATTTTGGCGTACCCGTCATTTCCGCCTGCTCAAAATAATGTAATAACGCTACACAACCAATGGAATGGGCAATAAACATTGTATCCCCTCCTGGTTCGTGAATCGAGGTGTTGATTGCCTCCACCCAATCAGCACAATTTAATTCGTCGTCATTTGGAATCTCCGGTAACAAAACTTCATGGCCTCGATCGCGAAGTGCGCCAATTAACCACGGCCAAAAGCCGCTTTCAAAATCCGCTCCCAATCCATGGACTAATACAATTCGCATAGTAGGCGCAGCGTACCCAAGTCCACGGCGAGTGTCAACGCACAAACAGAAACCCACCGACGCGCGGTGGGTTTCGTGGATTTCAATTGAAGATGGTGGATGTACGTGGACTCGAACCACGGACCTCTGCAATGTGAATGCAGCGCTCTAACCAGCTGAGCTATACATCCTTCTTTATACAACAAGCCACTAGTAAAATTAGATATCTCTTTCAGCACAGAACAAAAAGGATCACATTGGATGCTATTTCGCTGAAGGTATGAGTCTCACAGAGAGTCGTACATAAACGTACGGCGGGCAAGAAACGCATGCGTAAAGTGAAAGATCGACAATTTGATACTTTTTGTGGTGGGCGAGGAGGGACTCGAACCCTCACACCTTGCGGCACTAGCTCCTAAGGCTAGCGTGTCTACCAATTCCACCACTCGCCCAACGGGGTGCAGCATAGCAGAATAATCGCCGGCGTCAACATCCTTCTAAAATCCTCTTGCTTGTGGATCGTTGGAGGTTGACAAAAAGACAAATGTAAACGAGCAAAATAATCCCATCTGCTACCCTTTATCTAGAACCCACCCAGCCTGGGACGGTTCTAGAAGTTACTAGAATCTAGTGGTGCTCACATACTACTGATAACTGATAAAAAATGGAGGCGGCCCAGGTTGGACCGCCAATGCATCGTCTAGTTGTTCAGAAGCTCTGCCAGCTGGCGCAGCAGGTCATCTGCCTTCGCAAGCTTCTCGTGATCCTTCGGTGCAGCCGCCAGGAGACGGTTCAGCTCTGAAAAGGCCGCCTCGCGAGCCACGAGCGTTTCCTCGCCCTTGCGCTTGGCTTCCTCAAGAAGGTCAGACGCTGCGTTGCACGACGCCAACAAGGTCTGTTGATGATCCCATGCTCGTTGCGATGTAGCACTCATGTCGTCAAAGACCGATCGTGCTTCAGTAAGCTGCTGCTCTAGAGCGGCAACATCTTCCTGTGCACGCCCAAGCCGCAAGTCAAAGCCAAGACACTCCCCTTCTGATTGCAGTACCTCTACCCGAACCAGATTGAATTGCTCCTCTGCTTCACGCTCCGAATCGCTCGCCTCTTGCAGCCTCTGCTCCATCCTGGCGAGCTCTACACGGGCAGCCGCCAGAGCACTCCCATGCTCAACGATCTCTGCCTGGCGAGACCTAAGGTTCTTCAGCAGCTGCACAGGATCCGGAGTGCTGACCTTGGCCACCGGTCTTGCGGTCGCGACCCCGTCTGGCACTCCACCCATGTCGGAGTCAGTGGCGGCCTCAGCCGCCGCAGCATCCTCCAGATCCTTCAGCAACCGACGCGCCCGCTTTGCTGCCGACTTGTGCGTCAGATGGTTCCAAGAACCATCTCCGTTGGTGTGCTGAACAAGCTGTTCGAATCTTGGCAGATCCACCACGATCCGACCATCTTCCAGTTCAAGCGCAACACCAAGGTTCAGGTATGCACGTGTGGCGTCATCTGCCTTTGCCCGGTCTCCGCCAAGACCACGTCCACCGTTGGACTTGATCCATGTCTTGAATGCGGAGTTGTCCGCAAACACAGGAACCACACCCAGCTTCGACAAAGCACGCAACGTTGTCTTCATCGCCAAGGGCGGGTTGCCTATGTGATAGCGCGTTGCGTGCGCCGCCTCAAATCGTTGTTCTGACATTACCCATCTCTCCCATGCCATGATTGGCATATGCTTCGTACCTGTTTTTTTAATTATTGTCAACCATCCCCACTCTATCCACAACCCGACCCTTGACACATAAAAAAACTGTGATGTAATGAAAGCACACGAGACAGCACTGCCATCTCGCCCACACAACACAACTCCCCACCAGTTTTTTTTGGCGGAGTTGTGTTTGTTTTAGGCGCAACGTATTTATCGACAGTACCTCGTGTTTCCTACTCTCCCTACGTCCCTACAAGGACACCTCATTCATAATGGATTCGCTATGCAAACCGTGCTTACACGTTTATTCGTGCTCGGACTTTTGGTCTCTGCGCCGTTTTCTGTATCGGCCGCCACCATTAATCTCTCAGATTGGAATGTGACCGCCACAGAAAGCGCCACGCACAAATTAAATCTTGCCGTGGAATACCTGGGCTCTGAAGACCTTGCACCCGCGCAGGATCCGATTGTCCTCGACGTAACGGCGCCACCAACCGATACGGTGGAAGCCGTGGTGACACCAACAGCGTCTCAACCAAACGATATTTTGATTAATGAATTTGTCAGCGATCCAATCGCCGGTCAAGAAGAATGGGTAGAGCTCTACAACAACACGGAACAGGAAATTAATCTTGTCGGTTGGTCGCTCGTTGATGGATCCGGCAAAGCAACGCTGCTAGATGGATCGATTGCATCTGAATCTTACGTCCTGGTGCATCAACCAAAGGGTGCGCTCAACAACAGCGGAGATTTGATTCAACTCTACAATGCGAGCCAGATTTGGATCGACGGTGTGGCTTACGGAGATTGGGAGGATGCCACAGCGTCTGCCGTCAACGATCCATTTTCTGTAGGTCGAGACTCTGCAAATGTATTTGTACAAATGGACCCAACGCCTGGAGAGCCAAACCGTGAACCAGTAGATGCGGCACAAACCGAGACGCAAAATGATGTCTCAATCGCAACAAGCAATGCCAACACAGACACCACACAAACAACAACACAAACAGATACGAGTTATGACAACGCTACGGGAGATGATTCGACAACAAGCACGAATACAACGTGCACAACGACAGAGTCTGCAGCAGTCACTTCGGATAACACTTCATCCGCAGACCCCTTCGTCCAGCTTAGTGACATTCGATCCTACCCCGCAGGAACCAAACTGCTAACGGAAGGGTTGGTTTCCGCGCTGCCGGGAGTTTTGGGCAAGCAGTTGTTTTATCTTGCAGGCTCTGGCGTCCAGGTGTTCTTGTATAGTGCAGACTTTCCAACGCTTCAACGAGGAACCCGCGTACGTGTGTCGGGAGAATTGACCGATGTTCAAGGAGAGACACGCCTCAAAGCATCACAGACGTCCGATATTCAAATAATGAGTCAGGAGGACGCACCGCAACCGCATGATGTTACAAGCACACAGGTAGGGGAAGAGACGGAAGGCTGGCTTGTGCGCCTTACCGGATCTGTAACAGAGAAGAGTTCCGGTGAGTTAATGCTCGCCGACGCCAACGGAGAGATCCATGTGGTAATCAAACCAACAACTGGCATTGCCATGTCCTCCAATGTGGGAGACACACTGACGGTTACCGGCGTTGTAAGTCAGACAACTTCCGGCTACCGTCTCTTGCCTCGTGATCAACAAGATATCGTGGTACGTACAGAAGCAGAAAATCAAGATCCCGCCGTCGCTGGAACACTTGGCTCAAGCGGAGGAGGAGGTGCAGGAATCGCTTTGTCTGGTGCAGCGCTTCTGTCCATGGCCGGGTCTGCAGGCGTGTACTATCTACGTAAGCGTGCGGCGGCAAAACTCGTAACCGCATAATATGCCCGAGAAGAAAACCTTTAAATCGGGTGAGGAGGTGCGCACCGAAATCACGCAAAAGTTTAACGCCCTCAATGTAGATGCATCCGTTCAGCAATCAATCCTAGATCTTGTTTTAGAAGAAAACAGACAAGCATGGATCCGAGGAAAAGAATACGGATGGACCAAGGCGTGGAATTGGAAACGGAAAAAAGAAGCGCAATCCGCGTAAAACAAATCCCCTGCACCGTGTGGTGTAGGGGATGTTTGTCTTTATGACAATCGTCCAATTACTTGATCCACCGTAAGTTCCTCAATCTCCCCCGTGGAACGCGGACGTAACTCCACAAAACCTTCAATCGCCCGGCGTCCAACGGTTACGCGATACGGCATACCAAGCAAATCCGCATCGGCAAACTTCTCACCCGGGCGCTTGTCACGGTCATCGAGCAACACCTCAATACCTTTTGCTTGTAGTGCACGATAGATCTGTTCCGCAATCGTTTTCTGCGTTTCATCCTCCCAACTAACCGGTACAATTTGCACCAAGAACGGCGCCACGAATTCTGGCCAAATAATTCCTGCGTCGTCATGATGTACTTCCACAATAGATCCCATGACACGCGATGGACCAATGCCGTAAGACCCCATAATAACCTCCTTCATTTGCCCATCGGCGCCCTGCACCTTTAGGTCGATCGCCTTAGAGAAGCGTGTCTCGAGCGGAAAGATATTCCCCACCTCAATCGATTTTTGAATCGTGTACTTGTCTGTATTCTCCCAATCCGCCTCATCTACGACCTCCTTATTCAGCACGTCACCCGTTTGTTTATCGGTATAAATCATATCTTCTCCAGACTCTGCGGGCACCTGAAATTCGTGCGAAAAACGCTCCGTAAAATCTCCGCCCGATGCCTTGGCAATAACCGCTTCAAGCCCGCATCGTTTGTAAACATTCAGATATGCTTCCTTGGATCGTTCGTAATATTCCGCAAATCCCTCTTGATCCAAATGGAAACTGTACAGATCCTTCATGGAGAACTCGCGTCCACGCAGCAAACCCGACTTAGCTCGTGGCTCGTTTCGGAACTTATCTTGGATTTGATACAGCGTGATTGGGAAGTCTTTGTACGACGTAACCTGCTCTTTTACAAGCGGAGTTATGAGATCCTCTGCCGTGCATTGAAGTGCGTATTCCTTTTTCCCGGCACCCTCTAATTTAAACAAGACGTCGATCGAATTCCATCGCCCCGTAGCCACCCATGGATCCTTTGGCGACAACATAGGAATGGAGATTTCTTGGCCGTCGATCGCGTTCATCTCCTCACGGACAATCTGTTTGATTTTATCGAGTACACGTAAGCCGAGGGGCAGATAGGTGTAGATCCCTGCCGCCATTTGACTCACAAATCCACCTTGCAACAACAGCCGCGCGTTTGCCGAATCGGCGTCTGAAGGCTTCATCTTATTGGTTTTTCCAAATAATTTTGAATAATACATAAATATCTCTAATGGAACATGAGATTAGTTTAAAACAAAAAACAGTCGTAGTACCCCGAAGGGACGGCGCGTATAGGTGTAAACAATATTCTTTGCCGTGTTCTTCATAGATATACAATAGCGTTCATTCTCCCTCCTGGCAAGATCGTTGACAGTCCCTGCCCCATATGACAAAATCTTGTTTGGTGGTGGACGAGTGTGAACACGTCGACCGCAGGTTGATCTCAGACTCCGACCCGGTGCGGGCGCAAGAAAAACGGAGCAAGATCATAACTCGTCCACCACCACCTACCGAAACGCGGGAGCCCCAAGGCTCTCGCTGTTCTTTTTTCTCCTATTTATCCACCAAAGATCCTTTACAAATGCACCAACGGGCGTACAGTTTACGTGGGGCCGGGGGCGAATGACAAACACGCTGTTCCCTCTACCGGAACGGAGAGACGAGTCGCACCTAAAGGCGAGCTCGAATTGGCGAGGATTCTGCCTCTCTCTTCCGTGTACGGATACAGTGACGGTTTCTTGTGTGGTCAGGCTAGCTCACACCCCATACAAGCGATCGATTTTCATCTCCCCGGACCCCTACTTCCTTCCCGGTGGCGCCCTCGTGGTTGCCGCCTTCTTTTATTTATTCTGTTTAACGATCAATTCTTCTAATATCGCTTTAAACAATGCACGTTGGTTCTCCGCAAATCGCGCATCTTTAATCTCTACCAAGTATTGCGGAGAGGAGGAGAGAACAAACATCACCACATATTCCCCCATGACCCACGTCGTAGCTGAGAATTTGATATTCTCTTTCCAAAATGTCATTTTGCGATCCGGAATCGTGCTCATAGCCACACGCTTCTCTGCCTCTGAATCATTGCTCAAAAGATTAAACTTCATACCTTTTGGGCTACGACCCCAATACCACTCAATCCAATCCGCATATTGTTCCGCGAGCGCCTGTTCTTGGAATCCCAAATATAATCCGTCGGTTTCCATGATGCTTCTATCCCATTCAGGCGAACGACTGTAAAGAAAATCTTCTAATTTTTCTTCCGTAATAAATTGGATCTTTGGTACGGCATACTGAGCCTGTCGCGAGATATCTTGCACTGCCGCCATGGCTTGATTCACGACGTCCTTCTCTTTATCAAGTTCTTTTTGCTTACGTCGAACTGTTCCGGCAAGGCTATCTGCGCTCGAAGCAATGAGAAAACGCTGCTTTTGACCTAAATCCTCTGCAATCACTCCCCTTTTAATGAGTTCCTTTGCGAGAGAATAAACTGTTGTACGGTTTATTCCCGTAACTTCTGCTAATTGAGCAGGAGTAATCTTTCCGTGTTTTTGCACGCCTAAATACACTTCTGCCTCATTTTTACTAAATCCTAGCTGAAAGAGCAGTGTTTCTAAGGTTTTTGTGTCTTCTGCCATGTTCCCAGGATAGCATGTTGTTGAGATTTCGTCAACACATTATTCTTTGTTGGCTAATGTTGGCTTATTATTGCGTTGATCAACCATTGACAAGGAGAGACTTTTCTGGTATAACGTAAGCAAGATCAAGCAAAGCAACAGCCAAGCCTCTGGTCTTAGGGAATGATCCCGCAACTGCCACACAGTGGCACGGAGGAACAAATGGAATCACTTCGCATTCTGGTTATTGACGACAGCCCCCGACACCGGGAGTCCGCAAAGCAGACGCTGGCCGAGCATGAGCTCACGATTGCCTCGTCCTTCAAGGAGGCTATCTCTCTCCTGACGTACACGGGATCGTGGGATCACTACCTGGAAGCGAAGCGCGAGGCAGGTCTGACAAGACAGAGTCCGAACTACGAGCAGGTGGACTTTGAACTCCTGCAGCAGTTTGCACCACCGAGCTTCGACGTGGTCCTTACGGACATGGAGCTTCCCGTAGAGAAGTTCAGTTACGAGGAGGTTCGTCCTGGCGAAACGGCGCCGCTTGGGCTCATTCTGGCAATGTTTGCCGGCTATGTTGCCGTCCCTTACGTGGCAATGGTTACGGACGCCGGGCATCACGGAACGGCCATGGCAAGTGCGTTGGGTCTCATCGGACGCAGACTCTTCGAAGAGCCGGCGTCCGCCCCAAGCTTCAAAGTCAACGGCTCGCGGGTCCAGTACGTACATGCGCCGCTCACCGAAGAAGGTGGCAAGGATTGGGGACAGGTCCTCAAGGATCTCCTCAAGTAACACACCTTCCGCCTGGTCCACTCACTCCCTTCCCGTCGGGTTTATAGACGGGATCCCCTTTGAGCAAAGAGACCCTTCTTTTCCCAAATAGGGATAGTGACAAACCTTTCATAACACAAAACACACCCATTGCTGAGTGCGCTTTGATGGAGCGGAAAACGGGGATCAAACCCGCGACCTCTTCCTTGGCAAGGAAGCGCTCTATCGCTGAGCTATTTCCGCACGTGCGAAAATATAACACGTCCCTCCCCGGCTGGCAAGACGCACAAAACCCGTAATTTACCTAAATAGACAATGGAATCGCCCCTTTTACAGCAAATCTCTCTCGACAAAGCATTTTAATTATGTTATGTTCTCGCCGATGCCGCGGTGATGGAATGGTAGACATAGGGGACTTAAAATCCCCGGGCCTCACGGCCTTGCGGGTTCAATTCCCGCCCGCGGTACCAGTTGACTCCTCCACGAGGAGTTTTTTTTATAGGGGAATTGAACCAGAGGGGGCGACGGGGGAACTGGGTGTTCCCCCGTGGCGGAAATATTAAAACCAAAGGGTTTTAAAGCGCAGGCAAAGCCGAGCAGTGAAATTCCCGCCCGCGGTACCAGTTGGCTCCTCCACGAGGAGTTTTGTTTTATAAGGGATTTTTTTCTTTACCTCATCCCTTGACAAATATAAATAAATCCTCTATACACAGTAAGGATGTGGGCTGGCGCTTATGGATTCGCGGGTTGTGGTATGTCTGCAATACGGCAGACGGAGACCAGCACAAAGATGAAAGAAAGCGAATAACGGTCCAGGCTACACGAAGCCCCGGGAGTGTCATCAACGACGAATCCTCCGCTCCCGAAAAAGGTACGTACCCGCCCCGGTCAATGACTGTGTGGGCTCGTACAAACACCTGCATCCACATTGAGTGGTCGCGCCCACCTGGCCGACCGCTCTCTTTATTTTACAAAAACCCGCATTTTTCTCCTTTTTGCTATACTGGTTCTACTATGTCAGCCCTTCCTGCCGATCCATTTGCCCCCGTCGTGACAGACGAGGCACCGGCCAACCCCGTTGTTGCAAACACCCTCACACAAGAGGAGGAGGTTTTTGATGTCGGTCTACGCCCACAGAAGCTTCAAGAATTTATTGGGCAACAGCCATTAAAGGATAACCTCTCGATTCTCATCGAGGCAGCACGTCGTCGCGAAGAACCCATGGATCACGTGCTCTTTTACGGAAATCCCGGACTCGGAAAAACAACACTTGCCCATATTATTGCTAACGAGGCCGAAGTCAATATTAAGGTTACGAGTGGTCCGTCGCTCACACGTGTAGGAGATCTGGCGGCTATTCTCACCAATCTCAAACGCGGAGATATTCTATTTATCGACGAAATTCACCGCATGAGCAAGGCCATTGAGGAAGTACTCTACCCCGCCATGGAAGACTACGTGCTGGATCTTATTGTCGGCAAAGGACCGTCGGCGCGCACCATTCGATTAAGTTTGGAACCGTTTACCATTATTGGCGCCACAACACGCGCAAGTCTCCTCTCTTCTCCGTTACGAGATCGATTTGGAGCCACGTATCACTTAGAGTTTTACAACGAGGTCGACATGCGGCAGATCATTGATCGGTCGGCGCAGTTGTTGGATGTAACCATCGACGCAGATGCGCTCAACTCCATTGCCGGTCGTGCACGCAGAACGCCTCGTATTGCCAATCGCCTCCTGCGCCGCGTGCGCGATTATGCGCAAGTCAAACACGATGGACACATTAGCCCCACCATCGCCGAGGCCGCCATGGACGCGCTCGCTGTGGATCCGCATGGACTCAATAGTGTGGATCGACTCATCCTCACGACCATCATTAACACATTCCAGGGTGGTCCGGTGGGGCTCAAAACACTCGCCGCTGCAAGTGCTGAGGACGAGCAAACGATTGAGGAAATGTATGAACCGTACTTATTACAACTTGGTCTGTTGAATCGCACCTCACGCGGTCGCATTGCCACCTCGCGTGCCTATCAACTACTCGGTATTCAACAACCACCAACCGCCTGAGCGTCGCCTATGATCCCCATCAACCTCTTCCTATTTGTCTTCTTGTTCTTTATGCTCCTAGTGCTGCTTTTTACCTTTTTTAACGTGTACCACATGGTGCGCTACGGGCGTGCGTGCAAATTTACCATCGTTATTACAACTCTATACGTGGTGATTGTCCTTGGAATGATTGGCCTCTCCATGTACTTCATCTCGCTCGCCGACTGGAGTACACGCATCTCCATTATTCCCGAGACCACCAATCAGATTTTTTAGACTATGTTGCATCTTCACCACCTCCCCAACAGTAAGCCCGGCGAGAAGCCTGTGTTGTTTTTACGACGTCATTGGCTTGCCGTTGCGCGACTCTTCTTCTTTGTCGCACTCGCATCCGTTGCCCCGCTATTGATCACCTGGCTCCTTGGTCAGACTATGCCGAGTCTCCTCCATAGTTCCGAGGGAGGCGCCATTGGTTCCGTGTTCCTCTCCATCTATTACCTTTCCGTCATCACGTTTTTATTCCAAGAGTTTATTGATTACTATTTGGACGTGTGGATTGTGACCACAGAACGTATCATTAATATCGAACAGCACGGATTGTTTAATCGCGTGGCGTCTGAGATGCACATTGCACTCGTGCAAGATGTCACGGCAGAAGTACAAGGTGCGACGGCGACGTTTCTTGATTACGGGCAGGTGTACATTCAAACCGCAGGAGAAGACAAACGCTTCCTCTTTAAGAACGTCCCGCACCCCGAGCAAATTCGTAACACCATTTTACGGCTCGCCGAGGAAGATCGATTCCGCGAAGAATCAGTTGGACACACCCTTTAAGTTAAAACGAGCCGCGAGGCTCGTTTTAGTTCCAATCAAATTCGCTCCACACCCACTTACTTAATCGTTGCACATTATCAAAACTCTCACCGCGCGAGGCGGACCCAAACACTACCACAATCAACTCACGTTCCCCTTCATACTGCGACGGTCGCAACTGCTCCACCACATTCCACTCCGACTCATAGAGGAATCCCGTCTTTCCACCCGTCACCCAAACGTCATCATACTGCGGCTTGTAGAGCATCCAGTTTGTGGTGGTAATGGTTCGCACAATCCCATCCGAACCCTGCAACGGCGCCCGCACGGTCTGCGTGGTTTTGCGCACGGTTTCATTATTGGCAAATACCTCTCGCGCCAGGTAGGCGATCTCTCTTGCCGTCGATTGATTCTCCACTTCTATCCCCGTAGGGTCCACCAAGGTCGTTCGTCTGAGTCCCATGGTGCGCACGCGGTCATTCATTAATCCTACAAACGTTGATTGGGGCACGCCGAGAACGCGGGAGATGGCATATGCCGCGTTATTGGCCGATCCAATGAGCGCGGCAGAGAGTAACTCCCGTACGGGAAACCACGTTCCATCTTCTACATACAAACGCGCACCTCCCACATTATCTGTATTGCGAACGTCCCAAGACTGATCGAGAGCTGTTGTCTGCTTAGTGACGACATCCGTTGTAACGAGTTTGGTGATACTCGCGATCGGCCACAGCTTCTCTGCCCCGTTTGCCGCTAAGATCTTTCCACTCGACCTGTCCACCACGATCCACGCCGCCGCATCCACCACAGGATCCGCATGGAGGTTTAACCTCTGCGGTGGCGCGACCTCTGGCGCGTAGGAAGCAAGCTCCGGAACAGATTGCCATCCATACTGCTGCGCCCAATCCTCCAAATGCATTAAAAATCCCGCCGCTCCGGGTGCAACCGTCTCGCCTTCTTGGGTAAACACCGCCTGCAAGTCTGGCCGTTGATCATACACATCTCGCAAGGTATCGGACATCGCAAAGACACTCTGCGGGAGCAAGAGCGTCAGCACGGTAAAAATATATAAGGGATATTTCATTTCTCCAACTATAACACAAAACGAGCTCATTCGAGCTCGTTTTCTTGGTTCTTTTTTAAATTTGATGTCCTGTACAACTATGATACGTCTTGCGTTGGTGGCTCAGGATATTCATCTTTTGGATGGGGTCTGTGTTCGAGGCCTAGATCCTCTTCTAACGTATAAAGGGAATTCTTAAGAACCTCGTAGATCTTATCAAGTGCCATCTTGAGTGCACCCTCATCCTTCCACTCCCTACCGTTCAAATCCATGCCTGCAAAATACTTTCTTAAAACCTTCTCTGACTGTTGTTGTGTGCGGTCCTCATTCAACAAAACGGCATAATCCGCAAATCCCTCTCTTATTGTATTGAGCTCCGATAAATCCGTATCCCTTACATAACGATCGTTCTCCATCGCTTCCATTACGCGATCAAAACGCAGCTGATCCACCGCTGCGTCCGTAACATCTGCAATCATTCCACGAAGTTCATAAACTCCTTTAATTTTTTCCGCCTGAGCCTGAGCACGCTCAAAATTCGGATTACCTACGTTTTCTCCCATACATCTCTAATTACCAACGTTTTATAAGATCCACATCTGTATAAAAGTGATGCAGAATTTGACTATAACTGTAACCTTCCTCCTCCGCTAAGCACACCGCACCCATGGCACTCATGCCAACACCGTGCCCCCACATGGTTTGTCCGACTTCGCAGGGAACACTCACGCCAATCGCATACGGCACATTGCGTCCCCACACATCCACCCAAGATCGTGTGTGCCCGTCAGACCGAGAAAAGTACGCCGCAATAATGGTCTGCCCGTCGTATTGAATGCTCTGCCCCGCCGTCGCTTTTACCTGCTCCACCCAATTTGGTCGACGAATCTCCGCACCATATCCGTGATACACCTGGTCGTACGTGTCGGATCGCAGGTCAATAAACTCTCCCGCGTACTTGGACTTATGCTCCCAGGCATACAACGCATATGTGCGTGCCGTGGTCGCAAGCGCCTTGTGATACTCGTCCGGCGCTGTGTTACTGGTCTCATCAACAGCATACAAATAATCCTCGATCTGTAATTCATTGATCAACCATGTGCGATCTTTGACCGTATTAAACCGCAGCTCCAACGTATCTCTAAATGTATTGTCATTCAGTGAGGTGTTCCAAGAACGAACATCGCTAAAACTGGCCACCGTAAAAATCGTGTTGTGATCTACGCCTTCAAAACGCAGATAATCACCCGCTGTGTAGACTACGCCTCCGGATTCAAACACGTATTGACCTGTTTTTACATTGTAATTGACTCGCATCGCCTGTTGCGCCGGGATCAGATACCGTTCTGTCTTGGCATCGGACTCCAATACGCGGACAGCTGTATTTGCGGAAAAAATCACTTCTTGCCCGGTTACTTGGTCGATTCCCACACGCACGCGAGGTTCCTCCATCATCTCACCCACGCGATACACTTGATTGACCACAGGTTGATTGAGCAATGCAGGCGATCCATCCGTTACAAACACGGGGATGTTGACCACCGCGTCTCCCAACTCCACGGTGTCTGCAACTAATTGAAACATTGCCGTGTGTTGACCATTAGAGGCAGGCGCTTGAAAAAAGACATCCGCTACAAACGTTTGACCTGGCGCCACATTTGCCTGCATATCACGATACGCAATCTGATCACTCACCCACGAGAGGTGACGAAAATCTGAGGCCGTCCCTGTGGCTACATGTGCACCAGGTGTTTGGAGAGAAACTTGCTTCCAAGTAGTGCTGCCTGTGTTGGAAAATGCGAGTTTGAGCGGGATCATTTGCCCAGCCTTTGCGCGCACCTCGTTGACGGATGATGCAACCAACACACCCCCATAATTAGATGAAGAAGAAACGGCGGGAGTGTTTGCTACAGGTGTTGCTTCCACGGACGTTTGTGTGTCACCTACCCGCATGGTGAGATCAAACGACGATCCAATCCACGATGTATCTTCGGCTGCCAATCTAAACGACTCAACGAGTGTCCCAGTAAATGCAGGTGGCCCATAGACAAAAAATTCGAGCGTACCTGTTTGCCCAGGGGCAACAGACGTCTCGAGTAGTTGGCCAAGTTGATGATCGCTGTACCAGCTCGGTCCACGGTAAGGACTCGTATGGTAATTGGGATTCACGGAGTAGGCAGAAACAAAGACATCACCGTTTTGATACCAGGTTTCTGTCCCCGTATTTTGCACCTGCACGTGCACAACTTGCGACGCACCAGAAGCCACAGAAACAGTCTGTGGAGAAACACTCATCACGAGACCGTCATACCCGGCGCGTGCGTCCACGGATGGCGCCAACAGGAATAAGAATCCAAGCACGGAAAGTGCCAAAATCGCACGTTTTATAAAGGAAATAGATGATTGGAGGAGAAAAGAATCCGACATGTGTTTTTCTGTTAGTGTAGGGCTATACTAGCACGATTTGGAACCCGACTCAAACATGTGAGATAAAAATCGATCCCCCGCGCGGCCATATGCCACACGAGGGTCATGAGTGCCTCCAATGAGGCAATGTTGGATCAGGTCTCAGGCGTTGCCGAGGACGCGTCCTTCAGCGGCATGCCCGGATGGCACATCCACGTCCGCAACGTACTCAATTGTTCTCTCATGCGCATCACAACCTCCATCGCGCTTCACGCACGCTCGTTCAACACCCCATATAGGGCATTATCCGCCGCCGCCAACGTCGCAGAATATAGTTGTTGAGCGTTACGCTGAGACTTCGGCGCTGCCGGCCTCGAAGCTGCGTATGATTGGCACCCACATTTAGCCTGTTTATTTTGAATGTGTTAACTCCTCCACCTCCTATCTCCCACCCTTCCCTTTTGCTATACTGCCTCCATGTCACAGGTTCACGCGATTGCAAAAAACACCCTTGTTCAACTTATCGGCCGCGTGGTTGGTACCGCGTTTGGCGTGTTTACTATTGCTATTCTCACCCGCTCGCTGGGCGTTGACGGGTACGGTCAATTTACGCTTGCTATGACGTTCTTGGCCGTGGCCGGCGCCCTGGCCGATTTTGGATTTACCCTCACAACTACACAGATGATCAGTGAGGAGAAAGCCAACATCAACACCATCGTCTCCACCGCGTTTACCTCTCGCCTGCTCTCCGGGCTCTTTTTCTTTGCGCTTGCCGTATTGATCGCCTGGTATATGCCCTACGCACCCGTGGTCAAACTCACTATTTCCGTGGGTGCCTTCTCCTACTTCTTTATGACGAGCAGTCAGATGCTCATTGGCGTCTATCAAAAAGGCCTCGCAATGTGGCGCCCAGCGCTCGCCGAAGCCGTAAGTCGCGGACTCATTTTGCTCGTGGTTGCCTGGTTTGCCACCGCTTACCCAAGTGCACCGTACATGATGGGAGCCTTTGCCATTGGCAATGTGTTGCTCCTTATTATGAACATTGCGTTTGCACGTCGTTTTGTGTCCATTCGCTTCTCCATCAATTTTGCGCTCCTTAAACAGTTTCTTTCTCGCAGCTGGCCGATTGCCATTTCTATTTTCTTTAACCTCCTCTACCTTAAAGGCGACATTCTCTTTCTCTCCTTTTACAGATCCGACGCCGAGATTGGTCTCTACGGCGCCGCCTACAAAGTATTAGACGTTGTGACCGTTATTCCCACCATGTTTATGGGGCTTCTACTCCCAATGATGGTGCGTGCCTGGAGCACAAAATCCAAAGACAAAATGAACGCGCTTATCCAACAGGCGTTTGATTTTTTTGCGCTCGCCAGTTTTCCTATGCTCGGAGGTGCCATTATTCTTGCGGAGCCGATTATGCGACTCATTGCAGGTGCGGAATTTTCCGGTGCTGCTCCCTACTTGGTGATCCTTATGATTGCCAACACGATCGTCTTCTTTGGAATCCTGTTTGCGCACGCAATCGTAGGCGTTAATAAACAACGCGCGATTCTCCCCGCCTACATTGCAACGGCCGTCGTCGCAACCACCCTATACCTTATTACAATTCCTCTCTACGGCGCGTTTGGTGCCGCCTGGACTACCGTTATCTCCGAGCTACTTATTGCCATACTCACAACAACGGTCGTCATCCGCCAGACATCGTTTAGACCACGCGTACGCAATGTCAGCGTCTATCTCCTCGCAACGGCTGTTATGACAGTAGCCCTAGCAAGCATTACCTCCATCTTGGTCGTCAATCATCTCCTTCTCCTCGCCCTTATACTCGGAGGAGGAGCAATTTATGTCGCTATTGTGTTGGGCCTTGGTGGTGTTAAGATGGAAACAGTCAAACTCTTTCTCAAAAAATCATGACCGCGCTGTTATCCATCGTGCTTCTCTCCATCTACGCCTACCTCTGCACACGTACCGTTCGCAAAGGCGTTCTTGTGTTTGTCGCTTCTCTCCCCCTCTATTTGATCAAATTTACAATCGGTCCATTTCCAACCAACTTCTTAGAGCTCATGTTTTTAGTGCTTGTTGTAGTATGGGCGCTCGGATTTATGCAAGAACGTCGACGTGATTCGTTAAAGAATCTGTCATCTGGGCACCGACTCATCAGTATTGGGATTCTACTCGTACTAATAGGTGGAATCTTGGGTCTTTTGCAAACATCCGACCCATTAAGTGCCATCAACGTGATGAAAAGTTATCTCATTGAGCCAATGCTTCTTGGCGCAATTATGTGGAGCATAAGTCGATCCTCTGAAAACTTCCGCATGCGTCATTTTTTGATCGCCCTCTCCATCCCCGTAATCATTCTAAGCGTGGTCGCCATCTTCCAAGCGCTTACCGGTATTACCATCCCAGAGGCTTGGGCGCTCGAACGCCGAGTAACAGGTCTCTACCCTTATCCAAACGCGCTTGGTCATTTTATTGCGCCCATTATTACCATGCTGGCGGTGTTTTTTATGGATGATAAAAGTCGACTCACCACGGCACAGCGACGCGTGTTGGGGTCCGCGTTCTTCTTGGGGCTTATGGCCGTTTACCTCGCACAGACAGAGGCGGCGCTCTTTGCTATCGTTGCAAGTCTCGTCTTGGTCAGTTTTCTCTACAAAAAAGGAGCGTCCATCACCCTCCCAATCGTTATTTTTCTCAGTCTCACGATCCTCGTTATTCCATCCCTTCGCGCGACCGTCTTTCAAAAAATCACACTGCAAGATTGGTCTGGTCAGACACGCACCGCTCAATGGAATGAAACGGCCCATTTTCTCCTTGCCTCTCCTCAGAATTTTTTACTCGGCGCCGGACCCAACAACTTCCCTGTTGCCATCGCCCCATTCCACACACATACGCATTTGGAAATTTTTCAATATCCACACAACGTCTTTTTAAACACCTGGGTTGAATTTGGCGTACTTGGACTTGCCGGATTTTGTTTGATCGGATTTGGTATTTGGCGCGTCACGACCAAAAAAGCAAACCGCTATTATGTGGTTGCGTTTGGCGCCGGGCTCACAGAAATGATGATCCACGGAATGGTAGACGTTCCCTTTCTTAAAAACGACCTCGCCTTGTTGGGCGCGGTGTTTATCATCCTGCTCCTCATCGCAGCAGAAAAAGAACGTGCATTTTCACCTAAAAAGCTACTCGGCTAGCGTCTCATACAACGACAAGAGATCGAGCTCAAGCAGCTCGTCTTTTTTTATTGCCATCCGTTCCAAAATTGTCTCGCGAGACAAGCCGAGATCGTCGTGGAGTTGATTCGCCACGCGCACAATGAGTCCAAAGACGGGTCCCGGTTTGAGTCCAAGATGCATAAGGTCTGATCCGCGTACCACATCCCCTGGCGGGTGATCCAATACATCCTGTTTACACGCCTGCTCGCGGAACCAATCCGCAATTTCTGGGCGTCGCATGCCTGTTGCATCTGCTGGGTACGGACCACGACTGCGTAAATCTACCTCCGTGGCGTAGGAGAGCATGCGCATCGTGAGGGGTTTAAGCTGTCGCGCGAGTGCATGAAGGCGACCCTCTGTGGATTCCTCCTGATGTTCAAACAGCCACATGGGGTGGTGGTGAAATCGCATAATTTTTTGTGACGAATCCACAAATTTTTCAAATCCCATTGCCGTTAATACAGGTGCAATATAGGGTTGACCAACTTCCTGGTGTCCCGCCGAGTGCACATGGCCTCCACTACGTGTGGTCGTGTCGATCTTTCCAATATCGTGGCACAGGTTTCCTAAAACAAGCGTAAGACGATCCTCTTCCGAGAGTTCTTCGCGTTCTGCAAGCAATGCCGCTTCGTCACATCCCCACACCGTATGATTCCAGACAGATCCCTCCGGATGCCAAGTGGGGTCCTGCTCGGTCTGCGCCATCTTCTCTAAAATCGCCAACGGACCCACAAACAAATCCAGATCGCGTGCTAGTTGCAATCCAATGGAAGGCTTCCGTGCCTGTAAAAATAATTTTTGCCATTCTACACGTTTGCGATCTATGGAGAGTTCCGCAAGTTGATCCACCATGCCACGCATAAGCGAGCACGTCTCTTCTTCGACCATGAGTTCAAACCGCGCGGCAAACTGCACCGCTCGCAACACACGCAGAGGATCGTCGCTAAACAAATCTACATCAACGGCACGCAAAATTCCCGCCTCAAGATCCAGTTTTCCGCCGAACGGATCCACAACCTTACCCGTGAGTACATCTTGCATCATCGCGTTGATGGTAAAATCACGACGTTGTGCCGCTGCCTCCACGCCCATAAACGGATCCACTCGTACATCAAATCCCGTATGGCCCGGAGCTACTTTTGAGTCTGTTCGCGGAAGCGAGATATCAATTTCTACCTGTTCCGACTTATCCGACGACTGCCAAAAGACACGCAACACACCAAATGACTCTCCTTGTTCTTGTACGTCCTTAAAATGGTTCTCGACAATAAGCCGTAGTGTCTTCGGCTCCACCCCGTGCACCTCAATATCAATATCCTTGCTCGCAATCCCGCGCAGCTGATCGCGCACGTACCCACCCACAAAATAGGCTCGTCCTTTATTGAGGGATACCGTCTGCGCAAACGTGATCAAGAATTTTTGAAGTTCTGCATGCATGCGTGCATTCTATCAGGAATCCCGATTCCCTCTCAATCCGCAAACCAAAAAGGTTTCAAAACACCGACGATCGTCGTATATTTGAAACCTCTCAAAATACACCACTCAACGCAGAATTGATTCCTCCTAAGCCGCAAGACGCACAATACAAATCGGCGTTTGCTCGGTGCTCTGTCCCATAGGATTGTCCTTAAACAACTCCTTACAAAAACGTGTAGAAATTTTACGGCTCGACTTACCAAGAATATTGACGCCAAGATCATTTGCATCGATCACTACCACGTCAAACCCGAGCTCGCGCTTGAGTTCCTTGGCCACGCGGCTTGGTTTCTGTGGAGCCATTTTTGCATAGTGATTATAAGGCGGGATCGCAAAGTCACAAGGACCATCGATCGCGTTTACACTGTTACCCGCCACCAAATAAAAGACTCCATGAATTCCAAATGGTCGCGTAAGCGCAGAGGCAACAGTCGCCAATAACATACGTGCTACACCAGCCTGTTTAAATGCAAGTTCCATGGTATAGGGGCTCGCGAGTCCAATACCGTTTGGAGATTTTGAAACGTACTGGCTCAGCCACACCGCAAGAGGACGCGGGTGAATATGCATCAACGGATACGCGCGGCCCTGACTAATAGCTACGATCTTCTCGCTCACAAACAAAATATCATCCTGTTGCATCAAGGATTTCGTGCCGCTTACACACACGTCCACGAGATTATGCTCCTTTGTAATAAGGGGCGTCTTGATAGGCAATCGATCATAAGAACGGCCTCCCACATGGATGGACTTGTTTTTGTGTTTTCCAATAGTGATGCTGTTTTTCATAACGCGCGATCATACAGCAACTGTTGCTTTTTGTCAACCCATAAGCCTCAATCTCGTGAGGATCACGCGCCCATAAAAAACAGCACGCAATTGCGTACCATCCTCCTTTAATGTTTCAAAACACCGACGATCGTTGTCTATTTGAAACCTTCTATAATGCGCCCTACGTGCCACCCGCTTAACCGAGTTGATCCTTGATTGATGCAAAAAATGCTTTGTCGCTAGCGTACGTAAGGCGAGCCTCAACCGCATCCAACGGCACCCACACGGCTTCACCTCCCGCAAATTCCGGCTTAAGTTCTGCGTCGTCATGTGATTGTGTCCTAAACCAGTGCACGGATATTTCCTGCCCATTTGGATGTATATATTGGGTGACTCCCAACTCCTCACCTACCTCAACATCTAGTCCTGTCTCCTCTTTTGTTTCTCGTCTCGCTGTTTGCGCGAACGATTCACCAGGTTCCACGTGTCCTTTTGGGAATGTCCAATCCCGCTGTTTGGTTTGATATAGAATCACCACGCACATTGGATGCCTATGACTTACAATGATGGATCCAGCCTTCTCCAAAAAAAACATAGCGTTAATTTAACAGCCAAAGAGCCAAGTTAAGATACGTTGCAAAACTCACCCAAGCCGCATAGGGTAGGAGGAGATATGCGGCTGGGCGAGAGATTTTGTAAAACTCCACAATGGTCCAAACAATCGCAAGGAGTAATAAGACGATGTCAATAAATGCGAGTCCAAGGTTGTGTGCGCCAAAAAAGATGGGTGTCCAGATACCATTAAGGACGAGCTGCGCGGCAAACACGGCCAATGCGCGATTGTGCGATGTGCGTTTTGTGCGTTTCTGCCAGATCAAGAACACGGCGATGCCCATGAGCGCGTAGAGCAGTGTCCACACCGGACCAAAGACCCAGCCTGGAGGATTGAGCGCTGGTGTGGCGAGCGTGGTGTACCAATTATTAACGGACGAGAACGTAAACAACGATCCAGCAATTCCAACAAATTCACAGATAAGTATAGAGGCAACGAGCTGAAGGGAGGATTTGAGTGTCATAGGTGTTGGTGTTTGCTGATGTGATTATAGCATGGCATGTGCTCTACCTCGCCAAAGAAAAAAGCTCGTCTTGCAACGAGCCTTTTTCTTTGGCGGAGAAGGAGGGATTCGAACCCTCGGAACCACTTGCGTAGCTCACTTGATTTCGAGTCAAGCCCATTCGACCACTCTGGCACCTCTCCGTATAGTGATATGTACAGGTCTGATGCGATCAGATCAAATATCATAGGCAACATATACACTCTATAGATCATTTTGCTCGGTTTCAAAACACCGACGATCGTCGCATATTTGAAACCTCACTCATCGACACCCTAAACCTCCCCACAACGAGCACAAACCTACCACGCCCACAGTCATTGGTCAATCGTGATTTGTGCTAGACGTCGCCCCCAAAATATGCAATCATCCCCACATCTACTGATTCAAACACCTATGAACAATCGACCAATCACCAAAGCCGTGTTCCTTGTCGCCGGTATGGGAACACGCGCACTCCCTGCCTCAAAAGCCATGCCAAAAGAGATGTTTCCTATTGTCGACAAGCCTATTTTGCAATATATCGTCGAGGAGTTTGTAGAGGCTGGCATTAAAGACATTATCTTTGTAACGTCCAACGGTAAGGCAGCCATTGAAAATCACTTTGATCGCAACTTTGAGTTAGAGTATCGCTTGGAGCAATCCGGAAAAACAGAGCTCCTCGCCAAAGTAAAAAACGTAGGCAAGCTCGCGAACTTTGCGTACGTGCGACAAGACAAGCCCCTGGGTGACGGACACGCGCTACTCGCAGCCATCCCGTTTATTGACGAAGGTGAGGCCGTGGCCGTGTGTTATGGAGACGATTTGATTGAAGGCACGTCGGGTCCGGCGATTGGTCAGCTCATGGATGTTTACAATGAGTTCGGGGGGTGTGTGACGCTCGTGGAAGATGTGGGAATTGATCGCGTAGAGCGTTTTGGTGTGATTGATGGCGAACCCGTAAACGACGTTGCATGGAAAGTGAGTAAGTTTGTGGAGAAACCCGCAAAGAAGGATGCACCCTCTACCTACGCGCACATTGGGCGTGAGATTCTCACGACAGAATATATCAACGTATTGAAGAATGAACCAAAAGACGCCTCGGGTGAGATCCGACTCGCAAACGCTTTTGATTCCTACATCAAAACCGGTGGTACCCTACACGCGCGTATCTTGGATGGAACCTGGTGGGATTGCGGCACCAACCTCGCCTATGCAAAAACCTCCATAGCCTACGCACTCAAACATGCAGACATGAAGGACGACATCCTTGCTTACATGCGTTCGCTTATTGACCAAGCCTAAACACAAAAACATCCGAGCGATCGGGTGTTTTTTATTTCATGCACACACATCTTTTGCATAAATCCGCTATAATAGAATCATCTTTTGAAATGAATGAACAATCGGTACGTATGTTACGAACACGTCTTTGGATCCTTACTCTCTTAAGCGTTGGACTCGCCATCTTTCCTGGTCTTGGTTGTCGTGGTGGAAGCAATGCCGCACAACAAGCATTGCAACCAATTGAACTCACGGTTTGGCGTGTGTTTGATGGACAGGATACATTCGATCCCATGATCGAAGCATATCGTCGCATTCACCCAAACGTTAAAATCAACTATCGCAAATTGCGGTTTGAAGAGTACGAGGGCGAGCTGATTCGCGCGCTTGCGGAAGACCGTGGACCAGACATTTTTTCCGTGCACAACACCTGGATGAAAGGCTACACGGATCTCATTTCCCCCATGCCTGACACAGTTAAACTCACCTACCAGGAGATGAAGGGAACCCTCAAAAAGGAACTCGTCGTCGCCCTTAGAACTGAACAAACGCTTTCGTTACGAGAGCTGACGGATTCATTTGTGCAAGTGGTTCCAGAATACGTGGTCTACCCCGCAACGGACGCCGCTGGTACAAAGAATCGTATCTATGGGCTTCCACTCTCCGTAGATACACTGGCGCTGTACTACAACAAAGACATTTTGGATGCGGCTGGTATTCCTCAACCGCCAGCAACGTGGGAAGAATTTCAAGCAGACGTTGTTAAACTCACCAAGTACAACGCCAATGGAGGGATTGCTCAATCAGGTGCAGCGATTGGAACCGGTAGTAATGTAGAACGATCAACGGATATTCTCTCGCTTCTCATGATGCAAAGTGGCGCACAGATGAGCGACGCAAGAGGACAAGCACGTTTTGCAGAGACAGTGAGCGGCCCTAGCGGTCGAAGCCTTCCTTCCGCCGACGCGCTTCGCTTTTATACCGACTTTGCCAATCCAACCAAGGAAGCCTACACCTGGGACAAGAGCTTTACGGGGAGTTTCGATGCATTCGTTGCGGGTCAAACAGCATTTTTCTTTGGCTACAGCTACCACGATCCGCTGATTAAGGCCCGTGCACAGAAGCTCAACATCGGGCTAGCGCCTATGCCGCAGATCTCAGAAGACCTTCGCGCACGCATTAACTACGCTAACTTCTGGATCGAGAGTGTCTCTAAGAAAAGTGATAACCCAGACTGGGCTTGGGATTTTATCCAGTTTACGGCAGCAGAAGAAAACGTCGACAGTTTCCTCAGTGCTGCGAGAAAACCAACAGCGCTTCGCAGCCTCGTGCTCAAACAAAATGAAGACTTTGACCTTTCCGTCTTTGCAGATCAGGTCTTGTCGGCGCAGGCCTGGTACAATGGAAACGATGCAACAAGCGCAGAGAAAGCTATGGAGAAAATGATCGACAGTATTGTATCGGGAACGCATACCATCGAAGAAGCCTTGGGTATTGCACAAAACGAAGTCAATCAAACGCTATGATCCCATTTATCCATACAGCGCTCGCGGCGAATGCGACGATTCCCAATACACCGGGACTCTCAACAGGAACCGCAATCGATGCGTCCGGTATTATTCCCACATGTGCGACAAAGCCTGGGGGACCAGATGCAAATCTTGCCCTCGACTGCGCGCTACAGCTCTTTATCAACATTGCCGATATCCTTATGGGAATGGTGGGGATTATTCTGCTCGTCGTAATTGTTTGGGGAGGTGTTCTCTATCTCACCGCGCGTGGAGATTCTGCAAAGGTAACCAAGGCAACCAAGATGTTTATCTCTTCCTTTATTGGACTTCTGATTGTCTTCGGGGCGTTCTCTGGCGTGCAGTACGGCGTCAACGTCTTGCGCAGCGGTGATGCAAGCAGCGTGAGTAGCAGTGAATTCCTTACCTGTGGTGCACCACCACCCGCGCCAGTTTCCGAGCAACTCAACAATGGAAAAGCCTGTGCTCCAGGATTTATCTGTAAAGCGGGTGTTTGTTGTGACACGACCGATGCAGAAGGCGAATGTTATATTCAACAACCATAGATTATGAAGCGTCTCTACTATTTGTTTCTCTCACTCGGTTTGAGCCTATTACCGCAAGCAGCGTTTGCAAGTCAGTTGTACAATCCATTGGGGTCACGCAGTATTCCGCAGCTCATAGGATTCGTGATTCAGGCGGTTCTTGGAATCACCGGATCGCTCGCATTGGCCATGGTTATTTGGGGTGGATTTCTTTGGTTGACGGCCGGAGGTAAACCTGACAGAATTACAAAAGGAAGAGACACGCTCATCTGGGCGGTCATAGGCCTCGCGGTTATTTTCGCGGCAAACATTTTAGCAACCTTCGTCATCAACACACTTGGTGGCGCGACAGCAGCCTAAGCTGTCATAAAAACAAACACTGTATGACCAACGTACGTTTCGCTCTTCGCAACCTTCTTACATCGTTCGCAATCGCTGCCCTCTTGTTTGGCGGTACCATGGCCGTGTCTATGCTTACACCTGTGCTCGTTGATAGTGCACACGCGGCGTCAACACTCACGGCCGATGATTTGTTGAGTGATGATTTTACGGGTGCAACAGGGCTTGGACAGGCAAACCTCAAGTCCACAATCGGAAACATCATTAACGTGCTACTTGGATTTTTGGGAATCGTAGCTGTCATTATCATTCTCTACGGTGGTGCCATTTGGATGACCGCTGGTGGAACGGAAGCAAAAGTACAAAAAGCACAGCAGATTATTGTGGCAGGTGCGATTGGGCTTGCGATCATTCTCTCCGCTTACGCAATCACCAACTTCGTTATTACTGAGTTTATTAGCGCAACAGCAAACTCGATCACTGAGTAAGCTAGGTTCCCTACCCCTCCCAAATCGGGAGGGGCGCCCCTTGTGGGTCCTGGCGTGAGCAGATGAATCCTCGTCCTCTCACGTTATGACCGCAACCAAACAACGACTGTTGTTGGCGGGCATGTCGCTCTTTCTCTTCTTTGGTCTTGCCGTTGCAACCCCTGTTTTAGCCGTCATTAACGCGGAGACGACAGGGCTGAGCGAAACCGCTTCTGCTGCAGCGTTTGCGTCTGACCCTGTATCACTCCCCTTCCTCATTGGTAGAATTATCGATGTGGTCGTAGGGCTCTCAGGACTACTCGTCTTTATCCTGTTTGTCTATGCAGGGACGATCTGGATGACGGCGCAAGGGGACCCGGCCAAAGTAAAGAAAGCGCAAGACATTCTCGTCACAGCCACTATCGGCCTCCTCATACTGCTCTCGGCGTTCTCCATTACCAACTTTGTGGTAACGCAGCTCGATATTGCAACAAACGTTTAACGGTTCTCTCTAAAACACATTGATTCAACTTTTTACCTATGACACGCACACAACAATTCTTCACAACACTCTTTGCGAGCTTCCTCCTTCTCGGCGCCTTTGCATTCTCAATTCCTGCGCAAGCAGTTTTTGATGCGGGTGACCCAACGGCTGCGCTTGATCAGGCGGCAGATATTACAACCATCGGAGGTGGAGGCCAAGATCAGATCTTTAATACAATCGGAAACGTTGTAAACGTGCTCTTGGGTCTCTTGGGAATCATCTTCTTCCTCATTACACTCTACGCAGGTTTTATTTGGATGACCGCGCAAGGAGATCCTGCAAAAGTGACCAAGGCAACCACGATGCTTACACAGGGAGTTATTGGCATGATCATTATTCTGTCCGCATTCGCAATTTCCAACTTCGCGATAAGCCAGCTCCTGCTCGCCTCCCAGGTCTAGTAACAAGTTGAGTAGCAAATTGATCGGATCCAGTGAGATCGAATCAGATAAAACCACTCGCCTCTTGGCGGGTGTTTTTTTGTATCAGATTTGTCATAGGTACGACATTTTTGATATGGCAGATGTAAATAAGTTTGGTGGAGGTGAGTGAGCAAACAAAAGAAATGAACGAGGGAGGGAAGACGAAGCGATCTGAGATGGAATGATCAAAAAAATGAAAGATAAATACAAAGACACAGGCGCAACGAACGGTGAAACAGCAAAAGCCAAACACCTATTGTAAAAAAGAAGACACCCCCGACCGTGAACCGGTCGAGGGTGATGTCTTCGTGAGTACTCAGCTTTGGGTCCTAGGTGCTGAGCAACCTGTGTCCTAACCCCGGCGTTGCACCGGGGTTTACATCACCTACGCGCATTCCGTTGCGCGCGGTGGTGGTGGGCCGACGTGCGGCGGGAGGAGGGCCGCGGACGGTGGTGAACCGTACGCTGTGCCCTTTCCTCCCGCTCGCGGAGGATCTCTCTGATGTTCGGCTTCTCCGGCACGAACATGTCGAGGTCCTCCTCCCACTCTTCCTCATCCTCAATCTGGATCTCCTCGCGCTCGGTTGCAGCCGAGCTTTCGCGAGGCACCCGCAGGGCGATGTCCGCCTTGCGGGTGGGGCCACCCAGTTGACGCATTGCGAGGACCGGGTCGCCGACGACAATGACGGTCTTCCCCGCCTCCGCCACCTGCCGCTGGAGACGAAGGGTCTCCAGCTGGAGGGCATGTTCCTGCGCCCTCTGCTCCTGTGCGGCCTCGGCGCGCTTGGGCGCCGAAACGGAGCAGTCCACGATCCACGAGAGGGGGACCGCGATCACCACGAGGGCGATCGCGTGCCACACCTTGCCCTGCTTGAGGGCGAAGGCGACTGCGGCCACCAAGAGGATCGTGAGTCCTCCCGTGACCACCTGTCCCATGCTGAAGCTGGTCGCCCAGCCCCAGAACTCGTGGACATTGCCCATGAGCCGCATCCCCTTGCCGGGGAGTTGGCTCTGGGTGAAGGCGTCGTACACGTCCCAGGCCATGGAGGCCAGCAAAACGGGGAGGAGGTACTTGATCCCCGCATCGAGGAAGAACTTGGCGTGGCTCGTCTTGGCCATGTCCCAGATGCTGATCAGGATACCGACCGAGACGGTCGCCATCAAGATCATGATCGCGAAGTTGAATGCTCGCGGGGTCTCCCCCAGGAGCAAAATCAAGATCGCGTTGAGCACAGTAGCCACCAGCAGGGGGCTGGAGGCCTGCGCCCTCAGGGACTGGAGGGCAGGAAGCTTGTCCCCGCCACCCTCCTCCTTCTGGCCGAGGAAGTGCAGCACTCCCCGGTACAGGGACGAATGAACCCCGACGACCAGACCCAGCACCTTGAGGGTGAACTGGGTCACGATCAGATTGAGCGCCGCAAGGATGAACATCCCGACGAAGCTCCCCGCACGCGCGGCGTAGAACCACGGAACCGCCGTGGTCACGTAGCACGCGACCCAGAGGGCCACGAGGAACGCCACGAACTGCCCGTCCTTGAGCAGTCCGGGGGCGATCCAGTTCCCGAGAACGTTCATGAAGTTCTGGCGGGTCCCGTTGACCCCGAGCCAGTTGAGGCCGCGCGCCAACAAGCGGCGCGCCATGAACGTGGTCCGCATGCCGCTGTGGTCGGCGGCGGTGTTGGCCTGGACCACGGCCGCGCACGCGTATACCAGGTTCTCGAAGGATCCCTGGTGCTTCTTGGCCGTCTCCACGAACGTGATCACGGAGACCACGCTCGAGAAATCGCCGTGGTTGAAGGCCATCCCGGCCTCCACGGCGAGGCTGTCCTGGACGTTCATGTCCAGGGCTGCCCTTGCGAGGCAGCTCACCCCGTGGCAGTACCACGCGAGGATCTCCCTGACGGAGTCCTCGTCGTACTTCTCCTCCAAGGCCTTGAGCACGGCATCCGACAGCACGAAGCTGCCGGGCTTGACCGCCCCCCCGGAGACCGGGGCGTGCGCGATCATGGACTCGTTGGCCGCAGCCAACAGAGCCATGCGCGCCTGGGCGTCCGTCGCACCGGGGAACTTGGCGAGGTGGGAGAAGAACCCGTTGAGGAGGCCCTCCATGGCCTCCTCCAGAACGGGATCCGCGAGGTTCTTGAGGACCGGGATCCGGCCCTTCAAAACCTGGAACGCCGTCTTGCCGACGCCGGCCGTCAAAGACGGCCCCGCCAACCTGAGCGCTCCGAGAACCTGATCGTTCATCATCGACACCAGGAGGGTGACGATGTGGGAGTGCGACAGGCCCTTACCTGCCGCGTGACCGACCTGCTGGCCGATCATGTCCTCCACCGTCTTCCAAAATGGAACGGTAGGGGACGGGGTCTTCTTGGGTGCCATATTTGGCTCCTTCCGTGTTGGGTGTCTCGTACGCTTTCGCGTTTCAATTTTAGAGAACGGTTCAACACGGCAGAAGCCGCGGCTATTCCTAAGGAATAACGTAGAAATATACCAGAAAAACACGGTTTTGTCAACCCTCACCCAAACACCTCCCCCATTGACAAAATTGCATTTTTCTGGTATGTTGCTTGGCTCACACAAGATGTGAGAAACCCCAAAAACAAGGGCTAAACGCCCGGAAAGGAGGCCGCATGGCCCACAGATTCAGGCTCCTCCGGAGTACCGGCGTTGCGTTGGGCCCCGACGAGGTCTCAAAGGGTCACTACATGGTGATCCTCGAGACCACCCCCAACCCCGACCTCCTGGCCTGGGTGGAAGCTGCCAGAGGGCTCCAGGGGGATTTGGAGGCAGCCGTCAACCTCCGCCGGCCCTTTGGCGGCGGAGAGACGGAGACCTCGCGGCGAGAGTGGGTAGCACGGCAGTGCGCCGCCCTCGTGCCGGCGGCCAAGGCTGCACCGGTCCCGCCTCCCGCGGCACCCGCAGTTCCAAAGGCTGCACCGAAGGCAGCTCCCAAAGCTGCCCCTGCGGCCGCCCCCGCCCCTCCGACGGCTCCGGCCAAGAAGGTGAAGCTGGCCAGATTCACCTTCACCCCTGTCGGAGGGTCTACCCCACCGGCCAAGAAGGCCCTCAACCTCGGGACCATCGGCACCAAGCCGACGGTGTTCTACAAGGTGGTGGAGAGGAAGAAGGAGAAGGTGGTGAAGATCGCCAAGGAGCCCTTCACCACCACCTCAGCTGGGATGTTGCGGCTCTACGCCCTCATCCCCGCCATGGTCCTGGCCCTCTGGGGCCTGGCGGTGATGGTGGCCGGCGCCGGCACAAACCCCGCCGGCGAGCCTCGGGGGATGTGGGCCCTGGCCTACATCCTCATGGGGCTCGCCCTCTGCGGTGTGGGAGGCTTGTTCGCCTTTTATGCCGTGATGGGCTGGTGGCCGATTCGGAGGGGCGGGAAGTTCCTCCAGTTCGCCCCCCGCCCCACGACGGCCACCGACGACGAGGAGACCTGAGCCGCCCCCCACCTCGCGCAATGCTGATCGTGCGCGAGAGAACAGACTCCCCGTCCTGGGTTGAGTCAGATCAGAACACGAACGACGCGCTCCAGGAATCCTGGAGCGCGTTTCGTTTTCATTGAGAGTTTGAAGTCAGGCATCCAGATAATCCTAAAAATTACTATCGTGTCCAAATATCAAACATGTGCCGATCGTCACATGTTTGATATTTCTTCATCGCCTCTTAAATCATTGTTTATTGCGGTTTGTTGAAATCTCTTAAAACCACCTGTTTCAAAATACGGGCGATCGTCACATATTTGAATATTGAGGATTCGTATAAGTGTGAGATGCATGGGTCAGATCTGGACCTTATCAGATCCAGCCTTCGTCCCCGAGAACACAGGTGTTTTGAAAGATGGAGCCACAGCGCAAGTCTTCTCAAAACGACTGTGTTTGAAGATAAGAGTACTCGACGAAGGAGTTCAGGCAATGTAGGGAGCGAAGGGTTGTGTTTACAAAAAGGGACAATCGGATAGAGACGTACAAGGCTTACTCCTGGCTAGCTGTCTTCTGAGTGCGAAGGCACGAAGACGTGTCTCTACTTCCGAGTCACTTTTTTAAACACAATCCGAGCGACCTCTCGATACAGACCGGGATCCTTGATACAATCCAATCACTATGACCCATTACCTGATTATTGGCGGAGGAATCGCAGGGACTTCGGCCGCTGAACAACTTCGCAAGCTGGACCCAACATCGGAGATCACCATCCTTAGCAACGAGGACCATCCACTTTATTCGCGTGTGCTCCTCCCCCACTACATCACTGGCAAAACCCCTCGCGAACGGGTCTTTTTAAAAACACCCGATTGGTACCAAACACAAAACATCCACCTCGCTATCCAAGAGGTGCAACACATCCATCCACAAACAAAAACAGTCACAACGACCTCCGGCGCCACCTATACCTACACAAAACTCCTGATCGCAGGCGGCGGAATTACTCGTCATCTCCCCTGGCCTGGCGAGGAACATGTTTTACACTTTCAAACGATCGAGGACGCCGACCGCATTAAGGAATTCCTGGATGATCACACATCTGCAGGTCTCAAAGCCGGACTCATTGGCGGTGGATTCATTGCTATGGAGTTTGCCGAACTTTTTGCCAACAAATCCTGGAGTACGCACCTTTTTTTGCGGGGAACGACCTTTTTTTCTCACACGTTTGACCAAGCCTCTTCCGACCTACTCGAGGAACACCTCACAGCGCACAACATCACCGTTCACAAAAACATGTCCCTTGCCTCTTACAATGGAGCTATTGCAAAGACGGAGGACAACGGGACGTTTCCCTTTGATGTATTGGCCGCAGGCGTTGGAATCAGCAGTCAATTTTCCTGGGCGTCCGATGCAGGAGTTACCGTTGGAACCGGTGTAAAAACCAACGAGTTTTTAGAAACAAACGTCACCGATATTTACGCGGCAGGTGATTGTACCGAGTATATGGACACAATTGTTAATCGCCAAGTGCACATTGGTAATTGGATGAATGCACAGATGCAGGGTCGACATGTTGCAAAGGTTATGACAGGTGAGCGCGCACCGTTTGAGCTCGTTTCCTCCTATGCCACGCATGTGCTAGGGATTGATATTGTGGCAATTGGAGATGCAAACATTGTACACGCCGAACAGGTATTAGCCCGTGATTATGGCGACGGTCGCACGCTGCTCTTTGTGCGAGGAGATCGCGTCGTCGGTGCATCGCTCCTTAAACACAACACCGATCGCGCTCCAATCATTGCTCTGATCAAATCAAAACAACGGCTCTGTGAACTATCGCGACCCCTTTCTGACACAACAATCGATCTACGAGAGTTTTAACCATCCTACCCATTCACTTCACACATAACACGTACCCTATGCCTCTCCCCCTTAATACAAAATCAACCTACGAACAACTCGACGGATCTAATGCGCTTATGTCCATCTCTATGTTTCCAGAGCAGTGTGCGCAAGCCTGGAGCGAGACGAAGAGTATGGTTTTCCCAAAACATTATCTCAGCTGTACAGAAGTCGTCGTAGCTGGCATGGGCGGATCCGGACTAGGCGGGCATTTGGTAAATGCGATCTTTGGTCATGAGATGAATATCCCCCTCATCGTCCTCAATGATTATGACTTGCCAAAATGGGTTAATCGACAAACACTCGTTATTGTCGTCTCCTATAGCGGATCTACAGAGGAGGCGCTTTCGATGTGTAAGCAATCCGTCTCACGGCATTGCGCGACGGTTGTGATCGCAAGTGGTGGTAGGTTGGAAAAAGCGGCTAAGCGTGCAAAGGTACCGGCCTATATTTTTAGTGATTTTCTGACCAATCCTGCCAACATGCCACGTATGGGCATTGGCCTTACCCTCTTTGCAGAACTTGGAATCCTTAAACAACTTAGCTATCTACGATTAAGCGACAATGCCGTCAAACAAGCCGTGAGTCATACACTCGGACTCAGCGAAGCATGGTCTGCTGCCGTTCCTCAGTCAAAAAACATTGCAAAAAAATTAGCCGTGAGTTTACAAGGTCTCGTTCCCGTATTTGTCGCGAGTGAGCATTTGGTAGGAAATGCGTTAACAGCACGAAATCAGACGCATGAAAGCTCAAAATGCTACAGTGATTGGCATGAAATTCCCGAGATGAATCATCATCTCCTAGAGGGGCTTCAGCACCCGGAAGAGGCCAAGAAGCTTGCGTTCGTGCTCTTTGCCTCAAACCTTTATCACACGCGCAATCAAAAGCGGCACGAAATTACGGCGAAGGTATTAAAGAAGAGTGAGATTGCCGTGCACGTCATTGATGTCCTGGGAGAGACAAAGTTAGAGCAAGCGCTCGCAGCTCTTCAATTAAGCAGCTATGTGAGCTTTTATCTCGGGACGCTCAATGGGGTAGATCCATCTCCAATCCCTTGGGTCGACTACTTTAAAGAACAACTCGCGTAAACCAAAACCCCCGGCATGTCCCGGGGGTTTTTACTACATTTCTGGAAACAGTTGCTCTCCCGCCTCGTTGTAAATAAAGATGGCAAGTGTTGGGCACGACTGCGCACCAAGTAACAGATTCTCGTACCCTTCCTCGTCCAACATCACCCAGCGCTCGTACGTTTCTGAGAGGTCCGTCTGTGTCGGATCAAGCACAATCGCTTTATTCTCGGCGTTAAGTTGAAAAATCTCCGGAGCAATGGTCACGCATGATGCCGCTCCAATGCACAAGTCTTCGTCAACACGGATTCGGTAATTGGTCATAGGGTATCAGCTCCAAAATATTTTTCTCTATAAAACCGGATTAATTCTTCTACTGCTGGTAAACACGTTGGGTTTCCAATGCCTACTTTTGTGCGTTGTTGCACGGCCTCCAAGGTAATAGCGCCGTCTAGCACGGCCTCCTCAATGTCGTGATCCGTAACTTGCGAGACAGGATCGACTAATCGTTTTGCGGCTACAATGATTTTATCAAACTGATCGGTTCGACGATAGTAGTCATTAATTGCATCACGCAGGGCCTTGTCGCACAGTACCGAACAGTGAAACTTTCGCGTTGGCAGTCCACCCAATCGCTCCATAATATCTTGCGGTTTGAGTTTACGCGCCTCGTCCAGCGTCATCCCACCGTTCTCTGTAACCATCACGCTTGCCATGGACGTAGACGCGATGGCCGACCCGCATCCAAATGTTTTCCACCGAAAATCGGCAATGCGTTCTGTGTTTGCGTCGACCTTCATCCACACGCGTAGCTCATCTCCACAGGCGGGTGACCCTACTTTTCCGATAGCATTGTATGCTGACATGTCTTCCTCGCCCATCACGAAGTTTTTTGGGCTAAAGAAATGTTCCTTTACCGCGTCGGAATAAAACCAAGACTCCGCGCCACTTTGTGAAGACACATCTCCCTGTCTCCCTTGGACGGCTTCTGATTTGTAGTCTGCCATAGTCTTACGCTTCTAATTCAAAATACTTCTCATCTACACAAACAGGGCTCATGGCACGTAAACGCTCCACAAGGGGTGGTAACACCTCTAAAAGGTACTCAATATCCGCCATCGTTGTAGATCGACCGAGCGAAAATCGCATACTGCCGTGTGCCACCTCAAACGGCATGCCGAGTGCCAAAATCACGTGTGATGGATCCAACGACGCGCTCGTACATGCACTCCCCGTAGAGGCATAGACACCTACCGCATCTAAATAAAGCAATAGCGCTTCGCCCTCTAAATCCATAAAGGAGATGTTGACGTTGTTTGGGATCCGTTGCGCACGGTCGCCATTAAGTCGCGTCTTGGAAATCGTTGAAAGAACACCATCAATGAGTCGCGCTTGTAATGGCTGCGAATGATCCGTATCTTCCTCACGTCGATCCACCGCGAGTTGTAACGCCTTGCAAAGGCCAACACTCCCCGCAACGTTCTCCGTACCTGGCCGCAATCCACGCTCCTGCGCACCACCAAATTGCAATGGCGTGAGTTTAACACCGCGCTTTACATAGAGAAGACCGGATCCTTTTGGTCCATAGACTTTTGATCCATTCAACGAGAGAAGATCCACGTGTAGTTTGCGCACGTCCAAGTCCAAGTACGCCGCTGCCTGACACGCATCCGTATGAAATGCCACGTGTTGCGCGTGCCCCTCTTGTTTTTTCTTCTCAATCGCCCGTCCAATATCGGCAACGGGTTGAATCGTTCCAATCTCATTGTTGACCAACATAACCGATACGATGGTTGTGTCCTCTCTGATCACATCCAACACCGCCTGCGCATTTACAATCCCGTTTTTCTCTACAGGGACAATCGTTAATTCAAATCCTTCCTTGCGTTCCAAATGCTGCATTGCCTCCAACACCGCGTGGTGTTCAATAGACGTCGTTACAAGATGTTTACCTTTACTTGCCATGGCGCGCGCGTATCCCAAAATTGCCAAATTATCACTTTCCGTACCACCGCTTGTAAACAAGATCTCATCAGACCTACAAGCAAGCAACTCCGCAATTCCCTCGCGAGCCGCAATCACCGCGTCGTTTGCCTGTTTGCCAATGGAATGAAAACTCCCAGGATTCCCGTAAGTCTCCTGTAAATAGGGCATCATAGCCTCCAATACTTCTGGCGCGAGTGGTGTGGTGGCGGCGTGATCCAAGTAGACGTGTTTGTTCTGGTCCATAGTTGTTGGACTATAGCAAAATGAGCGCTTGCGTCAATCATTGACACGGGCAGCAACAAGGCGTACGGTCTCGTTGAAAGGGGGTCCCATGAAACCCGACATCTCCAAGGCTCACGAACTGTTCCTCTTCTTGTTACAAGTTGCGTCGACCGCAAGCAACGAATTCGAGATCCGCGAGCAGCTGCGCACGGCCGGCTTCCCCAACCCGGAGGTCGTCTCCATAGAGATTGTCTCGCGCGACCCAGACACCAACCAGCCACGCTTCCGGATCATCGCACAGACTCCTTTTGAGGGAGTGGTGCATGTCTGATCCTCAACCTCAACCCCGACACGAGAATCCTGGCGTGCCGGGGTTCTCTGTTACATGGGTTTTTGTAAAATTGCACGCAGCTCCTCCCATTCTCTTTCGGGCAGCCCAACGACTTTGTCACGCGACGTCGTGCCGCGCAAAACCGTACAAGATGATTTTGCAATCCCGAGTTGCTTTGCCAGAAATGCAATCAGTTCTGCATTTGCTTTTCCTTTTTCTGGCTGCGCGTTGAGACGAATCTTTACCGTGGTCTCGTCCAACCATCCCATGACCTCCGTTCGCTGTGCTCCCGGGATCGCTTTTACATTGAGTTTCATAGATATCAAATTACCAACTTCTGCTCCTATCAACTTAAGGTGATTTTCTCACAGTCGTACAGATTTCGGCTTAAATTTCTAATCTCATCTAGACTTCGCCCCCGAGAACACGTGTGTTTGAAGATGAATGAACTCAGCGAAGAAGTTTAGCAATGTAGGAGCGAGGCGTGTTGCTTCTAAATAATCCGTGTTGGGCGTCGACCCAATCTTTAGCAGACGCAGGCAATACACTGGTACATCGACGACTCCTTGCAGATTATTTAAAGCAATGCACCGAGCGCAATTCTCAAAACGCATGTGTTTTAAAGTATGAGCTCTCACTTCGCACGTTGTGCTACGTTAGGGACAAGTCGGCGAAGGAATCTAGCCTGTCACAGCTCGAGGATAGGTATGGTTAAATGATCATGAAAAAAACGAGGCCGTAACAGCCTCATTTTAACATCTCCTACGCCTTTTTCACCATTTTCTCCAAGAGAAAATCTACAACCTTCTCATTACGCATTCGGTAGCGCATATAGTCCCTATACGCATCCGAGGAAAGCTTATCGCGTGCTTCATCATCCTCCTTATAAAGAGCAAGCTGCTTCTCAATCTCCTCTTGTACGTCGTCGTTACTTACATCCAATCCTTCTTTGGTTCCAATCGCGCGGAGCAACAATGCAACCTTTACGCGCAATAGCCCTTGGTCGCGCATCCCCTCCCGTAGCTCTCCCGCCGTTTTCCCAAGCGACTTCATGTAGTCATCAAACACCCCACCGCGAGACGTCACGGCGTGCTCCAACTCATGAACCATCTTCTCCACTTCATCTTCCACAAGGAATTCTGGGATTGTGCCAAACGCGGACTTCTCTGCCAACAACTCAAGCGCCTCCCGTTCTATACGTCGCTTCTCTTGTTCTTCATTTTCCTTTTCTAGGTTCTCGGCAATCTTTTCATGGAGATCTGCAACACCCTTCAGTCCGAGTGACACAGCAAACGCATCATCCACTGTTGGTGACTCCAACGCGTAAATTTCTTTTACCGTTACATCAAAATCCACAGGGGCTCCTGCTAGATGCTTCTGAAAGTGCTCTTTTGGAAACGCGAGCGTAAAGACCTTCTGATCTCCTTCCTTCATCCCAAGCATCTCATCTTTCATGCCAGGAACGTAGTGATCCTCTTGCATGTACACACGGAATCCCTGTGTTGATCCACCTTCCACGGGTACAAGATCCCTTTTCATTTCAAGATCAATGACCACCATTTGATCCATGGTCACCTCTGTGTCCTTTGGGGCACGAACCTCCTTGGTCTGCATGCCTGTAAGCTCTTTAATGGCTTTCTCAATATCTTTTTCTTCCGCCTTCGTTGATTTCCCCTCAACAGTCAATTTGTCATATGAGGCAATCTTGCTTACCTCTGGCATAAGCGTAACAGTTGCCGTAAACACAAGTTCATTTCCTGGCACCATCTTCTCAATATCTACGCGTGGTTGGCCAATTGATTCAATCTTCTCGTCCATTAACGCCTTTGCCACGTGCAAACGCACCATTGGCTCAATCGCCTCTTCTAACACACGCATCTCTCCAACATTATTCACGATTGCCTCGTAAGGAGCTTTTCCACGACGGAATCCATCAATATTCATGTGCTCGGAGATATGACGTGCGGCCGTCACCAAAAATGGCTGCACCTCCTCCGGAGAGATGGTAATGGTAAGTTTTACCTCGGAATCAGAAACGGTTTCGCGCTTTATATCCATACGTGTAATTGATTTTGTGCCGGAACAATAGCCAAAATGTGGGTCTACGTCAAGGAGCGCCCGGAGTGGTGCAAAAATAAGTGACTCGGCAGGCCACGCCACTCTGCGTGCGTTCGCACGCAGAAGACAGCTTGTCAGAGATAAGGTCTTGTAAGCATGGCGCCGGCTTGTCCCTTATTTTTGCACAACTCCTCGCTCCTAATTGCTGAAATACTTCGTCGAGGAGGCTTATCTTCAAACACATGCGTTTTGGTTACGCAGGTTAAATATAAAGTGAGATCAATATAAAACACGAAACCGCCCACCGGAGTAGGCAGCTCGTGTAGCTGTCTCGGTTGGACGGTTGAGCGACCTCAGTCGGTCGGCTTGTCCTCACTGACCACCTTCGCTTGATGCTCGGCGATCACCTCCCTCACCAGGATGAGTCTCTCGCTGTTGGGATCGCACTCGCTCCCATCCTCTGCTTCCCCGAAGATCAACCAGCGGAGCTCCCCCTTGATATCGGCACGGCGAACAGGGTCGTCCATCCCGCTGTCTTGCATCACATCGAGACACAACAGCGTGCACTCGTTGCAGATGTTCGCGTCTGGACTCTTGACCATGGCCCGAACTTCCTTTGGCTTCCTGCCGCAGAAGCTGCATTTTAGATCACCCGACATGACGATCTCCCTACTGAATGATGAACTGCCATTGTGCTTTGACCTTTTGGTCGCCACACATCTAAAAACATGTTTTTTATAACAGAATATCTACAAATTGTCAACTCTCTCGCCCATCATTTAAATAGAGACGTCAAAAATCCTTCACAGCCAACATGGAGGGATTTTATGCGGCAAGAAGATTTTAAACACAACCCCATACTTTGCTGTATACTCGATATATCTTTAATGCGACTTTCTATGAACCCAAAACGACATCTCGATTCAGGAGCAGCAGTGGCCTTCTCGGAGCCAGACCACGATCTGATTGGTACTCTGCCAAGTCACGCACCCGTTGAGGCTGCAAATTCTGAACCCCGTCTTGACGCGGTTCAGATCAAGGATCTTTCTTATGCTTATATTGAAACAGGCGCGCCCTGGCAATCTCGCGAAGAATTACAAAAAGAAGCCGACTTAGAAAATCGAGCAAGGAAGGCGCACGAGCAAGAACAAACAGGACGAGAACTAATACGTTTGCAAAAAGAGGAAGCGCTTGCCGCTGCGGGCAAGTACGAGAATAATATGGCTTCCATGAGAAAGACGCAGGCGATCGAGTTACGACGCCGTGAGGTCGCACTTCAAAATCAAATGGATGCGCTCCGACCATGGAACATTTTACAAAAAGGCGAACTCAACAAGCAGCTCGCGATCGTGACAGAACGTCTTAACGGACTTACTCAATCCACACCCGACATGCGGCATCGAGAACGACAAGCTGCAACCGTTCAGGCGGTTCGCGAAACAATCCCGGGGAGAACCGTGCGTCAACCAGAAGAACATCGACCAACACATATCCAGGCCCGAGATAACATGCATGCCGACGCAAGGAAGCGAGATGACATAGGATTTTTTGGACGATTGTTTGGAAAGAAAAAAATGAATATCGCGCGCGGAAAAGCGCTTGGGTCTTCTGCACGTTATGGTCAAGAGCTGCGCAAAGGCCACGGTGAGGTTGCTATCTCTCAACAAGAGCTCGACGATCTCAACGATCAACTTGATAACGTTGCCTAGTGACCGCAATTCAAAACACCCACGATTGTGGGTGTTTTTGTGTTCACGATTAGCTGTTAACGCACGTATTCCAGCGGGTTGGTAAATCGCCCGCCAGAGATCACTTCAAAGTGCAAGTGTGTTCCCGTAGAGTTTCCTGTTGTTCCACACAATCCAAGCGCCTGGCCCTTTGCGACGGTTTGTCCATTTGATACATAGAGTTTTGCATGGTGACCATAACGCGTCACAAGACCATTTCCGTGATTAATCTCCACCGTGAGTCCATATCCACCCTTCCAACCGCTGTACTGCACAACACCATCATCGGCTGCATAGTTATTGTTGTCAAAATGACAGTCAATATCCACGCCTGTATGCTTCCATCCAAAGTATTGCGTAATAATGTGCAGATCCGTTGGCCACACCATACGCCCGGACGCCGCCGTGCTTGGTGCCGTTGCATTTGGATTGCCGGTAGGCGTAGATGTAGATGGTGCACTTGTAAAGACCCTTGCCACAGAACGAGGAGCTGGAACCGCAGCCGGCTGCACGCCATTTGGAATAATCAATTCTTCTCCAATACTCAATGCGCTACTGGACGTAAGGTTATTAAATTCCGTAATCTCTGTTGCGGCCGCGTCGTACTTACGCGCGATTGCTAAGATCGTGTCTCCCGACTTGACCTTGTGCGTCAGCCCGTCTACAGGAAGAATTTGCAATGTATCACCAGGTCGAATGGTCGACTTTGCTGTAATATTATTGGCCCACAACAACGTGTTCAACGAGATTCCATGAGCCTGCGCGATAGTACCAATCGTATCACCGTCCTTAACTGTGTAGGCAAGTTTTTCCGTACGAGGAGCAACACTTGCACCCGACTCAGAGATAGTCAGCGCAATAATAGCGGATCCTCCAGATGTCGTTGCAACATAATCGTCGGCCGGTGTATGAAAGTCAATGTCAGATTGCACGCTCAATGCTGCAGATCCAAGATAACGCGAAGGTTTTGACGTTACGGTATCCGCGCGTACGGCAACAACTCTATTTGTTTGTCCGGTTACCATTTCGTACAATAAACTTTCTTGACCAAAGTCATCCGCACGCACACCACTCGCTTGCACGTTCATTGCCGTCGTGGTAAACGCCAACAATATAACGACGGTATGAATGGCGTAACGGTTGGTCAAAAAATACATGAACTTATTTTTTCCCGGAACATAGATGCGTCCAAAAAATCGGCGCAAGAGGAAGAGCCCGCGATAAAGAGGAACACCAAAAATAGAAACAAAAAAATGCGCAATTGTTCGAACAGGCGAGAGCAATGGTCTGAGTACCTGTTTGGAATAATAGGCAACGTTGGCACCAAGTTTTACAAAGAGGATAAACCCCCGTAACGCAAGACGTTTGAGTTGTAATAGCATGTAATGCCACGCTATCAGAGTGCCTGTACGTCGTCAACTTATTTTTTTACTTACCGTTCAAAAGAAAAGAGACGTTCATTGTCGATTGGCAGCATAAACACGGGAGCGAATGAATGTCTCGTGGAAAATCCGGATAGGGACGGCAGAGTCAAAACAGGTTGTTTTATATATAACGATTCGTAGCCATTCTGTATCGTACTGCCGCTCACGCTCCATGACATTTGTGAAGACGATTTTGCAAATGTATTACGATCCGTCAGCTGACCGTCTTCGCTATAGCGTTCTTCTAAAATAAGACACTGGCCATTTGTATACTGACACCAACGCTGTGCACGTACGGATTCGTTGACCAGGAATGTTTCGCCTTCAATCAACCCTGATGCATTAAACGCACGAAGAAGTTGTTGATCGACTCGATCCACCTCATCTCGTTGTTGAATCTCTTGCAACGCAATGCGACCATCCACAAGCTCCGCGTAACGATACGTGCGTTCCAAGGCAGTCGTTGCGTCTTGTCGTGATCGGTCTTCCCAGAAAACATTTGTCACCTTATGTTGTTGATCCAAAGGGTGGATATATTCCCCACTCACCATCACACCTTGTTGTTGCACAAAAATATGCGGAAATTTTGCCGACACAGGGCGCGCGGAGTGATCCCGTGCAACACCGTACTGCAACAAATCCACGCCATGGTGGACCACACCTGCAGACACCGATGTATCAAAACGTTGTGCTCCTGCTAAACTCATACCTCTATCGTAAACGATTCTCGATGCAAAGAACAGCGCCCATGTGTTTGCACCGCCATTCTGTGCGCCAATGTTCCGTATCCTTTATGTTGCGCAAAGTTGTACTGCGGAAATAATTGATGCACCTCCGTCATAAATCGGTCACGCGTCACCTTGGCAATAATCGACGCAGCCGCAATACAGAATTCTTGCTGGTCTCCTCGGATAATAGCGGTCTGCGAAATTTTGATATGTGGAATTTCCCGTGCGTCTACGAGGATGTGATCAACATGCGTCAGTGCCTCAGCCGCTTTTTGCATGGCCAATAAATTCGCTGGTCGGATTCCAAGTTTATTAATATCCTCCACATGAACGATGCCAACGCCGACAGCTATAGCAACCGCGTGAATTTGATCAAATAATGTCTCACGTTGACGTTGTGAAAGCGTCTTTGAATCCCTTACCGCCAAACCATGACCCTCGGGTAAGATCACCGCCGCCGCAACAACCGGACCCGCCAACGCCCCAGCCCCCGCCTCGTCCACGCCCGCAATCAATTGCACACCTTGCGCACGTAATTGTATCTCTAATTTGCCCGATGGGAGGATAATACTCATTCTATTGACGTTTAAGGCTAACATTCGTATTATATCGGCATTCGCCCCTTAGGGACAAGCGATTTAGACAAAAACTCATTCTCTTAGTCTTGTAACCTATGAATGTCGTGATTTTCGCGATTGTTTCAAGTGTTATTGCGCTTCTCTATGCGCTCTATCTTATTCGTTGGATCCTTCGCTTACCGGCAGGAGAAGGAAAAATGACCGGGATTGCACATGCAATTCAAGAAGGGGCAAAGGCCTTTTTAAACCGTCAGTACCGTGTGATCGGCTATATTGGGGCTGTTGCATTTGTGCTTTTGTGGCTGTTTCTTGGATCAACGACCGCTATCGGATTTGCTGTTGGTGCCATTTTATCTGGTGTTGCCGGCTATATTGGAATGAATGTTTCCGTGCGTGCGAATGTCCGTGTGGCAGAGGCGGCTCGCAAGGGCATCCACGAAGCACTCGACATTAGCGTTAAGGGCGGAGCCGTTACAGGATTGTTCGTGGTTGGTCTCGCCCTCTTGGGAGTCACTCTTTTCTACTACTTTACACGGGATGTAAGCGCTTTGATCGGATTGGCGTTTGGAGGATCCCTCATCTCCGTGTTCGCACGTTTGGGTGGAGGTATTTTTACCAAAGCCGCAGACGTGGGTGCTGACCTTGTTGGAAAAGTTGAGGCAGGGATTCCAGAAGATGATCCACGGAACCCAGCCGTGATTGCCGACAACGTGGGAGATAACGTGGGAGACTGTGCCGGTATGGCTGCCGACTTATTTGAAACTTACGCCGTTACGGCCGTAGCAACCATGTTGATCGCTGCCATCACCTTTGTAGATGTGGAGGCGGTTATTCTCTACCCATTGGCTCTTGGTGCTGCGTCTATCATCACCTCCATTATTGCGCTGTTCTTTATCCGACTCGGACAGAAAGAAAACATCATGGGGGCATTGTACAAAGGGTTGATCGCGGCCGGTGCTTTGTCGGCAATTGCGTTCTATCCAATTACCAAGTTTTTACTTGCTGATGTTCCTGGGCTTAACTGGTTGAACGTGTTTTATAGTGCATTGATTGGACTCGCCGTCACGGCTGCCATGGTTTGGATCACGGAATACTACACCGCAACCACGTACAGCCCGGTAAAGAATCTTGCTAAGGCATCTGAGACAGGCCATGGAACAAACGTGATCGCTGGCTTGGCTCTTTCCATGAAGTCGACCGCAATGCCTATTCTCGTGCTTGTAGCTGCCATCCTTGGTGCCTACGCGCTTGCTGGATTGTTTGGAATCGCGATCGCTGCTATGGCGATGTTGTCCTTGACTGGAATTATTGTGACACTTGATGCCTACGGTCCGATTACGGACAACGCGGGTGGAATCGCTGAGATGGCAAACATGCCAGAAAAAGTTCGCGAGGTGACCGACAAACTCGACGCGGTTGGAAACACGACAAAGGCCGTCACAAAAGGCTATGCCATTGGTTCTGCCGCCCTTGCAACACTTGTCTTATTTGGAGACTACACACACAAACTCGCAGAGCTTGGAGGGCCAACAGAGTTCTTGATCGACAATCCACTTGTGATTGCTGGCCTCTTTATTGGAGGGCTTCTTCCTTACCTCTTTGGGGCATTTGCCATGGAGGCTGTTGGAAAAGTCGCTGGTCGCGTGGTTGAGGAGGTGCGTCGACAGTTCCGAGAAATCCCTGGAATCATGGAAGGAACCGCCAAGCCTGAGTATGGCAAGGCCGTTGATATTGTCACCAAGGGAGCGTTGAGTGCCATGATCATCCCAGCACTCTTGCCGATCCTCGTGCCAATTTTGGTCGGGTTTGTCTTGGGACCAATCGCATTGGGCGGTGTCTTGATTGGATCCATCATTACCGGAATCTTTGTGGCGATCTCTATGACCACAGGAGGTGGTGCATGGGACAATGCAAAGAAGTACGTAGAGCTTGGTAACTATGGTGGAAAGGGATCCATCGCACATCAAGCGGCCGTAACAGGTGACACCGTTGGAGATCCATACAAGGACACCGCGGGACCTGCCATTAACCCAATGATTAAGATCATCAACATCGTTGCGTTATTGATTGTCGCGTTGATCATCTAGGTAATTCATCCTTGTTCAATCCAAAAACCTCGGGCGTATGCTCGAGGTTTTTTGTTTGACACAGTCTACCCTCATTGCTATAAACAACGTGTTGCAAACCCGGAGGCACCATGGCACGCAGTAGGCTGTCGATTTACGACTGGGCATGTGGGGAAGTTGATCGACTCGTTGATCTGCACAACATCCGAAACGTCAACTACACCTCGGGAGAATCAGATGCTACATGGAGTTTTACCAAGACACCCTGCTCACTGTTGCTAGAGCAGACAACCCACGGGTACAGGTTCTCCCTTTGCTTCACCCATGTCGCAGTCGTGACGATGGACCTTTCCAGCCACGTAGAAGGGATCAATGATCAAACTCTGCATGAGCTCCACTGGCCCATGATCACCTGCTTCACCGAGATGTGTCTGAGCCTCTTGCAGGCCAGCCGCACCTCCTAATCGCCATCGACCGCATACTGCGCCGGGGGTGAAACATTATCTAAAAATAACGCTCTTCCCTTTTTGCACAAGCATTCCATCCGCCGCAAGCCGATTAATCATCGCCTCCAACCAAGTTCGATCAAGCTCATCGTCATACTCGTTGTCGATCTTGCATCCAATCGAATCAACAGTAACTAACTGAACCGATTCTCGAACGAGTTTCAATATCCGCCCCCGGTAAATGCGATCCGGGTGTTTTTTATTGCGATGAATGGTCTCCTGTGCCTTTGCGACCATCTGCTTTGGTGCCGTCACTTCGCCCGACAAAAATTGCTTTGCCGCCAGACATTCCTTTTGCATTGGGCACGCGGCGCAATTGGGAACCTTGGTGCAATACATCGTCGCCACATCAAAAATCGCCTGCGGGATATCAAACGCCTGAGCCGATCCCATGAGAGTTATTTGAGCCTTTTGTTGAATTTGCTCGTCATCCGCCGGCTGCGGATACGTTTTTCCCAATAAAAACCGCCCACAAAACCTGCGAATATTGGTGTCAATCGGTAAATACGGTTGTTTGTACGCAAACGCCATCACCGCCGACGCTGTATAGGGTCCAATTCCCTTAAGCGCGAGCCACCCCTCGCGATCCCTGGGTTCTCCACGCTCCACAATCTGCCGTGCAATGTCTCTCAATACTAGCGCACGACGGTTGTACCCTAAACCCGCCCACGCGTGCAGCACATCGGCGTTTGAAGCCTCTGCAAGTGCCTTCCACGTGGGAAACCGTTTGAGCCACGATGCATAAAATCCCTTTACACGATCCACCTGCGTTTGCTGTAACATGATCTCACTCACCAAAATGCGATACGCATTATGCGTACGTCGCCATGGGAGTTTCCGTCCGTGCGCGGTATACCACCGCAAAAGTTTTGTATCAGGTTTCATGGCGCTCAGTTTAGCAAATTCAATGCAAAAACAAATACCCCATAACGAGGTATAAGCTTAGTAATCAAATTCAATGGTACACGTTCTACATTGTGGGCGGGGAGACAGTGTGTCCCCCCGAAGATGAGAAGTGGGTCCTAGGCCGCTACCGCCGCACGAACTTGCTGTACAACCTCTTCCATGTACGCCACAGCCTCTTCTGGAGAGGCAAAGCCCGGCCTGGAAGAAAGAAGCGTGATGTGAAAAACACCGCTGCGGTACAGATTCACCGCGCCAGCAAATCTCCCCGTTCCAGCGTCCTGACCGTACAGTTCACAGCGGATGTCGTTGTCCGTGGAACCGATCACAAGTGCCGTGGCATGAGTCACTTACACGTCCTTCCTAGCTGTTTGATACAGCTTTCCTTGTTACCTGCCTTAACGGATATACCCTCTTTGATCTTAGCAAAAAACGGCAAAGTAGAGAAACAAAAAACCTTTATGAAAATAAACCACTATCTCTCACCTAGCTCAACCTCTCCTACTCGCATGCGGAACCAAAGGTGAGCGAATACAGGCGCACGCCACTTGGAACGTTGAGTGTCAATACGCCTGTTAGGTGTGCACTAGCTGCAAGCAACCGATACATGCGCGGCTCGCGTGCAAAAATAACAGAATCATCACCGTCAAAAACAATATCGTCGCCCGCCTCGTTCGTCGCAAGAGCGTTTCCATCACGCACAACCGCAATCCGCTGCTTCTCTCCATCGCTCGTCTGTGCAACCAAGTTGATGGACCCCGCCATAAACGGCAAGTGAATTTTTCCGCCGTGTGATTCTACGTATCCTTCGCGGACAGTCCATTCCCCCTCCAAACTTGGCGTGTCACGTTGATCGCTTACGCGTTTATAATTATGGCAATGATTCGCCTCAACGTCTGAATTTTTAAAATGTCCGCGTGAGAATCCAAGATATATCTCGGGAGTTGTAGGAAAACAAACCCCACCAGACGACTTCGACTCTCTCTCAATCTTTGGCAACGCCTTCGCCCCCACGCCTCGCAACGCCTTTTGAATTTCTTTCTCAATCTCTACATATCCCCCCTCTCCTACGTGATCAAAAGCAATTTGACCCGCCTTATTGATCAATACAAGTCGCGGCCACCAATGGTTGTTATACGCCTCCCAAATCTTTGATTCTGAATCAATCGCTACCGGATACGTGAGATCAAATTCTTTTACAGCTGTTTCGACATTTAATACGTCTTTCTCAAACGCGAACTCGGGCGTATGTACACCGATCACAACGAGACCTTTCTTTGCATACAGCTTGTGCCATCGGCGTAGATGTGGCATGACGTTGAGGCAGTTAACGCAGGAATATGTCCAAAAATCAATCAAAACGATTTTTCCTCGCAGCTGTTTTAACGTGAGTGGTTCCGTATTCAACCAAATGATTCCTTTTGGAAACTCTGGTGCTTGTAGTCCAAGATTTTTTCCAAATGCGCGTAAGTTCATATCAAATTACTTTGCAAAGACTAAATCACAACACCAAACATCTGCCGCACCACATACCCCAACACATACGCAATTCCAGCCGCGGCCCCTGCAATGGCCAGCATCTCCAAACCACTTTTCCATTTGGATTGTCGTGTCAGTGAAGCTTTCCATACACCAAACGCAAACAACGCAATTAACGTCACAACCACAGAAATAGGAATAGCCATCCGCACAGGGAAAATGAAGTAGGCACCAAGAGGGATGATTCCTGCCAACAAGTAGCTGACCCCCATTACGCTCGCGGCAAACACAGGCGCTTGATTTCCAGAAGGAGAACTTGCTCGCTCGTGCCGAATAATTTGTCCCAGCCATCGCCTACGCTGCACCTCGATCGCTTGCAAAATTGCGTAACTTGTTTCTTGCTTTACTCGCTCCTGCTTTAACACTGCGTGAACCGGTCCTCTCCCAACCCCTTGCTTCTTCATCAGCTCATCCCAATCTGACTCATGCTCCTGCAACCACACTTCTCCTTCTGATTTTGAGGACAAGTAGCTCCCCGCCGTCATGGACGTAGCCTCTGCAAACAGCAGAACAATCCCGGATAAAATCACAATGTAGGTACTTTGCGTTCCCGCGGCAATACCGGTAATTGCACCCAACGTCGAAACAAGGCTGTCTTCTACACCAAAGACGACCTCTTCCACGACACGTCGTAATTTAAACCACTTCCTCCTTGCCATAACGTTATTCTATCACGTTCAAGGCCAACTGTTTGTTGCACCGTGAGCTCCTACAGCCGATCTATTAAAAATAATTCGAGCGATCCAAGATTTGTGAGTGGCGCCGTAACCACTGTAAGTAAGTTTGTAAGCAACAAAAACCCAATAATCAAGATGAGATATCCTGATGCCATATGAACAATCTGTTGTAGCCGCTGCGTCTTACGAATCCATGGCATGAGTTTATCCAAAAATACACTAACCAATAAAAATGGTGATCCGATACCGAGACCAAATGCCAACATCAACAAAAACCCTTGTCCCAACGTGGCGGCCTGACTCGTCCACAGAAGAATGACTGCAAGGACCGGGCCAATACAGGGCGTCCACGCAAATCCAAATGTCAGACCTAGCACAAACACATTCAAACTTTGATAACGAGTGAATTGTGCGTGTAGATTCAATTTACGTTCTCTATACAATGCTGGATTTTTAAATACGCCCAAAAGATACAAACCAAGAACAATGAGAACGACCCCCCCGACGCGAGATAAGATCATCTTGTAATGCGCAAGCAAGGATCCGATCCATGTAGACGACATTCCTAGCAACAAAAAAATCACCAGGAACCCTAAGACGAATATGAGCGTGTGAGAAAAGAGCTTAATCTTGTTTGCCCGATCATCTGTATCTGCTGCGCCCAACCCAGTAAAATAAGCAACATATGCTGGGAGGAGTGGCACAACACAGGGAGCAAAAAATGACGTGAGTCCTGCCACGTAGGCGATTCCAAGAGATAAATGGTTACCGTCTAACAACATAGATGTGAACAGTATAGCAGGTCAGATAAAAAGAGATGAGCCGACAGATTGACACTGACAATAAATTAGCATAATATCCTTCTCGCAAGCGCATGAAGCGTTGTAACCATCCGATTCGGCGCGATAGCCAAGTGGTAAGGCAGGGGACTGCAAATCCCTTATCGTGGGTTCGATTCCCGCTCGCGCCTCCAACAAAAAGACCGACAAACGTCGGTGTTTTTTTTGAGGTGCAGGAGAGAACATAACCAGAAAGCACTCATCGGTATTGAGTGCTTTATCTTCTTACTTATCCGCCTTCTTCAGAAGCAGGAGCGAGCGGTGGAGCCTCGACCTCCAAAAGCACGTTTCCGGCAGAGATGGTCTCCCCCGTTTCCACAAGCGTCACCAGTGCCGAAACAATGTACTCGCCAGGCACAGGGAGCGTCCATGTTTGCGTTTCTATAAACTTGGTCGGATTGATCGTCACGCCGATAAGTGATCCACCGGATCCTGTCCGCGGCCCCGCAAAATACTCAATTTTCTGGTAGAGGTTTGGGTTATCGAGTTCAATTCGAATGGGATAGGTAGGTTCCTTTGCAACGATAATCTGACCGGGTCGAGGATCAACAATCTGAATGCTTCCTAAATCTCCACTTGGAATTTGAATCTCCGTGGTTGCAGAACTCTCGTTCTCCACATCATCAAATGCCACCACGCGCAACGCACGTTCTCCCGCCAAAATAAACGGTGGAATTGTGACATTGATTCTGTAGGGCGAGTTACTCGTTGCTCCAAGATAGAAGCCATCCACATACACCTCTACGCGCGAGATTTCTCGACGAGCAGACACGCGCGCCTCAACCGTAAAGGTCCGAGACTCCAGGTTTCCATTTGCCGGTTGCTCAATCCGTACATCTGGAATGTTTCGCGCCACATGCACGTCGTCAAATTCTGTCGGCGGCTGCTCATTTACAAAGGCCTCTCCAAGTTCAGCCATTTTTCGTGCAACCCAATCCTGTACCGCGGATTCCCAATTTGGATATTGCGGATCTGTCGAGTCCGCCCCAGGTGCGGCTCCTGTAATATTCTTTCGATCCACGTAATACAGAATTGAATGATGTGTAACGTACGTCTTTTGTTCGCGCAATCGTACCGGTGTCTCGTCGGTTGCGAGCAAGCCCGACACACGATCAATCGTCAATGTTTGTGTATTACCAATCTCACCATCTAACGCCGGCTTTCCAAGTGTTGGGATCGATGGGCCTGCAAATGATTCGACAGGTTTATCTGCCAAGTAGCGTCGCATAACCGCGTTCCAGATAGGCCCTGCAACAGAGGATCCTCCTGCGCCACGTGCCATCTTGCTATTGTCATTATTCCCTCCCCAGACACCCATTGCGATTGATGGCGTGTATCCCATAAGCCAACCATCACGGTAATCATTCGTCGTTCCAGACTTTGCCGCAACTGGACGTCCTGGCAATGTGAGCGCTGAGCCCGCACCAAACGCGTATTGCCGAGCACCGTCGTCGGACAACACATTCGTCGTCATGCGTGCAATATTCGCATCGACAATCTTTTTACCGTCTACTGGTTTCCATTCAAATTGAATGTCTCCACGTGAATTCTCAACACGCAAAATAGAGACCGGCTCATGTTGCATGCCGTCTGCCGCCAACGTTGCAAAAGCACTTGTGTGATCTAGAAGCGTCACCTCTCCCCCTCCAAGAACAACCGCAAGTCCAAATCGGCTGCGATCCGCAAACGTCGAGTAACCCATCCGTTCTGCAAAATTCAAGAACGTGTCCACGCCCACAAGATAGAGCGCTTTTACGGCCGGAATATTCAAGGATCCCTGCAGTGCAGTTCGCACGGTTACCGGCCCATGCTCTTTAAGGTCATAGTTGCGAGGGTGATAGATCCCAACATCAGATGGAAAATCTGTTTCTACGTCGTAGAGAACGGTGTTTGGTGTGTATCCTGCTTCAAACAATGCGGTATAGACCATCGGCTTAATAGAGGACCCAGGTTGTCGTGCACGGATTGCCACATTCACCGCACCGTCGCTCTCCTCATCAAAATAGTCGTGACTTCCAACCATCGACAAAATCTCGCCTGTCTTTGGATCAATCGCAACGAGTGCTGCGTTACTAAAATTAAAGGATTCTCCACGCTCAGCCACGGCCTTCGCCACCTCCTCTTCGGCAATCTTTTGTAAGTCGTAATCAATGGATGTAATCACCTTCAACCCGCCTTCTTCTATCTCGCGATCACTATAATCAAACTGGGACTGCAATAATTCCCGCACATAGAACACAAAGTGCGGAGCGGTAATGTCCCCCACCGTACGATTCAACGCAAGCGGCTCAGCCTGTGCCGCGTTCTTTGCGTCCTCCGTAATATACCCTTCCTCAAACATACGACGCAGAACAAAATCCCGACGCTCCTGTAAACGATCTGGGTTATTCAAATACGTAGTGGGTGCTTTTGGTAGTCCGGCAAGCGTCGCTGACTCTGCAAGCGTCATCTGCGAAGCAGGCTTTCCAAAATAACTTTGTGCCGCTGATTCCACTCCGTAGTTGGTGGAGCCGTAAGGAATCTCATTAAAGTAAATTTGGAGAATCTCATCCTTTGTATACTTCTGCTCTAGTCGAAGAGACAAAATAATTTCCTTGATCTTACGCGTAAAACTACGCTCGTTGGTCAAAATTGCATTTTTTACCAACTGCTGCGTGAGTGTGGACGTTCCCTCAACACGACGATTAGGCAAGAGACCGTACAAAACCGCGCGTGCCATACTCAACGGCCGAATCCCCATGTGCGTATAGAACTTGGTATCCTCTGTTGCGATCACACCGTTGACCAAATCCTTAGGTAAGGTGTCCAACGGAACAAGTGTGCGTTTTTCGTCCACATAAATCTCAAACAAGATATGCTCGCCGGTACGATCGTAAATTTTTGTGCTCTGCGCAACGGATCGATCTTGTAGCGCATTTGGATCAGGCAGGCTTCCCCCCATAAAGAGGAACAATCCTCCAAGCAAAACAAACAGGCCCACAACAGCAACGGCCGCAAGCAGGAAAACATTCGTTAGAAACGTCTTTGAGAACACAGTTTTAAACGTTTGCTTAAATCGAGAAGATGAAGTGCGCGTGTGTTGTTGCGTCGCGCGTCGTTGACGCTTTGAGCGATGTTTTTTCCATCGATGCGTCCGATTGTACTGTGGGTCAGCCATGTAATTTGGTTGATGGTTGTATGAACTGATTGTACACCAGATACCAGTCGTCTGCGATCAATCAAACAGAAACTTATGTTAATTTCGGATAAAATGGAATAGATCAGTTTCTCTCATAATTCCAATAATTTCGCCTTATTTTATGACTAACCTTAGCACAGTATTTGATCTTGACATTCTAAGATCCTCCTCTTGAAAATAAGCCTCAATCCCTTGACAAAATGGCCTAAATATGATATAAGTTCCACGTCTCCTGCTAAGGGAGATTTCTTATTACCACTGGTTTTTATGACAAACCTATTCAACAACCTTGCGATCAAGCTGAAGGTATCGATGCACAAGATCACCACATTGGGACTTGTGGCTTCTTACGCCTTTTCCGCTGTGATTCCTATGAACGTACCGACCGTTCAGGCGCAAATCGTCTTGGATGAGTTTGTCACCGGAATCACTGCACAGCCCCAGAAACAGGTTTTGCCTGTCTCTGCGGATCGTGAAGCCCCACGTACTATGAAGATCCCCGTATCTGCATATAACTCGTTGCCAAACCAAACGGACGCAACGCCATTTAACACAGCCGACGGAACCTACGTGCGTGACGGTCTTATTGCGGCAAACTTCTTGCCTTTGGGAACACGTGTTAAATTCCCCGAGCTCTACGGAGATAAGGAGTTTATTGTCAAAGACCGTATGAACCCGCGTTACAACTACAAAGCGGACATCTGGATGGAAAACTATTCCGATGCAATCCACTTTGGTGTGCATTACACGACCATCGAGATTTATCCCGTGCGTACAAAGTAATGTATCCAAAAACACCCCTCATCGAGGGGTGTTTTATTCATTGAAAAAGTTGAAAGCTTTGCAGGATTGCCTGATGTGCCTCATTAAACTCGTGATAATTGAATACGAGATTATGATCCGGCAACGTCATGAATAAAATCGTGTCGTCCGTTCCTATTTCTGTACTAATCTTAAACTTCTCTGTGTGATCAAATCCTGCGACATCCGTCTGCTCGTCAAACACGCGTACAGACTCACTGGTAGCCTCTCGTGCCGCCTTATACTCCTCAGACGACAATTGGGTCACCTCGATGTAAAAGGCGCGCCCACTGACGATACTTGATGGGATTACCGACACGCGTTTTCCCGATTCCTGTACGGTCCATCCTGTTGGAACCTGAAACCCAAACCGATAAGCCTCGCTTCTATAGACGCCCTCCGACGTCTCGCTCACGTAGGCGCTGTAATCAATCTCCAGCGGTTTAGATGGAATATAGGCGCTTTTCCAATAGAGAGCCCCCACAAATACAATAACCCCTGTCAGAACAACCATGCCCAGGAAGACAGAGACGGTTCGTTTGTAGGACATAGAACGACGAGATTAAATCAAAGCGTACGTTTCAAACAAGAGTATACCACTCTACAAATCCAATAAAAAAAACCGCCCTTACTCGGGCGATCTCTTTATTGGCGAATTGGCATCACAATGTAGGTTTGCGATCCAGGTTCAAGGAGACCATTTGGCATGACAAGACATGGGTTCATTGCATCGATTAACTTTAACGTAACACCTTCCGAGCTCATTGTGTTGAGACCATCAAGTAAGTAGCGAAAATTAACCGTCATTTTATTTTCCTTCCCAGTGATATCTGCATCACAACTCACCGTGTTTGTTCCACGCGTTACCTCATTTGCGGTAACCGTTAGTTTCTTGGTATCTGGAGAGATCTGCAAGATCACATCAAACACGCCCTGCCGCGAAAAGAGACTTGCAGTCTTAATCGCCTTTATCAACTCATTTCTCCCCACAATCACCTCCGTCGTAAACACCGTGGGGATAATCTGTGTGTAGTCGGGATAATTTCCATCAATCGTTCTTGTAATCAATTCTGCTGGTCCATAGACAAAAACCGCCTGAGAATCCGAGAGTCTCAATTCCAGCACGTCGTCTGCTTCCGGGTCATCCTTAAACACGGATAGCATGCGGTTTACTTCATTCACGGTCTCTGCCGGTATGATCAGTTGTCGATCCTGTGCAGGTTCGGTGAGAATTACCTTTCGTTCAGAGAGACGATAGCTATCCGTTGCCGCCATGGTAAGCGTCTTCTCATTAAACTTAAGGAGAACACCAGAAAGTTCTGGTCGCGCCTCGCTATGTGACACTGCAAATGCAACCTGAGAAAGAGCCTCGCGAACGAGTTGTGCAGGCATTTTAATAACGGCCGTCGTCTCCACCTGTGGAATGAGTGGAAACTCTGCAGCATCAATTCCGTTCATTGTTGTTGCTGTATCTCCACATCGAACCTCCAAAAGCTGATCAACGCGCTCTACATCCACACGATCATTAGGCAACAAACTCACAAAGTCGTAAAAAAGTTTTGCAGGAACTGTAAACTCACCCGGCTTATCAATTTTTCCTCGAATACTAATACGCATGGCGATTTCTAGATTCGTTGTCGAAAGAACAATACTTCCTCCCTCCGCTTTTAGATGGACATTCTGCAAGACAGGTAGATTTACCTGTTTATTGGATATGTGGCTTACCACATTCAGTCCTTTTTGCAGATTGTCTTTTGTACACGAGAAGATCATGTTTACGTGTTCTTATGAATATAGATATATAACTAGTAATAGTAATAGTGCTGTGGATAGGGTGGAAAAGTCCTATTGAATGAATGTTTAATAGTCTATTCAGTGCACAGCCACTGTGTGTATGGATGGGACGCAGCCTGTGAACAACTATGTCCCCACCCCCGCGGGTCTATTATCCACTTATTATCCACGTGCCCATACACATACTTTTCTACAGGGTTATAAGCAGGGTTATCCCCTAAACCTGTGGACTTATGCTGCGTACAATCGCTGCTTAATGATCTCCATATCGTGACACAGCTTCTCATCCGATTCGAGGCAGCGCTTTATTTTTGAATAGGCGTGCATTGCTGTCGTGTGGTCTCTTCCGCCGAGCTCCTGTCCAATTGATGGGTAGGAATAACTCATATCCTCGCGCAAGAGATACATAATGATTTGACGTGGAAATGCGAGTCGCTTCTCTCGACTTTTTCCAACGAGCTCGTCCATAGTTATGTCATAGTACTCAGCCACCACATGCATAAGTTCTCGCGGAGTGGCCGTTTTTATGATGTCTACGGGCCTAAAACTCTGCACAATTGGGGCAACGGATTCCAAGGTTGGTACCTGATTTTTTAACTGATGGTACGCAATAATTTTATTAAGGGCGCCTTCAAGTTCGCGAACATTTGATTGGATATTGTCCGCAACGTGGCGCATGACCTCTTGTGGCATGCTCCATTGACGCTCTCGACACTTTGCCTCCAATATCGCAACACGTGTCTCATAGTCGGGGCTACTGATATCGGCCGTCATTCCCCATTCAAAACGGGATAAAAGACGATTTTCTAACGCGGTGATGAGTTTTGGTGGTCGATCGGCGGACAAGATGATCTGCTTGTTCTGCTGGTGAAGTGCGTTGAATGTGTGAAAAAACTCTTCCTGTGTTTCTACTTTTCCACTAAAAAACTGAATATCATCCACAATTAACACGTCCACGGTTCTATAAACATCTTTAAACTCACGCGCACGTCCGGTTCTAACGGCCTGGATAAAATCATTGGTGAACTTCTCACTCGTAACGTAGAGTACACGCTTTCCGGGGTTGAGCTGAACAACCTCATGCCCGATTGCTTGTAAAAGATGCGTTTTGCCAAGTCCTACGCCTCCGTAGATAAATAGGGGGTTGTAGGTGGTTCCGAGATTTTTAGGAACAGCCATGGCGGCAGCATGAGCAAACTCGTTTTGTTTTCCGACGATGTAAGCATCAAAAGTGTAGCGTGGATTGAGGGTGTTTCCGATTGGATCGTCCTGCAGGTCACTACGACTAAAGGCAATCGATGTATCAACCTGGGTATTATGAATCGGGATTGGTTGTGGGCCGTTTGAGGATCCTTTTACCTCTACGTTGTATGTTACTTCTCGTACGGCGTCACTTGTTGCCCTCTGTAGAGATTTGAGAATACTTTTATGATATTTATTCTCTAACCATGTTTTTGTGAAATTGTTGGGGACCGCAATGACGATATGGTCGTGTGTGATCTCGGTGATGAACGTGTCCTTGAACCAGGTTGTAAAATTTGCCTTTGAGAGCTCTAATTCAAGCTCCCCTAATGTGGTTTCCCACAACTCTTGTGTATCCATAATTTTGTTTGAGTGATACGCGTGAAGCGGACTAACGGCCGTGCGCCTGGCTGTATTTCCGAGTGACAGAATCATACCACATATCCACAGTTGAATAGAAAGCCTGTTTATAAGCTCTAAGTTGTCCACAGCATTCGTGCATAAGTCGTGAATACTGTGGATAGTTTTGGCCAAGATTGGGGTTGTAGTAAATAATAGTTGCACAATAAGAAACAAAAAATCCGTGCACAAGGCACGGACAACATGGGGATAACTTGAGGGTAACTTATTTATTGAGGTTCATCGACTCCCCCACGACTCCACGGGTTACAGCGAAGAATACGATACAACGTTTTAACACCTCCTACTATGATGCCCTGGTTTTTAATCGACTTATATCCATACTCAGAGCACGTTGGATGAAAGCGACAATAGCCATGCGGATAAAATCCTTTAAGCGGCCCATGATCAAAGGAAAGCGTTTTTTGATAGAGACGAATCATCCCCAACACGGGAAGCCGTAGTGGATAAACAAAGTTTTGAAACCTCATAGTATAGGAACGTCATTCAAAACGCCGGCTTTCTTGAGCGCGGAGAGAACGGATGTTTGAAGCTCCTCATATGAGGCTTTAAGCGCCTCTGGTCGCGCGATGATTGCGATGTCGTAGTCTGTGGCGATGTGGCTCAAATGTGCTTCTAGAATTGCACGAACACGTCGACGAATACGATTACGACGGAAGGCTCGCTTGTGGACCTTTACTCCGACCACGATCACAAACCGAGTTTGCTGCAATCCGTTCTTGCGGACCTTGGCACCCACCTTTACGTCAAACACCCCTTTTCCTTTAGAAAAGAGCTTTTTAATGTCCATTTCCTTCTTGAGACGATAATCGTAGGGGAGCATAGCTCTATAATACAAGAAAGACACGCACATGGCATGTCTTTCGGGTTTAGACGGTCAATTTGAGTCGTCCCTTTGCTCTTCGTCGTTTTAAGACGAGTCGCCCTGTTGCAGTACGCATTCGGGCTCGGAAGCCGTGCACACGCATCTTATGTCGTTTTTTTGGTTGGAACGTTCGCTTAGGCATAGGTTCATTCAATGTGTGGAGATTGTAGTAAAAAGAGCAGATATTGTCAATAGCTGAAGCTTAGGTGGATCGTCGCCCGATGTTTTGCGGGTTTTGTTGGTGTTTTGGACATTATTTGAATAATAGTGCTGCTTGCATTGTTTTTATATTCTGAATGGCCGTGAGTCGATTCACTCATAACGGCTACAATGAACCTGATCTAATACGCATACGGCGGCTAATTTGCTAGAATGTGTACATGAAAACAACCGCAACCTGTCCCGAGTGTTTGGAGAAGCTAAAGGAGCTGCAGAAAATCTGTGGATCTTGCGGGTATACGGTTGAGTTGGTCCCCGCGGAGGAGTTGATTGAGCGTTACCTTAAACGGCCATCTCCCGGCGGGTTATTTTGGACACAGGCCTATGCGTTGGGAACACGGCAATATCTTTGGTTTCTTGTCTCCTTAATTCCGATTGCGGGTTTTGTTGCCCTGGGCGCGATGTTCCTATTTGGCCGCCGTTTATCCTGGAAGTCGGGTGAATGGGATAGCTTTGCAGAATTCAAAAAGCGACAGCAACTCATGGATGGTCTTGCTTACGCGTGGCTCGGTCTGCTAATTGCTGTATTTTTGTACATGCGCTACGTGGGCCAAGCGTAATAAATATTTTTTGTAGAAATCACGGTGTAAGGCGCTCTCTATACTGAAGCGCTTCTGTGATGTGAGGGGTCTCAATAAGATCGACGGCGGCGATGTCGGCAATCGTGCGTGCAACTTTTATGATGCGAATGTAGGCACGAGCAGATAGGTGTAGCGATCGCGCGGCGGTTCCCAAGATAAGTGTTGCCTCTTTGGACATGGGACAATAGGTTTTAATGTCGCGTGTTCCAATGTCTGCGTTTGTCACAAGTTCAACTGTTTCAAATCGTTTTGTTTGAATATTCCGTGCCGCTTGAACGCGTTTTTGAAAATCCGTTGACGTTTCTCCGGCATCTAGTTGCTCCAATTTTTCAATCTCAAGTTTTGGAACCTCTAAATGCAGGTCAATGCGATCGAGTAAGGGGCCTGACAATTTTTTTTGATAGCGAATGATTTGTGTGGGTGTGCACACGCAAGGATGAAACGGATCACTGGCATACCCACAAGGACACGGATTCATGGCGGCAACGAGCATAAATTTTGCCGGGAATTCTGCCGTACCCGCCGCGCGAGAAACAGTAATAAACCCGTCCTCTAATGGTTGTCGAAGATTTTCGAGTGCTTGCTTAGAAAACTCTGGGAATTCATCCAAGAATAGAACGCCACGGTGTGCAAGACTCACCTGTCCTGGTTTTGGTGTTGTGCCCCCGCCGATCAGTGCCACCCCGCTTGTTGTGTGATGAGGGGACTGAAACGGTCGCTGTGTTACCAAGGGCATTCCTTTGAGTGCGCCGCTCACTGAGTGAATGCGTGTAATGTCGAGTGCTTCGTCGAGTGTAAGTTGAGGAAGAATCGTAGGAAGCGATCGTGCAAGCAATGTTTTTCCAGACCCAGGTGGACCCGATAAGAGAATATTATGACCACCAGCGGCGGCAATCTCTAACGCGCGCTTTGCACGCTCCTGCCCTTTTACGTGTGCCATATCGTAGGCGTAGGAAATCGGTTGATGGTCGAGTGCGACAACGTGAACCGTTGGCTTGATAAGCTTTGTCCCCTCAAGGTGCAGAACAAGATCTTTTAGGTGGCTAACACCCAGAACATGAATTCCGTCCACGAGAGCGGCTTCCTGTGCGTTACAGGCGGGAACAATAATGGTTCTGTGTCCGCGTCTCTTCATCTCTACGGTGATCGGAAGCACTCCGTCAACATGCCGGATTGACCCATCGAGCCCAAGTTCCCCCAAAATAACCAGTGGTTCTTTGGGTAATTGTATGTGTCCTTGTGCAGCAAGGAGGCTAATTGCAATAGGAAGGTCGTACGCGGGACCTTCTTTTTTTAAGTGTGCAGGAGCTAGATTGACCGTTACTTTATAGCGGGGAAAGGGGAAACCGCTTTTTTTCAGGGCTGCCTCTACCCTGCCGGATGATTCATTGACGGCACGATCCGGCAGACCAACGATCAAGAATTTACGAAGACCAAACGCAATATCAACTTCAACATAGATCGGTTCGGCGGAAAGGCCGATGATCGCTGCAGATAAAATAGACATAAAAACCTCCTTTATGATTGATGTGGGGAGGTTTTGTTTGTAGCGAACAAAATACCCAGTATGCCAAGAACAATGAGTACGTCCGACAGATTTATGATGCTCCGACTGAATAGCAGGAGATAGTCTGTTGTAAACCCGTGGACAACACGATCGACCAAATTACCAAAGGCTCCTCCAATGAGTAAGACCAGACTAATGGCTAAACTCGGCTGATGACTCCAGATGCGAGAAAGCCACATACTGCATCCGATGAGAATAACAACCGAAAGAGGTATGACGAGCAGGAGAGGTATAGGTGTATTTGCAACAACACCTAGGTTTTTGTGGAGATAAAACTCGGCGACACCCGGTAAGACTGGAATAAATACGTCTCTAAGGCGCGATAATGCAATGAACTTAAATAATCCATCGCTTATAACGAGAAGACATGTAACAATCAATGCAATCACCACGGAACGATGGGGGGTAGATAGTTTCATGGACTACTAGTATACCAATTAAGCAGTGATCTATTATGAAAAAACTGTCAAGGGTTGTGGAAACGAAAAGACTGCCTGAACTACGAGCGTCTCCCTTTATAGATAGGTGGAGCGCTGGTGACTCGGGCAGTCGGACGTTAGGTCCACTGCAGAAGAGCGCTCCAGTAGACCGGGATCCAGCGACAAGGATTGTCTTCAGATCTCGGCCTACGAGCTGCCTGCACGTGGTAGAACATTTCCCTCATAACCGTTCTATGGCATCCCTCGAGCGCCGGTCCAATTTGAGACCAACATGTATTGAGGGGAGCCCTTCGTGGCGTTTGTTTTATCCCAATTTTATGTTTTTATTTTTAAACAATGGAATAGAACAGTTGCGAGGAGAGGTGCGCAGCCAAGATGTACCAGTCTTCGCTAGACACCCCTGTGGTAGGGGTTTTGAAAGAACGATTGTTTGAAGGGTACATACACATAGTAGCACGTTGAACACTATTTGTCAACGGATGTATTTGGCTTATTTTAGATAAAAAAACAAAAACTTGTTCGTTATTTTTAAACAAAAATGTGGATAAGTAATTTCTTATCCACATTAATCCACAGTTACCCTCAGGTTATCCACAGAATGGTTACTCTGCACAGATACGCCAGGAATTTATACTTCGAACAAGTGTGTAGGTCGATTGCGTGTTTTCCTCTAACATTGGCAAAGAATGATATCTGTAAAACGAGACTGGGTGTTTTTCACAAATTGTATTTGTCCACGTAGCTGTAGACATCTCTGATGTGTACTCATTTAGGAGGTCTGTTGATGTTGATGCCAAGAGCACGTCACGATCTTCATTGATCTGATAGTACCATCCAAAGGTTGTTCCTCCTGTGTAGTGCGTTTGCAAAGCTTCGTCTGTAATAATTGTGTCGATCGTGTCTGCCGGGACGAGCTCTGAGATCGTACGCCCATCGTTGGTGAGCCGATCTCTTTCTATGGGGTTCTGCTGCTTGCTACTCACATAAATAAATTGCATAAAGGACGCTCTATTTTTTGCGTCCGTTGCGATCATGAGTTGATGATCGGTAGAAATAAGGTCGAGCCCTTCTGGGAGGACGAGGCTTGTACCAGGAATAGAGCAGTTGTTGGAGCAATGTATTCCGATTGTTGCATTGGGATGAATGGGGATTTGGATTGCCTTTTGACCTGGCATAGAAACAGCTATGCCATTTTTGATACGAAATAGACGGCGCGTTGTGACAGTATCCCCTTCTCTCACGTAGACAACGCCTACTGTTGTTGGAAGAAACCATGCAGGAGGTCTTGGCGCCGATGGAACCATTTGGTTAATAGACACGATTGATCCGTCATTTTTAACCGCGAAAGCCTGACCTACAAGCCCTGTGACATTAAAGAGGAGTTCCTTTTGGTCTGTATTAAAAAATATCGCAATAGCGTAATCATCTTCAGGTAACGTGACAGCACCACCAATGGATGAGGAAGCGTTAGGAATAGCATTGCCCTGATGTATCCACGTAATCGCTAAATAACCCACAAGTAAGAGATACAAAACAACAGCAGCCCAACGGATCCAAGGTCGGGCTGACTGCTGTGTGTCTAAATAGTTGTCGCGGTAACGATACATTATCCGTTATTACGGTGTGGTGGACGTGGACCGCGTGGCGCTGATGGTCGATCCGATCCTGGTCGACGTGCAGGACGATCCCCTTCTGGCTTTCGTTCTGCCTGTGTGGGTGGTTCTGGGTACACATTTCCCTCTGCTTGCTTCATAGAGAGGTTCGTGCGACCCATTTGGTCTACCTCGGTGACCTTTACATAGACCTTGTCCCCTTCCTTTACAATGTCCTTTACCTGGTTTACGCGGTAGGGCGCCATCTCGGAGACATGCACAAGTCCTTCTTGCTTTGGCAGGACTTCGACGAACGCACCAAAATCCATAAGACGTGTAACCGTTCCGTGATACGTCTTTCCTACTTCAATTTCTGCAGTAAGCAGCCTAACCCAATCCATTGCTTCCTTCATTCCCTCTGCCATACGTGAGGTAATCGTGACAACTCCATCATCTTCAATATCAATTTCTACACCCGTCTTGGCAATAATTTCGTTAATCATCTTTCCTCCTGGGCCAATGACGTCACGAATCTTGTCTGGATTAATACGCATACTCTCAATACGAGGCGCGTAGAGAGAAAGCTCGGCGCGTGGTTCTGCAATAGTGTTGGAGATAACTTCAAGAATCTGCCCTCGTGCCTTTGAGGCTTGTCGGAAGGCTTCCTTTACAATGTCCATGTTGAGTCCGAGCGTTTTTGTGTCCAGCTGAATTGCTGTTACGCCGTCTGTTGTTCCTGCGACTTTAAAGTCCATTCCGCCCTGTCCATCCTCTAAATCCTGTAGATCCGTAAACACTTTCCATTCGTTCATGTCGGGTGTCGATGCAAGACCGACAGCCACACCTGCGACGGGCGCTTTAAGCGGAACGCCTGCATCCAATAGTGAGATTGTCGATCCGCAGACGGATCCCATAGAGCTAGAGCCGTTTGATCCCATGGTGTCCGATGTAACACGGATTACGTAAGGGAATACCTCTGCGTCTGGAAGAACAGGCTCGAGAGCTTTTTCTGCGAGTGCACCATGACCAACCTCACGACGTCCTGGTCCTCGCAATGGTCGCGTTTCCCCGACACTAAATGGAGGAAATGAGTAGTGATGCATGTAGCGCTTTTTCTCGTCTACTTCCATTGTATCGATCACCTGCGCTGCACCTGGGCCTGCGAGGGTTACGGTTGAGAGAACCTGTGTTTCTCCGCGTGCAAAAAGTCCTGATCCATGCGTGCGTGGTAAAAGCCCCACGGTACAGCTAAGAGGACGAATTTCTTCGATTGCACGGCCGTCAACGCGACGATCATTTTTGAGAATTTGTTGAGAGATGACGTGTTCGATCTCGTGGTACACCATGCTGGTGCCAAAAGAAAGGTTCTCTTCCTCTACACCTTCACTGAGTAAGAAATCCTTGAGCTGATCTGTGAGAACTCCTCGGGCCATAGCACGATCAATTTTGCGATCAAGTGGTGCGCCAAAGAAGAGCTCCTCCACTTTTTTGCTGATAAATGGCTTTGCAAGAGATTCTACCTGCTCACGTGTCGCCATTTGTTCAGCTGTTTCCTTGCCTTGTAAGGGATCGATTTTCTCGGATCCGACGGCATCACGAACTTGCTGAATGAGATCCAGAACAGGTGAGAGCGATTTGAGCCCGGCTTCTACCCCTTCCATCATGGTTGCGTCTGGTATCTGTTTTGCACTTGCTTCTACCATGAGCAGTCGGTCAGTTGTTCCGCAGACCACGAGGTCCGATACGCTTGTTTCTCGTTGCGTGTAGGTTGGATTGGCAATCCATGCGCCGTCTATGTGTCCCATACGAATACCAGCAACCGGTCCCTCCCATGGGATTTGAGACATATGGAGAACAACGCAAGAAGCAATGATTGCCACGATATCCGGATCATTTTCCTCATCGAATGACAACACGGATGCGATTACCTGGATATCGTTACGAATACGCTCATCAAAAAGCGGTCGTAGCGTACGGTCGATCATACGGCCAGCCAAAACGGCTTGGTCTGATGGTCGTCCCTCTTGCTTAATGAATCGCGATCCCTTGATCTTACCAGCAGCGGAATACTTTTCCTCGTAATCCACCATGAGCGGGAAAAAGTTCATTCCAGGACGTTCTTCCTTGGACATAACGACCGTTGCCATAACGACCGTGTCGCCATAGCGCACGGTACAAGCGGCGTCTGCCTGGAAAGCCATTCGTCCTACTTCGATCGTAAGCGTTTTACCTGCCCACTCCGTAGAGAATTGTTTTGGTTCCATAAAATTGGTTCCCCTGGCAGTCAGACTCAAGAACTCAATGTGTTGAGGTCTCTATCTTGCCACCAGGCTGTGAATGAGATGTCGTTTTAGCGACGAAGCAATCATATCATCTGACGCTCTGTGTTGATATGCACGCTTCGTTGCTCACAAGCCGTAGCTTATGAGACAACGGGTTTCTAATTGTTTAAGGCACGCTCATTGGGTGAGAGTCCGTCGTAATCTACAGGTTTTGCAGTAACGTGAGCTCGCGCAGGGTAACGAATCTGCTTGGGAGCGGGTGCTTGCATGTGCTTGATTTGAGGTTTTGAAAGAGATCTAACTACAGGTTTTGCCTCAACCTTCTCCTGTGCAAGCGGTTGAGCGGAGGTTGTGTCTGATACCATCGTTCCGGCTCCGTGGCTACCAGTTGGAATGAGGAAACTACGCTTATTCTCCGACAAGTTGATGTAGTTTGAGCTCCCAACCTTCTCGATAAGACGAGAAGATGTTGTTTCTCGGAATGCTGCAACCTCTACAAATTTTCCTCTGCTGTGGAGGTAATCAATGAGTGGCATGTAGTCACCGTCACCGGAGACGAGAATGATCACGTCTAAATCTGGTGCGGAGCTAATGGCGTCCACGGTAATACCAACGTCCCAGTCGGCCTTCTTTTGGCCACCGTCGTATTCCATGAGCTCTTTCTCCTTGGTTTCGATTCCAAGATTATTGAGCGCGTCAAAAAACGGCTGGTTCTCTCCGGTTTTTGTAGAAACGACGTACGCAGTTGCACGAATGAGTTGGCGGGCTCCAACCGCCTTTTTGACAATATTGCCAAAGTTTACCTTTCGGTTATAGAGATTACGAGCGCTATAGTACAGATTCTGTACGTCGATAAAGACACCGACACGCTGATGTTTGTGATGGATCATGATAAAAAGTGATTGAGAGATGCGTGGAACATGCGTGACGCGATTGTGTGCGGCACAAATTTGAGAAAACCGCACAATTAGGAATAAAGGAAACGGTGTTACGTTTTTCCAACAAAACCTCCCAAAATGTTTATAAAACGGTACAAGGTACCGGGCGTATTCAGCAGAACCGAACACGACTAGGATCTTGTTAGCCAAATCCCCGCGACAACAAAGCCGCGGGGACGGAAAATTACTTCAACTTCAACGCTTCTTTTAACTTTTTGTGGGCCTTGAGGTCCTCTCGCTCCAAGTATTTGAGCAAACGGCGACGCTCATTTACCTTGCGGATGAGTCCGCGTCGGGATGAGTGGTCCTTTTTGTGTGTTCGCAAGTGACCCGTAAGATCTTTGATCTCGGAGGTAAGAATCGCAACCTGCACCTGTGGTGACCCCGTGTCACTCTTGTGGGTAGCAAATTTGCTAATAATATTCTCCTTTTGCTTCTTTGTAAGCATAGTAATCGATTAGCGAAGGCCGAGTGACCCGTCGGAGAGATCAGGTACCAAGCGATCGTTGGTGAATAACGCTAGGAATATACAAGAAAGCGTGTTATTTGTCAATCCCGAAGGTGGATTGAGGGGTAGAAACAACAAACCGTCCAGAGGTGGACGGTCGGATAGCGTGACCCAGCCCACGCCCGGCCTAGTCCCTGGTGGGGGATATTGGCCGGACGTGATCGTCGGTCGGGTAAGCTCCATCCTACGGTCGAATGGTGCGAGAGAACATTGCTCCTTCATTGGTTCTGGGTCAAGAAACAGCAAAACCGCCTGTTTAGCGGTCCGAAAGAGAAGGTTAGTGGCCGGTCCGAGAGTTACCTCGGACCGGCCTGCTGGGAATGCACGGGAGCAGGCACCATAGACCTGAGCGTTCGAATTAGGGGGAGGGGGTTGATTCGATAGCTCCTAGTCTTAGTCGGGCTTTCCTTGCGACAAGCCGGTCGACTCCTTGTGTGCAGCGCCAACAGATCCAACCTAACGTAAATTGGGTTGTTTGTCAATTCACACTCGCTCGTCTGCACCAAGTGTCGTATAATACGGATATGGCAACATCAAAAACAGAAATATTGCTTCTTGATTTCTTTGAACATCTAGAGATTGAGAAGGGGCGCAGCGCACGGACGCTGAGAAACTATGATTTTTATTTACGACGGTTTTTTACATGGGCGCACTGGCCGGCGCCAGGGGATATTACACTTGAGAAGGTACGCAAGTTTCGTGTGTGGTTAAATCGAGAAATTCACGGGCGTGACCAAGAAGCTCCAAAAGCCACCACGCAAAACTATCACCTTATCGCCCTCCGATCATTTTTAAAATATTTAGCAAAACGGGACATTAAGTCTTTGGCGGCAGAGAAGATCGAGCTCGCAAAGCATCCGGACCGGCAGGTGGAGTTTTTGGAGGAGGACGAGCTGATCCGACTCTTGGACATTCCAAAACGCGGTAAGGGACTCGTGTCGTTACGAGATTCGGCAATTTTGGAAACGCTTTTTTCTACGGGGTTACGTGTATCAGAGCTCGCACGACTCGAGATTGATCACGTCAATTTAAAGCGCGATGAGTTTACGGTTACAGGAAAGGGTGGAAAACGACGCATTGTTTTTTTGTCGGAACGCGCGCGTGATGCAATTAAGGTATATCTCAGCAGGCGTGCCGACACGGCTCCCTTCCTGTTTGTTTCACACGATCGTGCAAAAGCAGGGAGAGATGTGGATCAGGGGCTGACGCCAAGATCTATTCAACGAACAGTGGATGGATATGCACGTAAAGCTGGCATTACAAAACATGTGTCGCCGCACACTATGAGGCACACGTTTGCTACGGATTTATTGCGAGGAGGTGCCGATATTCGATCTGTTCAAGCTATGCTGGGTCACGCCTCCATTACAACCACACAAATCTACACACACATTACAAACAACCATTTGCGCGATATCCACAAAAAACATCACGATAAAAAACGGAAAAAATAATACGAGATTTCAATTTATTCGGACAAGGGATTTTTCCCTTCTAAAATTAAAACACTCTCAACAACGGAGAGTGTTTTTTTTGACCGCACTTTTGTGAACCTAATCATAATAAGGTAAAAAACTATTTACCTCATCGCCTTCCGCTAGTACACGGCCAATACTAAATGTGTAGATTCCGTCTTGAGATAGGGTCTCATAAGATCTCACTAGTTGAGCGGGCACGCGCTGTTCTTGAGCGGATAAGCTTGGATACCGCAATAAGTCTCTTTCTATAACCCATTGTCCGTTGTGCAATTCAACCGTGGTTGTAGTTAAGAGCCGAGTCAGAGATTGTGGCATTTCTGATACGGAGTAAGCAGGCTCAATTCCCTGCACTGGATTTTGTTCTAGTAAAAATTTTGTTGGTTCGGAGGTAAAAAAGCTGACAAAGGCTAAAACTTGCTCTCTCGTGCTTATCTGACCTGTTATTCGAGAGAGTTCAGAAACGTTTTTGATTTGCGTTAAACTGCCGTTAGAACCTTTAACGTAAAACAATTTACCCATTGGAACGATACTTCCATCGAACTTCATGTACAACAAGTGGTCGGGCTGTAATGGAAAACCAACGGATAAAAGCTGATTACCAACCCATGACGGTGTTGTTGGTTCAATAGGTTTGGTGTCCGGTACAACGACCGGTTGTTGTGGCGATGGATTTATGGAAACAGGAACGGCCGCAGGTGCGGGTACATCTTTTAAAATATACAACACGGCCATTGAAGCAAGTATGACGACCGTTATTGCTACCAAAAGGCTATTTTTTTGATTCATAGATGTATCAAGTTTTGTAAGATGGATTTCTAAAACTGGCAATTTCCTACGTGGTGCCCCGGGCAGGACTCGAACCTGCAACCTTGAGGTTAGAACCCTCCTGCTCTATCCGGTTAAGCTACCGGGGCGTGTGCTCACGACGTATCGCGAGGCTCATAAAGTATAGCAAATCAGCTGATTTGTCAATGTGAGTGAGTTACGTTAAACTCAGTTTAAGGAAACACTTATTGTCATAATTTCTCACCCTATGGGTTACTTTATTCCGGTACTGATTTTTGTCGCATTTTTGTTGTTGATTTCTGTTCGACAGGTCAACCAGTACGAGCGTGGCGTCAAGTTTAGGCTTGGAAAGTTTATCTCTATCAAATCACCCGGTTGGCGACTCGTGCTGCCGATTTTTGAACAGATGCAAAAGGTGGATATTCGCGTAAAAGTGGTAGACGTGCCGGACCAAGAAGCGATTACGAAGGATAATATCTCTGCCCGTATTAACGCCGTTATCTACTACAAGGTGAAAGATGCGCAGAAGGCGGTAATTGAGGTTCAGGATTTCCGTTTTGCTGTGAGTCAATTAGCACAAACAACCATGCGTAACGTGGTTGGAGAAATGGAACTGGACGAATTATTGTCTAACCGGGAGGCAGCAAGTAAAAAGATTAAATACATTGTGGACGAGTTAACGGACCCATGGGGGATTGCCGTAGACAACGTGGAGTTGAAGGATGTTACGTTGCCGGAGGATATGAAGCGTGTGATTGGAAAGCAGGCCGAGGCGGAGCGAGAGCGACGTTCCGTGGTTATTAAGGCGGAGGGAGAAGTACAAGCAGCTGCAAACCTGCAGAAGGCGGCAGAGATGTTGAGCAGCACACCGGGTGCACTCCACTTGCGAACATTGAGCACGTTAAACGATCTCTCTTCGGATCAATCCAATACGGTGATCTTTGCGATTCCGTTAGAGGTGTTACGAGCATTTGAGACAATGGGATCAAAGTAATCGTTGTTAAGTAAAAACATCCGACGTACGCCGGGTGTTTTTTTATTTGAGGTAACCTCCCGATTGTAGCTTCCAAAGACGTTGATAGAGCCCACCTTTTTGCATAAGCTCGGCATGGGTTCCGATATCTGCGATCGTGCCTTTATCGATCACCGCTATTTGATCTGCGAGGTAGACGGTGGAGAGGCGATGGGCGATGAGGACTGTTGTTCGGCCCTTCATAGCTGTTTTAAGCGTTGCTTGAAGTTTGTGCTCCGTTTGGCTGTCGAGCGCACTTGTTGATTCATCGAGGATGAGAATCGGTGTGTCGGCGAGGAAAATGCGTGCCAGAGAAATTCGTTGCCGCTCTCCCCCGCTTAATTTAACACCACGCTCTCCAACAATACTGTCGTACCCTTTTGGAAGCCGTGAGATAAACGCGTGGGCCTGTGCTTTTTTACATGCCGCGATAACTTCTTTTCTTGATGCACTTGGTTTTGCGAAGCGGACGTTGTAGAGGATCGTATCTTGGAAGAGGTAGGCTTCTTGCGTAACGACCCCGATGTTAGACCGCAGTGACTGCAATGTGTAATCGCATACATCGTTTCCATCAATACAGACGTGACCACGTGTCGGATCAACTGTACGATTGATAAGTTTTACCAAAGTACTCTTTCCTGCTCCACTTGGTCCTATGAGCGCACAACTCGTTCCGGCGGGAATGGCGAGTGAGATATTACGAAGTGTTGCCCGTCTTTGATTCGTGTAGGTAAAGGTGACGTTTTGCAGTTCGATCGATCCACGCACATGTTTAAGCTTTGTTGCTTGTGGTGATTCTGCAACGTCGTTTTTGTCGGACACGAGCACGTAGAGTTGTTTGATTTGAGACAGCGCACGCGTGTAACTCGGCAATGCATTAGCGATTGTGTATTGGATTGGGTTGAGTAAGTACCCCAGCATTCCAAGGAATGTAATGAGCACTCCCAGTGTCAACGATCCATCTGAGACAAAGTAAACACCGGCACTAAACACCACAATACGTGTGAGAATAATAGCGGTATTCCCTCCTCCATCAAAAATCGACCAGAAGACATTGAGCTTAAGCTGCTTATCTGTAACACTGTCATGACGTTTGTTAAAGAGTTGCTCTTGCCTTTCTTCTTGCGCAAAATCCTGCACGGCACGCATATTGCCAATCATCTCTCCAAGCAGACGGGAGAGGTCGGACCACCCTTCCGATATTTTTGCTTGTTTTGGCTCGGCCTTTTTCCATGCGTAAAGTCCCATGGTTAATGCAATAGGGAGGCCAACCATGGAGATGAGAGTGAGTCGCCAGTCGAGGACAAAACCGAGAATCAACACCGTAATAAAGGAAACGGTGGAGGGAAGTATGTTGTCGATGAATGTCTGTGTAACGACCCAGATGGCGCGCCAGGCTTCGTCACAAATTTTGAGGATGGATCCGCTGGAGTGCTTGCCGTACCGTTGCTGACTCCACCCGAGGACGTTGCGAATAATATTCGCAGAAAAGTGACGAGAAACAATGTTGTTGGCATGCCACATCATATATTGATTGAGCGTGCCAAAAATTTGTGTAAAGAAAAAGAGACCAACCCAGAGTAGTAGATAGCCCGTTATACTATGGAGCAGACCGACCGTGTCATTATTTGTGAGACCGGTAACAACCACATCCACAATGCGTCCATAAATAGCTGGCTCAATAACGCGCAATACCGCAAGAAGCGTAGCAATAAATGTTACAAAAATAAATCGCCATCGCGCGACGGAGATAAAGGAGAGCGTGTAATTAAAAACGGTTTTGTTTTCCTCCATGTGCAGAGATTATACCTCAAACAAAAACACCGACCTAGTGTCGGAGTATCTGTAAGACGAATCTATTTTAGTCGCACGTCTCCGTTGTGTTCTAAGATTGCAATGGTGACGCCCGAACTTTCGGCACCTGATGCGGGGACTGATGTTTGAATGTGCTCGTGACTTTTGAGATGCTCTCTCACGGCTTTACGTAATATGCCTGTTCCTGCGCCGTGAATGATTTTAACGCCACGATCTCCACGGATAAATGCACGGTCAATGAAAAGGTCGATTTCATGAAGTGCGTCGTGCACATCGAGACCGTGTAGATCTACCTCTGGAGTCTCTGCGGATCTTTCTGCCGCAAAAATGATTGCAGCAAGTTCTGCGTGTTCTGCAGGAATGTCTGGCGAAAATTCTGAGATAAAGCGTGGTCGCTGTCTTCCCATAATAAAAAGATTCTACTACAAATAACCCGTTAAACAAAAACACCGACCTTTGGTCGATGTGTTTGCTGGGGCGGCCAACGGGAATCGAACCCGTAATAGAGGTACCACAAACCCCTGTGATAACCGTTTCACCATGGCCGCCATGCACGCGACATCCTAACGCATTTCACTAAAATGATCAAGACCTCTGTGTAAAAATGTGAGGCGCCCTCAAGTGGGGCGCCGGTGGAGTACGTCGCATCATGCGGCAAAGAGAATCGAGGGGAGCTCGGCAGGCAGGTGAATGCGGTATTCCACATGATCACAGACCAGAACGACGTGGTGTCCTTCATGCACTAGCTTGAGGAACAACGTCATGTCTCCTTTCTCGATTGCCTGCATGAGCCTGATCTGCATCTTGATCTGATGCACGGGGAATGCCGCCCAACGAACGGCCGAACAGTTGCCGAGTCGGAGAATCACGCCGATGAGTTGCTTGCCCTCGCTTTGGCGGAACTGCAGCTCTGCCGTCGTGCCCTCGCTCAGACCCGAGATACGTACGGGATACCGAACGATCGGTTTATGTGGCATGCTCGCCTCCCTTCTCTTACTTGTTACCACGCACACACGCCACCGTCAACTAAAAACCCCTCCGTGTAGGAGAGGTATTTATTCTGTACTCGACTTACGGTTTGAACGCCGACTTTGCTGCGACGCTCGAGCTTGATGTTGGCCGAATGCGCAAACGGTCTTCACTAATTTTTTCACCCGTGTACTTGCAAATTCCGTAGGTTCCTTTTGTAAGTCGATCAAGCGCTCCGATCACGTCACGCAATTGACTTTCACATTCAACCTTCAGATTTTGATTCACCACAAACTCCTCAATCTCGTGAACGGCGTCCTCGTCCTCGTCACCATACTCTGGGTAGGTTCCATCTACATCCACCTCCTCGCCCTTAACGGGAGCGTGTGTTCCAAGTACGCCAAGCTTCTTTTCTAACTCCTCACGTTCTTGTTCTAAAAGCCCCTTCATTTCCACAATGAATTCTGGGGAAAAGAGATCCTTTGTGTTCTGTTTCTTGTCTGCCATAAGCTCTGTTTAAATACGCACAAAGCGTACCGCATTTGTATCTGTTTGGCAATGGTGAAAGGTAATATAGAAACCGTTTATTTTTAAACAAAAAACGAGCCGCCCGATAGACGGGCAAGCTCATGTTACGCCTTTTTCATTTTGAGAAGATCGTAGACCTTTCCAGCGGCATCCCACTTCTTAAGTGTACGAAGCATGGAGGTTGCAAGAAGAACTTTTTCCTTCTTTCCTGTTGCGGGATTAAGGAGGTTCTTAAGTTGCAAGTTAGGCTTTTGGGTTCGGCGTGTGCGTCGCTTGGAGTGGCTTACGTTGTTTCCAGCCAAGGCGCGTTTTCCAGTAAGTTGGCAAGTTCGAGACATAGACTCTATTAAGTGTGGCCTGATCCTACCTTGTGGAGAGAATCTTGTCAACTCTCGCGCGTTATAACGATCTCCACCGGGCAATGATCCGATCCCATAACCTCGGGGTGGATTGCGGCACTTTTAAGCCTGTTTGTAAGGGAATCACTTAAAAATATGTAGTCGATACGCCATCCAACATTGCGCTCCCTCGCCTTTTGGAAGTGACTCCACCACGTGTAGGCTTCGGTCTTTTCTGGATAGAGATGTCGATACGAATCAACAAATCCTGCTTGAATTATCTTACTAATCCCCCCTCGCTCTTCATCTGTAAAGCCGGCGTTTTTATGATTGTCTTTTGGACGTGCGAGATCGATTTCCTGATGCGCCGCATTAAGATCGCCGCAAAAAATCACTGGTTTCTTTTTCTGCAATTGCTTCATGTAATGCAAAAATGCCGGGTCCCAGACGGTGTGGCGATAGGTAAGACGTTCGAGTCCGCGTTTTGCATTAGGCGTGTAAACAGTTACAAGGTAAAAATCTTCAAACTCAGCACAGACAACACGTCCTTCGTTGAGAGTGTTGCCAAATTGATCAACAAATTTTTCTACGTCCGCACCGGGGATATCGAATGTGATAGACAATGGTTTGATCTTTGTAAAAATGGCCGTGCCAGCGTACCCTTTTTTATCGGCCGAGTTCCAAAGCTCCTCATACTCGGGGAGATCGATCTCCGCTTGGCCTTGTTGCGCTTTTGTCTCCTGTAAACACAGGATATCGGGTTGGTGCTCTTTTATGAACGGTAAAAATGCGTCCTTGCGCAAAACGGCTCGTAGGCCATTAACATTCCAGGAAATAATTTTCAGTGTTTGTTTAGACATAGTAGATTGCGACGAGTAGAAAACCTATGTATTACGGGCGCACGTATTGCAGGTGCCAAAGAATTCCAAATGGTGATGATTGATGGAGGAAAATGCGGAGCTTTTGAGAACATGTTTTGTAATGGAATCAACTTCGCATGTGTGGACATCTTCGATTTTGTGACAGACGACACAGACAAGATGATGATGATCGTCGCCACGGTCTAATTCGAAAAACTTTGCCTGTGTGTCTAGATCAATGCGACGCACGATGCCGGCATCTACGAGCGCGTTCATGGATCGATACACGGTTGCCGTGTCTGCGCTGCCTGTTGGGAGTTTTTTGGCGATCTCTTGTGCGCGTAATGGGTGCTTGGCGCAGGATAAAACCGCAAGAAGGGCGATGCGAGGCTGTGTGATACGCAAACCTGCTGTTTGCAAGAGGGTTGTTGCTTCTTGTACCATGTAGAGTAAGATACAGGGAGACGCTCCGTTCGGCAATACGCTCGCCGCGGATGGAGGAACATTTAAAGTATCGTTATCCATTTCTATGAAAAAGCTTATTACGGTTTTTGGGGCATTGATGTTCATTGGCTCTGGTTGCTTGACGGTAAACGTAGATATTAATGCGGATCAGGGGGAGGTTCCTGATGTCTCACTCTCGATTGCGGCAGATGAGGTGCTCGAAATGGCGACACCAAGTGATAATATTACCGTGTTTGAACCGTTGGTGAGTCAGGAAGTGGATTCTGTGATTTTTGTAGAAGGTGAGGCACGTGTGTTTGAGCAAGCGTTTACTTGGCGATTAACGGATATGGTTACGGGAAACGCCTTTGAAGGTCATGAAACGACGAGTGCAACGGACATTGGATTGTTTGGACCGTTTAGCTTCTCGATCAACGTGCCAGCCGACTATGGATCAAACCTTCTTCTCGAGGTGTTCCAATACTCCGCAGCGGATGGCGCACAGATTGATACCGTGAGCATCCCACTCATCCTTACCAACTAACAGCGCAAACAAAAAACCCCCGATTTGGGGGTTTTTGAATACATGGGTTTCTATAGGATTCCAGCCGATACTGTAAGTTCTGTGCCGATTCAACTAAATTGTTCCCGTGTTCACCACGCTCATCCATTTTTTTAGATGCCTGTGGGGTTGCCTCGCGGCCGATTGGCCAATGGGCTTTGACGACGACAACTACTTAATACCATGGATTCCGTTATCTGTCAATCGATTGGGGTGGGTTTGGAGCAAATTAGCGTTATTTGAGCCAACGTTAGCCTTTTTGTAGATTTCGGGGTGGATGAGGGCTTGACGAGAATCGTGGTGTCGTGTAGATTCCCGTTTGTCTCGCAATTACAGGAGGAGGGATCCTGTGAACGCGTTACATGAGCCAAAGGTGACCGTCTTGGCCACCTCGCTCGCACGCCGTGTTTGGGCCCCAGCGCCCACACGGCTAAGGAGACCCTTGAACCATTCCAACAACCTGGATTCCGGCAAGAAGATCGACCGCGTCTACGTGGCCGAGGGTAGCCCCGAGATGGTGACCCGCGGCCTGCAGTTGATGATGGACGCCGAGATGGGTGGGGTCATCCCCGCTCGGGCGGTCGGCATCGTCGAGATCGACTGCAACCGGATCCGCTTCGGCATCGACATCGACGGCGACGCCGTCAACGCGGTCATGGTGCCTCACCCGGGCGTCGTGGCCATCCCCAACTACCTGGACATGGGCGGGCGCCGCTACATGGCCGTCAACCTGGGGATCGACGGCGACACGTTCAACCTCCCCACCCTCCTGCAGGACAACGCCGACGCCCTGCAGGGGCTGAAGATGGTCTTCCAGGAGCTGGGCGTCGAGGGCAACATCGGCTGCGTGATCGACGCCTCCGGTCGCACCCAGGTTGTCCTCTGCGAGGACGACACCGCCACCTTCGCCGTCCTCATGGACAAGGAGGGTCACTACGTCGTGGACTTCGCCGAGAGCGACAGCGACATCACGGCCATCACGGCCACCCACGGGGGCACGATGGTCGACGACACCATGATGACCGAGGTCTGCTTCGCCGACCTCGGGATCAACCTGCCGGCCCGCCGCATCGCGGTGGCCCCGGACGGCACCAAGGTGGCCTCCTTCGTCGACTTCGACGCCGGGAAGGCCTACACCGCCACCTTCGATGAGAGCTGGAAGATGGTGGGCACCCCCACCGAGGACATGGGCTACGCCCTGCGCCTCGACAAGGGCACCATGACCTACCAGAACATCACCGGCGGCTTCGGCACCCGGCCCTGGCCGACCCCCACCGACATGGCGAACCCCGGCATCGACGGCGACACGCCGACGGTCACCCTCGCGACCGGCACCGAGCCGACCGCGACCGGCGACGCCCCCACGGCCTAGCCCCCGCGTCCATTCGGACGCAACTCAACCGATCGGCCGGTGCTACGGGCCCTCCCCCGCAGCACCGGCCGCACCGGTCACCAACGTCCACGCCCGCAGGCCACTCCTCGCGGGCGTTGTTGTTTGTTCGGCTTATCAAATAGGCCAATTCATGCGAAAATAGGCTTACATGCAAGCAATCACAAAACGACTCTACATTATTGACGGCAATTCTATTCTTCACCGCGCTTGGCACGCCATCCCCCCACTCACCACACACGAAGGTCTGGTCGTGAATGCGGTCTACGGCTTTGCAACGGTGATTGATCGATTGATTTTGGAACAACACCCAACACACCTGGTGGTTTGTTGGGACGTAAAAGGCGGCACATTTAGAGACGAGGTATTTGATGATTACAAGGCTGGGCGCGAGGTTAAGGAACAGGAGCTGTACGATCAAGTAGCCTACATTAACGAGATTTTGGACGCGTACGGTATTCCCTACTTCGGGATCGAGGGATATGAGGCAGATGATTTGATTGGCACGATCGCAGAAATCGAGCGACACAACGATGCAACGGACACCGTGATTATTACGGGCGACTTGGATGCTCTTCAACTGGTAGACGATTCCACGGAGGCACACATTTTTGTAAAAGGATTCTCCAACATGAAGGTCTACGACGTGGAGGCGGTGAGGGAACGTTTTGGATTTGGGCCGGATCACGTGATTGATTACAAGGCACTGGCAGGTGATTCGTCCGACAATATTCCTGGGGTCAAAGGGATTGGTGCAAAGACGGCCACGACACTCATTCAACTCTACGGGGATTTGGATGGCATTTACGCGGCGCTCAACGATGGGAGTATGGAAGGGTCTATCTCACCGGGTGTTCAGAAAAAGTTGCGAGAGGATGAGAAGAACGCGCGCATGAGCTTGGAGTTGGCCACGATCATGCGAGATGTACCTATGAAATTCTCCTTTAACAAGGCGCAGGTTGAGGAAGCGGACTGGCAAAAGGTTAAACAACTGTACAAACGATTTGAGTTTGCCAATCTCCTGCAACGTTTGGAATCGCGTGGATCGGTAGAGAAACAGGAAGCCAAGGCACCTACAAAGAAGATTGTACGTGGTTTCGTGATTGTTGATGCAACGGGCGATAACGTCTCAGACCTTTTGGATGTATTTTCTGGTACAGAGACGCAGTACGCACTGGAAGTTGTCTCGCACACACCCGATTTGTTTGGGTCTTCCCTCACGGCACTCGCGCTTTCCAATGGTTTGCAGACGTATGTATTTCCTTCTCCATCAAAAAGAACGATTCAATCACTGCTGCCGTTTCTTGTGTCACGTGCATTTATTACGTACGACCTAAAGCGATTGTTAAAGCTCTTTGAAACTGTAGATGCGACACTTTCGCCAGAGGGATTTGATGTGATGGTGGCAAGCTACCTGGTATCAGTTGGAGATCGAAAATTGTCACTTGATTCTATCTTTGCCTCGCAACTTGGATCAAAAGCGATCGATATTCCTACCGATTTTACCAAGGACTCAGGCTTTATTACCTTTGGAAACGCTGTTGCGCAGTACGTGCCGCTAGCAGAACATCTCACAAAACGTTTACAGGATAGTGGGATGCAGTCCTTGTATGAGACGATTGAGCATCCGTTGATTCAGGTGTTGTTTGAAATGGAGCGAGACGGCGTCATGTTGGATGTGGATGTACTTAAGAAGATGTCTAAGGTGCTTGAAAAGGAACTGGAGACGCTCACAAAACAGATTTGGAAGCTTGCAGGGCGTGAATGTAACATTAATTCCCCGTCGCAATTGGCGGAGGTGTTATTTACCGACTTGCAGTTGCCGGTGAAGGGAATTAAAAAGACCAAGACAGGCTACTCAACAGCGGCGAGTGAGTTGGAGAAGCTCTGGGAGACGCATGCCATTGTTCCGCTCATCTCTCAATACCGAGAAATGAGTAAACTGAAGTCGACGTACGTGGATGCATTGCCCGAGTTGGTGGGAGCCGATGGACGATTACATACGTCATTTAATCAAACGGTCGCGGCAACGGGCAGGCTTTCGAGTTCTGACCCTAACCTGCAAAACATTCCAATTCGCACGGAGCTTGGGCGCGAGATTCGTAAAGCGTTTGTGACACCAAAGGGGCATACGTTGCTGGCACTTGATTATTCGCAGATTGAACTACGGCTAGTCGCGGCGTTTTCTAAGGATGAGAAAATGATAAAGGTGTTTACGTCGGGAGGTGATATTCATAAGTCTACCGCGGCAGAAGTCTTTAACGTGCCGGAGGAGGAAGTGACCAAGGAGCAACGAAGGGCGGCCAAGGCGGTGAACTTTGGGATTATTTATGGCATGGGACCACGCGCACTATCTCGTAATATTGATGTGTCGTTTCAAGAGGCAAAAGAATTTATTGAGCGGTATTTTGAGGTATTCCCTGCGGTTCGTGCGTATTTGGATGCGTCGTTGGAGACGGCAAAGGAGGCGGGGTATGCGGAGACGCTGTTTGGGCGACGACGTGAGCTGCCAGATCTGGATTCTGGCATGCAGATGCTTCGTGCGTCAGCGGAACGTATGGCGGTGAATATGCCGTTGCAAGGGGCGGCGGCGGATATGATCAAGATGGCGATGGTAGAGGCGCAGGCGTGGCTTATGGAGGAAGGCTACGGAGGAGATGCGCGGATGATTTTGCAGGTACACGATGAATTGGTGTTTGAAGTTAAGGATTCGTTGGTGGATACAGTTGCTAAGAAAATGAAGGCGGTTATGGAAGGTGTTGTGCAACTCCCTGTTCCGTTAACGGTGGATGTGGAGGTGGGGCAAGATTGGAAGGATATGCAACCATGGAATCAAACAGGCTCGTAAGAGCTTGTTTTGCTATGTGCTAGGTATCATTACCTACGATTGCAACGAACGTGACATAACTCTCGCTACCAGTCTGAACGATTCGGCGATCGCTGGACTTGTAATAATGGTTCCAAATATTGGTTCCTGCAATGAAATGAGTGCAACGTTGTCTCCCCAAATCAAGATGTCGGTTGCCATCTCTCCATATTCGGGTGGCAAGACGGTAAGATCATACAAACCCTTCAATTCTACCGATGTTGAACCCTCGGCAACTTCACGAGAGCTGGCGGTTACAATATCGTGCAGGATGGTCCCCTTTAACAGAAGGGATTTTTCAAACTCCGAAAAAAATGGTTTATCTAATTCAACCAGCCGTTTTGTAGAGCCAATAGCAAACAGCTCTTTTCCCACGGTTGACTGACGATAAATTTCTTTTACACTTTCCCATCCATCGTTAAATCGAATCTTTGGCTTATTTTTTTGCGTAACATGAAGTGCACGTAAGTCAGGAAGGACCCTTGTGAGCGCTTCCTTCTTTCTATTGAGCGTGTCCAGGAGCGCTTGCGGGTCGCGCGCAATGTAGGCGCGTTTGTGTCCCTCCAAATGTTCCTCTATCAAACCCATTCCAATTAAACTTTGTAGAACGTTGTAGGTATTTGTGCGTGCGATCCCTGTCCCTTTTGCAATTTGTGGTGGAGTGGATAGCCCTGATTCCAACAGGTACAGATAGAGCAAAATTTCTGTTTTGGTTAAATCAAGTTGCTTAAGTTCGTTTTGGATGTCCATATGTCAATATTATTTATACCATATTGTGCTTATCTGTCAAATCAATGCGTATATAGTATAGAATACGGATATATTAGGTATTGACAATAGTCGATTTTCGTGATATAACAGAACCAAGATCAGGAAGGCAGAAACGCAAGAGCCTGATTGAAACAAGAACGCAAATAAACCCGCCACGTTCTGTGGCAACGAGGAGAGCGTCATGAGCTACGTTATGAGCGAGAGCCGCAAGATCAAGTTCGAGCAGAAGGTGAATGAGACCCTGGAGCTTGCCAAGAAGAAGATCATCCGGCCCTGCGAGGCCACGGAGGGCGGGTTCGACGGGGCGATGGCGCGGATGGTGGAGCACGAGCTGCCCGAGTGCCATCACGGGGGCACGGGACAGTTTTGCGGGTGCGGATTCAATTGGGCCTACATAATCCATGCGCCCGTCCAGGTGTTGGGCGGCGGATGCTATGAGCATGTTCTGTCCAACATCCTTCATGGACTCCAGGCCATGGAGTGCGGGGTTATGAACCCCGCACTGCTGATCGAGGCGATGCGTCGCGACTATCGCCTGTATCGGTTCCTGGTGGCGTGCCGCGATCTGGCGATCAAGATCGGTGACCACCCCGTACTCGGGGGCCTTGGCCCCATCGTGGAGGCCGAGCTCATTGATGAGCTCATCCTCTGCCACTTCGAGTAAAACCTTCAACCCCGCCAAACGGCGGAACGTCTAAGGCCCCTTACCATCTGGTTTGGGGCTTTGGCTTTTATTAATGTCTTGTTTTGTGGGCAACAAAGAACCGGACAGCATGAAAGTCATACGTCGTTTGGATCTGTGGTAAAATCCCTTCACTATGGTACTCACTATTTACGGAGAAGACAGTTATCGCGCCAAGCAAAAGGTGGAGGAGATGGTGGCGCGATTTAAGGAGAAATACGATCCAAGCGCAATGAACATGGATCGTTTTAGTATCGGCGAGCACGAGGTGGGTGAGATTATGAGCGCGGTAGGTGCTCCGCCGTTTTTGGCAGAACGTAGAATGGTGATTATTGTTGGACTAGCACTGTCTATCACAAAGAAGGCAGACGCAGAGCTGTGGGCTAAACGACTTGCGGGCCGCGGAGAGGAGACGATTGTTATTTTATTGGATACGGGTGTTACAAAAGAGCGTGCAACAAAGAACAAACTTTACCTTGCACTCAAAGAGACAGGTGATCTGCATATGTTTCCGTTTGGAGAAATGACTTCATCGGAGGCACAAGGTTTTGTTGGATCGCTCATAGTGGCAAGATCTCAAGCCTGGCCATCGAATGCGGTGCAGGAGCTGATTGTTCGAGCAGATGGTGATACGTGGCGACTCGTGAATGCGTTCAATAAGGTTTCGGCAGCGGCAGGAACGAGTGCGGTAACAAAAGCACTTGTAGAGCAATATGTGGAGCCAACGTTTAACGATAAGTTGTTTGCATTTTTGGATGCTGTGCGAGAAGGTAAACAACAACAAGCCGTTCAATTACTATCTAACGAGTTGTCGCGCGGAACGGCGGCGGGTCAATTACTCATGATGTTGGAACGCGAGGTGCAATTACTTGTGGAACTACGAGCGTTTGCCATGGTGCACGGCCGCGGAAGCGAGCGGGATGCTGCGCGCGTGTTGGGACTGCACCCGTTCATTGTTAAAAAGACGTTGTCGCGCGCCATGCAGGTAGAGGCCGATGATTTAAAAATGATGGTAGACGCTGTTATGAAGGCGGAGTTGAGACTTAAGCGTGAATCCATGGGAGACGTAGACGTACTCAAACAACTCGTGATCGATCTCGTAGTCACCTAAACAAAAACAGCCCGAAGGCTGTTTTTTAGAATCCGTTATTTGATCTTTGCAATGAGCTTGCTGAGGCGAGAAATCTTTCGGCTTGCTGTGTTCTTTTTGATCACGTTCTTCTGTGCAGCTTTTGCAATAAGTTTCTGTGCAGCGATGAGCTCCTTGCGAGCGTCGTCGGCGGTACCGGCGGCTGCGGACTTGCGAACCATCTTGGTTGCAACGGTCATACCGTGCTTTACCATCTTGTTTCGTTGTGTGCGCTTAATAGTCTGACGAAGAGCTTTTTGTGCGGATGAAGTATTTGGCATAGGTGATAATAATGTGTAAACCCTCTGGTCGTGTCCATTGGGAATACTCAGGTTTTTTGTCGAGTGCCCGCAGGGTACCAATCAGAAGCGAATTTGTCAATACACTACGCTCGTAGCTTCCAACCTCGCTTAAAGAGTGTTAAAACAATCAGGAATAAGATAATCGTTCCGATGATTAATCCAATGATCCCCCCGAGGATATTACTCTCTGTAAACCCGATCATGGAGTAGCGTAGGCCGTCCACAAGATAGAAAAACGGGTTGAATCGCGCCACGGTCTGCATCCCAGCTGGCAGCATACCAATACTGCTAAAGACACCTCCAACGTAGAGAAGTGGTGTAATGACGAATGTCTGTAGGATACTGAGGTGTTCCATCTTTTCTGCCCAAAGGCCCACAATTAAACCCACGAGAGAAAATATTACTGATGTAATAATGGCAAAGAAGAAGAACAGACTAATGTGCGCTAACGTGGCACTGGTAAAGAACAGTGCGATCACATAGATTCCTGTTGCAACAATAACGGAACGAAGGACGGCACCAATAATGTAGCCGCTAATCATCTCAATGTAGGAGAGTGGCGAGGTGAGTGTCTCGTGGATTACGCGTGTCCAACGTTGGAAGAATAGCGATGTGGAGCTTTGACCAAGCGCGGACATCACCACGTTCATCATTAAAATACCGGGGAGGACAAAATCAATATAGCGAATATTTTCAAATAGGTTGATGTGGCTTCCAATAATCACGCCAAAAACGAGGATGTAGAGTGTGGCCGAGATCCAAGGAGCAATGAGTGTTTGAATCGGAATGCGGAAAAAACGTTGCGTCTCTCGTCGGACAACCGCTGTGAGTCGGATGATGTTCATATTAAAGTGCTGATCCCGTAAGAGTAAGATAGGTTTCCTCTAATGATCCGTTTTGTTTAAAGTCCTTCTTTTCTAGTTCGGTGAGAATAGCTCCGTTGTGCATGATTGCGACGCGAGAACAGAGGTGCTCAACTTCTTCCAAATAGTGTGACGTGAGGATGATAGTTTTTCCAGCCGTGTGGAGTTCTTGTAGGTACTTCCAAAGGGCGCGGCGTTGTTCTACGTCGATTCCTGCAGTTGGTTCGTCCAGGATCAAAATTTCTGGATCATGCATGAGCGCACGCGCAAGAATCGCACGACGTTTGAGCCCGCCCGACAGTGCTTGAAACGGCTTTTTGCGGTGTTCGCTGAGATCCATCATCTCTAACAACTCGTTTATACGTTTTGTACGTTCTGGCTTTTTCATTCCAAAGAAGCCACCCACAAAATCCATCGTCGTCTCAATCGAGACAAAGATGTCTGCATTAAACTCCTGCGGTGAGAGGCCAATGAGCGCACGGGTCTCTTGGTAGTCCTTTTGCACATCCTTTCCCATGACGTGGATTGTGCCCTCAGAAAATTTGGAAATGCCTGTAATGCAGTGAATCGTTGTGGTCTTCCCTGCTCCGTTGTGGCCTAATAGCCCAAAAAACTCGCCTTTTGGAACGGTCAAACTAATATTATTCACCGCGATAGACCCATTGTAGGATTTGGAAAAGTTTTTGATCTCTAACGCGTTCATAGTGTTGTATAAAGAAGTAACGGTGATAAAACAGACAATGAATCAAAATCAGCTATTTTGGGATTTGTGATCTGCGCAATTCTATCACAGAGAGCGGGCGGGTCTTTTACAAACTAAAAACCCGGAGTTTTCCGGATTTTGATCAGTTACTTTTTATGATGTGTATAGACGTATACGGCATTGATCACGATCGCCCAGAGGGAAACACCAAGCATTATTGCTTGGTAGGCTTCACCAAGCCCGCCATAGTACCCATGAACGAGAAGATTACTCCCGTTGTGAATAGCAAGAACATACCCCAACAACGATTGATAAATATGCGTTAAAAACCCGTTTTTGACGGAAGAAGCTCCCCTGTTGGTTATCTTGCTACCTATCCAAAAGAGATACGTTCCCAGTGTGAGCAGCGTAAAGAGGATTTCAAGGAGGCCGTTCATGCCAAAGGGAAGCAAACCGATAGTCGCGTCTGAAACAATCACGACGGCCATAACGGCAACAAGCACTAAAATCAGAAAGGCTCCGTAGATGATTGGTGAGAGGAATCGTTTGTTCATAAGGAGACGGTGATCTATTGTGATCGGGTACTGACGAGGATGATTTGTTTGGTATACCCTCCACGTGCTTCTTCTTTTTGAGCGCGGATGTTTTTCAATTCTTCCAGGTCTACGTGAAGTATAGCACAATACGCTCTTAGAACCTCTATAATGTCTGTAGCCTCTTCTGCGGAATGATTTTCTATAAACTCTCGCACTTCTTCATGGAGTTTTTGAACGAGCTTCTCCTGAAATTCTCTGGAATCCGCAATGCGCACTTCAGCGATGTCTCCATTCTGACGGATGATTTCTGGGATCCTGTCGCGTACAAGTTTGTTATGTTCCATAGACTATTCATTTCCATTGAGTTGTTTGAGTAGCGGATGATCTGGCATGATCCGTTGAATGATCTTTTTCTCATTTTTATACCATTCGGTGACGGCCTCCGTGTGCGTAAGACCTTCTCGTTCTCGTTGTCGCAAATAGGCAAATTTCTTTTGAAAGAATTCATGATGTCGTGCAAGCCGTTCTGGGTTAGCGAGCGTCCAGAGACCTTCTATGATGGCTGCCTCCTCCTTTCTTTGCAAAATCTCTGGATCCAGATAGCGATTATCAGAGATATCGAAATCGATTCCCTCTACCGTTACAGTCTGAGCTTGAAAGATCGCCTGCGCGAATTGCTGTATACGATCTACACGCGTGTGCTCGCAGAAAATAGTGATTGGCCCTGCGAGGTCATTCTTTTCAATAAGGGCTTTGGAGAAGACGAGGTTCTCAAGCGATGATAGTGATTTGTCCTCAAGTACTACATTCCACAAGGTTGTCTTGTCTTGCACTCCGGGTCGATTGATAAGGGACTGTAGATACGTTCCAATCACCTCTGCCTCTGTTCCCTTATATGGCGGCGTGCAACTGCTGGGGCCACCTGTTGGAATGATGGTTGCCGCTCGTGTAGCGCTTTGAGAAAAAATGGTATTAAACACCGTATGTAGGTATGTTGTGTAGTTGCCGTCGGTCGCAATGCTCTCCGGAATTCCATAGCCACAGATGAGGTAGGTGTTCATAGGATTATCAGCGATCGTGTAACGACATTATTGCAATAGCTTAACTTGATCCACCTTACTGGAAAGTTTTGTGTATTCCCCGCTCACGGTTTCCATAGCACTTTTGGCATTGGTGACGTGGCGATTAAGGACGCTTAACTTCTCTCCAAACTTTTCTGTTTCCTTTTGTACGCCTTTTAGAATTTCCCAAATTTGTTGCGCCTGTTCCTGTAACTTATTGCGCTCCATTCCCATCATAACTACATGTAAAAAATTAAAGAACGTGTTTGGACTGGTTACCATGACGTTACTTTGTTGCGCGTAGGTGTTGAGCTCCTCGTGCTGCATGGTCACCTCGTAGTAAACGGACTCAGACGGAATATAGATAACCGCAAAGTTAACCGTTCCCTCCTGCGGCAGGATGTACTTGGTGGAAATATCGCGAATGTGCTTGCGTACGGCATTTGTAAACTCTCTGTGCGCAAGCGACTCCTCTTTTTTATCGTCTGTTGCAATATAACGTTGGTACGCCTCCATGGGAAACTTTGAATCGATAGGAATAATACCGGCAGAAGTTTTAAGAATGGCATCCACTGTCTGCCCGTCTTTGAACTTGTATTGATGCACACACTGCTCTGACGAGAAGACTTGATTCAATGTGTCGTACAATAATTGCTCACCAAGGTTTCCGCGTAACTTTGGTGATTTGAGAAAGGCTTGAAAATCTGAGATAGATCGTCCGATTTCCTTCATACTCCCCATCTCTTGTTTAAGGGACCCGATGATCTTTGCCGCGTTGTCGAGTCGTTCATTAAGGGATTCTGTTGTCTTGTCTACGCTTTGCCGCATGCCCTGCATGTTCTGATCTACAAGCTTCTGAACTCCTTGAAGATTATCGTTGAGTTGTGAGATTAATTTGTCATTTTGAGAGACAAGTTGGAGCTCCTTCATCTCCTGAAGCTTTTTAAGAATAATAAAGGTGGCAATGGCGAGGCCAGTGAGCGCGATTAGTGATACAATGATGACGGTTGATTCCATAGTTGTTCAAGTATAGCACACGTAATAACGTTTTACGACACTTAGTGTGTTGTATGTTTAGGTGGGATGGACTAATCAATTAATACATAATTGTTTTACATGAAACATACAATGCATTTGGATGCACTTCCGTATAATCGAATTGTTTTTGGTACAAAGCGGATTGAAATGAGATTATTTGATGAAAAACGAGAACAGATTGGACCTGGGGATGAAATCGAATTTTTTTTAGCGGGTTCTGAGAATGAGAGCTTTGTTGCGACCGTGGAGAAGATCGACCGATACGGTACGTTTGAGGATTTACTTCAAGCGTATTCAAGAATTGAACTTGGATGCTCTGAGGAAGAATCAAGTAAAGTTATTTTGAAACTCTTGCGAAAGATTTACACAAAAAAGCAGGAGGCTCTAGCAGGTGTGGTGGCGATAAGAATCAAATTGTGATACATGTTTCATGTGAAACAATGCTCCGGTAGCTCAACGGATAGAGCAATTCCGTCCTAAGGAAGAGGTTGTAGGTTCAATTCCTACCCGGGGCACCAGTAAAACACTCTCGAAAGAGGGTGTTTTGCGTTATTTTAGAAAAAATGTTTCACGTGAAACAAAGAGCAAGACCTTGGGCGAAGGGCTGGACTCCTTCGCCGAACTCGCTCATCTTCGGACATGCGTGTTTTGAGAATTGCGCTCGGCACATTGCTTTAAATAATCCGCAAGGAGTCATCGCCGTACCAGTGTATTGCCTGCGTCTGCTAAAGATTGGGTCGACGCCCAACACGGATTATTTAGAAGCAACGTACCTCGCTCCTACATTGCTAGATTCCTTCACCGACGAAGTCTGAATCAAATCAAATCGTGAGCAAAATCGAGAGTTCTCTCTGCGTGTCCCCACGAGTACGCCGTACAGACCTTGGCATAAACGAAGCTCTTCTGTAGAGCGAAGCCGTGTAGCCAATTGAAGATTCAACATGAATCGCCACAATTGGCACACATCTGCAGCGACGCGGAGTGATGACAGAGGTCTTACGGCGCACGCAGTGCAGACACGATGCTTTTTGCCTCCTTTTTGGCGAAACAAAAAGGAGAGAGAAAGAATAAATAGATTGTTTGCTGAATAAATAAGATTACTTCGTGAAACTCGCAATGACGACCGAGACTGTTCTCCGCTTTGCTGTAACGAGGCGCAATGGAAATCAAGCTATCTGACCCCAATTAATGAACAGGGGAATGTTTCACGTGAAACAGCACAAATGAAAATTTCTTCATTTGACAAGGATTGTCTAGACAAACACAAGGTTATTCACTCTTTGGTGTTGTATCGGTGGATAAGCTGTAGATAACTAAGGTTAGCAGAGAAATGTTGACGCCAAATTGTCGTCAACCCTATACAATTATGCTAATATTAGCAGTATATAGGGTTGACTTTGGGCCTATTTTCTGCTAATATAGAGGAAGCAATGCATATGAAGTGGTTACAAACAGCCCTAACTGTGCTTATTCTCATGGTTGTGTTCACTCCCGACGCTGGGGCGCTCATGACCTCTACGAATTATCGGCTTTACGGTGATTCTCTAGGTTCCGTTGGAGGAAGGGGGACAAGTACAAACTATTTACTCGACGGCACGGGTGGCGAGTCCACAATCCCCGGCGAGGGTTCGAGTACAAACTATACGTTGCTGGCCGGCTTCCAGTCTCTCGCTGAGCACCCCACGTTCACGTTTTCTCTTTCTGTGAGCTCCCTGAGCCTCGGTGCACTCACTGTAGGCTCCGTAAATACGGCATCCTATACTGCAACTACGTCTACAAACGCTGCCCATGGGTTTACAACCTATGTCTATGAGGATGGAGATCTACGATCTGGTGCAAACACGATCGACGATGTTGCAGACGGATCCGTGACCGCAGGATCCGAGGAATACGGAATTGCAACAAGTGGAACGTACGCATTGCTCGGAGCAGATACGGCTATTACCACCTCATCACTTGCTACCGCAAGCTACACAAAGTGGATTAATGGTGCAGAAACAACCATTACGCATAAAGTTGCTCGCGGAACGGGAACGTTGGCGGGCACTTACTCACATATAATTACGTATATGAGTGTTGGAAACTTTTGATACGTGGTCTCGGGAGTCCATGATACATGGGTTGCCGAGACACCGTATCGACCTGTCCAAAGGGTCCTTGCCTTGTCGCCTACGTTGAACGTAGAAGATGCGTTCCTTCCACAATCTTTACATTGTTGCCTGTTCGTTTCCTTGTCTTGCGTGGAAGGGGACCGAGCAAGGCGACAATGCTCAACAGGAGAATCCTTGTATTCTGCATGTGCAAAACACAGAGATTCGTCCGCTGAACAGACAGACTTCACATAAAAACGAAAAGAAATCAAATCAAAATTCGTTGTCGGTGGAGCACGTCTCAAAAGAAAACAAAAAGAAAATCGTTTCGATCATTTACACGCTGTATGCTCGTTTTAGGAATCCATTATGACCACACGATTTACAATCTTACTGCGTATTGCAGGTGTTGTCCTATTTGGAGCCGTTATGTTTCCAACTGGGGTGTTTGCGTTAACATTCACTCCGGAGCGGTATGTAACAGAGGTGTCTCCGGGTGTTCCTCAAGTGGAGGAACTCACACTTCTTAACGAGACAGGCGAGTCTGTTTCCGTTGTACTCGAACCCGTCGATCTAGACACGAGTATGGCAGCTGAGGGTAAGGCTACTTTCCTTCTCAATACTGCAGGTTCTCTGGCTACATCATGGATTTCCGTGTCTCCCGATCAGTTTGTGCTAGGGCCGGGGGAGTCGAGAAGCGTTGATGTCACGCTGACTGCACCCGTAACATCTACGGGAAGCTTATACGCTGGTATTGCGACTACGTTTCGTCCTGTGCGCAGCGACGAATTGGGTGACGTATCTCTTGTGAGCGTCACGGGACCATTGATCTTTGCCGCGGTTATGCAGAATGACAGTGTGCGAGATGGATCCGTTACAGGATTTACGACGCGTGGTGGGTCCACGTGGTTCTCTCATCTCCCTGTTTCTTTCGAGGTTTCATTTGCCAATAAAGGAACCGTCTATCTGGTACCCAAGGTTACACTCGAAGTACGCGACGTATTCGGTCGCCTAACCGAACGTATTGATTTGAATGAGGGTCAATACATTGTACTTCCACATACGAGTCGCGACATCACACTAGACTGGGATACGAAGTTATCAGAGGAGCGTATCTCAGGAATTGGCCGCGAACTCGCATCACCCCTCATGGGGCCGTTCACCGTAACGGCGCAGGTGTCCTATGACGAATCAGTTTCCGACTCTGTTCAATTGACGCTCTGGTTTTTTCCTTGGAGGCTCTCGTTCTTGTTGCTGCTCTTACTTGTAGGGGTCGTCGCTGTGCGAAGACGATTGCGTCGCGTATGAACTGGCGATCTCTACAAGCGTTCTTGCTAACACTCGTTGTCATTGCAACACAGTCGATGTTCATCGCTCCTGTGCAGGCAAGTATTCTAACGAGTGCAACATTGCAACTTTCAACACACGCAATTAGTACGATCGCAGACCATACGTTTGCCTTTGTTACGCCCTCGGGTGTTGAATCGTCGACGGATACGTTGATTGTTGATTATGCAACTGGGTTTTCTCTTGGGTCTGTAGCATTTGGGGATATTGATCTTGCCGTAGATGATGATGGCGCCTGTGATGGTCCTTGGGGTGATAAAACATTAGCGTCCTCTGCGGGCGCTGGTACCTGGGGTGCTTCTGTCGCAGGACAAATCATTACATTTACAGCGCCAACCGATGCTGCCTTGGGTGAGATCACTGCGGGACGCTGCGTACAAATTCAGGTGGGTACGCATGCCTCTGGTGGTGTTAATCAAGTAACAAATCCGGGGTCCGCAGCTTCTTACGAAGTTGATGTATACGGGACCTTTGGAGACCATGCGCTCTATGCCGTAGGAATAACAGGAACTTCTGGTCTTCCTGTGACGGCCGTCGTTAGTTCTGGTGGTGGGCCATCGTTGCCACCGCCTGTCGGTGATACAACCGGGCCGGTTATCTCTAACGTGCTCGTTTCCAATATCACGACAACCTCGGCGACCGTCACGTGGTTGACCGATGAGGCTGCTTCTCGCGTGCTCTCCTATGGAACAACACCATCCTACGCATTAGGAAATCTGACGGACGGTGCATTCCGCACGGTTCACACGCAATCGTTATCAGGATTGCAAGAGAATACAGGTTATCACTTCCGTATTCTTGCAACGGATAACTCGGGGAATGCAACAACGAGTGGAGATTATACGTTTTCGACACTCGACCTGACGCCGCCTGTGGTTACCGTTTCTGTCATTAATATTACAGAAACAACAGCCGACATCGTTTGGACTACAGATGAAGCGACGACAGGGGTTGTGACCGTAACGGATGCAGGCACTTATCCTGACGCATCGCTTTCAACGGCACACACGGTTTCTTTAACAGGTCTCACTTCTGCAACGACCTACAATGTGCAAGTTGCCGCTCAGGACGCGTCAAACAACACGACCGTTAAGAACACAAGCTTTACAACACTCACCGATCTCCCACCTTCTAACGTAATGAATTTTACGGCGACGGCAGGAGACACGGTTGTAACACTTGCATGGACAAGCCCAACCGACGCCGATTTTGCGGGAGTAATACTTGTTTATCGCACGGACCGGTTTCCAACAGATCCAGCCGACGGAACAAGTATCTATACAGGGTTTAATACGTCATTCCTTCACACAGGATTAACGAATGGTCAGAAATATTTCTATACCATTTTTGCAACGGACGCAGCTCGCATGCTTTCTTCAGGAGCTACGGCTTCCGCGACGCCATTTACGACGGCTACACCCATAGATACGACACTTCCACCTGGTGACACAACGTTACCTGTTGGTGACACGACACTTCCACCCGGTGACACAACGTTGCCACCTGGAGATACGACTCCTGTTACTCCGCCCGTCGTAATAGTGCCAGGTGATACGACGCCACCGTCGGTGCCTGTGATTACTCCGGAACCAGATTTGCCAGAGCCGGAACCTTCCGTTCTGATTCCTGTGAGTGAAGTAACATTCATGGTTGCACGTGATGCAATTATGTTGCGGCCAAGTAATGATTTACTCCATGTGTTGGGTGGGCGCCCCTTAGCAATCTCACTCAACGTTGCAAACGCCCCTTCGACAATCACATCGGTTGACCTTACGGCTTCCAATGGGTCCTTTCTCATGAATCCAGCGACGCTTCTCGTAAGCCGATTTGATACAAGTCTTGTCGCCGTGGAAAATGAGTCGTTGTATGTTGCTCGCGTGGTGACACCTCTTGAATCTGGACCGTTGACGATCGCGATTCATTACGTGACAGGTGAGACGCAAGTACTTACCTATCAATTAAACGTACGCGCAAATGGAAGTGTGATTGCCGATACGAGTAAGGAGTATCTCTCTGACGTTGCTGTGTCGCTCTATGAGCGTCTTGGCAATTGGCAGTTATGGAATGCCGTAGAGTATGCACAAGAAAATCCGTTGCAAGTCGATGGAAATTACGCTTGGTATGTCCCAAATGGAACGTACCGCGTGCGTGCACTCAAAGAAGGTTATAGCTCCGTTGACACAGTTGCCTTACAGATCGAAGACAACATTATCAACGTGCCGATTGTGTTAATCGAATTACTGCCGCCAGTCGATACCATGATTCAAAATGGAGCATCTCCCTTGTCGGCAACCGTTCAACAGCTCAATCAGTCAATTCGTATCCTGCGACAAAATCCTGGCGTGATCTCTGTATCTCGCTATGCGACGCCGGTGGTTGCCGTGTCTGCCGCTTCAACCGTGGGAATTGTGCTCGCAGCCTTTAATGGCCTGCCGTTCCTGCAGTATCTCTTTACCGCTCCGTTTCTCTTGTTTAAACGACGACGCAGAAAGCAGTGGGGTGTGGTGTATGACAGCTTACGCAAAATACCTGTGGATCTTGCAATTGTTCGTCTCTTGGACGGGCAGTCAAAGCGTGTGCTCAAAAGTCAGGTAACTGATAGACAGGGACGCTACCTCTTTATTGTAAAGCCAGGTGTGTACCTTCTACAGGTAAGCAAAGAAGGATTTACCTACCCAACAGTCATCCTTGCGGATCTCAAACGAGACGGAGAGTACTTGGACCTCTATCATGGAGAACCTATTTCCGTTACCGAAGCCGATGCCGTGGTTGCCGCCAATATTCCTTTGGACCCAGCGGGCGAAGGAGTAAAGACGCCAGCAAAAATCAAGCTCGATCGTTTGGCACGCCGTGTCATGTACGCTCTCTCGTTGATAGGTCTTGTGGTCGCTCTCATTGTCGCGTTCCTTCATCCAACGACGTGGACCGTGGCCGTCGCGTTGATTCAAGCTCTTTCCTTTGTCTTGTTTGTTCGCATGGCGATCCCCGCACGTCCTAAGAGCTGGGGCATTGTCTACGATCGACAGACGCGGAGACCACTCATAGATACGGTCGTTCGCATCTTTGATCCTACGTACAACAAATTGTTAGAAACGCAGCTTACGGATAGCCGTGGGCGATACGCGTTCCTCGTAGGACCAAACGAGTACTACACAACGTACGAGAAAGACAGCTACACCAAGCTCGAGGTGAGGCCGATCGATCGTACAGATACCAAGGAAGCCTCTTACGTCTCGGTAGACGTCGGGCTGACCAAAAACACACCATCTTAATATGAACATTCAGCACACAATCCAAACAGCTTTCCGGCGCGTGGCCTTTACGGTCTTGCTTGGAGTGTTTGCATTGTTGTGCTTGTCGCTGTCCGTGTATACCACGCACGCCGCGTTGGATGTTCCGCAGATTCTTACGTACCAAGGTCGGCTGACAGACGATAGCCGTATTACCGTTGACGATGCGACGATTACGATGAAGTTTGCGATCTATGATGCATCTTCTGGCGGAAACTGTTTGTGGAGCGCCGGAGATAATGATGCGAACAGCGCGACAATTGATTGTACGAGTAACACGCCGGATCTCGGTATCAGTGTTCCTGTTGTCGATGGGATGTTTACCGTGTTGCTCGGCGACACAACAGCGAGCATGAATGCATTGCCCGACACCTTGTTTGATAATAACTCGACGCTCTACCTCGGAGTTACCATTTCTACGGATTCAGAAATGACGCCACTACGTAGAATTGGATCTGCAGCGTTTGCCATCCAGGCAGGGAATGCAGATTTGCTCGACAATCTTAATACAGTCAATAGTGGGTGTACAACGGCCTGCGTTCCTGTAACAACGTCTGCCGGAAATCTTGTTCTTACGGGTGATCCACAAAGCACACTTGTAAGTGGTGGAACGCTCTACATCAATCCTGCTACGGCAGGTGCGGGAGAGGCGCTGTTTGGTATTGCGGACAACGGTACAACACGATTCCTTGTCGATACGGAGGGAGATACAACCATTAAAGGTCATCTTGGTATCAGTGGGTCGGCATCCTCGGCGAATTCCGTTCTCAATTTTGGAACAACCTACATGGTAGCTGTTGCTGGAAATCTTAATGGGGCAATATCTGATCTTACGTTCGAAGGAGACTTGAGTACGGATACAGCCATTGGCATTGAAAGTGACATTACCGTAAGCGACACTGTTGCAACGGATCGCCTCAGTGCTGTGCGAAGTTTTTATGCAAATGATCAATATTCCGGAGACGGCACGACCGGCTCTTGGACATCTTTTTATGGTGCGCTCAATGTTTCCAATGGTACTGTTACCGATGCACAAGGTGTGGATGCAACGGTGACGGCCGACGGGGGCATTATCACAACCGGACGTGCGGTGCGCGGAACTCTTGCGCAAACGTCTGGGACGCTTTCTACCGGATACGGAGGGGCTTTTTCTACCAGCGGCACCATCGCAACGAGTTATGGTGTGTATGGAGACGCGAGTGCCACAGCTACGTCTAATTACGGTGGTTATTTTAAAGCAACAAACGGATCAAAGGATTACGCCATTTATACGGCTGAAGGTCTTGTTCATATTGAAGGAGACTCCGTCGCAACATCGCCTAACACCTCAACCACCGATGGAGAGTTGTACGTGTTTGGTGATATTGAGAACGATGGAAACATCGACACAAACGGTCACTTGGCGCTTGTAGGAGACACACCGAGCACAACGAGCATTATTTCTGCAACAGAAACCTTTACAGGTGCTTCTGAATACCGTGGCTTAGACCTCGACATCACTGCCGAGAGTGCACAGGCGCATTCCGGTGTGCGTGTAGATATTGGGATCAATGGTGCGCTAAACAGTGGAGGACGTGTAAACGGAGTCGCGTCTGTTGTAAATGTGGACGTTGATTCGGGCGCCTCGAACGACGCACAGGAAATTAATCAGTTCAATGGGTCGACAAGCTATCTCGGCACAGGGCTTACTGATGCGATTAGCGGATTTAAATCTGCCATTTCTCTTGATGCAACGGGTGATGCGACAACGGTGTATGGTGTTAACTCCTCCGTGACAACGACCAACGCGGGCGCAGCAATTACGAGCGCCTATGGTGGGTACTTTAGCCTCGTTGCCGGTACAGGATCTATCGGAAAAGCCTTTGCCCTCTATGCAAAGGCCTCGGGTGCTACGACAAACTTCGCTGCCTACACTTCTAACGGACAGGTCTGGATCGAGGGAGACGACACACCAACGACAGCTACGTTCAACGATGTTGCAACTCATGCAGACGGAACACTATTCGTGCAGGGAGATACAGAAATCTTTGATGGTTCGCTGTGTGTGGGAGATGGTGGTGCGGGTGCATCAAGTCCTGGAGGAAACTGTGCAAACGCTGCAGGAACGGATGGGGTGATCTACTCTGTCAACACGAGTGTTACACAGCATGACGTTGCCGAGATGTTTCCTTCTTCCCAGTTTTTAACGGCGGGAGAAATTGTCTCTGTTTCGTCGACCAATACAGAATTTGTTGAGCGAACGGTTGGAAAGAAAATAGTTATCGGTGCTATCTCTACATCCCCAGGACTTACACTCGGATGGGAAACAGCACAAGATAATTATTACCCTGTAGCTCTTACCGGTCGTACACCAATTAAAGTAAACGGAGAAGGTGGAGCAATCGCGATTGGTGATCGTATCGCTATGAGTTCAGTCGCAGGAATTGGAAAGAAGGCAACAGAGGCGTCTGAGATTGTTGGTATCGCCATGCAGGCGTTTAACGGAAAAGGGCAGGGTGCCATTGTCTCGTTTGTGCAGCCACACTATTGGGACGGTATTGATCACACAAGTGTTGCCGAGAAGAAACCAGAGCCTAAAATCAACACATCCGCTGTGCTCGTGATTGAGGGAAATGCCATGAGCAACATCGCATCACTAAAGGGATACAACTGGTCCGTGGATATGAACGGAGTTTTTGCAACGGAAGGGTCCTACCAGGTACTTATTCGTGGCAATGACGCACATAAAACAACCACCTATTCCACACTGAGCTCGCAACAGTTCGTAACGCTTGCGGGAACAACGAAAATCTCAGGGATGATGACGGAAATCAGCTTTGCCAAGGTTGATCCGGCGTTTGCGAATACAATTCAAGCGGACGCTCCAATTGTTGTTACGGCAACCATGTCCAATGGTAGCGGAAACGTATGGATTCGTGAGAAATCGACTAACGGATTCCAAATTTGGCGTGATGGTGGGTCGGGTGATGAGGTTGATTGGATCGTGATGGCGTATAGGAACGGGGTTGTCCCAGAAAAAGTAGAGGAACCTGCAGAAGAACCGGTCGTAGCGCCAGCTGAGGATTCCGCACCAGTTGTTGAGAATGATCCAATCGACGCCGTGGATGAGACGTCTGCAAGCGATGCGGAAGAGGTTGCTATCGAGCCAGTCGATATGAAACCAATAAAGGTCGTAGAGCCGGTTGTTGATGAATCGGACCCAGTGGACACCTCCGTTCTTGAGCCTGAAGTAGACACAACTACAGACGACACAGAAACAGTTGAGGAAACGGATGCATCGATAGAGGTGGTAGTCGATCCTGTCGATGTTGTCCCTATAGAGACGCTCCCAGTTGAACCGAAAACCGTTACAGAGACACTTACGGAGAATCTCTAATCCGCAAGAAGCAAAACACACCGTACAGGTGTGTTTTTGTTCGTGTTATACTTTGATTATCTATGCCTACTACCAACAAAAAACTACATGCGTTACGTAACCGCCTTCTCTCGTGGACGGAGGGCGCACGCGCGAGCTCTTGGACGCTTATTACGCTCCTTGTTTTGATGCCTGTAACGGTCATGCCGATTTTTGCGGATTTATTTGGGCCAATCAAACTTGTCCTACTTTATGTTCTTACGTCATTTGCCGCTTTTGCCTGGATGGCACATGTCTACAGAACGCGCGCGTGGTTCCATCGGGCCGGATGGATGCTGTGGTTGCCAGGGTTCATGTTTTTTGGCGTCGTAATCTCTGCTATTGCTTCTTCTGCAGGCTTTGCTAGCTGGATTGGTGCTACGGGTCAAGGATTTACCTCCGTTGCGTCCGTGCTCTGTTTATTATTTGTTTATTCGTTAGCATTAGCGGAAGGAGAAGGTTCTACGTATATTCGTCGATATTCACTTGCAGCCATGGTTGGCATTCTGCTTGCCTGGGTTGTTTCCTTTCTGGCGATTGCGGGTGTGCCTGTGATTGGTATGCAAACGTTCTCTGGGTTTAGCACAACAGGCACGTTTGAGTCGCTAACACTGCTCGGCGTTGCTCTCTCGTTGCTTGCTGTTGGTATTTGGGTTTCTCAAGATACAAATACGCGTGACACATGGCTGCCAACACGTGGATGGCGGATGGCATTTGGGATTGTAGGCGGGGGGCTACTCATTTGTACTGCAATTGGCATGATCCTCACGGATACGTTGCCTACACAGGTCGCTCTGCTTGTTGGAAGTGGCGTCTTTGTGGCTCTTGGACTCTTTGATCCAAAATCATTTGCAAGGCCTGCGCGTGTACTGGCTCCGATGTTGCTCTTTGCATTCTCACTTATCCTACTCATTGTTCCAGTTCCATGGACAAGCAGTATTCCTGTTGAGGCAATGCCAAACTACGTCACAACGGCAGCTATTGCGATAGAAACATTAACGGTTGATGGGCCGTTTGGATCGGGCCCTGGAACATTTGGGAATGATTTTTCCCGCTTTAAACCAGGATTTGTCAATCAATCACCGTTTTGGAATATTGCGTTTGACCATGGTGGATCTCATCTTCTGACACTGTTAGCAACATGGGGGCTGATCCCGTTTTGTCTCCTTGTACTGTTTCTTGGCTGGGTCTTATCCAAAACGCTCGTGGCCCTTATTTGGAAACATAACAAGGAAGATTGGCAAACCATCGCGGTTCTCGCGAGCGTTTGGATAGCTCTTACAACAGGTCAGGTTCTGTATGCTTCGGATTTGCCGATTCAACTCGTGTTCTGGCTTGTTACCGGATTACTTTTGGCGCACCTCATGAAGAAAACGACCGTCATCCAAGTGCAAGCGCATAGTCGAAGGGCATTGCTTGTTGCATTTGGCTTTATCGGCTTGGGCGTACTCTTTATCTTTGCACTTTTCTCCTCTCTTCAATGGATGACGAGTGAGGTATTGATTGCGCGTGCCATACAGGTACAACGTTCCGGGGGTTCAGCAGAGGAACTTGTGAGTCTCGTTGGAAGCGCAGCTGGCACAAGCCGTTGGAATGCTGGATACACGCGCGCACTTGCAATAGCACACGTGAGAAATCTCAATACACTTGCGGGGGGAGACGTGACGGAAAACGCAGAGGCCATGACGCACGCCGCTCAATCGGCAATCGCGATGGCACAACAGGCGATTGCTTTAGACCCGGCAGATGTAAGAAATGTTCGGGTAGCTGCAGATATTTACACGGCATTAATACCGATCATTGCCAATTCTGATGTTAAGGCGGTGAATGCACATCGTTATGCACGTAATCTTGACCCAGCGAATCCGTTACAACATCTAGCACTTGCACGGGCTCTCCTGACTGTTGTTGATCGGGCTATAGACTCACTGCCTGCGGGTGAGGAAAAAAATCAGCTCCTTACGGATCTCCTTGTAGAAGCAGAACATGCCGTTAATGAATCGCTCACCCTACGTCCAACTTCTGCTGGCCTGTACACGCAAGCGCTTGTCTATGATCGACAAGGTAGACTGCCGGAGGCGATAAAGCAGATCGAGGTACTTATTTTACAAACACCAAACGACGCTGTTCTCCGTTTTGAACTCGGTGTGGTTCAACTGCGTGCTGGGAATAAGGTAAAAGCAATACAGGCGTTTGAAGGGGCGTTGAAATATGCGCCGACTTATGCGAACGCAAAGTGGTATCTGGCCGGGCTGTACGAGGAAGAGGGGAGAGTTGACGAAGCTATAACACAGTTGCAAGATTTGCTTGTAATGAATCCCGAGGATCGAACGGTAAAGGATAAACTTTCCTTGCTCGAGCGTGGCTTGGCGGAGGCAATGGTTGTCGAAGATCTTGAGCCGCTAGTCGTTGAATAGATTGATTGACGAGATCAGTTAAGAGCACCAGCATTGCAAGATGTTGGTGTTTTTAGTCTGCACATGTCTGTGTGTTGGATCTCATTTAAGCCGGATTTGCCACGATCGTATGCATTTACACGTAAATTATTTTGTGGGTGATAAGAGAACAAGTGATCAATAAAGCTGTCTTCCGAGTGCGAAGGGTTCTGGCAAACGTTGTGACGAGGGTTTTGTATAAAAAGGGGCTCAGTACTTTAAGTGAGCATGCATCATCTAGTAATGTAGAAGCGAAGGGTTGTGTTTAGAAAAAGGGACAATCATATAGAGACGTACAAGACTTACTCCTGACCAGCTGTCTTCTGAGTGCGAAGGCACGAAGACGTGTCTCTACTTCCGAGTCCTTTGTAGACACAACCCGAGCGACCCTTGATTTGTGCCCCCAATCTGCTATACTCCTGCGGTATGTTATCAGTCGGCATCGTCGGACTACCAAATGTTGGCAAGTCTACACTCTTTCGTACACTCACAAAAAAGCAGGTCGACTGTGCCAATTTTCCGTTTTGCACCATCGAGCCTAACGTTGGCGTGGTAGAAGTGCCTGACGAGCGACTAAAACCTCTTTCGAATGCATCAAAGTCTGAAAAGTGCATTTCGGCGGCCATTGAGTTTGTGGACATTGCCGGTCTTGTGCGTGGTGCGTCTAAAGGCGAGGGGCTTGGGAACAAGTTTTTGGGTAATATTCGCGAGGTCGACGCTATTTGCCACGTGGTTCGTTCGTTTATAAATGAGAACGTGGTACATGTAGACGGAGCGGTAGACCCTGTGCGAGACGTCGAGACGATTGAGTTGGAGCTTGCACTTTCTGATCTTGAATCAATGGAGCGTCAGATTGATCGTCAAAAGACCAAGATGAAGAGCGGGGCAGACAAGGATGAAAAGAAACGTTTGGAACTCATGGAGCGTATCTATGCGGTGCTCGCAGAGGGACGTATGGCCACAACCGTGGAAATGACGGATGAGGAACGCACTATGGCAAAGTCTCTCTTCCTTCTCACGGGCAAGCCAGTGATTTATATTGTGAACGTGAGTGAGCAAGACGCTGCAGACCCAAACTGGGTGTCGCCGTTGGGAGAAGGCCGAACGGCATTACCTATCTGTATTCAGTTAGAGTCGGATCTTGTGGAATTGTCTGAGGAGGAGCGTGTAGAGTACTTAGAGGCGGTTGGTCTCAAACAAACAGCGCTCGATCGTCTCATTCGTACCGCATTTGAGACGTTGGATTTGATCACGTACTTTACGTCGGGCGAAAAAGAGACACGTGCTTGGCAGATTCCACGCGGGCTTAAGGCCCCACAAGCCGCAGCAGTGATTCACACGGATTTTGAGAAGGCGTTTATTCGCGCCGAGATTATTTCTTTTGAGGATTATGTTACGCTTGGTCGTGTTGGATCGCGAGAAGCGGGACGTGAGCGAATTGAAGGCAAGGAATATGTGATGCGCGATGGAGACGTCTGCTATTTTAGATTAAACAGTTAGTATGGATGCCTTCTTTATCCTTGGAACGCAGCGAGACATTGCGCGCGCCGAGATTCAAACAATTGTTGGCGATGTGACCACGGTTGTAGACGTGGAGGATGTTCTCATTGTCGGCGGATTTAGCGGCAACCTCACGGTTTTGCAGAATCAATTGGGCGGCGTTGTAAAAACAGGAGTGATTCATGCGTCGGCTAAGGATCAAGATGAGTTGATAGATGTTCTCACGTCGCTTATTGCAACCCTGCGACCGGGGGACACAAAAATTAAGTTTGGTGTGAGCGTATATCATGGCGGACATCGTGGAAAACTGACGGCATTACGCACGCAATCAGAACGTATTGGCCTAAAAGTAAAGAATGCCCTTAAAGCACAGGAGCGATCCGCGCGTCTTGTGACATCTAAGATTCCGGTATTGTCCTCCGTTATCGTCAAGAAGCAAAAGCTCATGGAGGAGGGGATTGAGTTTTGTTTGTTCCCACAGGCGGAAGGGATTTTGGTCGGTATCACCGAATCTGTGCAGGACTTTGAGGAGTGGGGAGCACGCGATTTTGGTCGCCCAGAACGTCACACAAAACGTGGCATGTTGCCGCCAAAACTTGCGCGATCTATGATCAATCTCGCAGGTGGAAATGTGGAGGATACGTTATTGGATCCATTTTGTGGTGTTGGAACGGTGTTAACCGAGGCGCTGGCGCTGGGATACAAGCACCTTATTGGAAGTGACGTGGACCCATTGGCTGCAGAGGCGACACGCGTTAACGTGGCGTGGGAGTCAGAGCGTACGGGTGTGGAGGCAGATACACGTATTTTGCAAACAAAGGCAGAGGCGATTGGAACGTTTGTGGCGCCAAAGTCTGTGAACCTGATTGTGACAGAAGTGTTTTTGGGCAAGCCGCGCACAGGGCACGAGGATCGCATCTCGCTTGAGAAGCAGTTGGATCAACTCTTGGAGATTTACACAGATAGTTTCCGTGCGTTTACATCGATTTTAACCGAGGGTGCCAAGGTGGTGATTGCACTGCCTGCCTATGTGGTGAACGGAACCGTCATTGAACCGCGTTTTGTGGAGCGAGCACAACTGTTTGGCTTTGAACTGTTGCCGTTTAAAGGTGTAGAAACAACTCGATTTGGCGCATTGCGCTACGGACGAGAGGATCAGTTGGTGTTGAGAGACATCTATCGATTTACCTTTAAACAATAGGGCGCCTTCTGGGCGTTCTTTTGTTGCGGCATGTATTTATCTCCCATCTCTCCTACCAGACCCCGCCGACTTGACAGAAAAGGCCAAAAAACGTATTCTCCCACCGACTATTACTAGTCCATAGCCTCGTTCGCGAGGTTTCCTACGACCCTTAAGCCCGTAGGACGAACATTTACTATGATGACGTACGAACTCATGTACATCATCCCGGCTACCAGCACGGAGGAAGAGGTTGGGAAGCTCAAGGATGAAGTGTCAGCACTCGTCGCAAAGCATGGAACAGAATCCTTGCGAGATGAGTCCTTTGGTAAGCGTAAACTTGCCTATCCGATTCGAGGTATTCGATACGGATACTACGTACTGGTCTGCTTTACGGCAGAGGCAAGTAACGTAGCCGCATTAGACGAAGAATTGCGTCACGATGCCCGTGTGCTCCGTCACATGATTGTAAAAGCGCTCCCAGGTGCCGAGAAGGCGGAAGTAGCTTTGCCCGAGTACGAGATTCCAGAGATGGGACGACGTCGTAAGCCGGGTACATCTAGTGATGCACCCGCACGCACGAAGAAAACAGAAGCGGAGGTAGAGAAGGCCGTTGAAGAGACAAAAGAAGTAACGGAAGAAGCCCTCGCAAAGAAGATCGACGAGATTCTCGAGTCAGACACAGAAAAACTCTAACCGTTTCCGTCTCAATTCAATAACCTCATTCTTACAACTATGATGAGCCTTAATCGCGCGCAACTCATTGGTAACCTCACACGCGATCCAGAATTGCGCACAACGCCTTCTGGTCAGTCGGTAGTGAACTTTGGTGTTGCAACCAACCGAGCCTTTACCGATCGTGAAGGAAAGAAGCAGGAGCAAACAGAATTCCATAACATTGTTGCTTGGGGAAAACTCGCGGATATTATTTCGCAGTACTTAACCAAGGGACGCAAGGTGTTTGTAGAGGGACGTTTGCAAACGCGCGAGTGGGAAGGACAAGATGGTGGAAAGCGTCGCACCACAGAGATTGTGGCAGATAGTATGATCATGTTGGGTGGTGCAGGTGGTGCGTCTACAAACCTGTCAGCTGCAGCCGGATCCACACCGTTTGACGATTCCCAAAGCGAGCCTACAAGCTCTGCGCCTTCTCCAGACCACATTGAGGAAATCCAAGTTGAAGATATCCCATTCTAATATGAACAAAATTCCAGGAAAGAGCGTGCGCAAGCCGTTCACCTGTCCCAAAGCGGACGAAATTGATTACAAGGACATTGGTCTTCTCCGACGTTTCCTTTCTAGCTACGGAAAGATCGTTCCTCGCCGTCGTTCCGGTATCTCGGCAAAGCAACAGCGTGCAATGGCCCGTGCCATCAAGCGAGCACGTATCATGGCGCTCGTCCCATTCGAGAACAAATAAGCATGACGGCCCTCAGCGGGCCGTTTGTTTTTCATGAATACAAAAGACAAAATCATTTTACGCGACAAGGTAGATAAAACGGTTCGAGCGTTTTTTGAGTCGCGTTGTTATTTGGAAGCTCAGACCCCGCGATTTGTGCCGTGTCCGGATATTGAACCGACATTGTCGCATTTTGAGTCTACGCTGGTAACGGCCACGGGCGAGATGTATAAGGGTGCCATGATCACCAGCCCGGAGTACGCACTGAAGAAGATTGTGTCGGCAGAGATTCCGCGAATATTCGAGTTTGCACGTGTCTTTAGAAATCATGAGCCCTTGGACAAGACACACAATCACGAATTTACCATGTTGGAGTGGTATCGATTGGGCGCAACACTTGCCGAGGGAATTGAGGAGACTATTCAACTCGTTGACGCAATGACGTTTGCCATTACAGGCGGACATACCATAAAACGGGATGAAAAAACGATCTCCATGAAGCCGGAAGATTGGACGATTATAGATGTAGAGGAACTCTTTAGACGTCACTGTGGGATGGAGACACTGTCGCAGGTCACGAAGCAGGATTACCAAGCGGCGTTGGATAGGTTGGACATGGACTGGCAGCCAGACGACACGATCTCAGATCTCTTTCAACGTCTTATGCTGAATCGTGTGGATCCGGTGCTGCGCGAATCGTCTGTGCCGATCATTATCCAACATTACCCGTCGCATGAGTCGACACTTGCACAGATTAATGCAGAGGGGTATGCCGAGCGGTTTGAGGCCTATATTGCCGGATTAGAACTGTGTAATGGCTATGCAGAGCTTACCGATCCGGTGGAACAGCGTCGCCGATTTGTGGAGGAACAGCGAGAACGCGAACGGTTAGGGAAAACATTGTTCCCAATCGACGAAGCTTTGTTGGAGGCGTTGAAAAAGATCGATCAGCCGCTCTTTGGAAACGGTCTCGGGTTGGATCGGTTGATTATGGTGCTGGGTGGGTATACGAGTATCGAGCAAGTGCTCTTGTTCCCGGGGATTCAACTCTTTCCTCCAAGGAATGATTGAGGCGATGATCATAAATAATTAGCATGAGTGTATGGCAAACGTATCAGAAATTGGAAAAGGATCTGTCATTCGATGGAAAGATGATTTGTGGGTAATTAACGAGTTTCAACATGTGAGCCCCGGAAAAGGGTCTGCCTTTACGCGCATTAAGCTCAAAAGTATTGCAACAGGGAAGACCGTAGAAAATACGTTTAAAGCTACCGAGCAATTGGAGTTTGTGGATGTGCAGCGTAAGACCATGCAATACCTTTATGGAGATTCCGAGGGTGTGACACTTATGGATTTAGTGTCGTACGATCAAGTTGTCGTTGGAAATGATATTTTGGGAGACGACAAAAAATACCTAATGGAAGGATTACAAATCAGTGTGTCCATGTACAACGACCAGGCGATCGCCATTCAGCTTCCAAAGAAGGTGGAATATGTGGTGGAACAGACGCAACCGGCAGTAAAAGGGGATACAGCTTCTGGAAATGTGCAAAAGGACGCAGTGATGACCAATGGATTACTTGTGCGTGTGCCAATCTTTATTAAAGAAGGAGATAAATTATTGATCAACACAGACACGTGTGAGTATTCTGAGCGCGTAAAATAGACAAAGTGATGCCCCGGCCTTGAGAGAGGTCGGGGCTAGTTTTTTTCCTCCAGAGACACGAGCCAACGATCAATTTGCTGCCAGCGCTCCGTGAGTTGGGGTCCGTAGGCGCTGGCGGAATCGGGAAGTTGCCCGTTCACGAGGGTGACGTGCGCATGATGTGTGCTGCCCACTACTCGCCAGGCGTCCAACTCCGTGTGCTGAGGCCGGGTCATACCGTGGGCTACTTGTATGCGCAGGGGAGCGTAGCCGAGAACCTCTTGCAACAGGGAACAGATGGTCCAAGATCCTCCAGGCCTAGGTTGCAGGACGCGTTGCCAGTTGGCGCTCAGTTGCATGTTCTGTTCCTGTCGCTTGGCATCGGTCGGACGTGTGCCGTCGCAGAGAATCACGTAGACGCGGTCTCGTGAAGCTTGTCCTTGCTGGTGGATGTAGTCCTGGATGGCGCCGAGCGCCTGTGTGCGGTCGCTGCGGTCGATCAAGATGATACGACCGATCTTCTGCATCGTCCGGACGATCAGCCACTTGGCCAGCCAGTGATCCGTCAGCTCGATCTTGCCCACGAGCACTACGTTCCTGGAAACGTACTTGAGCGCCGTATGGAACCCTAGAAACATCTCCATGAACGAGCCGTGATTCATCTCCACGACTTTGGACGTCTGCGTGGCGAGAGCATTCGCGTCATCTTGTACGCGGCTGGCGATCCCCATACACACGCGATAGACAGGCAGAGCGATTGATTCCAGCCACAGAAACGGCACGAGTACGAACGGGCTGTCTCGCGAGGTGTCGCGGACAAACCTCTCCCTCACAGGGACTCCTACCAAGATGACGGCGGCGTAGAACGCGGTCACGAGGACTCCTACGGTCAGGCCAACGCACATACGAACAAACGCACAAAGTAAGCGAATTGTTTTCATGTTACCTCCGTCGCGAACGTACCAATTTTAGTCACATGCGTCAAGACATATGGGTGCCTTATTGATTCAATACAAACCAAAACACGGGATGATTCCCGTGTTGGTGTGCACGACAAGGCTAGTAGCGGTTTAGGCGTCTTCGTTGCTGGTCTCCCCTGCTTCTTCCTCTGAAGGCTCTACCATGTCTTTGATCGCCTTCTCTGTGGCAATACGCACCTCCTTTAGAAGTTTTGGATTGGCGCGCAAAAAATGCCGTGCGTTTTCTCGTCCTGTTCCTAATTTCTCCTCTCCAAACTTGTAGGTGTGTCCTGATTTTCCAATAGATCCGTACTCGACTCCCAGTGTAAGCAAGTCTCCCGACACGGAAATTCCTTCGTTATACATGATGTCAAACTCGCAGGCTCTGAATGGTGGAGCAACCTTGTTTTTGACAATCTTACATCGTACGCGGTTGCCGATAATCTTCTCTCCTTGCTTAATTTGTGCCGCACGTCGAACCTCAATACGAATCGACGAATAAAACTTAAGAGCGTTTCCACCCGTTGTGGTCTCTGGGTTTCCAAACATCACGCCAATCTTCATGCGGATCTGGTTAATAAAAATCACGGTTGTTTTGGACTTGGAGACGATACTTGTGAGTTTACGTAGCGCCTGACTCATAAGTCGCGCCTGTAATCCCATGTGGTTTTGTCCCATGTCTCCCTCAATCTCGGCCTTTGGTGTAAGGGCGGCCACGGAGTCAATGACAATAACGTCCACCGCGTTGGATCTAACAAGCGTCTCTACGATCTCTAATGCCTGCTCACCCGTATCGGGCTGGGAGATGAGCATCTCGTTAATATTAACGCCGATCTTTTCTGCATAATCTGGGTCAAGCGCATGTTCTGCATCCACGAACGCAGCAATTCCTCCTTCCTTCTGCACCTCTGCCACAATGTGCTGTGCAAGCGTGGTTTTACCAGAGGATTCTGGTCCGTAAATTTCAATGATTCGACCACGAGGAACACCTCCAACGCCTAATGCTAAATCAATACTTAAACACCCTGTAGAGATTGCGTCGACCTGAGAAATTTTCGCTTCACCAAGTCGCATAATGGATCCATCGCCAAATCGTTCGCGGATTTGAGAGAGTGCCTCTTCTGCCGCTTTAAACTTAGCTTTTTGGTCCTCCTTTTTGTCTTTTTGTGCCGTTGCCATATGTTTGTTATGTGTAATGGGGAGGGTCTTTGTCGATACTTTACAGCAAAACCCCCGACCTCCCAAGGGGAGAACGGGGATAACCTCTGTGTCAAGATCGTGGTTGTGAATAAACTCCTCTACGGCGCGCGGGCGGATCCAATATCTTCTAAGAAGACAGTACGGCGGATTGTTTGGGGTTGTCCGTACTTCTTGCGGGCAATAACTTCTATGGTATTGAGCCCGCGAGTAAGAGTGAGCCGTGTCTCAAATCTTCCAGTTGGATCGGTGAGTACGGGATCGTTGTTGACGGTAATTTGTACCTCGCTGTCCGTCTGACCGGCTACGGTAAGTGACGCAATGGTTGTCTGAATATCTTGTTGAGGTGTGTCGAGCAAGAGGTTTGGAGGTGCAAGTAAATTGTGCAGTTGGAACCCGATGTAGAGAAATAAGAGTCCAATGACGCAGGCAAATCCGGCGGCCTTTGCCCATGTTCGCCATTTGCGAAGAAGACGTTTTCCGGTTCTTTGGCGCGGAATGCGGAGTTGATCAGTGACCGCCGAGCAACTCCCACACTCCTCCTCGTAGCGCGCAAGAAAATAGGTAGCGTCGCCATGGATCGCAAGGACGAAAAGCTTTAAGAAGTGTTTTGCGTAGAGAGGGTCGGGTAACAGGTGATAGGCATCCGCCTCAAATGCCTCCAAATATTTACGTTGAATCTGTGTTTGTGCGGCAACGACGTCCAAAGAGATTCCTTGTTTTTTTCTCAAGGATTTGAGAGCTGCACCCGTTGAGGCGGTCGATAATTGTCGGATCAAAAAGGCCATATATTGTTTCGTTAAGAAACAATCTTAGCGATCATCCTCATCCTCGTCTTCCTCCTCAAACGCATCGTCTTCATCGGAATCTTCTTTATCTTCATCCTCATCTTCAAACCGTTCATTTCCACCCAAATATTCGTCGTCTGTGTCGGAATCCTCATCGGATTCTTCTGTATCTTGATCATCCATAAACACGCCGTGCGGCTCCTCTTCCGTGTTCGCGTCACCTCCATATAATTCATCGACAGAACTGATAAGCACTTCACGTGGCTTGGACCCTTCTTGCCCGCTGATTGCCCCGCGATCCTCTAAAATATCCATAATGCGTGCGGCACGAGAATATCCAATCTTGAGTCGTCGTTGCAACAAAGATGTGGATGCTTTGCCGGATGCAATTACCACCTCTAGTGCATCCTCGAGCAATGGATCATTATCCTCTCCATCCAAGACTGTCTGGCCGTTTTTATGATCTTCCGTAATATCGTAGTTATAATCTGGTACGGATTCATCTTTCAGCGCTTTAACAACCGCCTTAATTTCCTTGTCGGACAAGAAAGCGCCCTGCATACGTCGAGCTTTAGACAAACTTGGACTCATAAAGAGCATATCTCCGCGTCCAAGCAGCTTCTCTGCTCCGGCATAATCTAAGATCGTGCGTGAGTCTGTTTGCGAGGCCACGGCAAAGGCGATACGCGTTGGAATGTTGGCCTTAATGGTCCCCGTGATCACATCAACGGATGGTCGCTGGGTTGCAAGAACAAGATGAATTCCAACGGCACGTGCCATTTGCGCGATTCGCACAATCAACGCCTCCACATCTCGGGACGCCTGCGCCATGAGGTCCGCTAACTCGTCAATCACAAACACGATGTAGGGCATCTGCTCGTCATGTTTTTTGTTGTAGTCGGCGATGTTGCGCATACCGGCGAGGGACAAGACGTCTAATCGACGTTCCATCTCGCGCACGGTCCACTTAAGCGCATTAATTGCGTCTTCCGATTTTATGATCGGTGGCACGAGCAAATGTGGGATGCCCGTGTAGGCAGGTAACTCCACACGCTTTGGGTCCACCATAATAAACTTAAGCGTGTCCGGTCCGTGTTGATAGAGCAAACTCACAATAATATTATTCAAACACACAGACTTTCCAGACCCTGTCGCACCCGCCACGAGTAAGTGAGGGGCCTTCTCCAATCCTGCCACCCAGGCTTTTCCGGTAACGTCCTTTCCGAGCGCAAACGTGAGGTCCGTGTCAGCTTTTCTAAATGCCTCCGAGTCAATGAGACTGCGAAGAGAAACGGGAGCAATGGTTTTATTTGGTACTTCGATTCCAACGAGTGAGCGCCCAGGGATCGGCGCTTCAATTCTAATAGGATGTGCTGCAAGTGCAAGCGCTAGGTCATTTTGAAGCGCAACGATGCGGGCGATTTTAATCCCGTGTGCGGGTCGTAATGCATATTGTGTAATGGTCGGACCAATAGCCACATCCACCACCTCTACCTCAATGCCAAAATCGGCAAAGGTCTTCTCCATGATTTCCGTATTCTTCTTAATGTTTCCAGAATCTGGCTTCTTGGTGCGGTCCTCTAATAAATCAAGGGGGAGCTCCGTACGTTTTATGCGCTTTGTTATAAGCACGGTCTCTTCTGCGCCCTTTTGTGCGCGTGCAACAAGTGCTTTGAGACGCCCTCCTTTCTTGACAGGGGCGTCGTCCTCCAACTCTTCCTCATTGTCTTCTGCCTCCTCCAATTCTTCTTCGACGAATTCCTCAAACGGCTCCTCTTCTTCGTCCTCTTCCTCTCCCTCCTCATCTTCCCGACGGAAGCTTGCAAACAAGAGGGCAAGATCTTCCCAGGACGCATGCAACATGAGCACGAGACCACCGGCAAGGAATGCGCACGCCACCACAAAAGTTCCCCAGAATCCAACGGCCATCGTGCCGAGTTGCTGTACAACGAGTCCTAGGTATCCGCCACTTGCGGCGAGCACTTTGTCACTAATCTCTGCATGGTTGAGGGTAAAAAGATCAATAATGCCGGTAAGCCCGAGGAAAAAAACAATACCACCCACATAAGTCCACGAGGTGACACGCTCGCTATTTGGCATAATCAAACCAAAGGCAAAAAGAACAAGTGCCAACGCTGCTACGAGCCGCGTCCATCCAAACAAAAGTGCCATGGCCTGGTCAATGTATCCGCCTGCAAGACCCGCAAGTTGGAAGGCGGATAAGATCATAATCACGCCGGTTGTAAGGAGCACAATAAACATGAGGCCACGCTTTGTTCCGTTGGATAACTGGCTAAGGAATCCTCCACGTGATTTTGATGAGCGTTTTCGGCGTCGTTTTGCCATAGACAATAAGAGAAAGAGAGGTGATGGGGTAAATGAAGATCCTCGTAATGTGCGTATTCTAGCAAAATTTTGCGCGAGCAGAAAGTGTGTCAACAACTATCTATAATACTTCTACGATCAAATTACTTCGCCAGGCACCCTTATCTTCAAACACATGCGTTTTGAGAAGATTCGCGCTGTGGCTCCGTCTTTCAAAACACACGTGTTCTCGGGTTGCGACAGGGCTGGATTTGATCTGATCAGATCGTCTGTAGAATCTTGCTAAATAAATAGGATGACTTCGCGGAACTCGCAATGACAACCAACACAAAACGAAGCCCCCTCACTGCAGTGCAGGAGGGGGCCGGTCGTAGTCTGATCTGACTCAACCCAGGACGGGGAGCCTGTTCTCTCGCACGTGATCAGGATCGTGCGGAGGTTGGGAGCGGCTGGGGGCTCAGGCCTCGTTGTTGGGCTTGGGCTTCTTGCCCTTGCCCTTCTTCTTGGCGGCGGGCTCGTTGGACGAGCCCGCCGACTTCTTGGTCCCCCCGATCATGGCGTTGGCCATGATCCCGAACTCCTCGGGCGACTTGTGCTCCCAGGACTCGATCAGGCGGTCGGTGACCGACATTGGAGTCCGTGCTCGGAGCCGGCGGGTGGTCTTCTTGGACCCCCCGCCCTTCTTCTTCTTGCCCCCGCCGAGCGCCTTCCTGGCATCGGCGTCGGAGCGCTCCTCCTTGAGCTTGCGGGAGCTCAGGGAGACGCTCCCCTTGCTCTTGCGAGGTGAGGCGGGCTCGAGCTTGATGCTCTTGTCCGCCACGAACGAGACCGTGGCGGAGAACCGCGTCACGATCTCCCACCTCTGCCACACTTCCCAGTCGGTGGGGAGGATGGAGAGGTCCTCCAGGAGGGCGTAGCCCACCCAGGGGCGGAGGGGGACGTAGCCCATTTCCTCCACCAGTTGGGCGGGATCACTCCCACCACGGGGGGCGTAGACCAGGAAGTGGAAGGCGCCCCCCTTCTGCTGGGGGATCTCCTGCCCGCTGATCGGGCAGGTGCCGTCCTGCTTCAGGATCCGGTCCACCCGGTAGGCCCCCTCGGGGGTCTGCCGGGTGTTGAAGGGGATCAACTTGACCCCGTTCACGGACCGGTTGGCCCAGTTGATGTCCTGGAGCACCTTGGCCTGTTCTTCCTTGCGGCCCTCGTCCGTGAGCTCCGCGGCGACGGCGACCACCGTCGTCTTGTCGTAGTCGGTGGCGTCCAGGCAGAAGGCCCAGTCGCCGATGAGGGCAATGTGGCCCCAAGCCACCTTGCGGCCCTCGAGGGATTCCTTTCCCTCGAACTTGTCGTGGAGCCTGTCCCAGTCCACGCCCCCGTTGGGGTGGCGGGCGATCTTCCGCCCGCCCTTGACCACGGCGCCGCCCGAGAGGCGGCGGCGAAGCTCATTCTTGAGCTTCGTGTAGCGGGCGACGCCCACCAGCTCGTTCCTGAGCCGGTCGGTGACGGCCGAGGCCACTGGCGCCCACAAGGGGAGGATCCAGACCTTCCCCTTGGGGTTCCGGTTGATCAAGATCCGATCGTAGTGCACGGCATGGGGGCCGTGCAGGACCATCGCGTCCACCATCCCCCGGAGGGGGTGGTTGGAGTTGAGCGCCCGGAGGGCGTTCAGGATGGCGCGGCCGTCCATGACGACCGAGTTCTCGATGGTCTCGATCCCCTCGGCCACCACGCGGGTGGCAAAGGGGCCGGACTTGACGTAGGCCTCCTCCAGGAAGATGCCGGCCATGTGGCCGCCCTCCTTGAGGAACTCCTTGGCCAGCGCCACGAGGGCGACGACCAGTCCGGGGATGATCGCGGCCCGGGCCGCGAGGTTGGCCGCGTGTGCGGCGGCCTTCTTCTCCCGTTCCAAGCGGGCCTCGTCCTCGACGATGTCCGCCACCTGGGCGGAGCCCGTCTTGATCTCGATCTTGGCCGCCGGGGGCGCGGTCGCGGTCTGGACCACCTCGGCCTTGGGTGCCGGGACGGGGACGGAGGCGTCCACCGCCAGCCGCCCCGAGGGGACGGCGACGGATCCGCCGAAGATGTCCGCCACCTGGGCGGTCACCCTCGGCTCCTTGGCCGCCGGGCGCGCGGTCTGGACCACCTCGGCCTTGGGAGCCGGGGCGGCCGTGCTCACGGGCGCGGTCTTGGTGATGAACCCCAGGCCGGACTCTGTCCGGACTACCTCGATCCCCGAGGGGAGCGCGAGGCGCGTTCCGATCTCGGCGACCTCCAGCAACCCGAGGGTCCGGATGTCCCCGAACGAGAGCCCGGTGGGCATCTCCTCGCTGACCTCCTCGTTGTCCGCCAGGCGCAGGCGGATCGGCATGGTCTTGCTCATCTCCCTCTCCTCTTCCACGGCATTGCCGCAAAACGTGCCGTACACGCGGCGACGTATCAAAAAAGCCAACTTCCCCACCACGGGGTTGCAGGCTAAATATGGAAAGAACGCTCGTTCTCCCACCTCAACACAGAAAATCGCCAAAAACGACAGGTTTCTGGGGTGAAGCGGGAAACGCCTGCTGTATCACAGCAGATTGAAGGGGATGAATGTAGGTTTACCAAGGTAATCTACATTCGCGAGGCATCTGTTCGGAGAGAGTGAGTGAGACCCAGTTTCACCGATAGATGACTCAAGAACACTGTCGCCATGCTAAACGAATCTAGCCGGTTTCCAACGCTCCTCTTCCTCCTTCAATCTAATGTTATACAGGTTTTAATGAACGGCCGAATGTACCAGAAAAAGCAGATTTTGTCAAGGTATAGTTATTCGCCTAGTATTAGCTAAATATTGATTGTTCTTGACAGAATACTTGCTCATGTTTGACAAATGTGTCTTTTCGCTATAGTATTGCAACGCTCTTGACGGATCTGTCTTGGTCTGCTGATCCGAGCGGACTCAGGTCAAAACTCACTAAATCCTAACCCCCATTCAGTGAGTTTCATCCCCATGCTAAACGCTCTATCCGCTTTCGTGGCGAAACGGATATTCAGCGTCGCTGCACCAATATTAGGCAAGTAACAGCTGTTTTCCCTTGTTGAAAACAGGTTTTTTGTTGTTCTGTCCACCTTTTGGTGGATGGACATGCGTAGAGCGTAGGGTGCCACCGGTAACTCATAACTTAAAGCCCGGTATGATTTTTAAACGTCTTCCTATTCAGGAAGCAGATCGTCGTGTATTCGGAGCGGCTCCAGATGCCATGGAATTGCCATTTTTGGCAAGTATCCAGCGCGATTCTTACGAGTGGTTCCTGACCGACGGTATTGCGGAACTATTTAAAGAGATTAACCCCGTCACGGACTTTATTGGCCGAGACCTGGAGTTGACTCTCTTGGATCATTATCTCGACGAACCAAAATTCGACGAGGTTACCTCAAAAGAGAAAAACGTAACGTACGAGGCTCCTTTGCGTGTGCGTGCGGTGCTTAAAAACCTTCGTACAAACGAGGAAAAGGAGCAGGAGATTTATTTGGGTGACCTTCCTGTTATGACAGGTCGTGGAACCTTTATTGTTAATGGTATTGAGCGCGTAATCGTTTCACAACTCGTGCGATCAAGTGGGGTCTTCTTTACCTCCAACGCAATTCGCGGACGTCGCTACTACGGTGCAAAGATTATTCCAAACCGTGGTGCTTGGCTCGAGTTCGAGACAGATGCAAACAACGTGATTTGGGTAAAAATCGACAGAAAGCGTAAGGTGGCTGCCACGGCCCTCTTGCGTGCTTTTGGAATGGAAGATGATGCGACGATTCTCAAAGCGTTTGAGGCCGTAAACACGCATCCAATGGCGGACTACATCGAAGCAACCATTAGTAAGGATGCTTCCAAAAACGGGGATGAGGGGTTAAAGGAGGTATACAAGCGTATTCGACCGGGAGACTTGGCAACCGTGGACAATGCCCGTCAGTTGATCCATTCCATGTTCTTCAACTTTGATCGTTACGACTTTGACAAGGTGGGACGTTACAAGTTTAACGTACGTTTTGGAAAGTCGACTGCCAAGGAAGACGTCGCGCCAGAATCAAAACGTATTTTGTCGTTGAATGACTTATTGGAAGTATTGAGCGAGATTATTCGTCTTAACATTACGCAAGATCCACCAGATGACGTGGACCATCTTGGAAACCGTCGTGTGCGTGCTGTGGGAGAGTTGGTGCAAGGACGATTCCGTATCGGTCTTGCGCGCATGGAGCGTATTGTAAAAGATCGCATGTCCACACATGACATTGATACATTGACTCCTGCTCGGTTGATTAACGCACGCCCTGTGATTGGTGCGGTTCGTGAGTTCTTTATGAGCTCGCAGTTGTCTCAGTTCCTAGATCAGGCAAACCCATTGGCGGAGTTGGAGCATAAGCGACGCTTGAGTGCCATGGGACCAGGTGGACTCACGCGTGAGCGTGCTGGATTTGAAGTTCGTGACGTGCATCCTACGCACTACGGACGTATTTGCCCAATTCACACACCTGAGGGTCCTAACATTGGACTTGTGGGTCACTTGGCAAGCTATGCGCGTATCAACGAGTATGGATTTATTGAAACGCCTTATCGAAAAGTTGTCCAAGACAGTAAGGGTGCACGTGTTACAGATGAGATTGAATATTTGAACGCCTTTTCTGAAGAAAAGACGGCAACAACCATCGCGACCACCAAGATGACGGAGGATGGTTACATTATTAAAGACTACGTAGAGGGTCGAGAAGGTGGAGAGCCTCGATTGATTGCACGCGAGCGTGTGCAGCACATGGACGTCTCTTCCAAGCAGATTATTTCTGTTGGAACAGCGTTGATTCCTTTCCTCGAGCACGACGATGCAACGCGTGCCTTGATGGGAACGAACATGATGCGTCAGGCTGTGCCTACCGTGCGACCAGAAGCCCCTATTATTGGAACGGGCGTAGAGGCGCGAGCCGCACTAGACTCTGGTCACGTGGTTCGTGCAACAGCGTCGGGTGTTGTTACAGAAGTAAGTGGCTCGCATGTCGTTGTAAAGGGAGATGAAGGGGACACGCGCTACCGCCTTGCAAAGTTTGACCGTTCCAACCACTCGTCTGGCATGAACCAGCGTCCGATTGTGAACGTGGGAGACAAGGTTGCAACAGGTGCGCCGCTAGCAGATGGTGCTTCAACCAAGAACGCGGAGTTGGCATTGGGTCAAAACCTCCTTGTGGCCTTTATGGCATGGGATGGATATAACTTTGACGACGCCGTGATTGTGTCGAGTCGATTAGTAAAAGATGACACGCTTTCCTCGCTCTATTTGTCACGCCACACGTTAGAATTGCGCGACACCAAGTTGGGACCAGAAGTGCTTACGGCCGACATTCCGAATGTGAGTGAAGAAAAGATTAAAAACTTGGATAGCGAAGGCATTATTCGCGTCGGAGCAGAGGTAAGTTCTGGAGACATTCTTGTTGGAAAGATTACGCCAAAGGGAGAAACGGAATTATCCGCAGAAGAAAAATTGCTCCGTGCGATCTTTGGAGAGAAGGCGCGTGATGTGCGAGACACCTCACTCTACCTAGACCACGGTGCCCATGGAAAAGTGATCGACGTTAAAATCTTCACACGTGAAGATGGAGATAAGTTGGCACCAGGGGTGATCCGATCCGTTGAGGTGACGATTGCAAACTTGCGAAAGATTCAGGTTGGAGACAAGGTGGCTGGACGTCATGGAAACAAGGGAGTTATTTCCCGCGTGGTTCCACAAGAGGACATGCCATTCTTGCCAGATGGAACACCGGTGGATGTGATTTTGACCCCGTTGGGAGTTGTGTCTCGTATGAACTTGGGTCAGATTTTGGAAGTTCACTTGTCGCTTGCGGCAAATGCACACGGTTACCAAGTGGCGACGTTGCCAATGAACGGCGTAAAAGAGCACGAGATTCGATCCGAGCTCGAGCGCGCAGGATTTAACGAAAACGGACAGCAGACGCTCTACGACGGACGAACAGGTGTGGCATTTGAGCACCAGGTGACGGTTGGATATATGTATATGCTTAAACTCGGACATATGATCGAGGACAAGATGCACCAGCGGTCCATTGGTCCGTACTCGCTTATTACACAGCAACCGCTTGGAGGAAAGGCCCAGCATGGAGGTCAACGATTTGGAGAAATGGAAGTTTGGGCATTGGAGGCCTATGGAGCCGCACATACGTTACAAGAGATTCTCACTATCAAGTCCGATGACGTTCCGGGGCGATCAAAAGCGTATGAGTCTATTATCAAGGGAGATAGTGTTAAAAAGGTCAACATCCCAGAGTCGTTCAACGTGTTAACACGCGAGTTAAAGGGATTGGGATTGGACGTGGAACTCCTGCGAGACGGTACTAAGATTCTTGAGCCGCACGAGCGTGATCAAAACGATCATGATCGTGACCGAGCCTAACCCCCATCACTATGGCGATGTTTAGAGAAACATTGAAGGCGACGGACTTTGATTCGATCCGATTACGCGTGGCGAGTCCAGAGGTCATTCGTGAATGGTCCTATGGTGAGGTAACAAAGCCGGAAACCATCAACTACCGCACACAAAAACCAGAAAAAATGGGATTGTTTGCGGAAGAAATTTTTGGACCTTCTAAGGACTGGGAATGTTATTGTGGAAAGTACAAGAAAATACGATACAAAGGAATTGTTTGCGACAAGTGTGGCGTAGAGGTGACCTATGCATTAGTGCGACGTGAGCGTATGGGTCACATTGAGCTTGCTGTTCCTGTATCACACATCTGGTTCTTGCGTGGCGTGCCTTCCAAGATTGGAACGATTCTTGATTTGTCCGTTCAGCAATTAGAGAAAGTGATTTACTTTGCGCAGTTTGTGATTACCGACGTGGATGAGAACGCGCGCACCATGGCCTTGGAGGAATTACAGGCAGAGTACAAGAACAAGCGCAAGATGATCGAAGGAGAGTACAAGCGCGATTTAGATCGTGCGAAGACCAACCTCGAGGGAACACCAGATAAGCTAAAATTAGAGGATGCGCGGTTGCTTGAAATTCGCGACCACAAGTTGGAAGAACTGGAAGGAGACTTTGTGATCGTGGACAAGGAGCTGAAGGACATGCGTCCCATGCAGTTGATTGGTGAGACCACCTACCAAGATTGGTCCATTCGCTATGGTCACATTTTTGAAGCGTCTATTGGTGCAGAAGCAATCCGAAGCTTGTTGCAACGCATGAACCTCACTGAGACGATCGCGTTGTTAGAACAGGAAGGGAAAGAGGCTGGAAAAGCAAAATCGGATCGTATTATTCGTCGAGTAAAGCTTTTAAAAGCATTGGAGATTAACCATATCCGCCCAGAGTGGACCGTCATGACGGCTGTTCCTGTGATTCCGCCAGATTTGCGCCCAATGGTGCCGCTGGATGGCGGGCGATTTGCAACGTCGGATCTCAACGACTTGTATCGACGTGTGATTAACCGTAACAACCGTTTGCGACGATTGCAGGGATTGAACGCGCCAGAGGTGATTCAACGTAATGAGAAGCGCATGTTGCAGGAGGCGGTAGATGCCTTGTTGGACAATAGTGCGCGTCACAGTAAGACAGTAATTGCCGCAACAGGACGTAAGCGTCAGCTTAAGTCGCTCTCAGATAACCTTAAAGGAAAGCAAGGTCGCTTCCGACAGAACTTACTTGGAAAGCGTATCGACTACTCGGGACGTTCCGTGATTGTTGTAGGGCCACATCTTAACTTGGGAGAGTGTGGAATTCCAAAGCGTATGGCATTGGAGTTGTTTCGACCGTTTGTAATCTCCAAGTTGATTCAACGCGAGTACGTCTATAACATTCGTAGTGCAAACCGCTTTATTGAAGCGGATCGATTGGAAGTTTGGGATATTTTGGAAGAGATCATTCGTGATTCCTATGTGTTGTTGAACCGTGCTCCGACGCTTCACCGTTTGGGAATTCAAGCCTTTCGACCTAAGTTGATTGAGGGAAAGGCGATTCAGGTGCATCCATTAGTGTGTGACGCGTTTAACGCCGACTTTGATGGAGACCAAATGGCCGTGCACGTGCCACTTACAAAACAAGCACGTATGGAGGCCAAGCATTTGATGCTTGCATCAAGTAACTTGCTTAAGCCGTCTGCGGGAGAACCGATTACGCGTCCTGGAAAAGACATTGCTTGGGGATGTTTCTACCTCACCATGATTTTGGACGAGGAACAGAAGCCGGAAGGCGAGCGTAAAGAATTTGCCACGCCACGAGATGCGTTCTACGCGCAGCAAGCAGGAAAAATTGGCATGCGTGAGTTGGTGACCATGGTGGTTCCAGGATACGGGCGTATGGAGACAACCGTTGGACGGTGGTTGGTGAACCAGTACATCCCAGAGGTCATTGGTTATCGCAATGAGACGCTTGGCAAGAAGCAATTGTCCGCAATTGTCCGTACGGTTTTGGAGAAAGAAGGAAAGCCTCGAACCGTAACGTTGCTTGATGGTCTTAAGAACCTCGGATTTAAGTATTCAACACTCTCCGGATTTAGCTGGGGAATGGGAGAATTGCCAGCGATTCCAGAAAAGCCAGAGATCCTTAAGGAAGGAGAGCGAAAGGCATTGGAGGTGGACGAGCATTTCGCACAAGGACTACTTACACACTCTGAGCGACACAGCGCGATCGTAAAGATTTGGACGGACGTAAAGGATCAGATTGAGATTTTGTCACGCGACGTGCTTCCAAAGCGCGGATCGGCGTACACAATGATCGAATCTGGTGCCCGTGGAAGTTTGGGACAGTTGACGCAGATGATCGGTATGAAGGGATTGGTGTCGTCGGCGTCTGGAGAAACCTTGGAGCTACCTGTCAAAGGATCTTTTAAAGAGGGATTGGATGTAATGGAGTTCTTTATCTCCTCTCATGGTGTGCGAAAGGGACTTACGGACACGGCGCTTAAAACGGCAAACGCCGGATACCTCACACGTCGATTGGTGGATGTGGCGCAAGACGTGGTTGTGGTGACGGACGATTGTGGAGATACAGAAGGTGTCGTGCTCACCAAAGAAGAATCAGATGAGATTGGAGAGCCACTTACGGTGCGTATTCTCGGTCGTTACGCATTGTCTGATATCAAGAAGCCGGGAACACGTAAAGTGGTAATCAAGGCTGGTGAGTTGGTGGTAGAGGATCATATCCGTGAGATCGAAGAGGCAGAGGCCGAGTTACAAGAGGCACATGTGCGATCCGTGGTGAGTTGTCAGCGACGTCGTGGATTGTGTATCAAATGTTATGGATATGACCTTGCACACAACAAGGTCGTGAAGATGGGAACAGCGGTTGGCATTATTGCCGCGCAGTCCATTGGAGAGCCTGGAACACAGTTGACGATGCGTACCTTCCACATGGGAGGAGTTGCCGGTAAGGACATTACGCAAGGTTTGCCACGTGTGGAGGAGTTGTTTGAGGCACGAACGCCAAAGCATCGCGCGCTTATGACAGAGGTTCCAGGAACCGTGGAGATTGTGACCACAAAGCGTGAGGTTCTGGAATCCAAGACGGGTCAAAAGATTGTAGATACGCGACCGGGACAAAAGATCATTATGATTCATCACGCGATGATGGACGTAAAGATTTACAAGTGTGGTCGTGGTGGAAAGGTAAAAGTTAAGGATGGCGACACGGTAAAGGCGGGAGACGTGGTTTGTGAGAAGCCAAACGGTGAGCAGCACGTTTCTGAGGTTGATGGAGTTGTGAAGATCGAAAAAACGCATGTGCACGTGATGTTTGAATCACAGCAGTCGCGTGAGTACTTGGTCCCAGCTGGATTTACCGTGCTCGTGAAGGATGGAGATGAAGTAGAAGCGGGTGACGAGTTGACCGAGGGTCACTTGGACCTCCAGTTGCTCTATGCAACCAAGGGACGTAACGCCGTTGAGCGCTATGTGTCTAAGGAAATTCAATTCATCTACGCGTCACAGGGACAGAAGCTCAACAACAAGCACATTGAGGTGATTGTGCGACAAATGTTCTCGCGTGTGCGTGTGGCAGATCCTGGGGACACCGATTTGTTGCCAGGCGAGATCTATGAGCGTTCTACGTGGTTGATTGCAAACGATCAGCTCAAGAAGAATCAGAAGCAAGCGACGGTTGAGGAGATGTTCCAAGGAATCACCAAGGTCTCGCTTTCTACGGACTCATGGCTGTCTGCTGCATCGTTCCAAGAAACATCACGCGTGTTGATTAACGCCGCCGTTACCGGAAAGGTGGACGAGTTGCGTGGACTTAAGGAGAACGTGATTATTGGAAAACTCATCCCAGCAGGTACAGGCATGCTGCCACTTGAGGAAGATCCAGACTTCATGGAAGATCCTGAGTTGTATGAGGTTGTGACACCGGAGCCTCGTGCGGGAGACGTGATCGCCGTTGCCGATGAGATCATGGAGGCCACAACCAAGACGATTGGTGAGTTACCGGAAGGTGAGGTTTCTGATGTAGAAGACGTCGTAGAAAAGGACGTCGAAGAGATTGAGGAAGATACAGAGGACGACGAGGAGCCAACAGAAGAGGTACTTGCGTCCGTGGACGAGGAATAAAACAAAGAAGCGCTTCGGCGCTTCTTTGTTTTGTGCAAAAGACCACGTCGCTCCCGGTTGATCTCAAAGTTTGATACAATGAAACCATTATGGAATCATTTACACCCCCAACATCAGCATCGCATGGCGCACCGTGGTACTTGGTGATTATTCTCATTGTGCTTGCGCTTAGTGCGACGGGTGCGGCCATCTGGTTTGGTGTTCACCAATCGGATTCCTCAGATGTCGTTGTCACATCCTCGAATCCGCGATCGGAAGAATCAGATGCAACAAACGAGGTCGCATCGGATATCGTGGAAGAAGGGTCTACGGAATCCGACAGTACACTCCCTGGATTGGGAGAGTTGTCGGCAACAGGGCTTGATATTACGTATGATGTTGACGCACAGACGGGTCAGGGATATAAAACGGCGATGCAAAAGCTTGTGGCTGGCATGTTCGAACAGGCGCGAACGTGTGAAACATCTTCTGTCTCATCTTACGGTCTACCGTTTACAATAGCGGATGTTGCACAAAACAACTATGTGCCTAGAATCAATGATGCGGTCTTCACACAAAAAATCGTAAAAACGGCTAACAACCTGAACGGTAATCAGATTCAACTTTGTAAGTTTGGTACGGAGGTTTATGCCTTTGTCAAAAACGGAGAAGGATATGGCCATCCGATGATGTGGAACGGAAATATATTTATTCGTTATCAACCGCTCAGTGGTGTTATGGAGGATGGGTACTTTTTAGGTGACTTCCTTCCTCATCAAACCGTCGTGGGAACAAGTCGTGGAGACATGAGAAATGTTTGGTGGAGCTACTACATCCTGGATAGTGCTACACAGGCAACGGATATGGTAGAGACGTGTGTAGACTCACCGGCGACGGATACGTCCGGCAACGAGATTATCGGTAAACGACACATGTCGTGCGAACGCGTTTGGAATCAGTAAGAGTAAACCCCGCGCCTTGTGCGTGGGGTTTTTGGTTGGAGTGACAGAATAGCCGCAGATTGGTAGGATACAACCACTATGAAAGCATTTTCCAACAATATTGTGTATGTGGATACAGAGTTTACGGACCTCAACCCCTACACAGGTGAGATTTTATCGGTGGGCATGGTTAAGCCAAATGGGGAGGAATTCTATGTGGAGATTGCCTATGAGGGAGAGATACATCCGTGGGTTCGCACCAATATTTTACCAACGCTCACGGGAGAGAATATCTCGCGCGACGAGGCAAAAAAGAAGATTGCAGATTTTTTGGGAGCAGGGAAACCACACATGGTAGCATTCGTCCCGCAGTACGATATGGTGTACATGGTCAAGCTTTTTGGAACAGAGTCACTTCCCTTTCATTGGATGCCGATCGATTTTGCCTCCATGCTCTTTGGCGATGGGCAAGACCCGGGTCAAATGCGATCCGAGCGCCGCGGCGTGTTGATGCATTATTTGGGATTAGACGGTAACGACTACCCAGAACATCACGCGCTCAGTGACGCACGCGCGCTCAAAGATGTTTGGGCAGCCATGGTGCAGTAACATTTCTATTCATTGTTAACTCCTCGCTATGTCTGGACATAACAAGTGGTCCAAAATCAAGAATAAAAAGGGGGCAGCCGACGCAAAACGTGCGGGTGCGTTTACAAAAATTGCAAAAGCGATCGCGGTGGCCGCGCGTGAAGGTGGGGGAGACATGAGCATGAATTTTAAGCTGCGCATTGCGGTCGACTCAGCCAAGGCGGCCAACATGCCAAACGACAATATTGATCGCGCGATTAAGCGTGGAACTGGTGAGGGTGAAGGCAACGTGATGGTGGAGGGATTGTATGAAGCGTACGGCCCAAAGGGTGTCGCGTTTGTCATTTCGACGTTATCGGATAATAAGAATCGAACTGTGGCAGAGGTTCAAACGGCGCTTAAGAAGTCGGGAGCTACGCCCGCAGAACAGGGGAGCGTGTTGTTTAATTTTGATCGAAAAGTCGTGGTGGTTGTAGCTCGTAACGCCGAGGTTGTCTCACCCGAGGACATGGAGATTGCGTTGATTGAGGCGGGCGCAGAAGATATTGAAGAAAGTGATGAAGGGTGGATTGTTACGGGTGCGATCGATACGTTTAAAGCGTTGATCGATGCGTTAGAAGCTATGAACATTAAGCCAGAAGAGGCGAGTTTGCAGTACGTGTCCAAAATGCCCATGGAGGTAGATGAGGAAGCACATGAAAAAGTGGAGAAGATCACCGACGCGTTGGAGGATTTGGATGATGTGCAGGAGGTGTTTACGAATATCAAGTAGGGTGTTGGCCAATAGAATGAACACAACACCTAAAGTTACGCTCGGGATTGATCCAGGATACGACCGCATGGGGTATGCGGTTATTGTTGGTGATGTGGGACAGGAAACGTTGTTGGATGTGGGGTGTATTCAAACGGAGAAGACGGACACGCATGCAAAGCGATTGAGTGTGATTGCAAGGGAGGTTCGCGGGTTGTTTGATACACATCACCCCACGCGCTTGGCGATTGAGACATTGTTTTTTTCTAATAATCAGACCACGGCTCTGGCGGTGGCCGAGGCACGCGGCGTGGTGTTGGCAATCGCCGGTGCGTTTACAGTAGAGGTGATTGAGTTGGGACCTGGGCAAGTTAAACAGTCCGTCACAGGCAATGGAGCAGCAGACAAGCAGCAGGTTCAGGAAATGATAAAGCGAATTTTGCACCTAAAGGAGATTCCAAAACCAGATGACGCTGCCGATGCTGCAGCTATTGCCTGGGCTGGGTTGGTTGGGTAGTGATTGTTAAAAATGGCGCCGTTTTAGGCGTTTTTTTATTGTTTTATACGCGAACTATTGACAAAATGGTATTTTAGGGTATAAAGGTTAGGTCGAACGGAAGGAGGACAGTATGAATCTATGTATGTAGGCAGCGGAAGCTCTCTCCGCAAACGCCTACACCCCCCCACTCGACATCTTCGACCACACCTTCCGCGCACGGCTCGCGCCGCGCTGAAGGTGAAAGAACTACCGACCTTGGACAAAGAGGATCATTTGAGGTGAGAAAGCACCTGCGGTAGTTAGTCCACACGGGGTACGTTGGTTGGTCAGCCACGTACGGAGAGACCTGTGGAGCGCGCGACTTTTGTATGAAACGCGCTTAGGGTATTGCAGACGCTAGGTGACCATCGGAAAGGGCGTGCGAGGTCCTGGTTACTCAAGCGGGTAGGGTGTAAAAAGCCCAAATCTATGTCAACGTACGTGAACGGCGGCCATCCGAGGCTGCCGTTTCACTTTTTTATGAGGGATTGGCAAAATGGCTCTCTACGATGAGTTACCTCATAAGAACAATGAATAGTAAGGCCAACTGGATCAACTCTTGCAAAAAAATGACCTATTTGTTATAGTTGCCTACGAAAAAGAACATGCGGGTATAGTATAGTGGCTTATTATGCGAGCCCTGCCTGCCGGCAGGCAGGCTTCCAAGCTTGAGATGAGGGTTCGGGGATTTACATCTACGAAAACAAAATCCGAGCTATGATAACTGTCTATGCGCTGGTGAGTGAATTTGATGGGACTCTGTACATAGGAATGTGTAAAGATCTTGATCGACGATTAAGTGAGCACAATTCCGGAAGAAATCGATCAACAAAACACAAACGGCCGTTCCGTGTTATTCTAACGGAAACTCATCCTGACTTTATAGTAGGTCGCATTCGAGAAAAGTGGCTGAAGTCGGGAGAGGGAAGAAGGTACATTAAACAATATGCGGGTATAGTATAGTGGCTTATTATGCGAGCCTTCCAAGCTTGAGATGAGGGTTCGATTCCCTCTACCCGCTCCAACGAAAGGCACCCCGAAAGGGGTGTTTTTCGTTGCAGGGTGGGAGAGCATATGCCATTAGTCTTTGTGCAACACGTTGGATTTAAACACACGTACGATTGTTGATTCTCTTAGGAATTTTTCCTCTCCGAGCTCGATAAGTCTGCGTACAAGATCAATATTAGACACACCCGACATCTTCCAGTTGTGATGGTAGAGACTCCCGGGGAGCGTGTTCACCTCGTTAACGAATATGTGCTCTCGCTTTGAGTTAATAAGGAAGTCAACGCGTGCGGTGCCCGTGCATCCTAGAACGCGATAGACTTGTTTTCCCAGCTCTTCTACTTTGTGTGCAAGATCTGATGATATTTTTGCAGGGACTTCACTATAAGCGCTGTTACCTCCCGATCCTTTTTTCCCGCCAGACAGATATTTGTCTTCAAAGTTAAAAAACTCTGTCTTGTTCAAAGGTCGCTCAATGCTGGCAACCTGGGGCTGGTCATTCCCCATGATTGGAAGCGTGACCTCAATGAGATTGTCTACACTCTCCTCAACCAGCACTTTGTCGTCATAATGAAATGCGACTTCAATAGCGCGTTTGAGTTCTGTTTGATTCTTTACTTTTGTAATAGCAATAGATGAGCCAAGGTGTACCGGCTTTACAAACAGTGGCCACGTTAGTCCGGCGGTCTTCTTGATGCAAACGTCCATATCGGATAGCCATTCTTGTTTGGTAAACCAAACATACGGCACAACTGGGATGCCTTCTGCTTCTGCAATTTGCTTGGTGAATACCTTGTCCATGGCAACGGCAGATGCGGCAAGATCGCAACCGACGAACGGAACGTTTGCCATGCGCAGAACCCCCATGAGACTCCCATCTTCGCCGAACGTTCCGTGCATAGCTGGAAATACAATGTCGACTTTTACAGTCTTCGGGATGATGCCTGGAAAAATAATAGACAAAGCATTCCCGAGTGACAGTTGAAGAGGCTTTAATTTCTTGAGCTTGCCTTCAATACCACCTTTCCTAAAGTAAGCCATATCGTTCATTGCTTCATCGGAATACCAATCACCGTCCTTTGTAACATAGATAGGTAGGATGTTGTACTTGCCCATAGCAACAAGTGACTGGATGATGGGCGTGTGGGCCGTGATAATAGAGACGTCATGCTCGGCACTTTTCCCACCAAAGATTACTGCGATTGTTTTCTTGTTAGGCATATTGATCGGGCCAATCGTTTTGAAGAAGAATAATGTCGCCCTTCACGGTCATGCTAGGCAAGGTTGCGTAGGCTTTGAGAGCATCATCGAACCAAATAATTTCTCCCTTGTAGTTGGCTTCTCGCAACCCTTGCTCAATATAGGGGGTGACAGAGTTGCTTATTAGTACGACGCGCTCTATCTTCGCGCTAGCGAGCTGATGGCCAATCTTCATGTGAACCTCTTTTGAGCGCGAGCCCATCTCCACGAGCCCGGGCGTTACATAGAATCGACGACCCTTGAGGGTTTTAAGAAAGTCGATGACGACACGTACTCCGTCGGGGTTACCGTTATAGCTGTCGTCAAGCGTTGTAATACCGCTTTCATCAACTCTTGGTTCGAGGCGATGCTCAAATGGTTTTGTATTGGCAACGCCGGACTGAATGTGTTCGTTTGTTAGGCCGAGCTTGTGAGCGATGTCGACTGCCGCGACTAATGGACCAATCTGATGCATGCCGAGAAGTTTTGATTTGAGCTTGATCTGTTGGTCATCCTTTGTGAGCGTGAAAGATGTGCCCGATAGGTCTGTTGCTGGATTATGTACGTGCCAGCTCCCAATTCCATTTTGGTCATAAAGGATGTGAGATTCTTTTGCATATGTGCACGCAATTTGACTCTCTCCATTTATATAAACTGGTTGCGATGGTAACGCCTCGGCTAACTCAAAGATCGTTTTGGCGGTTTGCTTTAATGTTTTAAATTTCTGCAGGTGTGCCTCATTGATTCCAGTAATGACCCCGATGTCGGGTTGCACGATCTTGCAAAGCTTTGCTACATCACCCGGGTAGTATTCTCCCAGCTCAAAGATCAACACTTTCTCATCTCCTTTGAGTGTTTTAACAAAAGCGCTAACGCCTAGCGGCGTGTTGTAACTATGTGGAGGGGCTGCAACGTGCTTACCCTCAGACAAAACGGTGTGGAGCATTTCTCTCATGGATGTTTTTCCGTAACTACCAGCAATAGCAATTTTTACCCCTTTGTGACGTGCCATTGTTTGCGTCGCACGCCAGATTATGAGTGCTTCGATGGGTTTTTGTACAAATAGTTTGAGAATAAATAGGGGGATCGTGATTATGTACGCCAATAGAAACGGAGACAGCATGAGTACGAGGATGCCTAAGAGTTTTGTAGCAATAGCTGACCCATAAACAGAAAGAGAAGTGCCTAACAGTATGAGCGCGAGCCAAAGAAGTCTGCCAAGGTACAGGAGAGCAAGCGCTTTGTGCGATTGCTTAAGTTGCTTGCGCTTCTCGACCTTACTAAAGTCACGCGTTCGGTGGAGCCAGTTGATGTAATCACCAATGTTGTATTCCGTGGCTTGGAGCATGTATACGAGTGAGCGTAAGAATCGAGGACGATAGCGAGATAGAAAAGAGGTAGTCATAGGAAATGTTTTATGGCTCTTGCGACGGTACGGGACTGTTCCTGAAAGACAAAATGACCGGCGTTTGGAATAATGCAAAGCTCAGAGTTGGGGATACTCTGCTTGAAGGCGTTTGCCTCTGTAAGTGGTGTTTCGGCGTCCTCCTTACCCCAAATAAGCAACGTTGGAGTACGTACTTTCTTTGCATCTGTTCCAAGATGTTCATTGACTACATTAACGAACGTGTCTTTGAGCGCACCGGCTTCCGTATAGTCCTTGCTTGCACGTGCGCGTCGCATTACGCGCTTCAACGTATTTCGTGCAATCGAAAAAGGCGGGATCGAAGTGACGATCTTTCCGATCTTTATGATTCCCGTTGCCAAGTATGCGTGCTTGGTCTCCTCTGCCAATCCAGCAGAAGCAATTAACACTAGTTTCTTGGGAGAGATTTTGAGCGTTGCAACTGCCTTAACGGCGATCCTACCACCAAATGAATGTCCAATAAGGACATCTGGATTGTCTATGTCGAGCTTTATTAGAAACTGACGAACAAACGCAGCGTAGTCCTCAACTGCCCATGCCTTAGGAGGGTTCTCGCTCTTTCCGAAACCGGGCAAAGAAAGAGATATGCACCTATTGTTGGAGCTTAGGATATTTGTGAGTGAGCTGAACGAACGCGCATTTGTACCCCAACCGTGTAGCAAGAGGATTGTTGCGCCTGCTCCGTTATCCGTATATTCCGTATCAAGGTTATTTACAATGATCTGCATAGATTAATAGTCCCTTGATAACGGTTGTGAGCTGCTATCAAGTCTTGTTACTTGTATTTAATTGTTTCCAAATCTGCTCAAACATCCAGCGCTGCGCATCTGCAAACTCCTTTGACTGAATAATAAAGCCAATAACGCCAGTTTGCTCATTGAATGAGAGCATCGCGACCTTATTGCCGTAGATGTAGGTTTCATTATTAAATGGGGCATCACCTTCTATTACAAGAGTTTCACGATGATTTTTTGCATCGGAGCTTTGGATCTTGCGTGCCTCGAGAGAGTCTGTCGCAATGAGACGCAGTGTGATGTTTTGCGAGAGTCGCTGTTGAATAAAGCTGTCATGCTCCTCTCGTGAAAAAACCTCAGCCTCCTCACGGAAGTTGGACATGAGGAGAAGCTCAAAGCCCGAGCCCGACAAGATATCGTTCTTTATCTGATGGAGACCGTCGTTTCCAGTAAATACTTGCAGAACGGGGCGGTCATTACGACTGCCATACTGTGCGAGGAGTTCCGGCATTGCTTCTTCGATAGACTCTACCTGCCTTCGCATGCGGCGGATCTCGGTGCGTAGACGAGCAATGACGGCCTTTGGTTCGCGTGTCCAAACCACCTTTCGTCTGCCAACCGTCTCCTCCTCCATGAGACCTAGCTCTTTGAGTTGCTCGTAGGCGATGTATGCCGAAGACCTATCCATCTTGGCGGTCTTGGCAATCAGTCCAACGGAAGAACGACTCAGCTTGTAGCTCGTTAGAAAGAACGAAATGGCGTTCGGGCTTGCATGCAGGTGTTGTAGCGCCGTTTTGATTGTGTTGAGCTCACTCATAAGATAGGGGATTATGCTCACTTGGGGAAATAAAATCTACTTACTCATGTATGTAACTTAGCAAAGTACTGAAAAAAGGGCAATGCGTGCTTATCGAGATGTAGAGGATAATTCTACGGCATAAGTCATTAGTGATCACCTGGTAGAAATACTCAACCTATATCACTATCCTCTCAAATATTCGCCTGGCGTATCAATGATGTTTACTGCGAGACGAACAAAAACAAGAACCGCCCACCGAGTGACGTCGCCCTTCATCGACGTATCGATGGGGGTCGGTTCTTGGTTGGGCGGTCAGATGTATCTCATCTTCTTCACCCGTCGCATCTCCTCACGCAGGAAAACATGTTAAAAAAATGCGGGTGTTTAAGAGAGACAGCTATTTTAAAACGCAAAACCCCGGACCTCCAGACCGTGATTTTGCACGGGGGTGGTTCGGGGCGTAGGTGGAGACATGTAGCAAGACATGTGCTCCGAAGGGTTCCTGCTTGCTCAGGATTTTTTTGGGGGGCTAGTAGCGGGCGCCGTAGAGCCGACGATCGAGCTCGAGCTCGATCTTCTCGCAACGCCGATCGTTGGCGGTCTTCCTCCAGTCGCGGCCGAACGCCGCCACGAAGGCGGAGTTGGCGGCGACGCGGGGGCCGCTCACCCCCGTTCGGTAGAAATACCCACCGAACTGCCCGTAGGCGTATGTCCACCGACCGAAGTCGGCGGGCTCGGCCAGGTCCGCCTGCAGGAGCTCGTGGATGAGCTCCTGCCGGGCCGCCTTGTAGGCGGCCTCGGCGTGGCGGGAGGCCTGTCGTCGCTCCTGGTAGGCGGCCTCGGCCGCCTCCCGGGTGACGACATCCACGCGGCCGTCCAGACGGCCCCCCAGGCGGAGGGTGGCCCGGATTCGGCCGTTGATCAGGAGCTTGCGCTCCCCAACGGAGCCCCCGATCTCAAACCGGCCGTCCACGAGGAGGACGCACCCGGCCTTGTTGGCCAGACGGTCCTCCATCCTCTCGTTGGCCGGTGAGCGACCCATGGCCACCCTCAGAGCGGTCCTGGCGGCATCGCGCCGCCGCCCCTCCTCCTCGCGGGGGGCTCCGCTTGTTCTGCACCACTCCCACGAGGGGAGATCTGCCTCTGCGGCGAGGACCTCCTTGATGAGGATTTCCCATTCTCGCGCCGGGAGGCGCACCATGACGTTGGTTTCCTTTTCCATCATCACTCCGTGGGGTGGTAAGCCCCGTTCATAGGTATCTCGCTTGCACGAGACCGATCCGTTATCGTCTTTCAGAATGCTGTATGAATCAGCGTTCCGGATCGTCTGCGCGTTAGGTGAACCTATTCCACCTTTGGCGTAACAATCTTATACCATAAAAAACACCTTTTGTCAAGAGGTGACCATGGAAAAATGGCTAATTTTAGCCTAAAAGAAAAATAAGATAATCAAGTCTCAGGTCGTATTGTTTATAAATAAATGCCGCCGCCCTAGGTTTGTTGGGCGATGAAAATTAAATAGAAATGTAGCAAAAAAAGCCAAATCCCACCAGAAGAACAGATGGGATTGACGTAGGGATTTTGGCTCAACCCGAGAACCGGGGAGCTGGGGAGCACGATCGTCTTCTTACAGCAGGTTCAAGAGAAACTGCCGGAAGGCATCCGCGTCCAGGGTGTTTGCGTCCGGAGTGCCGCGCTGCCGGAGCTCGCTCAGGAGCAGATCGTCATTGCGACGGATCTCCTCGGCAACGTCTTCGAGCCGTCTTGAGGACGGGAGGACGTCGCGGATCCACCACAGCAGATCATTCTCCCCGATGGGGCAGATCTCAAAGCGGTCTCGCCACCGGTCCCGCTGGCTCAACCGCGACGCGTCGCAAAAGCTCCACGTGATCGCCAGGTTGCCGATCCAGACCGTCTCGCTGCCGCCGGAGCGCTTGGCGAAGGAACGGTGCACCGTGTACGCGGGCACTCCTTGCTCCACGAACGCGAGCAGCCGAGGATCCTTGCGGACCTTCCGCGGTGCCTTCTGCAGCCACACCTCCAGATCAATCTCCGTGGGAACACAGCTCTTGTCACACGGCTTCACACGGGCAGACACCCACCCCTCCGACCGGGACAGGAGCACGTGCTTGCCGTTGATGCAGACGTACAGATCCATCGCATCGTAACAGTCAGAAAGTCCGAACAGGCGCATGGTGACCTCCAAAAGTTGTAGACTCCATACAATCCTCGTGCAGCAAGGACTCTATGCAGTGCCCGAGAATCAGTTGACCTCAGGCAAGGGGGCGCGTGACCGCCCGGAGCGATGGCTTACCCCGTTCTGGACGGGACCCGATTGCGTGGCTCAAACGCAAGGGGTCTGCTCGCGAGGGCGAGGGGTGGAACAGCCTTTGCCGCGTGTTCCGATCGCGGGCTGGGGTTTACGTTCTGCGTCGGATCACCCGCCGCCCTCCTGTTGCCGCCACGTCCACGTCGCTGTGCCGTCCTCCTCGGCGCAGCTCATCGGCGCGGTCAAACACGGACCGGCGAACGGGGGTCGTCTCGGACTCGGCCAGCTCCTTGGCCCGCACCGGCAGGTTGGTCTCAACGCGCAGCGTGAGGCCGTCTACCGTAATGCGGACATAGAGCTTGCCGCAGGTGAAGCTCAGACCCTTGCCATTACGAAGACCTATCTCAACCACATTGAGCTTGTTCATCGCACACCTCCCAATCTCTTGTTGCGTACATTGATTAACTCTCAGAATCCTTTTCTGCCTAGAATTCTGTAGAGTGCCCGAGAAGTGAATCTTCTCAGGCCTCGTACGTATACCTCCTACTGGCAGCCGCGACGCATTGCTGTTCGTCTCTTTTGTGACCAATTTGTGCTGGTGAGAGCACATGGTCGTGAGGCGCCAGAAGTGCCGTCAATACCACCTGGGGTATTTGACACTTCCTTTCCTCCATAGAACCTTCGTTTTGCAAAGACTCTATGCAGGGCCCAAGAAGCGATTCTCCTCAGGCCACGGAAGCACCTCCTTTCAGTAGAGACTTGGGTTTTCTCGGATGTCCCGCTGAAGCTGAACGGTGGCAGACACCACGCCGGGAACCTCCTCCTGTCCAAACCGCGCGCGAACGCGGTCGAGCATTTGAGGCATGGTTCCCTGCGCCACGACCAGGTAAACCTGATCGGGGAACATGCGCCGGAGCCACTTCAGGTACCGCGGGGTGCCGACCTCGAACGTCCTATCCAGCTTCTTGATCCTTCTCCCGGAGGAGGGGATCTCGAGCTCAGATCGACGCCAGCTACTGAACAATGTGTATCGACGCATGGAACCTCCTCGTTCTCCTCCGAGAACAGTAAGTGAGTTGTATCCTCCACAAAAATGCCATACAGGATCGCGCCTTTGTGGAAGACCCGAGCAGTGCCCAGGTCCACGTTGTGCAGGAATTTTCAATCAAGATGGGACCTGCAGCCCGGGGGTTTTGCCTGGCTAGGGCAGGGTGTTTGCGGCACCCTTTTACGCTCGTGTGACCCACGAGCGTATGAGGACTACCGGTGCGCGCGGCGGCGGATTACGACACAAGGTCGCTTCGCCTGCAGCTCGCGATCGGCCTTTTCACGGGCCTCACGCTTGAGCTGCTGCGGGCTGGTGGTAAACCAGACCGCGCCGTGACGCACCACTCCGTAGCTGGGGGTGATGGCCATCGCTCCTCCTCCACGAACAGCTCGAGTTACTCAAGCAGTTTGTGGAGCGTCCGAGCAAGCAGAATTGCAAGCTCGGGCGCGAAGATAAGGTGGGAATAAGTAACGCAAGTGCTTACTCCCGCGGCTGGTTGCCTTCTCAGGCTGTGCGAGACGGTTGCGACCGCCAACCAGTCTTTGACCCTTCCGTGTGTCTTCCGCCCGTCTGAGCGGAAAAACCCGATGGAATTCGGTCGGCTGATGGGTGTCAGCCTTAGGAGTATGCAAGTTCTCAACTTCAGAATCCTGGCTGGCCGGCCTGGGACTCCTGGTTGAGCGGACGGAATGGGGGGCGCCCAAACCATCCGCCTTTTTATCCGGATCATCGCCGTGCAGATGACTGACACGAACGATTCACCGGTTAGGCCCTTCCTTGCATACAACCTGATCGCCATTGCCCCAGCAAACCAACCCGGTGGTTGATTGGTCGCGCCACTCGGGCGCGATGCCGGTAACAAAATGGTTGCGATCAGTTGAGGGCGTAGCCCAAACCATTGCTGTGCAAACGTGGATTGGAGAATCCACTGTCCGCACTCACTCTTGCAGGGTTCCAACCCGCAAGCACCTATCAACTCCAGTACCGATCCTGGAGGGGTCTCCCGACCCAACGTGGATACGTCATGATAGGCGTGGCGCTATGAATGCTTTCGCATCCCCATGGTGTTACCGCCATGAGTTTCCTCCTGTTACCAGGAGTTATCTTTGACCAGATGGTCTGGGTGTGCCAAGCACCCACCCTGTTTTGCCGTCCCACCGGCAACAGAGTTCTTGTGCGGATTGGACAGGTTGCGTCCTCTGCCGCGGATCTCCCGCTACCAGCTATAGCATGGCGTCTATGTGGTGCTAGCGAGAGATCCGCGGCGGGGCCGCGTGGCGGGGACACATGTGTCTCAAACGGTGTTGTAGACCATGGATCCAGCCTTTTTAATCCAGATTGCCGTACGTTGTAGTGCCGTTACATGAAATTTCCTACAGCCATACGCACATTCCAGGAGAACGATCCATATCGATCGTCCTTTGTTCTTGCAACGTAGTTGTTACAAGCCCTGTTTCACTGTTTGTTTGTAAGATGCATGGATCACTGAGGCGTTGTGCTCTATCAGTGAACAAAGCAGATTAACATGGAAGAGGCATTGTGTCAATCCATTGTTGCCAGAATTAAAATAAACCGCTTAAGTTAGCGGTTTATTTTGTACGCTTTTGGCGGACAACTCACAGTAAATTTAAGATTATTTAGTACGTCGCAGGCGAACAAACACGCCTCTTACGCTTGACAAAGCCGCAAAATTGTGGTATAGATGGTTTTGATTGAACGCGCTCATGCGTTCATCAAACCTGGAAAGGGGTACGCCATGTTCGGCGGCTAGCCCCCCCCACAGCCCTCCGCCGGGTGAAAGACCCGGCCGGAAGTCGCGTACCACGCGACTCCAACCACGACGCCCCCTCGGCGTCGCATCTACAAGGACAGGTCTTCACAGAGACCTTAACTTTGTTGGAAGAATAGCTTCACCAGCCATGGCCACAGGAGGGCACCATGAACGGCTGAGAAGCGCGGAGAGCGGGGTGCGGCGTCGGTTCTCCGACGTCCGCGCCCCGCGATCCGCCAGATCTTGTGACCGCGATCCGCCCACCTGGCAGGTCGCGGTTTGTTATTTGCTTATAGACCAGGCGGCTTCAAACATGACACGGGCAGTTTGAGAAAACATTTCACTTTGAATGATAATTGCCATAATGGATCCCTTAAATGAGGTGAACACAACTCGGTCGCCATAAATCCAGATGTCGCCGTGAAACTCACCAAATGAATTGTTCAGTTGTCGAAACGCTACGCCTTTACGATGTTGATAATTTTCTCGTACATTTCCCGTATGTAGGAGACGTATATCTTGCCGTGATGGATCTGATACATTGTGAGCTTCGGCAAATATTTTTTTAACCTCTGGTGTCCCGTCGTGCACGGAATGATACACATCCTGAATATTTACAAACTCGTAGATGGAAGGAGGATTGACGGCCTGTACGTCCGCAAATAAGTTGCGCAATGCCTCGGGTCCCTCGTAAAATCGAATAAACGGCTTCTCCCCAGGTGAGAGGCTTTTCATTTCCGGCACGGCCTCTTCCATGAGTTCAATCTTATCTCGCATTTGTCGCGATTGTTTGCGGAAGTAACGCAGCGCGTCCTCAGGCTGCTCGATTGTGAACACCGTTTTTGCTCCCTTTTGAAACGTCGATAACAATCCCTTCCCTTTGAGCGCATTAATCGCATCGTACGTGGCCGTGCGTGAGACACTCGCCTTGCGTGCTAATTCTTGCGCGCTCGTGGGCCCCAACTCCAACCCCGCAAAGTAGATTTTTGATTCCACTTCACTCAACCCAAGTTGAATAAACGTGTTGATCCATTTGTTTAACATAGTAGGCTCAGTATAACAGAGACGGTGAGGTATACTAAAGCTATTATGTCACAAAGACTTATCCAATGGTTCGTACAGCTCGTCCAGTCCTATTTCTTTCTTATTCTTTTGGCTCTTGGAGCAGGCTTGCTTCTTCCTGATTCCGCAATAATTTTCGCACCCTTTGCGACGCTTCTTTTGCAAATCATCTTTTTTCTCACGAGCCTCAAGCTCAATCCAACAGAGATTTTCCGCACGGTCAGAAATACAAAGATGTTGATTGCGGCAAACGTGTTTATGCTCTTGCTGTTGCCGTCCGTTGTGTATCTGTTGGCGCAATGGATTGTGCCGGAATTTGCGATTGCGCTCATGCTTCTTGCGGCAATGCCAACGGGCATGACAGCACCTCTCCTCTCGGAGGTTGTAGGAGGTAAAACAGATGTTGCACTTGTCCTTACTCTCACAACGTCCTTGCTAGCACCGTTTACGATCCCGTTTGTGATTGGTATTTTTGCGAGCACTGCCGTTACCGTGAGCGGTGTGACGATGTTTTGGAGTTTAGTGAAGGTGATCGTTATTCCGTTTGTTCTCGCACAGGGTGTTCGATCGTTTTTTCAAAAGCACATTCAGAAAATGGCATTTACCTTTAAGCCGATCTCGCTTCTGCTACTCGGCATGTTGATTGCGGGCGTTGTGGCAAAGCAATCGCATGTCATTTTGACCAACCTTGATCAAACACTCCTCTCACTCGTTATCGCTTTGTTCTGTTTTATTAGTTTGCTACTGGTGGCGGGCTACTTTGTGGCGTACTGGCGTCCTTGCAATGATCGTACAGCCGTTTCCATTTGCATGACGTTTATGAACTTTACACTGGCTATTTATCTTGCTGGTCTCTACTTTTCCGATCCAAACGTACTCCTTGCAACGGTGCTCGTAGTATTCCCGTGGGCAATTATGTTGCTGCCGTTTAGATTTGTGGTCCATAAGTATCTTTGTAAATAAAGAATTTTGAACGTGTAATGTATGAGTGAATACAAAGGTGGGTCATCTGAGGAAGAGCGATTGCGTGCCATGGGGAGCGATCGTCTTTTGGCAGATCTTAAAAGTAAATATCGACAACCGGTACAGGTATTAGAAGGAGAGGTACAGAAACCAGAACAATCAGTAAAACCCTCCTTGGTTATCGGTCATCTGCGAGCAATGCAAGAACGGAAAGGTGAACTTGCTGCGTTACCATTTGAGTATCCTATGATTCCCGAGCGGGAAATGGAGGGGCTAAGTCATGTTTCGCAAGAGGTGGAACGTCTACGCGTGAGAACCGTTAAACGTTTAGTAGGTCTTAAGCGAACATCTGACGCGTATCGTCGTATTACCAAAGAGGCCGTGGATGATATCGCAGCATATTTAGACAAACAGTCCGTGTGGCGCTACAAGTTTGCGACTCAATCTGGGGGTGCACCAGGTGAGGTGTCCGATACAATTCGTCCAGATGATTCGCTGTACTATCTGTCTGAGCACGGCGCGTCGATGCGGCTCAAACGGTTGGCACTGTATGACGATAACCTGGCCTGGTGTCATGTGATTCAACCGATGATGGAATTGACACTTTTTGTAGAGCCTCAATCAAAAGGGGAGAGCTTCTCTCGGGTTCCGCTCCCAGGATATTCTGTAAGAGATTTTGAGACGCCAGAATTTGCGGATCGACTGAGAGACGAGGAACAGTTGTCGGGTTATGTATCAGAGTTGCGTGTGCACGAGGATCACGGTGTTCCAAAACTCGTCTCAAACATCCCAGAAAGTACATGGGACCACTTGGGAGATCCGGTGAGTGTCATTATTGATACCAATCAGTCATAACCAGACAAACACCCAGAAGTCTCAACAACCGAGTGTTTTTTTTGTCTTTTAACACCTCCTGTACTTGACCAAAACGGCATTTCCAGCTATACTCCGCCGGTATTGATTCTTTGCACCTAATATGGATTTTCGAAACATCGCCATCATTGCTCACGTTGACCACGGTAAAACGACACTTGTGGACGCCATGCTTAAACAGTCTGGTACCTTTTCTGATCGGGAAATTATTGAAGAACGCGTGATGGACAATAATGACTTGGAAAAAGAACGCGGAATCACCATTTACGCAAAGAATACGGCTATTATGCTTGGCGAGACCAAGCTCAACATTATCGACACGCCAGGTCACGCAGACTTTGGATCCGAGGTGGAGCGTGTGCTTAAAATGGTGGATTCCGTGCTTTTGCTCGTGGATGCCTACGAGGGTCCTATGCCACAAACCAAGTTTGTGTTGCGCAAGTCGTTGGAACTTGGCCTCAAGCCGATTGTGGTGATCAACAAAATCGACAAACCCTCCGCACGCCCAGATGAGGTGGTGGATATGGTGTTTGATTTGTTTAGCGAATTGGGTGCAACAGATGAACAGCTCGATTTTAAGTACATTTACACTATCGCACGAGACGGGATTGCCGTTACGGATCCAAGGGTACAGGGAACCGACTTGCAACCGTTGTTTGATTTGATTTTGGCGACCGTGCCACCAGCACCGAGCGAGAATAGCAAGCCAATGCGCATGCAGCCGGTCAACCTCTCGTACGATAAATTCGTTGGTCGTATGGCTATGGGTCGCATCGTAGAGGGAACCATGAAGTCAGGAATGTCCGTTGTGGTTACAAAACTCGATGGAACCAAGGAAAATCAAAAAATCACCAAGTTGCAAACTACGATGGGTCTTGTTAAGCGAGACGTGGAAGAGGCCTATGCCGGTGACGTGGTGACTATCGCCGGAATTCCAAACATTAACGTAGGAGAGACCGTAGCACAAGACGCTACCGTGGAGGCGCTACCTGCGATTCACATCGACCCGCCAACGTTGACCATGGATTTTATGGCCAACAGTTCGCCGTTCGTTGGAAAAGATGGAAACCTGGTTACGTCCCGACAGATTCGAGAGCGCCTTGATCGCGAGTTGGAGACAAATGTTGGATTGCAGATTACGGATTCCGATACTGGTGAAGCGTTCCATGTGAGTGGACGTGGAGAAATGCACCTTGCGGTGTTGATTGAGACCATGCGACGCGAAGGGTATGAGTTACAGGTGAGTCAGCCACAAGCAATTATTCGGATGATTGATGGTGTAAAAGAAGAACCATATGAGTCCGTAACAATTGATGTGCCAGATGTGAGTGCGGGCGCCGTCATTGAAGCGCTTGGAAAGCGAAAAGGCGAGATGATCAACATGGAAAGCCGAGACGGATTTACGCGACTTGAGTACGTCATCCCTACGCGTGGATTGCTCGGATACCGTATGGATTTCGTGACGGCCACCAAGGGCGAAGGAACGCTATCGCACATTTTCTCGCATTACGGACCGTACAAGGGAGAGATTGAGAAACGCACAACGGGATCCATTATCTCTGGAGTTACAGGTAAAGCACTTGGATTTTCGCTCGCCAACCTCCAGGAACGAGGAACCTTGTTTATTGAGCCTACCGTTGAGGTATACGAGGGAATGGTGATTGGGGCAAGCGCCAAAGAGAGTATGACCGTTAACCCATGTAAGGGAAAACAGTTGTCCAACATGCGTTCCAGCGGTGCGGACGAGGCACTTAACCTCACGCCGCCGTTGGATATGACGCTTGAGCGTGCACTTGAGTACATTGTAGAAGACGAGTATGTGGAGGTAACGCCCCACTTTACGCGTATTCGTAAAAAGTACCTCACAGAGGTGGATCGCAAACGTCACGGTTCAAAAATGTAAATACAAAACCCGGGAAACCGGGTTTTTTGGTAGTTGCTTGTCGCAAACGGGCAACCGCTCTATACTAATACCATATGAACCAAACAACCAATTCAACGGCTCGGGACGTGTTCTTGTACCTCCTTGTGACCGTTACGCTTTATACGATTTCTGTGTCGGCTATCTCGACGTTGTTTCAATATGTGAACCACTTTTTTCCGGATCCGGTGAATAGTTTTAATAATGTTTCAGACGTCCTACGTGTTTCTTTGTCTGTTCTGATCATATTTACGCCGGTTTACGTGTGGGTTGCGTGGTTTTTGAACAAGGATATGCTGGCACACGCGGGTAAATATAGCCTGGCGATTCGTAGGTGGTTGATTCATCTCACGCTATTTGTGTCGGGGATTACTATTATGATCGATCTCGCGACGCTGATCTATAATTTTCTCGGTGGCGAGTTGTCCATGCGGTTTGCGCTTAAAACCCTCTCCGTATTAATTGTTGCGGCTGCGGTCTTTGCGTATTACATTTGGGATATCAGACGCGAGGCTAAGGCAATGCCTGTCAAGATGATGTGGTTGGCACGTGTCACGTTGGTGCTGTTGGCAGCAAGCGTGATTGGCGGATTCTTTATCATGGAATCTCCCGCACAACAGCGTCTAGAAAAGTTAGACAACCAGCGTGTTACAGACTTGTGGACCGTGCAAGGAGCGGTAGAAAACTATTGGTATGAACAAACAGCACTTCCAGAATCGCTTACGGGTGTCAACGTATACCTTACGTTACCCGTGGATCCACAAACGGGTGAGGGGTATGAGTACAATCGGTTGACGGACACGACCTATGAACTTTGTGCCACGTTTACCTATGCACCAACCGCGGACATGGGATACTCACGACCAATTCCTTATGGAAGTGGACTCGCCGAGCGTGACTTTTACGCGCATAAAGTTGGTCATGACTGCTTTACCCGCGACGTTTCTCGGCTCAAGTAGTTTAAGAAAAAAACAGGTCCTACGCGGCCTGTTTTTCTGTTTGGGAGGTGTCTTGTTGATCAAAATGTTTGTCGATAATGGAACGAGCAATGTCTTTGTAGCGAGACTGGACGATGGTATCTTGTCCGGTCGTAACCTTTTTTTCATTCAAGTCGCCATCTAAGCTATCACTGCGTTTTGTTAACCCGTTGTCTTTTCGCCATTTATAGAGGGCGGCAGAAGGTGAGTCCCCCTCGTAAAAAACGACTTTACTTGGTTTTTGGTCCGGGTGCGCCTCGAATCGTTTGTTCCAATACTCTTGAGAGGGAATCGTCCTTTCTGCCGTTTTATAATACGCGCCCATTTTAATAAGGGCGTTATTCATATCCTCGACTACTTGGTTGTTTGGATCTGGTTCTGCAGCAAGGGCTTTTTGAACTCTCTCTGATAAGACGACGAGAGGCACAACGTCATAGAGTACATCCTTGGCTGTTTTATCAGAGATACCCAGTGCCTCTTGAATGTTTTTCCTTAGCTCGGTTTCTATCTCTTTTTTTCTCCACACTCTTTCTGACGGTGGAAGAGAGTAGGATTCATATTCTTTTTCTCTGGATGCTGCTGCGAGTTCAATAATGACTCCGGATTCAAGTACCGATTTTAATTGTTGTACACGTTCCGTATCAACGATAGGGTTTTTGTCCGTATCGAGTTCATAGCGAGAGCCTGTTTCTGGATCCACGGCTGCTTCTTTTGGCAGGAATGTGACTCCTGCATCAATTGGGATGCCTTCCTCGTCTTTTTGCCAAACCCACAAATCATTTCTTACTGAGTCTTCACCTGCTTCTGTAAGATCGCGACCATGCCCCCCGCCAAACTGGAATTCGGATGCAATAAGGGCAGAGGGAAACGCAATAAAGACTTCATTATCTCGTTCGGATCCGTAGTAGGCATCGGCCACCCATTCTGTGGCAAAATGAACAGCGCTATGATCGGCAAAACTATTCCAGCCTTCTCGTTGGGTTAGTTGATCAAGATGCGCATAGGCTTCTTCTTTTGTCGCAAAGGAGTCTAATTTAAGCTGTTTTGCAATCGCGTCATCCTTTTGATCACCTTCGAGTTTAATACTGATTGCTGACTGTAGCCGACCTGTTTCCAAGACACTATCAAACGCTGCATGATATTCCTGTAATCCAGAGGTATGGTAACTAAGCTCGGCATGATCTCGGATGCCGCGACGGCTAACGTGTGTAACCATTTCGGAAGGGAAGCGGCGCAGCAGGTCCACATAGCTCTCCATATCCATATCGGCAAGCTTGTCTGCCCTAAAATACTCAGCTACATCGTCCATGGAAGCCTCACGATTTTCCCAAAGAGCTTTCTCGTCCTCGTAGTATTGATTCAAAATATCGTGAGCCGATGGGACATCCGTCTTCTGCTTGGCGACATACAGTTGTTCCTGTGCCTTATTGACGGAGTCTTGAGCAACGTACAGGCTGGATTCCCCCTCGCCTTGTTTTGCTCGTATCTGTGCAATCTCTGCCTTTACTTGTTTGATTTGTCTCCAATTCCAAACTTCCGCGAGTTTACTGGTTCGCAATTCTTTAAGTTGTTGTTCCACAGTGGAGAGTTCTTGCGCTGCCTCTGTAAGGAGTCCTTCTTCTATGCGTGATGCCTCCGAACGTCCGTTTTCTATCTGCTCGGCGAGTTCTGCAAGACGCTCCCTGCGTTCTCTGTCTTGCGTGCGTGCCTCAACGAGCTCTGCAGCTTTTGCACTGCGGACTTCTGCAGCTTCGGGTCGCTTCTTGGCTTCTTGTCTCAAAAAGGCGGAGGGCTTTTCCATAGGACTCAAGTATAGCAGGTTTTTGTTGATTGACAATATACCATATATGATATAAAATGTTTTTACTATGCAAACCGAACAAAAAAAGATTGGTGCCTTTATTACGGAACTACGTAAACAGCAAGGCATGACGCAGGCAGACCTCGCGCGTCAACTCAAAACAAGCCAAAGTGCCGTAGCGCGGATTGAACGGGGAGAACAAAACCTGAGTGTGGACACGCTTTCTCGGATTTCTCGCGCGCTCAACTATCAGATTGTGTCTCTTGGGACAGGTGCACTCAACTTTCAGATTGTGGGTGGCAAAAAGCTTAAAGGATCGGTGACCATGAGCACATCTAAGAATGCTGCCGTGGGTTTGCTGTGTGCGTCATTACTCAATAATGGTGTCACCACACTCAGGCATGTGCCTCGTATTGAGGAAGTCTATCGGCTTATTGAGGTGTTGGAGAGTATCGGCGTAAATGTAAAGTGGATAGAGGGGAATGATCTCAAAATTACACCGCCAAAAGAACTTAATCTTGCTGGGTTAGATGCAGAGGCGGGTGCGAAAACTAGGAGCATTATTATGTTCATGGGGCCGCTCATGCATTGGACAAAATCGTTCGATCTCCCGTATGCGGGTGGTTGTAAACTAGGAACGCGCAGCGTACACCCACATTTGGAGGGGTTAGAGAAACTCGGGCTGCGTGTGCAGGTCAAGGAAAGTGTGTATCACGTGGAGGTAAAACGCCCTAAACCGGCTGAGATTATTTTGTCGGAGGCGGGCGACACGGTAACGGAGAATGTGCTGATGGCGGCGGCAAAAATAGACGGTATAACCGTAATCAAATACGCGTCAGCAAACTACATGGTGCAGGATGTGTGCTTTTATTTGCAAAAACTCGGTGTCAAAATCGAAGGAATTGGAAGCTCTACGCTGACCATCCACGGAAAATCGGAGATCAATATGGACGTTACCTACGCGCCAAGCGAGGATCCTATTGAGGCTATGTCATTTTTAGCGGCGGCGATTGTTACGGATTCGTCTATCACGTTAAAACGCTGTCCCATTGATTTTCTTGAGCTGGAGTTGCTCTATCTTTCCAATATGGGATTTAAGTATGAGATCAAAAAGTCGTACCTTGCGGATAATGGCCAGACGCGATTGGTGGATATTCAAACGTTGCCCTCGGTTCTGACCGCGTTGACCGATAAGATCGCGCCGCGTCCATACCCGGGGATTAACATGGATAATCTTCCCTTCTTTGTTCTGATTGCATGTAAGGCAAAGGGACGTACACTCATCCACGACTGGCCGTATGAGAACCGCGCGATTTATTACACGGAGCTCACCAAAGTAGGAGGGAAGGTGACGTTGTTAGATATTCATCGTGCGCAGGTGGATGGTCCGGTCGCCTTTACGGCCGCTGACATTACTACGCCACCGGCGCTGCGTCCGGCGATGTTAATTCTTATTGCTATGTTGTCGGCAAAGGGAACATCGATGTTGCGAAACGTCTATTCCATTAACCGTGGATACGAGGATATCGCCGAAAAGTTCAGTAAGCTTGGTGCCAATATCAAAGTGGTTAGGCAGTTGTAGTGTTCGTTTTTTGCTGCGTTTTTAAAACACCCCTAGTGGGTGTTTTTGATTCCAGTTTTGCACAGATCATTAAGCGGGCAGGCGGCACAGTTTGGTGTGCGGCCGCACACATCACGACCAAGCAAAATTAAGTACTCGTTGAGATCAAGATAGTCTTTGGGGTCGGCAATGGCGTTGAGCTCTCGTTCAATTTTGGCGGTGTTCTCTGTTTTTGTCACCCATCCGATGCGTGGAGCAATGCGCTTTACATGTGTGTCGACGGCAACACCTACGTTTATCCCAAAGGCTTTTGCCATAATGAGATTTGCCGTCTTATTGGAGACGCCGGGGAGCTGCATGAGCGCATCATAATCCGCGGGAACGTTTCCTCCATGATCGCGAACAAGGATCGTGCCGATCCCTTTAAGATAACGTGCCTTAGAATTATAAAATCCCGTAGATCGAACAATCTGCTTGAGTTTCACAAGATCCGCCTGTGCGTAAGCCGCTGCTGTCTTATACCTTTTAAAGAGCACCCTTGTGACTTGGTTAACGCGCTTGTCGGTACATTGGGCAGACAGTACGGTTCCCATGATCAATTCCAATGGGTTAGACCAGTGCACAAAATCTGTTGGCGATTTTTTGTATCGCTTCCGTAGTCGCCGTAGAACTTCTTTGTAGGATTGTTGAGAGGCGATCATGCTTTTATCTTAGCAAGAAATGGACCGGGTACAAAGACTTACACAGGTGCAGCAATCGAATAGAGAAATCCATTTGGACGTATGTGTTCCTTACGAACTTGAAACAGAATGACGCCGTTATGGGTAGCGAGCTCGGCCGTGCTGTGGCCATGTGAACCAATATATTCACGACATTTAATAGGCGCCCAATTGTGGGAAGCACGCGGTGCAAAGGTGAAAGTAGCACTCTTTGCTTTACCCTGCGCGACGATTGTATATATTTGCTGCGAAGGTACGGTAACGGCTGCACCGTTGGGGATCACGCCGATTCCTTGTAGCATATTCAGAACGCCTTTGTAAGCTTTATCCTGTTGTAAGAGATTGGACCATTGTCCTGTTTCATAACAAATACCTATGCCACCTGATCGATCCACATAGGCATCCGTTGTTCCAAGCTCTTTACCCATGAAATGATTTGAATCAATGAGAATACGTTGCACTGGAGCGAACCGTGTTAGTGGGGAGTGTTTTTCAGGGTTTAGTCCAAAGCAGAGAAACGGCTCTGACGGAAGACTTGTCGCATGGAGATCTATAAGATAATCCGTTTTTGCAAGAAGTGGTGCGAGCTCCTGAGCTCTAAGGACATCTCTTGATCGCGGCTGCGGATCTAAAAGACGCTTTGCTGTAAAGACGCGATTCATGTTTGTGTTAGAATCGGGATCTGCAGAACGAGATCGTCGTTTGTACGCCTCCGGATTTCCAATTCCTAAGTTGACGGTGCCATAAAAAAGTTGTGAATCAAGATAGTTACGAAGGCGCTCAACAATTCGAACACCCCCTGGTTCATCGCCATGGGTCGCTCCAAGAATCGTCACCGTGGGACCAGGTGAACTGCCAGTGTGTGTTGTAATAGAAGAAATAGGCATAGAAGTAAGCTGCCTGGGGTTTCCCCCAGGCAGGGGCGTTAGATCGTCGTAATACCGACGAGTGAATGAATCCTTTCTACCCAATCAATGATCTCGTCTGGTGACTCTGTCATGCCGAAGATACGTACCTCTACAGTTCCGTAACTGGTGATGCGAACCAGGTCGTAACAGGAGGCGAGTTGCTCGACTCCAAGCGCACGCATGCGTGCATGCCAGCCTTCTGGAGATTCGTAATGTGGCGAGGTTCCGATTGTATTAGGCGCATTCGATCCCATGGTGAAGGCTAACACCTCACCGTACAGTCGCAGCCGCTCACCGTTGCTGTGGTCAGAGATGCGAGCAAGCTCCACGAGGGCATCGCAGAGCAGATCATGACGTTCCACGGCTTCATGGAGAGACCCACATCCAATGTGCACATGGACACCCGCTACTCGATAGGCAGCCATGAGAACATTCTCCGGGAGACGTTCTTGTAGATGTCTGTACTTCGGATGCGTAACTCGTACGACATCATGAGGAACGACTTCGGATGCCGCAAGCCTGCACCCGATTGATGCAGCTACGCGTGTTCCACGGTTCTGAGCACTAGCCAGGTCGGAGCGCAGTGTTGCGAGCCGTCGATGAGGCACAGTACGATCCTCTACCTGACACGCAGAGAGCTCTGGCGCCCAGCGATCTGGGTTGTGTCCGAGTGAACGTTGGAGATGATGCATGCAACGAAGAAATGAAGGTGAGAGGGGAACGGCACATTCATTCTGGTTGAGCGTAAATTCACGCTCAATGCCGACATGGTCGCGCCAGGCATGTTTGAACAAAGGGGTTAGATCCATGAGACACTCCTTGCGTGGGGCAAAAAACCCCCGCCCAAAGACAACAAGACGTTGTCTGAGGACGGGGGTTCTCCACCACCGCGGTACCACCTCAATTCCTTCTAAAAAAAGAAGGCTCTTTCATGTGCTCCGTAGATACACATTATCCCAAGGTTACGGGGGATGCCGGACACGCACAAAAGCACGCGTCATCTCATCGAGTCCAATTTCTTCTTATTCTATGATCCGGCTTCCACCATCCCGGATTCGCTTTGCAGGGAGTAATAAGAGTACTACTTCTCGAGTCATTGATTTTGTTGTTGTAAAAGGACTACCTATACGCTACAGACTGCACGTTTTTTTGTCAAACAGTATGCCCCGCCTCCCAGGATTGGGAAGCGGGGCATAGCAGGGGTTGTCAGACGGAGATCGTGGCGTAGAGCTCGTCGTCCTCGACGACGAGCTCGAGTGCCATCCCGGCATACCGCCGGGTGCTGCCCCACATGAGGCTCACCCGGCGGTGGGACCCCCGCAGGAGCCCCTCCAACGCCTGGGGGAGGGCTCTCGCGTGACGGCGCATTTGAACCGTCACACCGCGGATGTCCGCGGTGTCCACCGTGCCCGGGTGGGCGGACGGCTGTCCGGTCCATCGGATCCCCCAGAGGGGTCCGATGCGGGACAGCTCGACTCCGTCGCCGAAGTCGAGCTTCGACTCTGTCACCTCCAGGAGGAGGTGGAGGGCCTCCTTCCAGGGGAGGGTGGTGATTTCGCCAGCAACAGTCACGTTCACGTTCTGCATGGATCCTCCAAGATCCGGGGGTTTGGAAACTGCTGCCGTTATAACACGATTTTGGTGTTTTGTCAAGGTATTGCGCCCTATTTTTTTAAAAAAAATGCCAGTAAATACAACAAAAACACCACCTTTCGGTGGTGTTCATGATGGTCGGGCTAGCGGGGCTCGAACCCACGACCTCTTGGTCCCAAACCAAGCGCTCTAGCCTACTGAGCTACAGCCCGATCCGCGCATAACGAGCAAAGGCGCCAGGGCCTTTAACATCTCTATGACTCATCAGCGGAGGCATTATGCCACAAGCCCATTCCTTTGTCGAGCCCTAAAAGCTGTACCAATTAAAGTCGTCCGATCGGTCGTACATCATGCCGATTGGGTAGGAGTCAACAAGGTCTACGAGGCTAGGATTAAAGACACTAAACAGGCTATAAACGATCACATCGTCATCGATCCCATAGAAGGCTAGATCATTTTCTGAGATCTGTCGTTTTACGCCGTTTCTGATATGCCACACTACAAGATTCTGGTCCCGCACAATGCTGTCATCTGGGTGAACGTAGGAAAGATCTTCTCCCTTGGTGTAGCGCGGCCAATCCGTGGGAGCAATATCACGCACGCGCTTTGCCCAGTCTGGTCCGTAGTAATAAAGTGCCGTTGTCTCGTCGGGGATACGTCGCAAGACACCCCCTTGTTCTACGGCGTAGACGTCCGGTGTACTTTGAATTTTCACAAGCCATGTCCCTTGATGCATGGGCATTGCCGCCCCAAGGGGAATGCTTGCCATCTCACTTGCAGAGATTTCTTCTACATCGTCAAACCCAGGAAACCAAGAAAAGTAGATGGTCTCATTGGAGAAAGGTCGACGCTTTCCTTGTGAATCGATCGCGTAGACAGCGGTGTCATATTGCGTTGATGCGTTGTGATCATCTGTGAGTTTAACAAGACGAGGATAGCCGATTGGACGATCTAAGGGCTCTGGAGCAGGCTGTCCGGTAAGTGCGTCGTCTGTCGTGGAATCCACGGGTGTTACAGGCTCGCTGATTGGATCAACCACAGGATCTGATCCGGCAGTTTCGATCCATACGGCGTCAATGCCAAATAACGGATCATCTGGAGAGATGTGAATGCGATCAAATGTCACCCCATCTGGGTTTTGAATCGTCTCGATACCCGTTGGGGCCGTTCCTACAAAAATCACGATCGCCGAATGCTCAATACTCGCTCCATTCATAAAATTAACCGTCATGGAATAGAGGTCGTCGGAGGGGGCCGTGTATTGAAATGAGACGTCTCCAGTGGAGGTTTGAGGGAATCCTGGCTCCACCCAGGAGGTGGAGGAGGTAAATGTGGTAGAAGCCCCGTCTGGTGCTCCTGTAATCGAACTTGGGGCGTTGACCCCAGAACTGACGGCAACGTGGCTGTAGAGGCTCTCCGCGTGCCCTGGTGAGGGAAGAAGCAGGAGGGAGAAGGATAGGAGGGTGAGGAGGTGTTTCATATCTATCATTATTGCACTCTTGCCATGTTGGGGCAATACTGATACAGTAGCGCCGTTACAACGGGCGTGTAGCTCAGATGGTTAGAGCGCAGCACTGATAATGCTGAGGTCCCAAGTTCGATTCTTGGCACGCCCACCAATCACTTTCTTGTGTATAGAGATTGATCACGTATTTTACAGGATTTGTTTGCGCGTTCCATACGAGCGAAGTGCATTGAAGGCTATCATGGTACGGATGCAAGTTAGTCGTGCATATGTGAGCGAAGTGTGTTTGATGAGATCTTTTTAAAGCTATGAGGAGCAAAGTAATACGTACGAATATGTACGTTGTCGAGCACCGGAATGGCTGAAAAAAGAGATCGCGAACACACAAGCGGAACCAAAACGCCGGGGTAGCTCAGTGGTAGAGCAGTGGCCTGAAGAGCCACGTGTCGTCAGTTCAATTCTGACTCCCGGCACCACCAGATAAGTAAAAACCACCTTTATGAGGCGGTTTTTTGTTTGCCTATTCTCTCTGCTTTTGAAAGAGCGCGATCCAGTAATTGCGCTTATAGCGTTGATTGGCAACTACAGTGTACCCGGTTACTTGCTTAAGGGTAACAAGGGTGAGCCGAGGAAATGATTCAATAAGTTCCTTTTTTGTTAGAACACGTTCCGTAAGATTTAACCCTGGGAGAATATAGGTGCTTGGCTCTGGACCTGGATACTCTTTTATCAGCCGCTTGGCATTTGCATCACCCTCCATGGCAAACGTTCGTACAAAAAAATATCCGCCTGGTTTGAGTATACGTGTCACCTCATTGATGTAGGTAGAGCGCTGAGGCTGCATGAGGGCGTGCGAGCTTGTGACATCGAGAACAAGATCTATCGATGCGTCCTGAACAGGGTAGGGTTCACCAATATCACGAATAGAAAAGGTGGCCGTACCTGGATGATCTGTTTGATTCGCCGTTGCAATCTGGATAGCAGAAGGGGAGATGTCGTAACCGATCGCGGTTGCTCCCTTGTCCGCAAAAGCAAGTGCATGTCTGCCAGTGCCGGTACCTAAATCAAGGACGTGCGCATGGGCAAAATCAAACTTCAGTTTCTTGAGCTGTCGCAACAAAACGCGGACACAGGCAAGCGGTTCCAGATTCTCGTGAATTAGTTGATGTTGTCGATATTCGTGTTCCCAGGGGTGCATAGTCATTCTATCCTACGGTGTCTTATTGAGCGTGTCAAAGAAACAAAAACTCCTCATGCCTCAACATGGGGAGTTTATTTATTGTGTGCTACGTGATTGCAACGTCTACTTGCCGCGGTACTGCGCGGACTTTGATTTTAGTCTCGAGAGACTGATCTTGATGTACAAGACCTCGACCAACGTATAATTCCGTTGAAAGGAGGTGATCCATCCACAGCTTCCGCTACGGATGCCTTGTTACGACTTTACCCCAGTCACTGGTCCTACCTTCCGCCGCCAAAAGCGACGTTCGGGTATTACCAATTCCCGTGGTATGACGGGCGGTGAGTACAAGACCCGAGAACGTATTCACCGTGGCGCGCTGATCCACGATTACTAGCAATTCCGACTTCACGAGGGCGAGTTGCAGCCCTCGATCCGAACTGAGATAGGGTTTAAGGATTGGCTCCGCCTTGCGGCTTGGCTACCCATTGTCCCTACCATTGTATCATGTGTGTAGCCCTAGGTGTAAGGGTCATGCTGATTTGACGTCGTCCTCACCTTCCTCCTACTTGCGTAGGCAGTCTTCTGTGAAAAATATAACACAGAACGAGGGTTGCGCTCGTTACCCCACTTAAGGGTACACCTCACGGCACGAGCTGACGGCAACCATGCAACACCTGTATAGCACCCTCGAAGGCGACTCTGTTTCCAGAGCTTGCAGCTATATGTCAAACCTAGGTAAGGTTATCGCTTATCGTCGAATTAAACCACATGATCCACTGCTTGTGCGGGTCCCCGTCTATTCCTTTGAGTTTTAGTCTTGCGACCGTACTCCCCAGGCGGGATGCTTAACGCGTTAGCTTGGTTCAACGGCACTGGAAGGGTCGATACTTCCAATACCTAGCATCCATCGTTTACGGCGTGGACTACTGGGGTATCTAATCCCATTCGCTACCCACGCTTTCGTCCCTGATCGTCAGGTGTGTTCCAGTAAGCTGCCTTCGCATTTGGTGTTCTTGCTGATATTAACGCATTTTACCGCTACACCAGCAATTCCGCTTACCTCTCCCAACCTCTAGTTGTGCCGTATCACACGCGGCCTTGATGTTGAGCACCAAGATTTGACGTGTGACGCGCATAACCGACTGCGGACGCTTTACGCCCAATTACTCCGGATAACGCTCGAGGGCTCTGTATTACCGCTGCTGCTGGCACAGAGTTAGCACCCTCTTATTCCTAAGGTACCGTCACGAATTCGTCCCCTAGAAAAGCCATTTACACCCCAAAGGGCTTCATCTGGCACGCGGCGTCGCTCCATCACGCTTTCGCGCATTGTGGAAGATTCTCGACTGCAGCCTCCCGTAGGAGTCTGGGCAGTGTCTCAGTCCCAGTGTGGCGGGTCATGCTCTCACACCCGCTATAGATCGGAGCCTTGGTAGGCCATTACCCTACCAACTAGCTAATCTAACATAGGCCCCTCTCGAAGCACCTGAGTTTTACATAGGGAAATCCGTAGACTCTCTATGACCATCGAGTATTAGCCATCATTTCTAATGGTTGTTCTCGACTTCGAGGTAGGTTACCAGTGCGTTACTCACCCGTTTGCCACTCACTACCGAAGTAGTTCGTTCGACTTGCATGCCTTAGACACGCCGCCAGCGTTCATCCTGAGCCAGGATCAAACTCTCAGATAAACACTTACGAATGCTTAATAAATTAAACATTCAATAAATATCTGTCAGTTGCCTTCTCGGAGTAGAGAAGGACTTGAAATAGACGTTACAATCACGTAATGCACAATTGTGAAAGATTGAAGTCATGTGCGTCTTCCGAGACAAATCTCAGAAGTGCAGGATGAGCTCCAACTTTGCTTCCTTGTAATGATCCTTGACGATATTCAACTACCGTTGGCCAGGGGCCGAATGAGGTCGGTAGAGGAATCACTCCAATGCGACGGAATTGTAATACAGGCTGAAAATCTTGTCAAGGATTCTTAAAGGCGAGAGGAAGCGGGCTAGAGAGGTATTGGTAAGAGCGAGGTTGTGGATCAAAATATTCAATAAAAGCTGTTATAAAAAGAGTTCGGCCGGCGCCCGTGGGGCGTCGGCCGAAGAAGGGGTGAAGGATCCCTGCGGGGGCTGGAGCAGACGGGCGCCTAGCTCCCGCAGATGATCGTCGAGACGAGGGACGGGCACTGCCCGTCGATCGGCAAGTTGGCCAACATGGCCGACTCCTTTCTGAGCCGAAGCTCGTTGTACAAAAACAAGCATACAGAATGGCAAACGAGATTGTCAAGAAAAAACGCAACAAAAACAAGACCCGCACGTTTGCGTGCAGGTCTTGTAGCGGTTGCATGACTAGATGGTTAGATCATCAACGGTTGAAGTGTCGATATCATCATCCATTCCAGCCTCGTCTTCTTGAACCTCGGGTTCCATCTCGTCGCGTCGGCGATGTGTGGATCCTTCCGGCTCAATGATTTTGAGGGTCACACGGGCGTTGTTCTTGGCTCCCACAATTCGGAGAAGCGTTCGAATGGAAAGCGCGGTTTGACCACTGCGTCCAATCACATACCCCATGTCTTCTGGGTTTGTGTGAAGTGTAATAAGCACCCCACGTTCATCCACGGTACGCTCTGTGCGTACGTCATCTGGATGATTGACGATGGCTTTCACCACGTCCTCGACAAACTGCTGATCTTGCTCAGCCATAGCGTTTCGTTACGTCTAATAAGAATCTCCCTGACGTCTGTCAGTGCAAGCATGATAGTATAGAGAGGAATTACACGTCAACTCACGTTATGAAACAGCAGCAATTTGATCCAAACGAATCCTACGAGGCGTTTAGAGAACGTGTGTTTGGGCCGGCCTACATGGTGTGGCATGAGGGTGGACCAGATGTGGAGCAGATTCGGGCTATAAAAGATCCACAGGAGCGACTTCACACGGCAAAAATGCTCACACGTGGAATTGTTGAGGAAAAAGACGTGGATGCGATTCCGGCGTGGGCAGTGTTTGATGCACAAAAAGGAGTAGAGGTCATAAAACCGCTTGTTGCTCACGGAGAGAAAGGTGGATTTATCGCGGCACTTGCGCAATTTCTTTTTCAATATGATTTAGAGGCGACGGAGAAGGAAAAGACCCTGTATCATGATTTGATCATAGGGATGGTTACAGAAGATCGAGGAATTCACGCTCTGGATACGATTATTGCGGCGCGCAAGCTGCCGATTGACCAAGAGATTGTGGATGCGTTGCTGGACCGTGTGGCTCATGCACCCGGGTATTTAACACGCTATCATGCCGCAAATTCGCTGTTAGAGCTTGGAAACATTGAGCCCAGGGGGATTGCTGATCACAAGGATATTTTTTCCCTGATTGTTCCTCGGCTCGACGTAAAACAGCACGAGCTCAAACCCAACGATGCGGACTGGAAGCGTCATAAACAGGCTGCAGATCTACTAAAAGCACTGCTACAGGTATGAAAATACAAATTCTCACATTGTTTCCTGAGATGGTTCAGCCCTATTTGGACGGGTCGATTTTGGGGCGCGCACAGCGGATAGGGATCAAGCTTGAGGCTGTGCAATTACGTGATTTTGCAGAGGGGAAACACGCGCAGGTGGATGACACGCCCTATGGTGGGGGCGCGGGAATGGTTATGAAAGTGGAGCCAATGTATGCAGCACTCAAAAAGCTCAAACCGTTTTTAAAGCGAAAGAGCACGTATGTGATTATGACTTCGGCGGCAGGGAAGATGTTCACGCAGAAGGATGCCCAGCGTCTAGCCAAAGAGTATGATCATCTTATTTTTGTGTGTGGCAGGTACGAGGGGGTGGATCAGCGGGTGGAAGATCAACTCGTGGATGAGTCATTTTCTGTGGGAAATTATGTGTTGACCGGTGGTGAGCTGCCGGCGCTCACGATGACGGATGCGATCGTGCGCAATATTCCGGGTGTATTGGGCAATGATGATACGCTCACAGATGAATCACACAATGAAGAAGGCGTGTTGGAATACCCACAATATACAAAGCCGGAGGAGTTTAAGGGCTGGCGCGTTCCGGACGTGTTGCTGTCGGGGAATCATGCGGAGATTGCCAAATGGCGAGAGGAACATCGGAAAACAGGGGAGACATAGACCCTCGCCATATAGCAATCTTCGAGAGTTCCCTCCGCGTGTCCCCACGAGTACGCCGGTAAGACCTTGGCATAAACGAAGCTCTTCTGTAGAGCGAAGCCGTGTAGCCAATTGAAGATTCTGTATGAATCGCCACGATCGGCACACACCTGCAGCGACGCGGAGTGTTGACGTGGGTCTTACGGCGCACACAGTGCAGACACAATGCTTTTTGCCTCCTTTTTGGCGAAACAAAAAGGAGGGGGGAAGAATAAATATAGTTATACAAAAACGAGCTCGGATGAGCTCGTTTTGGGTTATTCTGTAACGGGTTCTGCGGGAGCCTCTTCTTCTGGCACCTTTGAAGCAACCTCTGCAGGTACTTCTTCCACAGGTGCTGTCTCTGCAGCTGCCTTTGCCTCTTCTGCAGCAGCTTTCTCAGCCTCAGCCGCCGCCTTCTTGGCTTCTGCTTCTGCCTTCTTTGCCTCTTCTGCGGCTGCAAGGGCCTCCATCTTCTCTGTGTTCTTAGCATCCAATGCACCCTGTCGCTTTTTGCTGATGGTGATGGATTTTACCTTTTCGCCCTTGATTACGTTCAAGCGAATGAGTAAGTTGCGAACGGAGTTGGTTGGTTGTGCACCGACACTTACCCAGTACTGGATACGATCCTCTTTAAGAACCGCTTCTTTGGTACGAGGGTTATAGTGTCCGACGATCTCGTTATGCTTTCCCCATGGGTCACGAGTTTTTTCGGTTACCACCACGCGGTACTGTGGGGCTTTCTTCTTTCCTGTGCGTTGAAAACGGATAGACAACATGTAATTGATAGATAGGAATAGATACAAACAGGTAGATAATGACCAACGAGATATTCCAGATTAACTGGCGTTGGACCATCTGCCTTCACGACGGATCGCGAGAGTGGTGTGAGAATACGAGAAATACAAGAAAATGTCAAGCATGAGCTTGTAAGAGCGTGTTTATCGTCTTTGTTTTCTTAAACACCGCTCAAAAAAGACTGATCGGCGCACCCTGAGAGGGCCGCCGATCAGAGGAAGAAGTGTTGTGCTCAGATGCCGGGATCGAGCAGGTCGCAGGCGCGACCCCAGCCGAAGACGATCTGGAGGCTGATGGGGCTGATGGGAGCGTACACGATAGGCAGGCCCTTTCGTAACCTGGTTTCGAACACGGAGGGAGAAGGCCTCAAGTGTAGGAAAAACCTAAAAAACTGTCAAGAAAAAAACCACCCGACTAACGCCGGGCGGTTCCTTGTTGCTCAATTTCCTCTAGTTTGACCGATATCAGTTGCGAGATGCCGTCACTTTGCATGGTGACACCGTAAAGGGCGTCGGCGGCATGCATGGTAGCTCGGTTGTGCGTAATAAGTACAAACTGTGTCTTTCCGGCGAGCTCTTCTACAATCTCTGCGAATCTCACCGTGTTTGCCTCGTCCAACGCCGCGTCCACCTCGTCCAACACCACAAACGGTGACGGATTAGTGGCCATAATGGCACTAATGAGCGCAATGGATGTGAGCGCTCGCTCGCCACCGGACAAGAGATTGATACTCTTGAGCTTTTTCCCGGGAGGCGTGGCCTGAATCTCAATTCCCACAACGCGCTCGCCTTCCTGCTTACTCATTGGAGGAGCCGCATCTTCTGCGTCCTCCGCTGTAACGGAATTTGTCTCATCTGCCGACGTCTGCGCGAGATCTTTAGCTTTTATCTCCACAAGTGCACATGTCCCCCCGCGAAACAGGATCTTAAAGTAATGCTCAAAGTGCTTCTGAATCTCCTTAAACGTTTTATTGGATTGGCTTGTAATCTGCGCATCTAATTCTTTGACGATTTTCTCCGTGTCGTTGAGTGCCTGTACGAGATCCGCAATCTGCGTGTCCAAGAAGTCATGTCGCTCCTTAGCCTCCTCAAACTCGGCAACCGTCTCCTCGTCAATCCCGCCAATAAGATCTAATTTGTGTCGCAGTTGTTGAATGACTGGGTAGAGTGCATCCGCATTAGCCTGTTCTTTAGAAGCTTTTGCCTCGGCCATACGTTCACCTAGTACCTGACGCATGTCTCGTTCCAAGTCCTCAGCGCGTGTCTCTATCCGTGCAAGTGTGACACGGTGTTCATTGAGGCGTGATTCGAGGGCATGCAGTTTTTCCTGTGCCTCTAGCATTCTGTGTTGTAGAGCAAACAGCTCTTTTTTCTCCGATTTTGAGGCCGATGCAAGGTCTGTCATGGCCTGTTTGAGCGTTGTGAGCTCAATCACGATCTTGGCATCTTCGGTCTTAAAACGCTCCAGTTGTTTGAGAATTTCTGGGTCTGGTGTGTGCTCGACAGGTGCGGGTTTTTGCAAACGATTCAGTAATCCACTCGACGACGCCTCGGCATGGTCTAGATCTTGCTCGGTGAGCGTTCCGTCCTTTAATTTTGCCTTGAGGTTACCTATGCTACTTGCAACCGCGGCAATTCCCTCAATAATCTTGGTGAGGGGAAGCGGTGTCCAGCTTGTGGTAGAAGCCGCCCTTGCCAACTCGAGAGATTTTTCACGCTCGAACCGTTCCTCGCGCACATGGTTGCGTTGCTCCTGAAGAACCTCGTATCGCCGTTGGAGCTCGGAGAGTTCTTCTAATCCCTGCTCGGGAGCGTTCTCTTGTTTTTCTGCAAGCTCGAGTGCCTTAAACTGTTGGCGTTCGTGTTCAAAAACCGCTTGCTGCTCTTTTACCTGTGCCTCGTGAGTTGCAAACACAGCGAGCTCTGCTTGCATCTTGGATTGCAACTGATTCCAGAGGGATCCATAGTAGGCAAGTTGCTTGAGGCTGAGCTCACGCTCCACTTCTTCTCGCTCGCTGAGTCGACTAACCAACCGTTTAAGTGTTCGCAAACGTGGTGCCAGCTCCTCTAATAGGAGCTCCGCCTGGCCCAGATTATCGCGTGTTCGATTCAACTTCAGTACCGCCTTATGACGCTTGAGTTGGAGTGGTTTAACGCCGGTCGCATCGTCAAAAAATGCCTTTCGTTCCTCGTAAGATGCGGCGAGAATGTGATCGATTTGTCCTTGGTTAATAATGGCGTAACTTTTTTGTCCAACGTTTGCCTGAGCCAAAAGCATGTGTACGTCCGAGAGGCGAGAGGATTGGTTGTTAATGTAATATTGAGATTCTCCGTCGCGGTACAGTCGTCTGCTAATAGAAAGCTCAGATGCATCGACCCCCTCTACCGTGTCCGCCTCACCAAAAAGCACCGTAACCTCTGCAAACCCAGAGCGACCTTTTCCGTTAGAACCAGAAAAAATCACATCGTGCGCCGCTTTGCCTCGCAATGTCTTCATGCTTTGTTCTCCCAAAACCCACCGAAGGGCATCGGCAACGTTACTTTTGCCAGACCCGTTTGGTCCAACGACAGCTGTGACGCCTCGTCGATCGTGCGTTGGTTGAATGAACTGGATGGTTGTTTTCTTTGCAAAGGTTTTGAATCCCTGCAAGGTAAGCTCTTTCAAATACATGGCCAGATTATAGCAGATTGTGGGCGGTCGTGAGAAAGGGGTGGGATACGATTCCATAGAATGACCCATGGGACGAGCTTTATAAACCCTAAACGAGAAAACGTATTCAAGGTGCTAGGCTCACGATCGTAGATGGTAGATTGCAAAGATTTGTTCTCTGAACGCGAAGGATTCTGGCAAACGTTGTGACGAGGGTTTTGTGATCGGGGGGCTCCGCAACCAAATAAGAATGTATCATCAGGTAATGTAGGAGCGAAGGGTTGTGTTTACAAAAAGGGACAATCGGATAGAGACGTACAAGGCTTACTCCTGGCTAGCTGTCTTCTGAGTGCGAAGGCACGAAGACGTGTCTCTACTTCCGAGTCACTTTTTTAAGCATAACCCGAGCGACCCTTGACGGACACCTCAAATCAACGTATGCTGCACGGCTTATGACCATGATTGAGACATTTGAGCGAGCCAAGCGATTGATCGACCCAGCCGATCATGTTTTATTGTTGACTGACGAGCGCTCTGACGGTGATACGTTTGGGTCCAGCTTGGCATTCGCGGAGTATTTACGGGGGCAAAACAAGCGCGTAACGCACGTGGCAGGGTCTGCGATTCCAATCTCTTTACGATTTTTGCCAGGAATAGAACAAGCTACAGAAGACCGATCTGTGATCCAGAATCCAACGATTGATCTTGTAATTGTTTTCGACTCCTCACGCGAATCGTATGTGAAGGATATCCTTTCGCTGCTCCATCGGTCTGTCTCTCTCATTTTGTTTGACCATCATGCAAGTAACTCCCTGTTTGGTGAGGTGAATGTGGTACATTCGGACGTCTCGTCTACATGTGAAGTAGTTTTCGAATATTTGCGTCACCACAACATACCGTTATCGCGTGACATGGCAAAATGTTTAATGACGGGTATCCTCACAGATACGGGGATGTTCTCCAACCCCGTAACAAATTCCGATGCGATTGATCGTGCGAGCGCTTTGCTCATACAGGGAGGAAACATTAAGACAGTGATCGACAACATTGTGCGTCAGATGGGCGTTGAGCAATTACAGCTTTGGGGCATTTTGTTAAGCCGACTTGTGTATCATAGGGAATTTGATACAGCGATACTTTGGGTCAAACAAGAAGATTACGATCTTACCGGCACCGGATCGGAAATCATTGGAGAACTCCATGATTACCTGCAGGCAACGCTCCATGTAAAGGTGATTTTTTTCCTGAAGGAACTCTCAGATGGGATGGTAAAAGTGAGTATGCGATCTATCAATAATGATGTTTCGCGCATTGCGAAGCAGTTTACGGGCGGAGGGGGTCACCCCGGTGCGTGCGGATTCAGTGTAAAGGGTGTGATCAAGATTGTTGACGACTGTGTTTGTGTGGTTTAATTTTGTTAAAATCGTTCACGCGTTACGTGAAGATCTGCTATAATCTGCACACGACCTTTTACTGTTCAACATCTATATTCATATGAGTTATTTGATCCCAACCGTGATAGAGAAAACCGCCAATGGAGAGCGGGCGTATGATATTTACTCACGCTTGTTAAAAGATCGCATTATTTTCTTGGGCGGTCCGATTGATGACGCGGTGGCTAATACGATTATTGCGCAGTTACTCTTTTTAGCCAGCGAAGATAAGGCAAAGGATATTCAACTCTACATTAACTCGCCGGGTGGAAGTGTCACAGCGGGTCTGGCTATTTATGACACGATGAATTACATTAAACCGGATGTTTCTACGATTTGCGTGGGAATGGCGGCGAGTATGGGGGCGTTTTTGCTCTCGTCGGGGGAGCCGGGAAAGCGATTTTGTCTGCCAAGCTCAGAAATTATGATTCATCAGGTGCTCGGTGGAACACAAGGGCAGGCGACGGACATCAAGATTCATGCGGAGCGGATTCTTAAGATGAAGGATGATCTCAATAAAATCTTGGCAAAAAACACCGGTCAACCACTCAAGAAGGTTACAGATGACACAGAACGTGACAACTTTATGACCTCGGAGGAGGCAAAGAAGTACGGTCTCATTGACAAGATTATCAAATAAAGCAAACGCCCTGCCGGAGATCCGGTGGGGTGTTTTTGTTTGGATTACGAGCAAAATGTATGTATTTCCTTATAAATTATCCACAGGTGTGTTAAAATGCTTCCTGCAATGATTCGAGGAGCCTCGCTGACTTGACAGGATGGCCTTCGCGTGATACCTTTCCCAGTCGCTAGCGGCGACCTGTGATTTTCCTCTCGTCGCCAGCGTGCACGACAAGCATGGAGTTTACTCGCAGGATGACTCAGGCTCCGGCTCGACTCTTCCTTGTATTGTAAGCTTCTTGTACGCTGGCGACGGGTGGAAATTTTTTACACGTTTGATACAACGTTGAGACAAAAAAAACACGCACCAAGAGATGCGCGTTTTTATTTTTTATTCTACGGCGATCGGTTCTTCTACCGGAGCGTCGATAATCGGAGTCTCAGGTGCAGGCTCGACAGACTCTGGAATCAGATTACCGTCTGGATCAAGCCTATCTGCCGCCACACCTACAAGACATGATGCGGGTAGGGCACGGTAATGACTCTCATACACGGTTTTCTCCACGGTTCCATCTGGTCGCTCCACAAAATAGTTGAACGTGGTGTTGGCGCCGGGATGTGCCGACTGACAACGTTTAACGCCAGGTGCCAAGCTTGTGGTATAGGTGGTGACAGCGGGTCCTGCCGAACTCCAGTTGAGAACAACAGGAGGCGAGTAGTAACCCTTACGTCCGTCGTTGGTTCCCCAGAATGTAAAGTAGAGTTTGCTTGTGGCCATGTCCATTTCGGTATTAAGGAGGATGTAATGACCTGTGTCGTTAATGAATTTAAAGTCAGGAGCGGGGTCGTAGAGCGTCGCGTCTGTTCCTGGGTTGCCGTTGGTGAGGTCGTTGTAATAGCTGACGACAAGCGAATGGTTGCGACGCGAGGTAATGGTAAGCCCGGAATTCATGACAGCGCGGAAAGCGGTAGACCCAATCTGACACAACCCTCCGGCAACCTCTGGAATAATCTCATCACCTTTAATGACGAGCTCAGGCAAGTAACCGTCTGCAATCGTGAATGGTCGCAAGTGCTCCAGGAGCGAAGTCTCCTCACCAGGTGCAATGAGCATTCCATTTAATTTACTCATGCCGTGCTTAATATTGGCAATACGATTGGCGGGACTGTTGTGAAAATCGGAAACACCCACGCCTATAATCTCACTAATGCCGAGATCGTTCACTTCATTGGTGGTAATGTCGGCTTCTGTGCGTTCTACAGAAATAGCGATTGGTTCGTTGGAAGGAACGACAGAACTAATTGGCGTAAATGTACTTAGTCGGTCTATAAGTGCAAGTCGAACGGCATCCGTATTTACGGCGCGTCCTTCGATGCTTGGCGTAAACTCCTGCACACGATCATTTTCCATCACGAATCGTGCGTTGCGCGCATCGATGTTGATGTCCTGCGTCATGGTTTCAAACAGTGGTAGCGAGTCAGGAACCGAGAGCGCTATGCGATCATCTGCTGTGCGTTCAAGTTGGAGTGTATCCGCAAGGTCGACAGCCTCGAGGCTATAAGAAAACGACTCGAATCGACTTGGTTCGTAGATAAAATCAAATGGCGCGGCCTCCAAAACGGCCATAACCTGATCCACACGCGCACTCGCTTGTTCGGTAGTAATCTGGGGGTCCTCATCGACGAGAGCAATGCGTACCTCTGAATTATTGAGCTGCGTCATCATGGAAGTAAACGCATGAATCGCGTCGTCCACATTGAAAGCGCGACCAGAATGACCCTCTACAACCTGCACATCCCACACGTCATCGACATGGGTAATTGTAAAGGTAGGTTCCTGTGCGGGGTTGTAATAATCCTCAAACGTTTTTAACAGATTTGATTCAATGGCCTCGCGATTTGTCTCCACATGGATTGGCATAGAGGGACGAACGAGCCCCAAAAACGCCATGTCCCAGGCACGCACAAATAAATTCCGTGTGCGTCCCTTGTTGAAGGCGTCTTGAACAGATAGGGCGACATCTAAGGTTACGAGATCCTGCGTAAGATCTGGGTCGGAAGGAGAAAGAATCTGCAAAGGAATGGTGCGCGTTTCTCCGTTGATGGTGATGGATGCTCCTTCCTGAATGAGCGCGTCGACGCGTGTATTGACGGCTGTGAGCCCTGACTCATAGGAGAGACCACCGAGCGGTACGGTTGCAACAATACTTCCTGGAAAAAAACGATCGTTATACGCGTAGGCATAACTCACGCCGGCAATAACAATAACCGAAACAATCAACAGACTACCAAGAACACTGATAGCAGCGAGGCGTTGTGTCTTATTCTCCTTGAGGTTGATCTTCATGTGTTGGGTTGAGAACGGTGTTGAGGAGAGACTTGGCAATCTCATTGCGTTCTTCTTCTAAGCCGGCTTTTGTAAAGGGAACGAGGTAAAGGGTGTCACCGAGGGAAATCTCTTGAAATTCGGATTTTGGCCAGGTAAGGGAGACATCGTCTAGGGTGAGCTCCATGGTTGAATCGGTGAGATTGGTAACAATGGCGGGGCGTGCGTGCGACAACATATTAACGTTCGGTTACAGGTATAGATGCTCCTCCTTTGTGCTCCTTGGGTAAGGTGATCGTTAGGATTCCGTCTTTGAGTTCTGCCTGTGCGTCTCCTGGCTTGATGTGAGAAGGGAGGACAACGGTGCGGGAAAAGGCTCCCCAAAAACACTCTTCGTAATGCATAGTGGCCGTGTTTGTGCGTGCGTCGCGTTGGCGGGTTCCTCGGATGGTGACCATGTCCGCATTTACAAAGAGGTCCAAATCACTTGCAGAAACACCGGCAATGGCGGATTGGATAATGATTTGATCCTCTGTCTCAAAAATATCAACAGAAAGCTGACCTTCTACAACGTCTGCCCAATCCTGCTCTTTTGTGCCAATGTGTAAATCCATAGGTACAGTATATAGGAATTATGGCGGGGATTCTAACTTCTCTGTGGATGATTGACAGAAGGAGAAAATGAGAATAGTATCTGCGAGCTCGAAATGAGAGCACGGAGATGAGTCATGCAGTCGCAGGGACAGGGCGAGGGACAGCAGGGAGACGGTCAGAATAGCGAGGCGTCGCCGAATCGCGCTGGTGTGACGATGGGACGAGGTCCCAGAGTCTCGAACGGCGATGAGATCGACGGGCTTCTCGGGGCGGATCCGCATGCTTGGCGTGCGGCTGTTGGAGTGACGAGGGACGTGCAAGCGCGGGCGGACTGCATGCGCTGAGGGCCAACAACAACGTGGAAGGCCGCGGGATTCTCACCTTGAGTCCCGCGGTCACGTTTTTTAGCTGATAGAATCAACAGAACTTAGAACTCACAACAAAGTATGAAAACCCCAGAACGCGTGTACAGAAAATTAATTCTTGTCTGCCTCAATGACAGACCTGACGGCCGTGCGTGTTGCATGCAACGAGGGGCAGAGGAGGTGTATGACGCACTTAAATTAGGATTTGCAGAGGCGGCGTTTGATATTCGTGTAAGTCGCACCGGGTGCTTGGGGCAATGTAGCACGGGCGTCACCGTGGTCGTGATGCCAGACAATGTGTGGTTGGGAGACGTGCGTGTAGAGGACGTGCCAGAACTCGTGCGGTTATATTCGGGGGAGGCGCCGAGTCTTGACACGATGATGGATTTTTAAAACCTTCATCATGAGTAGATGGCAGGTGTTGACATATACCTGTTTTTTTGTTTGTATGGTGGATGAGCACCGGATTCTCCGGAACGCTTGCTGGCATGTAGTGCCCAAGGAGGAGCCATGAAATCATCTTTACCACCGCCGGACGACTGTTCGCCGGAAGCGGTTGCGGCGCTTCATGCGCGCGTTCGGGAACTGCAGACTCAGCTCTTGGATGAGCGACGGATGTCGCGAACCGACTACCTCACGGGGTTAATGAACCTCCGTGGAATGGAAGAGACCTTGTTGCGTATGGCGGCGACGTGCATGCGAGAGCGAAAACCTTTGAGCGTGATCTTTTTAGACCTCCAAGGGTTCAAGCAGATCAATGACACGTACGGTCAGCCCACGGGAGACCATGTGTTGCGGCACGTGGGGAAGGTTCTGGGCGCCGTCTACACGGGCGACACGGACTCTTTGTCCGTTCTGCGCCCATTGGATGCGGCGGCGCGCGTGGGTGGAGATGAGTTCGTGGTCTTATTACCAGGTGCGGATTTTGAAGTGACACGGAGGGTTGCGCAGCGTCTGGAGTTTGTGCTGGGTGAGAAGGAATTCGTCGCGCTCAATACGCCGTTTTGGGGTTTGGGTATCCACAGGGGGATTGGCACGATCATCTCCCGAGAGGATCTCAAAAATCCCATAGCCTCGCTCTACCAGCCGGTGGCGGCGGCGATGAGCGCGAACAAGCGAATCAAGAAGAGCCAACAGTGAACAACGGATCGGCGTACCCAAGAACGGGGTGCGTCGATCTCACTTTTTTTAAAAAATTGACGCATCTGCGAGGCCAGTAACGGAAGGTTACATGGACGCGGATGCGTATTAGAATCGAACGGAAGTGAGCGATACGGTCTCGCCATTGGCCACGGTTACCGTGACGGTCTGCGTCTGGACCTGTTGATCCAAACAGGCGCCGCAGTGAAACACGAGCGTGTGTTTACCCGCGGAGACCATGAATCCGTGAACAGGAGTCACGCCAACGGACTGTCCATCGACATCTACACGCGACCATGGTCGGCTGTTGAGAACCAGTGTTCCTGTACCTGTTTCCACGGGCGCGGGGCTCGGTTGTTGCCGAGTGGCTCGCGGGGACGTGGACGCCGGGCCTGGTTCTACCGCCAAGTTGGGAAGAACCCCTAAACCTGGCAAAGTCGACGAGGCGACGTGCGACGCTTGAGGTGATGCAGTAAGCTCAACTGGCTCTCGTGGCCAGATGAGAGCGATCGCTACCAGCACAGGAACGCCGATTGCCAAGCCACCGACCCATACCCTGTGTGACGGTTGCACCGGAGCCGGGACCGTGACATGCACGGTAGGCTCGGGGGCTGCCACGGGCGCCAGTTGTACAGCCGGACTTGCAAGCTTGGGCGTCTGTTGTTGACGTGTGGGTCCCGGAGTGGGAGTTGGGGAAGGGGATGGTTGATGGCTGTCTTGCGGTGCCATTCCCTTGATCCATTCCACCAGCGTGGGCCCGTCCAACTCAGCTCTTGCTTGCTTGAGCGCTGTTTGCATGTCCTGTGCGCTTGCGAATCGATCGCCGACGTTGGCACGAACACACTTCCTCAGGATCGTCTGGATGGCGGGAGAGTGCACGTTGAATCGATTCTGCACAATGGGTTGCTCGCACTGGAGAACCCGATTCAGGATCTCGAGAAGAGTTCCTACTGCCAGCAACACCTCACCCGATAGGAGTTCGTGCAGGATGATTCCGAGTGCAAATAGGTCACTGCGTCCGTCCAAAGACTCACCTCGCACCTGCTCCGGTGACATGTAGACAGGGGTTCCCTTGGTGACATCGGCGTTGGTGGTCTTGTAGAGACTGGTGTCCGACTTGGCGATACCAAAGTCGAGCAGCTTGACCTCTCCTGCCCGGCTCACGATGATGTTGGCTGGCTTGATGTCGCGGTGCACCAGGTGCATGGGGGTGTCGTGCTTGTCCGCAAGACCGTGCACATAGGCGAGACCCTTACAGACCTCTACCAGAAGTTCCAATGCAATGGTTACGGGGAGCGGGGTGCTCGTCTTGCCGTTTGGCTTGAGGAGCTGATCCAGCGTCCATCCATCTACCAGCTCCATGGCCAGGTAGTACTGACCTTCTACGCGATCGAACCCGTAGATCTCCACCACGTTGGGGTGCTTGAGCTGACCACCTAGCCGCGCCTCGTTGATGAGGGCCTTCACAAAACGGTCGTCTTCCGTGACGCGCTGGTCGATCACTTTGAGCGCAACAGACTTCTCAAACCCTTGTGCCCCGCGCTGAATCGCGAGATAGACCTTGGCCATGCCTCCTTCGCCCAGGAGGCGTTGGAGCTGAAACGGTCCAAACGTATCGCCCAGGTTGGTCACGTTACCTCCCTTTACCGGCGTACCGGTATAGATGACTATTGGTGCGTTAAAATGACGCTCCTCCACGCCGAATATAGCAATCAGGGTGGATTCGTCAATGGATACGCGGAATAGGATTGACAGACCCTGTGGAATGTCGTATATTCTCCGCGCTCTGGCATTGCATTTGCCTGTAAGAGGAGCAATACCATGGCCCCATCGTCTAGCGGTTAGGACGTCAGGTTTTCATCCTGGAAATCCGGGTTCGATTCCCGGTGGGGTCACCAAAAAAGCCACCAGTATATCTGGGGGCTTTTTTGTACCGCAGGGACGGGCTCAAGTGTGGTTTTAATACAACAAACAATCTCACTACCCAAAGAGCGACGCCAGACGCTCTTTCAGCGGTCATTACCCTGTAATGACAAGCTGCATCGTGGTTTTAATAAATATAAATGGGTCTTTGGCGTCCTCTGGCATCTCGATGCGTTGAGAAGATATCTAATAAATCTGAACCTCGTCGTTAGGAGCGTTAGTGATTTGATAAAAAAGTGCTAAGATTAAGAGCATGCCGACCAGAAATCAACATGTCGTAGCGCAGATGCATCTTCGCCACTGGGCTGACGAAAACGATCAGGTATTTGCTTATTTGATCCCTGAGAAGAAATCACTCATCACCTCACCAAGAAATATCTGTGCCCAGAGAGATTACTATGAGATGAATGCACCTGTGGACCTTCCTTTTACGATAGATGAAATGCTAGCAGACGATATTGAGGGTCCCGCAGCCGCACCGCTCGCAAAGCTAGCAACATTAGATGTTTCGGATATATCGGCTGATGAACGTGAAAGCCTTTGCTATTACTTTGGTTTCCAGGCTGTACGCACGCCTGTCAGTCATGAACAGATGAATAAACTCGCCCTAAAAGATCATCGCGATCGCGCTTTGAGCATATTGAGTGACAAGAAAAAATTTAGAGAGTTTGAAATCGACTGGAAAGCAGAGAATCCAGGCAAGGGATTACCGAGTCGAGAGGAGTTATTGAATACACTTGATCCATCTAGTGGTATCACATGGAAAGTTGAAGGTAATGATCATAATCTCAAATTAATGGCTATGATTGGTCCACTCATGAAGGGTGAATACAGCAAACGACGATGGACATTACTTGTGGCGCCGAGTGGGAGACAGTTTATTTGTAGTGACAATCCTTTAGTTACAACTACTGGCTATACTACTTGCGGTCCGATAACAGAGACCGTCATACCAATAGGTCCACGATCTACTCTACTAATGGAAAAGAGTTATCAATTTGATGGCATTTCAGTCGCGATCGTAGACCATCGTATCGTTAGAGAAGTAAATAAACGAGTGGCCTTTCATGCGGGTCGTTTTGTAGTTACCGCTAACCAAAGACTCCTTAACAGAGTCTTAAAAACTCGCGAGGAAAATTCGAAGGTCATCGAAGAAATAAAGACAAGGAATCTAGGCGAAATAATTAAGAGCTCGAACCTTAGATCAATTGGTCAAATGCTTAGCCGTTAGGTCCAGCAAGGAACCCTTTCACATCCCCGTTTTCCCAGATCGGACACCGTTCACCCCTTCGTCCCTCTGTACTAATTTTCGTCAAAGTCAGCGTCATGGTCGTACTGTGATGTTCGGAGTCATCAGAAAATACTACTTCTGCTAGTAGGTCTACGCGTCCGGCGAGGTTTGAAATTCTTGGTCGTATAGGTCGCTTTGGCCGATCTGTGCTTTTCACCTCTACCCGATACCACTTGTCGTTTTCCTTGTCATGCACGGCGCAGTCTGTCGCCTATTTACCTGCCCCGAAGACTTCGTAGCCTTCGCGTGCAAAACAATAGCGGACATAATTTTCCGCTGCATCTCCCAACCAATCGTGGGAGCCATTTTGTTTGTAGGTTGTCATAGCGCTTTGGTAGGATTTATTCGAGCGGACAGCACAAAACCCGCTGCCAGCTCGTGGGATTACTCCCAACGCATGCCTTTCGACATACGACCTACCAAAGCTCGCTGACAACGGGGTCAGTGCTTTGGTAGATTTTTATGCCATGCTGTGACTTTCGTAACAGTTTAGGCTATATTGTAGGCATATCGTATGTGTTTTCTAGTATTTTATCAAGTTAGGTATGGACAAAGAGATAGATCTTGCCATCGCATGGGCATTGTCTTCGAGCTGATCTTGGTTTTGTGAAGAAGGGGGTGCGTCTACTCGGTGGGCGGTTCTTGCTTTATACAGCCCACCCACCATTGCCAGAACCCCCAGATTTTTGTAAACTCAAGCTCTTCTATGGCAACGCCTACCGACATTTCTCACATCGAACTCCTGGCACCCGCAGGGTCCTACGAGGCGCTCCATGCCGCTATCAACGCCGGGGCAGATGCGGTCTACTTTGGTGTGGATGGGTTTAATATGCGCGCAAACTCTTCTGCGCACCTTGGCCTAGCAGACATTCAGGAGATCAGCACGCTTTGCCATCAATACAACGTCAAATGCTATTTGGCGCTCAACACGCTTGTGTATGATCAAAACTTGGAGGAGATGAAGCAGGTGATAGACGCGGTAAAGCTGGCACAGGTGGACGCGGTGATTGCGTTTGACCTCTCCACAATCGCTTATGCAAAGTCGCAAGGAGTCGAGGTTCATATTTCTACACAACATTCCATTTCTAACATCGACGCCGTAAAATTTTTTGCTACGTGGGCGGACCGAGTCGTGCTTGCGCGCGAACTCACGCTTAAACAGATCAAATCAATCGTTGACGTGATTAAAACGCAGGACATTCGCGGACCAAAGGGTCGGTTGGTGGAGGTGGAGATTTTTGTGCACGGGGCCATGTGTGTGGCGGTGAGTGGAAGATGCGGAATGAGCTTGTACATGTACAACACGTCGGCTAATTGTGGGTCGTGTAGCCAGCCCTGCCGTCGCGCGTACACGGTCACGGACAAAGCAACAGGAAAACAGTTAGACGTAGACAACGAGTTTGTTATGAGCACGGAGGATTTGTGTACCATTGGCATGCTTGATGAGATTGTAGCGTCTGGTGCCGTGTCTTTGAAAGTGGAAGGGCGTGGAAAGCCGCCAGAATATGTAGATGTGGTGATTCGCTGTTACAAGGAGGCACTTGCGGCCATCGGCGATGGGTCGTGCACAAAGGAAAAAATCAGCCAGTGGAACACGCGGTTGGGAACGGTGTTTAATCGTGGATTAAGCGATGGATTTTATCGTGGATTGGCCTACAAATATTGGAGCCAAGGATCAGATAGTAAGGCCACCACAAAAAAGGTCTTTGTGGGAACGGTGTTAAATTACTTTCCCAAGTTAGGTGTGGCCGAGATTCGCGTGCAGGCAGAAGGATTTACGGCGGGCGAGCCTTGTGTGTTTGTGGGAAAGACGACCGGGTTTGTGCGTCAAACGCCGGAAGAGATTTGGTGCAACGATACGCATGTCACCACGGTCAATAAGGGTGAGGACATGACGATGCAGGTAACCGCACGCGTTCGCAGAGGCGATACGTTTTATAAAATTATGTCCGCCGGGTAGGAGTTTTTTATTTTGTGAAAATAAGTACCGTCTCTGGGAGACTTCCGAAGAAGATCCTGGGGTGGAGCGGGGTCGCCGATCCAGGTGAACGTGTCGGGATAGTGTCCAGCTTTATCAAGACGCGCGTCTGCATGAGCTTGTGCTTGCAGAGCAGGCAGAACAATATTCTGTGACACAGGAACTCATCCTGGGTGTTGAGCTGCAGATAGGCAGCTCGGTTGTAGATAACACGTGGAGACTAGCCCAAAATGGGCGTTCCGTTAACCCGTAACAAGGAATAGTGTAAAAAATAACGACCCGCTCTGCAGACCACCGAGATTGGTGGGGATGCAGAACGGGCGTCGTCAGGGGCTCCAAGAGCCTAGGGAGCCGGGCGCAGCTCCATCACCAGAGCCGACGTGGCTCCGTAGCGCGGTCGACTCGTGGTGCCATCCCACCCACCACCCACGTAGCCGACGAATCGGACGCGGAAGCGGGAGTCGGGCAGGAGCACCTCCACGCCGCCGCCGCCCGTGAGGGAGGGGAGCGGGATGGGGGCACTGACGCCGTAGCTGTTGATGTCCAGCAGTAGATCTAGTAGCAGGAGAGGGCGAACCCCCACCGGCGACCAGAACCGGTACCACACACCCAGCCCTAGGGAGACCAGGTCTCCGAGGACATTGGTGCCATCCGGGAGGGAGACGGACGTGAGCCCCAGGTTGCCCTGAATGGCCACGCCGAAGCCGTTGCGGATGTGGGCATCGAGCGCCAGGTGGACGCTGGCGTAGGTGGCCGGGCCGAAGCCCTTGAACCCACCGCCTGCCACCAGCGCCAGTTGACCCGGCGTGGTGTCCACCGTCTGGAACGGTTCCACGTGAGGCCGGCGGACCGGACCGTCATCATCATCGCCCTCCTCTACAGCGGCGGTGTAGGTCGGCAGATCCACGGGGAGTGGCACGCCTTCGCCATCCGCTTTGTACAGAAGCCCCAGTGGAGGGTCCTGCGCAAGATCCACGACACCCATCGACCGCTGACCGTTGCGGGTCATGAGGCTGAGAGTTGTGGCCACCACCAGACGTTGCGCCTGGGAGCGCTGTTCGGGGAAGGTGAGCAAGGCCTGCGCCCAGCTCGCGCCATCCACGAGCAGAAGGACCTGGTCAACGCCGCCCTCAGGGACGCTGAACACACGCGTGTACTCCATACCCTGGAACTTCCACTGGAGCAGGTGCAGGCCGGGGTGCAGGTGCATCCCCTCGGCGTAGGATTGGGTGTCTACCGTCAGAGCGTCGAACGCCCCGAGGGTCACCACTCGCATGGCGTCGTGGTTCACCTCCCCTATTTCCTCCTTCACCAGGGCCACCTTGGCCTCGGCATAGGCGGTCTGTGCCGCCGGCGGGTAGTCGGCGTCCCAGGTGTGACCCGGAGATGTGTGGAGGGCGTTCAGAAAGAACGGCCGCGCGGCATCGATGCCGGCGGAGTGGTTGTTGGCAGTCTCGTAGGCCAGATACCCAGCCACGAAGTTATACCGCCAGAACGTTTCTTCCTCCAACCGTTCGTTGAGGCAAGGGAGGCTAACCTCTCCGAGCGTCATTAGCGCCGTTGCAGCCTTTCCGTACGCGAGTGCATCCATCTGATCGATGATGCTCGCACCACGACTGTTGGCGACGAACTGGTCCTCTGCCTCCATGGCGGTGTAGGATCCACGATCCGTGCACGGGTGAAACTCGGGGTCCGCACCGCTCACCAGCAGAAGGTTGCCCGGCTGACGGTAGAGCGTGTTGACGCCCATGTTCTCACAGACGGAGTCTGCGTTCGTGTCCACACAAGCTTCCATCACCTGCCGGTTGGGCAGAGCGGTCTCAGCGGACGTGGGCGTCACGCCACCACCCGTTGCGCGGGTAAAGGCCTTCACGACCTTGGGCACCATCTGCGGCTCTCGCGGCTGACCCACGAGCACCAGAGTGAGCGAATCCTGTCCGAAAGCGGAGGCGCTCATGGCCACCACCAGCAGACAGGCCATCAAAAGCCGTCCTACGTTCATCTCGATCCTCCTCGCAGTTGATCCTTATTTCTAAGGATGATGTGTCCGTTTTTTCTCGCTCAAGGCGAGAGGATAACCTACGACACTGTGGACGTTTTGTCAAGAGGGAGGTGCTATACTTGAATCACTATTATTTGTGTATTCATACATGTTTTTTCAAATCATTATTTTGTTAGCAGGATTCTTTGCTCTCATTGTGGGCGCAGATCAGCTGGTAAAGGGTGCATCGTCGATTGCCAAGCGTTTTGGTTTCTCGAACCTATTTATTGGACTCACGGTTGTTGCCTTTGGCTCCTCAGCTCCTGAGCTGGCAGTTAATATGTTCGCGGCCGCAGGTGGCAATCCGGATATTGCCTTTGGAAACGTGATCGGCTCCAACCTTGCAAATATTTTGCTGGGGTTGGGGCTTGCGGCACTTGTGCGACCATTGGTGGTAGCACGCTCTGCGGTCTGGCGTGAGATTCCGTTTGCGATTTTGGGAGCTGGTGTGTTGTTTGCGCTGATGGTGGATGGTCCTCTCTCGGGAACGGAAAATATTCTCTCGCGTGGAGAAGGCATTGCACTCATTGCATTCTTTTTTGTATTTTTGTACTTCACGATTAAACCTATGTTGGTTAAGAGGCGTGAGAGTAAAAAAGATAAGGATCTTATTTTTGTTGTAAAACAACGGACGGGAGTATCGATTGCCATGATTGTTGGAGGACTTGTTGGATTGATTTTGGGTGGTGAATTGATCGTAGAAAGTGCAAGTGCTTTGGCGCTCTCGCTTGGGTTTAGCCAGGCATTTATTTCTCTTACCATCGTTGCTGCCGGAACGTCCCTCCCTGAAATTGCTGCAACCATGATGGCGGCATACCGTGGACAAACGGACATGGCGATTGGGAACATTGTTGGGTCGGTCACCTTTAACACACTTTGGATCTTGGGCGTCACGGCGATTATATTGCCGGTTCCTGTTTTCCCAGGTGGTCTGATTGATGTCTTCTTGGCGTTTGCGGCAACAGCAATACTGTTTCCATTCATGATCAATCAAAAACGGACGGGCGAATTGAGTCGATGGGAAGGCGCCTTGTTTACAATCGCCTATGTTGTGTATCTTGGGTTTACAATTTGGCGAGGATAAGGTAAAAACGGCGCATGAAGATCCTCTCCATAGAAACGAGTTGTGATGAAACTGCCGTCGCCATTGTTGAGGGCGACGGAACATCTTTTGTGGTTGTGGAGAATCTTGTTTCCTCACAGATCGCCACGCACCAACAATATGGCGGCGTGGTGCCGGAGGTTGCCGCACGTATGCATGTGCCTGTTTTGCCGTTAATGATCCAAGCGCTCACGCAGTGGAAGCAAGGGGATTTTGATGCGGTGGCGGTAACTACGGGACCAGGGCTTGCAACAGCACTCCGTGTGGGCGTGGAGACGGCAAAAGCATTGGCGGTCACATGGGGTGTGTCGCTTGTCCCGGTGGATCATATAGAAGGGCATATCTATGCAAACTTTTTGGATAGCTCTGTGGAGGCGAGCGCGTTTCCGATTCTCTGTCTCGTGGTCTCCGGTGGGCACACGGAGATTGTGCTCATGAAGGACCATGGAGAGTATGTTTTTCTTGGTCAAACCCGAGATGATGCTGCGGGGGAGGCCTTTGATAAGACGGCCGCACAGCTTGGGTTGAGCTATCCGGGTGGTCCAAGTATTGCCAAGGCGGCGCTCGGCGGAGACGCTACGGCGATTACGCTCCCACGACCCATGATCAACTCGGGAGATTTGGATGTATCATTTTCTGGTCTCAAAACGGCTGTACGTAATCAAATTCGATCACACGCAGAGTTGACACCGACGATTATTGCCGATATTGCCGCCTCGTTTCAACAGGCGGTGGTGGATGTACTGGTGACAAAAACACGGCTTGCCGCGGAACAGTACGCACCAAACACGGTTATGCTGTGTGGAGGTGTATCGGCAAACACGGAGTTGCGACGTCAACTTATGGAAGCGTTTTCCGATACTTCTGTCTCCGTGCTTGTGCCGCAGATCAAATACACCACGGACAACGCTGCGATGATTGGAGCGGCGGGTTTGCGGGCTTTGGTAGATGGACGCGTGGCCATGGATCCGTTAATTATCGACGCCGACCCCGCAAAAATTTTGGGGGGACAATGGAAATGGGAGCTATGAGGTGCATAACACACAAGGTAGAAGAAATGGACGTGCTCGCGGCAGAGATGGTGGATCAACTTATTGCTGCGCGCGTGATTTTGTTGCATGGAGATCTGGGCGCCGGAAAGACCACGTTTGTTCAAGGAGTAGCAAAGGCGCTTGGCGTGACGCGTCCGGTTAAGAGTCCAACCTACACGCTCGTGAATGTGCACCAGGTGAATCATGCGGTGATCGCAAATCTCGTTCACGTGGATTTGTATCGAATAGCTCGCGTTGATGCGAATGAAATGCGACAGATTGGATTGGATGAATTACTCGCCGATCCAAAAAACCTCGTGATGATCGAATGGCCGGAGCGCCTCGACACACCGCTTTCTGGCCTAGACCTTTATCTATCACAAGATGGTGACACACATGTGTTAGAAACAAAAACAGCCCCGTAGGGCTGTTTTTTTAATGCTTGTTTGCGTAGATCGTCCTTCGGATATCTACCTGTTGTCCTTGCGTTAACACCTCGTAATGAAGTTTAATGTGATCCACGGCAGTATCGGGAAGATAGAGAACCTCCTGAAAGTTCTGCGTATTCATGACATCAAAGTAATCCGCTTCGGTTGTAAATTCGTATGTGTAAGCGTGTGGTGTAAAGGGATACACAGGAAGTGCGTCGTGATAATACACCTTGGGATCGGACATGGAACGAAACGGAACACCACGAGGAGTGTCTAAAACACCCGTGTGTTGCATGGGTGCCGTAGTAATATCGGCGACGTACAGATTATTGTCGGCTCCAATCCAAGCAACCTCTTGTGAAGAAATAAAGCGTGGTTCGTGCAGGGTCACTGGGTTATTGGAATTTTGTTCACGCGCGGTGAATCCAATTTTCGTCAATGTGCTTCCTTGTGATACATAGACACCTTCATCAATTTGACCGGTAAACATTTCGTTTGCCTGATCGGTAACAATGACGTACTGATCCGACACAGAATAGACGGATGGCTCGCTAAATGATCCAGTGAGATTTGTCCGTACGACATCTGTTGGAGAGACGATCTCGAATCCGGCTGCTACGAGGTTTGATGCGGGACCAGAAACCGAGACAATATGATTATTGATCACACGGAGCCATGCATATCGTGCGCCCGTTTTTTGTTCAAGAGTATCGGCTGTTACAACAACGGTTGCTTGTAACGTGTAGGGATTCAAAAGATACCAGTTAAAATCACCATCGGTTACAAGAAGTTGCCCATCCTTTATTTGAACAAGGGATTTTGTCCCGACTCCTGGGCTCGTTGAACAAGATTCGCACCAGCGAGTCGTTGGAAACTTGTAGTCGGTTGCAACGATTTTATGCTCTACAAACGAATAGAGATACACATTGGTAAACGTGTCTGTGAGAGGCAAGAATCCTTGATTGCGTAGGGAGCTCCCCCCAAGTGGATGTGAGAGTCTTTCTGTACGCGCATAAGTCAACTGACTGTCCGTAAATTGATCTGCGGGAATTTGATCGATCATTGAGTTGATCAAGGTGCCCGTTTGATACTGCGCTACGGAGTAGCCTGGATACTGCCAGGTTGCACTTGCGCCGATCCAAAGTTCATCGTTGGTGTTCCACGATGGGGTAATGGGAGCGAGGGACGTTGCCGACGCCGAGGCAATCGGCTGTATAAACGAGAACAAAATCGCCACAATGGCGAAGAAAGAGATATGGGATCGCATAAGCATATCTAAGAGTTATGTGTGATGTTTACCCTAAAAAGGGGGTTTTGTCAAGGGTTCCTCGGGCTTTGTATAAAAAGGACACTCAACGTCTCCTGCGGACGTCCCATTGACGCAGTTCATAAAACACCCTCGTAAAACTCGGGGCCAAGCTGTTTTATAAACTGAGCCCCTTTTTATACAAAACCCTCATCACGACGTTCGCTAAATCCCTTGCACGCAGAAGACAGCTAGCCAGGAGTAAGTCTTGTGCGTCTCTATCCGACTGTCCCTTTTTCTAAACACAACCCTTCGCTCCTACATTGCTGGATGATACTGGTGTGGCTAAAGGGGACAGGCACCCTTATCCACATACGTGCAAATCTCTACGATCGTACGTGTTTGACCATGAGGCTTCAATCAATCGAGTTGTTGATCTTTTGCGCTGAGTCTGTGGGCCAGCGAACTGTGACGTAAAAAAACACGCATGCCGATAGGGAAATGCGTGTTGGGGTACCTATTGAATTCTTGCAAGTGCCACCAGCGCCGCCGTGTCGGCACGGAACTGATACGCTCCCAATGAGACAATCTGTGCGTTTTGACTCACGGCAAAGTCGACTTCATCTTGGGTAAATCCACCTTCTGGTCCAACAAATAACGTAACAGGTTTTTGCGTAGGCGCACTATCGACGGCACTCGCGTGTGTGCTGTAAACGACCGAATTTTCTGCTGCGGTAAGGGCATGGTGATACGTCGCAACATCGCGAAGTTCTGGGAGCCAGGCACGACCACTTTGCTCTGCAGCTTCTTTGAGAATCGCGTTCCATCGAGGCGGATACGTTTCTGGACGTTTAATAACGCGCTCGGTAATAATGGGAATAATCGTACTTACACCCAGCTCGGTAGCTTTTTCTAGTACCCAACGCATACGATCATTTTTTAAGATGGCCATGGCGAGTGTAATATCTCCACCACGTGGCTGTGTTGCGCGAGTTTGAATTGGGATGAGAATCCCATCCTTGTTGCTATGGGCGATCACTCCTTCATACACATTTCCAACACCGTCAAAAAATCGTACGGCGTCTCCTTTGCCAAGTCGCAATACACTGGTCATTTGGCGATACAACTCACCGATGGGAATACAAACCGCATCCTCGCGCACGAGGGAAGGGTGGATATGAAATTGTCGCGCGTTATTGATCTCCATATTAGTTGGCGGCTACGCGGAAGATTTCTTGCACAGATGTCTGACCATCCATTGCTTTTAAGATTCCATCTTGCTCCATAGTCACCATCCCTTGTTGATTGGCAATCTCACGCATGTCGGCGTCTGATACCGAGCCAGATCGAATGCGTTCCCCCACGATTTGATCTACCACGAGAATTTCATACACACCGACGCGCCCCTTATACCCACCGGTACACGCAGAGCACCCTTGTGGATTAGCTGCCATGAATGTTGCCGTTGAGAGGTCTGGTTTCTCGCCAGAAGCTTCTGGAATTGCTTGAATAATCTTGGTCACGCGTGCGGTCTCCTCGGGCGTAAGTGTGGCAGGTGTGGCACACGTTTTACACAATCGACGAACCAACCGTTGCGCCATAATGATGCGCAGGGCAGGTGCCAAAAGCGCGGGCTCCACTCCCATAGAAAGAAAGCGAGGAACAGCGCCAGCAGCGTCGTTGGTGTGAATGGTCGACAGTAAGAGGTGACCCGTAAGCGCTGCCTGAATGGCCGTGTCGGCTGTCTCCTTGTCGCGGATTTCTCCCACCATCACAATGTCAGGATCTTGTCGCAAAATGGATCGCAACCCTCCACTAAACGTATAGTCCTTGGTGTGATCAATCTGACTTTGGTTGATGCCCTCCAACTTATACTCAACAGGATCTTCCAACGTAATGATTTTAACGTCCGTTGTATTAAGGCGTTTAAGAATCGCATACAGCGTGGTGGTCTTACCAGAACCTGTAGGACCTGTGGTGACAATCATCCCGTTTGGTTTGACAATCTCCGCTTCCAATTTCTTGAAAGCAGCTTCTCTAAACCCAAGCTGCGAGAATTCGAGTCCAATGGAACTTGGCACAAGCAAACGCATCACGACGGATTCACCATAGGCGGTTGGCAGGGTAGACGTACGCACATCTACTTTCTCACCTTTAATAAAAATCGTATAACGACCGTCCTGCGGCTTGGCGGTGACGTTGAGTTTGAGTCCCGCAATAAGTTTGATGCGGTTGACGAGATGTTCCCATGTGTCCTTATTGATCTTAGCGATGTCTTGCAGGACTCCATCGATACGATAACGAATCGCCACATCATTTTCCTCGGCCTCGATATGCACGTCCGATGTTCCAATTTGGAGTGCACCTGCCAACATGGCGGCAACAAGATCCGTTGTATTGGCCTTGTTGAGAATTCCTTGAATATCTGCTGTTGTATGAATCTGTGCTTGAAACGTGTTAAGTTCTTCTTCGCTAATTTCCACACCCCCCTTGGCCGCAATAATTCTTGGGAGGGCTGCGTAGAGCTTCATTCCCTGATCAAAACTTTGTTGTGAGGTGAGATAGAGCGCGGTATGTGCACGGTTTCGTTCGCCAATTTGAAAACTCACTTCTTTTACATCGTCGTTGGTTGGGTTGATTGCAGCGATTCTAATCTCCTCTCCCTGTAACAAAAACGGAATCATTTGTAATTCACGCGCACGTTTTTCTGGGAGAAGTCGTAGCGCCTCTGCATTTACGGGGAATCCTTTTAAATCAATATACCCAACGCCAAGACCCGCCGCTTTTTGTTCGGTGACCTTTTCGATCTGCTCCTCACGGATGGCTCCCATGCGTTTTTGCAACTGTTCTTGTGTGGTGGGCTGATTGGGTTGTGAAGGGACCTTGGGTTGTGGCGTATTGCCTCCCATCAAGTCCTCTATGGATCCTGTTCCGTTGCTCATAGGTAATACGTTTAGGATTTACGGAAGACAAATTGCAAAATAGCGGGGAGGTGCTTTCTCTCGATGTTTTTTGCTAAATGTGACCACGTGGCAAAGTTGTAGCTTGCAACGATACCGGCAACAAAAAGTGATCCAAGCAAAAAGACGACAAGCTCCAGGAGACTACCAGCTCCTTGATTTCCCGTTGCAATAAAGACCCATGTTCCGATCGCGCTCGTGAGTAGACTCAAAAGCTGCACGGCAAATACGAGGAGGGTCATTGCAACAGCATTGATCACAAAGAGGATGAGGTTGTGCTCAAGGATAAGCGCTGGTGATCGCCAGGTTGCCTTCCACGCCTGTTGAACGGCTGGGAGAAACCGTTGACCATCGCCTGCAATAAACTGCAAAATCAACATTTTTATGGTAAGCACATAGAGTATAAGAAGCCCGTCGATGATCATAATGGGCACGGTAAACCAGAGAGCATGCGGGCCGGTGATCCAATCGAGCGCTTTACTCATGTCTAATACAAGTAAAAAGACGGCAGAAAGCGACGCAAGGTGAACCAGTGTCATACGAGGCCATTGTGTAAGCGCATGACGGAAGGCTTCACGTAGAGAAACCTGTTTGCGAAGTCGGCTATGACGGTGTGTGACATGGATCAACGCGGTTTGACACAGGATTGCGCAGGCAAGCACGGCAATCGTAACCAATAGCGCCACAGGGTGCGATACGAGGGAAACAATTGTTGGTCCTATAAGATCTGGCGGGAGCACGCTGTTGGTTGTGGCGGTGAGCGCGGGTGCAATACCGTGTACGCCGAACAGGAAACTGTACGCGTACAAAATACTGTCAATGAGTGCGCCAAGACCAATGATACTTGCAATAGGTGCAATGAGAAGTAGGGCGGGTTGTGATTTGAAGGTCTTCCATCCGCCAAGGAAGTGTTTTGTGTGCCAGCCGTTTTTCATATAAGCAGATTATAACATGAGTCACAGTCGTAACGGTGAAGCGCGTTTTATTATCGGTGATTATCTCACGACCTGATGTTTTGATTTAAACCAAAACCCCCACACCGTGAGGTATGGGGGAAAGGGGTTAGGACTGGGTGACGTCCTTTTTTGCGGTCGTGACGATCGCTTCAAACTCTTCTTTTTCAATTGTTTCTTTGTCGAGAAGTACGTTAACGATTTTGTCGACTTCCGTGCGATGCTTGTTAAACAGCTCGCGGGCACGATCTTGTGCATCCGATACGAGTTTCTGTACCACCTCGTCAATCTTGTAGGCCGTCTTGTCTGAGTAGTCTCGATGCTCCTGCATGTCGCGTCCCAAGAACACTTGCTCTGTGGCCTTGCCGTAGGTGCGAGGTCCAAGGTCATCATCCATGCCGTAGCGTTTAACCATGGCGTTTGCAAGCTCCGTTGCACGTTTAAGGTCATCTGACGCACCTGTTGTAATATCTCCAATCACCACGGCTTCGGCAACACGTCCGCCGAGCATCATAGCCATATCGTTGTAGAAGTCTTGTTTGCTCTCCATACGGTTGTCGTCGATCGGTAACTTCATGGTGTAGCCTGCCGCTCGTCCGCGGGAAATGATGGAAATTTTGTGCACCTCATCTCGCACGCCCGCATAGTGACCAACAATCGCGTGTCCTGCCTCATGATAGGCGGTAACGCGTTTTTCCTCGTCCGATATGACGCGGTTGCGACGCGCAGGTCCAATCATCACCTTCTCAATCGCCTCGCGCATAATCTCATTAGTAATAGCCTTGGCGTTCTCTCGTGCGGTTAAGATTGCCGCCTCGTTAAGCACGTTCTCCAAGTCTGCTCCTGCAAATCCAGAGGTGCGCTGTGCCACAACTTCGAGTTTGACGTCGTCGGCAAACGGTTTGTTTTTTGCGTGGATCTTGAGGATTTCTTCTCGCTCTTTACGATCTGGTAGGTCGATCATCACCTGGCGGTCAAATCGACCTGGTCGCAAAAGGGCAGGGTCCAACACGTCTGGACGGTTGGTTGCCGCCATTACAATTACGCCATTATTTTTTTCAAACCCATCCATCTCCACAAGGATCTGGTTGAGTGTTTGCTCACGTTCATCATGTCCGCCTCCAACACCAGCACCACGTTGTCGCCCCACAGCGTCGATTTCGTCAATGAAAATGATACACGGTGCAGCCTTCTTGGCGCGCCCAAACAAATCACGCACGCGGCTTGCCCCAACGCCCACGAACATTTCCACGAACTCGGAACCGCTCATGTGGAAAAAGGGAACACCGGCCTCTCCAGCCACGGCACGTGCGAGCAATGTTTTACCAGTTCCAGGTCGCCCCATAAGAAGCACTCCTTTTGGAATCTTGGCTCCCACGTCATCAAATTTCTTTGGACTCTTTAAAAAGAGGACTACCTCCTCCAATTCCTCCTTAGCTTCGTACGCACCGGCAACGTCTTTAAACTTTGTATCCGTGTTGGTTTTGCCCGATGGGTCCTGAGTTTTGCTTTGTCCAAAACTCATGGCTTTGTTTTGTGCGCCCTGCATCTGACGAATCATAAACCAGGCAAGCGCTCCGAGAATAATCGCCAAAATAAGCGTTGGCACCATGCGGGCGATCAATTCCTTGGTTGTATTGTCTTTGACGGTGATCTGAATTGACTGTGTTGCTTCGCTTGGAACGTCGTAATTTGAGAATAAATCCGATAGAGATTCGTTTCCTTCTTTGCGTGTAATGAGCTCTGACCCGTCTGTTGCCATAATACGCAACGTTTCATTCTCAATATCCACCGAGGCAATTTCTCCCGCCTTAACGCGTTCTATAAACGTGCTGACCCCAATCTCTTCGGGCTTAGTTTTATTGAGATTCATGGAGCTCAACAGGCTTCCAACAAGCAAAATCACAATAACGGAGTAAAGGATGCTGCGGGGATTGATGTGGAGTTGTTTTTTCTTCATAGATAGACTGTTCAGTGTGCGCCGATCGTACAGGGATTGGGGGATAAGATCAAGGGATCGACGTTATATTGTGTGTATTTGATCCTATAAAAACAAAACAAGACCCGAAGGTCTCGTTTTGATGCGTGTTTACACGGTTGTTTCCTCTGTTGACTCGGTATCTGCTATCTCGGCAGGAGCGTCTGCTTCTGCAACGACTTCCTTCTCTTTCTTTGCGCCCTTTACACCTTTCTTTAAGGCTTTGAGGCTGAGTCCAAGACGATGCTTGTCTGGCTCCACGGAGACCACGACGAATGTCTTGCGCTCTCCCGCTTTTCCAAGAGAATGAATGTCGGTTACAGGCTTGGTGTCCAACTCGGAGATGTGTGCCAAACCGTGAATGTCACGATCCAACTCCACAAAGAATCCAAATGGGTTGACCTTGAGAATGGTCCCTTCAACTTTGTCGCCCACGTTGTACTTCTTGGCTACGTTCTCCCATGGGTTCTCTACGAGTTTCTTCATGGAGAGGAAGATCTTGCTTCCCTCGATGCCAATAATTTCTGCCTTTACCACGTCTTCTACCTTTACAAAGTCACTTGGGTGATCAATACGTTGCCAAGCAATCTCGGAAATGTGTACGAGACCCTCTAAGTAAGCCGCCTCGTCGGTTGCCTCCAAGGGGAACTTTACAAACACACCAAAGTCCGCAATGGCGGTGACGCGTCCCTCTACCTGATCTCCGATCTTGTACTGGGAGATAATGCTCTTTTGCTCCTCTTCCCAAATAGCCTTCTCGGACACGATCAACTTGTTCTCATGTTCGTTAGCATCTAATACCTTTACCTTAAACTTCATGCCGACGTACTCCTTGAGTTTCTCCAAGATACGCGTCTTGGATCCACCGGACACACGTGGGTAATGCTCTGGGGCCAATTGGGATACAGGCAAGAAGCCATGGAGGTGATCCAACTGAACGAGCAGTCCACCTTTGTTTGCGTCGAGGATCTTGACGTTGGAGGCCTCTCCACTATTCAACAACTGTTGAACGGTCTCCCAGGCCTTTACCTCCCCTGCATACTTAAAGGAAAGTTCTACCTCTCCATTTTCATTTTCTAAGTCAATAACGGTTCCCTCGATCGGCATACCGACCTTGAGGTTGCTGTAAATGTCACTTTCTGCAAACAGTTCTCGTCCGCGAACAATACCGGTGGTAAGACCGCCGATGTCTACGCGCACTTCTCGGTTGGATGCAAAAACAATGGTACCTGTAACAGTATCACCTAGTTGAGGGATGACAGGCTCGTGTTTCTCGAGCAATTCTGCCATTTTTGAAGAATTTGTTGCCATACTTATGAGTTGTTCATCCGCTGGCACGGATGTGGGTTATGAATAAGGATTCGGCCGGAGTGTAACAAAATGGGGGTTTTGCGTCAAGAGAGGAAGTTGATATCAAGACAGAACAGTAAACCAATGTAACCGTGCTATACTTTTTTTATAAATTTACGAATTGATGTATGGCCCACGAAGCATTTTTGATGGAACTTGAGTTTGGCATTAAACACCTTCCGCCTACCATCCCCGAGGAAGAGCAGACACGCATTCAACAACGATTTGAGGAGTTAAAGGTCTTGGGAGATCAGGTGACGGAGGAAGCGATTAAGGAAGCGATGATTGAAATAGGGAAAATTGAATGGCCGTATCGACTTGCGTATAAAGACATGGTGATGATGTGTTGCTCGCATACGCAGCATGATTTATTCCTCAAGGCGTTAAGTCCTGCAACGAGGAAGAAGGTGATGGACATGGGAGGGAATGATATTACGGTTCCGGAGCTGATTCATTCGTCTCTCTTTGAAGAGAAGTTTTCCCCCGAGGAAAAGTACGAGGTGCAAGAGTCGGCGCTTTCGGCACGCTTGCAAATGCACGACTATATGGAGGAGCAGATCAAAAATCGTCCAAATGATTACGCAAAATCGTTAGAAAAGGCACGCGCGCAGCAGGCAAAAATAGATGAGGCGATTGAGCAATTGCGGGCGTTGGCGAAGGTGGATCTGCATTGGCAGCCGGAGATTGAGGGAAAGATTGATCAATTATGTATGGGGTGGTCCATCTCGGAGCCAGATGTGTCGGTTGAGGATGTTCTCCATGAAGTGGAATATTGGAAAGGGACCTTGGCGGCGTCGGAGGAAGAGGAGGGGAGTGATGCGTCGGATGTCTAGGTTTAGATGCTTAGCCATTGACACGTACGTTCTGAACAAATGTTTCAAAACACCGACGATCGTCGTTTGGTCTATTTGAAAAATATAAATAGAGAGATTTTGAGCAAAAGCCTCGCAAGAGCCCCCGTCTATTCTGTCCCTTTGCGCCCGGATGTGCTAAACTATTCCCACAAATAGGAGGTTCGAAAACCAACGCAACCACAGAAAACGCTATGATGATTAGCTATCACGGGCTTTCATGCCTCAGTATTACCGCCAAGCCGATCAGCGGAGAAGTGACCCTTGTTACGGATCCGTTTGACGCCAGCGTGGGAATCAAACCCCCAAAACTTTCGGGGGACATTGTTTTTTCTAGTCAGGAAGGTGCTGAGCACGGCAATACCGCGGAGGTGGCTGGTTCGCCGTTTTCAATTGCCATGCCGGGTGAATATGAGGTAAAGGGTATGATGTTAGACGCACGCGTAGCTCCAACAAAAACCAATCCTAAAAATATGATCTTGCGCGTGGCAGCAGGTGCCATGACGCTAGGTTTTTTGGGAGGGTTGGATCGACCGCTTAAAGATGAGGAGATCGAACTTTTGGAGGGCGTGGATATGTTGGTACTGCCCGTGGGTGGTAATAATGTCATGACCGCCAAGATTGCGGCCGAGACCGTGCGCACGATTGAACCTCGTATTGTTATCCCTGTCTATATGGCAGAACCTGGACTCAAAGAAGCCCTGGATCCGCTTTCTGTATTCATGACAGAAATGGGACCCGTACCGACCGAGGAGACCACAAAATATAAAATGACCAAGCGCCAGTTGCCACAGGAAGACATGCAACTTGTGCTAATTAAGCGCTCCTAACATGGCTCAAAGTCCGCTCTCACGTCTTACAGCCCAGGAATACGCGGCGCGACAACGTCTGTTGCGTTTAATTCTTGGATTGATGGGTGTGCTGGTGGTCGTTCTCATTATTGTGCAACTAGTGGCCGTGGTGCCAAAGAGCGCGCAGGCGATTGACGATGCGGTGGAACAAGGCAAGGGGGCAGTGGGGGACATCTCGCTGCAGACAGACGCCATTAAGGCACAAGGATCGGCGATTGCCGCCGCAGGTGCAGCCGCACGGGACAGCTGGTTTATGATGTTGATTCAAGAATCGGTCCTACGCAAGGTAGCCACAAAGATTGAGCAGTTGCCGGACGTACCGATCGTTGAAGCGGAGATTATTACGGAGGAAACGGTGCCAGTTATCACAGAAACAGATCCTGTTCCCACGGAGGAGACAGCAACACACGCAACGCAATAAGTATGGCAAAAAAGACAGAACAAGAATTAGACAAGGAGGGATTTGAACTTGGAGGGCAGCTTGACGATCGCTCCATCGTTACCGAGATGAAGACGGCGTACTTGGACTACGCCATGAGTGTGATTGTCTCGCGCGCATTGCCCGATGTGCGTGACGGATTAAAACCTGTGCATCGCCGCATTTTTTACGGTATGTGGAAGTTGGGATTACGCGCTGGTGGACGTTACAGAAAATCTGCAGCTGTGGTTGGAGAGGTGATGGCTAAGTACCATCCGCATGGTGACGCGTCCATTTACGACGCGCTTGCACGTATGGCACAGGATTTTTCCATGCGCTATCCGTTGGTGCATGGTCAAGGAAACTTTGGATCGTTGGATGGAGATTCGCCGGCTGCCATGCGTTACACGGAGGCAAAACTCCAATCACTCGCCGAGGAGTTGATGTGGGATATCGAGAAAGAGACGGTGGATTTCCAACCCAACTACGACGGAGAACACATGGAGCCAAAAGTGCTCCCGGCTAAGCTGCCAAACTTACTATTGAATGGCGTGTTGGGAATCGCGGTGGGAATGGCAACCAACATTCCTCCACATAACTTGCGAGAAATTTGCGGGGCAATTTTAGCGTTAATCGACAACAAAGACGTAACGATTGACGACCTCATGGAGCACATTAAGGGGCCAGACATGCCGTCGGGTGCGATTGCCTACGACGTGCAGGCCATTAAGCAGGCGTATGCAACCGGTCGTGGAGGTATTGTGTTCCGAGCGCACACCGAGATTGAGGAAATGAAAAATGGTAGTTACCAGATTTTGGTCACGGACGTGCCGTACCAGGTCAACAAAGCAAGCATGTTGGAGAAGATTGCTATGTTGGTTCGTGAGAAAAAGATTGAAGGAATTCGTGACTTGCGTGATGAGTCCAACAAAGACGGAATTCGCGTGGTGATCGAACTTAAAAAAGATGCGTATCCTCGCAAGGTGCTCAACCGTCTCTTCCAAATGACGCAGATGCAGACCACGTTCCATGTCAACATGGTGGCGTTAGTGGATGGAGTACAGCCCCGTCTTCTCAATCTTAAGGAGATGTTGGAGGAATATATTAAACATCGCAAGGTGATTGTACGACGTCGTACCGAGTTTGATTTGGCACGTGCCAAGGATCGTGCGCATATTTTGGATGGGTTGATGATTGCACTTACCAACATCGACAAGATCATTGCGACCATTAAAAAGTCCAAGGACAAAGATGAAGCACGCGTCAACTTGATGAAACAATTTAAGCTCTCTGAGTTACAGGCAATTGCGATTTTGGAAATGCGTTTGCAACAGTTGGCAAACTTGGAGCGTTTGAAGATTGAGCAAGAGTTGGCAGAGAAGATGAAACTCATTAAGGAGTTGGAGGCTATTCTTAAGTCGGCGCAAAAGATGTTGGCTGTGATCCGTAGTGAGGTGGAGGAGATTGATGCAAAATTTGGCGACGAACGTCGTACGGAAATCGTCAAACATGGCGTAAAGGCGTTTAGCATGGAAGATGTGATTCCAGACGAGGAGACCATTGTAATGATGACGCGCGATGGTTACATTAAGCGTATCTCGCCAGACACCTTTAAGACGCAAAAGCGTGGAGGGAAGGGCGTGATGGGCTTGTCCACCAAGGAAGAAGACGTGGTAGATAAAGTCTTTATGACGAGCACGCATACACACCTACTCTTCTTTACAACGTCGGGCCGGGTGTTCCAAATGAAGGCCTACGAGGTGCCGGAATCGTCTCGTACCGCCAAGGGGCAGGCGCTGGTTAATTTCTTGCACCTGGCACCAGGGGAGGAGGTGACGTCGGTGTTGTCTATGGATCGCGACGACGACGCCAAGTTCTTGATGATGGTCACTAAGCGTGGAACTATCAAAAAAACGCCGTTGAGCGAGTTTGAGCATGTGCGCAGCAATGGATTGATCGCCATTAAGCTTAACCAAGGAGATCGATTAGAATGGGTCAAACCATCCAACGGAACGGACGAGGTGGTATTGGTGACGCACCAGGGTATGGCGATTCGATTTAGCGAGGCGGAAGTGCGAGCTATGGGTCGCGTGGCGGCCGGTGTGCGTGGAATCAAACTCAAAGGAGAAGACATGATTGTGGGTATGGCCGTGGTGGATGGCAAGCTCACTGCCAAGGGATCGATGGAGTTGTTGGCGATCATGCAAAATGGGTACGGAAAGCGCACCAACCTTAAGGAGTATAAGTTGCAAGGACGCGGCGGACAGGGCGTAAAGACGGCCAATATTACCGCCAAGACCGGACCAATTGTAGGGATGCGCGTTATTAACACCAAGGACTTAACGGACATGCTTATTATGAGCGCACACGGCCAGGTGATTCGTACCAAGATGAGTACGGTAAGCGTGCTGGGACGTGCGACTCAGGGAGTACGTATTATGCGATTTAAGAAGGATGGCGATAACGTGGTGTCGATTGCCGTGATTGGTGAGGCAGAAGGGGACGAATAGGGTAGTCGTTATTTCAAAACAGGCCTTTCGGGGTCTGTTTTTGGTTGTGCTCTGTATCACATTCGTCGTAGGTAGGACAAATCCGATCTAGTTTTTGTCTTAAAAAATAGAGTGAATGAGAAAGGGTGGATTGACATATACCCGTATTTGGGGTATAAGAGCGCTACCCTAACGATGCAGATTCGTGTCGGATAACAGGGTATAGATGGCACATTGGCACAAACCGTGCCTTGGAGGAAGCCATGAACCGGTTGTTGATCTTGTTCGTTTGTTTCAACATCCTGGCGGGATGCCAGGAGCCGCCGACTGTGGTGGTCAACGTGCCAGCGCCCGTGGTCAACGTCACGGTTCCGCCGCCGGAGGTCATCGTGGTCTCGGACGACGACGACTCGGCCACGGACGACGACGACAGCGCCGAACCGCCCACTCCCGAGCTCGTTCCGTCCACCTTCACCATGTTCGTGACCCCCTCGATCGGCCAGCAGCCGGTCCAGGTGATCGAGGGTCCGGCTGGCGTGATCATGGGCTCGATCGCCTTCACCTTCGAGGGCGGGTACCAGGAGATGTACAGCTTCCCGCTGAGCATCTTCCATCGCGCGGCGTACAACAACGTGGAGGAGCCGTTCCTCAACGAGCTGGGTGGCGTCACGGGCTGTACCCTCGGGTTGCCCAATGGCAACAACATGGAGCTGACGGCAGACGGCGGCCCGGGCTGGTGGGTGACCCTGCCGGAGCCCTTCGTTCACAACGGTCCGGAGAGCACCACGGTGCGCTTTGACCTCGACTGCAACATCGACGCGCCCACGGATGGCGACGCGGACGCCTACGCGCTGGGTGTCAACGCGACGGCGGTCGTCGCCGTGGTGGATGCGGACGACAACCTGGTGGACGGCTCGCTGTCCAACAACGGACAGTGGCTCTACCCCAACTCGCCTGAGCCCTCGGGGCTCTACCCGTCGTTCTATGCCGTGGTAGATTCCCCGATGGAGCCCATGGCGCCCACACTGACTGTCTCGCCGGCCGATTGGTGGCTGGCGGGGCTTCAGATCCCCCAGTCCAACCTGACTCCGTTGCGGTTCAACGTGACGGCGGAAGGGGACGACTGGCAGGTCTATGGCGCGGACCTCAACGTCTACGTCACGGACATCTTCTACAGCAGCTGGTCGCGATGCGGAGGACCGTTGGGACAGCCTGACGGGATCCGGATCCGGAACGCGGACGACCCCTCCACGACCCTGGGCAACTTCAGCCCGGCGCCGACGTCGGCTGGGACCTGTGCCGACAATCCCGGAAGCATGATCGGGTCGGCAAACAATGGGACCATGAACACCATCGTCCCTATGGGGACCACGGTCACCTTCGAGGTGCTGGTGGATGCGAGCTGGGCGGCTCCGTCCGCCAGCGAACTCCTCCAGGTGGGACTGGCTGGGATGACGGCCAGCAACCTGAGCGGCGCACCCGCCGTGATCCAGGGGATCCCCCTCAACGGAGCCATTATCTGGTTCTAGCTCCCCATCGATGATGGGTTGAGCCAAAAACTCCCTTACGTAACCCCACCGACCTGTTCGGTGGGGTTACTCGTTAAACCACAAAACTGAATAGATCGAACACTTTCCCCAAGGAATTGACAAAAATCCGTCCTACTGCTATGCTCCAGTCACTTAACTGAATGCTATGTCTGTCCCAGCCCATCGAAAATCATCTTCCCGCACCAAGCGCGGTCGTTCTCACGCGGCTCTTACCCCTCTCAATTTGGGAGCCTGCCCAGCGTGTAAAGCGGTTGTAAAACCTCATCACGCCTGTGCAAAATGTGGTGCATACGCGGGTCGTAGTGTAAAATAAGGGCCTCAGGCCCTTTTTACTTTTCTCACGCTCTTTTATGTCTAATCGACACTTGGCTCGAACGCTTACCATGCAGGCGCTGTATCAATGGGATTTTCTCAAAGAAGAGACGCCCAACCTGGACGAGATTATTGCGTACATCAAACAGGAATTTGCTCCCAACTTTGATGATCACGATTATGTAGAGTCTACGTTCCGTGGAGTGATTGAGCATGTGCAATCGATCGATGAAACATTGAATCAATTTGCCGCAGACTGGCCGGTGGACACCATGACATTGGTGGATCGCAACGTGTTGCGCATTGGTGTGTACGAGTTGTTATTAAATAAAAAGATTCCCTCTAAAGTCGCTATTAACGAGGCGATTGAGATTGGCAAGGCGTTTGGCGGGGAAGCATCGGGAAAGTTTATTAACGGTGTGTTGGGTGCAATTTTTAAGGATCAGGTAAAGCAAGGACTTATTAAAGAGGTAGACTCGGCCGATGTGCAGGCAGAGGAGCCCGCAGAATAAAAAAATTATCTTCTATGGAAAAAGATCTCTCTCCATTGATGAAGGCCCTCGGCGTGGAGTTTCAAAACGTTGATACGCTACGCCAAGCGCTTGTTCATCGCTCGTATCTTAATGAGCACTCAACCTTTCCACTCGAACACAACGAACGATTGGAGTTTTTAGGGGACGCGGTATTGGAACTTGTGGTAACGGAGAATTTGTATAACAACTATCCAAACCCAGAAGGCGAGATGACTAACTGGCGCGCGGCGTTGGTAAATGGGGAGCGTTTGGCAGACGTGGCGATTAGCCTGGACGTGGAACCCTTTTTGTACATGAGCCGAGGTGAGCGCAAAGACACAGAGAGTAAAGCGCGACGCTACATTTTAGCCAATGCAATGGAGGCGATTATTGGAGCAACGTACTTAGACCTTGGATGGGATGCCGCAAAGGGATTGATTGAGCGAGCTGTGCTCGTGCACTTGCCTGAGATATTGGAGAAGAAGCTTTACATTGATTCTAAATCGCGATTCCAAGAGTCGGCGCAAGAGCAAACAGGCATTACACCAACCTACAAGGTATTACATGAGGAAGGCCCAGACCACGCAAAAGACTTTACCGTGGGTGTGTATTTGGGGAAGGAAAAGATTGCAGAGGGGAAGGGGACCAGTAAACAAGAGGCGCAAACCAGTGCCGCACTTGCCGCGTTGGAAGCCAAAAATTGGTAAAAAATTGAGCAGCCCCGCGTGGGCTGCTTTTCGTGAGATGAGGAATCAGAACAGGTGGATCCCGCGGCCGATCAGGCCGATCACCCAGAGCAGGTCGAGAAACCATACGACCCAGCGGGCCGTTGTGCGGAAGGGGTGAACCTCCTCGTTGCTCGGCAAGTTGCCGACAAACGTGCCAAAGATGACGGAGATGATGAAGATGATCAAGCCGTACCCCGACCAGATCACATCGGGGTCGAGCGTAACGGTGAAAGAAGCCAGAATAAAACCAAGCATGGGGAATTCCTCCTTCAAACACGTTTTATCAATAGAATGGGGAGGGTGTCAAATAAACACATAAGATTAATGTTGTATATTGAGTACACACCAACGCAAAAACCCACCTTTCGGTGGATTCTTACGTTGGTGCGCGCAGCAGGATTCGAACCTGCGACCGTTTGGTTAAGAGCCAACTGCTCTACCAACTGAGCTATGCGCGCCTGGGTGTTGGATGAGGGATTCGCCCTCATCTCTCAGCTCTGCAGAGCTTCGGGATCGGGTCCGGGCCTCGTGGTGCCGTCTGCTGACGTCACATCACTCCGGCCGTTCTCATCTGTCACAAACGCCTCAATGGCATTTGTTCGCTTCCTAGGACAAAATCATTCTGGTGCAGGATGAGGGATTCGCCCTCACCTCTCAGCTCTGCAGAGCTTCGGGATCGGGTCCGGGCCTCGTGGTGCCGTCTGCTGACGTCACATCACTCCGGCCGTTCTCATCTGTCACAAACGCCTCAATGGCATTTGTTCGCTTCCTAGGACAAAATCATTCTGGTGCAGGATGAGGGATTCGAACCCCCGGCCTTCTGGTCCGAAGCCAGACGCTCTATCCAGCTGAGCTAATCCTGCATTTTTGGAGCGCCGCCACTATAGCAGGCACAGGGGGCTAGGTCAAGGTTATGCACATGAACCGTCTATTGGTCTTTGCTATACTCGCTCTATAAGATCAAAAGACTATGAAACATCAACACTCACTTACGCTCTTACCACTTGCGGCCCTTACCGTGCTTGCCTGGTTTGCCTTGTCCGTTTCTACGGCTCAGGCAGCGGCGATTGCGGGTGACAATATTAAATGTGAAGCATTTCCATCGGTGTATTTTTTGGGAGAAGACGGTGCACGACACGCGTACCCAAATGAGAAGATCTACTTTTCGCACTATGCGGATTTTGAAGGAGTAAAAACTGTTTCTTGTGCGACATTGGCTACGTTACCATTGGGGTCCAGCGTGCAATACGATGCAGGTAAACGACTTATTAAGGCACCGAGTGTTCCTGTCGTCTATGCGGTGACACCGGCTGGCGTTTTGCGCCCGCTCAAAAATGAGGAGCAGGCACGGGAAATTTATGGAGACGACTGGGCAAAGAAAGTCGATGATATTAGCGAAGTCTTTTTGTCACAGTACACGGTGGGGGCGGAACATCCAGAACACGAGCTTGTTGAGGGAACTGTTCTTGTGGGTGCGGATGGGAAGTTGCTACGTGCTGACGCGAGTGGATTCGCGGTGGAAGTTGAGGATTTAGTGGATGTGGTTGAGAAGGAAATGATGAAGAAGGATGCGCTGGATGTAACAGCGCTCGAGGCACGTCTTGGCAAAACAATTCTCAAAATTTCCGTGAGTGCACGATCGGCGGATCAGGTTGTCGAGTACCGACTCAAGTACAAGGTTGTACCCGTCGGCGATGAAGACAAGGAGACTGTAGAGGTTGATGAAGCAACGGAAGCAGAGAAGGAAGCGGATCATGCAGAGTTGGATCAAACCAGTACATCGGATAACGTGGCGGGTTCTGAACAAAAGAAAGAAGATTCTGCAGGCACAAAAGATGAAGGTACACAGGGGCACGCAGATGACACAACGGTAAATTCTAAAGATGACACCACAACAAAGGAAGACGGTGGCGTACATGAGGACGCGGCGGGAACAGGTGGTGCGGTTGGAGATACGGCTGGTGACGATTCCTCACAGGGAATGGAGGAACGTTCTGTAACACCGCTCACGCTTACTGCAAGCCTTCTGTCTACGAGTCCGTCGGGTCCTGCAGGTGGTCCACCGGGACCTATGGAAGTATTAGATTTCTCTTTATTGGCAAACGGTACCGGCGCTGGCATGAAACAGATCTCTTTTACGGTTATTACGACCGACACGGCGTCAACAAAATGGAATTACTGCGGCGACGGCGCTTCTGCTCTTTTTGCAGATCCTGCAAGGTTTGCTCTCTATAGTGGACTTACCGGTTATCAATACGACACGGCAATTTCCTGGACGTTCTATGACGTGACGGGCGCACCGTGTGGAGTAAATCCGGTACAACTCGGATTTGCTGTGGCTCAGGTATCGGGCTTATTTGCAATGAACGGAGACACATACGCACTTGGCGTAGACACAAGTGGTATCAGTGCCGTACAGGACGACACGATCCGTGTTGACATAGCGGTTCAACCCGATTTTATCTGGTTTGACGGCGTACAAGATCAAAATGGAACAAGTGTTTTGGGATTACCTCTTACGGGGGGCACAATCATCTATTAATAAAAAAGGCCCTTCGGGGTCTTTTTTATTAAAGGAGATGTTTATTTTTCTATCGCTGCCTGCACAAACGCTTTAAACAATGGATGCGGACGCAACGGGCGAGATTGAAATTCGGGATGAAACTGGACGCCTACAAAGAATGGATGATCCGTAAGCTCGATGATCTCCACTAGCTGACCGTCGGGAGACTCACCAGAGACAATCAGCCCAGCTCCCTCAAGTTGTTCGCGGTAGTCATTGTTATATTCGTAGCGATGTCGGTGACGTTCCTGAATCTGCTTTGCCCCGTAAGCTTTAGCGGTGATTGTTTTTGGCGTGAGATTACATGGGTAGGTTCCAAGACGCAGTGTTCCGCCAAGTGTTCCTTGATTCACGTTTTTGTGTTGATTCTCCATGAGGTGGATCACGGGATTGCTCGCATGTGGGTTCATCTCAACCGTGTTCGCCTCCGCAATTCCCAAAACATTGCGCGCGTATTCAATCACCGCGCATTGCATCCCATAGCAAATACCAAAGTAGGGGATCTTATGTTCACGTGCGTATTGAATTGCCAAAATCTTTCCTTCAATCCCACGTGTGCCAAATCCACCAGGGATAAGGATTCCATCGAGTTCCTTGAGTTCGTTAAGCTTTGATGGGTCGGTTTCGTAATCCTCCGAGTTAAGCCAAGAGATGACCGGTTTGCGGCCGAGCGCCCAAGATGCGTGCTTGATTGCCTCGAGCACGGACAAATACACATCAGGCAATACAAAATCACCCGTTGCAAAATATTTGCCAATCACTCCAATAGAGACGGTTTCCGTGGCGTGTTCGATGGTCTCGGCGAGTTCCCTCCACTCCTTGAGGTGTGACTTTGACACCTTCATCCCAAAGGATTTGAGTACGCTGTCTCCAAACCCTTGCTCGTCAAAGAGTTGAGGAATTTTATAGATTGACGAGACGTTGGCGGCGGCAATGATGTGATTGGCAGGTACACCACAGAATTGTGCAAGTTTTTCGCGACGCGGTAAATCGATCGTTTCCTCAGACCGACACACAAGAAAGTCTGGTGTGACGCCCGTACGACCGGCCTCGCGCACGGCGTGCTGTGTAGGTTTTGTCTTCATCTCACCGATGGATGGGGGGACGGGGAGGTAACTGACAAGAATCGTGCGAACAGAATTGAAATCGCGAGATTTCATCATGCGCAGCGCCTCCAAAAACAAAATATTTTCATACTCGCCAACCGTGCCACCGATTTCGATTAATACAAAATCTACGTTTTTTGTTTTTGCAACGTAATCAATACGTCGAATAACTTCCTCGGGAACATGCGGCACTACCTGCACACACTTACCCCCGTATTCCATGTTTCGCTCACGATTAATCACAGACTGATACACACGCCCTGTTGTCATGTAGTTTTCGCGCGTAATATCCTCATCCAAAAAACGCTCGTAATTCCCCATGTCCTGGTCTGTTTCATCGCCATCGATGGTGACGAACACCTCGCCGTGCTCTATTGGGTTCATGGTACCCGCATCTACGTTTACGTAGGGATCGATTTTCATCGCCGTGACGCTAAATCCTTTTGACTTTAAAACACGTCCTAGACTCGCTGTTGAGGCGCCTTTTCCTACTCCGGACATCACACCTCCAATAACAAAGATGAATTTTGTTGGCATAAATAAGTTTTAGATAGTATAGCAAAGATACATGTGGATATCTTCTGGGGTTTTATTGGAAAATAAGGGTATAATGATGACTATAAATTTGTCTCTTTATTTTATCTATGTCTCTACACAAATTAAGTCTTTATTTAGGGCTCCCCGTGTTCGCGCTTGTCGCGGTCATGTCGTTTGGCGTTCAATCGGCTGCGGCTGTGCCTGCTACTTATTACTTCGTTGGAACGGGTGATACATTTTCTACAGCCGGAAGCTGGCACTCAGCAGACAAAGCTTGTGACGACCTCGGCGACGGTTCCGTTCCGGGTGTAGAGGATACTGTAATTTTTAAAACGTGTGCGACGAGTGTTACAATCCCGGGCGCAACAGCTCTTACTACACTAACACTGGATACTGGTTATACTGGTACCGTTACGGCGGGTGCGGCTCTTGATTTGAGCGCAGACTTAAACATCGCAAGCGGCGCGACATTCGATCTTAATGGCGTCTCAATGACAATTGGGGGTGACTTTACCAATGCGGGTGGAACCTTCACCCATAACAATGGAACAGTCACACTAGATGGAACAACACAGGCGGTGGCTGGTGGTACGTTCTACAATCTCACCAAAAGTGTATCCTCTGCTGACACCCTTTCATTTAAGCAGGGTGGCACGAATACGATTACGAATGCCCTTACGCTCACGGGAGCAAGTGGTGCTCTTTTGACGGTGAACTCACAAGTATCTGGAACGGCAACAACTCTTGATGCTTCTTCGGCAACAAAAACGGTGAGCTTCTTGAGTGTAAAAGATGTTACATCCTCTGGTGGAACCATTAACTGTACAACAGGATGTATTAACATCGGTAATAATGCTGGTTGGATTTTTAACGCGAGCGATACGGGAACAACGGGACCTACGTCTGTTTCAACGGCTTCCGTGTCTTATCCTGGTGCAGGCGCACACCTCATGGGTGGATCTGTTGTAACGATTAGCTACAGCGCAGGAGCTCAGGATCTGGATTCCATCTTGCTCTCTATTTCTATAGATGGTGGAAAGAGCTTTACCGTGATTGAAAGCGGATTGGAGAACACCGGATCGTATGAATGGACCGTGCCAAATACAGATGCGTTGCGAACGATCGTTCGTGTATCAGGTATCGACGCAAATGGATATGAATTGATTAGCAACGATTCTCCCGTGTTTGTTCTCGAGGCGACGACGGCTGTCGTTGAGGAGCCTGTAGATCAGCCTGTCGATGAAACTCCATCTTCCTTTGATGGTGTGGATATGGTTAAGACCGATGGTCAGTCTGTTCGCTTGGTTGCGGGCGGTCTTTTCCGAGGACAGACTCTCTCTGGTGTCTATATGGTAAACGCAGATGGAACACGATCCGTGTTTCCTACAGAGAAGGTGTTTGCATCCTACGGATACAGCTTTGATGACGTTGTTACGGTGAACGACGACCAGTTGAGTGCATTGGCACTTGGTGCACGCGTTACAATGGCATCTGGCGAGCTTGTGAAGATTCAGTCCGATAACCGTGTTTTCCAGGTTGGTGAGGGTGGTGTGCTTCATCATGTTGCAAGCGAAGCTGCTGCCTTGAGCGCCTTCGGAGCAAACTGGGCTTCATTGATAACAGACATCAATGTCGTTTTCTGGGGTGATTACACCGTTGGAAGCGACCTGTAAAATTCGAAAAAAGAGACAAGCAAAACGGTCCGGATTTCCGGATCGTTTTGTTTTTGAAAATGCGGTAAACTAGAACCATCATTGATCAAACCCTAATAGATTATGGCCTTCCAACTACTAGAACTTCCCTTTGACTCCAGCGCCTTTGCCGACTTTACCTCTGCAAATACGTTCTCGTTTCATCATGGAAAACATCACGCAGGGTACGTTAACAAGCTCAACGCGGCTATTGAGGGGTCGGCGTATGAAGGGATGCCACTTAATGAGGTGATTCGTACGTCACGTGAATCATCTGACCTTGCTGTATTTAATAATGCTGCGCAGCATGCAAACCACTGCTTCTTTTGGAACTGTCTGTCCGCGGAGGTGCAAGTGTTGTCTGGTGAAATCAAGGAGATGATCGATCGCGATTTTGAATCTGTTGAGATATTTACAAAGCAATTTTCGGACGCTGCAATGAAGCTCTTTGGTTCAGGTTGGGTGTGGCTCGTAAAGACAGAGGATGAGACACTTGAAATTCGTTCCTATAAGGATGCAGAAACACCTATCGCATCAGACGCAACGCCATTGTTGACGCTTGATGTTTGGGAGCATGCGTATTACCTCGATTATCAAAACAATCGTGCAGGATTTATTGAAGGGTTCTGGAATCATGTGAATTGGGAGTTTGTTGCAAGGCAGTAATGTGGTAATCCTGTGCTAAGAGGACGTTGAGTTTGATGACGGTTTAATAAGTTGTTTGATGGATCGGCTTTTTGATTAAAATGTTTGTTTGCAATGGCTACTGGGGTAAGAGACTTCCTGTACGCTCAATTTTTGTTGCAAGTTTGTGCCAATGTTTTGCTGATCGCTGTGGATCTTCACATAGATCCTGTTTTGCACAATCACTCTGTAACGTGAGCTGGCGAACGACATCTGAGATAAGGGCTTGATCAATTTCTGACAGTGCGTGCTGTGCGATGCTGGAGTCGGGTAAGAAAGGGCGCAAGCGATTGTATTGCGTATACACATGCAGTAGGTGATCCTTGAGTTGATCAATATGTGAGGGGATCCCGAGGAGTTTGTCTGATTGATGCGCGGCATGACCTTTAAACGAAGTTGATGAGGTGAGAGAGGTGTGCAATTGGAAATGCGTTTTTCTCAGATCATAAAGTGCTTCTAGAAACAACATGAACGGTTGATTGCTCATCTGGTGGGGCTCTGTACGATCTAACATATGTTGGTGAAGTACGAGATGACTCCAAGCACAGACCTCGTTGTACAGCTGTTGTGACCAAAGACGCTGTTCTAGGTTTGAGTGATTGTTATGATCGAATGCGCCTGTGCGTTGCACGCTGTCAGAACGGATAAATGAAAAAATGCTGCGAATCGAATCGGACGGAAGAGGAGAAAGGATAGACAGAACCGAGGTAAGGTGGCTTTGACGCAGGGAGAGTTGGTCGCCAAAAAGGTGTATCGCCATTTGTGCATTAATGCTGGTCTGCGATTCGGACCGATATCCGCAATAATTCACGATCTGGTTTATGAGCGCCGGTGCGTGTAATTGAAGTGTTTGTGTGAAGGTATCGTCTGTCCAGATGCGCACGAGAGATCGATTGGCGGTAAATTGTCTATCAGATTGGATCGGCAACGTGAGAGGCTCCTGCTCCCATTCCTGAATAAATGCTGTAAGACAGGGTGGGAGAGAGTAGATGAAGTTATTTGGCTGATCCTGAGTAGACAGACGGCGAATGGGTGTCTGTGGAGAATCTGATGCAAAAGAGGGCGAACCGAGCGTCTCTGTAAGGTCTGGGAGCGTTGTGAGATGGATATACGACGCCTCTAAAACTGGACGAGGTGCTCGCCAGGTACTTGGTTGCACAGAATACCCGTTCACACGCATATTAGGTTTTGTGTAAAAGTCGTGTACCTATTGCGACGAGGAAGAAAACGCCGGCAGCTACGAGAATAATAGTCGCACCAGAGGGCGCGTTGATAAAGAAGGACAAAAGCAGACCGAGAACAACCACGATTGAGCTCATGATTGCGGATGAAAAAAAGAAGGATTTAAATGTTCCTGCAATGAGACTACCTGTGGCTGCGGGGATAATTAACAATGCCGAGATGAGTACGATGCCCAGGATTTTAACACCAAGAACCACGCTCACTGCAAGTGCGATGTATAGGAGAATCGTGTGCAGTTGTGTGTTGATTCCGGCGATCGTAGCACTATCGGGATCGAGTGTTGCATAGGTGAGATGTCGATGCCATCCAAGGAGCCACACCAAGATAATTGTGGCAAAAGAGCCGATCAGAACAATATCGGTAAGAGTAATGGTGAGGATGTTCCCAAAGAGAAAACTTACGAGTTCCGGTTGAAATCCTGGTGTTGCGGCAAGAAGCACGACCCCCAATGCCATGGAAGCCGTAAAAAGGATACCAATGATGGTGTCCGAGGAAAGTCGCGTGGACCTCTCCAATCCGTAGATAATTAACGCAACAATCACTGCATACGCCAGTGCAACAGGGAGGGGAGCGACGCCGGTCAAGACTCCGAGGGCAATTCCTGCAAGACTTGCGTGTGCGATCCCATCACCAAAAAACGCCATGTTGCGCATGAGAACAAAAATTCCCAGGGTGGCCAAGAGAATTGCGATCAAGACGCCCGCAATGAGGGCTCGTTGCATGAATGGAAAACTGAGAATCTCTAACATATTAAACGTGTTTGTGTGTATGCGACGCAGCGTAATCCTTCCCGTAGAGACGTGTGAGCGATTCATCGGTCAGTGCAACATGTGGCGGTCCGGAGCAGACGAGGGAAGTATTGAGACAAAGGACATGATTTACCGTAGTGGCAACCATATTTATTTCATGAGAAATCATAATGACCGTCATTCCGTGCTCTCTATTAAGCGTTGTAATCAATTCAAAAAGCGTTTGCTCGCCGGCGATGTCGATGCCCGTTGAAGGTTCATCCAGAAAGAGAAGATCTGGATGATGCATGATCGCGCGTGCAATAAGGACACGTTGCAATTGACCGCCAGAGAGCGTGGAGAGTTGTTTGCACGCGGATGTCACCGGATGAAGTCCAACTTCCTCAAGTGATTCTTTTATGCGATGGATAGGCGTACGCTTGTTCCGTGAGATCTCCAAAAACTCGCCAACCGTCATGGGTACACTTTTGTCCGGTTTGAATTGCTGCGGCACATATCCAATATTGCCGTAATGCGCCTGAACGGGTTGGTCAAATAGTTTAATAACTCCTTCCTGGTAGGGTTGTAATCCAAGAAGTGCACGCATAAGTGTCGTTTTTCCGGAGCCGTTTGGTCCGACAATTGCCACGAGGTCTCCTGGTTGAATCGTAAAACTAACATCCTTCAACACAGGCTGTTGATTGAAGGAAATGGTGAGATGCTCCACCGTTATGGCGTTTATCTCATGGGGTTTGTGTGAGTGTGTTGGCATTGTAGAGCATGAGTTTTGAGTATCCTTGGCGTCCTTCTACTCCACCAAGTGGATCGAGTGTTTGTATGCGGACGTTGAGGTCTTTAATGAATGACTGTAGAACGTTGTCGGACAATTGTGGCTCCTTGTAAAGCGTATCTATATTGTACACGTTTATGGCCTGCTGTAGAGCAGCTAGTTGCTGTGGTGAAGGTTCGCGGCCAGGCGAGGGCTCCACGGTCGCGCGAATAATAAATCCATATTCCTGGGCAAAATACGTAAAACTTTCGTGAAACGTTACCATGTCGTGCTGCGTGGCAGTGTCGGTCCGTGTACGGATATCTGCATCGAGTTGCGAGAGTTCTGCAAGGTAGAGATCTGCGTTTGATCGGTAAATCGCGCTGTTTAGAGGGTCTAGTGCGGAAAATTCCTCCACGAGCTGATTAACCATCGCACTCGCGTTTGGAACGCTCAACCAGTAATGCGGATCACAAGGTTGATCAGACTCGTCAGGTGCGTCGGAAGCGCGAATGGAAGGTGGCTCTTGACCGCATAAGAGCGAAACTTGCTTGTCGAGCGCAATAAAAGGGGCTCCAGAAATTGAGGCAACGCCGTCCGCCCACGAATCAAGCCCATGACCAATGCCAAAGATCGCCGAAATATTGGTGAGTTGAATCGCCTTTGCAGGCGTAAGGTCAAACGTGTGAGGGGAAGCACCGGGTGTGAGAATGAGCTGTACATCCACGAGATCCCCTCCGACGTACTGCGCAAAATCTGCTACGGGAGCAATCGTTGCGGCAACATGCAAACGACCTGTATCTGTTGGAGCTATACGCGCCGATAAAAACCCTGTCAAAATTAAGAAGAGGAGGGAGGAGAGGATGATAAGTAATAACGTGATGTTCTTCATATTCTTTCTGCGAATCATTTGCATTATAGCACATGAGGTTATTTCATGGGCTCTGCCTTTCAAAACACACGTGTTCTCGGGTTGCGAAAGATTAGATCAGATCAAGAGCAATGACGACGGGATGCTCAAAAACATCCTCAAAGGATTTATGTTTAACTATCTATGGTCGTGAGAAAATAACCCTAAACCAAAAACCCACGTGTGCGGGTTTTTGCAGAGGTACGTGTCTTACACGCGAATGACCACGGGTAAAATCATTGGACGTCGCTCTGTTTTCTTGAGAACAAATTGTCCAATCTGATTCCGAATACTTTCGCGAATGTAATCGTCATCGGCACCACCTGTAGTTGCCTTTTTCTGCAACGCGAGCTCGACGCCTTTCTTGATTCCCGTAATGAGCTCCTGATTATCCTTCATATGAACAAATCCACGTGAGATGACATCTGGTGATCCAACAAGGTTTCCCGTTTTTCCATCGACCTGCGTAACAATCACGATCATTCCGTCTGCGGCTAACTCGTTTCGGTCGCGCAGTACGACGTCGCTCACATCACCCACGCCAATACCATCCACAAACACATAGTCCGTTGGAGCTTTCTCTTTGCGTAAAAATCCTTGGTTTCCCTTAAACTCCATGATTTGTCCGTTGTCGCCAACGAACACATGCTCTTTGTCCCATCCAAGTGAATAGGCAATCTTGGCGTTTTCCTTGAGAAGGAAGTGGTTTCCCTCAATTGGAACGTAGTAGGCAGGCTTAAAGAGGGAGATCATGAGTTTGATGTCCTCCTGATGCCCATGTCCGCTTGCGTGCACATCCATCATTTTATAGCTGATGACGTCCGCACCTTGTCGATAAAGCGTGTCTGTAAGACGTTGAACGGATCCTTCGTTACCAGGCACAACGGAGGAGGAGAAGATAACAAGGTCACCCTCATGTAAACTCACAAATCGGTGTTCGCGATTGGCAATACGCATAAGCGCCGCGTTGGACTCACCTTGCGCGCCCGTACACATAATAATTACCTTGTTGTCCGGGTAACGATTAACCTGGTCTACTTTAATGATCGTGCTTGATTTACATTTGATGTACCCAAGCTCTCGTGCAATTTCCACGTTTGATTTCATGGAGAATCCGTCCACGGCTACGACGCGTCCGGTACGCTCGGCGATTTCGATCACCTGTCGTACGCGTGAGAGAAGGGAAGCAAACGTTCCAACGACAATGCGTCCTGGAGCCTTCTCGATGATATGCTCCAATTCTTCACCAACGACTTTTTCGGAAATGGTGTGACCGGGGGATTTTGCATTTGTAGAATCTCCCATCAACACATCAACGCCCTGGCTTCCAATGAGCGCCATACGTTGAAAGTCTGCAGGAGGTGTTCCCACGGGGTGAAAGTCAAACTTCCAGTCGCCCGTATGAATAAGACGCGTTGTTGGCGTCTCAACGAGGATACCAGCCGAATCAGGAATGTTGTGATTGATATGAAACAGAGAAACCTTGAACTTTCCAAGGGTCACGGAATCGTTCATCTTAAGATCCTGCATCTTGAGCGGAGCGGTTTTAAAATCCTCTTGTCGCTTGCGAATAATCGCGTTTGTAATTGGAAGGCCGTAGATAGGGGGGTTTCCAATTTTTGGAACGATATGAGGGATGCCACCGATGTGGTCGTAATGACCATGGGTAACAATCACGCCCTTTACGTGCTTTTCCTTTCCGCGAAGGTAGGAAATATTTGGAATGATGTAATCGATTCCAGGCATGTCTTCCTCGGGAAATTGTAAACCAAGGTCAATGAGAATAATGTCATTGCCGTATTCGAGAAGCGTACAGTTACGTCCTACTTCTTCAAGTCCTCCCAAAACCATCACACGCAATACGCCTTCGGCGGGTGGTTTGATGTCTTTTGGGTGCACAACAAATGTCTCGTTGGTACTTGAATGCATTTTTTTTGGCGCGCCTCGTTGTCCGCCTGAGCGAGCTGGAGGTCGTGCACTCTGTCCTCCGTGCCGAGCTGGAGGGCGATTTCCATGGTGTGGTCGATGTGCACTTTGAGGTGCTGACCGACGCACAGCAGGTGTTTGTCCCACGTCTGCCGTTTTAGGAACGGCAGGAGATGGACGGCGTGTTTGCCGCTTTTGTATCATAGGTATAACAGTTGTCTACACCAAAACGCATGTCTTGGTGTGAATTAGTAAGTGAATGTCGTGACGTCGTCACGGATCATTCCTCGTAGTTCGAGAGACTCGAACAACAGGGAATAATCCATCTGTAAATTTTGTGGTTTACCACGTCATTCGCGAACGACGTGGTGGGCAAGGGGAGATTCGAACTCCCACAAACTTGCGTTTACTACGCCCTGAACGTAGCGCGTCTACCATTCCGCCACTTGCCCGTACCGATCAATCAACTAAAATGCAAGAAAGGTAAACCGTTTCTTGGTCTTAATATACCAGGACTGCACACGACCAAAGCGATCCGATGGGACCACGATGGTTTCCAATTCAATACCATGAATCTTGTTGGCTGTCACGTAGGTATAGGTTGGCTGATAGAGGAAGATCGCTGGGATGACATCGTTCACCTGATCGGCGAAAGAGGCATAGGCCGTTCGTCGTTCGTCGATATCTGTCGTTGTTCGTGCGGCTTCAATAAATCCATCTGCGTCTCGATTTGCAAACTGAGACAAATTCAACCCTGGTGCTGCGATCTGTGAGCTATGCCAAAACGGATACGGATCGGGATCCCCGCCCATAAGAATTCCGGACAGAAGAATAGAGTAATCGCGGTTCTTTAAGGTGTTATCTCTAAAATCCGTTGGACTTTTTACCTCTACGTTTACCTCGACTTCAACCTCGCGCCACATGTCGGCTATTCGATTTGCAACACTCACGGTCTCTGGTTGATCAACTGTCGTGATAGTGAACGTAAGATTTTCTCCGTTCTTATCTGTACGAATAGTGTCACCTTCCTTTACGCTCCAGCCAAGATTATCGAGACTCGTACGTGCTACGGATTGGTCAAAAGGCGTTGGATTTCCATAAACGGTTGAATCGTTGTGATAGGAACTTAGAACAGGGGAGTGTGTGACTGCTGCTTGATTTTGTAAGATCTCTTTTACTAGAACATCCTTATTCACTGCAGATCCAAGAGCGAGACGCATATTCTTGTTGCTCACGTCGTCGTTCTTGAGGTTAAAGAAGAGCGCAGTAATTTGCGGCAAACTAGGTGTGACGACCTGGCCATTAAGCTTTGAAAGTTGGTCCTTGGGAGCAAAGGCGATTCCTTCCACGCGTTTGCTGTTGAGCGCCTCAATCGCGGCTGCAGTATCTGGGTAAAATTTAAAAGCGATTGTATCGATGTTTGGAACGCCCGCGTAATAACCGGTAAAGCGTTGCAATTGATAGCTCTTAATGACACCCAATTTATCTTTTTCCAGTTTGTCGAATTTATAGGGCCCACTTCCAATAGGAATGAGGTTACGTTCTGCAAGACGCATTGTGCCAGGGTCTAGCTCACCCCAATAATCGGCCGGTAAAATACCAACACCAAGCGTCGACAAAAAAGGCGCAAATGGTTCATCGAGTGTAAAGGAGACGGTGCGCTCATTCACTTGTTCAATAGAAACACCACGATACGTTCCGCTTAACGGGCTACCGTAGTTTGGGTTTTGGATGGTGTGAAATGTAAAGATAATGTCTCGTGGCGTAACGGACGTTCCGTCGTGCCACAGGGCGTCACTGCGCAGGGAAAACGTATAGACAAGTTCATCATCACTCACCGTATAGGACTCTGCGAGATCGGGGATGAGTCCTGCTTGCGGATCCCATTTCATGAGACCTGAGTACACAAAGCGCGCGATATCGGCATCGACATCGTTTGCGGGAGCGTAAATTGGGTTGATGAATTGCGGGGAACCAATAAGACCTTCCGTGTAACTTCCGCCATGTGCGGGAACAACTACGAGGTGTGTGTTATAACCCCACACAAAGAGAAATACAAAAGATAATACGGCGACAGCTACTGCGGTCCAAAATGTTGGACGTTCACGTTTGCTGATGAGTCGTGGAAGGTGGGCCAACTGGGCGAGAGTTGGGAAACGCGATCCCTTCTTGAGTGAGCGAAAGAATTGCTTTTGCTTTTCAGAATGACCAGAAGAAACCGGACCCGATTTTGGTGACCGGAACAGATTCATGTGTTTAGAAAACAATCACGCGAAGGAGTGAAAGACCAAAAAACAAGATTCCAAGGACAATTGTTGCATTATAGAGCACTTTTTCTGCACCGCGTTTTGTGGTGAAAACCGTGCTATCCCCTCCAAAACCTGCGCCTAATCCTGCTCCACGCTGCTGTAAGAGAACTGAGAGCATCAGGAGAACGGCGAGAACGATCTGTAGAACGTTTAAGGCTGTAGTCATATTCATACGTAGGGCAAGTCTGCCTTATTTGGGGTTTTTTGTCAACTTTTCTTCGTGCGTTATGACTGATTTACCGTGTGTGCCTCAATGAACCGATTGAGGAGCTGTAAAAAGACCGATTCAGGGATGGCTCCCTCAATGGGGGCGCCGTTAAGGAAAAACGTTGGCGTTCCACGGACACCAGCTTTGATTCCTGCCTGACGGTCTTCTTCGACCTCTGGGGAATAGCGGTGACTCTCGAGACACGTGTTAAAGAGGGTTGTATCGAGTCCAAGTTCCTGCGCATAGCGTTCAAGACTGTCCTGCGAGAGATCTGACTGGTTGATATAGACCTTGTCGTGATAATCAAAGAAGCGATTTTGTTCTTGTGCGCATTCTCCGGCCTCGGCAGCAAGATCCGCACCCGGGTGGAGGCTCACGATTGGAAAATCACGGTACACATAGCGCACAAGATTCGTGTGATTTGCAATCGCTCGTACAATATAACTTGCCTCTCGTGAGTAGGGGCACCCAAAATCGGCGAATTCTACTATGGTTAAGAGTGCTTTGTTTGCGGGTGCGCCAAGGTTGGGATCGTCTAAGGTGGCGAGGGTAAGTGCATCAACGGAGTCAATCCCAATCGGTGCCCCAAGTGAGGAATCCACGGTGAGTGATTGAACAAAACTCGTGGGAATATCAGCCGTGCCGCGCACGATGCCAACGTAAAAAAAGACGATGCGCCAGACAAAGATCAAAAAAACCACAAGCAACAGTCCACCTCCCACAAGTGCCGCCACGCTTCTTGGGCGTTGAGTGGGTTGTTGTACGACGGGTTCTTGAGCGTCGTTTAGAATGTTGTTTGGAACACCTCCTTCTAATCGCATAGTTCTTAGAGTATAGCAGATTTTGTATGAGTATGAAGGAGAATGTGCGTATTGAGCGCATAGAGGTAGTTTGATCTGATTTTTTCACTGCACATGATCGAGTATTGACAGAAAGGCACTTTTATGATTGAATGCGTACACTCACGCGGAGTGAGAGAAGGAGGCGAGGATGACTCGGAGAACAGCTGAGCAACTGGCGTTTCACGTCAAGTTGCTGCAGGATCACGGCTACACCGTGATCCCGCCGCGGGCCCAGGGTGAAGGTGAGTTCAGCCAGGAGGAACTAGAGGCGATGGCCATTGCGCTTCTCGTGGCGCGTCAGCCGGGTGAGGGGCTCATGCAGGACCTGCTTGGCTGGCAGAAGATGAACGGTTACCGCACGCGGATTCTCAAGCATCTGCCGGGACTGTTCTACCGAACTCAGGCAGAGAGGTATCGAACTCCAGGGCAGAGGGACAACTACGAGTACTTCTGGGAGGTGTTGGTGCATCGCACGCGAGAGGACGTGCTTGGACTGAAACAGGTGGGCATTGGATCGGCGAACGAGTTCTTCAGTACGCTCGCCAAGCTGGGCATGTCCATGCGCATGCCCGAGAACCATCCGCTTATCCGCGAGGCAAGAGCGAGACTGGCGGAGAGGGCGTGCGAGCGCTCCTGAGCCGCGATCTGGGCCCGAAGAACAACGCTTCGGTCTCCAGATCGCGGCGTTGTGTTTTTAAAACGTCTCCCAAAACCCTCATAACTTGACAACCGTCTTTTTTTCTGATTTTGACCTGAGAGCGAGACACTTGACCGTTGTCAAAATGCATGGTAGCCTCGCAGCACTTTCTGTCTGAACCATTTTTGTTGGGACATAACCGTATCGCTATGCAAGATGTTATCCGCGTTCGCGGCGCACGCGTACACAACCTTAAAAACGTGAATGTCGAGATTCCAAAGGGAAAATTCACGGTCATCACAGGACTTTCTGGTTCCGGTAAATCCTCGCTCGCATTTGACACGATTTATGCAGAGGGACAGCGCCGTTACATGGAAAGTCTTTCTTCGTACGCACGCCAGTTTTTGGAAATGCAGGATAAACCCGATGTGGATGAGATGAGCGGTTTGTCGCCGACGATTGCGATTGATCAAAAAACCGCCTCTACTAATCCACGTTCAACCGTTGGAACCGTGACGGAAATTTATGATTCCCTGCGTGTCTTGTACGCGCGTGCAGGCCAGGCGCATTGTCCTGAGACGGGAGAACCTGTCACGGAGCAGACGCCAGATCAAATGCTTGCAACAATCGTGGCAGCCGTTGCAGAGACGGATGCGTTTGTGTTGGCACCTGTGGTCAAGCAGCAACGGGGAGAGCATAAGCAGGCCATTGTCGCGGCGGAGGCAGCAGGTTATAAGAGTGCACGTTATGATGGGCTCCTGATGGATATCGAGGAGCTGACGGACATGCGCAAGGATAAAAAGAAGGTGCACGACATAGATGTGGTGGTAGAACGTTACTCGCAAGGCCAAGAGTTGGATCGCGCGACGGTTTTGGAAACAATTAAAAAGACCCTGGACCTTGGAAACGGTGTCATGCTCCTGATGCGAGACGATACCGGGGAAGATGTGACGTTGAGTGAAGGAATGTTCTGTGCGGCGTCCGGGATCTCTATCCCAACGTTGGAGCCAAATATGTTTAGCTTTAACTCACCCCACGGAGCCTGTCCTGAATGTATGGGTCTTGGGGTAAAACTTGTTTTGGAGTCAGATTTGGTGATTCCAAATAAGCGTTTAACGCTTGCAGAAGGTGCGGTAAAACCTTGGAGCCGTATTGCAGGAAACTCCACATCCTACTTAGCCCTGTTAGAAGCGGTTGGTGCCAAGTATAAGTTTGATGTACATACGCCCCTCAACAAATTGTCTGAATCAAAATTACGGTTGATTCTTAAGGGATCGGCTGGAGAAACCTACACGGTGCAAGGGAAAACCATGATATTCCCTGGTGTGCTGGGTATGTTGGAATCCAAATATCGCGAGACAGATTCTGAATACGTGCGCAAGGAATTGGAAACCTATATGCGTTCCATGATTTGCCCAGAGTGTGATGGAAAGCGATTGAATGCTATTAGTCTTGCGGTCACCGTTGCCGGAAAAACGATTGACGCGTTGGTGCGTATTCCTTTGGATGAGTTGTTGGAATGGTTTGTGCAGGTGGATGTGCAAACACGCGAGGGTGGCAGTGCGTTGACCGAGTTGGAGCAAAAAGTGATTACTAATGTTAAACGCGAGGTGCTTAAGCGCTTGGAGGATTTGATTAACGTGGGATTGTCGTACCTGACGCTTGATCGATCTGCAGTTACATTGTCTGGCGGAGAGAGCCAGCGCGTGCGATTAGCTACACAGCTTGGAACCGACCTCACCGGCGTAATTTATATTTTGGATGAGCCTTCCATTGGGCTCCATCAACGTGACAATGATAAGTTGATCGATACCATGAAGCGCTTGCGTGATGCCGGCAACACCGTGATTGTGGTGGAGCACGACGAGGCTATGATGCGCGCGGCGGATCATGTGATTGACATTGGACCAGGCGCGGGCGTCTATGGAGGAGAAGTAATTGCGGTGGGAACGGTGGGTGATTTAGAAAAATGTCCGGAGTCGTTAACGGGCCAGTACATGAGTGGCGCGCGTTGCATCACTATGCCCGCAAAACGTCGAGCTCTGAGTAAAAAGAATATTCGCATTCAAGGTGCAACGGCAAACAACCTGCAAGATGTGGATGTGTCCATTCCGCTTGGTGCGTTGGTGTGTGTGACGGGTGTGTCGGGATCGGGAAAATCCACGTTGATTTTGGATATCTTGGGACGTGCGTTGTCCAAACATTTTTATCGTGCCAAGGCGTATCCCGCTGAGCATAAATCGATTAAGGGTGTGGAAAATATTGACAAGGTGGTAACGGTAGATCAATCACCAATTGGTCGTACGCCACGCTCTAACCCTGCTACATATACGGGCGTATTTACCACGATTCGTGATGTCTATGCGAGCGTACCAGAGGCAAAGATGCGCGGATACGATGCCGGAAAATTTAGCTTTAACGTTAAGGGAGGTGGACGATGTGAGACGTGTGGCGGAGATGGTGTGAAACGCATTGAGATGCAGTTTATGCCAGACGTGTACATGGATTGTCCGGAGTGTCATGGAAAGCGTTATAATGCCGAGGCGCTGGAGATTCATTACAAAGGTGAGACGATCTCTGACGTGCTCAACATGACCGTGGAGGAGGCGCGTCGATTCTTTACGGCGATCCCTGCGATTTACGACAAGCTCACAGTCCTGCATGAGGTGGGTCTTGGATACGTCAAGCTCGGGCAAAGTGCCACAACACTCTCGGGAGGTGAGGCACAGCGCGTCAAGCTAGCCACGGAATTATCTCGTCGGGCGACCGGGAAGACGCTGTACATCTTGGATGAGCCAACGACGGGATTACACTTTGATGATATTAATCGACTGCTTGGTGTGTTGAATCAACTTGTTGATAAAGGAAACACGGTATTGATTATTGAGCATGACTTGGATGTGGTGCGTGCGGCCGATTATGTGATTGATATGGGACCGGAGGGCGGGACGCGTGGAGGTTTACTTGTGGCCGAGGGAACGCCGGAAGACATTATGAAGGTCAAAGAAAGTCTTACGGGAAAGTACCTTAAGGAACTCATTAAGACGCGAGGAGATCAAAAACCAATTGGTGTTGCAAAACCCAAGAGGGCCAAAGCGGCCGTTAAAAAATCTGTAGCGGCCAAGAAAAAGAAGGAGCTCTAAAGCTTCTTTTTTCTTGACAGACTTGGGTTTTGGTGACACTGTTTTATACACAAGGAGGCAATAAGTGGATACGAATTGTGAACATAACGAATATGACAAAGTGTCTCAAGGTTTTTACAGGTGTCGCCTTTATGAGTTTGTGTGCGTTATTACTCGTACCGTCTGTCATGCAGGGACGCGTTGCGGATGTCGTGTGGCAACCGTTTACCACAACGGTGGAGCAAAGCTCGCAAGCGTTGTCTGTAGCGCGCGTACAGTTGCCGCAGTCTCTGGACCGACTTCAGCGGATTCAGGGGGTTTTGGTTGCGATTATGTACCCAACAGGCTGTGCGAATATCGACTGCCCAACACGCGATGTCGCTGTAATGCGCGATGGCCAACTCAAAGTGGTGTCGGAGATTCCCGTGTCCGCATTGGAGTCGGAACGTGTATTGGATAGTCATGGACGCGTACTCTGGACCCAGAGGGGTAAGAGCAGTGCACGATTTAATGTGCAGGAGTTGAATCTGGAAACGGCATCGGTCTCTACGTTGGCGCGTGATGTGTTTTTGGGTGATACGTCTGAGGCGCGCGTGCGCGCAGCAAATGGGAAGCTGTATTTTGAAGTGTACGGATTGCAGGAGCTCGCACCCGGGATTGTGCCGGTGATGATTCGAGAAAGCCAATCGAACGAGAACTTTAGTGAGACGTTGGTGATGAATCAGCAGTGGCGTAAGTCGCTTGAGGAGATTCAGGATGTGGATGCGCAAGGCCGTATTTTAACGCGACTGACGTTTCCAAGCGGAGATCAGGAGCTTTGGTATCATCAACGTACGGTTGAACGAGGAACATTTCCGAAACCACAGAGTGTTGCCGTTGAGGGAAGCTACACGATCGATGGACACCTGGTGGGAGTCCATTTTGTGGATGCCGATACAATTGAATTTTTCCGCTATCAAACATTGATGCGCTATACCATTTCTACGGGTACACTTACAGATTTGGGAGAACGCCTCCATTGGGTAGAGGGGACGGGCTCGCAGGAGGCATTGGTGATTACGGCGGGGGAGATGCTGTATTTTGTGGGAGAAGATGCAACAGGTGGAACACAGATCAAGGTGCGACACGGAGGTGTTACGACAATCTTAGGTGCTGCAGATTCAACAGGACTGTGGATTGATGATGGATTGGTTACGGCGGCGACAACAACCACATACATGTCTCCTACAAGCGGATCAACCGTTTCTCGTTTCGTGAACGAGCTCGAGGCACAAACGGGTGCGTCCAAACATGCTTTTGCGGGTGCGATGGATTTGGAGGTCCTAGGTGCTTCATTCATCTATATCGATGGTGCTGGGACGATTCATTGGAACACGACCAACGCGCGTGATGAGACCGTGTCTGCCGTGGTAGGAACAGGATCGCGTGCGTATCTCGTTAGTGAAACAGAGGTGATGTGGGTAGGATTTGATGGTGTATTGCGACGTGCAATTGTGCGACCGGCGGCGATTGGATCTATCGCACAACCCACGTTTTATAAGACAGCGACAAGCTCCACTGTCTACCTGGTGCAGGACGGGAAGCGCTGGATTGTTCCAAATGAACAAACCTACTTTACTTGGGCGTCTACGTTTGACGGAGTCCAGACCATCGGTGCCGCGGTGTTGAATAGCAATACCAATGCCGGATACCTGCAGATGAAGCCAGGGACATTGATCAAGACGGCCACGAGCAAACATGTGATGGTGCTGTGGGATGATTGGCACAAACAACGGATTGCCAATGAAGCCGTGGCGTTAGCGATTTTTGGCGAGCGTTGGTGGCAGCAGATCGTGGTAGTGGATCCAACGGTTATGAATCAATATGTTGAGCGTCCGAGTGCCATTGAATCAGTGGAGCAGTACGTTCGATAGATCGTTACAAAAACACCCGCGCACGTGGGTGTTTTTTGATTCATTGACAACACACCGGGATCACGATAGAAAGAAGCGGAAGGAGGTGCACATGCACAAGCAACCACAGGGTGAGATGACCGCAGAAGAACGCCAGTCCTGGGAGAGCTTCCGTGAGTTGATGGAGGCCGCCGCATGGATGGTGGGCGGGCCAATTGTGGTGTTTCTGCTCGCGAGCGCGACTCTGATGACGATCGCTCGGCTGCTGGCGTGAGTGCTGCCATGTCGCACGATCGGCGATCCTGTGAACGCCCGACCGAGGCACTCCAGAGACAAGACGACGAGAGTACAACCGCCTGGGGGAGTATGGCGGTGCGACTAGGTCTTGTTGCCGTCTTGCTGCTCTTTGCCATCATCTTTGGCGCGTTGATCGTCCCCTTGATCTCGTAGTCGCCAACAAAAAACCCGCACCATCTCTGGCGCGGGCTCCATTTTTATTTGACTTCCTTCATGCGACGCTTGGTCTTGCCCTTGCGCAAGAACCAGAGCTTTGCACGGCGAACGCGAAGTGTTTTGACAATCTCGACTTTCTCCACGTGTGGGGAGGAAAGCGGGTAGATCTTCTCCACGCCGATCTCGCCTGTCACCTTACGCACGGTCATCGTACGAGTGATTCCGGATCCGTTTAATCCAAGGAGTGTTCCTTCAAACACCTGTACGCGCTGTCGCTCCTCTCCCTTTGCGTTGGTGTCCTTAATGATCTCGTGAACACGGATCACCATTCCTGGCTTAAGATCACGATGTGGCATGGTGACCACCTCTACCTCGGGTTCTACCGCTTCCTCAACGGGTGCCTTTGCAACTTCCTCTGCAGGTGTTGCTGCTTCCTCTGTTGGAGTTTCCTCTACCGCCTCCTCTGGGGCTACTTGATCCTCTGTCTTGTTTGATTCGTCGCTCATATAGATATTTCGATGTGGCGTTAATCTACGCTATCGTGCCCATTTTGTCAATAATCTGCTGTGCTACCTCCTCTGGCGCCGTGTGCGTAGTGTCGATAATCAGGTCAAAATTGGCCGGATTATCGTAGGTTACGTCATAATACTCTTTAAAACGCTTGTTTTCCGACGCTACCCGTAGGCGAGCAAGTTCCTGGGCTTCTTCTACGTTTTTGTAGGGAACCTCGTTTGGTCTGGCTCCCGTACTGGCGTGGGCAAAGATGCGTTTTGCTCCCTCAGCTGGGTCTACACCGAGGAACACTTTGAATGATTGTGGGATGGCATACCAGGAAAGTCGTCCGTCAACAATAAAGTTATCTTCCGTTTTTCCGAGGTTGGTTTGATACCCCTCTACCATGCGATCGTGCGCGTCCTCCTGCTCTTCCTCGGCGTTCCATTCGTTGAGTGTCATGCCATTCTGTTCCGCGAGTGTTCGTTGAAAATCTCCCATTGAGTAGCGCTTGTAGCCAAGCTTACCGCTCAAGAGTTTTCCGACGGTGGATTTTCCGGACCCTGGGTATCCGGAGAGAGTGATGATCATAGCGCGTTAGATTTTGTGAAGTCGATCCGTGAGTTCGGTAAGCTCGGGCGGGATGGGTGCGTCGAACGTGCGTGCCTCGGTCTCTCCGGGGAGTGCGAGCGTGAGTTGATATGCGTGGAGCCACAAACGTGGGAAGGGAATTTGTTTGACGCTCTTAATCACATAGAGCGGATCGCCGACCACAGGGTTTCCAAGCGCATGAAAGTGCGCGCGGATTTGGTGGGTACGCCCGGTGTGTAAATCGACATCGACCTCCGTTGCATTGGCGTAACGTTGAATTACCTCGTAGTCGGTGCTGGCATCTTTACCTTCTTGTGACTCAGGTCGTGCCACCATACGTCCGGCGGATTTGGAGCGTATGATTTTAAACAGCACGGTGTCGTAATCCTTTTGAAGTGATCCGGCAACAAGCGCACGATATTTTTTGTAAACAAACCGTTTTTGAAACTTGTGTTTGAGATCTAAGAACGCCTCTTGATTTTTTGCAGCGATCATAACGCCAGAGGTCATACGGTCCAATCGATGCACGATTCCTGCACGCTCCTCGGGTTTATCTCCCACTGTGGCCATTGCTGGCACATAGTCCACAAGCGCGTCCATAAGTGAGTACTCGTTGGAGGAAGGTGTAGGGTGAACCAGTACGCCGGCGGCCTTGTTGAGCACAATGACGTCGTCGTTTTCAAAGAGAATGTTAAGCGTTGGCAGGGTACCCTTTTTTTCCATTGGGTCCGCATCGGTAACGGTCTCATCTTTTTCGTATGGAAAGCGCATGTCGGCAACCTCCACCACATCGCCCACCTGTAAAAACTCGTGGGGAACGTAGGTGGTATCCTCATTGATTTCTACACCAGACTGTTTAATGTATTTTTGTACCTTTGCACGAGAGGTTTCGCCGACGCGTGCCAAAAAAACGTCCAAGCGGGCATCTTTGTCGATGGCGTCGATGGTAAATTGTCCAACATGTGATTCCATACCAGCGACAGATTATTGGGATTCTAAGTGGGTACTTGCCCCAAACAAGGCATAACGTGCCAAGTGGGGTGGTAGGCCCGGCAGGAATCGAACCTGCAACCACAGAGGTATAAGCTCTGTGCTCTAACCGTTGAGCTACGGGCCCATGGGCTTGAATCTAGCGCATATTGGACAATTTTTCAAGGTGTGGAGTAATTTTTGTCTTGTTTGATGGATTATCTGCTATACTTGTCTCCACATGACCGCCGAACTTGGAACATTCTTAGTGTCACTAACTGTCCTCTGGTTTTTGGTGTATTGGATTTTTGGGGGCGTGGTGTTTGCCATTATCAGTCTTGTGCGGCCGGGTAAAATGAAGCGCGTGCGGTTTAGTTGTCTCTATTCTATCTTCTCGGCGTTCATTGCCTACCAGGCAGCAAAATTGGGAATTTTGTGGGCATCGGCGGCAACAGGGAATATCCCACAATCGTCATCATTAAGTGAAGCGATTGTGGTTATGGGAGGGCTCGGCTTTGTTGGGATCTTGCTGGGGCTTATGGCCGGGTTTGTGGTGTTGTTTATCGGGGGTTGGATTATTATGTTGTTTTCCCGCAGTCAAGAAAAAACCTGGTACGACCGTGTAACAGATAAGGGAGAGTAATAAAGAGATTGACCGGAATAATTTTGCGTGATACCTTGCGGTCGATCCACGCGGATACAAGAGCAGAATACAGGGGCGTATAGCTCAGTTGGTTAGAGCGCCACATTGACATTGTGGAGGTCTCCGGTTCGAGTCCGGGTACGCCCACCACGTCGTTCGCGAACGATGTGGCCCACCATTTAGAAATACCGAGCAAGGCTCGTTATTTTTTTTGTTTAAAAAATGTACCTCCACGCCGGCAGATGGCCAGCGCAGGGAGAAGGGGACGGGAACTCGTTGTTAGTCAGGCCTGGTCGGAGTCGGACGTCTTGAGCTTGTTGAGCAGCAGTACGGCCTGCATCTGCAGGAACTCCGGAGTCACGTCCAACAGCGCGGCGCAGATCGCGAGGTCTTCTATCCGCATCCTATAGGTCATGTAGGTGAGCTCGCGCTCTCGGACTATGATCTGCGCCGCGCTGTTTGCCCCACTCTCACCATTGACGCTCGTCGGCGGGCAGGGTATAGTGCTCTCTTCGTCAAAAACGATCGATACAAAGGCATTTATGCCTGTAGAGAACGGATAGGCGTACCGCACGACGGCGAAGAATCCCAGAGTGCGATCTGGCGGGGAGAGAGATGGAAGCTAGTATCTATAGTGAAACATGGCACTTCCACGAAACGAACAAACCTTAGAACTCATGAAACGGGCTCAGCGGCCGGTGATTGTGTTAGCACAAGGATCGGGCGTGGATGGGTATGTCACGGGGTTTGCGTGTCAGCAGATTCTCAATCAACTCGGAAAGGTCTCGGACATTGTGGCGGCAGACGGTCCGGCGCCCAAAACGCTTGATTTTCTCCACATACTAGAACGCGTGCGTCCAACGTTTGGGCAGTTGCGCAAGTTTGTGGTGTCGGTGGATTTGTCCAAGGCTCCACTCGATGAATTATCCTACAACGTAGAAGATCACGAATTACAAATCTTCCTTACACCAAAAGACGGCATCTGGTCTGAGGCAGACATCAAGACGCACACAAGCACCTTCCGATACGATTTGATTTTAGTTGTCGGCGCTGCCTCGTTGGACGGACTAGGCGAGCTCTATACCAAACACAGTGAATTTTTTTATGAGACACCGATGATTAACATCGACCATGTCGCGGCGAATGAACATTTTGGTCAGGTGAACGTGGTAGATTTAACGGCAACCAGTTCGGCCGAGGTGCTGCTTACCCAAATTGACGAGTGGCCAAGTATCGCCATGACAGAGGATTTGGCGACGATGTTGCTCACGGGAATGATTGCCAAAACGCAGAGTTTTAAAACAGCCACGGTCACGCCAAAGACGCTCAAACGTGCAAGCGCCCTGTTGCGACAAGGAGCAAGACGCGAGGAGATTGTCGACAATCTTTACAGAACGCGATCAGTGGAGACCTTACGATTGTGGGGACGCGCGTTGGCGAGACTCAAAAACGACGAGCCGACGCGGCTTGTGTGGAGCGTGTTGTCGCAGCAAGATTTTATCCATGCCGGTGCGCGTGAAGAGGACTTGCCGGACGTGATTGAGGAGCTTATTAAGAATGCGCCTATGGCAGAAGTCGTTGTCTTGCTGTACGAGGATTATCAAAAACACATTTGTGGTCTTATCTCCACCCACCGTGGCATGGATAGCGTGGAGTTAGCGCTTCCGTTTAAGCCTACCGGTACCAGAGAACTCGCGCGTATTTGTTTTATGAACAAAACGATTGTTGAGGCGGAGAAGGTAGTGATAGAATCCATGAAGGAACGGATAAAAAAATTCCGCGTGTAATATGAAGATGGTGATTCGCTTTTTTTCAAAACCGGTGCTGCGTACATGGGCGTGGGTCTTTGGCCTTTTGGCTATTGTTTTGTCACACGCAAAGATTGCTTATTTTATTACGGAGGATAAGCGTGGACTCTTTATTTTGTCTACGATACTGGCGACGATTGGTGCGATCGTATGGTATGTCTATGTTCTCCGTTTTGTTTCAACGCGAACATGGAAATGGCTGCAATCAACGTTTTATACAAACGGGCACGTGTTTGCGCTCGTCGGATTGCTCTTGTTGTGGCTCAAAATTGGAAGTGATCTTCTATTTTTCTTTGGTGGAAGCACTCGCGGTTTTTTTGACGTTGTTTGGACGGTGATGTTCGTTGTTTTTTTGTGGCCGCTGGTTCCATTCGTGTGGTCGGCCGGCTATCTTGCTAATACGACGGAGATTGAATACAGCTGGCATGTTTTGGGTCACGATGAATGGTCTCTATTTATTGTTGTTGGTGCCTTTTTGGCGATCACCATTGTGCCGATCGTGTGGGGAATCATTTTTTCCTTTACCGGATATTCGATCAAAAAGATTCGTGCGCGGGAAAAAGAATGATTGTGTATCTCGGTCCTTGCGATTTTTGCCTGAGAAAGGTACATTTGGGAGGCTAAACCTAGAGAAATAGTGGATATGCCAGAGCTCCCAAAGGCCTACGAGCCATCAAAACAGGAAGATGAGATCGCCTTAAAAGAACGCGAAAGCGGTTTATATTCCCCAGAAAACCTCCCAGGTAATAGAACGGAGGTTTTTTCTATGGTCTTGCCACCGCCCAACGCCACAGGAACGCTCCACATGGGGCACGCCGTGATGTTGGCGATTCAAGATATTTTGGTGCGGTTTGCACGTATGCAGGGAAAGAAAACCTTGTGGGTGCCAGGGACAGATCACGCGGCGATCGCCACACAGGTAAAGGTGGAAAAATTGTTAATGAAGGAAGAAGGGAAGACACGTTTTGATTTGGGTCGCGAAGTATTTTTAGGTCGCGTGGATGCGTTTGTGGAGGAGAGTCGCGCAACCATCCAACACCAGGTTCGCAGCATGGGTTGCAGCATCGATTGGACGCGTGAGGCGTTTACGTTGGACGAGCCGCGGAACCTAGCCGTGCGAACCATGTTTAAAAAAATGTACGACGATGGGCTCATTTATCGCGGGTACCGTGTGATCAACTGGGACCCGGTGGGGCAGACGGTGATCTCAGACGACGAGTTGGTGTCCAAGGAACGTGCAGGAAAACTCTACACATTCAAGTACAGCAAAGATTTTCCGATTACGATTGCAACCACACGGCCCGAGACAAAAGTGGGAGACACGGCGGTGGCGGTGCATCCAAGTGATGAACGATACAAAACGTTTGTTGGAAAAACGTTCAATGTTTTGTTCGCCGGCGCGGAATTGAAGATCAAAATTATTGCAGACGAAGAAGTAGATCCAACATTTGGAACGGGAGCGCTTGGTGTGACGCCGGCACATAGTGTGATCGACGAGGGCATGGCAAAACGTCACAATCTGGAAATGATTCAGGTGATTGATGAGCAGGCGAACATGACCGAGGTGGCTGGCACGTTGGTTGCAGGTCTTCCTGTGTTAGAGGCGCGTGAGAATATTGTGGCGTGGTTAAAGGATGAAGGATTGTTGGAGGCTGAGGAGGAGACGACGCAGATGATTGCCACGGCAGAACGCACTGGTGCCGTTATTGAGCCTCTTCCAAAACTTCAATGGTTTGTGGATGTGGAGAAAGAGTTTGCGTTTAAACAGTCTAAACATCACCCAATCTCGGCGTTAAATGATGGGGAAAAGGTGACGCTTAAATCGCTCATGCAGCACGTGGTGGAGACGAAGGAGGTAAAGATTGTCCCAGAATCGTTTGAGAAAACGTATTTTCATTGGATTAACAATCTGCGCCCTTGGTGTATTTCACGCCAGCTTTGGTACGGACATCGTGTGCCGGCTTGGTATAGGGGAGAAGATGTTTTTGTGGGAGTTGACGCGCCAGAAGGCGAAGGTTGGATACAGGATGAGGACACGCTCGACACCTGGTTTTCCGCGGGCATGTGGACGTTCTCCACACTCGGCTGGCCCAATGCGGACGCGCCTGATGTACAGATGTATCACCCAACAACCCTGTTGGAGACGGGCCGAGATATTTTGTTCTTCTGGGTGGCGCGCATGATTCTTATGTCCACGTATGCGCTCGGCGAGGTTCCGTTTAGATATGCGTATCTACACGGGATGGTGCGAGACGATCAAGGCCGCAAGATGAGTAAGTCATTGGACAACATCATTGATCCGCTGACCATGAAGGAAACGTATGGTGCCGATGCCACACGGTTGAGTCTTGTGGTGGGGTCGACTCCGGGGAATGACGTAAAACTTTCCGAGGAGAAGATTGCCGGCTTCCGCAACTTTGTGAATAAGCTATGGAACATTGCACGTTTTGTGTTCATGTCGGTGAGCGATGTGCACAAAATTGATTCAGCGCCCGCGCCTGTTACAGATGCAGATGCGTGGATTCTTTGGGAACTCAATCGGTTGATCGCAGGTATCCCATTTATGATTGGTGAGCCAAACTTTCAATTGTCGCTTGCTGCGGAACGATTACGAGATGTTACCTGGAGCGATTTTGCCGACTGGTATGTGGAGGTGGCCAAGGTTCAACTGCAAGACCCGGCGCTTAAAGAGAGTACGGAGGATATGCTGCTCTATGTGTTGCAATGCCTCTTAAAAATGTGGCATCCCTACATGCCGTTTGTCACCACACGATTGTGGGAGGAATTTGGATCGGACAAGATGCTTCTTATTGAAGACTGGCCAGAGATTGTCTCGACAGATACCAAATCACCTGCCGTGGTGAATTTTGAGAATGCAAAAGAGATCGTGACGGCGATTCGTGCAACGCGTGCGAGTTACAAGATTGATCCTGTAAAGACCGTGGACGCGATTGTAACAGGTGAGACGGTGGACGCAATGACAGCGACGGTGGAGATCATTAAGCGACTGGGTCGCGTGGGTACGCTAACGTTGCGTGCAGGCGTGGAGCGGCCTGAGGGGTCTGTTTCTCTTGTCGCAGGCGGCCACACAATCTACATCCCACTCGCGGGCGTGATTGATCTTGCTGCCGAGAAAACGCGATTACAAGCGGAATTAGCCTCGGTTGAAGCCTATACCAAGAGCGTCGGTGCCAAACTCAACAATCAAGGATTCGTTGATAATGCACCCGCGGAAGCCGTGCAAAAAGAGCAAGAAAAACTTGCTGAGGCAACCGCGCGACGAGACGCTCTACAGCAGCAATTGGAAGCGTTCTCTTGATTATCACTCTCTTTTTATGTTTAAAAAACACAAAATAATAACAGACCCCGACAAGATTCACGAAGTGCTTTCGCGCGGCGTGGATTCTGTTTACCCAGACGCCGATTGGCTTAAGAAGCAACTTATGAGCGGTAAGCGTTTGCGTTTGTATTTGGGGTGGGATCCAACGACGACGGACGTGCATATTGGTCACACGGTGCAACTGTGGAAGATGCGCGAGTTTCAACGATTGGGGCACGAGGTGATTTTGCTCATGGGAACGTTTACGGCAACGCTTGGCGATCCAACAGGTAAGGCAGACGCGCGCAAGGCACTTACGCTCGAGGAGACAAAACGTAACGCAAAAGGCTTTGCCCAAAAGACAAAAGCCATTTTTGATTTCCCGGAGAATCCCATCACCATCAAATACAACCACGAGTGGCTGGCCAAGATGGATCTCTCCGATGTGATCAAATTATCATCCAACTTCACCGTTCAACAGATGTTGGAGCGGGATATGTTTGAGAAGCGGATGAAGGAAGGACTGCCAATCGGACTCCATGAATTTTTGTATCCACTGATGCAAGGGTATGACTCGGTGGCAATGGATGTGGATTTGGAGGTAGGCGGAACGGATCAAACATTCAATATGTTGGCAGGACGTACCTTGCAAAAACGCCTCAACGCCAAAGAGAAAGGTGTGCTCACACGTCCGTTGTTGGCAGATGCATCTGGTCGCAAGATCGGAAAATCAGAAGGTAACGCAATCAATATTGATCTGGCTCCCGAGGATTTGTTTGGTAAGGTGATGACGTTACCGGACGATGTCATCTGGCCAACGTTTACCATGTGCACGGATGTGGAACTCGCACGTATCAATGAAATCAAACGCGAGTTAGCAGACGATCCGCGTGCAGCCAAGGCACAGCTTGCGTGGGAGTTGGTGCGGATTTACAACGATGCGGAGGCGGCAGACAGAGCGCGCGCGCATTTTACAAGTGTGTTTACCAACAAAGCGATTCCAGAGGAGATGCCATCGTTTACATTGCGTGAGGGGATGACGTATGTGGATGTGTTGGAGGAGGCAAAGATCTGTCCATCTAAGTCTGACGCACGACGTCAGATTACGCAACGTGCAGTTAAGTTAGATGGTCAACTCGTGTTTGATGCGGACGCCATCGCACGCGTGGGAGTGTTACAAAAAGGGAAGCGTCATTTTGTTCGTCTCGTCTAATATGTCTGATCAATCGTACACATATATTGCCGCGCGTTTGGAGGTGCTTAAGGCTCTCAAGGGCGCCATCGGCAAAACGTACACACCAACGTTTGAAGAATTAGAACTCCCACCTCAGCGCACGCTGGGTGATGTTGCGTTTCCGTGTTTTAGCCTTGCGCAAGGGCTAAAGCGTAACCCATCGGAGATTGCCACGGAGCTTGCCGCAAAGATTGGATCCAAGGGCGTGATTCAAAAGGTGGAGGCGCGCGGGCCCTACGTCAACTTTACGTTCGACATGGCCAAGTACGGCGACCAGGTTGTGCAACAAGTTTTGAGGATGAAGGAAAACTACGGCACATGGACCATTGGGCACGGACGTCGCGTGATGATTGAGTATGCTAACTTTAACACGCATAAGGAGGTGCACATTGGGCATATTCGTAACATGGTCGTGGGACATGTGGCGATTAATCTCCTGCGCGCAACGGGCCATGACGTGGTTGCCTGCAGCTATATCAACGACCTTGGTAACAACGTGGCTAAGTGTTTGTGGGCGATGCAAAAATTTCATGAGCATGAGGTTCCAGCCAAGGGCGATGAGATCAACTTTTTAGGACGTGTGTATACGGAGGCTACGTATGCGGCGGAGGAAAACGAGGAGGCACGCGCAGAAATTTCCGAGATTCAACGTGAGTTGGAGGAGAAACGCGGAGACTGGACCAAGCTTTGGAAGACTACACGTCAGTGGTCGATCGATGCCATTTATGCGATTTTCAAGGAAATGGGGATTCCGATCGATGTGCAATATTACGAGAGTGATTTGTTAGAGGACACCAAACGTATTGTAAAACGGTTGCAGGCTGAGGGGATTGCGGTGGAGAGTCAGGGGGCAATTATTGTAGATTTGGAAGAGGAGGGGTTAGGCGCGAGTCTGCTTGTGAAGACCGATGGAACGCATTTGTACAACGCAAAAGATTTGGCGCTCGCCGAGCGAAAGTCTTCGGATTATGATTTGGACCGTAGCGCCATTGTGGTCGACAAACGTCAGTCGCTTGCTATGCAACAGTTGTTTGCCACGCTGAAGTTGATGGGACGTGATATCCCGTACGAGCACCTCTCGTATGATTTTGTGACGCTGCCAGAGGGTGCGATGTCCTCACGTAAGGGAAACATTATTCGTTTTGAGGAGTTGCGTGATTTATTGCGCGACGCGGCGCTCAAAGAAACTCGTGAGAGACACAATGAGTGGTCTGAGAAGCAGGTGCGCAACACGGCATCGGCTATTGGTTATGCCGCGATGATCTATGCAATGGCTAAGCAGGACCCAAACAAGGAGATTGTCTTTTCTATCGACGAGGCGGTCGCATTTGAAGGCGTGTCTGGTCCATACTTGCTCTACACGGCCTCACGTATTCAAAGTCTGATGAAAAAAGCGGGCGTGAAACCCGCGTTTGATGCGGCCGTGATTGATTCTCCTGAGGCTGAGGACGTGGTGGATCATTTGGCGCGTTTCCCGATTGTTTTGCGCGAAAGTGCAACGTATTTGGCGCTGGCGGATGTTCCGCAGTTTGCGTTTGATTTGGCTCAAAGCTTTTCTCGTTACTACGCATCGACGCGCATTTTGGATCCAGAGAATAATGTATCCACAGCCGGTAGGCTTGCTCTTTGTGAGGCGGTCTTGATAACGTTGACCAATACGTTGGCGATTATGCACATAACGCCTGTAGATCACATGTAGGTTGGAGGGGTATTTACACAAAACAATCATGAATATGAAAGGAAAAAGCGTCGGAGGGGAAACGATTATTGCAGAAGGTGTAAAAGTAGAGGGAGATTTTACCAGTAATGGAGACGTGACAATCGAGGGAATGGTACACGGAAACGTTTCGGCATCTGGGAACGTGATTGTGGGCGTGACGGCGGTGATTGACGCAGATCTCACAGCCAATAATTTGATGTTGTCAGGGAGAATTAAGGGAAATGTGCACGTGCAAGAAAAGGCAGAGCTAGCATCCTCTTCTGTGTTGGAAGGTGATTTAACAACGCATGTTCTAAGCGTGGCAGCGGGCGCAACGATCAACGGGAAAATCCTGATGCCAAACGGCGCGTCCGTGGCCGTTGAGGAAGACGGTGAATAAAGGGAATGTATTGCTACATTTACGATGCAGAAGTGCAGGATCGAAAATACGAACGCGAATTGATCGCCATTGAACATCGTATTACGGACCTGGGGTTGCAAGGAAAGATTGTTCGCCTTGCCTTGTTTAGAGACCCTGATGAGCAAATTCGCAAAGAGGTAGCGGCAGGTGCTAAAACTGTTGTGGTGATTGGAAACGATCAAACGGTGCATCGCGTGCTAACGACGATTGTAGATGCAGGGGCGACGCTCGCCATTATTCCGGTAGGAGAACCAAATGTGCTCGCCAGAATTTTAGGAGTTCCAAAAGGTGTTCAAGCCTGTGATACGCTCTCTCAACGTATTATTGAGTCACTCGATGTCGGTAATATCAACGGTCAACGGTTTTTAACAGGTGTGCGATTTCCAAAAGCTATTACGCGAGTTCGATACGGAAAGGCCTATGATCTTGTGTCTAATAAGACAGGCCAATTAGAGATTTTAAATCTGTCTGTGGAGGCACCGTCTGGTGAGGCCGACATTGCCAATCCGATAGATGGAAAATTACAGGTGACGATTACAACACAAAAACGCAAAGGGTTTCGGTCTATTCCGGCGGTTACGACCATCCCGTTTGAGGCATTTGAAGTGCTGTACGATACGTCTGTAAAAGCGGTGGCCGATGGGGTTGAGATAGAAGGGGATCGATTTAACGTCACTACGGAGCAAGGGGCATTGAACGTGGTTGTTTCTCGCGAGCGGATGTTTTAAAAGATCTTGGCGGTCCAGGGTCTTTTTTTTGTTTCACCTTCAAACACATGTATTTTGAGAATTGTGCTCGGTGCATTGCTTTAAATGATCCGCAAGGAGTCGTCGACATACTGGTACATTGCCTAAACATGCGAGAGATTGGGTCGACGCCCAACACGGATTATTTATAAGCAACACATCTCGCTCCTGTATTGTCTGAATCCTTCGCTGACACGGTCTCTAACGTGGTATTCCATGCGAAGTGGGAATTTATCTACTCCTGTGGATAAAAGGGACAGGCACCTTTATCCGCAGGTCCTGTTCTCTCCAACGCGCACACCAACAAAAACCTCCCAGACAAGCTGAGAGTTTTTTGCTGGTGCGCGCTGGGGGATTCGCCTTCACCTCTCATGTTCTTCCGAAAATTCGGGTTCAGGTCCGGGCCTCGCCGTTGCGCTTCTCACCATTGTCAGCGCAACATGGCTCCGGCCGTTCGAATCCGTCGAACAGGACGCAGGTCCTGTTCTCTCCAACGCGCACACCAACAAAAACCTCCCAGACAAGCTGAGAGTTTTTTGCTGGTGCGCGCTGGGGGATTCGAACCCTCGACCCCCTCGGTGTAAACGAGGTGCTCTAACCAACTGAGCTAAGCGCGCAAGTGAATTGCGGAGCAAACGTACCATACTCGGTTTGGCTGGTCAAGATCGTTGACAGGCAAGACAAGACCTGGCATACTCTCATCGCCTGCGGACGTGGCGGAATCGGTAGACGCGCCAGCTTGAGGGGCTGGTCTCTTTCGGGAGATGGAGGTTCAAGTCCTCTCGTCCGCACCAAAAAAAAATCTCAGCTTGCTGGGATTTTTTTTATAAGGACGATGAGGACTTGGACCCAGGGGATGGTAAGGGGAAACCCTTCCCCTTACTTGGTGGGGGTGACTGAGCATAGCGAAGACAAGAGGGGCGGAAGCCCCTATTGAGAGGAGCAAGGCGACGACGTGAAATGTCCTCTCGTCCGCACCATCTTGTGTGATTCCTGACCGGATTCACAGGGGTTCAATGAAAACCGAGTCGTGTACTCGGTTTTTGTGTTCACGGATTTAAAGAGGAAATCGTGCTATACTCTCCGTACTATGGCTTGGATATTACGCATTCTTTTGGGCGGCGCTGTGTCTGCATTGGGGTATTTTGCTATTTGGAAAGCGGAGGATGTTGTGGGATGGATTGGTGGTGAATCGTATTGGGCCGAGCAAAATTTTGGCGTGTGGGGTGGAACAAAGGGGCTGATTAAAATCGTCGGCATTGTGATTATGTTTGTAGGATTTGGGATTATGGTGCAGCTCCATACGGAAATCCTCTCATTTATTACGGGTCTTGTGATTCCGGCAACACGAAAATAATATGCAGGGTGCAATGCAACAACGTTTCTATTCGCCAATGACCGTTGCGCGTGCCGGGAATATTCGATCCGGACACACGGTTGTTGATTTTCTGGCAGGGCATCAGGGAACCATGACCTTTCCGGCGGCCTCCCTTGCGGGGTCTCGGGGAATTGTTTATGCGGTTGATTTACGTCCAACAGCCCTGCAGGCTATTAAAGGACGCTGTGAATTGGGTCATGCGGGCAACATTGAGGTCGTGCATGGTCACCTGGAACGTGTGGGTGGCGTGCCTCTTACGGATCAGATTGCTGATACTGTTTTTTTGGTAGATGCCCTTTCTTTATTGGAAAATCGACTAGAAGTTGTACGAGAAGCCATTCGTCTGCTAAAATCCGGTGGCATTTTAATGGTGGTCGATTGGCACCCCTTTGGTGACGCACGTCAGGGGCCCGATGTAGGCCGCCGATTAAGTGAGCAGGAGGCACGATCACTATGCTTGGTAAACGCTCTCCAGTACGAAGGGACGTTTGACGCGGGCGATTATCATTATGGATTTACCTGTCGAAGAATCTAGAGAACTATGGATGTCTACTCATTTGCTTGGTGGTTTGGAACAATACCTCTCTATAACGCAACAACGCTGCGTATCTACTTTATTGTTTTTCTTTCGTTAATTATTGTTGGATCGCTTGTGCGGATGGTGAGTAGGCGACAACTGCAAGATCGTTTTCAGGTGGAGATTGCTAAGAAGTTTGCATCGATGCTCGTGGTAATGGGAATCGTTGGTCTTTGGTATTGGTTTGTGGCAGGTCAGCAAATTCCTTTTCTTTCGGCACGGTTTTGGCTTCCGTTGATCGTGGTTGCAATACTCGTGTGGATTCTGGCGATTGTTCGCTATGTACGCAAAGACGTTCCGGCGGCACGCGCGCAGGTCCACAGTACAAAAGATGACAAAAAGTATTTTGAACCGAAGCATAAAAAATGAGACGGGAGGTTGGACAACGAGGTGAATTAATGGCGGCACGGTATCTCAAAAAAATGGGGTACCGTGTTTTGCAAACCAACGTTCGTTTAGCGGGCTGTGAGATTGATATTGTGGCAAAACAGGGCAAGGAGATTGTGTTTGTAGAGGTAAAAACGCGGCAATCCAATGTGGCAGGGTACCCGGAGGATTCGGTGACGCCGCAAAAGGTGCATCATATTGAGAGGGCGGCGCTGGCGTGGTTGTTGGAGAATGGCGAGCAACCCTGGCGCGTGGATGTGATTGCAGTGACTATGGGGGGAGAAAGCGAGGAAATTAAGCATTTTGTAGGTATTTAGCAAATGCCGCAATGAGGGTTTTGCAATCAAGAGATTCCGCGCTCTAACAAGCATTTATCATCTAGTAATGTAGGAGCGAAGGGTTGTGTTTAGAAAAAGTGACAATCGGATAGAGACGTACAAGACTTACTCCTGACCAGCTGTCTTCTGAGTGCGAAGGCACGAAGACGTGTCTCTACCTCCGAGTCACTTTTTTAAACATAACCCGAGCAACCCTTGACATAAAAGCCTTATTCTGCTATATTTTGGCGTTGTTCTTTACAAGAGATGACACGGGCGGGTGGTTCTTAGAGAGAACTGTTGCCCGGAGGAGAGAGATCATGAAGGTGTTTTTGTTGGCGTTCCTACTGCTGCCCTCGATGGCGACGGCCGCCGAGGATTCTTCCACCTCGTCGACGGTCGAGATCACCACCCCGGGAAACCCCCGGGGCGTTCTGGCGGACGCCTCCGGGCCCGCCAAGCCTAGCCTGCCCGGCTCCACCGAGCCGACCCCCACGGCTCATTCCGCCCCTCCGGTGGTGATCGAGTTTCGCCAGGTCGACGATGGGTCGACCATCCAGGTCGTCGACGACGCGAGCGGAATGCTTGCGGCGGCCTACGACCGGATCGAACTTTTGGAGGGCGCCCTTGAGGCGCGTGACCAGCAGGTCGAGAGCCTGCGCGAGGAGCTCACCGCCGCTCGACTCTCCGACAAGGAGACCGGGAACACGGCGGTTCTGGGTCGCGAGATGCTCCTGGACAAGATCCGGGAGCTCACGGCAGCCCTCGCCGAGGCCCTCAAGACTTCGGAGGCCAAGGTCGCCGCCGCCCCCTCCACCGGGCTGACCCCCACGGTCGCCCCGGAGCCGGCTCCCACCCCCAACACGAGCGCAGCGGAGGACATCCTCCGCCGCCTTGAGGAAGGAGATAGGAAGCTCAAGGCCGCAGGCCACTGAGCACGAGGGATGGGGAACTTATTCTCACACGTCTAAGGACCACATCCCGCCTGTGTCATCTCTGTAAAACAACACAATCAACTCCTACGGGAGTTTTTTGTTTTAAAAAAAGAGACCGCTCACAGAGAGTGAACGGCGTATGGGAAGGGTGTGGAGTCAGCTGAGTTGTGGCACAAACCCCGTGGGAACGCCCAGGTAGGCGTGATGGACACTGCCATGCATCACCTGGATTTCCGGCGCTTGATTCCTTCCTAGAATCATGAGCGTGGCCGGTTGCGACTTCAGAAGAGAGTTGTCGTTCCCTCCACAGATCATTCCCAGATCACCAAGCCTTGGCAACTGCGTTGGATGCGCAAGGAGCATGGCACCCACGCAAATGATGTCCAGAGGAAACTCGTCGGGTGCGCAGACCATCTTTGCACGCTGCGCAGAAGCGCCGGCAAACCGCTTTCCAAATTGGGCGGGGATGACCCAAATGCCACCGGCCTGTTGCTCTGCGATGTGCGCGAGACACTCCGCCGTGCGGTAGCTAATGGCAACGTCCAGCAGGACCCGGTTCGTACGCTTGTACCCAAAGGCGCAGAGAGCGCCAACCACGCGTCGCATACCGCGTAGGTAGCGTTCGGGTGCGTTGCCACGCGGACCTCCTGTGAGTCCGGCCAGACTGGGCACTGCAAACCATCCTTCGGCGCCTTCCGGCAGGGGTGCGCGACAGGTGCGTTCTACGTTGCTCATGGCAGGCTCCGGGCTTATGCCCAGACGTTCTGACAGGAGTGTGATCTGCACTCGAATTGGCTGAGGACCCGTGTAGAGACGGGGGTACCCTGCTTGTGACTGCACTGTCTCAAACGCGTACTGACTATCCATTGGGCGACAGGTATTTGCCCACGACATACTGCCTCCTATTCTCCTACATGTGTAAGGGAACAGCTTTAGCTTTTCACAATGGGGTACAGCCGTCAATGGTGTTTTGAAATACGAGTTTACGAGTATTCTCAAAACGACTGTGTTTAAAGATGAGTGTATTCGACGAAGGAGTCCAGGCAATGTAGGAAGCGAGGGATTGTGTTTACAGAAAGGGACAATCGGATAGAGACGTACAAGGCTTACTCCTGGCTAGCTGTCTTCTGAGTGCGAATGCACGCAGAGTGGCGTGGCCTGCCGAGTCACTTATTTTTGCACCACTCCGAGCGACCTCTTGACAACACGAATGAATTCCCTTAGTATAGCGATGTAGATGACTCGGCCGCGGCCGGGCTCATTTTTTAGACAATCTTAACCAAAACAATTTTATGGCTTCACCTATTGAACAAGCCATTCGACAAATCGTCGAAGAAAAAGGACTCTCCTATGAGAGTGTGATGGAAACAATCGAGGCAGCCCTTTCGGCGGCTTTCAGAAAAGACTTTGGTCACAAATTACAAAACATCGAAGCGCAATTTAACACGGAAGATGGAAGCGTGAAGGTTTGGGATGTCAAAACAGTTGTGGAAGATCAGGAGGTCCCAGAGCTCGTGGAGGAACCCGAGGTACCAGAGGGACGCCGCGAACCACGCGAGGTGGTAGAGGAAGTGGACGCAGATGCTGAGCCAAAGTTCAATCCAAAAACGGAGGTCATGATAACGGTTGCGCAGCAAAAAAATCCCGATGCACAAATTGGAGATGTGATTCGAGAACCGTTGGAGGTCCCTGGTGAATTTGGTCGCATGGCCGCCATGACCGCCAAGCAGGTGATTACGCAGAAGCTCCGAGAAGCCGAGCGCGAGGTACTCTACAACGAGTATAAAGATCAAGAAGGTGAGGTGTTGATTGGGACCGTACAGCGTCGTGAAGGACGTGTGATTTTGGTCGACATTGGTCGTGGGACCGCGGTGATGCGCCCAGACGATCAAATCCCCGGAGAGCGATACAACTCGGGTGAGCGCATCAAAGTCTTCTTGCGATCCGTAGATCTTGGAGTGCGTGGACCAGAAATTTTGGTATCGCGTACGGCGCCAGAACTTGTGTTGGAATTATTTAAAGTGGAAATCCCCGAGATTGCCGATGGAACCGTGAAGATTGAATCTATTGCTCGTGAGGCCGGGTCTCGTTCCAAGGTAGCTGTGTCATGTGAGGATGAAGGTGTGGATCCAATTGGTGCCTGCATTGGACAACGTGGCGCACGTATCCAGACCATTATCGCGGAACTTGGAAACGAGAAAGTAGACATTATTGAATTTGATACCGATCCCGGTGTGTTTGTCATGAATGCGCTCGCACCCGCAAAAGTTTCTGGTGTGACCTTGGATGAGTCCGAGAAAATGGCAACGGTGACGGTTGCAGCGGATCAATTGTCCTTGGCGATTGGTCGTGGAGGTCAAAACGTTCGCCTTGCTGCACGACTAACGGATTGGCGCATTAACGTTGCCGAGGAAGGTGGAGAGGTAAAGGGATCGAGTGAGGGAGCGGTGCGTACGCCGATCGCGGTTGTCAAACCTGCCGTTGTGGAAGCCGACGCGGAGGGAGCCTCCGAGGAAGTTGTGGATGCAGAAGCTGTTGAGGAAATAGAACAAGCAACCCTAACGGAAAGCCTGGATGAGCTTGCAGAAGCTGCGGATGATAACGACGATACAGCGGACCTAGAGGATGAATCAGACGACGAGGCCGAGGAGGCACAGGCGGGACTTGAGGCGGACGAGCTTCCAACGGTAGAGATGGAAGAGTCAGACGAAGCGCACGAGGAGATTACCGAGTAGTATGGGAAATCTTTTCTTTCTCATTCTTACACAACCGATATATAACGCACTCGTCTTTTTGTACGAGATGATTCCGGGGCAGGATCTTGGTGTCGCTATTGTTGTTCTTACTGTGTTGATTAAGTTGATTTTGTGGCCGTTTACAGGCAAATCACTTTCGTCGCAAAAGGCGATGCAGGAGTTACAGCCCAAAGTGGAAGAGGTAAAAGAGCAGTACAAGGACGACAAAGAGGGCCAGGCAAAGGCACTTATGGAGCTCTATAAAGAGGAAAAGGTGAACCCGTTTTCTTCTTGCTTGCCCATGGTGATTCAGCTGCCGGTGTTGCTAGCACTCTACAGTGTGTTGCGACAGTCTATTACAAATCCAGAATTTATTTCTAATTTGTATGCGTTTGTTCCTGCACCTGAGGTGATTAACAGTACGTTGTTTGGTTTTATGGATCTGCATGCACGTAGCATCCCACTCGCGATTTTGGCGGGTGCGGTGCAGTATGTGCAAGCACGTCAGTTGCAGGTTAATCGACCACCAAAAGAGCTGGCAAAGAAGCCAGGCGCAAAGGATGAGTCTATGACGGCTGCCATGAGCAAATCAATGCTCTACACCATGCCACTGGTGACGATTGTCTTTGGTGCATCATTGCCGGGTGGTGTGACGCTGTACTGGTTAACATCAAGTGTTGTAAGTGTGATTCAACAGTTCTACGTGTTTCGTGGAATGGAAAAATCAAAGGCCAAAAACAACTAGTATGTCTTTGACTGTGGGACAACCACAGGAGGCAATCTTGCGCGACATATTGCGCACGGTTGCCTTTTTTACATTGCGTGGACAGGCCGTGACACCCACGGATTGTTGGCGCTGGTTGTATTGTCCAACGCTGTCATGGACGCTTGGAGAGGTGATTGTGGCTGTGCGGTATGCGTGCGAACGGTCACTGCTTTCTCTAGAGAATGGTCGTGTTGTTTTGGTGGGCGAGGAAGCCGTATTTGCAACACAGCAAACGCAATTTTCTGATGCAAACATCAAGTGGCGGATTGCACGTCGTGTGGCGTGGTGGGCGGCACTCATTCCAGGTGTGCGTTTAGTGGCGGTTGGCAATACCCTTGCGTGGGAGGCGACGCGTTCAGAAAGTGATATTGATTTGTTTGTGATTACGCGCTCAGGGTGCGTTTGGTTTGTACGTTTTTTGTGCGTGGTTCCTCTGATGATACGACGAGCACGACCCGGTGTGCGTAGACAGCATCCAATTGATTTTACGTTTTTTGTGGACCAAACACGGTTGGATCTTTCACGACTGCGCATTCATCCAGACGATCCTTATTTGGCGTATTGGTTGACGTCACTCGTTCCGCTTGTGGACGACGGGGTGTTTGCGGAGTTTTGGGAGGCAAACGCTTGGGCACGTGAGACGCTTCCAAACGCGACGCCGGTGCGTGTTGCCTGGTATCGTCGAGTTAAGAATGGTCAAGCAATGGGTCAGTGGGTGTATTGGATCGTTCAGATAACGGGTCTGATGTCCATCATGAACGGACTGGCAAAACGTCTGTCAGAACGCAGATTCCCCGAAGCGATCCGCACCAAAATGAATCACTCAACAGACGTTGTGGTAAACGACACAATGCTCAAGTTTCATGTCGCGGATCAACGTCGACAAATTGTAAACGCGTGGAATCAACGATGCCAATCCTATGAACTATTACCGTAACGTTCTCTTGTTTTTATTCCTTCTTGTACTGCCGTGGCAAACGCGATGGATTGTGCAGGATGTGTTGATGCAAAGTGAGGTGACGCAGTATGGTCGGCTCAGTGTGTACGTGTTTGATGTGCTGCTTGTGGGATATCTTGCCGTCGTTCTTCCTGTGGTTGTACAGCAGACCCGCCGGTGGATGGATCTTTCGTTTGTGCGACGTGCTGCGTTGGGATGTTTTGGGGCGTTGGTTGTATGGAGTGTTGGTTCTATTTTTTGGAGTTTGGAGCCGCGTGTTGCAATCGTGGCCGCAGGACACTTGTTGCTTGCGGTGGGATTGTTTACGGCGATTGTGCTGGATCGGGATGCTTCTCCGGATGTTATTTTGGCGGGGATTGCGTTGGGTATGATGGTGCCGTCACTATTTGGATGGATACAATCTGCCACACAGTCGATAGGTGCCTCAACACTTCTTGGAATCGCGGCGCAGGATCCTGCTGTTTTGGGCACGGCGGTTATTGAACAGACGCAGGGGCGGTGGTTGCGAGCCTATGGAAGTTTCCCGCACCCGAATATATTTGGAGGATTTTTGGCCGTGGGACTTGTGGCGGTTTTGGGGGTGATTGGCCGCGCACGGATGCAGATGTCGGAAACGTTGCTTTGGTGCGCCACAGTGGTGATAGCGGGAGCATTGATACTTACGGCCTCGCGTGGTGCCTGGTTGGCGGCGTTGCTGGGAGTAGTTGTATTGCTCATTGGATCGCGCATAAATAACGATCGGTTATTTTTACAACGTCTCAAAAAACCGGTCACGATCGCTCTTGTCGTGATGACGATTATGGTTGTATCGCTTGGGTCAATTCTTCTAACGCGGTTTGATGTGACGAATCGATTAGAAACACAGTCCGTGATAGAACGCGTGGATCAATGGGGAGATGTAGGAACGCTTGCGACACAAAATATCTCGTCATTTGTAGGGGGAGCCGGCATTGGGAATATGGTTTTCGCATTGGAAGAACGACAACCGCTACTTCATGCATGGACGTATCAACCTGCGCACAATGTGTTTGGGCTTGTGTTGGTTGAGCTTGGAGCTCTCGGCCTCTTGTTGTTGATCGGATTGATTGCAATGACAAACTGGTATCTGCCAAGATATTGGCGCCACACGAGTGTTCTCTTGGCCTGCTCGCTTGGAATCACCGTACTTGCACTGGCGTGCGTCGATCATTATCTTTGGACACAGCCGTCTGGTTTGTATTTACTCGCGATCTGTTTGGCCGTTATTCTGCGTTTGGGCGAGGAGGCACGCTCACATTGACGATCACGTAAGGGAACAGTAAGATAGCCACGAATTTATTCATAAAAGAAATGACTATGAATATACACCCAACAGGGGATCATATTGTGATCTTACCGATACAAGAACAGGAGACAACCGCAGCCGGGATTTTTGTGCCCGACGCCGCAAAGGATCAACCGGAACGAGGAACCGTTCTCGCCGTGGGGCCTGGCCGTATTCTTTCGTCTGGGAATCGTGCGCTGATGGATGTACAGGTAGGGAACACGGTGCTTTTTAAGAAGTACGCACCGGATGAATTTACGATCGATGGAGACAAGGTGTTTGTGGTGCGCGCAGAAGACGTGATTGCGATTATTGAATAATATGGCAAAAGAACTACAGTTTGGAGAAGATGCGCGTATTAGGTTGAAGGCAGGCGTGGACATGCTCGCGAATGCCGTGAAGGTTACCTTGGGTCCCAAGGGGCGCAATGTGATTATCGACAAACAATACGGTGGACCGGCGGTCACGAAAGATGGTGTTACGGTGGCGCGCGAGATTGAGCTGCAGGATGCGTTTGAGAATATGGGGGCTTCTCTCATGAAGCAAGGGGCAAGTAAGACAAACGATGTTGCAGGAGATGGAACCACGACTGCGACCGTGTTGGCGCAAGCTATGATTCACGACGGATTACGTAATGTGGCGGCAGGCGCGGATCCTCAATCACTGCGCCGAGGCATTGAAAAAGGTGTTGAGATGGTGGTAGAAGCGATTCGACATCAGATTGCAAAACCCGTTGCGGGAGAAATTGAACGCGTAGCTTCGATCTCCGCAAACGATGCGGACATTGGAAAGAAAATCGCCGAGGCGATGGAAATTGTGGGACAAGACGGCGTGATTACCGTAGAGGAAGGACAAAGCTTTGGCGTGGAGGTGGACGCGGTACAGGGAATGCAGTTTGAGAAGGGTTACGTGTCCCCCTATATGATTACCGATACGGAGAAGATGGAGGCGGTGTATGAGGACGCGTTGATCTTGTTGACGGATAAAAAGATTAGTTCTATCCAAGACATCCTTCCGCTGCTTGAACAACTCGCGCAGTCCGGTAAAAAAGAATTAGTGATTATTGCAGAGGATATTGACGGAGATGCTTTGTCAACACTGACGTTAAATCGTCTCCGTGGATCCTTTAGCGCGTTAGCGGTCCGAGCGCCTGGATTTGGGGATCGACGCAAATTAATGTTAGAAGACATTGCGATCCTCACAGGCGGCCGTGTGATCTCGGAAGACGTTGGTTTGAGTCTAGAAAAAGTCACGATTGAGGATTTAGGTCGCGCGGCTAAAGTCTTTGCGACAAAAGATGCAACCACGGTTGTCGATGGTGCAGGAGAAAAGGTAAAGATCGATGAACGTGTGGCACTGTTGCGTAAGCAGATTGAGAATACCGATTCTGAATTTGAGCGCGAAGCATTGCAAAAACGTATCGCAAAACTTGCGGGCGGTATTGGTGTGATTCGTGTCGGTGCGGCAACAGAGGTTGAGATGCGAGAGAAGAAAGATCGAATTGTCGATGCCGTGGCAGCGACAAAGGCGGCCGTAGAGGAAGGGGTGGTTCCAGGTGGCGGTGTGGCATTGGTGCGTGCGGCCGCTGTATTGGATGAGATGGTTTTAGAAGACGACGAGATGCTTGGAGTGCAGATCTTGCGTCGTGCATTAGAGGCACCGTTGCGACAAATCGCGCAGAATGCAGGTGCGGATGGGTCAGTGGTTTTGCAGCGCGTGCGTGAGGGGTCCGGTGGGTTTGGTTATAACGCAGCGACGGGCGCCTACGAAGATTTGTCTGTTGTGGGTGTGCTGGATCCGGCAAAGGTCACGCGGTCTGCGTTGCAAAACGCGGCGTCTGTGGCGGTGATGATCCTCACAACAGAGGTGGCGATTGCGAGCTTGCCAGAAAAGGAGCCTCAATCGATGCCGTCGGGCATGCCAGGAATGATGTAAGACAACGAGCCCACCATGGGCTCGTTTTTTTTGTGGCGAAGACCTTGATTGCTTCGCCGAACTCGCTCATCTTCAAACACATGCGTTTTGAGAAGACTCCGTATCAACTCCATCTTTCAAAACACACGTGTTCTTGGGGGTGAAGTCTAAATCAGATCAGGCCGAGAGCCATGACGGCCGAGATGATCAACAACATCATATAAGGAGTTACGTTCAAATCGCTACGATCGTAACAAATCGCTTTTATCTGCTATACTCTATTGACTATGACCATTGCCGAGCTTAAATCATGTAGCGCCCAACTTGCCAAATCTATAGCGCAAGCATGGGACTCTCTTTGACCTGGATTCGCAGATACAGGAGCGAGATGCCTTGGAGGTCCAAATGTCCGAGCCTGGATTTTGGACAAATCCAGAACAGGCGCAAACGGTGGCGCGAGCATTTGGCGATAAAAAAAATGAGATTGAAACCTGGACCACGTTAAAAGACGATGTGGAATTTGTGCAGCTTATGCTCGAGGAGGGGAGCGACGCGGGCGCAATCGAACAGAAATTACAAGAGATTCAAGCGCACTACGACGCGATTGAGCTGCAGCTCCTTTTTACAGGGGCCTACGATGCAGCGAACGCGATCGTTTCGATTCACGCAGGTGCGGGAGGGGTTGATGCACAGGATTGGTCCGAGATGTTGTTACGCATGTATCTGCGGTTCTGTGAGCAACAGGGTTGGAAGACCACATTGATTGATGAGAGCCGTGGGAGTGAGGCAGGAATTAAATCAGCCACATTCCGTGTAGGGGGGACGCGCGTGTATGGACATCTCAAAACAGAGGCCGGTGTGCATCGCTTGGTGCGACAATCACCGTTTAATGCGGACGGGCTGCGGCAAACGAGTTTTGCGCTCGTGGACGTGTTACCGGAGATTGAACGCGACGAAGAAGTAGATCTAGACATGAAAGACGTACGTATTGATACGTTTCTCTCGAGCGGCAAGGGCGGGCAAAGCGTTAACACCACCTATTCTGCGGTACGACTGGTACATGAACCGACGGGAATTACGGTGAGTTGCCAAAATGAGCGCTCACAAACGCAAAATAAGGAGACGGCGCTTAAAATCTTGCGTGGAAAGCTGTTACAACGTAAACTCGAGGCGCACGCACAGGAAATGGAATCCATTCGCGGTGAAGTGAGCTCGGCCGAATGGGGCAGTCAGATTCGTTCCTATGTGCTCCATCCATATCAACTCGTTAAGGATCATCGCACGCAGTTTGAAACATCAGATACGGAGGCGGTGTTAAATGGAGAGGTGTTACCTTTTATCAATGCACGACTACGACAGTCACATAACTAACGTATGGCAGCAGAAAAAGAACGTATTATTGTTACCGGTGGGTGTGGATTTATTGGTTCGCACTTGGTAAGTCGACTCCTACAGGACGGTCACGAAGTTCTTGTGATCGATAATATGAGTACAGGAAAGGTGGAATATATTCAGGGGACCTGTGCCATTCAGAAGCTGGATGTGTGGGCCGATGGAAAAAAGATGACAAAAGCGTTTCAAAAATTCCGGCCAGATGTTGTGTTCCATCTTGCCGCGCAAAAAGTGGTCCAATCGAGCATGGAGAATCCTATTTTAGATGCACAGGAGAACATTCTGGGTTCAATTAACGTGTTAGAGGCAATGCGTGCTGTGGGTGGTGGCCGTGTGGTTTTTGCGTCAACCGCCGCCGTGTATGATCCTGCTGCGCGCGTGCCGATTCAAGAAACCTCGCTCGTGCGACCGATCTCTCCCTATGGCGTGAGCAAACGATCTGCGGAGATGTACATGTGGGACTACTCAGAACACTATCCAATTGCCGCTATCTCACTTCGTTTTTCTAATGCGTATGGCCCTCGCGGAGTAAATGCGGTCAATACGTTTATTGAGTTGATGTTAAAAGGAGAGGCTCCAACAATCTTTGGAACAGGAGAAAAGACACGAGATTTTATTTACGTCGACGATATTGTGGAAGCGTACTTGCGTGCCATGAAGACATCGTGGTGTGGAGAGTTAAATATTGCAACCGATACGGAGACATCGATCAAAGAACTGACGTCCCTTGTTGCAACAGCGGTTGGGAAGGAGATTAATCCAATTTTTGCGGATGATCGAGAAGGAGAGATTTTCCGCAGCCGGTTAGATGCGACGCAGGCAAAGGAAGTATTAGGCTGGAGTGCAAAAGTGCGTGTCGCAGAAGGAATTGCAAAAACGGTTGAATGGTACAAGCAATCCTAATGGCTATGTCTGTTACAAAGGCGCAACTCGAGGAGGCAATTAGGCAACTCAAGCAAGGTGGCGTCGTTATTTTTCCGACAGAAACGTCTTATGGGATTGCCTGTGATGCAACAAATCACCAGGCGGTGGAGCGTGTGATGCGCATTAAACAGCGATCCGATACAATGCCGATGGCGTTGATTATTGCCGATATGTCCATGGCGCAGTGGTGCGGTCAACTAGATCCTGCATTAGAGGAACTGGCAAAACGTCATTGGCCAGGTCCGTTGACAGTTGTTGTTCCAAACGCAAATAGGGACCTCTCACCGCTGTGTTTACGTGACGGAACCGTAGGTTTGCGTATCTCGAGTCATCCGATCGCACATGCTCTTACAGAAGGCCTCGGAAAACCTATTGTTGCCACATCGGCCAATCGGTCTGGCTGCCCGTCTGCATACTCGGTTGCAGAAATACAGGAACAGTTTGCCAATCAACAAGATCAACCAGATCTTTACCTAGACGGAGGAACGCTAGAACCGTCACCGCCGTCTATGATTATCGAGTTAGTGAACGGGGAGATTGTGGTACATCGCCAAGGATCCTTTAAGCTCTAGTATGGAGGCAAAGAAATTTTTTGGACAACATTTTTTGCGTGATGACGCCGTGATCGCGGCGATTGTTGAGGCCGCAGACGTTGCAGGCCTGCCTGTGTTGGAGGTGGGACCAGGCGAGGGTGTATTGACGGAGGTCCTTGTACAACAAGCTGCCCGTGTGGTGGCGGTGGATGTGGATACGGAGGCCATTGAGGCAACACGGGCGCGCATTGCAAGCACTAACCTTGAGCTGATTGAGCGCGATGTATTGGATGCACGTTTGGAAGATGTTCGAACCTTGTTCACAGAAGCGTTTGTTCTTGTTGGAAATCTTCCTTATAACATTACTTCTGATTTGTTACGTTGGATGCTGTCAGTGGGTCATAAACCATTACGTGCCGTGATCATGGTACAAAAGGAGGTTGCCGACAGGCTGACGGCAGAGGCGGGCGATATGAGTCTCTTGGGACTTATGGTGCAGCTTTATGCGTCTGTTCAGCCGGTTGTGCAGGTTCCACGGACGGCGTTTGCGCCACCGCCAAAGGTGGATTCAGCCGTTGTACGATTAGACGTGTATACGCAAGAGGATCTAGACGCACATGGCGTGCGTAATCCAGAAAAATTGCTCAGTTTTGCCGGTGTCGCCTTCGCGCAAAAGCGGAAACAGCTCAAATCAACGCTTGGAACGCTGCCATCTATAACAATCAGCGCGCTCGAGGAGGCACTTCGTACACTCAGCCATCCGGCTACCGCGCGTCCACAAGAACTCTCGACCGACGAATGGATCCGGCTCTACAATCTTTTGCATGAATATTGCTAACGCTCCTCAATGCGAGGGGCGTATTATTTTCCACAGGGCAATGTGCGGTGTGCGTGCTATACTTATGTGTGAAATCTATGGCAACTCCCTCCTCACAACAACCCAAGAAGGGTTGGGCGGCCTATGCTCTTGAGCAGAAGGTCGGTCTTGTTATTTTTGGTGTGACGGGTGTGGTTGGACTTATTTTGAGCATGGTGTTTATTGTGCAGGGAATCCGAGCACCGTTTATTGTGAGTTATTCCGGGGATCGATTTACGACTACGAGCGAGCGCAACGCGGAGGAAATTCAAAAACAGAAGACCACAGATACAGATGGTGATGGCATTAACGATTACGATGAGTTGAACGTGTTTCGAACAAGCCCGTACTTGGCGGACTCCGACTCGGATGGCTTTGACGATAATCAAGAGATTAAAAGTGGTAACGACCCTAACTGTCCCGTGGATCAAAACTGCGGTCGCGCGTCCGATGCGGGTGTCAATAATCCGTTGATCGCCTCCGACCTGACCGATAAGCTTCCGTTTGAAGAATCTGGGTTGAATACGCAGATCAACGACGCGGGTGATGTAGAGAACCTGCTGGGTCAACTGACAAATGACGATATTCGTGCGGCACTTTTGCAACAGGGAATCGATCAAACAACCATCGATGCGTTGAGTGACGCTGAGATTCGCGACCTGTTTAACTCGGCCCTACAAGAATTAGCAGCGAGTGGTGCAATCAATGACATCCTCAAACAAGCAAAACAATGAAACGCGCACGTCACATCTTTGAAAAGCTTTTCCTCGGATGGATGATCGGAGTTATGCTTGTAGCCTCTTCGTTTGCGGTTCCTCGCGCTGCGTTGGCGCAAGGATTGCCTGTTATCGACTCCTCGTTGCTTGGATTTAAGACGAAGGAAGAAATTGAGAAAGCGATTCTTAAACCACTGGGCGTGGCGTTGATTCAAATTCTTATTAACCTGGTTTCGTTCGTGGCAAACCGATTAGCCTACGACGCAGCGTTGGCGATTGCCTCGGGTGGTAAGGGACAAACGGCAAACTTTGAATATCGGAGTATTGAAGAATACGGACAAGATTTGTGGCAGTCTGTGTTAGGAGAATCTATTGGTCAGCTTTCCGAAGGGTTAGATATGGCGGGGGTGAATTTTGATGTTTGTGCGCCAACAAGCCCAATAAAGACATTGAATTTACAACTAGGGATAGCCGGTGGTGCACGACCAGAGCCGACCTGTGACTTTAGGGATATTCAATCCAACTGGGAAGGATTCGTGGCGACGTTGCAGGAGGATGCCGATCCAAACAGGATTTTTGATGAATTTGCGGCTTCTTTCGGTCAGGGTCAAACGGAATTGTCGGCGACAATTAGTATTTTGTCTCAAACATACGCACAGGCGGCTCAGACGCAAGATATAAAAACCAGTGAACTCCTCGCAAACGATCGCTTTAAAGACGTGGAGGATTTTATTACGGGGAATGTCAAAACACCTTCCACTGTGTTGGAGGATCAGTTTAAGGGGAAGTTAGATGAGGCTCAGAACAATCAGACAGAGGCACTTAAGAGCGCCTTATTTGGAAACGAGGGAGCTTTGTTGCAAATTGGTGTGTCAGCGGGATCGGTATTCTTAAATACCTTGTTGAGCCAATTGACCAACAAGATTTACACAGGATTGTTTGAACCGCCAACTACGGGAGGCGTGTTTAATCCAGACTTTATTAATATTCGTGGACGCGATCGGGCACGAGAGACGTTTAAGGGATTGCTCACGACGCCTATCCAAACGTTGGATCAGTACAACGTAGTAAACCAATTTGTCACGTGTCCCGGTGCTACAAATCGCGGTCCAAATAACTGTGTCATGGACACAAGTTTTGCGGCGATTATCTCGCGTTCGGAGGCGGGTGAGGGAATGACGATTCAGCAAGCGATTGACGCGGATTTGTTGCACGGTGGATGGCCGTTGGTCTCTTCTGCGCGAGCGGATTTAGATCAAGACGCATTTTGTTACACACAGGCATACTGTTATTCCAACCTCGTTAAGATGCGTGTCGCCCGTGTTATTCCGGTGGGTCTTGAGATCGCGGCCGACAAATCAGGGCAAGGAAACTTACCCGTGATTACGCTGCAACAGGCCGTGAACGCCTTTAACGATTGTAATTTTGAAAATCCCGACGCCTTGTTAGATGCGAATAATCCTTACTGTCACTTGGTGGATCCAAATTGGGTGATTAAGTATCCAGAAACGCAATGTCGCGCGCAAGTGTTTGGTCAAACATTAGTTGCGGAGAGCGCAAATGTTCGTGCCGAGACCTGTGTAGACACACCAAGTTGTATCTCTGAAGATGAGAATGGAAACTGTGTGGGTGGATATGGATACTGTACACGTGAGCGAAACGTGTGGCAGTTTGATGGAGATGTGTGTCCATCGCAATATGCAAGTTGTACAACGCTTACGAGTCGTACGGGTGAGAGAGATAGTTTGCTTACCAACACGGTTGATTTTGCCGGATGTAATGCCGACAATGCTGGTTGTGCATGGTATCGAACAGAACAACAGCGTAACGACAACGACACACCCGCAGATCCAACGGATGATATATTTACATGGGGAACAGAAGTGCCAAACGACAATGGAACACCGGGCGATCCAACGGATGATTTTGTGGACATTACGGACACTAACCCTGCTGCCGCACCGAATGTATCTACAGTTCGAACCTATTTTAACGCGCAGACGCAGGCGTGTCGCGCAGCAGATGCAGGATGTACCGATCTCGTACGCGCGTCGTCGTCCACATTAAACCCAGTGCTTAATGCGAGTTTTGAAGATGATGCAGATCAAAACAACGCTCCGGATCATTGGGATTTGGGATCAGGATCGCAATATCGTACGTCTGGCTTGGATGCCGCTTTTGGGGGAGACGCTGTGTGGATTCCCGAAGGGGATGCGATTCTTACGCATGAATCTGTTCATCTATCCGCAAATCAATTTGTAACCGTATCGTTTCATACACGCGGAGAGGCTTTGTTAAACACGAGTGTAGAATCTTTGTTGACGTTTGTGAACGCAAGTGGAGTTGGCGTTACACCAACAATCTTGTTGAATTCCCCAAACTGTACGTCGGGCGGAGGATCAGTCTTTTTTGAAGGAACGGCGGGAGATACGTATGAACGATTCTCGTGTACGTTTACGACACCTTCTCTTGCGGACACGTGGATGACTATTCGACTCGAGGCAGTAGCAGGGGACGCCTATATTGATGGGGTGCAGGTGGACGAACAGGAGGTCACAACAAACTTCCATGTCGGGTACGGTTCCTCTTCAGAACGCGTAGATATTCGCGTAGCTCCAGACTATTTGGAATGTACGGGTAATGCGACAGACGCAGAGATTTGTAATAATTATGCACCCGTGTGTCGCGCGTCGGAGGTGGGATGTACCGCCTACACACCAACAAACGGAGACCCAACGGTGCCTGGAATCGTTAATTCTACTAATACGTGTCCGTCTGAGTGTGTAGGGTATGAGACCTATCGTCAGTTAGCATCTAACTTCTCTACAGCAGTTTTCCCAACCACCTTTATTGCCGATTCTGCACGGAGCTGTACCGCGGAGGCGGCGGGATGTTCTGAATTTACCAATCTTGACGCACTCGCAGAGGGTGGAGAGAGCCGTGAGTATTTTGTTGACGTGCGAGCGTGTCAGGAAGAGGCAGAGGCGGCAAATACGGGCGCGGTATATTACACATGGGAAGGATCCGATGTATCAGGATTTCAACTCCGTACATGGTCACTTAAACAATCCAATGCAGGAGATGCTCCTTGTACAGACTTTAATGCGGCCTCGGGCACGTGTGTTGATGCGTCAACGGCGGCCCCTGCGGGATGTAGCCAGCATGCGGATATCTTCCTTGACCCAGATTGTCGCGAGTTTTACGATGCGAGCGGCGACATTCATTATCGCTACTATTCGGATACCGTCACGGTGGACAACGCGTGTAGCCCTTATCGTAAGACCAACTCAACGCTTAACGATTGTCAGACAACGGGTGGCGTATGGAACGTCTCGGCGGGAAACTGTACGTATAACATCATGCCATCGGAAAGTACACAGTGTTCTGCAGCGGCAAACGGCTGTCGTGGATACACCGGAAACACCGGAAACAATACACGCATCGTGTTACAAGAATATTTTGAGACAGGGAACTTGGGCAATTGGCCAGATGTTTCCGGTACGTCGTTATACAGTAATGAGTCCGTCGCGGCCGGTGGTCATTCGATGCTCGTTGGCAATGTGGTTGCGGCACAGCAAAGCGAAGGACAGATCTTTGCCGAGCGTGGTTACATCTTGTCTTTCTGGGCAAAAGGAAGTGGTACATTGCTTGCCAATTTTGTGGGGGCGACTGGTCCAAGCGTAAGTATGGTGCCAGGATTAACGTTGACCAACGGATGGCAGGAATACACGTTTGGTCCTGTGACTCCAACGGGTGCCGGATTTGACGAGGCAACTGCGCGTTTAACGTTTGATCTCAACGGAACAGCAGCGTACGTGGATAATATTACATTGCGAGAAGTACAAGACACGGCGTACCTCATTGAGAATAGCTGGGTTACTCCGTCCACGTGTGACCAGACGCCACAGGGCGTTGCGGCGCCACAGTTCTACCTTGGTTGTCAGGAATACCGCACACATCGCGGAGAGACGGTAGACCTTACCTCATTTGCCTCAATTTGCCGTCAGGAGGCAATTGGTTGTGAAGGATTCTTTGATACGCAAAACTCTAATAGCCCGTATCCTCAGGCCTTTAATCTTACCTGTAGCGTGGGCGGATCGGTAACGGAGCCAACGCCTTGTTCGTTTGATGGTAAGGACGTCTGTACTGTTTTCCCAGGTCAGGCAACGTGTAAGTTTCAGGCAAATGGAGTAGACGCGCCGTTTACGCTCGCGCCGTACTTGGCAGAAGACACCGAGGTGGTCCCTCGCGACGAGAAGGTATTCCTCGTTGATCTACCACAGTATCGTTGTAGCGCACAGGCGGCAGGGTGTACGTTGTACGGCAGCCCAGACTTTAATATCGACAATACAGAAGTAACGGCCTACGCGAGCGTGGCATTGTTGAACGATCCAGACACCTATGGAGACACGTTGTGTGAGCAGGAAGATTTATTCTGCGATGCGTATAGCTCGGACGGTGGCGCGCTGTTCTACTTTAAGAATCCTGGAAGTCAGAAATGTGAGTACAAGGAGTTGGTGACGATCGAGGGAACGGTGTATTCCGGTTGGTTCCGTGTAGGTGGAAGTGAGCCATGTTATTACGACGACCTCAACAATAATGGAGAATTTGATGCAGCAAGTGAGTTATCAGACAGCTACTTGATTGGCGGAACAGCGTTTGGCATTTGGCACAATGGGGATGCAGCAAACTACGATGGTTGGGCGGGAACTTGTCCTGCTGAGCAGAGTTCGTGTTCTGAGTTTGTGGATGTTGTGGACGTGGCCGATGGTCTCCATCCAAACGGTCGACCGTATTACTATTTGAACAATGACCGCATTAATCCTGCGGCAGATTCGGCGTCAGAATCGTGTAATGGCCTTATTTCGCAAGAGCAAGGTTGTGTTGGATTCAATAATAATGCAACACCGTTTGTGACGTTTAATGCGTCGGCAAGTTACATTAAGAGTTGGCACTCGGATACATTAGTGAATGCCGACAAGCGGTTTACGCCTGTGGATCCGGTGGATTGTAGCTCGGGAACGGGAGGCATCTACACACTGCCAGACGGATCGACCATCGATTTGTGTCAAAGCTTCTGTGTGTATCCAACGCAAACAGGGTTTAGTGGCGATCTTCCGCAGTACAACGTGAGTGTAGAGGGATCGTGCGTGGTGGATCAGGATTGCGGAACGCGGACCGATACATTCGGGGCGGATCAACAAGGTTCTTGTTACAAGGCGTATGAGCCAAACCCAGATGCGTACCTCTGTTTGGGGGGTGGAGAGCATGGCGAGTTACACCAGAACAGTGGTTCTTGTGTAACAAGTCAGGCATTCTTTGTGCCGGGTCGTGTGCAGAGTATTTACGGAACTTCGCAACGACAGCCAAATGATGCGAATACTATTTTAAATGTGCGACGTGATCGACAATGTTCGGAATGGTTGGCCTGCGATAGTCAGACATCTGCGTGGGACGATGAGCAAGGAAAATTTGTGAATGTGTGTAACTCGGTCAGCTTGTGTAACGAGTATTCAGCCGTTGGAAGCCAGTCATTCTGCTCCAACTGGATTGAGGAGCCAATACGTGTGTTGGACGACGTAGAATACGCAAACCGTGATGTTACCTGGTATGGATCCGAATATTCTGGGTACTCAATTCCGGATCAGTATGCGGTTCAGGATTACAGTCAGATCAACATTAATCCGGAGAAGCTGTGTCAGAATTCTGTCAGCGGAAAAATCTATAATGTCTCGGGTGGTGTGACGGTTTATAATTCAGTGAGTGGTCAATGGGATAATGGTGTGCCTGCCTCCTGTGCGTCTACAAATAACTGTCTCGGATTTAGTGCGGATGCAATTTGTACGAGTGCGGACGAGGATTATCGGCTTGCCGTTACGCTGGGGCCATGTGTTACCGGAACGGCTAATGGAGCAAGTTGTTCTGTTGGTCAGTGTACCGATACGCTGCTTGCCTGTGCTTCTAATGCGGATTGCGGTACCGGTCCTGGAGTCTTCTGTAATCTTGCACCAACGGTAGCAGAATCCGGTCAGTGTTTTAATGGTCTTTGTGCAAGTTCTGTTGATGGAACGGATTTGGTAAACGCCACCAGACAAGAGTGTCGTGGATACCCGGAAAGTAACGCTCCATTCCCAAATGACATCGTAACAAACTGGACGGCACAGCGGGCGCTTGTTTTGCCAAACGATGGTCCATTAGAAGAACGTCCAACGGCGTTTAGGCCCGGTTTTGCCAATGCGACCTATTGTGCCAGCGGTGAGGCGTGTGATTGTTCCTATGTCACGGCCGAATACGGTGGAGGGGTGAAGAGTTTAAATTTGGCGAGAGGAAATGGTGAAGGTGCGCTTCCGGGGGTCTGTGTTGGGGGAGAATTTGAGGGAAGCTCTTGTACGGGAGATAATCAATGTAGCAACACTTCCGGTGGAGGCGGAGGTATCTGTGAGTTTATTACCGCAAAGAACACCTTTATTGGGTGGCCGGGATTCTGTATCCAGAGTGATTTGAGCATCAACATTAACGCGAGCCAGGATAAAAACGCGTGTTTGCTCTGGTTGCCGGTAGACCAGTTGCGTGGCGGAACAGATATCTATAATAAGTTTACCGAGGCGGGATTCTCTATTGCTAACACTACGTACTGCACACAAAACAGCGTGTTTATTGACTTGGGCGTAACGGGTGCGCAGGATACAATTAGCAACGATGACATTAATGACACCATTGCGCCTGCGTGTGCCGCTTCCTTCCCACCAGATGCCACGGGCGTGCCAACACCTCCTATCGGATTTACGGATCCATTGGGTGCTTGGTTTGTGCAAATGGTGAATGCAACCGCAAACGGTGTTACAAGAAATGTTCCGGAAAACGCAAGCGGATCCGAGGCTGCGACCGGTGGATGTGACGCAGATGAATATAACTCGTGTTGGGCGAGTGTGGCGTGTCCAAAAAATTACTTTGCTGTGATTGGAGCCTGCGAGGCAGACGCCAACGTGTGTGGAAACTCGGCAGGGCCAGAAGGTGATGTGTTTGAGGATTGTCCGTACTTCTGTGTGCCATATGGCTCAAAGTACGAGCTTCCGGTTGATGCAATCGGTGCGGTACCCGGAGACGTGTGTGCTCCGCCTGCCAACATGGTTGCCAATGGAATGACGGTGCCCATTAACTCAACGGCATTGGATCTTGGGTTGACGGACGAGGAAGAAATCTTTAGTAGAGCCACCTGGTCCGGAACTTCTGGCCCTGCATCTGAACAGGGCACAGACACGGCGTTTGGATACTTGGTAAACGACGAGGACTTCCAAGCTCTTGAGGACCGTTATGCAAGCTGCAGAGTACGAGGATATGAGTGGAATGCGGACAGTCTTCTAGATAATTATTACGTCCCTTTGTGGCCTGTAGAAAGTTTAATGATCTCTGATCTGGAGCATAACTGGGAATATTATCTTGGATGCTCGGAGCTCGCCTTTACAAGCGTAGAGGCAGGGTACGGTAATCAGTCAGATACCGTTGGTAACGCGGCCTATACAAACCGTGCGTTGACGCCAAACCAGAATGTTGCTTGGCAATACACACTCAATGAAGCCGGAATGCCAAGTGCGTTGAGTTACAACAGCGCAACACAGCCGGATGATGTGGGACGTATTGTGCCAAGTTATGAGTTTACGGATGCGTCGCACATAACAATCAACGATCCAACACAGGCAGACTTTGCCGGTGCCACCGTGTTGGCATGTAACAACTCAAACCTCTCCCTGGAACCGCTCGCGGAGGGAAGTGCCTGCACCACGCTTACAGGAAACATTACAACGTCTGCCAGAAGTTACGATGATACAAGTTTCTCTTTGCCGTCTGCCTTAAATGGAGGTGAGTTTGATTGTGATATTGCGACGGATTGTCCAAACTACACAGCGCCAAGCGGAGGGCAGTGTTTAACAGGTGTAAATAACTTTGCTTGTTTTGTTGGGTGTGATGAGGGGTCTATGCAAGCAAATGACATTGCAAATGCGTATATTGCAAGTGGATGGAACATAGCAGGTGCCAACAGTTGGTGTGCTTCGATGGAACTTGGATCCTGTGTGGCAGATATAAATAATTTATCTAATCAATTGGACTATACATGTCAGCGATATTATGGACATCCATTAAGCTCGATCGTTGGAGAGGCAAACCAAGCAGCTGCTCTTGGAACCTCACAAAATGTCTGTAACTCAGCCTCGGCAAACGGCACCTTCTTTGATTCGTCGACCTGGATGGCAGCAAACCCAACAGGTGATTGGGAGTCGTTCGTTTTCGCCACAGAACATCAGTGCGATATAAGTGGTGGAGATGCGATGTGTGATACGGATTCGCAGTGTGGAGGGTCGCCTGGAACGCTGTGTCTTAACAACACCTGTTCAATAGACCTCACATCGATTCCAAACGCGGATATTATTCCAATTAAAAATCCGGGTTCTACGCCGGCGCAGGTGTTAGGTCGTCTGAAGCAATTCTTTGCACGCGTGTATTCCTTCTGGGAGTATGACGATGAAACAGCAACGATTGCCCGTTCAACCAATAATGCCGATGCGCCAGTTACGGTTGGAGGAACAGGTGTGTATGAAAAAATTGGACTCGGACCTTTCTCTGCCGCCGATCTTGATGATCGGCAAGACGGAGATGCAAACGGCACGGGACCAAACAATGGAACGCCAACATCTCCACAAGTGGCGAGCGTGACGGATAATTGCGTAGGGACGAATTGTGTGGAAGGTGAAACGGGAACATTTAGTGTCAACGGTAGCGCGGGACGTATTTGGAACGCGCAACGGAGCTTCTTGGCAAACATTGAGTTCTATGCCTTTACTGATCCAAACCAATATCCATTAAAGAATGTGATTGTGGATTGGGGAGATGGGCAGGAGACAGGTTGGGGAGCATCGCTGAGTATTCCAAATTCGCTCGCCAATGTTTGGGGGCGTGGTGATGAGGTGGGGTCTACAACGGATGACAATTATTACAAAGCCCACCGTGGGTTGAACGCGAGCCAACAGCAAATTTGTGTGCCTCCATCCGGGGAGGAAGAATGGGGCAAGACGTCCGATAGTTGTCAAAGCGGACCGTTCCAATTCCAACATAATTACCGTTGTACACCGGGGATGTTTAACTGGCTCCAGGTCGCTGGGCGTGAGTGTCATTATGTAACGGGCACAAACATCTTAGAAAACTCGCCGTGTTATGAGCCGGGTGGGGATGTGTGTATCTTCCAACCGCGGGTGTACGTAAAAGATAACTGGGATTACTGTACGGGTGTGTGTACGATTGGGCCGAATGGCAATTCTACGTGTCAGGGGTCTGTATTGTTACCTTTTTCGCCGGTTGATTTAATAGCAGAGTGTAATCAAAATATTTGGCCTCGCACAGAATTAGATGACCCAGGGTATCCAAATGGCAGTTATAATAATCCTTGGATCAACTGGGATGGCAACATCCGTATAACACCTACCAATAACTTGTAACATAAAAGAGCCGTAAGGCTCTTTTATCTTTAAGGTAAGATTAGAAAAAGGTCTATTTTGCCTAGAAAAAAGGACACCCGCCACGTACAGGAGGTACGGGCGGGGTCGTGAGGGTTGAACGGAGCGATCAGAGGCGATCGCAGTGGATGTTGAGTTGATCACCGAGATCGTAGGTGATGGCACCTTCGATCTCGGTGTAGCTCTCGTCGAACGTGGCATCGAGGCGTCCCTGCCCATCCACGATGGCCACCAATTCGCGGTTGAAGAGCACTCCACCCACCTGGCCGGTGATCTCTTGACCATCTTCGGTCTGAAGAAAGACGGTGCTGTGGGACGGCCCGAAGGCGCAGTCCCACGCCCATCCGGCGTAGGGGGTGTCGATCGTGGGGACGTTGAGCATCCCTCCGTCCCGAACGCTGAACTCGATGGTCTCCGGCTGGTTGAACATCTCCGCCCAGCGAGGGTTGTTGTAGGTCACAACCTCCGCCTTGCCGTGGGCTACGGTCACCTCACACGGCGGGCGGGCCCAGGGGGCGTCGCGGGGATCGATCCCGGGGGGGATGACCTCGATCTCGTACGGACCTCCCTCCTGGAGGGTGACCGTGTGATCCACGGCATGGCCGTCGATCTCGAGGTCGAACGCGTCCGGACGGCCGATGTCGACCGTGACCGTGACGTCGCCGCTGATGACCGTGTCGTCGTCGTCCCCGGGGAGCAGGGACGGGTCGCAACCGGTGAACAGGACGCTGCCGAGCAGCGCCGCGATGAGCATGGAACGCATGGCGTTCTCCTTTGCCCCGAAGGGCGGCATTTGCCGCGCTGTAGGGCGCTGCTGTGAGGGCTGCATCTAACGGATTTATTCCCGCCAGACACTGCTTCCTACCTATAAGCTAGCATATATTTTGAAAATTGTCAATAAAGACCCTCAACAAGGGCTTTCTCTCTTTAAAATAGCATTGCCGGTTTTACGCCAACGTTAGCCGTGTTTTTGAAAGGGTTCTACACAGGTTATCCACAGGTCAGTGTCGATGGGTGTCGACAAAAAAGAGTAGAGAACCCGCCTTACTGGGTTGATCGTAAAAAAGGACGCGTGCAAAACCTGTCGACGTGGATCGACAAAAACACGTCCAATTACCCCCAGAATCCCCGATTGACGGAACAAAACGACTCTGTTGATATGGACGTGTTGACGCAAACAAACGACAACCCGGTGAAGCAAATCAACCGTTTGAATCACTTGCTTGTAGGTGTGTTTGCGCGCGACGTGTACGGATCGGGGGGCGTCTTAAGCGCTTGAGGCGCGCAATGTGATCTTTGCCTCTGGGTGGCTCTGGGTTTGGGGAGGCCTGTAACCGCTCAGGGCGACGGTCACATACCGTTGGAGGGTTTTATCATGATGCAGAGAACAATTTTGTGTGCGGTTTTGGTGCTGTGTTGCCAGTGTACGGAGACGAATGAGCCTGGGTATGCCTATACGCCCATGTTCACAATTCCATTTAGTCGAGAGGAAACACTCTCCGTGAGTTCGTCTACACCTTGGCAGATGGAGCTGGAGGCAGATGTAGCCACGGATGTCGTGGCACCGCAACACGGCAAGGTGATTGAGGTTCGGGTGGGTTCTATTACCATTCGTCATTGGGACGCGAGTGCAGTTCTGGTGGTGGATGACGTGTGGGAGCCTCTGGTGTTGGTGGGTGATCGCCTGTGTGCAGGAGATGTGATCGGTCATTCCCGACGTGCGCGGGTTCGTGCATTTTGGGATGAGAAGGAGATGACGGATCAGCAAGACATTTCCATGGTTCGTTTGGTGCGAGATCACGTGGTGATCAACGGTTCCGATGTGTCTGCAGGGGACAGAGTCTATAGTGCTCTTTCCTTGGCGCAGGACGAACGAGATTCAGATGTCGATCGGGCACGGTGTCCGTATCGAGATGGAGAGTAAGATGAGAAATCGAGCAATGATGTGTGTAGTGATGGTTCTGACGGCATGCAACTTTGGACCCAGCGACTCGGAGACGGGTGACATGGGTGGTGGTGCGCCGGTAGTGGATGGTCGTCCCACGTTGCATATGCCGTTTCCAGTTGGGACGGCCTGGCGCTGCACACAGGGCGCCAACGGGTCGTGGTCGCATCGGTACAACTCCACACGGTACGACGTGGACTTTGACACGCCCAACCCGCCGAGTCCGGTGACCAAGATCTACGCGCCGGTGGACGGTGTGGCGTACGTGCACAACGACCAGACCGGATTCGGTCTGCACGTGAACGTGGATCATGGCGATGGCACCTACAGCGTTCTGGGGCACATGTCGCAGACGTTGGTGGAAGATGACAGTTGGGTGAGTGCCGGACAGCCCTTGGGTCTGGACGGCTGCACGGGCAACTGCACCGGAGATCATGTCCACCTGGGCGTGCACACGGGTGATGCCTCGCGTCCGGCGGGCGAAGGATCGTCCATCCCGTTCAACGTGTTTGCGGTGGACAGTAACGTGAGCATTACGCCCACGGCGCACAACACGAGTAACATGGTGTGCGGTCTCACGCAGGGACACTTCTACGAGAGCCAGTTGCCCGCGTGGTCGGACAACCAGACCGACGACTCGGATGTACCTACACCGCCGGACGAGGAAGACCCGACGCCATCGGATGCAGGTGACTCCGCGGACGACGATTCGGACGCAGCTGATGACGATTCGGACGCCGTAGACGACCCTGGTTCGCCGGACCCCAACCCGTCTACGGGGCTTATTGAGCTCTGCTGGCTGCCCACCGGTCTTGTGAATCCGCACGACGGTGAGCTCTGGGTTTGGGACGGTGGATGGCAGACGGTCAACATGGTCGCGGGCGGCTTTGTGCAGCTCTGCGGCACGGTGACGGCGGACCCTGGTGACGTGTTGTTGATCAACGGGGAATTTGAGGCGGCCAACGTGCTGTCCAACCCCTGGTGGATCTGCAGCAACTGGGGTGCTGCCGGTGGCATGGTGGTGCATGGGACGTTCTTCGTGAACGGCATCGCACTCCCGGCCACGGGTGTGGATAACGGTGTCAACGGTTGCAATACGCGACTGATGGTGCCCTAACGTAGCACTTGGTACGATCGATTTTGTTCGGTCGTGCCAAGCTTCAATTTGTGGATAGCCGGCTCACATCTCTTAGCGGTGCGTGCTATACTGGAGCTAATTACAAGGCACATGCTTAATTGGTTTCAACGTTCTAAACAAGTAATTCTGCGCGTTACAACATCCCTCTCTGTTGTTGCGTTGTTTCTGTTTGTAGCACCGTCTGTTCACGCGGGTAGTTTATCCGATGCGTGGAATGATCCAGGATTATTTCTGGCACGCATGATTGCCTATCTCATTGATAATTTGGGAGAGGTTATTGCGAGTCTCGCGACGTTGGAGCTCAAGATTCTGCAACCGATTTTGCAGTACAGCGATTTTATTAGCCACCCTGTTGTAGTAATGGGATGGGAGATTGTGCGGAACCTTACAAATACGGCGCTCATTGTCTTTATGTTGATCATTGCTTTTGGCACCATGTTTGGGGTCAAAAAGGTTAACTGGCAACAACAGATTCCAAAGTTACTAATTGCCGCCATTGCCATAAACTACAGCCGCATCATTACAGGTTTGTTCATTGATATTGGTCAGGTAGTGATGAATGCATTCGTCAACGCACTCCAACAGGTAGGATTTGCCAACTTTTTTGAGATGCTCAAAATTCGAGAGGCCTACCAGCTTTCAGACCATCCTACGGGATTGGCAGAAGCGGGTACAGCGTTGACGTTATTGGGAACATCAATTTTTGCGCTCGTTCAAATTATTATTGTTGTGATTGTGTTGGGTGTAATGATTGCTGTTTTGTTGTACCGCGTTGTGGTTCTGTGGGTACTGATTGTGTTGTCGCCGGCCGCCTTTGGGGCGCGTGCAGCCGATGGGATGCTTTCCAAGGCGGGAAATTATTACAGTGAATGGTGGGGTAAACTCACGGCGGCGGTGATGATTGGGCCGATTTTGGCGTTTTTTTTGTGGTTGTCTTTGGCGGCAACGGGAGCGAGCGATAAAGGATTGGCGGCAAACTTCGACACGTCTCTTGCAGAAGAAAACCAAGGAATTATCCAAAATAAGTCTTCTAATACATCGCATTTACTCGCGTATGTGATTGGTATTGCGCTTTTGCTTGCTGGATTGGAGATGGCAAGTGGTACGGCGGGGCAGTTGGGAGGGTTCGCGGCCAAGGCGGTGAGCACCGGGTCCGGGTGGTCCAAAAAATTCGCCGCGGCACCTGTGTCGCTTGCGGGTGCGGCAACGGCCAAGACCGCACGTTTTGGTGGGCGGCAAGTCAAAAAAGTCGGTCGTTCCGGGGTTGAGTTGGCAACAGATCAAGTAAAGGGTCGAACGGCCGATTTTCGTCAATACACGCGTAAACGACTGGATCGTTTTGCCGATCGCTCTATTTTGGGTGGTGGTCTTGTAGGGGGAGCTATCGGACGACGCGCACGGGGAGTTTCTAGAAAAATGGGTAGTATGGACGATGCAGATCGTAAACGCTTTCAGCAAGAAGAAGCCGGGTTTGGAGCAGACCTTTCCTTGGAGGAAAGTATGCGTTATCTGGAGGAAAACAGAGATTCAGGAAGTGCGCGCACACAAGCGCGAGTGGCACAACTACGTGGTTCTGTTGCATCTAACAAGGATCACATGAACACATTGCTTCAGGGTACGCCGGCACAGGCTGGACAGGCACGCCAAATGGTCAAAGATTCCATGCAACACTTTAAGGACACGGGTGATGATGCTTCTGTAAAGAAACTTGAGGATCGCATGAAGCAAGATTTGCGTCTTGGCAATGTAGATGCAAGTGGTATGAGTAGCGCCATGGAGAAGATGACAGACCGAGAGCTAAAAGGTCTATCAGAAGACAACTTTTCCGATGCAAACTTCCGTCAGGCAATGGCAAGTTCCGGTATGTTAAATCGATTCTTTGGTGGTACAGCGGACGAAAATGCGCGCAATCAGCAAGGATACTCTCGTTCCTTTATTCAGGGAGCGACGCGCGCAAATGCAAACCGGGCCCTGGACGGAGCGGAGACAACGCGTAATCAGGATGAACAAGACAGAATTGCCGCATTGGCACCGGCCGCTGCACGTGAGATTCCGCAACAGAGCAACAATACAGCGCATCGTCTTATGAATGCCCATTCTGCAGGAACGATGGGCAATACATTGTCTGCCGGTCTTAATTTGCAGGATATTGATCTTGCAGAAATGCGTGCTGCGGGCGGAGGAACACTAGACCCTGTATTTGAAAATAGACTTATCGATGCAATACATGAGGCAATGACATCCAGTAAGTCCGTTCCAATGGTTCAAGGATTGATGGAGGCAAGCCGCAACGCGGGTGCACCGCAGGAGCAGGCGCGTGCTCGGGAAATGATTAACTTTATGAGTGGAGCAAACGTTGCAGGATTGGACATTGGAACAGAAATTGATGCCGATGTTGCTAGCGGTGCTATTACCGGTGGTTCAGCGAGTGCTGTTCGTGCCCATCGAGCATTGCGAAACGGAGCTGTAGGATTTGGAGACATGGATCAATACGGTTTTGATGCTGCACGTCCACCCGCTAACCAGTTTGGTAATGAAACAAATCGTCGCGAGTTTAGAACTGCGATTGCAACCAATCCATCCATCATTACAAACATTAACAACCGTATAACGGCAAACGGTGGGAATAATGACGTAGCTCGATCTGTAGCGCAGACCTTTGACAAACAAGCGCTTAATGGATTGCTAGAGAGTTTTGAAAAGGCGCGTGGAGGTCCACAAGAGGAAATGTATCGAGGAATTATTCAACAGGTTGGACAGGTGTTACAAAACCAGAGCCAGCTCATTGCCGAGGGCGATGAGATTTACGATCAAGTACAGCAAGCACAGCAACACTTTAGAACGCGTATTCGTACGCAACTATAACTATGCCGCAATTGTCAGAGAGAACGTTCCTCTATCGGTTTTTGCCCGATGAGATTCGAGCATTCTTTTTGGCATCTGGGTTTGAGGATATTGAAGCGATTGCAAAGGTCTACGGACTGTCTCAAGACGCAATAGACACCTTGGACACCATTCAACAGGAGGTTTTATTTGGGTATGAGCCGGTCGACAAGGTGCGTAACCTCATTCAAGATCGACTTAAGTTCGATGAAAAACTTGCTACACGCGTGGCGTTAGATTTGATCGAGAAGCGCTTTTTGCCGATTGATTCGTATCTCGGCTCCACGGCATACAGGGTTTTTTCTAGTCTTGGGGGTAATGTAACGGTGGTCAATATTAAACGCATCGACGCATCTGGCGGTACAGTCGTGGATGTTCGTCGAAGCATGACGGAATATCTCGCAGAGCAAGCGGTTAAAGCCGCCAATCCACCTGCGGCTGCGCCTGTTATTGAGGCGCCGGCAGCTATTCAACCTACACCGGTTCTTCAAACTCCCAAGCCCGTTGTTGAGCCTGTTGTGCAGAAGGCAGATCAGCCCACGGTAAAACCGACTGTTCAGAAAATGACGGAGCCTGTTAAAGAACAAAAGATCGGATCAAAATCTGTCGCTGCACCGATCGTAAAACCATTCGTCGAACAACAATCTTCGCCAAAACCTGTCGAGAAGGTGTCCGTTGTTTTGCCACCTGTAGAATCGGATGAGGTAAAAACGGTAAAAGCATTTGATAAAAAATTAGATCGCCTAGACCCTGTTCGTAAGGGAGAAAAAGGGAAGGAGACGGGCGTGGTGAATGCGCCACTGGATCCGTCGCATGAGTTAGCTCCACCGCCCCCGGTGCTTGTAACAACGTTGGATCAACCTAAAACGCGTAAAATTGCTGCGTTCTTTTCGCGTAAACCCAAAACGGGAATTAAACCTGAGCCGATTGTTTCATCGAAGCCAGAGCCAGTTGTCCCAAAGAAACAGGCGCCCATCTCCTCTGCTCCCGTAAAAGCGACGGAGTCCATTATGCGTGCTCCTGCCAAGGAGATTGTGGCAAAGGTAACCCCGGTCAAGCGTTCCCATGCGTTTCCCGAGGTGGAGGAAGAGGCAGAAGTCGCCAAGATGATGAAAAGTCTCGGCAGAGGGTCGCAGGTGCCGCCAAGCTTGGAGAACAGTAAAATTGATGAGGTACAACGTAAACTTTCTTTGTCGTTTCCGTCGGCGGAACTCGACAAGCGATTTCGTGTGCTTGTGGGGTCACGATTGTCTGGGGTACGAACAGGTACGGCGTTCGCATCTGCGCTAGCGCGACCAATTGTCCAAGGGGGACTTGGATTTGATACACACACCGTGGAGCGTGTGTTGGATACCGTGGAAGGACATTTGGAATCGTCTCATTCCTCTGCAACCACAAAACTTGCGGAGGAAAAAGCTGCCTATGTTGCCACGAGGACCGAGCAATACAAAACAGACACGCAAACACCTCCAGTACCGGAGACTGCGCCTGTAAAGACCTCTTTTACATCGACCGCGCCAAAAACACGCGCCGTGTTGTCGCAATCAACGGTTAAAGCAGGAAGGACGGCCTCTGGCAAGCAGCCGGTTGTGGACGTGCAATACAAGCGTCGTCTTGTGGGTCCTGTGGAGGAGCTTCAGAGGATGAATCTGGAGGATTTTAGGCGGTTACCAGGGGACGCAACGGAGGTGTTGGAAAATATTCGCGAGGATATTCATGCGATGTCTCGGCGAGATCCTGCCTTGTATATTCAAGGCGTGGAGGCGTGGCGGTCTAGCCCGCTTGTTGGGTTGTATCGCAAGCTAATGAGTACGGCGCTGCAACAAGGTGTTGCGATTGAATCCATTTTGTCTGACAAGCACCTTAATCCCGGTGTTATTACACTTGAGGAACTCAACGCAATTCGTTCGTTCAATGCTTCTCTGCGTTATTAACTGTTGACAAAAATACGTGCACCGTTTCTGTCACGCGTCTTACACTAATCTGTTATACTGTACCCATGGCTGGAGAGTCAGAACAATTCGTGATCCCGCAGTTTATAGATGTGGAAAGCAAGATTATCGGTCCGATTACGGTCCGACAGTTTACGCTTATCATGGCATCAGGGCTTGTGGGAGCGATTATCTACAAGCTGTTTGATTTTAGCTTGTTTTTACTGATTGTTATTCCACAAGCTATCGTAACGCTCCTGTTTGCCTTCGTAAAAATTAACGGTCAAGGATTGCATTATGTGGCGCTGAATTGGATTCAAACACTGCGTCGCCCCTCGTTGCGTGTATGGAATAAAAATAGAACAGACGCGGATCTCAAGGCGAAGATTTTTAAAAAGGAACCTCCCCCTCCACCACCGTCATTCACAAAACCCTCGTTGCATGGATCGCGATTGCGAGACCTATCGCTCGTGGTCAATACGGGTGGCGTATATATTCCTGATGATGAGAAAACAACCTAGGTATGGCCTCAAAACAGAAACAAACAAGCGATCCAAAGCGACCCACCACGCAACGATACCTGGATATTCAGGAAATTCGTGACGATATTGTTGCATTAAAAGACGGAACTGTTCGCGCGGTTATTTTGGTGTCGAGTATCAACTTTGCCCTCAAGTCGACCGACGAGCAGCAGGCGGTGATTCAGGCGTATATGCAGTTTTTGAATGGGCTTGATTATCCACTGCAAGTAGTGATTCAATCACGAAAAATGCGCATCGACGATTATGTGGCTCGTATGCGGGAGGCAAGTGCCGATCTCAAGAATGAGCTCCTTAGAACACAAACGGACGATTATATTTCCTTTATCCAGGAGCTTGTGGCGGGGAACGACATTATGAGTAAACGGTTCTATATTATTGTGCCTTACGATCCGTTTACTAACAAGAAGCGGAATTTTTGGACGCGAGCCGGAGAGGCATTGGCGCCAGGGTCGCGTATCCGGTTGAGTGAGAAACAGTTTGTGGAACGACAACATGAATTGGAACAACGTGTAGCGCAGGCGTTGGGAAGTCTCAATAGTATGGGCTTGTCTGGTGCGCGGTTGGATACACAGAGTTTGATTGAGATGTATTACAATTCGTATAACCCGGTTACCTCACAAGCACAACCGCTCGCGGATGTAAGTAAGTTAGATATCGACACGTCGTATGGCTTTTGAACAACAAATTGAATCGTTCGAGCAGTCGAGTCGGAAGAAGGCAAAAACGGAAAAGGGACCTGCGCACCCACAGGCACCAAAAAAGCTCAATCCAAAACAGGAGCAGCAGCAACAGCAACGCCGCGAACAAGACAGTGTACGGCAGCTCCTTGAGGAAGAACGCGTGTACCAGCGTGGCGTCATCTCTATTCGTGACCTCATCGCACCGTCTTCCTTTGACGTCAACTCGAGCTATCTAAAAATCGCGGACGTGTACATGCGCACGCTCTTTATTGTTGCTTATCCTCGGTATGTGGGTGTTGGTTGGGCAGCCCCTGTGATTAACCTTAACTGGACGTTGGACATCTCGATGTTCTTTTACCCAATCGAGGCCAAGGTTATTTTAAAACAGTTGCAAAAGAAGGCCGGAGAGGTGGAAGCACAGCTTTCTACGGATCAACAAAAAGGAAAGCCTCGGGACCCGTTGCGAGAGACGGCATTGCGAGATATAGAAGGTTTGCGCGATTCGCTCACCCAGGGGGTAGAGCACTTCTTCCAATTTGCGTTTTACGTGACAATCTATGCAAAAGACAAAGAGGAACTTGATCGCGTGAGTGACGATATCGATTCACTCTTTGGATCAAAACTCATCCATACAAAACGTGGATACTACCAGTCGGAGCAGGGATTCAACTCGACGATTCCTTTAGGCAACGACGAACTTCAGATTACGTTTAACATGAGCACAAGCCCGATTGCGTCGAGTTTCCCCTTTATCTCTTCTGAGTTGACGAGCGACAATGGAATTTTATACGGCATTAATCGTCATAATAACAGTTTAATCTTGTTTGATCGGTTTAGTTTGCAAAATGCTAACGGTGTAGTGTTTGCAACCTCTGGAGCCGGAAAAAGTTACGCCGTGAAGTTGGAAATTATCCGTTCCATGATGTTGGGTGTGGAGGTGATTGTTATTGACCCGGAAATGGAATACAAAACACTGTCGGATGCAGTTGGAGGAACTTACGTCAACGTATCGCTCTCGTCGGAAAGTAAGATCAACCCATTCGATTTGCCGCGTGCGATTACCGTGGATCAAGCGGTGGATGATATTATTCGATCAGCGGTTATTACGGCAAAGGGTTTGCTGCGGATTATGATGGGAACGCCGCAAGGACAGGCGGGAAAGGTTGGCTTTACACCAGAGGAAGATGCTTTGCTGGATCGGGGCATCTTGGAGGCGTATGCAAAGAAGGATATTACCGCGCACAGTGATTTGGCGACGGTGGATCCACCAACCATGAAGGATCTGCAAGAGGTCTTGGAGGGTATGACGGGTGCCGAACAATTGGTAGAGCGGCTCAAGAAGTACACACTTGGAACCTTCGCTGGATTGTTTAACTCGCCAACAACGGTAGAAACGGATAATCAACTGGTCATTTTTTCTGTGCGAGATTTGGAGGACGAGTTGCGGCCAATGGCGATTTACAACATTATTACTTACATTTGGAACGTTGTACGATCCACACGCAAAAAACGTTTGCTCGTGATTGATGAGGCCTGGTGGTTGATGCAGCACGAGGACTCCGCGCGATTCATTTTTGCACTCGTTAAACGTGGCCGTAAGTACTACTTGGGCGTGCAGACCATTACGCAGGATGTAAACGACTTTTTACGATCGCCCTACGGACAGGCTATTGTGACTAACTCCAGTATGCAGTTGCTCATGAAGCAATCACCGGCGTCTGCCGACTTGGTGCAGAGCACGTTTAATCTGACGGATGCAGAAAAATACTTGCTTTTAGAGGCAGGAATTGGACAAGGGATCTTCTTTGCAGGTAACAAACACGCGGCAATTCAGGTGGTAGCAAGTTATGCCGAAGACAAACTGGTGACCACAAACCCACAACAGCTTTTGGAGCTGGAGGCACAGCGACGACAGTTTGAGCAGGAACTCGCATCGGAGCAGGCATCACAGCAGGGCATTGTAGATGAAGAAGTAGCAAAAAAAGAACTAGAAGAAACAATTGCAGATGAGGGGGAGGGGCTCGTGGATAGTCTCGCAAGCTAATCGACGCACATAATTTGTATGATGATCACACCAGAACAACGACGAAACGGCATTATCGGTATTATTATTTTGTGTTTATTGGCAATCCTACTTGTTTGGTTCTTCTTGTTCCGATCGCCTGCGGAGACACCGGTGGAGCTGGATCCTGGAGCTGTTCCAACGGCAAACGTAAAGGACAATACAACGACCCCCTCTGTTGCACCGCTTATAAGTCCGGACACGGCAAATGCAAAAACGGTTACGCGGAATTTTGCGGAGCGATTTGGGACTTATTCAACAGACGTGCCGTTTACCAACATCGAAGAAGTAAGAGAGCTTGCAACACCCGAGTATTTTGCGCAATTGCAGAGTCAGGTATTTACGTTGCCTGAGGGAACGGAATATCAGGGTCGTACCACACGCGCGATTTCTACAGAGCAGACGAGTGGGAGTGAGACGAGTGGAGTTATGACGTTTTCTGTGACGGTACAACATGAAATCACCACCGGGAATCGCTTAAATGCAGAATTACAGTATCAAACTGCACAGGTCGCAGTGGAAAAACGAGGATCTGTGTGGCTTGTTAGTAGCTTCACATGGCAGTAGGATTGTTTAAAACATTGAAAGACACAATCTTCCCCCTGAGCTGTGTTGGTTGCCAGCGCGACGGTGAGCTGTTATGCACTGTATGTCGTGCTGGTTTTGTTTTTAGAAACACACAGCATTGCCCCGTTTGTGAAGCGCCAACTGTGTATGGCTCTACATGTGCGGAACATGTGGGAGGTGATTTGGATGGTGTGGTTGCGCTTGGGTGGTATGCAAACCCGCAATTACAAACGCTGATTCGTCAGTGGAAGTATGGGTATGTGCGCGAGGCAGAGCCGGTGATTGAGAGATTGGTTTCCGTCTGGATGAATCAAACCCAGCAACTACCCACGGGGGAGTGGGTAGTTGTGCCGGTGCCGTTACACCCGATTCGAGAGCGTCAGCGGGGATTTAATCAGGCGAGTATTTTAAGCCGTATGGTATCCGATGAGCTCGGGATTCCGATGGATACTTTGATTCTTATACGAACACGACATGTCCTTAAGGCTCAAGCGAAGATGGAAGACAAAACCAAACGTGCAGCTAATCATTTGGACCATTTCCGTGTAGACGGGCAGGCGCCGCGCCAGGTTATCTTGGTCGACGACGTCTATACAACGGGCAAGACCATGCAGGCCTGTGCGCGTGTCCTTAAACGCGCAGGCGCTCAGACTGTTTGGGGGTGTGTTCTTGCGCGTGGGGATTGACGAAGAGAAGATTGTCTGCTGGCGTGCGCGTAGAGGTGTCATGAAGATACTCATGTTGATTGGTTTGTTGGTTGTGTGCGTGCCGTGAAAGGTGCAGAGCCGCCCACGCCTGATACTGCCATCATTCGCACTATAAGCGTTAAGGTGCTCCCTCAAGAGGTCCGTCTGGACCTTCTTATTTTTTACGAGAGAGTGGGATTCGCCCTCGTGTCAATTTTCTGCAGAAAATTATATTCGAGTCCAGGCCTCGCGATGCGTCGTGCTCGTCGCATATCGCTCCGGCCGTTCGAATCCGTCGCACATGCCCTGTGGCATGTGCTCCACCTCGCCAAAGAAAAAAGCCCGCCTTACGACGAGCATTTTTCTTTGGCGGAGAGAGTGGGATTCGAACCCACGAGAGCTTGCGCCCTACTGGTTTTCAAGACCAGCGCCATCGACCACTCGGCCATCTCTCCAAATTGTGGCAACACGTCCGGAACCGTTGTTGCAAATCATCTCTTCGGCTCAGGTCCTCGTGATCTGGCAAGCTCTCTCAGCTGGGCAAACTCACGATCCTCGTTTATCGGAGGATCAGGCTCGGGATCAGGTGCCTGCTGAGGCTTGACCACTTGAGCCGGGAATCGACACACCGAAGGAACCTCACCTTGCTCTACGGTCATGTTGCCTCCAGCAGCTGACGTCCAAGCGTGAACGTCATGTGCTGGCGGAGAGAGAGGGATTCGAACCCTCGCGCCGGCGAACCGACCTAACGGATTAGCAATCCGTCCCCTTCAGCCTCTTGGGTACCTCTCCAAGGCAGGAGTACTCTACTATATTGGCACAATAGAATCAAGGGCGTCGCCCAATATCATCCACACGACGCTTTTTGCGTTTTCCGCTATACTGGGCGCATGGACGAAGCACAATGGGAAAAAATCCAAGATGAGATTGATCCTCGCTACGGGGAGGTGGTTATGTATTGGACGATGGACGAGTTTCATCAACATGAACGTTCCAACGCCTGGTACGTGATTTTTCTTATTCTGGGTCTGGGACTCATTTTGTCTGCGATCCTCACGTCTAATTACGTATTTGCCGTGTTGCTGGTGCTTATTGGGACCTTTATGATTCTGCAGCATTTCCGGGACCCAGAGAACGTACCGATTTTGGTGTTGACGGCTGGGTTGAGTGTTGGCGAACATTACTATCCTTGGGACGAGATCAAGGATTTCTGGGTGGCGTTTGACCCACCTCATGTGAGTAAGCTCTATGTGGACTTTAACAAGTCGAGTGAACCGTTTATCAGTATCGATTTGCCCGAGGACATGGACCCCAACGAGATTCGAGAGACAATGCTTGAATTTACGCAGGAAAGCGTGACCCGCAAGGAAGAGTCCTTGACAGACTATATCCGAAGGCTGTATAAGTTATAGCGCTTCCATGTACCCGTAGCTCAGCTGGATAGAGCGTTGGCTTGCGGAGCCAAAGGTCGCACGTTCAAGTCGTGCCGGGTACACCACAAAAGGGATCAACGATAGTTGGTCTTTTTTGTTTGGTTACCCGTGCGCGACTTGAACCAGGGGATGGTAAGGAGATAAACAATCCCTTGACATAAATCAACAATGCGAACCTTTATATCACGTACCAAGAATTTCACGCATGATAAAATATCAAAACACCGACGATCGTCGCGTGTTTGAAACCTCCCCATTTACTCATTAACGGGGAGATTTATGTTATCTGGAACAGAGCAATGGCTCATGGCGATAGAGGATGTAATATTACTATCACGTGATTTTACCCACGAAGTTGGAATGACAACGGGTGACGCACGGATTCTTCGACATGCATACAGCACGCATGATGCGAGACAAAATATAAAACGGTTAGCAAACAGAGAATTTATTAAGATTAGGAAGATTGAAGATGGGATTGTTATTCAATTAACAAATAATGCTCAGTTATCGTTAATGAAAGCGCGCATTAAGTCCGTTGAGCGAGATCTTCCATCGCGAGAATACTGTATGGTTGCGTTTGATATCCCTGAAAGTTCAAGAACCGTACGGAATGCTTTTCGTCACTTTTTACAACAATCAAACTTTACTCAATCTCAGAAAAGTTTATGGTTAACCAAGAAGGATGTGGGCTCGGATATGATTAAGTTGGTTTATCGATTAAAGCTTGAGGAATGGGTAAATGTTTATGTTGGGCGACGTATTTAGATGTTTCAAAACACCGACGATCGTCGCATATTTGAAACATTGATTAATTCACCTATGTCGGGGGCGATTCAAACGACCATAGGAATTTTCATAAATGACAAGAAAAGAGACAAAGAGTCGAATCTAGAAATAGTACGTTCTTAGAGATCTCTTGAGAGTCTGCTAAAATAGGCGCATGCTCAACGATCTCGTTACCAATCTCCCCGGGATTGGACCAAAACTCAATAAGGCCTACGCCTATCTTGGAATACAGACCATTCGGGATTTGTTGTTTGCGTTTCCTTTGCGTTATGAGGACTACAGGGAGGTCAAAGGGATTGCAGACGTGGAGCCCGGTGCAGCGACGACCATTAAGGGAACGGTGACGTCGGTCAGGTCTCGTAGGTCTCCGCGGAAAAAGATGGTTCTCACGGAGGCGACGATCGAGGACGGTACGGGTACCATCTTGGCTGTGTGGTTCCATCAGCCCTACATTGCCAAGATGCTCAAAACGGGAGACTATCTCTCGCTTTCCGGGAAGATCGACGATGGATACGGTCTTTCCATTGTTAACCCACAATTTGAAAAATGTTCTCCAATGAGCCAGACGATGCACACGGGTCGGCTAGTGCCGATTTACTCCACGGCAGGACAAATGGCACAGAAAGGGCGCCGCGGGGTGGTTCAGCAGGCGCTGGCAGCCTCTGGGGAGCTGGAGGAGTGGCTCCCATCGTGGGTGATGAGCCGCTATGATCTCCATGCATTAAAGGACGCAGTCCCTGTTTTGCATTTTCCGGAGGCACAAGACGCGTGGCAGAAGGCAGTGCGACGAATGAAGATGGGGGAGTTGGTATTACATCAATTAGGACACGTGCAGGCAAAGAAGCTGATTGAGCTATCTGTGGCGCGGGTAATTCCGTTTCAAGAATCTCGGATACAATCATTGGTTGCCTCTTTGCCGTTTGCTCTTACGGGCGCACAGAAAAAAGCCGTGTTTGCGGCATTAAAGGACTTGGAGTCGGGCAGACCCATGCATCGACTTTTGGAGGGAGACGTGGGGGCCGGCAAGACCGTGGTTGCGGCAGCCGTGATTGATCACGTGGTTGCCTCTGGCCTACAAACAGCGTACCTGGCGCCTACAGAAATTTTGGCGGTTCAACAGGCGATGAGCCTGTTAGAGACGTTGGGGGATCGTGCTTCGGTGGCGTTGTTGACGAGTGGATATCAGGAGTTGAATGGGGTGACATCTACACGCAAGCAGGTGCTAGATGCGATTGTAGATGGACGAGTGAATGTGATTGTGGGTACGCACGCGCTTTTGTCGGGCGACGTGCAGATACCGGATTTGTCCCTCGTGATTATAGACGAGCAACATCGTTTTGGCGTGGATCAACGCAAAAAACTATTGTTGCCCGATGCACACGGGAGCACACCGCATCTGTTCTCTATGACAGCCACACCAATACCTCGTACGCTTGCCATGGCTCTGTACGGAGACATGAGTATCTCTATTCTCGATGAGTTGCCACCCGGGCGCGGAGCGGTGGAGACGGTGTTGTTGCGTCCAGAACAAGATGCGCAAGCGTACTCACTCATTGGAGAGAAAATTCGTCAGGGCGAGCAGGCATTTGTGGTCTGTCCATTTATTGAGGAGTCCGAGAGCTCTGATGCGGAGTCGGTTACAAATCTTGTTCAGAAGCTTCGAGAGGGGATACTCAATGTGTTCACCATTGAGGCGTTGCACGGAAAAATGAAGTCCAAGGAAAAAGAGGAAGTGATGCGTCGATTCCGATCTGGCGAGATTCACATTTTGGTGGCAACGACGGTTATTGAAGTTGGCGTGAATATTCCCAATGCAACAACGATCTTTATTGAGGGTGCCGAGCGGTTTGGTTTGGCGCAGTTACATCAGTTACGCGGTCGTGTGCGGAGATCCAGCGCCACGGCGACGTGTTTTTTGCACCCAACGTCCATGAGCGGCACAACCAAGGAACGTCTGAGGGCAATGGTGGATTTTGATAACGGGTTCCAGCTTGCGGAGATCGATTTAAGATTGCGAGGGCCGGGAGACAAATACGGAACACGACAATCGGGATTGCCGGAGTTTGAATTTGCAAGCTTGGCAGATCATGCCCTGATTGCACAAGCACGTGAGATCGCTGAGCAGATACTAGACGAGGATCCAACGTTGGAGCACTACACGCAATTGGCCATAGAATTTGAGCGATTTACCGAGCGTCTACGTGGGTAGGGTGACATTACTGTACAAGGGGATCTGTAGAAAATGTTGTAAACACTATTGACAAAATAGTGTTTTTTAGGTAAACAGTGCGAGCTACATTCCGTGGCGATGAGAGGAGAGAAGATGACGCAGCCGATTTACCTGATGGGCCTGCAGAACATGGCCGAACGTGATGTGCAGGAGGGGGATCAAGGGATCCGTGTGGTGTCCATGGCGCCGCGCGACGGGGTCCCTCGGGGTATCCTGGTCCTCCGTCACGCCGGAACGCTCTACCGTGCGATCTTCCATGGTCGGTGTCCGTTACACGTACCCGATCGGCTCCCCGAAGGCCTCAAGCTGATCTGACGACCCCTGTAAACAACAAGGACCCCTGCGGCCTTGTCGGTTTGCGGGGTCCTTGTTTTTTATAAACCTTACGAATGTAAAATGAGAGGATGATCTTGCGTGTAGGGAACGTTGAGCTTTATGGCGTGTTCGGCTTTTTGTAACTCATGACCTAGATCAAGTGCATGACCCACCTGGGAGATAAGGCTCATTTGTGCGATTTTGAGAGAGAGCTCGCGCGCGGTGGAGGATTGGTACTCTCCAAGTACGGCACCGTCAGGTCCTTGATGCTCCGCAATAATCTTTCCGTCTGTAATGCGAATGAGGAATGCCCCACGCGGATCGGCCATGGACGCGTCCCAGACTTTTGCAGGTGGTCGCTCTACAATGGCGCAGTCGATGAGTTTCTTTGCATGATCAAAATCACCTTCATAAATATGCGCACTCACAGATTGAATACAGAGTGCGCCTCGTTCAAATCCGGTCTCCTCGGCAATCTGTTGATGCATGGCAATCAGTCCAAACGCATTCGGAATCGCCGCTTTAAAAATATCGTGACTGCGGAAGGTGGCAAACAGATTGACCTTGCCCTCCGACTGTAGCGCTTGTACAGACACAAGACACGGTGTGTCGACGGTGGCAAAGGTATCAATAGGTGGGACAAAGGTGATTCCAACGCCGCGTCTAGAATCAGGACTACGCTTTAAGTTTCCAATAATACAATGAGCAATCTGATCGATCGGTTCCATTCCGCTCTCGTCGGCCCACGCCCGCAAGCGACTCCCGTACGTATAGGAAACTCCTTCTTTTACGGACGACTCCATGAACACTTTATGGTACTGCTCAACGGCCTCACGTGTTACACCGATAGTCTCTTTCAATTCATTTGGCCAGTCGTCGGGAACATTGGTAGGGAAGAGGCCAGGCTCGTTCTCGATGACCCATTGCATACCGGGTAATTCACGTTGCTCCATACCGTACTGAGTGCCCTTAACCGTTCCGTAGCGCATAATATGGAAGATCACCTGTAACCAAACGTCGAGGACGGTTTTGCCGCGTAGTGTAAATCCAACATCTTCGCGTGGGAAGGTTTCCACAACGCGGGGAGCGGGAGGGTCAAATGCCACGGGTTCCATGTACGGCACGCCAGCCTCTATTGGTAGGTGATCCACGGCTTCTCGGAGTTGATATTGGGAGAGATCGAGGAGGGTCACGTTTTGACGGATTGTTTCGATCACTGCGGGTGTAATCTCAGGTTCAATTTGAAATTCTGTCCCTTTTATCACTCCGTCTTCACTCACACCACTTTTCCAAAGCGCCTGAATCAAATTCGATCCACTTTTGCCAAACGGAGATTGCGAGAGAGGGCCAAATCCCCAGAGGGCGAGCGTGCGAATGTGCGGATTGAGCGCAAGATTTCGCAACAGGGGATTGACGCCTTGTCGCGAATAAAGCGTGCCAATGAGTGCGGCTTTATTGAGAAGATCCGGTACAGCCGTTGTAGCAACATCCATTTTATTCCACACGGTACAAAATCCAACGCTGGCAGTGAGTGAGCCTTGGAGCACGGGGTATTTGTCCGGTAAAAAAAGTTCCATATTAAGCAGGAGATTTAATCTGTTTTACAAGGTCTCGCACAGTTTTGATGCGTGTGTGATCTACGATGTTCTTGATTCCAAGTCGTGTAGCCTCCTTGGTACGCCTGTCTTTTTGATGCGCGGGCCGTACCTCACCTCCCAATCCAACCTCACCAAACACAACACTCGACGGCATGCCGATGTCTAATCGTGATCCAATAAGTGCTGCACACACCGCTAAATCGGCGGCAGGCTCCTTGGTTTGCATGCCTCCCACCACATTAACATAGACGTCCTGTCCTGCAAACGAGACGCCTCCATGCTTCTCCAGAATAGCGAGGAGCATCTGCATTCGGTTGGTGTTAAATCCAGACGATCGGCGCACCGGAGTGCCGTAGCTAGACGTGTTGACGAGCGCTTGAATCTCCAACAAAAAAACGCGTGATCCCTCTAATGTACATGTAAGAATGGTTCCAGGTGTACCCGCGCTATCTTGTACAAAAAGCTCAGATGGGTTTTCTACACCTTGGAGTCCCTTGGAGGTCATCTCAAAAACACCTACCTCATCTGTGGCGCCAAAACGATGTTTGGTGGCACGTAACAGGCGATAGCTATGCTCCGTGTCTCCCTCAAAACTTAGCACGGTGTCTACCATGTGCTCCAACATTTTAGGACCCGCAATGGATCCATCTTTGGTAATTTGACCTACGAGGATCACCGGGATGTTGGTCTCCTTGGCAAGTGCGACAAGTTGCGCAGTGGCGGCGCGCAAATGTGTGGGTGTGCCGGCAGTCGCGTCGTGTTCTTGAGTGGTGATGGTCTGAATGGAGTCCACGATCACAAGGGAAGGCGTGTGCTTTTTGATCGCACTCAAAATAGGTTCAACCTGGGTCGATGTGACAATTTTGAGTTCATCTACGTTGAGATGAAGACGATCAAAACGTAATTTAAGTTGAGAAGGGGATTCCTCGCCTGCCACATAGAGAACGCCTTTCATAGACCCGGCCAGTTGACTCAACAAGGTTGATTTTCCAATCCCTGGTTCGCCGGCAATAAGGATCGCCTGACCAGGTACAATGCCGCCCGATAACACACGATCAAGTTCTGAGATCTTGGTAGGCGTGCGCTCTACGGAGGACTCGGTGATTTGATCAAAACCAACAACCGCTGCAGGGGCGGCCGCGGTTTTTGAAGATGTGGCCGCAGGGGACGCTCCTCCTTCGTCGGTAATTGACCCCCACTTACCACACTCGGTACAGCGTCCGGCCCACTTCATAAATTGTGTGTCGCAATGGGTGCAACAAAACATACTAGTGGGCAGAATTTGCCGCTCTGTTTAATTCTTGCTGACGTGTCCAAAGACATGTACCCGTCTTAAGATCAAATCGAAGGCAGGAAACAATTTGCTCCTCGTAGTTAACGGCACAGGCGCTGCTTTCACCTGTAATGGTGTACTCCACTTCGTCGCCCGTTGGATTATGACAAATACTGTTTGGCTTAAGCATGGCTCCAACGGTCCAGTCACAATTTTTAACGGAGGATTGTTTGCCGTTGTACTCGTAATACCAAGGCTGGAAGTAGGATCTGCAGAATCCAAGGTTCTTCATGGCCCACTCAAGCTTGACCTGACAATCCAGGTCGGTGATGTTACGTTCGTCTTGATCGTTGCAAATGACGCCAACGCTGTATCCGGTTTCATACGGACAACGACGTTCGGTACTCCCGGCTGCGAGGCCTGCCATGAGGTCTACGAATTGATTCTCATCAAGTTTTAGCCTTTTCATTTCCTGCTCTGCATGACTTGTAAACTTAAAGCCGGAGTCATAGTCACCCTCAATATAATTGTAGGAATCGGGTAGGGGGTTACAGGTGATCTCTCTACAAACACCGTTCTTAGCCAAACAATTGTCATAAAACCGCTTCATGGTTTTCTTGGGGTCAGCAAAAGCGGCAATAACCTGAATGTGATTTTTTCCTTGTGTATTTTTTTTGAGTTCAATTGCAGCGTTTTGAATCCACTGCACCATATCCTCGTAAACAAGCGAGCTCCCGGTTCCAAGACGCGTGTCGATGTTCGGATTTCTGACGGATTCTCCTGTATCCGGATCCACAATAAATTGAATATCTGCCGCATGCACCAGTTCACCTTCTGAATTCTGAATATCTGTGTGAACGACGGATGCACCTTCGACCAGCGCTCTATCAAGAGGTGGAACTTTCTTGACGGTGTCGATACTCAGCGAATTCATTGCGGTAATAAATGGATTTATAAAGGTAAGAAAGACCGTTGCCGTGAGCAAGAGAAGAAGGCCGATGGAGGCGTTTTTGATGCGGGCCTGTGCGCGAGTAATACCACCTACCGTAGACCCGATCATCCACTCCACACCGCCAATCATAATAAGAACGATGGTAAAGATGATTCCGGCTCCCAGGCCATATCGGAACACGGCGTTGATGTAGCGGCCAATGGTGGTTACACAGACGTGATGAGGATCACAGTCGTCTTGAGCAGCGTCACCCGTAATGAGAACACTTCCCTTAAAATCAAATCCCGGAATCGGCACCTGAAAAACTGGCTCGTATACAGGCACGGGCTCATCATATTGCGCAAAGACAACGAGCGGACCACTGAGAATGCCGAGGTTAAGCGCGAGAAGGGCAATGAGAAGAAAACGTTTCATAGGCTAGAGCGCTTGAATTGCGGCGCGGATGCCGGTAACGGTAAGAGGGCCTGTGTAGAGGGTTCCATTAATGAACAGGGTAGGCGTAGAGGTAATTCCAAGCGCGATCGCTTCATCTAGCGTGTGTTGCACAATCGGTCGCGTGACGTCGGAAGCCATACAACCTGCAAAGGTGCTGCCATTGAGGTTTAGCTGTTCTGCAGCAGATTGCAATTGATCTGCGTTGAGTGTTACAAGCGCAGAAAAGAGATAATCATGAAATTCCCAAAAACTCCCCTGGTCTTGTGCACAGCGTGCGGCCATAGCAAGTGTGAAGGCGTCTGGGTGAGCTTGGACGTTGGGTGCATCTTTCCAGATGAGTCTTCGCTCATTTGGCGCTTCGGCAATGAGTGTCTCTAGGTCTGCTTCCAATGTTTTACAAAGCGGGCAGGAATAATCGCCGAATTCAACAAGTGTCACGTCGGCATTTTCGTAACCGCGAATAGGGTCAAGAAACGTCAAAATAGGTTCTTCCAATGTTTCCGGGACCTCTACAACGGGCGTGACCTTCAGGGCAGAATCTGGCAAGAGCACTAAAACGAACACCGTGAGAATGGTGAGGGCGAGGATACTTGTGACACCGAGAAAGAGGAGTTTGCGTCCCATATTAGCGTAGTCTTAGTCGTTGGAGTGTTCCGGACTTATCATCTTGGTAGAAGAGGATCGATCCGTCGTCACTCACCTGTAGATTAGACATGCTTGGACCGTCTTCTGGCTCTGCAATAGGCAGGGCAACGCCTGTGCGTGTGTCGACTCTATAGACGACGTCTGGGAGGCCAAAGGCGAGTGATCGTTGCAAACCAGATCCAGGAGGGAGATTCTTGGGAACCGCGCAATAAGCGGTGGTGGCGTCGGAATACGTGCATTTATCGGCCCATGTGTTGATGGCGAGGCTGCGTCGATTGTCTCCAAGTGTTTGACTGGTTCCATCGACCAACCAGAGTTGTGGCTGGTAATTGCTGGTTGGACCGTTAGTGCTGTAGAGAATTTGTGATCCGTCGTTGCTCCAAAGAGGTTCAAAAGAAAACCCTTCAATCACAAGACCTGGAAAGTTCTCTTGATTTTTTCCAATTGGCAGAATCTGTTTGCGACCAAATCCGCTCACGAGCGCCCCTGTGTCGGAGAAGGCAACCACTTGATCGTTTGGCGACCAGCTGACATCTACTTTGCTTGCGTTGTTTCCAAGTGCTGCAATGGTCTGCGCCTGGGAACCATCGCTTTGTGCAATTACAAGCCAGCGGTTACCCGGGTCTGCTCCGACACTTTTTGCAATAATTTGATCCGAGCTGTTGGGCGCAAATTGGAAATCCTCCCAGTGCGTCGGAAGTGTACTTGTTTTGCCTGTTTGAAGATCGACGGTTACATTGGCGCCGTCAGGAAACTCTAAAATTGCTTTGTTAGTGTCTGGATTCCATAGGACGTTGTCGGCATTCGGGAATGCCGTCGGGAGGATAGAAAGAATGTTCCCGTCTGCATCGACGCGATAAAATTTGCCATCATGCGGATCGTAATAACTTAATGTGGATCCGTCACCGCTTAATTTTGGGTCAATCACGCTCGTAAGAGTGAGTTTTGTTACTTGTGTGAGCCCGCCTGCAGCAACCGTTGTGGCACCAGGGAGAATGCCTCCCGTTGTACCGGTTGTAGGAGGAACTTCCACCGGCCGATCTCCTGCAGCGCCGGATCCTGGAAGTGTGGAGCCTGGTTGTTGATCAGAAATGGCTGGTGAGGTGGAGGGCGGCGCAACAGGCCCGCGAAAAAAAGTGATATAAAGAAGGTAACCGATACCGGTCACAACGATTAGGAAGCCGAGAACGACCAGGATTTTTTTGAGACGAAAGGACATACTAATTGAGCGGGTTTAAGAGATCTGCAGTGGTTGCTATGACCATGAGAAAGAATGCGAACGGCGCGATCTGTATGATGAGGATAATGACGGCGATAAATAGCATACTCCACGCCGCGATGATCCCGAGACGTTTTGTAAACGTAAACGGCCGCATTTTTTTTGAGTCAGGGAGCATTTTAAACGGATTCGTCTCGGTAAATCGGATATGCCGTAGTGGGAGACTCTGTAACGCGTTCATGGAGGCCATTCCGCGGATAAAGAGGAGTCCAAGCGAGATAGGAACCGTGGCCAACGAAGCAACATCGCCAGCAATGGAGCTGGAAAAAAGACGATCCAAAGAGATACGCAACTGCTCCATTTTATCGGCAGGAGGTGCGTCTTCTTGCTTCCTTGGGGGAGTAGGTGGTGCGTTGCGCCGAGAGGCCACGCGATTTGCATGAAATCGTCCAGCTGCTTCCGCCTGATTTGCGGTTGGTTGTGACTCCGTTGATGCCATAAAAAACACGGTAAACTGCTTTCAGTCTACCGTGTTTTTGTCTGAAGGTCGATCTGTCCGTTGTTGATAGAAAGCATAAAATCTTGTGTGTCCGGTTCATTGAGCAAATGATCGGCAATGAGTGTTGCGACGAGGTCCTCAACACGCTGTCGAATGTTGCGCGCGCCGGCGAGATCTCCTTGGCTCTGTTCCACAATGTGCTGCTTTACGGCCTGGTCCCATGTAAGATGCCGTGCGTCTTGGGCCATATGCGTTTGCAGCTGTTTGAGCTCGCGTTCGGCAACGGAGACCAGGTGTCGCTGCGTAAGCGGATGAAACACGCCGATGCTGTCTATACGGTTGATGAGCTCTGGTCGCATACTTGTTTGTAAGATGCGCCGTACGTCTGACTCCGTAAGATCTGCCGCGTTGAATCCAATCGCTCCGTTGAGGAACTGTGTCGACCCAATGTTGGATGTTAGGACGACGAGCGTGTGCTTAAACGAGATAACGCGTCCGGTGGCGTCTGTCAACTCGCCGTTTTCCAGAATCTGCAGCAAGAGATTGTGAATATCTGGGTGTGCCTTCTCAATCTCATCGAACAAGACCACGCTGTGCGGTTTCTTCTTTACCTGGTCCGTTAAGAGTGCTTCGTCGCGATACCCAACGTAGCCAGGAGGGGACCCAATGAGTTTTGAGATGGAATGACGCTCTACATATTCGCTCATGTCAATGCGAATTAATGCATCTTTGGTGAGGTACACCTGTTCGGCTAATTGCTTGGCAAGTTCACTTTTACCTGTGCCACTCGGTCCTACAAAGAGGAAGCTGGCGAGCGGTCGCTGATGTGTATGAAGACCCGTTTTTGCGCGTCGCACATGGCGAGCTACTTGCTCGACGACCTCGTGTTGACCGTAGATGACACGTTTTAGTTTTTGTTCAATACGTTTAAGATGTGTGCGATCTCCCTGCAAGAGCCCCGTTACACGTATCCCGGTTTTCTTTTCTAACACGCGGGCGATGGTGGCGACGTCCACAACTCCAAGTTGTTGTTGCTTGGCTTCGGCCTCCGCCGTTCCGATTTTCGATTCGAGATCCGCTTCTTGCTCCTTATGGAGACTTGCGTCCAAATAACGCTCCTCCATAATGGCGTCACGTTTTTTTGTGCGCACGGTTTGCAAAGATTTCTCCAGCTGCTTCCATGCGGTTAATTTTGGTGATCGATCCGCAACGGTGAGTGTGGCAGCTGCCTCGTCAATAAGATCAATAGCTTTGTCTGGTAGTTGGAGCCCGGGGAGATAGCGTTCGCTCGCCTCAACCGCATACACGAGCGCCTCATCCGTAATGGACACCTGGTGGTACGTCTCATAGACAGGACTAATGCCTCGGAGGATCTTAATGGCCTGCGCGCGTGTTGGCTCGTTAACGGTAATGGATTGAAAGCGTCGCTCGAGCGCCCCGTCTTGCTCAATATGTTTTTTGTATTCAGCAGGCGTTGTTGCACCAATGCAATGAATCCATCCGCGAGCCAGTGCTGGTTTTAAGAGATTGGCGGCATCTAAAGAACCGGACGCCGACCCTGCACCGACGATCATGTGCACTTCGTCAATAAAAAGGATGATGTCGTTACTATCCCGCACTTCCTCGATGATTTGTTTGAGACGGCCTTCAAACTCGCCCCGATACATGGTGCCGGCAATAAGAGACCCAAGATCCAAAGAGAAGAGACGCTTGTTGAGGAGCACGGGTGGCACGTCGCCCATGACGATTTTACGAGCGAGTCCTTCTACGATTGCCGTTTTGCCCACACCCGGCTCTCCTACAAGAATGGGATTATTTTTTGTGCGACGTGAGAGAATTTCCATGACGCGTTGAATCTCGGAATCGCGTCCGATGACTGGGTCAAGTTGTTGTGATTCTGCGGTGAGCTCGGTAGCGAAAAATTCGAGGGCGGATCCATCTGGCTGATCGTCGAGGCCGAGTTCCGAAATGTCCACATCCTCTGAGAGGGAGGGCTTGGCTTCATGCGCATGAATTTGCACATGTGGAAATTGTTGGGTACCACGCAGAAGAACCGCAAGTTGACTGCGTAGCTCTTCGATGTTGACGTTAGACGTTTGCAAAAACTGGACGAGCTCCTTGCTGCTCACCTGCAAGATACCGGCAATGAGATGTTCGGTTCCAATGTGGTGATGCTCATACATCGAGGCAGAGAGGACCGCCTTCTCCAGGACACGTTTAGATGTCTCGGAAAGCTGTGGAAGTCGTGTGGATGGCAGACGTTTTGACTCAGAAATGTCCTCTGGCGCGCCAACAAATGCCCCAAGTGAGGCGGAATCGAGTTGCGCCTTTCTAAGCAGTTCTGCTCCCACGGACCCTTTCTCTGTCGCGGCACTCCACAATAAGTGTTCAGGTGCGATGGTGTTGCTTCCAACCTCAATACTTAACAAAAGCGCACGTGTGAGGACATTGCGTAGGTGAGAGGTAAATTTGTCTACAAGGTCGTTGTTCATGGGTGGGCGTTAGAAGTCTGATCTTACAGCATTTCTCGTAAACGTCGAATGCGCTCCTCGGCTGGAGGATGGGTGGAGAGCAGGTTGCTGAATGCTTCCGACTTGAACGGATTACTGATAAACAAGTGTGCCGTTGCATGATTCACGCGTTTAAGCGGCTGAGGATCGGTGCTAATTTTCTCAAGGGCTGAGGCGAGGCCCTCTGGATAGCGTGTGAGAAGAGCACCGGACGCATCAGCTAAAAACTCACGTTTGCGGCTCACGGCAAGCTTGATAAGTTGACCAATGAGTGGCGCGACAATGAGTAATACGAGCGCGATAATAAATCCGAAGTTATTGTCTTCTCGTTGATTGGATCGTCGACCCATACTGCCCCAGTGGAACATGTCGGCTAAGAGCGCCATGGTTCCAATAAGGACGACCACGACGGTCATGAGGAGGATGTCGTAGTTACGCACGTGAGAAAGTTCGTGGGCAATGACGCCTTCCAGTTCGTTTTTGTTGAGCCGTTCCAAGAGACCAGTGGTGACGGCGACGACCGCGTGCTCTGGGTTGCGTCCGGTGGCAAACGCGTTCATGGCGGAGTCGTTAATGATGGCCACACGTGGCATGGGCACGCCTGCGGTAATGGCAAGGTTTTCGACGATGCGGTAGAGCTCGGGATTGTCTGTCTTTTCAATTTGCTTAGCACCAGAAGATGCGAGCGCAATTTTATCGCTGGCAAAATAACTCACCACGTTCCCTCCAATGGAGAAGATGGCGGCAAGGGCAAGACCTCCGGCAACATCTCCCGTGTACTGACCATACGCCCAGCCAAATGCCAATAGTACCAGCACAGCAATGGTCATGAGGAGAACGGTTTTACGTTTGTTGGAAGCAATTTCGTTGTACATATCTTGTAAAAACTCTGTTGGTCATCCCGAGCTAGGCCGCATTATTCATCACACTTGAATCCTTCGCCGAACGCGCTCATCTTCGGACATGCGTGTTTTGAGAATTGCGCTCGGCACATGGCTCTAAATAATCCACAAGGAGTCGTCGCCGTACCAGTGTATTGCCTGCGTCTGCTAAAGACTGGGTCGACGTCCAACACGGATTGTTTAGAAGCAACGTACCTCGCTCCTACATTGCCAGAATCCTTCGCCGAGGATCCTTATCTTCAAACACATGCGTTTTAAGAGTACTCGCAGGCTCATACTTTAAAACACACGTGTTCTCGGGGGCGAAGACCTTGATTCCTTCGCCGAGGATCCTTATCTTCAAACACATGCGTTTTAAGAGTACTCGCAGGCTCATACTTTAAAACACATGTGTTCTTGGGGGCGAAGGGCTAGATGAGATCACCTGTAATGAATCCCTAGAACTTCACCTGCACATTCTCACGTTCCTCTTCTGTGGCTCCAAAGAATTCGTACTTCTTAAAGCTAAGGGCGCCTGCGATCAACACGCCAGGAAACTTTTGAATCGCCGTGTTAAAGTCGCGAACTTGCCCGTTGTAGAAACGTCGAGATGCTTGCAATTTGTTCTCGGTGTCGGACAACTCACGTTGCAACTCCAAAAAGTTTTCATTGGCGCGTAAGGCGGGGTAGTTTTCTGACAGGGCGAAGATGGACTTGAGTGTGCCGGAGAGCGTATTCTCTGATTCGGCGATCGCCTTAGGATCTTTGGATGCCTGTGCCGTCATGGCAGCAGCACGGGCTTTGACCACAGCCTCGAGGGTCTCTCGCTCGTGAGAGGCGGCACCCTTTACGGTTTCTATGAGGTTTGGGATGAGGTCGTGTCGACGCTTTAACTGTACATCTATGTCAGACCACGCCTCATCCACACGGTTACGTTTGGTAATGAGAAGGTTGTAAAACACGAGTGTTGCGAGCCCGAGAACAATGATTAGGCCAAAAAGGAAGATGATGGCGTACATAGACTTGACTTGATTAGTAGGGGCTAAACTTATAAACTTATTTTACTGATTTTAGCAAAATAATGCACCTATGACAATACCTGAAGGTTTGGCGGATAAACGTGTGTTCGTTTTTGATCTCGATGGAACCCTTGCGCGAAGTAAGACGCCAATGGATGAGGAGATGAATCAAATTCTTTCCCAATTGTTAAAAAAACGAGAAGTGGCAATTATTGGAGGTGGTTGGTTTCCTGTATTTAAGTGGCAATTGCTTGATCAACTCACTTGTGGACCCGAGGAGTTGAAGCATATGCACCTTATGCCCACGTCTGGCTCGCGATACATCAACTACGCTCATGGAGAATGGACATCCGTGTATGCGCTAGAGCTCGATAAGGAAGAACGATCTCGGATTATGGATGCATTTGATAAAGCGTTTAAAGAGATCAACTATCAACAACCAGATAAAGTTTACGGCGAAGTGATAGAGGATCGGGGGACACAAATTACGTATTCAGCTTTAGGACAGCAGGCGCCTGTAGATGAAAAGGAGGCGTGGTCTGGATCAGAGCAGGATCGTCGTCGTGAGATTGTTGCTGTCATGAAACCGTTACTGCCTGAGTTTGAAATCAAAATCCCTGGAACCACGTCGATTGATATTACACGAGAAGGTGTTGATAAAGGCTACGGTGTGGAGCAGTTGAGTAAACAGTTGGGGATCCCTGTGGGGGACATGGTCTTTTTGGGCGACGCGCTGTATGAAGGAGGAAACGATGAGCCGGTAAAGAGGACGGGGATTCAAACCATTGCGGTTGCCAACCAAGAGGAGACAAAACAAATTCTCCGCGCGGCGCTTGCAGAAATGGAATAACACAAAAACACTCACGCTGGTCGTGGGTGTTTTTTATAGGTGATTGCAATAGGAAGTTTCAAAACACCGACGATCGTCGTATGTTTGAAACCTATCGTTTCTATTTACAATTCACCAGCTACCATTCCCTATTTCCCATAACTCCTCTCCCATCTACCAACCATCCCCCTCTTTTGCTATACTGCCCTCACTATGATAACTGCCCTGATCTTTATTGCGGTCCTTGCTGTTTTGGTGCTTGCCCATGAATTTGGGCATTTTGCGGTTGCTAAGTGGTCTGGCATGCGCGTGGATGAATTTGGATTCGGCTTTCCGCCAAAACTCTTTGGGATTAAACGAGGAGAGACGGAGTACACCATCAACCTCATTCCTCTTGGTGGGTTTGTAAAAATTCACGGCGAGAGTGGAGAAGAACGAGACGACCCGCGCAGCTTTGCATCAAAGTCTATTTGGAAGCGATTTTTGGTACTGGTGGCAGGTGTGACGATGAACGTCTTGTTGGCTTGGGTTCTCTTATCCGCAGGATTTATGGCAGGGCTCCCAACAGCGATAGACGGTGGAGACTTTGCAGGTGGAAATGTGAAAGACGAGCAGGTGCAGATTACGTACGTGCTGCCAGGATCACCCGCAGAAGAGGTGGGTCTCGTGTTGGGAGACCGAGTGTTATCCGTAAACGGTCAGTCGGTTATCGACGCTGCACAGACACGCGAGTTGATTGGACTTGCGCAGGCGGGTGAGGAATTAGAACTTGTGATTGCGCGTACCGGTGAAGATCAATCACGCACTATTATGGTGGCGCCCGTGCAGATCGAGGAAGGACTGATTGCCATTGGAACACAACTCACCACGGTGGGGTATGTGAGTTTTCCTCCACACCTTGCCTTGTTGAATGGCGCAACGAGTACCGCAAACATGGTGGCAATGACGGCCGTGGGATTCTGGGATTTACTTGGACGCCTCGTGACGGGTAAAGGGTTGGGTGGGGACGTGTCAGGTCCTGTGGGCATTGCTGTACTCACGGGTCAAGTGGCGGATCTCGGGTTTGTTTACTTGCTCAACTTTGCAGCTGTGTTGTCTGTGAACCTGGCGATCCTTAACATCTTGCCGTTCCCTGCACTGGACGGTGGTCGTGTCTTTTTCTTGCTCATTGAGTTGATTCGTCGCAAACCGGTTACGCCTAAGTTTGAGGCAACGGTGCACGCAGCTGGGTTTGCGATGTTGATGATTCTGGTTGTTCTGGTAACCTACAAAGACTTGTTACGGTTTTTCTAAGCATTTGATGACTGTCTGTTATGGAAGACTTCTCCTCCCAACTTTCCAACCTCACTGCGCAATTTCAACAAGATCTTGCAGCGGTTCTTACAAGTGATAACGTGGAAACATTACGTATTCAGTACTTGGGTCGCAAGAGTCCGTTTCAGGATGTCATGCGATCTCTTAAAGATGCGTCTGTCGATCAGCGTAAAGAGTTGGGGCAAGCGGCCAACAAAGCAAAACAAGACATAGAAGCGGCGATTGAGGCAAAAGAAACGGCGATTGCCAATCAGCGATTTGAGCGACTTGGCACCGACGAACGGATTGATATTACGTTGCCAGGCGAGAAGGGACCTGAGGGTCATTTGCATATGACCACGCACGCCATTCGAGATATTGCGAAAATTTTTGAGCATATTGGGTTTACACAGGTGCGACACCCAGAGATCGATTGGGAGTGGTATCCGTTTGATGTGTTGCGCATTAACGCAGATCACCCAGCTCGTGATAATTGGGAGACGTTTTTTTTGGACACGCCGGCGGATACAAAAAAAGGCAAGATGGTGTTGGTGCCGCACGTGTCTAACGGTCAGGTACGAGAGATGGAACGGGGAGAATTACCGATTCGCTCCATGAACATTGCCAAGACCTACAGGCGACAGTCAGACGTGAGTCACGTGCCGATGTTTCATCAATTTGAAGGGTGGATTATTGACAAGGGAATTCGACTCACAGACCTTAAGGGCGTGATGGAGTATTTTGTAAAGGAGTATTTTGGCGAGGATCGCGAGATTCGTTTGCGACCTCATCATTTCCGTTTTACGGAGCCGTCCATGGAGCTGGATATTTCCTGCGGTCTCTGTGCAGGTAAGGGATGCTCTATGTGTAAGGAGGGTTGGGTGGAATTAGGCGGTGCCGGCATGATGCATCCGGATGTGTTGCGCGCGGGTGGCGTGGATCCAGAAGTGTACTCTGGCTTGGCGTTTGGTTGGGGTGTGGAGCGCACGCTTTCCATGAAGGCGGGGCTCAACATTGCGGACTTGCGGACGATGTATAAGAACGATGTACGATTCCTTGAGCAATTCTAGTATGAATATTTTAGCGCCCTATAGTTGGATCAAAGCCTTCCTGCAAACGGAGTTTACTCCAGAGGATTATGCGAAGCAGATTGCGCTTGTTGGAAACGAGGTAGAACATCAAATGCGTGCGGACGTCCATATGGGACCCCACGTGGTGGTTGGAAAAATTTTAGAGGTACACCCGCATCCAAACGCCGATAAGCTGCGACTTGTGCTCACGGAAATTGCACCCGGAGAGAAGAAGCAGATTGTGTGTGGCGGGTCGAATCTTCAGGCGGGACAAATTGTGGCCGTGGCATTGCCTGGAGCCGTGGTGTCTTGGCATGGAACGGAAGAGGTGGAACTCAAAGAGACACAAATTCGTGGTCAGGAAAGTTTTGGGATGATTTGTGCTGCGGAGGAAATTGGGTTTCCAAAATTGTCTGATGGAGAGAAAATTTGGGATTTGTCAGAAATAATTCCAGATGCTCTTGTGGGGACGTCGCTTGCCAAGGCGCTTGAACTGGACGGTGAGATTATTTTTGATATCGAGCAGACCACCAATCGACCAGACGGCATGAGTATTGTGGGGCAAGCACGTGAGGCCTATGCGGCTATGCTTGGAGAGTTTGATGATCCGCTCACACAACCGCCGGTTTTGCCGTCACCTACCAGCCCGACACAAAATGTGTTGAGTGTACATGTAGATGACCACAAATTGTGTCCACGCTATATGGGTGCCGTGTTGGAGGTGACGGTTGGTCCGTCTCCTTGGTGGATTCAGCGTCGTCTACTCCTCGCGGGTGCAAAACCGATCAATAACGTAGTGGACGTCACGAACTATGTGCGTCTCGAACTAGGGCAACCTTTACACACGTTTGATTACAATAGAATTGTAGGTGGTACGATTGTTGTGCGTTCTGCCAAACAAGGAGAAGTGATTACGGCATTAGATGGAGAAGAATACACGCTCACACCTGGGATGCTGGTGATCGCCGACGCAGTAAAGTCAGTAGCGATTGCGGGTGTGATGGGAGGATTGGAAACAGGTGTTACAAAAGATACCACGAAAATTGTCTTAGAGGCGGCCACCTTTGACCCGTTGTCGATTCGTTCCACATGGCGCGTGCTCAACCTCCAGTCTGACTCACAGACTTTGTATGAGAAAGGTGTGTCTGCTGAGTTGCCGGCTTATGGATTGGCGCGTGCCATTGAATTGTTGCAGGAGGTTGCTGATGCAAAACTTGTATCCGCCGTGCAAGACGCACGTGTTTCAGAATATGTTCCAAAAACATTTATTCTACGCCCAGAACGCGTGAATCAACTTATGGGTGTCGCCTTGGATGTGGAGGTGCAAACGGGCATGCTCAAACGCCTTGGGTTTGAGGTGAGTGAGGCCACGGGCGAGGTGAACGCGTTTTCAGTGCGTGTTCCATTTTGGCGTGATATGGACATTGAGGCAGACGTGGACCTAACAGAAGAGATCGCTCGTTTGTATGGCTATGCCAATATTCCGTCTACCTTGCCAACGGGAGCAATCCCACGTCGCGAGCGGGATGTATTGCTGGACCGCGAGAATGAGATCAAGGATGTACTCGCAGGCGCTGGTTGGACGGAGGTGTATGCCAACTCGTTTATCGATCCTGCAGATCTTACCAAGGCGGGGTTTGATGCTGATACCGCACTTGCGTTGGAGAACCCACTGACGGAAGAGTCTGTTATGCGACCAACGCTGATGCCGACCATGCTCCGCACGCTCCAACAGAACGAATTACATCCAACAGCCGAACGACTCTTTGAATTGCAGCGTGTCTACCTCTCACGAAAGGGAGATTTGCCGGAAGAGCGCTCGATGCTTATGGTGAGTGTGATGGCTGACAAAGCAGGTGAACACCTTTTTAGAACGATGAAAGGAGTATTGGATACACTTTGTGATCATTACCATGTTAGCTATCGATTAACACGTGAGGACGTGGGAGAGCAATATCACCCTGGGCGGTCGGCTTCCGTGTGGGTGGGCGGTGTACGTGTGGGAACCATTGGAGAAGTTCATCCTCTTATCCATCGGGCATTTGGCATTGATCGACACGTGGCTTTATTGGAGATGGACTTACCGGCATTGGAGGCGCATCTTAAGCTCACACCTACTTATGTAGAGCCGTCGGCGTTTCCATTTGTCTATCGCGACTTGGCGATTTTGGTGGACGAAGCGGTGGAGTACGGTGACGTGCAGGAGACTATGCGATTGGCGTCGAGCTTACTGCAAGATGTGGAGCTGTTTGATCTCTATCGTGGGACGCAGGTGCCAAGCGGCAAAAAATCCCTCGCCGTACATTTGGAATTCTCTGCAGATAAGACGCTTACGTCTGAGGAAGTAGATGTGGAAATGAAGCGGCTTGTTGAGACACTTACCAATCAATTCTCCGCTTTTGTTAGGGAATAGTATGAAAATCTACGTCGCACATTCTCGCGCATTTGATTTTGTTGCGGATCTCTATAAACCAATACGAGAAAGCGCTTTGAATTCGCAGTATGAATTTGTGCTTCCACATGAATCATCAGATGAGCCGTTTGCATCAAAGGGTTTCTTGAAAGACGAAGCCTATGCGATGGTTGTCGAAGGGTCTTTTCCTTCTACGGGGCTGGGTATTGAACTTGGTTGGGCGGATGTCTACAACGTTCCTATTATCTGCTTCTATAAACAGGGTACAAAGCCTTCCGGATCACTCTTTGCCGTAACGGATCGAGTGATTGAATATAGAGATCAAACGGAATTAATACAGGAGATGGAAAAACAACTTGCAATTATAAAACGAGCCTAGGGCTCGTTTTTGGATGGGGTGATTTTAAACAGATCGTCTATAAAAAGGTGTCGACCCAACCGCGAGTGCGGAAGGGCCGAGAAGGTGTAGGAATCGGCGTCAGGTGCGGGACAGCCTGAGCGGACGACGCATGCGCATCACGTGGATGTAGGCCCACCAGCCGATCTGCGGCAGATCCCATCCTGCAGAGGCTGCGCTGTTGTGGACCATGACCGCCGCCTCTTGCGGCGCTGTGCCTCTCTCCAGCTCCCATCGCATCTCCTCCAGATACAGAACGGCCACCATCTTCTGGATCGCCCAGGGTGGCAGGTGTTCCTTCTTGTGCTGGAAGAAGCGACGTCCGGCCGCCTCTCCAAAGAAGGCTACGAGCGCCGTGCGTACCGCCTCGGCTGCCGAATCCAGACCGTGCGACTGGCGTTGGATGAGCTGTTGCTCCACTCCCGCGGGGGTGAAGGTGTAGAAGTTGTGAACGTAGGCGCTAATCGTCGTGGGCCCGTACGGAGCTCTGTGAATCTGTTCGAGCAGGCTCATGGGTACTCCTTACGGCTTGAGCCGCGTTGGTGGTTGTTTCAAAAACACCCTACACAAATCGTTGCGATAGGTCAAGGGTTTCTGACCCAAGAGGTGAGTCTATAGGAAGTATTTTTTAGAAAAATTTCACCCCCAGCGCCGAGCGGCGTGGGGGTATCGTCAGTTGGTGGAAGCCTCGATCTCCCGGACTCGACAATCGAGCTCGGCGAAGATCGTGTGATCGTCTGGTACGCGTTGATCTCGGAGCATGGTCCGGGCCATCTCCAGGAGATCGAGCGTTACCTCTGGTTCTTCTTGTGTGTGGCCAGTGAGCTGGTTCAAGAAGACCAGTATGGCGCGCTGCTTGAGGCTTTCGCTGACCTCGGTCAGAAGCACGCAGGCAAGCAGTTGCACCATCCCAAACACAGTGCTCCCGATCAGGACTTCGTAGCTCTCCAGTGGATTCTCGTGGAACGGTTCCGCAGCGATGTCGAACACCCGGTTCCAGGTAGACGCTCCGGTGTCGACCGAGCGCCCGAACTCCATGTAGCTCCCGTTTTCCACGAACAGCGGTTGCCCGTAATGGACGCGAGTATGCCAGTTGGTCTCTCGGAGACGCTTACCCCCCTTGGGGCCCACGACTTCCATGATGCGAACAAACCCGTCGAACCCTCGCTCAAAGTGTGCAACCAGCGTCGCTTTGTTCTTGCTTTCCTCCAGGGTCTCGTTGTCGGAGAGCGGTTCGGGCGACCCGTGCTCGTGCGCGCTGTTCACCATGTCCGTCCAGACCGTCATGTGCGCCACCGCACGCTTGGCATCGAGGTACTTCTTGAACGCCGGCTTGAGCCAGAACCAGACAACAGAAGACGCAAGAGTGGCGACCAGGAAACAGACGATCCGAGCATCCGGGTAGGTCACCATGCCCCAGGAACTCACAATGAGCATAATCATGCTCGCCACTTCGCCCGCAAAGATCCAATAGAGGGTACTAAGCGAGGACCTCTTGAGGTTCTCACGTGTTTCCAAACATTTGTCGCAGTTGCGGTTCACAACGCCTCCAATGCGGGAAGATTCCCACTTCTGTTTATCATGTAACGTGTGGATTGTCGATAAGACATCAGGAAGGATTGGGTTGCAATAAACAGGGAAGTGCCGTAAAAAGATAAGGGTAGTTGATCTTTGCAATTAGGAGGTGCCTCATGACCAAGAAGAAGCCACGGAAGGTCCTGCCACTTACCGAGCAGGAACAGAGAAGGAAGAACCTGCTGGAGACGATCCGCTGGTTTGCGGATCAGCCCAGGCAATCATGGCAGGATCCGTTTGTCGTGGAGGAAGTCCGTGAGTTTGCGGATGGAGTCATGATTGTCCAAACATCCGACGGCAGGTTTACGATCTTCCTGAGCCTGGAGCGAATTCGTTTTGTGGAAGGTTTGTTCTTTCACCGAGCGAGTAGGAGAGTGGATCTGCCTGAAAATACCGGGTTGATCATGGCCAAGCCAACTCACAAAGCCTGGCAGGATGTTCTTGTCTACGCCAAGGAATCGCTGACCACATCTCAAGGGCCTGTTCCTTGGCATCCGTACGGGCTCTCAAGGCCAAGTGTTTTCACATGTTGATCTCTAGAGAGGGCACGCGCCTTTTCTCCCACACAAGGGCGGCCCACTCCGGGGTCGCCTTCCTATTTTATTGAAGCCTGTTGATAAGGCTGCGCCCGTGCGTGTTATACTGTCTTTATATGATTTCTACGCTCGAAATTCTTTGGATCGTGCTGGCGTTCTGTGCGCTGTGGATGACGGCCTTTGTGTGCTGGGCTATTTACCACATTGCTATGGTCGCTCGCAATATTCACCTGGTGTTGGACGAGGCTAAACAGGCGCTTCATCAAATCGAAAACGCCATTACCGGCGTTAAGGAAAAGATGGAACATCATGCGACGCTTCTGGATCCGCTTATTGCACTTGCGGGGCAGGCAATTAAAAACCTAAAACATAAAGATGACTAATATGCATAAAACAATCGGAATCGCAGCAACCCTCGGGATGCTTGTTCTCATGGGTGCAGGTTGCACAACCGGAAACACGGTGTCGGCAGACATTACTGTACCTCCTACTGTGGAGGAAGGCGCAGACTTTCCAATCCTGGTACGTGTTACAAACAACTATGCAGAGGCAAAAAACCTTAAGAGCATCAAGTTTGATTCAGACATCTTTAAGGGACTGTACATGAACGACTCCGTGCCGGAGGAAGATGATTGGAATTCTGCTGCGGATGGATCCTACACATCGTTCTACGACCAGTTAGTTGTGTCGCCAGGTTCCTCGCGCGACGTGACCCTGAATATGAATGCCTTGTGGGAGGGGGATTATTTGGGAAACATGGAGATCTGTTTTGAAGGAGTGGAGCCATGTCTTTTGGAGACCACATCCGTCCGTGTGACCGCTGCACAATAAACGTGTTCAATAAAATGAGAGACGAGCAGACTATGGTTTGCTCGTTTTTGTTTTAAAAAGGATCAACACAGAAGGTAGATTCACGCCCGTTGATTCAAGCGGTTGAATGAGGTAAAATCCTCCCATGCAACCCTCAGATTTTGTTCATCTTCACACGCATTCCTATTACTCATTACTTGGCGCTCTTCCAGGACCAGACGCTCTGGTGAAGCGTATTAAGGCGCAGGGTGGGAATGCTCTTGCTATTACCGATAACGACGCACTTTATGGCGCCGTCGATTTTTATCAAAATGCACAGGCAAACGATGTTCAGCCAATTATTGGAGTGGATGTACACGTGGCACCAAACGGGCGTCATCAAAAACGTGCGCGCGTGGATAAACATTCCTGGCGATTTGTGTTGCTCGCGGAGACACTCGAGGGGTATGAACATCTATTAAAATTGACGAGTCAAAGTTACTTGGAGGGGTTCTACTACACCCCGCGTGTGGATGATGAGCTGCTACAAGAGATGCACGGTGGTCTTATCGGATTGTCCGGTGGTATGGGAGGGGAGATCCCAACGCTTCTAAAACAAGGGGACCGAGACAAGGCATATGCAGCGGCAAAACGGTATGCGGATTTGTTTGGGCCGGATGGCTTTTATATTGAGGTGGTCTATCGGCCGGACGATGGCGATCAAGAAAAGGTTAACGGATTGTTGATTGAGTTGGCGCAAGATCTGGGGCTCCCGCTCGTGGCAACATCCAACAGTTTTTATTTGAATGCAGATGATCACGAGGGATGGGAGGCGATGTTGTGTATTCAAAAAGGTCAGACGTTGGAGGAATACAGACGCATGTCGGGAGTGGATATTAACCTACAGCTTGCGGATCCAGAAAAGATCATCGAGGCGTTTAAACACGTTCCGGAGGCCATTGTTAATACGCGCAAGATCGCGGACCGTTGTAAGGTGACGATCGATTTAGGAAATAACTACTTGCCACATTTTGAAGTGCCTGGTGGAAAGAACGATAGTGATTATTTGCGGGAGCTCTGTGAAATTGGACTTGGGGAGCGCTATGGAGAACGAACGGAGGAGATTAACGAGCGTTTTGAATTTGAACTTACGACCATTAATAAAATGGGATTCGCATCGTACTTTTTGATTGTGCATGATTTTGTTTCCTACGCAAAAAAGAAGGGTATTTTAGTGGGGCCGGGGCGTGGATCTGCGGCGGGATCAATCATTGCCTATGTGCTACAAATCACGGATGTAGATCCGATTAAATACGATTTGCTGTTTGAGCGATTTTTGAACCCGGATCGTATTTCGATGCCGGATATCGACTTGGACTTTGCCGATTCCAGGCGGGGAGAGGTGTTGGAGTATGTGCGAGATAAATATGGTGCAGACCACGTGGCGGGTATTGTAACGTTTGGAAAAATGATGCCAAAGGCGGCTGTGCGAGACGCGGCGCGCGTGCTGGGACTCACGTTCCCCGAGGCGGATCGGATTTCTAAACTCATGCCAAACCCGGTGCAGGGCCGCTACATGCCAATTGCCGATGCCGTTAAGAATCACATTGAATTGCGCAACGACTATCAAGTGGATCACATGACCAAACGTGTGGTGGATTTGGCGGCAAAGATTGAGGGGGCGCCGCGACACACGTCACAACATGCGTGTGGCATTGTGATTAGTCGTAAGCCTCTTGTAGAGTATGTGCCGATTCAGGCGTCGCAACACGAGGATTTGGATTATGTGAGTATGTATTCTCTGGGGCCTGTGGAGGCCGCCGGTTTGGTAAAGATGGACTTTTTGGGGCTGTCCAACCTTACGATTATTGAGCAGGCATTGGAGATTATTGAGGGTGTCCACGGAGTAATTGTGGATATTGAGCACCTGCCGTTAGATGATGCAAAAACGTATGAGTTGCTAGCCCGCGGAGAAACGACGGGTGTGTTTCAATTGGAGTCGGAGGGGATGAGGCGGTACTTGATTGAGCTTGTTCCAACACAGTTTGAAGACATTATGGCGATGTGCGCGCTCTATCGACCGGGGCCGTTATCTGCCGGGATGGTGCCGCAATATATCAATCGAAAGCATGGGCGTGAGAAGGTAGTATATGACCACCCACTCATGGAAAAGATCCTCAAGGAGACATACGGGGTGACTATCTATCAGGAGCAGATCATGAGAATCTCGCGCGCGCTTGCCGGGTTTACGGGAGGTGAGGCAGACACGCTGCGTAAAGCCATGGGAAAAAAGAAACGCGATGTGCTGGAGAAGATGAAGGCGTTGTTTGTGGAGGGGTGTCGCAAAAATGGTGTCGCCATTAAAACAGCTAACAAGATTTGGCACGACTGGGAGGGATTTGCCGACTACGCGTTCAATAAATCGCACACCGCCTGTTATGGCATGATCGCCTACAGAACGGCGTATTTAAAGGCGCATTACCCGTCGGAGTTTATGGCGGCGGTCATGAACTCGGATGCCGGGAACGTGGACCGTATGAATATTGAGGTACAGGAATGTCAGCGTATGGGGATTAAGGTTTTGCCACCAGACGTTAACGAATCGTATAAGGGATTTGGTGTGGTGGGTGAGGATCGGAAAATTCGATGGGGATTGGTGGCGATTAAAAATGTGGGAGAGGATATCGCGGCGGTGATTGTGCAGGAGCGTAAGGAGCACGGAGACTACAAAGATTTAAGTGATTTTATTACGCGCTTGCATTCACGAAATTTTAATCGCAAGTCGCTGGAGGCATTGATCATGGCGGGTGCGCTGGATCGCTACGGAGACCGTGGCGTGTTATTGGCCAATCTTGATCGCATGCTGCGGTTTAATAAAAAAGTTCAGCAAGACAGGGAACGTTCGCAGGGAACGTTGTTTGATGTGGCGCCAGATATGGAAGTGAATCAATTGCTATTGTCGCCCGCCCCCGAGGTAGCCCGGTCCACGCGGTTGGAATGGGAACGTGAGTTGTTGGGTATTTATGTAAGTGAGCATCCCTACACGGCTTACGCAGAAGCATTGAAATCCTATGTTGTTCAACTATGTGACATTGAACACAAAAATGATAAGGACCCCGTAAAGGTAGCAGGGGTTGTGTCGGTGATAAGAGAGATTCTCACAAAGAAGGGAGATGCTATGGCGTTTGTTCGGGTTGCCAATGGCGAGAGCGATATAGAAATTGTCGTGTTTCCTAGAACATTTGCACAACATAAGGAACATATTGTAGAAGGAAGACTCGTGGTGGTTTTGGGAAAAGTTTCGGAACGGGAGGGACAGTCCAAATCTGTGATCGCAGACAGTGTGGCGTGTTTTGCCGAGGACGATGTGCAGGGAGTCGTGAATATGATGCACGACGGCATGTGGGTGGCGGAGGACGTGCATGAGAGCGTTATGAAACAGCGGAAGGAAAGCCGGCCAAAGGAAGCGAGCGTGATAATTGATCTTGTGCAGGCCCCGACGGAGGATCAAATTAATGGGTTACGATCGCTGTTTCAGCAAAAGCCAGGGCCTGTTCCGGTACACTTTTCTGTGGAGGCGGGCGGCCAGAAACAGCGTATCCAAACCGAGTACAGTATCTCCCCTACAAACGCGATTGTGGATGCGATTGGTGTGATTGTGGGAAAGGGGAATGTGCGTGTGGTAGAACCGGAGAAAATGGGATAAACTGTAGGTGATGCAATGGTTTACTCTTATTGATCCTCTCTCAGGTTCCCTCCGCGTGTCCTCACGAGTACGCCAGTAAGACCCCGGCAAAAACGTAGCCTTCCTGATGGCGCACGCAGTACAGACACAATGTTTTTTGCCTACTTTTTGGCGAAACAAAAAGTAGGGGGAGAATAAAATAATGATATGTTGTTTTTATCTCGATAAATTCTATGTCCTTCAAATCAAAACCGCTCAAAAAAACTCCAAAAAAAAACGTACCTGTATTGCCGTCCGTACGATTGTATCGCAGAATCGCGGCAGGATTTTTAAGCGTCACGGCTATTTTGCTTATTGTGGTTCTCTATCTTGCAACCGTGCAGGCAACCATCCACGTTAAGACACAAGAAGAAGCCGTGTCGCGTGAGTTTGTGGTACGAGTTGCCACGGAGCCTCAGGCAAGTGAGGATGTTCCAGGTGCCGTGTTTGTGGTTACCAAGGAAGAGTCGCGTACATTTGAGACGGAGGGTGAGGGCGAGGAGATGCCTGCAAAAGCAAATGGGATTGTAACGATCTTTAACGACTCATCTATCTCGCAGCCGCTCATTGCAACCACGCGATTGCTGAGTGAGACGGGTGTGTTGTTCCGCATTGTTGAGGGTGTAACGGTGCCGGCCAATGGATCTGTACAGGTGGAGGCGCGTGCAGATTTGGAAGGAAAAGATGGCGAGATTGGACCATCCCGATTTACCATCCCAGGATTGAACGCGGCAAAGCAGGAGGTGATCTACGCCACGAGTGAACAGGCTATGACCGGTGGATCGGTTTTACGTAAAGAAATTACGTTAGAAGATTTAGACAAAGCACAGACGACCCTTGCCGATGAACTAGAGACCGAGTTGGACACACAGTGGCGGGAGCAGATTTCCGGTCAATTGGATGGTGTCACCATCCTGCGTGAGGTACTGGACAAGCGATCAGACACGGAGCCGGGCAATGAGGTGGGGACGTTTACCATCTCAACGATCATTCGTTTTACGGGAATCTATTATGACTCACTGCGATTGCAACAGATTGCCGAACTTAAACTTCAAGAGCATGTCCCAAGCGGGCAGGTGTTGACGCATGTGAATACGGAAGAGATGGTGGTGGCCCACAATCGACACGATGCAGATAACGGTACCGCACATTTTGATGTAACGGTGCCGGGCGTTGCGGTGCTTAAGGCAACGGCGGATATTTTGAATAAAGAGAATCTCATTGGACTGACGGCCGCTGAGGCAGAGTCATTTTTGGAGAAGAACGAGACGATTCGTGATGCGCAAGTAGAACTAAAGCCATTTTGGGTGCACAAAATTCCAAAACTCAAAGATCATATTACGATCGATATTTTGCAGGAGTAGTATGTCTTGTGCGTTGTGTGATACTCGGATGCAGAAAGGATCACAAATTGTTTGTGAGACGGATTTGGTTTTTGTGATGGTTAATTTTGAACCGGTAAAAGATCCACACGTTATGGTGCTTCCAAAACGATGCCTTTCTGATATGCGGCTACTCAGTTTGGAAGAATCGTTTGCTTTGTTTCAGATGTGTGATCGAATCATGGACGGGATGGAGCGTGAGTTGGACGAATCGCCCATGATGATGGTAAACGGTGTCGGATTTAGGACGCAACCGCAGCACCTCCATATTCATATTTTACCGAGTAAATATCCGCTGCGAGGTTTATTGGTGGCAAGCGAAAATAGACCTGAGCGAAGACGTGCCACAAATGAGGAGCTTGTAAACATGGCTGATCGTGTAAAACGATTTATCTAATGCATATGCCGGGTGAGTACGCATCGTTTTTTGTTGGGGTGAACACGTTTGTTGTACGAGATAATCGATTACTTTTGGAAAACGAAAAAACGTATATGGGAGTGGAACATGGGCATTGCCGGGTGGTCATTTGGAGCCGGGAGAGCGATTAGAAGATGCGGCCGCGCGTGAGTTATTGGAGGAAACGGGTCTTGCTGCTGTTGATTGTCATTTTGTTAATTTGGTGAACGATAGGCGATCAAATCAACATTATATTCAGATTGGGTTTGTAACGGAGAAAACGCTCGGCGAGCCTGTTGTGTGAGCCGGATAGATGTGAGGTATGGAAATGGTTTGCGCTCGATGCTCTGCCATCCGAAATCTTTCCACCGCATATTGTGCAGATTCAATTGTTTAGAGAGAAGAAAACGTTAGGTGATGATTAAAGCGACAACAAGTAAATAAAAACACGCAGCCCCGAACCAGTTGGTCGGGGCTGACGTCGTTTTGGATTTCTGCACTTGAAACGTGTGCAGAGACGTGCGCCCTCTACCATGGGGGAGAGCTATTTCGTCCCGTCGTTGCGGGGGTCCCATCCGGGGATATCCTCGGGCTGGACTCGGTCCAGCCTCACCAAGGGCTCCCCCTTGAGCGCACGCGTCATCATGACCACGCACGCCAGGACTCGCGGGACGTACACCCGTGGCTTCATACCGCCGGTGTAGGCGAGCCACGGACGCAGGTCCGTGACGCTGGGGAGGCGCTTTCCGCGCTTCCACCCGGCCTCACGAGCGTCCCGGCGGACGCCTCCCACCCCCTCGTTGTAGGCGAGGAGGCCATGGGCGCGACTGCCGAGCCTGCGCTCATAGTCGTCCAGCACCATGATCCCCACGAGCATGTTGTGCTCGGGGTTGGTCTTGTGTTCCATCGCCGTCATTGGCAGATGGAGCATGATGGCGGCCGGCCGCACGTGCCGGCTCACGCTGATGTTGGTGAGCTGCATCCAGCCGCGACCGCCCATGCGGTCCTTGGCGGCCATGTTGCAGCCCTCACTCTCATGCAGGGCGATGCCTGCAATGAGAGCGGCCGGGTAGAGCGTCATGCTCTCGGCCCGGCGGAACATCTCCATCTGCTGGAGGCAGCGCTCCGCGCCGGTCCTCCACGCCCCGTTTCCCACGTACGTGTTGTATTCCTCCAGTACGTGGGGGAGGATGTCTTTGCTAAATCCGCGGAGCTTGCTACGCTCCGCCCGCACCACCGCCACGTGACGCGGCTCGGTCGGGTTGACCACGGGGACGCGGATGTCCTCCATGGTGTCGCCCGACCAGTTGATGATCCTGGGTGTGGCCAGGATCGTGCCGCCGGCCACCATCGCCCATGCGGCGCCGGCGATCATACCGCGACGGAAGTCCGGAGACCTCCGCGCGGCGCTCCGTGTGGCGACCACGGTGTGGGACCAGGTCCACGACACCGCGATCACCAATCCGTATACGCCCAACTTGCTCATCCGCCAGGCGAACGAGCCGAAGCGCTGCACCAGACCCAGGAATCGCTCCATGGTGTCTCCTCCTTCTCAGTGGTGAATTGGCCCCGTTAAGCAAGCAATTTGCCTATTGGGAACGTCCCTTTATACCACAAAAACAGCCTTTTGTCAACCCTGCCATCTAGCCCTTATTTGTCGTCGCGGGCTTACAAGGATGTGATGCTGCAGTGAGCTTGATTCGTCGTCATTGCGAGTTTCACAAAGTCACAATAAGGCCAGATCCGGCTCCGCCGGACAATCATCCTTATTAAACAAGATTCTGCAAACGATCTATTTATGCTTTCTCCCTCCTTTTTACACAAAACCCGAGGAATAATTGCTCATAATCGTATCCTCTGTTATGCTTATTCCATCAGCGACGAGGAAAGACACGTTCCCTCAACCCAGCGTCACAGAGAGAAGAGCCCTGGCTGCAAGCTTTTTACGCATGGTGAGTGTGGATACTCCTTTCTGAGTTGATATCAAGTAAGCGGCTGCCTCCAAGTAATGGATGTGGCAATTCGGGTGGAACCGCCTCAAACGATGCTTTGGCAACGTGGGGTCCCGATCCTTCACAGTAATGTGGAGTTTTATTTTTCACACACGGACTCTCTATGAGTGATCAAAATCACTTGGACGCTCTGCGCCATTCTGCGGCCCACTTACTTGCCGCCGCCGTCTTGGAACTCTACCCAGACGCTAAGCGCACCATCGGTCCGTCTATCGAAAACGGGTTTTATTATGATTTTGAATTCTCGTCGCCCATTACGGACATGGATCTTAAGCGGATCGAGAAGCAGATGAAGAAAATCATCAACACGTGGGGTGAAGGATTCTCACATCGGAGCGTGACACCAGACGAGGCACGGGCTGAATACAAAAATAATCCCTACAAGTTGGAGTTGGTCGATCAGTTTACGGGCGAGGGTCAGAACCTCACGTTTTACAAAGTAGGGAATTATGAGGATTTGTGTCGTGGTGGGCATTGTGAGCATCCAAAGGAAGAACTCAAGCACTTTAAACTTATGTCGCTGGCGGGTGCCTATTGGCGAGGAGACGAAAAAAATGCCATGCTGACACGCATTTATGGCACCGCGTTTGCCACGCAGGAAGCATTGGACGCGTACCTACACATGTTGGAGGAGGCAAAAAAACGAGATCACAGAAAGCTTGGAAAAGAGTTGGGGCTGTTTGCCTTTTCTGATCTCGTGGGGCCCGGTCTCCCCTTATTTACGCCAAAAGGAGCAACGATTCGCCGTTTGTTGGAGGATTACGTGTGGGACCTCATGCGACCATTTGGGTACGAGCGCGTGGATATTCCTCACATGGCCAAGGCGGACTTGTATAAAACAAGCGGTCATTGGGACAAGTTTACGGACGATATTTTCCATGTGAGCAGTAAAAAATCGGACGAGCAGTTTGTCATGAAGCCGATGAACTGCCCGCATCACACGCAGATTTACGCAAGCGAACAGAGATCCTACAGAGACCTTCCTCTCCGATTTTCCGAGGTTACCAAAGTGTACAGGGACGAGAACACGGGGCAGTTGCAAGGGTTGTCTCGCGTGCGATCCATTACACAGGATGATGCACACGTGTTTTGCCGCATAGATCAAGTCAAAGATGAGGCGCGAGCCATTTATCAGATCGTTCAAGCGTTCTATAAGACATTCAACATGCCATTGGACGCGCGATTGTCCTTGTCCGATCCAAGCCAGCCGGATAAGTACCTCGGTGAGCGATCCGTTTGGGAGACATCGGAGGGGATGTTGCGAGAGCTATTACAGGAGTTTGGTGTGGCATTTGAAGAGGTACAAGGTGAGGCGGCGTTTTATGGTCCTAAGATCGACTTTGTGGCTAAGGATGCGATCGGCCGTCCGTGGCAGCTAGCAACGATTCAACTCGACTTTAATTTGCCAGAGCGATTCCAGTTGGAATACGTAGATGAACACGGCGAGAAGGTGCGGCCAGTAATGGTGCATCGCGCCATCTCGGGATCACTTGAGCGGTTCATGGGCGTGTTGATTGAACATTATGCGGGAGCGTTTCCGTTGTGGATTGCGCCTGTACAAGTGCGCGTGGCAAGCGTCAGTGAGGTGCATAAAGATGCGGTGAGCCAGCTTGTGCGTGATCTTAAAGCCGCGGGTGTGCGAGCCGAGGCAGATGTGTCCGATGCTACGGTGGGCGCCAAGATTCGTAACGCTTCCAAGATGAAGATTCCCTATACCATTATTTTTGGAGATAAGGAGTTAGGTGGGGAGGCGTTCCACGTGCGCGTGTTTGGAGAAGAGGAGGAACAGGTGATAGATCAAACCTCTTTGGCGGAACAGATTCTCAAAACGTCCAAAGAACAGCGGGGCGTGTAAAGGAACAAAAGTTGAATACAAAAAAATATAGGAGAAACGAAGACCCCGGAGCCAGCTGGCCCGGGGTCGACGTGTGTTTGGGTTGGTGCGGGATCTGGTCGCAGCTCTAGCTGTTTGCGATCCCGATCATGTTGACGAGGGCGCGCAGGTCCGGTCCGAGGAGCTCCCGAATCGGATCGGACAGCGCATGACCCGGGGTGCGCTCGATGTAGCGCAGACCGCACTGCATCCTCATGAGCATCGCCATCTCCTCCTTCGTGATCTCGCTTACGCGGATCTGGTATCGACCCACAATCAGGTAGACGTAGAGGAATTGAACCTCTAGCTCGATCCGCGCCGCGCCGATGGACCCAGAGTGGATGAACTCATTATTCGTGTAGTTGATGACCTTGTCGATCATCCCAATCGCTACGGAGTACGCCTCGTCCCTCAGAGGGACGAGGATTCGCAAGAGGTCCCACAGCGGTTCCGCGTGGGTCTTGATCGCGGAGCGGTGGGCGGGATTGCGGAAGTCGGCGGTTCGCAGGCCGCTGATCACAATCTCCAGCTGCGACAGGGCAAGGATGACGGCCTGGCGCTTGATGCGCATCATCTCTTGGCGCAGGTTGAGAGCGCGGTCGGCGACCGAGGTGGGGCCGTTGGCCTTCTGACGTCCCGGCCACAGCTTGAAGGTGTAGTAGCCCCCCATGGACATGATGATCATGGGGATCCAGTGCTTGTTTAACCATTCGAAGATATCGGACCAGCTCATCACAGACTCCTTCGGGACGCACCCGATGGTGGGGACGCACCCCTAGTGTCTTCTCACGCGCAGACGATTTTCTGCCGCAAGTTGCGTTATAGATACATGTTCGAGCATCTTTTGTCAATGGGGGTCCTCAAACCAAAAACCCGCGTGTGCGGGTTTTTAAAATGCTTACTCTACATTGTTCTTGAGGAAGTTGGCAAATCCCATGGTGAGATTTTTTCCATCTTCACGTTGCAAGTACACTGTTGGTTTTCCGGAACTGTTCTTGCGAATCGCTTTAATGGTCATTGTCCCTTCCATCTCCTTACCACGACCATCTTTTACGCCGTCGAGCACTTGACCTGCAAGACCACTTATCCAATCCACAAAACCTTCCTGCTCCTCTAGCATGTCAAAGGCCACTTCTGGTGAGACGGACTCCGCTGCAATCGTTCCGATAATTGAGTTGATCTCTTGCGGCCATGTATTAATCAACTCTTGTACGGTATTGACCTCTTGGAGGTCCTCAATAGATAATTCGGCTTCCTCTGGCGCAATCGCAGGCATCTCCTGTGTTTCTGCGAGCTCTTCTGGATTTAACTCTGTGGCTTCCTCCACGCGTTTTGCACGTCCAGCCACGCGACCTGGGGTAACCTCATAGGAGGCACCACGGACTTGTGTTGTTTCTGGTGATGTTGCGGCTGATCGTTGCGCGAGCTTTTCTCCAGCAGCATTCGTTAAGGAACTCAACGCGTTGTACGCTTCGCTCAGGTTTTCTTCCATGCGGGCAAGGTTTCCTTGTGCTTCTCGTAATTCACGGCGCTTTGTTCCACTAAACAGTCGTCCAATAAAACTCGATTGTGATTGAATCGCCTCAACATCGGTACGTGCGCGATTCATGTCCTCACCTGTCATTGTAAGGACCGCTCCAAGCTCTGGGTTTGCAGAAACAAGGTTTTGCCAATCTTGAGGATTTGCTTCAATAAGTCCCTTTACGGTGTTAATCTGTGCATCAAGGTCGTCAATCGCGGACTGCATTTCTGTCATCTCGGCGCGCTGTTCTGGTGAGGTGGATCCAAATCCCTCGGCTGGCATCTCGCTCACGCGTTGACGTGCAGCGCGTTCTGGCGCGCCGCCCATTTGGACATCTAACACGCTTTTTACAGGGCGTGCCTCATTACCTCCTCGTCGAATACCTGACTCTGGAGTTTCTGACGTTCCAGCGGATGCCTGAGCTTCCTCGGCTTCCATTTGGGCTCGCATTGCTTCCGTATCCTCGAGTTCTTCGTCGGTTGCATCTGGTCCTGCTTCTGCAGCACGCAATTCGACCTCTTCTTGTGAGAGACCGGCTGTTTCTGTGGCTTCCTCCACGCGTTTTGCACGTCCAGCCACGCGACCTGGGGCAACCTCATAGGAGGCACCACGGACTTGTGTTGTTTCTGGTGATGTTGCGGCTGATCGTTGCGCGAGCTTTTCTCCAGCAGCATTCGTTAAGGAACTCAACGCGTTGTACGCTTCGCTCAGGTTTTCTTCCATGCGGGCAAGGTTTCCTTGTGCTTCTCGTAATTCACGGCGCTTTGTTCCACTAAACAGTCGTCCAATAAAACTCGATTGTGATTGAATCGCCTCAACATCGGTACGTGCGCGATTCATGTCCTCACCTGTCATTGTAAGGACCGCTCCAAGCTCTGGGTTTGCAGAAACAAGGTTTTGCCAATCTTGAGGATTTGCTTCAATAAGTCCCTTTACGGTGTTAATCTGTGCATCAAGGTCGTCAATCGCGGACTGCATTTCTGTCATCTCGGCGCGCTGTTCTGGTGAGGTGGATCCAAATCCCTCGGCTGGCATCTCGCTCACGCGTTGACGTGCAGCGCGTTGTTGTGCGGTTTCCATTCCACGAGGCTGTGCAGTCTCGTGACCTTTTGGCCTATTCGATCGTGCAAGGTCGTTTGCAGATTCTACTTCCACGGCTAGACGTTTCGCGTCCTCAAGAGCCTCGGTTTGCGCTGCCGTATCTGGAGCCTTCTCTAAATCTCTGGTATCAACATAGTTAATGCCATGCTCGCCTTCTTGGAAGCGTTCTGCGGCGAGTTGTAGGAGTTTTGCTTCTTTTGCTCGGCTCTTAGACGCAATCATTTCCTCTAGATTATCAATGAACACGTTCATGGCGTCTGGATTGTCCTTTGCTTTTGCATAGGCGGCCTCGAGCGCAGATAGACGTTCATTGATCTCTAATTCAACACCTACTGCTTCTGGAACATTGGTCCCACTGTGTTCAAAAGGGGCGACGGAAGGCTGTTCTAGCGTTGTTAAATCTTGGGCTTTCTTTCGTGCGGCGGCAATATCGGCCGCGTCTGGCATTTCTGGAACGCCTTCTCCTCGTGGTGCCATAGGGGAATGGTTGCGTGAATAGGTAGTAATTATGACTTTATGCTACAGGAATCAAGAAGGGCTGTAAATCTTGACAGGGGATAGAGTTTCTGGTATACGTGGAAGTGGAAAGGAGGTGACACATGCGACTTACGCTTGTGGACAACACCTTTGATCGCGCCGTGCGCGCGATTCTAGCGGAGTGGAAACAACTGTCTATTCCGCGCACCACCCTCCAGAGAGTGGAGGAGATCTGTGAAGGCGACCGGCCGGACCAGATCTGGGCGACGATCCTCCTGTATTCGGGGCTGTCCCCGGATCTCTGGCGGCGGTACTACACCGTTGCCTGGGCCAGGCAGATGGGTGTCCAGAACGATGTGCTGCAGATCGCCGTGGTTGCTGCGGCGGCCGATCGGCTGCTCTGCCTCTGCGCGTGGGATCCCACGCCGCCTACCAACATTGGTACCCTCCCTTCGACCTCCGGCCTCGCTGCCTGGGGTCGAAAATTTTTGCTATACTGTGTTGCATGGACATAAATACCCTACCAAAACTGATTGCCGTCGTAGGACCTACAGGTTCCGGTAAAAGCGCACTCGCGCTAGAGATTGCTCGACAAACAGACGGAGAGCTTATTTGCGCCGATTCACGACAGGTTTACAAAGGTCTTACCATTGGAAGCGCAAAAGACCCCGGAAAATGGAAACGAGTCGATGGCTACGAACGGTTTATGGTCGACGGTATCCCAGAACACCTTGCGGATATGATTGATCCGAATGAGGAGTTTAGTGTTGGTGTTTACAAACAACGCGCATTTGATGCGATTAATGACACACTTTCAAGAAAGAAGCAGCCAATCCTTGTTGGAGGAACGGGATTGTATATTCAAGCGGTTGTAGATAATTTACAATTTCCAGACGTCGCACCAAATCCGGTACTACGCGAGCGCCTCGCAAAAAAATCCTTGGAGGATCTTGTTGCAACATATGAGGCCTGCGATCCAGTTGGCGCCATGTCAATCGATAATAATAATCGACGGAGGCTTGTCCGAGGGATTGAGGTCTGTTGGACCACGCGAAGACCCTTTTCTGAGCTGCAAACTAAAGGCCCTTCTAACTATCAGTTACTCCAGTTGGCGTTTGATGTTTCGCGAGAGCAACTTTACGCACGTCTGGATCGACGCGTGAATGAGATGGTTCGCATGGGTCTTGTGGACGAGGTTCGTGGATTGTTGGACGCAGGTGTAGACCCACGTAAAAGTGCTCTGTCAGGGATCGGCTATCGAGAGGTGGTGAGTTTTTTGCAGGGGTATACCAATGAGGAAGAAATGATTGCAGAGATTCAACAAAATACGCGACGCTTAGCAAAGCGACAATTGAGTTGGTTTAGACGTGATCCGACGATTATTTGGGTAAAAACACAAGAAGAAGCTTTGGTACACGTGAGGCACTTCCTCTATGGATAAAAAACTGAGACGTTTGTCTCAGTTTTTGCTAATCGCACAGCTTACTTTCTAATAATTCCTTTGTTTTTGGAACGTTCGCACTCCCTTGAGTTATTTTTTGCACCATTCCAATAAAGAATTGCAGAAGCACGACCTTACCGGCTTTATATGCCTCCACTTGGTGGGGGTTTTCAGCGAGTACTTGATCAATAATCGCGCTCAGGGCGTCCGTGTCGCTAATCGTTGTAAGACCAAGCGCCTCGATAATATGCGTGGGTGAATCTCCATCGTTGAGCATTTTTTCTAGGACCTGCGTGGCCTGGTGCGCCGTGACGATTTTCTGGTAGATGAGGTTTAGGAGTTCCGCCATGTTCTCGGGCTCGATCTGTGTAATACGGATGTCCGAGGACCGCTCCGCGAGAGCTCCTAAAAGTTTTGTCCCAATCCATGTGCCGACGAGTTTCCCAACGGGCTGATTGTAGCGCTCAACCACATTCTCATCTGTGGCGTCTATGTCTGGATTTGCCGCAAGCCAGGCAAAAAGCTCACTTATGACACGTTCGGTAAAATCGGCAAGTGCGGGATCGTCTGTAAGTGTGGCGGCGGCTTGCTCAGAGAGCGCGTACTCGGATTGGAATCGTTGGCGACGTTGTGCGGGGAGTTCTGGACGCGTATCCATTTCCTCTTGGATGTACAGGGATAAATCTGTAGGAGGAATGTCTGGTTCTCGCATAAAGCGATAATCGGCCGCTTCCTCTTTTGTGCGTTGTAAAACGGTCTTGCTATGGTCGTTATCCCATCCACGTGTCGTTGTGACCATAGGAGGAGTCCCGGCTTCCCAAAGCGTTGTTTGCCGATCGATTTCAAACACAAGTGCGCGTTCTACCGACTTAAACGAGTTCATGTTTTTGACCTCGGTCTTTGGATAATAGTCGTCCGCCACAGGTAATCCTTGTGCATTGACGGGTCGCAGAGACACGTTCGCGTCACAGCGCATGTGACCCTTTTCCATATCAGCATCTGACACGGCAAGATAACGCAAGATACGTCGCAGCTCGAGCAAGAAGATCTTGGCCTCATTTGGTGTTTTAAAGTCTGGGCACGTAACGATCTCCACAAGCGGTGTGCCGGCACGATTAAAGTCTACAAGTGTCTTGCCGTCGCGATGAATATTTTTTGCTGCGTCTTCCTCTAAGTGCGCACGCTCAATGTGGATAACGGCTTTGGAGCGTGGACCTTCTGGGATATCGATCGTTATAACTCCGTCTGCGGCCACTGGTACATCAAATTGAGAGATTTGATAGCCTTTTGGAAGGTCGGGGTAGATATAATGCTTGCGATCAAAATAGGTAGGCGTATTGATTTTACACCCAAGTGCCAAGCCAATGCGTACCGCAAAACGCAGTGCTTCACGATTAAGCGATGGGAGCGTTCCTGGGTGACCAAGATCAATCGCCGAGATCAGTGTGTTCGCGGCTGCTCCTTCGGCGTGATTATCAATGGAACTAAACAATTTGGTCGCGGTCTTAAGCTGTACGTGAATCTCTAACCCAATGACCGGTTCTAAATGGTGGTACGTCATATGTGTAGCTATCCTATCATTTTCTGAGAAAAGAAAAAACCGAGCGTCTGCCCGGCTTCTACTAATGCTTAGCTCATTCCGTTGAGTTTCTTGAGATGAGCAAAGATCATGATTGGAATATTGATGATAACGGGCATGGTTGGAATCGTGACAGCTGCAACGCCCACAAACGAGAGGATTGTTCCGACGTCCTCGGACACAAAGTTTCCAATGACGAGGAAAACCCCACCAGCAATAAGCACGGCCACGTAAACAATAATGCCAACCACGAGACTACTGACAAAGAGCTTTATAAACAACTCCCATTTGCGCCCCTTGGACATGGCAATACTGAGGCTCAAAGAATCACCAACGCCTTTCTTGTCGATCACCGCCAAATATTGCGCAGAGAAGAACATGAGGTACAACACTATGCCTGGAATGATGAAAAAAATCGTTCCTGCTGCCACAGCGATTCCGGAGACAAGTCCAACGGCAATCATGGGCCAAATAACGTTGTTGAGATCCACTTTTGCCTTCTCAACGCTTACAGATCCCGTAGAAACAGCTTGATAGGAAATACGGGTCAGCATGATTCCCATCCAAACGGCGTAGGCGATCGATGCAAGCATTATGATGAACGTCATGAACACAATAATGGCGTTGTCAAAGACACTGAGGATTTCAATAACAAGGATGAGACCGAAATAGGGAAGCAAAATTTTTGCATACACAGCAAAATGCTTTTTTGCCGCCTCAATACTTACGGTGAGAATATCGCCAATTTTTGGAAGTTTTCCAACGGGAACCGCGGAGGTCGGTTGAGTGGTAGTCATAGAATGGGATTACGATTTTTTTAGATGCGAGAATAAGAGGTGATCCGTAATAAGGAGTATCGGATTAAGGAAGACAAAGAGCACAGAGTAGCTCAGGGTGAGGGCGATCCATTCTACACGGGCCGCTGAGAGCACGTCTGTTCCTTGCAAGACGCTATAGCCGATCACGCGAATGATGATCATGAGAAAGTACTGCAATAGGAAGAACACGCCAAAGTACAGTAGCTTTGGAATGAGCATGCGCAATGCCACGGGCCAAAAACGTTTTTTAACCACCACAATGCTAGCGCGTAATGCTGCAAGGCCGTGCGCCCCATCCTCAACAACAGCAAACACAGAAAATGCAAGGTAGATGACGAGTGCAACGGGCGGAAGAAGAAGTAAGAGAGCTGCAAACAAAAGAGGGAACAAGACAAGCGATGGCAAAAACGTCACACCGACATTGGTGAGGAACCAGAAAAGTAGCACTGGAAGTAAGAGAGAAACGACAATGAATAGGAGGCAGAGGAAACGAACAAAGAGCTGTGGGAGAAAAAGCTTCCAGGACCCCGCATTAAGTTTTTTGTAGCTCAGTTTTGTGCCGGTACTTTGTGTATGAATTGCTTTGATTAAGGCATTGAGCATCCAGGTACCAACAATAACGGCAAAAACCAAGTTGTTGATGAGCAAAAGAATAATGCCAATCTTTTCCGAAAACGTTGTTGCGGTTGCTGCTGTTATATCGATGGGATACAACAAGATAGCAACGACGTTTATTACGGAGATAACAAGTAGCCAGACGCTAATCTTTAGTAGCGATTTGTAGTGTGTCCGGTAATGTTCCCATGCGTTGTCAATAAGGGCGCCGATACCAATGAGTTGATTCATACGGAGATGGTTTCTTGATGTTGAGTGAAGGAGGTAACGGGTGTTCCGATGTGCGGCAAAACGGCTTGCCAAAGCTCCTCGTGGATGTCGTCGATACTTCGGAGTGTACCGTGAGGGGCACAATTGACATGGTGAAAACTTGGGAACAATCGCGTGATTTCTTTGTAGGTGTTGATTGAGGATCTGATGTGATTTCTGTCTGCTTCGTGAATATCACCGGCGACCTTTGTTTTTTCTGTTGCGCCCTGTGCCGCGAGCTGTATAGCGACATCGAGCGGAACACTAAGGACCAGGTTGAGTGTGGGTCGCGGGATGCCAAAGATGTTGTGTTCTAAGTCGTCGTTCCAAGCAAGGTAGGCGTGGCGTTCGGTGGTGTCATGAATTTTTTGTCCTTGATGTGCCATGTTGGAACCGACGTACCGATCAGACACGACGATCTTTCCGGCATCTAACCACGCGCGAATCTGGAAGGACGCGTCGAATCGATCAACCGCATAAAAGATACTTGCCGCACGTGCATTGACCTCCGTGGAACGACCGTAATCACCAGCGAGATAGCGTTCTACAGACCCGCAACTTTTTGCGCCGTATTGCGGAAACGAAATTGTCTCTACGTTATATCCTTCCAAACGCAAACGCTCAACAAGGCGTTTGGTCTGTGTTGCCTTGCCAGAACCGTCTGTGCCATCTATAACAAAGAAGGCGCCTGTTTTCCTGCTTGAGAGGTCCATTTCATCCTTGATTATAGCGTGGTTTTGCCAATAACGCCTGTGGATAGGAAAACCCGCAAAAGAGCGGGTTCCACCCTAGGTATCTCTCAATTTTTCCAATTCTTCCTCGGTGAGAAAGTTTTTCCACATTTGGCTGGCTTTTGGCTTCATATCGCCCACGTATTTACTGTTGAGAGCGTGCGCATTGTCTTTGCTGTAGGAGCGAATACTCGGCGACGAGATTTTTTCAAACGCAATTTGGGCAATTGGCATCTTGTAATAAAGTAAAATAGGAAGATTGGCCACGTTGTGTAGCTCTAACGTCATTTTGAGACAGTTGCCGGGATCCAAAAATCCCGCGGTCACGTGAATCAATAATCCCATGCGGCCAATGGAGCTCTTTCCCTCCAAACGCCCTACATACTTATCTGAGACGCCTGTGGTCTCATGGATCATGGCGAGCGCGAACTCACCTGGGTGCAATACAAATGGGGTGTCTTCATCGATCACAATTTCCTTCATCATGGGGTCGATCGGTTTTTTAGGATCGATCACAAAGTTGGCGTTGGTGTCGAAGATCAGAAAATGCTTGTCTAAACGCAAATCGATGGATGCAGGTTGCATCATTTTTTCATGGTAAGGCTCAACGGAGATATCGCCTGCCTCCATGGCTTTTTGAATGTCTCGGTCAGATAAAATCATAATATTTGTTGGATGGATTTTAGCATAGATACAAAAGATCCTCTACGTGTACAAACCAAAACCACCCCAAACGGGGTGGCGGAATGAATACGCAATTACGCTTCCACGGAGAATCGTACTCCCGGTCCCATGCTCGTTGTAATCGTGGCACTCTTGATGTAGATACCCTTAGACGAGGCAGGCTTGGCCTTTTTTACCGAGTCGATAATGGCCACAAGGTTCTCTTTGACCTTCTCGGGTCCAAAACTGACCTTTCCAATAATCACATGCACGTTGGACGTGTTGTCGTTCTTGAAGGCGATTTTTCCACCCTTTTGATCCTCGACCATCTTTCCCACGTTGGTTCCAACGGTGTCGGTCTTAGGGTTTGGCATGAGGCCCTTTGGTCCCAAAATCTGTGCGATCTTGGCGAGCTTTGGCATCATGTCTGGGGTTGCAATGGCTACGTCAAAGTCGATGACTTTTGATTGAGAGATCTTCTCAATGTCTTGATCATCCATCACGACGTCTGCACCGGCTGCGCGTGCTTCTTCCACTTTGTCTGCGCTTACAAATACCGCAACGCGCTTAGACTTTCCGGAACCGTGGGGAAGGGTGATGGTGGATCGGACCTGTTGGTCACCTTTCTTTGGATCGATTCCAAGGCGGAAGTGTACCTCGACGGACGCGTCAAATTTAACTTTTGAGGCAGCGAGGGCAAGCGTTACCGCTTCCTCCATGGGGTACGTGGTTGATGCATTTATAGCACTGGTTGCTTCTTTCATGCGTTTTGAAACAGTTGGCATAGTTCTGTGGTTCGGGCGGTCAGAGACCTCCCACTGAATTATTAGAGTTCACTCTCGATTCCCATCTGACGTGCGGTTCCTGCAACGATCTTCACCGCCTCGTCGAGGTTGTTGGTGTTGAGGTCAGGCATTTTGATGGTGGCAATCTCCTCGAGCTGTGCACGGGAGAGCTTTCCAACCTTTTGCAAAAGAGGGTTGCTAGAACCTTTCTTGAGCTTGAGGGTTTTGAGAACAAGTGAGGACGTTGGAGGCGTCTTCATTACAAAACTGAATGTGCGATCTTCGTAAACACTGATAATCACCGGAACAATGTCGCCCATGCGATCCTTACTCTCGTTGTTAAACTGTGTACAAAAATCCTGAATGTTCAATCCGTGCTGACCAAGAGCTGGTCCCACAGGAGGCGCAGGTGTTGCTTGTCCCGCAGGGATTTGCAACTTGATCTGCTTTACGGCCTTTTTTTCTGCCATACGCGTTAGTGCTTATCGAGATTCCCAGGATTTATTGAACCTGAGCAACTCGGCGTTAATTAGTGGGCAGAATATAGCAATTGGGGCGTTTTTCGTCAAGGGGTCGCTCGGTACATGGCTTTAAATAATCCGCAAGGAGTCGTCGCCGTACTGGTTTTTTGCCTGCGTCTGCTAAAGATTGGGTCGACGCCCAACACGGATTATTTAGAAGCAACGTACCTCGCTCCTACATTGCCAGAATCCTTCGCCAAGCACCCTTATCTTCAAACACATGCGTTTTGAGAATCTTTCGCATAGGCTTCAGCTTTCAAAACACATGTGTTCTCGGGGGCGAAGACCTTGATTCCTTCGCCGAGGATCCTTATCTTCAAACACATGCGTTTTGAGAATCTTTCGCATAGGCTTCAGCTTTAAAAACACACGTGTTCTTGGGGACGAAGACCTAGATTCCTTCGCCGAGGATCCTTATCTTCAAACACATGCGTTTTAAGAGTACTCGCAGGCTCATACTTTAAAACACACGTGTTCTCGGGGGCGAAGGGCTGGATTCCTTCGCCGAGTACACTCATCTTCAAACACATGCGTTTTGAGAATCTTTCGCATAGGCTTCAGCTTTCAAAACACACGTGTTCTCGGGGGCGAAGGGCTGGATAGATCAAGTCAGATCAGATCGTGAGCAACCATCCGTCATTGCGAGTTTCACGAAGCAATCTTATTTATTCAGCAAAATTCTGCAAAATCAATTAAGGTTGCTTTGTCGTAGAACTCCGCGCAATGACGACCAATAAAAAACCGCCCCTAAGGGCGATTCTTAAACGGGGGTCACTTGTAAGAAGTCCAGCTCCACGGGTGTTTCGCGGCCAAACATATTGACCAACACCTTGATCTTTCCGCGTTGCTCATCAATCTCACTCACCTTTCCTTCAAAGTTTTTAAACGGTCCATCGATGATTTTTACGAGGTCGTTTACACGCACATCGATCGTAAATTCAGGTTCGTTGATTCCCATACGCTTCTGTAGAGATGTGATCTCTTCTTCGGACAGTGGTGTTGGGGTGACTCCGGATCCAATAAATCCAGTAACGCTCGGCGTGTTGCGAACTACATACCATGAATCATCGTTCACAAACATTTCAATTAGGACGTAGCCTGGAAAGATCTTTTCTTCAACAACTTTGCGCTTTCCGTTCTTGATCTTAATTTTCTTTTCTTTTGGAATGAGGATATTGAAAATTTTATCTCCCATGTCCATGGAGTCGATGCGCTGTTTGAGGTTCTGCACCACATTTTCCTCATATCCCGAGTAGGTGTGAATTGCATACCAGCGTCGCCCAAGATTTCCGGTTTGTTTTGCCATACAGTACGTGTTTCCTCCTTAGATAAGAACTTGCAACAAAAGCGTGAAGATATAATCAAGAACGCCAAAGAACGCAGCAACTAATAAGGTGATACCAATCACGAGGGCACTGTAACGCATGGTTTCCTTACGTGTTGGCCAGGTAATTTTTTTGGACTCTTCAATAGAGTCGCGCACGTAGTCGCGGAGGCGAGCAACGAGGTTCTTGGTTTGGGTCATAGAGATGCCATTGGCCAATAGGCCATTTTTGTATCTTAAAACCCCCGCAAGGGGGATATGCAGCAATACTAGGTCATGGGGACGTTTTTGTCAACTCGCAGTTGACGCAGGTCGCAAGATAGGGCAATCTAGAATTGGGTCCCAAACACAGGAGGGTGCATGGGTTGTGGAAGACGTCGAGGCGGAAGTGGAAACGGTAGACATCGCGTGCAGACGTGCGATTCCTTTCCGGCGTTAAGACCGGTACAGGACGAGAGTCTCACAGGGCTATGTGAGGCGATGGCAAGGCACCTGCGGCAGTTTGAAGAAGCGGAGCTGCGAGGAGACAAGGATCCGTACAGGGGTGCGTTTGCTCTGTTGCGCGCCTTGTGCAACAGGCGAGAAGTGACGCTGAGTCGCATGACGCTTTTGAAATACAGAAGCGGGTACTGTGGCTTCAAGTGCACTGTGGGGGAGGGTGGAGATAAACTGGAATTGATCTGGCATCGTATGGAGGGTGAGGAGTGGTCCTTACAGTTTGGCAAACTCTCCACCGCGGTTCAGTTCAAGACAATTGTTTTGCTCGGGTTCTAGGTGTACAACGATTCGGTCGGCGGGAACCTCCCGTGCGGCCGAACACTTTTTTTCAACAAAAAAACAGAGAGGTAACTCCCTGTTTTTCTTTTGACTAGATGTCTAAGTTTTCCACGGTCTTGGCATTACTTGAGATAAAGCGTTTGCGTGGTCCGACGTCACTACCCATCAGCGTATCGAAGATCTCGTCCGCGCGTGTTGCGTCTTCAATGACGACACGTTTCATAATACGGTTTGTTGGGTTCATGGTTGTCTCCCAAAGCTGATCCGCGTTCATTTCTCCAAGTCCCTTGTAGCGTTGGATGTTGACTTTACGTCCACCGCTTTCTACCACTTCCTCACCGGTTTCTTCATCAATCACCACCTTGACCTTTTTGGGTGCAGCTCCGGCCACGGGTGCGGTCAGTTTTGCGATAATCAAATCTCGCTCATCCTCGTCGAAGGCGTATTCAACCGCCTTCCCAACGGCAATGCGGTATAGGGGAGGCTGTGCAATAAATAGGTGTCCCTGGTGAATGATTTCAGGGAAGTAGCGGAAGAAGAGCGTGAGGAGCAGCGTACGAATGTGCGCACCGTCCACGTCGGCATCCGTCATGATCACGATACGACCGTAGCGCAATCGTGCAATATCAAAGTCGTCACCAATGCCAGTGCCCAAGGCAATAACAAGTGATTTGAGTTCATTGTTGACGAGCATTTTGTCTAACCGTGCGCGTTCTACGTTGAGAATCTTGCCTCGTAGTGGAAGAATCGCCTGAAACTCGCGGTCGCGTCCTTGCTTTGCAGAGCCGCCAGCCGAATCTCCCTCCACAATGTAGAGTTCTGATTGTGCCGAGTTTTTGCTAGAGCAATCCGAGAGCTTTCCTGGGAGTGTGAGACCCTCCAACGCACCTTTACGTAACACGGTGTCTCGAGCGGCGCGTGCGGCCATGCGTGCACGGGCGGCAAGGACGGACTTCTCCAAAATCGACATCGCATCGCGAGGATGCTCTTCCAAAAACGTGGCCAGCGCCTCGGCGAACATGGACTCTGTGGCGCCACGTGCCTCCGGATTTCCTAACTTGGCCTTTGTTTGACCTTCAAATTGTGGTTCTGGAATGCGTAGCGACAATATGGCGGTAAGACCTTCTCGGACATCGTCTCCCGAGAGGTTGTTGTCCTTCTCTTTGAGGATGCCCTTGTCGCGCCCATAGCTGTTAAGGACACGTGTGAGCGCTGCACGGAACCCGGCGAGATGTGTTCCGCCTTCTGGGTTGAGAATGTTGTTGGTAAAACAGTGGACGTTCTCGTAATACTCTTCTGTGTATTGCAATGCAACCTCTACTTCTATGTCGTCGATTTGTTTGCGCGCGTGCATCACGGTCTCGTGCTTTGCCTTTTTCCCGTAGTTGAGATGACGGACATAGCTTGCAACACCTCCTTCAAAATAGAAGGCATATTCACGTACGTTTTCTGGGTCACGTTCGTCGATGGCAATAAGTTTTACGCCGCGCGTAAGATATGCATGTTGTCGCATGCGGTCTAGGATGGTTCCAAACTTGTAGACGGTTGTTTCAAAAATACTTGCGTCTGCCTTGAACCGAATCTGCGTGCCGGTCTCTTTTGTTTTTCCGACAGCCTTAATCTTGTCGATTGGTTTTCCAACGGCATAGTGTTGCTCCCAAACCTGGCCATCACGTCGAACGATCGCCTCCAACTCAGAAGAGAGGGCGTTGACCACGGAAACTCCTACACCGTGCAATCCTCCCGATACCTTGTAGCCAGATGCTTCACCACCAAATTTTCCTCCCGCGTGGAGCTTGGTGAGCACGAGCTCAAGCGCGGACACGTTGTATTGCGGATGCTTGTCGACAGGGATTCCGCGACCATTGTCTTCTTCACTTACCCATCCGTCTGGCTGCAACCTGACGGTAATGGTGTCGGCGTGACCGGCCATGGCCTCGTCGATGGAGTTGTCCACAATCTCCCAAACCAAATGATGCAATCCTGTCTCTCCTGTGGAACCAATGTACATTCCAGGACGCTTGCGAACAGGATCCAATCCTTCAAGAACCTGAATTTGTGCAGCACCGTAGTCACCCTTGGCTGCGGGCTTTTTTGTCGCAGCTTTTGCGGCAACGGGTTTCTTTGTTTCTGGTTTTTTCGCGGCGGGCATAGAGAATAGTGTCTTTGATGCGGCTATCTTAGCACTGTTTTGCCCACAGAGCAAAGTGGATGCGTCCGTGTTATACTGGAGTCACTATGGGAATCTGGCCACTAGGAGGAGGCTCAAAAGAGCCTGTGCAGCCGCAAGGCGCCATCGATCCAAACGAGGGTCCTACGCTTACAACCGTCGGAAAAGAATTTGATAAGCGCTATAAACGGGACGTTTGGTGGATTGAGCATAAAACACAGCTGCGCACAGCAGGGGTTGTCTTTCTGTTTGCCGTTGAAGGTTTATTGGGATTAATTGGACTTTGGGCGTTTGCCGATTATTTTCTCATTAACTATGTAGAGGAGGGGCGGCTTGTAGAATCATTTTTTGCAGGTGCAGAAAATTTGCACGCGGTCGTGCAGACACAGGTACCTCAGGCATTGGATTTGGGAAACGTACAGATTTTGCCTACACAAGGAAAATTTGACGTACTGGCCATGATCACGAATCCAAATGCGGATCATGTGGCACAGGTTCGGTATCGGATCGTATATGACGATCGAGAGACAGAAGAACGTACGGCGATTCTCTTACAAGAAACAACTATGCCACTTGTGGCGTTTAATGTGGATCAACCAAGGCCGCGTAATCCGCGTGTATTAATTGATCAAGTGGAATGGTGGCGTATCGATGCTCATGCAGTACCGGATCCAATTGCGTGGAAACAGGCACGTTTAAATATTGCGTTCGATAATCTTCAACAAGATACGGGGTTACAGATTGGGGATCAGGTTGTGAGTCGTACGCTTGCCGATATTACCAATAAGACAGGGTTTGGGTATTATTCAATCGATGTTTTTGTTTTGTTGAAGCGCGGTGGTTCGGTAATAGGTGTGAATAGAACCGTTATGTCCAATCTGCTTCCACGCGAAGAACGTCCTTTTCAGCTGGATTGGTTCGGAGGTTCACCGGTGGCACAAACGATCGAAGTCTATCCAATCGTAAATTTGTTTGATGATTCGGTTTATTTGTCCAGCGATACGACGCCAGCTACCGATAGACGCGATACATTGAAGCGATAACCAAAAGAGTCCGAGAGGCTCTTTTTTTGGATCTGTGCAGCTTTAGACGACGTCTGCGGAGCGTGATAGGATCGTTCTATGAATAAGTACACGCGTCTTCTTGCACAATTTGATTGGGTCCTTGCCGTTGCAGTTTTTGTGCTGCTTGTGCTTGGATTTTCCGCACTATATGGAATCGGCCTTGCGTCCGCGCCTCCGGATTTTACTAACGTGACAAAACAGCTGATTGCGTTAGGTATTGGACTTATGGTGGGTGTGATGTTGATGCTTTGGAACTACAAGCAACTGCGAAGCTATGCGGGGACGTTATTTGCGATTGGCACAGGACTTCTGTTGAGCGTGGTGTTGTTTGGTGTCACACGTCGTGGAACAACAGGTTGGTTCGATTTGGGAATCGTGGATGTACAGCCGGTGGAATTTGCAAAGATTATTTTAGTTATTGCGGTTGCGGCAATTTTTGCGCGACGCTCTCGCCGGTACATGGGTTGGCGCGAGTTAATTGCAACAGGAATTCCCGTTACAATCTATGTCGGGCTCGTGATGTTACAGCCCGACTTTGGATCCGCGGCGTTAATGATTGGTGTATGGGGGATTATGGTGTTGTTTGCGGGCCTGAATAAAAAAATTATCGCTGTATTGGCGGGCGGGGGATTATTGGCGGGTATCGCTGCCTGGCTTGTTGTCTTTCAAGAGTTTCAAAAGAATCGTATCTTAACGTTTTTAAATCCAGATTTAGATCCGTTGGGCCAGGGGTACAATGTGACGCAAGCAAAGATTGCGATTGGGGCTGGGCGCATGTTTGGTCGGGGACTTGGTCTGGGGTCGCAGAGTCAACTCAAGTTTTTGCCCGAGGCACAGACAGATTTTATTTTTGCTGCAATTGCAGAAGAACTCGGGTTTGTGGGGATTGTTCTCATCTTGTCGGCCTTTGCTGTGCTTTTTTGGCGACTTTGGATCTTGATCAGAAACACACGCGATGAATTCTCTGCTTTTTTGATCGTGGGGCTTGGAGCGTTGTTGTTTTTGCAGATGCTGGTGAATGTGGCGATGAACTTGGGGCTCATGCCGGTTACAGGTCTTCCACTTCCATTTGTGAGTTATGGAGGAACGTCACTTATGGCGAGTCTAATCATTCTTGGTTTGATTGCAAGCGTTGTCATTCGTACACCGATCAATCGTAATCTGACGAGTTAAAGTAGTTTGCCAAGACCGTGTTATACTGCTTCTATGAACACATCGACCCCTCATTTTCTTGTGGAAGGACTCCGACTTGTTTCAGTATGCCCAGGATGTAAAAAGGACGGTGTAACTGACGTGCATATTTTGAAGTCGGACGCAAAAACAGGGCTTGTCCATGTGACCTGTCAGACCTGTGGACACACGTTATTAGCTTATCTTGAGCGGCAAACAGGCGGGGTGAGCTGTGTGGGCTTGGTGACGGATTTGAGCCTGAGCGATACAAAACGCTTTTTGCAGCGGCCCAGTTTAACCACGGAAGACGTTCTTTTGGCCCACAAGAGCCTCACATCGGCTCATTTTATGGATACGGTGTTGCGCCCGCGTTGTTCTTGACAGAAACGTGGCATTCTGGCACACTGCGGCCACAGAAAGATGACATGGGATTTGGAGCACGGGTTCCGTCCTGGGTCAAAAAGCTATTTCTTGGTATCGATAACCTTCAACTATGGACCGAATGACATTACACGCGACCGCGCGTGAGGCAACAACCGCCCCAGCTGATGTACGTGCAGAAGCGCGTATTCCTGTTGTAATTTATGGTGGTGAGCGCACAGGAGCACAGTCTCTTACAGTGAATCACAGCGAGTTTATTAAGATGTATCGCAATGTCACGCCAAGTACGTTGATCGATGTAGACATCGATGGAACGGTTGTGCAGGCATTGATCGGAGAGGTGCAATATCACGCCGTGACAGATGCTATTTTACATATTGATTTGCGCCAGGTAGATCTTACACAGCCCGTAAAGACGATCATTGAGTTGGCATTCCTTGGGGAAGCACCTGCCGTAAAGATGTATGGAGGAACATTAATCACGAGCCGAAACAAGGTTGCGGTTCAGGCATTACCAGAAAAGCTCGTGTCACGAATCGAAATTGATTTGAGCTTTTTGGACACGTTTGAAAAATCTATTCATTTGCGAGATATTGTCCTCCCAGAAGGTGTAGAGTTGATGGATGAGGCAAGCGCGTCCGTCGTGATTGTAAAACCACCAAAATCTAGTGCACAGATTGCTGCAGAGAAAGCGGAAGATGTTGCTGCAGACGCAGAGGTTGCAAGCGCACCTGTAGAGGCTCCAGCGGAGGCAGAAGCGACAGAAGAGAAGAAGGAGGCATAAAAATGTCAAAACGATTACAGAAAAAACACGATATACGAGAGACCTGGTTCTCTCGTATGACCACAGGAACGGACGGAGCTCAGAAACAGGCTCCGTTTTTCCTTTTGCTGAGTATTGCCGTTTTGGCGATGGTTGGATTGGGGATTGCGCTCAGAAAGCCGCAGGCGCCCATGATCCCAGAACCAGAGGTGCCGCCGATGGAGGCGGGCTACCAAGGTCCTCGCAATGCATTAACGGGTGAGCCGACGAGCGAGGATGTACGACCAGCCGTCATTGCGGTGATGGTGGAAAATCCGGTGGATGTGCGTCCACAATCGGGAGTGAATAGGGCGTTTATGGTGTTTGAGGCACCCGTTGAAGGGAACATTACACGATGGATGGTCCTATTTGGCGCCGATGTGGAGATCAAGGAAGTTGGCCCTGTGCGAAGCGCACGACCGTACTACGTGGAATGGGCACTTGGATGGGATGCATTGTACGCACACGTGGGTGGAAGTCCTGAGGCGTTGGATTTGATTCATGCGCAAGGTGTACATGATTTGGATGAGTTTTTCTGGGGGTCCACATTTTGGCGATCGCAACGAACCGGTGCACCACATAATGTGTTTACGGAATCTGTGCGATTGACCGCCGCCTGGGATAAAATTGTTACGGATGTGGTAGTTTATGGGGATCGATTATTTAAAGACAATCTCGCCGTTGAAGAACGTGTAGCGGCGCAAACGGTGCATGTGGATTTTAGTCACTCGCAGTACGATGTCTATTGGGAGTATCAGCCCGAGAGTAATGATTACCTGCGAAGGCAAACGGGATTGGTGAGCAAGATGCGCGATGGGTCACCATTGATCGCCAACAACGTTGCGGTGATGTTTACGGACGTGGAGACGATCGATGAAAAAGGCCGTAAACGGATTCGCACGATTGGTGAAGGTGATGCGACGGTGGTGCAAGATGGTGTGTTGATTGAGGCGACGTGGGAGAAGACCTCACGCGACGCGATGCTGCGATTTTACCGTAAGGACGGAGAGGAGATTACGTGGAATCCTGGCGTCACATGGGTGGAGGTACTGCCGATTGGACACACGGTTGAGGAGCTTTAGAACCACAGTTCTTAGAGAAAAATTTTGCCCCCGGGCCAGTCCGGCTCGGGGTTTTGGTTCGTCTAGAATTCGAACAGGGAACGTTCTTGCTCAGTTAGTTTGGCTGTCAGGACGTGTTGAAGCTCGGCCGTGTAGTGCGGCTCGCCTGCGCGCATTCTTGCCAGAGCCGCTGGAAGACCTTCGAATCGCCGCAGGGTTTGCACGGCTCAGGCGGGAACAAGTGGGGTTTCTGATCGACATGACCGCCGAGGCATCCCTGGCACTACAAGCTTTGTTGACTCGGTAGGAAGAGAAAAAAACGTGACCCGCGGCACATCTGTTGCGGGTCAAAACCTTTTTAGAAGTTTGAGAGGCAAACCACGCGCGGGAGGTTGGCGAGATCGGGGAGAATGGAGATCGTGGCGTGAGGAAGAATCTCTTGTACCATCGTCTCTACTACCAACGCTTGTCGCGGATCAATCTCCAAAAGAATCTGTGTGTTTTGTGGAAAAGCCGTGCGTTTTGCAGTCCATTCCATGAGCATCTCGCGGTACAAATCGAGACCGTCGTTTTCATCCGACACGAGTGCTAGAATCGGCTCGTATTCAACCACCTCCTTGGGCGAATCTTCTAAGAGCTCAAACGTCAGGTAAGGAAGGTTTGCCAAGAGGATCACCTGGTCAAACCCGTGGAAGTACGCTGATTTCACTGGCTGCAACAAAGATCCCTGTTTAAATTCAATGAGGTGATCCACGTGCAGAGATCGAGCGTTCTTGCGTGCCACACTGAGCGAAGAATGAGAGATATCTGTGGCAATCACGTGTTGTTGTGTTTCTGCGGCGAGGGTAATGGCAACGGCGCCGGACCCTGTCCCAATATCTAAAAAGAGGGTGTGATGGGACAAGTTTTTGCTCACAAGACGCACCGCTTCTTCTACAAGGTGCTCGGTCTCAGGTCGCGGAATGAGGACGTGTTTGTCGACGATCAATCGACGGCCAAAAAAATATCGGTATCCAAGTAAGTAGGCCATCGGAACATCTTTTGCACGTTTGCGACCCAGACGCATAGCTTGCCGTACGACACGGCCCGACACAGAGGTTTCTGGGTGCGCTAGGAGTTCCTCGATTGAGCAGGAGCAGGCATGTGACACAAGTTGTCGTGCATCTTGGAGTGCGTAGGGACGATCCTGCAGACAATCGGCAATGGCCTGAATGAGCTGTAAACGATTCATAAAAAAGACAGGCCGGGGGTTTAGGCAGCCTGTTCATCTCGTGCCGCTTTTTTAAGAGCGACAATAATTGGTTCAATATAGCCTTCCATAATCACGGGAAGATTATTCCAACTTTCCTTGATGCGATGATCCGTGACGCGATCTTGTGGAAAGTTGTAGGTGCGGATTTTTTCGGATCGATCACCGGTACCGATTTGTGACCTTCGTGTCTCGTCTAGCTCCTTACGCTTTTCTTCTTCACGCAACTGGAACAAGCGCGCGCGCATGACGGCGAGGGCTTTGATTTTGTTTTGCGTTTGAGAACGTTCGTCCTGACAGGTCACAATAATACCTGTTGGTCGATGGATGATTCTAATGGCCGAGTAGGTGGTATTGACGCTCTGGCCTCCTGCTCCCTGTGAGGTGGTTGCTTGGATGTCGAGTTCCGTCATGTCCATGTCAAACTCTTCTTCCTCAATTTTTGGCATAACCACAACACTCGCCGTGGATGTATGAATACGCCCGGCCTTTTCTGTTTCTGGAACACGTTGTACACGATGTACGCCAGATTCCCATTTAAGGTTTCCGTAGACGTCTTCGCCGGTCATTTCGATGATGGCTTCTTTGAGTCCTCCGAGTTCTGTCTCGCTCACGGTAATCACAGACGTTTTCCATCCCTGCATTTCTGCGTAGCGCATGTACATACGCATCAACTCACCGGCAAACAATGCTGCTTCGTCTCCTCCGGTTCCGGCACGGAATTCCAAAATCGCATCGTTTTTATCGATCGGGTCTGGTGGAATAAGTAATAATTCGAGTCGTTCCTCGAGCGCAATAAGGGACGGCTCAAGACTCTCCAGGATTCCCTGGGCCATGGTCTGCATCTCTGGATCTGTGTCCTCTTGAAGTTCGCGAGCTTCTTCTATGTTCGCTCGCGTGAAGTTGATTGTTTCTGCGAGTTCAACAATAGTGCAAACACGCTTGTAAGCGCGTGAGACATCTGCGTAATTTTTTTTGTCAGACAAAAGCTTGGGATCAGAGAGCTGATCTTCTAATTCCTGCTTTTCTTTTTTGTAATCATGAATAGCCATAACGTGATTCTATCAAAGAACCAAAGATCCGACCCGTACCCATAACCAGAGGTTGGGGTTCAGGCCGGATTTGGTCTTTAGGAAATTTTGGTTTCTTCCTTTTGCTTATCTGCACGTTTTGCACGTCGTGCGGCAGTTTTCTCACTCTTCTTTCGAAGAGGGTCGCCTGATTGCTGCGCGGTTCGTGTTTCGAATCGTTCCACACGGTGAGCAGAGTCGAGGATACGCATGGTTCCTGTATAGAACGGATGGCACTTGTTGCACAATTCCGTTGTAATCTCACTCTTGGTGGATCCTGTCTCGAACGTATTCTCGCACGAGGTACATTTGACCGTCGCGGCGACTGTGTAGTTTGGGTGGATGTCGGATTTCATAAGGTAAAACCGCTTGTATACGGTTCATTAAGTGTGACGGGATAGTAGCAGGAGAGCGCATTTGCGTCAAGTCGCAACTCAGAAATACGACGGTCGTGTCGTAATTATCGCCAAAAGATGCATCTCTATTGACAAAAACCTCCCCATTTCCTATACTTGCGCTAGCTTAATCACACAGGCTTGTGCGTAACAGATGTGGTCCTGCCCAGAAACCTGGGTCCCAGATCTGGCACAACCCAACGAACAAGGATCAACCTATGTCCACAAAACTTCCTACAATGGAGGAGTTATTACAGGCAGGTGCGCACTTTGGCCACCTCGCCTCCCGATGGCACCCTAAAATGGGTGAGTTTATTTTTGGTAAGCGTCAGGGCGTCCATATCATTGATTTGGAGAAAACGCTTGAGCAGCTTGAGAAGGTTACAGGATACGTAGAGCAATTGGTTGCCAATAACGGAAATATTTTGTTTCTTGGTACCAAGGCGCAGACAAAAGGGTATGTGCGAGAAGCGGCAGACCGTTGCGGGATGCCCTACGTTACGGAGCGATGGTTGGGAGGAACACTCACAAACTTTGTTGAAATTTCAAAGTTGATCAAGCGTTACCATATGCTCAAGCGGATGTTTGAGACGGGTGAGATGCAGAAGAAGTACAGCAAGCGTGAGCAATTGACGTTTGAGCGAGAGATTGCAGATTTGGAGATCCGCATTGGAGGGCTTAAGACGCTCGACAAGGAACCAGACGCCATTGCCGTGTTTGACGTGCGATCAGAGATGACGGCGATTAAAGAAGCAAACCGAAAGGGTATCCCTGTGGTTGCTATTTGTGACACGAACGTGAATCCATTGGTTGTGCAGCACGTGATCCCTGCAAATGACGATGCAATTAAGTCGATCGAGATGATGACAGACCTTATTGCTGCTGCCGTGTTGGAGGGAAAGAAGAACCGTATAGTTCCTCAAAAGGCCGCTCCTGTTATTGCAAAGGCGGCGATCAAATAAGGCAGTCGTGTTGCAAAATAAAATTCATTAAAGAAAACGCATGTATGGCAATTGATGCAAAAACCGTTGCAGAGTTACGCGAGCGTACGGGTGCAGGGATGATGGTTGTAAAGAAAGCACTTGAGGAAGCAAACGGAGATACCGATAAAGCGATCGAGATCCTTAAAGAAAAAGGTGCGGCCAAGGCAGCAAAACGTGCAGGTCGTTCTACGAGCGAGGGACTCATTTACAGCTACATCCACGGAAACGGAAAGTTGGGTGTGATGTTGGAACTACAGTGTGAGACGGACTTTGTGGCATTAAACGAACAATTCGCCGAATTGGCACGTCAATTGGCGATGCATATTGCGGCGTCTGATCCTCAGTATTTGGATGTCGAGTCTGTGCCCGTTGAGGTGATGGAAAAAGCGAAAGCGGATTTTGCCAAGGAAGCCGATGGAAAGCCGGCAGAAGTGGTGGCGAAGATTGTGGAAGGAAAGATTGCAAAATGGTTGGGAGAGCAGGTGCTGTTGAATCAAGAGTTTGTAATGGACGAGGAGAAGACGATTCAGCAGGTGATTACGGATGCAATCGCCAAGATTGGTGAGAACATTCGCGTGAGCCGATTTGCTCGGTTTAACATCGAGGGAGGAATGAATGCGTGCGAGGCCGCACCGTTTACGCCAGAACCAGAAGAGGAATAATTGAATATTTGACCAAGTTGATATAGCTCCCAGTCAAACGGCTGGGAGTTTTGTTTTTCAATGGATGGGTCATTGTTTCTACGTATTACGTCGATGATTTAAGACTGTGTATCAAGAGTGCCATACCTGCGACAAATCTGATATGCGTAACGTGCAGTTCTTGGGGCGGTTAGAAGCATTATGTACCCGAACATAAAAGATGAGAGTAAGAAATTTTGTATCAAAAATGTCGTAGGTACGACAAAAGTGATATGCGGACTGTGGATAAGTATTAGTAGTAACTATCAACTGCTATCTATGTCGCCAATCGTCCCATTTTGTTATACTACACACATTCGCAAACATTTTTTATGCCAAACATTGCTATTAATGGATTCGGTCGCATCGGTCGCAACACACTTAAGGTGGGCCTGGGAAAACCTGGGTTTACGGTTGTGGCGATTAACGATCTCACGAGCCCCGCGATTCTTGCGGCGCTTTTACAAAACGATACCGTGCACGGACGCTACCAAAAACGTGTAACGCATGGTGAGAATTGGATCGCTATTAACGGAAAAAAAATACCCGTGTTGAGTGAACGTGATCCCTCAAAACTCCCTTGGAAGAAGATGAAGGTGGATGTTGTATTGGAATGTACGGGATTTTTTACCACACAAGAATCGGCAGGCGCACATGTAAAAGCAGGCGCCAAAGGCGTGATTATTAGCGCACCATCAAAGGGCGGAGATGTCCCAACGTATGTAAAAGGTGTTAATCACGAGGGGTTAAAAGGAGAGACGGCAACCGTGATTGACAATGCATCTTGTACCACTAATTGCACCGCACCGGTGATGGCGATTTTAGAAGAAGCATTTGGTGTGGAGAAAGCGATGATGTCTACAATTCACGCGTACACATCAACGCAAGTTTTGCAGGACGGACCCTCCAAGGATCCTCGACGTGCGCGCGCGGCGGCGGCTAACATTGTGCCAACATCCACAGGCGCGGCGATTGCGGTCACAGAGGCAATCCCAGAGCTTAAAGATCGATTTGATGGCATGGCGTTCCGTGTACCAGTGATTGATGGATCAGTAACGGATTTTACGGTTATTTTGAAGAAAAACGTCACGGCGGCACAAGTGAATGCGGCATTAAAACGTGCGTCAAAACTTCCACGTTGGAAGGGTGTTTTGGAAGTCACCGACGAGCCGCTGGTAAGCTCTGATATTATTGGAAACCCCGCGTCGTCAATTGTGAACTCAGATTTGACGATGGTGGTAGATGGAGACATGGTGAAGGTTGTGGCGTGGTACGACAACGAATGGGGATACTCAACACGTCTTGCGGAGATGGCGGTCTTATACGGTAAGACACGTTAACATGGAATCGGTCCCGCTCATGGGTGGTATTGGTTGGGAGGTCTTTGACCTGATCATCTTTGGGTTTCTTGTTGGGACGGGTGTGCTTGTTGCAGAACTTACGGCGCGTGCTCGGTTTCGGGGTTGGCATTGGTGGCGTATTTCGGTTGTTGTGTTGTTGCTCATGTCTTGGCTGACGGTCTTTTACGGATCGTTCATTGAGCCACACATTTTGCGTACGCACGAACAGTATATTGATATTGCAAAAGGAAACGCGGATCGAGATGTTCGCGTGATCGTATTTGCCGATCCGCATGCCGGCCCATACAAACACGAGGCATGGGCACAGAAAGTAGTGGATCAGATCAATGCGATTGACGCAGAAGTCGTTTTGATTATTGGTGACTATGTGTTTAATGCGACGGAGCAGGTGGAGATGCTGGCGCCCTACAGTCAAATCAACAAGCCCGTGTATGCGGTGTTGGGGAACCACGACCAGGAGTTTGCCGACGCAAATCAGGTTGCAGCGGCGATGGGATCATACGGGATTCACATGTTGCGTAACGCTTCGGAACCGTTTGTGTTTGAGAGTGGTGCTGTGGTGAATTTTGTGGGGATTGATGATGTGTGGTTTACGCCGGATCCGATCAAAGCACTTGGAGAAGCTCAACCGGATCAACCGACGATCATGTTGGCACACAACCCCGATTACATTTTGGACCCAACGTCGGATCAGGCAGATTTGGTGATCTCGGGTCATACACATTGTGGACAGATTCGTTTACCATGGTTGGGACCTGTGCCGCCGTTACCGACGGTGCTGGGCCGTGGCTGGGATTGTGGTCTGTACTCGTATGACGGAGGCCAGCTCTGGATTACGCCGGGTGTTGGAGAGACAGGACCGCGGGCGCGGCTGTTTAATCCTCCAACGATTGATATACTTACTCTTCATTTATAGCGATATGCGTTTACCAAACGTACAACGTATCAGTTTCTTCGTGCTTCGTGTTGTTTCTGGTTTATTGTTTTTTGCTTCAGGCCTTGGAAAAATTCTCACGGATTGGTCGGCGACTGGTTATTTGAATGCGGCTAGCGGTCCATTTGCAGGATTCTTTCAATCCATGGCGGGTAGCCCCGTGGTGGACGCATTAAATTCCTGGGGGATGTTGCTCATTGGGGTTGCATTGATCATTGGGTTTGGAACACGAATCGCGCTGTTTTTTGCAGCTCTGTTGATGGTGCTCTATTACTTTGCCCAGTTTGAGGCAAATACCGCGCATGGTCTGATCGACGAACACGTGATGTATTTCGTTGCGTTTTTTGTGATGGCGGCACATTCTGTTGGAGCTGTTTGGGGAGTCGATGCATGGGTCATGAGGCAAAAATGGTTTAAGAAAACGCCTTGGCTCGCCTACCTTATTGGATAATGTCTGTACGTACAGTTAATTTTGCGTCTCTGTCTGGAAAACGTGTTTTGTTGCGTGTTGATTTGGATTTGCCTGTAGAGCAAGGAGTTGTGCCACCAGGGCTTGTTCGATTTGATTCGGCTCTTGCGACGATTCAGCAACTTCAAGCGGCAGGTGCTCGCGTGATTGTCATGGGACATCGTGGGCGACCAGAGGGTGTGGATCTGGAGATGAGCATTTTGCCGATTGCGCAGGCGCTCATGGTGAAGCTACCAAAAGAATCTGCGCGATTTGTGGCTATGGGAGATCAAAAAGATCTTGTGGCTGCAACACAGGTGATGGCCAAAGGGGATGTCTTAATTTTAGAGAATCTCCGGTTTCATCCAGGTGAGCAGAAAAATGATCCTACCTTTGCAAAGCAACTCGCCGCACTTGGGGACGTGTATATGGATGATGCATTTGGGAATTGTCACAGAGATCATGCGAGTATGACAGGTATTACGCAGTTTTTGGAGAGCTTTGCGGGGCCAACGATCGTACGTGAATTGGAGGCATTAGAGCCTGTTCGATCTGTAAAAACGCATCCGTACGTGGCGATTGTTGGTGGAAAGAAAATAGCATCAAAGCTGCATGCGCTCACCGCATTGCTGAAAGAGGCGGACGTTGTATTTGTAGGTGGATCAATTGCGACGACGTTTTTTGTGGCACAAGGATTGAATGTCGGTGCGTCGTTATATGTACCGGAAGACGTTGCATTGGCGGAGTTACTGTTGCAGCACACGTCTTTACGGTTGCCGGTGGACGTTGTCGTAAAAAAGCCGGACGGAACGTATGCGGGGATTTTATTGGAGGCGATCGAACCTACAGATGTGATTGTGGATCTAGGATCCGAATCTGTTTTGCGCATGCGTACGGAATTAGAAAAAGCCAAGATGATTTTATGGAACGGTCCTGTGGGTATTATTGAGGAGCCAGCGTCACGCGTTGGATCCGATGCGATTGCGCACCTTGTCGCAGAATTTGCACGCGGCGCTGTATATGGCGTGGTTGGTGGAGGGAACACCGTTGGGTTACTGGAGGAGTTACGGCTTACGGATTTTATCGATCATGTCTCAACAGGCGGCGGAGCTATGTTAGAATATGTGGGAGGGCAAACATTGCCTGCGCTTGAAGTACTTAAGGAGGAAACCTATGTCAGACAAAATTGATCAAATTCACGCTCACGAAATTCTTGATTCACGAGGGAACCCCACGGTGGCGGTTTCCGTTTTGACGCGTAACGGGGTGCTTGGAACCGCGAGTGTGCCATCGGGTGCGTCGACCGGTTCTCATGAAGCTTGGGAATTACGTGATGGAGATCCAAAACGTTACGGAGGAAAAGGGGTTAAGAAAGCGTGTCGTAATGTAAACATGCGTATTGCTCCTAAGCTACGCGGGATGCGCGTTACGGATCAACGAGGAATTGATGATCTCATGATTCAATTGGATGGAACCGTAAACAAAAAACGGTTGGGGGCCAATGCCATTTTGGGCGTGTCGTTGGCCGTGGCACATGCGGCGGCAAAAACGAAGCATATGCCTTTGTATGCGTACTTGCGTTGGACGTTCGATATATTAGAGGAAAAATGGAAGATGCCCGTGCCGCTTATGAATATCTTGAACGGCGGGTCGCACGCAGATACGAATTTGGATATTCAGGAATTTATCGTAGCGCCAACGGGGATTCGGTCGTTTCGAGAACGTGTGCGTGCAGGATCGGAAATTTTTCATGCACTAGGAGATATTTTGCATGCAGCCGGATTGGACACGGATGTGGGAAATGAAGGTGGCTATGCGCCAAACCTTGGCAAGACTGAGGATGCGCTTATTTACATCATGAAGGCCATTAAAAAGGCGGGCTATGTTCCAGGTAAACAGATTCGCCTTGGATTGGATGTGGCGGCAAACGAGTTTTACAATGAGAAAAAAGATCGATACGTGATGCGTACCGATAAACGGAAAATGACGGATGAGCAGATGATTGATCTCATTGAGGAATGGGTAGATAAATATCCGTTTGTCTCTATCGAGGATGGATTACAAGAGGATAAATGGGAAGCATGGGAAGAATTGACGCGTCGTCTTGGCAAAAAAGTCTATCTGATTGGCGATGACTTGTTTGTAACAAATGCCGATAGGCTGCAGACGGGAATTGATCGCCAGGTCGCCAACGCGATTCTTATTAAGTTTAATCAAATTGGCACGTTATCGGAAACCATTCAAACGATTCAGCTCGCGCAAGCCAATAAATACAAAGTGATTATTTCTCATCGATCTGGTGAGACAACGGACACTACACTTGCGGATTTGGCAGTTGCGGTGAACGCGGATTTTGTGAAAACGGGTGCGCCTTCTCGATCCGAGCGATTGGTAAAATACAACCGACTCATGGAGATTGAAGAGGAACTCTTGCACAAGAAATAAAACATGCCAGAAGAAGCTACAACGCGTCCAAAACCGGTCGTCCTGTTGATTCTGGATGGGTTTGGAATTGCGCCAGACGATCAAGGAAACGCGATTTCTCAAGCACATACACCTGTTATGGATAGTCTCGTGGCGACCTATCCGGCGATGCCAATCCGGGCTTCTGGTGAGGCGGTTGGATTGCAATGGGGTTCGATGGGAAACTCCGAGGTCGGTCACCTTACGATGGGTGCAGGACGCGTGTACTATCAGTCGCTTCCGCGGATCGATCTTGCCATTGAGACGGGTGATTTTTTTACAAATCCGACATTGCTCAAGATGATCGAAACGGTAAAATTGTCCGGAGGAACACTTCATGTGGTTGGGTTGTTGTCGGAGGGAGGTGTACACGCGCATAGTCGACATTGTTATGCGATTTTGGAACTAGCAAAAAAATTAGGACTCACGAAGGTTGCCGTGCACGTTATATTAGATGGGCGCGACACTCTTTACAACGCCGGTTATCATGCGGTTGAGTTGTTGCAGGAAAAAATACAAGAGATTGGCGTTGGGGAGATTGCGAGTGTTAGCGGGCGTTTCTATTCCATGGATCGTGATAATAAATGGGACCGTACGGAGAAGGGGTATCGTGCCATGGCGGAAGGCGTGGGTGTTGAGGCGACAGACCCGCTATTGGCGATCAAAGAAAGTTACGCACGTGAGGTTTATGATGAAGAGTTCGTTCCAACGGTCATTGTTAATAAAGGGAAACCTGTTGCAACCGTGCAGGAAGGCGATGTAATCTTTTTTTACAATTATCGACCAGACAGGGCGCGTCAACTCACGCGCGCATTTGTCTTACCGACGTTTGATGGATTCTCACGGGATTATAATAATGGCGTTCTTGTGACAACAATGATGGAATATGAAAAAGGATTGCCTGTGGAGGTTGCTTATCCGCCAGAAGTGATTGCAAAGGGACTCTCGGAAATTTTGTCCAACACGGGATTGAAACAGCTTCATATTGCAGAAACAGAAAAATACGCTCACGTCACGTTTTTCTTTAACGGAACGCGTGAGAATCCGTTTCCAGGTGAAGAGCGTGTTGTCATTCCGTCTCCGCGCGTAGCCTCCTACGACGAGACGCCGGCAATGAGTGTAGTGGGGGTAACGGATCGGATCGTAAAAGAGATAAAAGCGGGGACGTTTGATGTGATTATTGCCAACTTTGCGAACGTGGATATGGTGGGACATACGGGAAATTTTGAGGCGACAAAGCTAGCGGTTGAATCGGTGGATGTGGCTGTGGGGAGAGTTGTAGAAGCGGTATTAGCAAAAAATGGTGTCGTGGTAATTACGGCAGACCATGGAAACGCCGAGGAGATGTCCAACCTCACAACGGCGCAAATGGACAAGGAACACAGTACAAATCCAATTCCATTGATTATTATTGGGAACGCGTATGCAGGTCAGCCGTCTGTGGTTGGGGATGTACCAAATAATGATTTGAGCCTTGTGTCGCCCGTGGGAATGATTGCCGATGTGGCACCAACGATGCTCCATATTTTAGGCATTCCAAAACCGCAAAGTATGACCGGGGAATCGCTGATTGTATGATTCAAGAGTTGGATCACCGGTTGAGTCGCGCGTTGTTTTTTGGTGCTAAGCAATCTTCGAGCAGGAGAGCTGTTACGATCTTTTTAGCTCGTTGGTTAATTATAATCATGGGTGCTCTCGTCGTCCTACTTACATTTTTAGACGTGCGTCGCGTGGCTCTTCTTGCGTTGGCGCTTGCGTTTGGATGGATCGTCAATAGTTTGTTAGGGAAATTCTATACACGCAAGCGTCCCTATACAACGCACGGGTACAAGGCACTAATTCATACATGGTTGTTGGGTGGATCGTTTCCGTCGGATCATGCCATGATGGCGGCTATTTTTGGATCGATCTTATTTTTGTTGGGAGGATGGTGGTTATGGATGGCGCCGCTGCTGATTGGTGGCGTGATGATTGGTCGCGTGATGGCAGGGGTTCATTATCCAAGTGATGTCATTACTGGATCAATTATTGGATGTTTGAGTGTGTTTGGAGCGTATTTCTTGATCTTCTTGTAGCTCTCACGTAAGCTCTACACAGGCATGTCGCCTTGGAGGTGGAATGATGGACTACGACCCGCAATGGGAAGAGGTATCGTTTCAGGAATGGGCGATGCGCTTAGCATGTGAGTTCAAGATCGCTGGTGCGGATCTGACTGCGCGTGTGTCGCAGTTTTTTGATTCCAACGGTCAGGCGTTTGAAGCGCTTATTGACACGCCGCGGATGCAGCGTCTTAGTGGGCGGCGGCAGTTTGGAGAGCGTCGGTATCGCGTAGAGGATTCGGGTGCGAGCCTATTGGCGCGACCGTTCCCTCATACACGCCTGACGCATGTGCAGCAGGTGGCTGCGCACGTACTCCCTGCTGGTCTCTGGTTGTCCTTGTGTGATAGGGATCTCAAGACGCTCGTGTGCGCAGCGTTGCTTCACGACGTGGACCACCCGGTATTTTCCCACACGGGAGATCGGTGGTTGATGCGTGAGCTGCGACTTGCGGATCACGAGGAACGTGCGTGCCAGACGGTGTGCACGGACGTGGAAATTAGATCTGCGTTGCGTCAACTGGATGTTCGTCCGGAAGATGTTGCCTCAGTGATTCGCGAGCAAGGGACGCTGGGACGTATCTTGTCACTCGTGGACACGTTGGCCTACGTGCAGTTGGACGGAAGGATCATGGGGCTCGTACGACCGCGAAATCTGCGGTTTGGTGTGGATGTGCTCATGAATCTCGTGGCGGTGTGCGACAGTGGGTTTACGGTGAAGCGGATCGAGCCAATGCAGGATGTGCTCAACCTGCGACATAGGCTTTTTGACACGCTATACAACAACGTTCCCAGCCGTGCGGGGAACCTCGTGGCAGAGCTCCTTCTGAGTGCCGGGCATGCTCAGGGTCTGGTTACGGAGTTGGACGTACGGTTCTTGTCGTGTACGACGATGGAACAGCGGATGCGTGCAGAGCTTGCCGGACAAACCGAGTGGCTACAATCGGCGATCGATATCCTCCTTTGCGGATGGAATGCTGCCGGACCGTGGAAGGTGACGCTTGTACAGACAGAGGCGGAAGTCACTGATTTGCGAGCAGATCACCAACATACTCTTGTGAGTCCGCCTATGAATACGCGCTCCAAAACCTATGTGTGCTGGGTCACAGGAGATGCAGTGCAGGAACTGACGGCGCATGGAGCGATCTCTGGGTCGCGAACACAGTACCTGGTGCTTACGTATGAGGGCGTCTAACGGCGCCCCCTCATTATTAAAATCGTGTATACTCTGTATGTGAACACAAAATGTTACATGAATATCATTATTTTTGCGGGAGGGGCCGGAACGCGTCTGTGGCCATTGAGTCGTACCGCCACGCCTAAGCAATTTGCGCCATTTTTTGAAGGAAAATCAACATTACAGCTGGCGATTGATCGCGTGCGAACGTTTGGGTTTGATCACATTTATATTTCTACAAATGCGGCATATGTGGAGCTTGTGCAACAACAGGTCCCAGAATTAGACTTGTCACACATTTTCTCTGAGCCGGCAAAGCGAGATTTAACGGCGGCGATTGGATTAGCCCTAGTTCGATTAAAAAAGCAGGGCGTGAGCGGTATTATTGGAATGCTCTGGGCGGATCACCTCATTGATCGCCCGGAGGTGTTTAGAGAAGCACTCAAAACGGCAGATGCACTCGTGCAAGAATCACCAGAACGGCTGGTTTTTATCGGGGAGCGACCGAGGTTTGCCAATCACAACCTGGGATGGATTCATGTGGGGCCAGAGCAAACGCCGGGTGCACGCGCCTTTTTGGGATGGAAGTATCGTCCCGAGCTAGAGGTATGTCAGACCATGCTCACCTCGGGGGAGTGGCTGTGGAATCCTGGATATTTTGTGTATGACATGGATGCCATTCTCAATATCTACAAGGAGCAGCAACTAGAAATGATTGAGGCACTCCAAGAGATGGTAGGGGATGAGGAGAAAATCGCAACCATGTATCCGTTGTTGCCGGCGATTCATTTTGACAATGCGATTGCCGAACATGTGGACCCGACGCAGGCGATTGTACTGTCGGTCGACATGGGGTGGAGCGATCCGGGAACGTTGTATGCCATGAAGGAAGCGCTGGCGGAGCGCGAGGAGATGAACGTTACGGAGGGTGCGGTGCTCACGCAGGATTCACGCGACTGTTTTGTGTATAATCAGGTGGACGGTCAACTCGTCACGACTGTTGGATTGGATGGAATTATGATCGTGAATACGGAGGATAGTATCCTTGTATGTCACCGGGACGCCGTGCCGCAAATTAAAGATCTATTGAATCGTATGAAAACGGAAGGGTATGAGGGACGACTATAGGAAAAAATCTAACTTTGGACGGGTCGTTGCACTCATTGTTGTGCTTGGGATGTTATGGTTGGGGGTAATAACGATTCAAGGTGTGGGGTCGATCTATTTTGGTACGCCGGATGAGAACGCAACGGCAGTGATCATTGATGTGACTCCTGGCTCATCTGTGAACACGATTATCGATCAACTTGTAAGCGAGGGACTGCTCAATACACCGTTTTGGTTCAAAGTTTATGGTCGACTTGCAGGGAAAGCACAGTCGTTACAAGCGGGGAATTTTGAAATTTATCCCGGAACAAATATTCGAGAACTATATGAGATTCTCGTAGACGCACATGTGGCCGAGCGTAAGGTGACCATTTTGGAAGGGTGGACGTTAAGGGATTTGGATGCCATGTTAGTGGAGCGAGGGATTGCGCAAGAAGATGAAGTAATGCAGTTAGCGAAAGACGCTACAATACGAGCGGATTATCCATTTTTGAATCAAATCCCGCGTGGATTGGATTTGGAAGGATATGTATTCCCGGAAACCTATCGCGTGTTTGCCAATGCCAACGCAGAGGACGTCTTGCGAAAGGCACTCGACACGTTCCAGGAGCGCATTGTGGACGCAAAGGCAGGCTCCATACAAAAAAATACACGATCCCTTTTTGAGATCGTGACGATTGCTTCAATTTTAGAACGAGAAGTGCGACGGCCAGAGGATATGCGACTGGTAGCGGATTTGATCGAACGTCGATTGGCGCTGGGAATGCCATTACAAATGGATTCCACGGTTAATTATGCAACGGGTAAGAGTGATCCTGGTGTTACGTTCGTAGATCGCGACACGCCATCACCTTACAACACGTATTTAAATCCTGGTTTGCCGGTGGGACCCATTAGCAACCCGAGTGAGGAGGCGATTGATGCGGTGCTTAGCCCCACGCCAAACGACTATTTGTATTTCTTGACGACGCCTGAGGGGGAGGTGGTCTATGCACGCACACATGACGAGCATTTAAGAAATCGTGTCCGGTATTTATAAAAATGTTCCCCCGCACCAGTGATGGCGCGGGGGTCTTGTTGTTCAGAGGTAGGACTGCAAGTCGCGCAGGGCGTCCCTCAGCGTTGCGGATCGAGAAGTAGTCCCGAGCCCATGCTCTTGTCCTTCTAGTAGGGCGAGGACGCACGAGTTGACGTTCAGGAGTTCTCTCGTGGGTCCTGGGATGGCGACGACTTCTGTGATCAGACGAGTCAGGATCTGACGCATGGTGGGTTGATTCACCTCTGCGCGCAGGATGTCGCGCATGGACTCCATGTTCCGACGAAGCCGGAGGAGTTGCAGTCCAGAGGACGAGGCCGAGAGCGCATCACGCGCGGACTCAAACGCCAGATTCTGCAGATGCGCACCCACCATCTTGAGCTCCGCTGCAACACGACGGATGTGCTTGAAGTAGGGACGCGGGAGAACGAGACCCTCCAGCCATTCGCGCAGGTGCTGCACTGATCGTCGTAGCTCCATGTACACGCTCCAGTTCGACGGACGTTCCCCGTTGGGGGAGGTGGTCAGAAGAGGGTGTGCCATGAGTACGCGGATTTGCTCGAGGAGCGAGAAGACCACTAGATCGCACCAGGTTCGGTAGCGACTCATCTGGAGTGTGCGCTCGTAGAGCCCCGGGAGGATCCCCTTGTCCACGATGAGTGCGCGGTTGTGCACCTGCAGACGTGCTGCCTCCAGGTAGTGTTGTGCCTGCGCGGAATCTCCGGCACCCCGTTCGATCATGCGGCTCAGCACGTTGAGGAGGTTTTCGGCGAGGGCCTTGCGGTCGTCCACCGATCCTTCTACTTGATCTAGCATGTCGTCCAACAACGCCACGATGTGCGCCGCCTGTGCTCCCGTGCGGAGTCCGTTCTTCAGGGCTTTCCCGTACTGTTCGAACGTACGGAGACGTGCACACTCGCCGTCACAGAACGGAACTCCCTCGTAGAACGCACGGGCACTCGAGAGACCACTGATCGCCCGGTCGAGATCGGGAAAGATCATGTAGCCGCCCAATCGCCTGTTGGACACCAACACGGTGCCGCCCTTGTGCATCCCTTCTTGGAACGATGTGCTGTTGCCTTCTTCCACGCAGGGATCCGCAAGCACGAACGCCTGGCAGGACCCGATGCGCACCATGGGACCGGTCACCCAGCCACCTTTGCGTACGGGGACCTTGCGCCGCTCGATTTGCGAACCGCTTGCCTTGGAACCTCTACCGGGTGGTTTGTTCATTGCCACCTCCTTCCGCCGTGAGATTAGTGGAAAAAGAGGGCTATGTCAATGATTCGGGAAGATGGGGTCTGTATTCAACATCAATCTGCTATAATCTCCCCATGTCTATTGATTACGCATCGGAATTAAACGAGGAACAGCTACGAGTCGTCCAAGAAGGGGACGGACCTACACTTGTGCTTGCTGGTGCCGGGTCTGGTAAAACACGCACGATTATTTATCGCGTAGCGTGGTTATTGGAGCATGGGGTAAAGCCGAGTGAGATTTTACTCGTAACATTCACCAATAAGGCGGCAAAGGAGATGACGACGCGGCTCGAAAGTCTGCTTGCGCGGCACCCTGGGAGTCTTTGGTCGGGAACGTTCCATTCGATTGCCAACCGCCTGTTACGTCGCCATAGTGGGCAACTTGGGTACGCTTCTAACTATACAATTTTGGATCAGGATGACAGCAAGAGTTTAATAAAAATGTGTGTAAAAGAGGCGAAAGTCAGCACAAAAGGTCGACGTTTTCCTTCGCCGCCAAACCTGCAAAGTGTTTTGAGTTATACACGTAATGCCTCACTTTCAATCCCAAGCGTGATCGAGAAGCGTTATCCGCAGTTTTCCGAGCATATGTTTGATATTGAGCGCATTGGAGAGTTGTATGAGCAAAAAAAGTTTTCATCAAACGCCATGGATTTTGATGACCTTTTGCTGAATATGCATCGCTTGCTCGTAGAGTGGCCAGAAATTGAGGATCAACTCGCCTCACAATTTCGTTATATTTTGGTGGATGAGTATCAAGACACAAACGTCTTGCAGGCAAATATTGTGGCACGCTTATCCAAGGTCCATAGGAATATTTTGGTGGTGGGGGATGACGCACAAAGTATTTATTCATTCCGTGCGGCAGATATTCAAAACATTCTCAAGTTTCCGTCTATGTTTGAGAGTTCACAGACATTTCGATTGGAAACGAACTATCGATCCACACCAGAGATTTTGGCGCTGGCCAATGATTCGATTGCCTATAATACGGATCAATTCGAGAAAGAGCTGAAGCCATTTCACACATCTGGTGAAAAACCGAGTACGGCACCGCACAGATCCCCAAGACAAGAAGCGAGCTTTATTGCGGACCATATTACAGCGAAGTTACATCATGATGGAGAGGCGGCAGAGATTGCTGTGTTGTTTCGTGCCGCGTATCAGTCGCAGTCATTGGAATTTGAACTCATGAAACGTCGCATTCCCTACGACTACAGAGGAGGGATGCGATTTTTTGAGCGTGCACACATTAAGGATGCAATCGCGTTCCAACGGATTATCGAAAACCCAAGAGATGCGGCTTCTTGGTTCCGTATTTTAGCGATGCAGGTAGGAGTGGGACCTGTAACGGCGCAAAAAATTATTTCCGTTGTACAAGAACGTAAGCCCGAGGAATGGATGGGGGATGAGATTTTTGGTTTTTTGCCAAAAAAAGCTGGCGAGGGATGGAAGCAGGCGCGCGAAATGCTCAAAACAGTTCTGGAGGCAACATCTATCTCGAGTCAAATACGCGCGGTGTTGTCGACGCCCTACGTGGAGTATTTGGAGCATCAGTATACAAACTCGGCTGATCGCATTACGGACTTGGAACAGCTTGCTATGTTTGCGGAACAATACACAGATCGCTCGGTGTTCTTAGAAGATGTGACATTGAGCGATGAGTTTGGATCTTCTATGGATCGTAACCGGTCGTTTAATGAACCTCGCATTATCCTCACAACCATTCATCAAGCAAAGGGGCTTGAATGGGATACAGTTTTTGTTATCTCGTTATCCGATGGATCATTTCCGAGTAGAAAATCGCTGGACAATGAGGCGGATATTCAGGAGGAACGTCGACTCTTTTATGTGGCCGTCACGCGTGCGCGTAAACATCTCTTTCTCACCTATGCGACCACGGGAATTGGTGACGCGTATCAAAGTTTCCTTCCTTCTATGTTTTTACAAGAATTATCGCCAGGATTAGTAACTGAGTTATCGCCAGGCCCAATGAGCCGGTCGGTTGCAGGAAGGGCTCCATCGCGATACGATCAGTACGACCAAGGTGATTTTAACCCTCAGGAGCCCATGATTGTGCTTGACGAGGTTGAATCTCGTCCCAAAACGTCTTCAGGTTATTTAGGAATGTATTAATATGGACTACAACAAGGCATCGATGGAATTGCATGCAAAATACCATGGGAAAATTTCCACAGGTGTTCCGTTTTTGATTGATTCACCAGAGATGCTCGCCGCCGCATACACACCTGGTGTGGCAAAACCATGTCGTGAGATTGCGAGAAATCCAGAATCTGTTTGGGATTTAACAATTAAGGGTCGAACGGTCGCGGTGATTACGGACGGATCTGCTGTTCTTGGTTTGGGAAACATCGGGCCTGAAGCAGCTTTGCCGGTTATGGAAGGCAAGGCGGCATTATTTAAGCAGTTGGCCAACGTGGATGCGTTTCCGATTTGTTTGGCAACGCAAAACGTCGATGAAATCGTGGAGACGGTCATACGCATTGCGCCTGTTTTTGGGGGAATAAATTTGGAAGATATTGCGGCGCCCGCGTGTTTTGAGGTAGAGCGACGCTTGATTGAGGCGCTGGATTTACCGGTGATGCATGATGATCAACACGGAACGGCGACCGTAATTTTGGCCGGGCTCATAAACGCCGCGCGTGTTGTTGGAAAAGAAATAAAGGATTTACACGTGTTGATTAACGGAGCTGGGGCTGCGGGATTGGCGGCAGCACATTTATTACACGGCGTTGGTGTTGCAAGTATTGCGGTCGTTGATAGCCGCGGAGTAGTCGTGGAGGGACGCGATAATCTCAACACGTACAAACAGGAAGTCGTTGACTATAATACGGACCATGTCGCCGGCACGTTGGCCGAGGCGATTAGAGGGCAAGATGTCTTTATTGGTGTATCGGCGCCTAACGTCCTTACGCGAGAGATGGTGGCAACCATGGCAAAGGATGCAATTGTATTTGCGATGGCTAATCCGGATCCAGAGATTCTGCCAGAGGAAGCAAGGGCTGGCGGAGCTGCGGTCGTTGCAACGGGACGCAGTGATTTTGCGAATCAGATTAATAATGCGCTTGTGTTTCCGGGAATGTTTAAAGGTGCTCTCTCGGTAAGAGCCCGTCTATTTACGACGGAGATGAAGGTTGCTGCCGCGCATGCATTGGCAGATATGATCCAAAATCCCACAGCGGAACACATTGTTCCAAGCCCATTAGATCCGGGCGTCGCGGAAAAGGTGGCGGAAGCGGTGGCAAGTGCGGTAAAATAGCTGTATGAGACGAGGACGAGTCACGAGAGAATGGAATCGATCAACGGCGAAGCGGACATCTCGTGTTCGTGGAGTTCGGCGTGGATCTGTTTGGCCACGTATTTTTGGATTTAGTGCGCTCCTTCTGGTTGCATTTTTTGTTGGCCGCGGCTTTAATAAAGAGGAGGTGTTGACAAATGCGGATGAGGTCAACAACCCAAAGCTTGATGTTGGAGGATCTACGGGCAGCGACACAACGGTGTCGGATATCCTTTCTGGGCACGTTCTGTCCATTCCGGTCGACGATGCGATTGTTTTAGACGAAACTGTTATTAATGAAGCAAATATTGCACAGGACACAACGGATATCTCGGTTGCGGCAAACGCTGTGGAGATTAATCTTGCAGCCATTGGAAGCTTCCACGGTACAGCTGCAGCTTCTTCTCAATTTGCCGATGGTGCATTTCAGCATGTGATTGTTGCGACATTACCAGACCTACCGGTTGGTTATTATTACGAAGGATGGCTTATTCGTTCTAAGCCATTTAATTTTGTGTCTACGGGGAAGTTTATTCAGCATGCGGATGATTTAAAATGGTATTTATTATTTGAGAGTCCTGAGGACCGCTTGGATTATAAAAAAGTTGTGATTACCTTAGAGCCGGATGACGGTAATATTGCGCCAGCTGATCATGTAATGGAGGGAGTGTTTGAGTAATTATGGATACGGCGGACTATTGGTCAAAGAAACACACGGCCTTCGGTCAGGTTAGTGAACCCTTGCCCCTTAATCTCTTTGTGGAGCAATGCTTAGGTTTTATCGATTCACAGGGACGGCTATTAAATCTTGGCGCAGGTCAGGGGGAAGATAGCATTTTTTTTGCTCAACATGGATTTACTGTCGTTACGACAGATATATCTCAAGTGGCAATCGATTTGTCACGCGAACGAGCTATGCTGGCCGCAGAGGAAACAATTGCACATCTCGTTGTAGACGTGCGAAATGTACTGCCGTTTGAAGATGAAGTGTTTGAGATAGTATTTTCAAACCTCGGGCTGCATTATTTCTCTGAGAAAGAGACGCGGGGAATCTTTAATGAGATACACCGTGTACTAGCATCAAAAGGAAAGTTCTGTTTTACTATGAATAATAGACACGATCCGGCCACGAATACAATGAAACAGATCGAGGAGGGTCTTTATTTGGATCAAGAGCGAGATATAGAAAAAAGTTATTTTTCTCTCGACCAAATTCGGCGGCTTTTAAGGGGCTTGTTTGTTATAGAATTACTCGATGTTGAGGGAGTGTCACCGTTTAAGGATTCAGCAATTGGTTTGACGCGCTGTATTGCAAGGAAAATTTGATCCCTGTCCCATAGATGGCGCAAAGTAAGGAGTGAGTACGGATGCCGTATGTTTCGGTTATGCTTTGTGATCAAAATGCCAGCCGGAGGTGCGCTCGTGAAGATGTGGGCTAAGAGCGGCGGCGCGTGTCCAGGCATGTTGTCCGAATTTTTCCGTAAGTTTGTCTAGAGCAGGGAGGAGAAGCGCATACTTCTGCTCTTTTTTGTTTGTGGAGAGTTGTTGATGCTCAGGGACAAGGTTCGTGACACGGATTCCAACAAGTCGTAAACGATTTTGCTGAAGATATTGTACAAGATATGGCCACCCAGAACTAAAAAGAGCTATGCCGTCCTGTGTAGGTTTGTCAAAACAAGCCTGCTTAGAGGAGAAGACACGTGCATCTGACCTATAGATAACGGAAAAAGATCGTGCTACAAGGTGCTGGAAACGAAGTTTGTACGCTACGCACTCACAGAGTTGTAAAAACGTTCCTCGCACCAAGAATGGATGAGAGAGATCTTGGGGGAGGGTATAGGAGTGACTAATGGATTTAGGTAAGTGATCGTCCGTGTCTAATACAGTTGATCCAATTCCTCGAGATGCCTGAAAAAGAAAAAGTCCGTATTGTTTGAACTCTTTAATTAAGAGGGGAAGTGGTGTGAGTTGTAGTTGCGCCGTGGTAGAGATCCCCAGCTCTTCTAGGTGTCGTAAAATATGTCGACCGATTCCAGGAATGTCATCTAGAGATCTTTCTGACAAAAACTGTAGATATTGGTCCGGCTGCACGATGGTTAATCCATTTGGTTTTTTTGATTCGCCGGCAATTTTTGCCATGAGTGTATTGTTGGCTAGACCGATAGAAACCGTAACGAACGTGCCGACCTCTTTAGCAAGATCTTGCTTAATATTGAGCGCAATTCCAATAGCTCCCATCCAATCATCTGTTTGTTCCGTAAGATCTACAAACGCTTCGTCCACGGATGTTTGCATGATTTTAGGCGAATAACGGCTTAAAATAGTCATAAAGCGATCAGTTATCTCGCTATATTTGCGAGGGTCACCGTTGATCATTTGCAGCTCAGGGCAAATGTTTGTCGCCTCCCAAGAGCTCATGGCCGTCTTGACTCCGCGCTGTTTTGCTTGGGTTGACGCGGTTGTTACAACGCTTCTGGTGCCTGGTTTGCCACCTACTCCAATTGCTTTGTCGCGCAAAAATGGGTTCGCCTGCTGTTCTACACTCGCGAAGTAAGAATTAAAGTCCACGTGCATAATGATCGACATACGCAGAGGATTATTCTGAATACATTTCAACTAACTTCCACTCAAGATTCTCTGTATCAAGTTGTAACTTGAAATAGTTTGTAAGGTCTGAGACGGAAAAAAAATAGAGTTTGCGGCTTCCCTCTCGTGTGGAATGGATCATGTTAACCGCACGTATATGGTAGAGCTTATGATTCCAATAGAGTGTTCGAGGAATGATGCGCTTTTCGCAGAAGTCCACACGAACCTCGACGGGATCGTTGATCCATTCAACGGACATACTAAGCGCGAACAATGATCATTTTGTAGGTGCGACGGTGAAGACGCTGTGGCTTACGTGTAAGAAATGATCGGAGTTTGCGTGTTTGATAGGTTGCATTCCAGGTACGAACCGCAAGAGATTTGGACATAGGGAATATAGGTATTAAGTAGAGAGCACACGTGAACATAGTGACTTCTTCGCCGAGTTTACTAATCTTCAAACACAGTCGTTTTGAGAATACGCATAGGTTCGTATGTTAAAACATGAGTGTTCTCGAGGACGACGGCTAAAAGCCTAGATTCATTCGCTAAGCACACAGATCTTTCTGTGCTGTTTTTGAACGTTATTACTGGATTTCTTGTGTGGGTTAGATAGGGTGAATTAAATTTAGGGAGAATAAAAGACTGCTACACGGAATAAATGAGGTATTCGATTCTCATCTTCCTGATTGTAGCGAGCTATCCGTTTGATAACCCACTCCGTTCGTATCTCGCAGCCTCGTGCGACCCCCGTCCACGAGGTTAGCCATCTACGAACGTGTTTGTAGCAGTTCTTTTCTTCTGTATCGTCCATGTTTCGATACAGGGCGGTACTCACATGGATTCCTTTTGCAAGGTGGAGGACCGCTCCGCACCGAAGTGAAGAGCAAAATTGTGGGGGCTAGAGCGTTTGGAATCTTCTAATAACCGCGCGTACGACGCCCTGAATGATAACGTCACGTACGTAGATGGGGCTCATAGTCTTGTTGGCGGGTTGCAAACGGATACGCTTCTCTTCTTTATAAAACCGTTTAAGCGTCGCATGTGTGTTATCGAGCAATGCAACGACGACATCCCCATTTTTGGGATAATTATTGCGTTCAATCACGACGTAGTCTCCGTCCAAAATGCCATCGTCAATCATGGATTCTCCTTTGACACGCAGTACGTAGGAGTTCATTTTATCTACGACGAAGTCTGCGGGAACAGCGATGGTATCGTTGGTCTCTACGGCCTCGATCGGCTCTCCTGCGGTAATAAGACCTGCAAACGGGAGAATGGCCACACGATCGCTGATCTCGCGTTCTGGTTCTACGACTTCGATGGATCGTGCTAGGCCGCCTGCACCACTTTCCAAACAACCTTTTTCCACAAGCGCTTGCACATGCTGAAACGCCGTTGCGGGTGAAGAGAGTTCAAAATACTCGGCAATCTCTCTATAAGAAGGTGCGTAGCCTTCCTCGGCAACGAACTTCTTGATGAAGCTAAAGACTTCTGATTGTTTTTTGGTGAGGGGAGTTCCCATAGGCGTTCGTGTTATGTTCGTAGTATACCCAAACAAAAACCGAACGCAAGCGGTAACCTGGGGATAACTTAGAGTGGGCTTGCAATGCTTTGGAGAAATGTTGTAGCAACGTGGGTGTACCGTTGGGTTGTACGTATATTGGTGTGTCCGAGAAGATGTTGAATATGGCGTATATCCGTTCCATTTTCCAAAAGATGTGTAGCAAAACTATGACGTAGTGAGTGAAACGTGGCCGATGGAGTAATATTGACTTGTTGACAGGCATGTTCAAATACAATTTGTAGTGTGCGCGATGAAAGGCGTCCGCCGCGCTGACTCTCGAATAAGTAATCATCTTCTGCTTTTCCGGCTGTAAATGATGCAAGGGCCGGGATTAATGATTTTGGTAGGAGGGTTATGCGATCTTTGCGGCCTTTTCCTTGGAAAACAAGGAGAACACCACGTGAGAAGTCAACACTTCCTGCTCGAAGGTTGGTAAGTTCTGATACGCGTAGACCGGCTCCGTAAGCCAAAGCGATCATTACTTTGTGCTTATTATTTTGGAGGGATGCTAGCATTTTTTCTATATTGTCGTGTGAAATTGTTACAGGTAGTCGTGTAGGCCGCTTGGCATAAGGAAGATGAATAGGACAAGCTATGTGCAAAACATCTTGATAGTAGAATTTAATAGCATGTAGATAGGAATTGCACGTTTGTGCGGCACGAGCGTTTTTGTGAAGCGCAAGAAGGAATTGTTTTATGTGTTCTGTATTTGGGCTTTGAGTGTCGGGATATTGTTGTAGAAAACGGCGCAAGCAACCCAGATAGGATCGACGAGTGGCCGAGCTGTATTGTTTGAGGTATAGGAGGTCATGTGCTTGATTGAGAGCGTTTTGAATGCTTGTTTGAGTGTTCATAGAAGTTTATTAAAATAAAAACCCACACAGGTGGGAGGTTGAGGGGCTGTTTTTATGTAGCTTAAAAGGGGGTATAGCGGCTCGTAGAGCTATGTCTATTGTTGCGTACTCGTTTTTATTTGTCAATTGCGCATATCCAACGCATTCGATACACTTATTCACAGTTAGTTCAGATAATAACCAGTTCGGCAGAAATGGCGCTACGCTTCATTTCTACCGAACGCGCGCGGCTGACCGCCGCCGTTCGGCTCTGTGGACGCGTTGCGCCACTTCGCCGAACTACGGCTATGCGAAATGCCGGCATGCCATTCCGTTTCACTCCATGCCATACCGTCACTTCGCATCAGCCGCGCGCGTTATACGCAATTCAAAAAATATTTTTCTAACGGAGAATAAGGAATGATAGGCTTTCAAAAGAGAATAAATTTGATTTTTTCTATATTAATGAGGGGAATAATAATGTGTTTTCTTCGCTATCGCTTCGAAAACAATTTAAATTATAAAAGAAATCTTTATAATATACATACACATCTCTTATTTTAAAACACTATGAAATCAAAAAATAATATTTCAAATAGATACGACATTATATGTATAGGAGCAGGTTCCGGAGGACTGAATGTGGCTAATTTTATGAATCGTATTGGATTAAAAGTATTGTTAATAGACAAAACAGATTCCAATATTGGAGGAGACTGTCTAAATACTGGATGTATTCCCTCCAAGGCTTTGATTCATATTGCAAATCAAGCATACGAAACAAAGAAATTTCAGAAATATAGTGATACCAATGTAGGAGTTACTGATTTAAAAAAAGTGATGCAATACATTAAAGACAAACAAAATGTGATAAGGAAGCATGAAAATACACTATATTTTCAAAAAAAAGGAATTGATGTTGTTTTGGGAGAAGCAAAATTTTCAGGTAAAGATAGGATTGTTGTAAACAACAAAGAATATTCTGCTAAAAAGATAATCTTAGCAACAGGTTCATCCCCTAGAAAATTAAAAATTCCAGAAATAGAAAAAGTAGATTATCTAACAAATGAAAATATATTTGAATTAAATATATTGCCTAAAAATTTTCTTATTATTGGCGGTGGTCCAATAGGGATTGAAATTGGTCAGGCTTTTTCGAGACTCGGAAGCAAGGTTACGATTATTCAAAATAGCAATCAATTTTTACCGAAAGAAGATATTGAGATATCTAACATTCTGTGTAAACAACTAAAGGCTGAGGGAGTAAATCTTCTTTTTGAAACAAAAACTCTGGAGTTTAATAGCCCTCATACATTGATAATTGAGCGCAAAGGAAAAAATGAGACTGTTTTTTTTGACAAAGTCTTAATCAGTATAGGTAGAGAACTTAATATACAAGGTCTTAATTTGGAAAAAGCTGGGATTGAAATTGATTCAGATGGAAGAAAACTGAAAGTCAATGATTATCTTCAAACAACAAATAAAAACGTGTATGTGTGTGGGGATATAGCAGGGTCTTATCAATTTACTCACGCAGCAGAATTACATGCAGGAATATTGATCAACAATTTTTTTAATCCTCTCAAAAAGAAAAAATTAAATTATGATGATTTTTCATGGGTTACCTACACTTCTCCTG